>Ga0182746_1000003_pt1 | contig 606317 bp, 534 predicted proteins | sample eDN3rd30CBELigOP_FD_128881 | JGI IMG/M metagenome (GOLD analysis project Ga0182746, IMG submission 128881) | Enriched Organic Plus compost microbial communities from Emeryville, California, USA - eDNA 3rd pass 30_C BE-Lig OP (version 2) (version 2) ...
GTATCCCTCACGCTCCGGCGAGAGCGGTTGGTGAACCCGGCGGGTGCCATAACGCCGAGCGAGGCTGCTGCGCGGACGTACGGTGTTGCAGTCCCTCCGCCAAGCCTCGATGATCCCTCTCGCAACAACCAGCAATGGGAAACAGGTGCTCGTTCAGATACTCGTCGCGTAAGCGACCATTGAACGATTCCATTAAGCCGTTCTGCTGCGACTTGCCTGGCACGATGTAATGTCACTCAACACCGGTGTCCTGGGCACCAGAGGAGGGCGGCATGACCGGTCAGTTCGGACTTGTTGTCGCTTACGGCCATGCACGGCGACCCGCGACGTTCGCGACAGCGGTAATTTCTGTTACAACGCGCCATTCTGACATCGAGGTGCCGACGATGCACGTCAGCCACTCCCGTCTTTAATCGATGATGACGTTGGGCGAGCGAAACCGCCAACCGCAGGCCAATGCATCCGATACAATGTCGAGTGACCAGCGCTGGTTGGGCTCATGCGGGTCGTTGTCGGCGTCCGTGTGCCAAAGCTCGCTTGCGGCCTGATGCTTGCGTATCGCCGGTAGTTCCTCGCGATACAGCCAGTAGACTAGCGCGTTGAAAATCCTTCTCCCTCAGGCAGAGCGCGTTATGAGAAACGGATGACGAGATCATCCCCAGGCAAGAATGACCAGCATCACCCATCGGCAGCTTTTCTCGCCCTTGCTTGTGCGCTGACCACCTTTCCCCCCGTGACGGGGGACATATATCTGCCGGCGTTACCGCGATTGACGGCAGATCTTGCCGGAACCGCCGCGCAGGGGCAGCACACGCTGGCGGGCTATTTCCTGGGGCTCGGGCTGGGTCAGCTTTTCTATGGCCCGATGATCGATCGGATCGGCCGCAAGCCGGTAATGCTCTTCGGTGCCATTCTCTATCTCGCCGCGACCATAGGTTGCTTCCTTGCAGGATCGATTGATCAGATGATCGTGCTGCGATTTATTCAGGCAGTTGGTGCCTGTTCAGGCGTCGTCGTGTCTGCCGCTATCGTCCGCGACCGTTTTGCGCATCAGGAATCCGCGCGTGTCTTTTCCATGCTGCTCACTGCGCGCAGTCTCGGCCCATTGCTGGCACCGATCGTCGGTGGTGTGCTCGTCACCTTTTTTGGCTGGCGCGGCGTGTTTGCGGCGCTTGGCGTCTTCGGCTGTGCCATATTGCTGGCTGTTGTTTTCGGGATGAGCGAGACGCGCCCGGAGGCGGTTGCGCAACGTGCATGCCAGGAATCGCCCGTGCGCGCCTATGCGGGCGTGATCACGGATGGGCGGATCATGGGCTATGTGCTGACCAACGGTCTGAACTATGGCAGCATGTTTGCGTGGATCACGGCCGCGCCTTTTCTGGTGATCAAGGTTTATGGCGTGCCTGAGCTGTGGTTTGGCTGGATTTTCGGTGCGCTTGCACTGGGCATCACCATAGCCGCGCAGATCAATCGGCGGCTGCTCAATCGCCATCGTGCCGATGTGGTGATGGTGTGGGGCGCGCTGCTTGCCGCCGGTGCTGCCTTTGTGCTGATGACGGCCGTGCTCAGCGGTTTTGGCGGCATTTATGGCGTTCTGCTACCGCTCTTCCTCGTTGTTTGCTCGCTCGGCCTCGTGTCGACCAATGCGATGGCCGGTGCCTTGTCCATCGATCCGACGCGAACAGGCAGCGTATCAGCCATGGTGGGGACAATGCAGTTCCTGTTCGCTGCGCTGGTTGCCTGGGCAACGGGCGTCGTCTCCAGCCAGCCGGCACTTGCGCTGGCGATTGTCGTGCTGGTCTGTGCGCTTGGCGCGATGATCTATCCGCTTGCCCTGCACAGACGGCATCGGCATGGGACATGATCAGCCTGCCGAATACCGGCCCTGCATGCCGCAACGATGAGCCGGCTGCAAAAGCGTTATGTGCAAGGGAGATGGCATGGCTGGGTATCGCACGGTCGCGCTGATCGTTTCGACCGCTGTCTTCATGCAGTTCCTCGATGCCACCGCGCTGAACACGGCGCTGCCGGCAATGGGGCGGGATCTGCATGTCCCTGCCGTCAGTCTGAACGTCGCGATACTGGCCTATCAATTGTCCCTCGCGGCATTCATCCCGGTCGGCAATATCGCAGCGGATCGAATGGGCGCACGAAATGCCTTTGCCCTGTCGCTGTTCGTGTTCCTTCTTGGGTCGCTGCTCTGCGCGCTGTCCGGTTCCTTGCCGACATTGGCCGCGGCGCGCGCCTTTCAGGGGCTGGGCGGGGCGGTAATGATGCCCGTCAGCAGGCAGATCGTCGTCCGTTCAGCAGAAAAGCACGAACTGGTCAGTGCGATGAACTGGCTTTTGATCCCCGGCATCATCGGTCCGCTCATCGGCCCTGTCGTCGGCGGCCTGATCGTCACCTATTTCAGCTGGCACTGGATTTTCCTGATCAATATTCCGGTCGCACTGGCCGGCATTGTGCTCACCATGGCGATGGTGCCGGACAGCGGAGTTCGCGCATCCGATGCCATCGATATAAAGGGCGTCATCCTCATCGCGGCAACGGTGATCTGCGTCGTCTTCGGGCTGGAGGAGCTGGCCCGCCCCGATGCCGGCCTTGCTGCCGGCGCGTTGGTGATTGCGGGGCTGGTGCCCGGCCTGGCCTATATCCGCCATGCCAGAGGCAATGCCGCCGCCGCGCTCGACCTTTCACTGCTCGACATTGGGTCTTTCCGCCATTCGATGATTGCAGGCACGCTGCTGCGCATCATCGTCAGCGCAACGGCGCTTCTGTTGCCTTTGTGGTTCCAGCTCGCCATGGGCATGAGCGCCGTCCAGTCCGGCACATTGGTGGTGGCAAGCACCTTTGGCGCGCTGTTCAGCAGACTGTTGGGTGCGCCGTTGATGCGTGTGGTTCATCCCCGTCGTATCGCCGTGACAGGTGCGTGTTTCGTCGTGCTGATGCTGCTGCTCACGTCGTTGCTGCAGCCCGAACTGCCGCGGCCGCTGTTCCTGATCCTGCTGTTCGGCCAAGGGCTGGCGCTTTCAGTGCCGCTGATGATCATCAGCGCGGTCGCCTATGTCGATATTCCGGCCGATCGGCTTGGCGCAGCCGCCGGGCTTTACACCACCATGCAGCAGATCACGCTTCCGCTGGGCGTGACAGCGGGTGTCTGGACAATCAGCCTGATGCGCTGGCTTGCGCAGAGCGATGCAACCGATCGCGCCACCTATAGCGGCAGCCTTGTCATGCTGGCCGGGATCGCTGTGCTGGGGGCGTTTGCAACAGGCAGGATCAGCCGCGATTCACTGACTGCACTGCGCGCGCCTCGGGCCAGATAAATCCCCTGATATCGGTGGCGAACGGCGGCAGTAAGTGTCGCCGCCCTTGCGCCCTTGCGTCTTAACCTCCCCTTCATCGACATAATCGCCCCCGTCACGGAGAGGCGAACCGGCCGCTATCTGGTGCGGAATGCGAAGGCCATCCGATGTGCAATGGCGCATTGACAGCCTGCCACACATATGTATACATCGGGATGCAAATAACATAATGAGGATGTAAGGTGGCGGGGAACGCAAGTGCTCCATTCAGCGTCGCTGTCGACATCGGCGGCACGTTCACCGATCTTGTGGCTTTTGATCAGGCCAGCGGTCGGGTGGTTCAATCAAAATCATTGACGACGCCGGCAGAATTTTCCCAAGGCGTATGGGATTGTCTTGCAAAGGCCGGGCTGGACACCGGTCAGGCCGCAAGTCTTGTCCATGGCTCCACCGTCGCCATCAACATTGCGATAGAGCAGACCGGGGCGGAAACTGCATTGGCCGTCACGCGTGGCACGCGCGACGTCTACAAGATCGGTCGCCAGAACCGGCCTGAAGCCTATAATTTCCTGTTTCATCGGCCTGAGCCGCTGGTGCCGCGCGATCGCACATTCGAGGTGAATGAGCGTATCCTTGCCACCGGGGAGGTTCATGTCGAACTGACCGAGCACGAGATCGACCAGATCGTCGATGAGGTGCGGGCAAGCGGGGCACAGGCGGTCGCGATCTGTTTCCTGCACAGCTATCTTGATCCGCATCATGAAAATCGCGTCGCTGAACGGTTGCGCGAAAAATTGGGGCCGGATTTCTATGTCACGGCGTCCAATGAGATCGTGCGCGAATATCGGGAATATGAACGCATCTCCACCACGGTGATGAATGCCTATATCGGCCCGAAGACCAGCCGCTATGTCGGTCGCATGGAAGACCGGCTTGCACAGGAAGGCTTCAAGGGCCGTTTCCTGATCATGCAGTCCAACGGGGGCGTGATGTCCCCCGCCACGGCCAAGTCATTGCCGGTGGCGATGATGGAATCGGGCCCCGTCGGTGGCGTTATCGCCGCTGCCGAAATCGGTAAAAGGCTGGGTTTCAGGGACATCATCTCCTTCGACATGGGCGGGACGACCGCAAAGACCAGCCTGATCAAGGACGGCGAGGTATCGGTTGCTCAGGGCTATTATGTGGGCGGCTATGCCAGTGGCCATCCGGTCACCTTCCCGGTCGTCGATATTGTCGAAGTGGGGGCGGGCGGCGGCAGCATCGCATGGATCGATGAAATCGGCGCGATGAAGCTTGGACCGCAGAGTGCAAGCTCGGTGCCCGGCCCGATCTGCTATCGCCGCGGTGGGACCGAGCCGACAGTGACCGATGCCAATGTGGTGCTTGGCCGCATCGGCGCGACCAGTTTCCTGGGCGGCGAGATGCAGCTGGATGCGCAAGGCGCAGCGGCCGGCATGACCGGCCGGCTGGGTGATCGGCTGGGCATGTCGGCAACAGAGGTCGCGCACGGCATTCTGGCGATCGCCGTGGCCAAGATGAGCCTTGCGGTGCGGAGTGTCTCCGTCCAGCGCGGATTTGACCCGCGTGATTTCGCAATGGTGGCGACTGGCGGTGCCGGGCCGCCCCATGCACTTGCGATTGCGCGCGACCTTCATATTCCCACGGTCATCATTCCAAATCTGCCGGCCCATTTCTCTGCCCTGGGGATGCTGATGACCGATGTGCGACATGATTATGTCCGCACGGTCTACAAGCCGCTTGCCGACGCGGATTTTGCCGAGCTGGTGAACATCTATGGCGAACTGGCAATCGCCGGCGATCATGCGCTGGACGAAGCAGGGGTGGAGGAAGCGTCACGGGATCATGCCTGGTCGATGGACCTGCGCTATATGGGGCAGGAGTTCTGGCTGCAGATCCCGGTGAGCCGCGCCGAAGTCCAGAATGGCGATATAGCGGCCGTGCTGACTCGCTTTGGCGAGGTCCATGAACGGCGCTTCGGCCATGCCGCGGTCGATGAACCGCTTGAGCTGGTCAATGTGCGCTACACCGCAATCGGTAGCCGGCCCAAAATCGAATTTCCGGCGGTAAGGGGAGATCCGGCAACGGCAAGGATCGGTACCCGCCCGGTTTATCTGGACGACCCCGGAAGGCCAGTCGAGTGCGACGTGTACAGCCGCGAGCGGATTGCGCCCGGCATCGTCATCCACGGTCCATGCGTGATCGAGGAATATGGCTCCACAACAGTTTTGTTCGAAGGCGACAGTTTTCAGGTCGCGCCGACGGGCGAGCTTCTCATTCAGGTGGCTTCGCAATGACCAGTGCCGATGTTCTCAAGCCCCTCGATCCGGTCACGCTCGAGGTGATACGCAACGCCTTGCCTGCCATTTCCGACGAGATGAGCGTCGATCTGCAGCGCACATCCTATAACATGATGATCTACGAAGTGCAGGATTACTGCACTGCGCTGCTTGACCCGGATGGCAAGCTGATCTCCCAGAATATCGGCGGCGTATCCCATTTCGTGGCGGATCTGGGCATCGTCGTCACTTCTGCCATGCAGCGCTATGGACGGGATGGCTTTCAATCCGGCGATGTCGTCATCCACAATCACCAGCGGACCGCCGGCCAGCACCTCAACAACATCGTCATCTATACGCCGGTCTTTCATCAGGGCGATCTGGTCGCCTTTGCGATGGTGCGGGCGCATTGGGTGGACGTGGGCGGCCTGTCGACCGGCTTTGGCGGCGCGGGCGCCTATGATCCCTGGAGCGAAGGCCTGCAGTTCGATCACATAAAGCTGTATGACGGCGGTGTTCCGGACGAAAAAATGTTGCGCTTCGTGCGTGACAATATCCGCTTCCCGGAAAGTTCGATGGGCGACATGCGTTCGCAACTTGCGGCCTGCCGGCTTGGCGAGCGCCGGTTCAAGGAGCTTCTGGAACGCTATGGACGCGATGTCATCGATCGCGCCATTGCCGCCATCTATGCCGAGACGGAGGCGAGATGCCGGGCTGCGGTGGAGGCGATACCCGATGGCATCTATGAGGCGTCCTCCACGCTCGACGACAAGCCCGGCCAGCCGCCCTATGACATCAAGGCAAGGGTGATCGTCAGCGGCAGTGACATGGAAATCGACCTGTCCGGCTGCTCTCCTCAGCGCGAAGGCGGCAACAATGGCCGCACCTATGCGGGCGCCTTCATCGCCTATAAGGCGCTGACGGCGCCGATGGAGCCGCTGAACGAAGGTGCATTCGCCGCACTGAAGGTGACCATTCCCGAAGGCAATATGCTGATGGCCACCTATCCGGCGTTGATGGCGGCCTGGAGCTGGGCGCTGCCAACGGTGGTGGACGTGATCTGGAAAGCCTTCGCACAGGCGCTGCCCGATCGCATTCCAGCCGCCCATTCGGGTTCACTGGGTGCGGCCTTCGCCTTTTCGGGCACCAACCCCGATACCGGAAAGCGTTTCGTCGCCATGAGCATCGAAAGCGGGGGTTGGGGTGGCCGGCCCGGCGAGGACGGGCAGGATGTATCCATGTCGGTCTGCCAGGGCGACGTCAGAAATTCGCCAATAGAAACCATTGAGCTGAAGACGCCGATGATGGTGCTGGAACGGGCATTGCGGACCGATTCCGGGGGCGCGGGCCAATATCGCGGCGGCATGGGCATACAGACGATCGCCAGATCGCTGGTGCCGGGCCGGTGGAATGCGTCCAGCGGATCGGGTGGCCGGGTGAGTTGTCCGCCTTGGGGCCTGTGGGGCGGCCAGGCCGGTGCAACGGCCGAAACCCTGATCAAGGGGCCTGCAGAAACCGGCTTTCATCTACCCGATGGACGTGGCGGCATCAGTGAAGCGGGGACGGAAATCCTTTACCGCACAGCCGGTGGCGGTGGCTGGGGTGATCCACGCAGAAGACCTGCCGAAAAGGTGCTGGCCGATGTGCGGCAGGGCTATGTCTCGGTGGAGGCTGCACGCACTGAATATGGCGTCGTGATCATCGATGGCCGGATCGATAATGACGCCACCGGGCAACTGCGCGGCGAGACGTCCCCCAGGGAGGCGGTGCAATGACGATTGTTTCAGCAAGGGATCCGCTTCGTCTCCAAAGCTATGCGGCACGCATCGAACGGACACGCGAGCAGATGCGCACCGCCGGTATCGATCTGCTGATTGCCTATGGCAACAACAGGCACAGCTTCATCGCGATGAACCCCGGCTGGTGGCTGACAGGGTTCAAGCAGGTTGGCGAACATATCGCCGTGCTGCTGCCGATCGATGACGAGCCGCTGTTCATCATCACCCCTAAATGGGACAGGGAGCGCGCCGAGGAGCGATCGGCAATTCCCAACGTCATTGCCTGTGAACCAGCGGAGTTTCTCGACACGGTAAAGGCCGAAATCGCGGGACGAGGCTGGGCCAGGGCAAGAACGGCGGTGTCCGGCGGGCTGCAGATGCCGCGCTATCTGCGGGAAAGCTGGCCCGCGGCATTGGGGCAGGAGCCGACCAACGCCGACCAGATGATGAGCGACCTTGCCAAGGTTCGTGATGACTGGTCGCTGAAATGCACGATGGCCGCAGTGGAGATTGCGGAAAAGGGCTATGCCCGCCTGCTGGAAACCGCACGGCCGGGCATGATGGAACATCATGTCGCCGGCGAACTGGAAGCCTATGTGCGCAGCCTTGGCGCGGAAGACAATTTCCAGCTGCTCTCCGCTTCGCAGCACAACCGTTCCGTGCACATGCCGACCAACAGGGTGCTGCAGCAGGGGGACATCCTGCTTGGCGAGATTACTCCCGCAGTGGAGGGCGAATATATCCAGATCTGCCGCACGGCGGTTTTCGGCAAGCCGACGGCGCTTCAGCAGGAAAAATTCGCCATGCTCGATGAAGCGCTTCGCTCGGGCATGGCCGCTGCAAGGCCGGGTGTATCGACAGCCGATGTTGTTGCGGCGATGAATGAACCGATCATTCGTGCCGGATATGAGAAATACACCGTGCCGCCCTATATGCGGACAAGAGGGCATTCAATGTCCCTTGGATCGATGGACCCGGAAATATCGACCTTTAGTGGGCATATATTGGTCAAAGGCTCGGTATTCGTGATGCACCCCAATCAATATATTCCCGATACCGGCTATTTCATGTGCGGAGAGCCGGTCATCATTACCGATGAAGGGGCGAAGCCGCTGACCAGCCGCATGGGCGAGCTGGGTTCCATCCTCTGACGGGGACCTGATATGGACGCAATGATAACGGTGCTGGAGCGGGGGTTCACCTGGTGGGACCGCTCAGTCTTTCCGCGAGATGAGTTTGAGGAACGCACGCGTGCCGTGCAGGCAGCCATGCGTGGCGCCGGGCTGGATGCGCTGGTGATATGGTCGCAGAGCTACCATACCAATGGCGACCTTGCCTTTCTTTCCGGCTGGCCCATGGGCGGCGCGCTGCTGGTGACCGGCGATGGTGAACCGGCGATGTTCAGCCCGGGCGGCGGCCGCGAACAATATTTCGCACGGATGCAGACCTGGGTGGAGGATATGCGATCCACGCCCGCCGGGCTCGGCGGCATCATCGCCCAGACTCTGGACGAGAAAGGCATAATGGCTGGCCGCGTCGGTATCGTGGGTTATGACCAGATGAGCGCGGGCGCCCTCAACGATCTGAAGGAAAAGCTTTCTGGTTATGAACTGGTGGATTTCGGTACGGCCTATTCAGCCTTTCGTGCGCCGAAACGCGCCCGGGAATTGCTGGCTATTCGTAACAGCCTGACCATCGCCAGAAAGGCGGTGGAGGCCGGGCAGGCGATATATGATGCGGGCGGTAGCAATACCGACGCATTGGTGGAGGCCGAACGCGTTGCGCGGCTGGAAGGGATGCGGGACTTTCGCGGACTTGCCAATATTGCCGGATCGCAGCTTCGCCCATTCGAACGTCTGGGTGGTGCCCGCCAGCCCAGCCTGCTGCTGTGGGTGGGGATCGATTGCCACGGATATTGGGCACATGCCAGTAATGCTGCGGCCGGCAGGCCAGATAGCGCTGCCGGGCGGGCGCTTGCCGCGATGATTTCAGCCATCAGCCATGGCGTTGCAGCTGGCGACGTTGCCAAGGCCGGTCTTGATGCATTGCCTGAAGAGTTGCGGGACAATGCCTTGTCCTATGGCCTTGGCGCTGCGGCTGGCCTTTCGCTGAACGAAGCGCCTGCCATCACGCCCGGCAATGATGAAAAACTGGAGGAAGGGCAGGTGCTGGCCTTGCATTGCTGTGCGTCTGGTGGCGATGAACCATCGCTTGCCAGCGCGATGGTATTGGTCGGGCAGGACAGCGGCGAACTGGTGGAAGCGCGCTGAAACCTGTCCCCGCCATTCATGCACTTGTCGGCAGGACCTGGGCACTGGCCCTGTCGACATCCGCGCGCGAAGCGGCGCGGATGCGCCTGTTCGATACATTGGTTGCAACCCGCATAGGGTTGAACCTGCCTGAATCCGCCATATTGGCCGATCTTGGCACGGGGCCGCATGATCAGATACGTCGTCTGGTCGCTGCCACACGCGCCACGGAAATCGACGACATCGCCATCAGCGGCTGCGTAACCGCGGGTTCGGTAATTGTCGCTTGCGCCCTTGTCGGTTCAGCGCAGACCGATGGCGATCTGTTGTCCGCAATCATTGCCGGCTATGAGGCAATGGTCGGATTCGCCACCGCGATCGACGGGGCGCATATTCTTTATCGTGGCATCTGGCCCACCCTGGCGGCAGCGCCGATCGGAGCGGCGATGGTGGGCGCATATCTGCGCGGGCTGGATGAAGGATCAAGCAGTTCCGCAATGGTATTTGCGGTGGGACAGACGCAGCCAATTCTGCCGGATGGAGCGCCGCGATGGCTGACCCTGGGCAATGCTGCTGTTCAAGGCTTTGCCGCTGCTGAAGCGGGAAGCAATGTGTTGAATCCAGACGGACTTGTCGATGGGTGGAGCCGCAATTACGGCATTTCCATCGATGCCGGACAGCTCTGCTCTGGTTCTACGGCGCATGTCTTCAATGTGGATGTAAAGAGCTTTCCCACGGCGCGTCAGGCGCTTTCCGCGATCGAGGCATTCCGGCGCTTATATGCGCAACAGGCCATCGCCACCGGCGAACCGATCAGCATTGCCCTGCCGGCGGCCTATCGGAAGATGGTGGGCAGCACTGCCAGACCGATGATGCGCATTCCCTCCATGCTGTCGGCGGCCTATCAAATGGCATTGGCCGCTTTCGCGCCCGAACATCTGTATGATGTTTCCCGATCCCGCTTGCCATGGACGGCGGATATTGCACATTTCCTGGAAAATGTGACCGTATTGGAAGATGAAGCACTGCAGGAGCATTTTCCTGCCAGATGGGGTGGGCGGGTAACATTCGGCGGACGAAGCGCCGAAATACTCGATCCCGCCGGCAGTACCGCGCAGCCCTTTGGCTGGCGGGAACTGGAGGCGAAGGCTCGCCGGCTCGCCGCCGCCAACAATGTGGATGACGGCTGGATTTCAGACCTGCTCGAAATGGCTCGTGAAGACGCCGGTGCCAAGGCGCTGCTTGCGATGGTGCGCTGACGTTCTTGCCGATCAATATGTGCTGCGGCGTATGAACATTATCGCCAGTGCGGCGATCACCAGCGGCATGGCGGTGACCAGATAGATGGTCGCCACGGAACTGTGGAGCCCCAGCATCACGCCGCCGATTGCGGGCCCCAGCATTCCACCGGCGCGTCCGGCGCCTGCTGCCCAGGCTACACCCGTCGCGCGCATGGACGAAGGATAGATGAGGGCACCAAGGGCGTTGATGGCGGCAAGGCCACTGTTGATGAAATAGCCTGAAAGGGCGCTCGCCAGCAGAAAGTCTGCGCCGCCAAGATCGATATAGCCAAGCGAACCGATTGCCAGCGCACCGCCAAGAAAGAAGATCGGCACCACATTGCGTGCGCCAAAACGGTCCATCACAAAGCCGCTGGTGGCGGTCCCCATTATCCCGGCAATGGTGCTGCAGCTGAGGCCGGCGGCAAGATGCTGCATCGACAGGCCGGCCATGTCGTGCAGAACGGTGGTGTTCCATGAACCAACCAGATGGTTGACGATGAAGCTGGTCAGGAACGCCAGCCAAAGCAGCAACGTCGGCGCGATCCGGCTTTTTGTGAAAAGCGCGCTGACCGAAGTCCTGCCCGTGTCTGCAACGGGATCCTGCAATATGAACCGGGTTTGTGCATTGATGTTCAGGCCCGGGTCCATGGCAAGCAATGCGCTGCCGATGCGTGGATCGGCCGGATCGCGTCTTGCACGAAAGCGGATCGATTCCGGCAGGTAGAAATACAGCAGGGCAAGGATCATCAGGCCAAGGCCGCCGCCCACCCAGAATGCGCTTTGCCAGCCAAAATGTTCCAGTGTGTAAGCCTGGACAAAGGCTTCGATGAAATGGCCGCCGGTAAAGCCGCAGAATACAAGGCTGACGATGCCCGCCCGCAGTCGTTGCGGTGCGATTTCCGATGACAGGGCGATGGCGTTGGGAATGACGCTGGCGAAGAACAGGCTGGCGATACAGCGGATTGCGATCAACATCGCCGGCGTTGTTGCCTGGGTCGTGGCAAAGGACAGCAGGGTGAAACAGGTGGTGCAGACCAGCAATGTGCGCCGCCGCCCGAACCTGTCCGAAATCGGACCGATGAAAAAGGTGCCGATAAGCAAGGCCAGCTGCTGCAGGATGAAAATGCTGGTGAAGGCCTGCGGCTTCACGCCCATGTCGCTTGCAAGGAACGGCAGGATCGCGCCGACGATGAAGATGTCATAGCTGTCGATCAGCATGACGAGGATGAGCAGGGCAATCACCCGGATATGATGCCAGCCGATGCGCTGCCGATCGAGGAAATGGTCGACGTCCAGATCGTTGATCGGCAGGTCGGGTGCTGGTTTCATGCCCGTGCTTCCGCTGGCGATGCGGATGCTTTCTTGTCATCCGGCGGTGCAGAACGGGCCCAGGCCATCGCGAATATGGCTATGGCGGCCAGCAGCTCCGGCATGGCCGAGAAAAGATAGATGCTTGTTGTGCTGGGCGTGCCCGACAGCAATGCGCCACCCACCACGGGGCCGACCATGCCGCCAAGCCTGCCGATGCCCGAGCCCCAGGCCACGCCTGTCACCCGCATCCGGGGAGGATAGGTGATTGCCGCCTGCGCATTGAGGCCGCCGAGACCGCTGTTCATCGTATAACCCAGCAGCGTGAAGATGATGAGGGCGGTAGTGGAGCCGAGATCGACAAAGGCAAGGCCGCCGATGAGCAGGGCTGAAGTGAAATAGAAGAAGGAAAGCGAACGCGAGGCGCCGAAACGATCCATCACGAAACCGGCTGTGGCCGTGCCGATGATGCCCGCCGTGGTACGGCAGGTGATCATCAGTGCAATGTGCTGATAGGGAAGATTTGCCACATGGTGGAAGATGGTGGTGTCCCAATTGCCCATCAGCTGATTGACCATGAACGCTAGGAAATAGCTGAGCCAGACCAGCAGGGTCATCCGCATCAGGCCATGTTCGAAAAGTGCGGTCACCGGCCGCGTAGGCCCTTTGCGTGGTGCTTCGTCCAGCACGAAGCGCTCACGACCGGTGAACCGCAGGGAGGGATCGATACGCATGAGCAGTCGGGCGATTGACGGATCGTGCGGGTTGCGCGTGGCGCGGAAACGCACCGATTCCGGCAGGAAGAAATAGACGATGGGAATGAGGAGGAGCGGCAGTATCCCGCCCAGCTGAAACGCGCCCTGCCAGCCGAAAGGCCCGATGATATAGCGAAGGGCCGCCGCGCATAGATAGCTGCCGCCCGTATAGCCGCAAAAGACGATGCTGATCAGCCCCGCCCGCACCCTCTTTGGCGCGATTTCCGAAATCATGGCGACGCAATTCGGCAGCGCGCCGGAGAAGAAGAGGGCTGAAATGAAACGCAGCGTCATGAGCTGCGCGGGCGTCTCCACGAATGAGACGGCAAAGGTCATCAGGCCAAAGCACGTCAGGCAGGCAAGCAGCATCCGCCGCCTGCCGATCCTGTCCGCAAGTGGCCCTGTGACGGTCACGCCGGCAAGCAGCCCGGCCTGCTGGGCAACGAAAACACCGGTAAGCGAGGAGGGGTGGACATGCCAGGCTTCGGACAGTGCCGGCAGCACCGCCCCGGCCACGAATATGTCATAGCCGTCGACCAGCATGACCAGCAGCAATATGGCTGTGGTGATGTAATGCACCGGCCCGAGCCGACGAGAATCCAGAAAATGATCGACGTTGAAGTGCTGTTCACTCGGGCCGGGCATCATCCTCTCCTCGCGGCTGGCGGCCTTATCGTTATGATTTTCAGTACATTACCCGGACGCCGAATTTGTAATAGCGGCCCACCGGATCGAAGAAGGTGTTGTTGGCGCGGCCCGGCATCAGCGGCGGATCCTTGTCGGTGACATTATCCACCCCGACGTAGAGCTGCATGCGGTGCTTGTCGTTGTCGATCAGGTTATAGCTTGCCATCAGTGACAGATAGAAAGCGCCGCTCACCTTGTTGCGGTTGATGCTGTTGCCAAGGCTGGGATCATAGGCCGGATCATCGGGGCCGATCAGCGTCGGGTCATAGGTGCTTTTGGGCACATAATGGCCGTGCGCGGTGAACGAGAAGCGCCTGTAATCATAGGTGATCGTGCCGTCATAGGTCCAGTGCGGGGTGCATTCGATGAACGAAGTGACGGAGCAGCCGGTCACGCCGGCGACGTCGATCGCGCCGGTGCGCTGGATGGTGGTGAGATGTGCGATATGCGTCAGCGTGAGATCGAGGTTGACCGATCCGGGCAATGACACGCGATCGAGCGGGAAGCTGTAATCGGCAACAATGTCAAAGCCGCTCGTGTTCAGCCGGTTGAGGTTGAGGAACGGCGTGTTGATAAGGGTGATCAATCCATCCTGCCCGCGCGTGACATACTGGCAATATTCGGTCTGGCCGTTGTTGCACTGGTTCACGACATTCTGGGTGGAGAGTGTGGAGATCGCGTCCTTGACCTTGATCTTGTAATAATCGAACGAAAAATTGAATCCGGGCAGGAAGTCCCTGGGCTGCAGCACCACACCCGCCGTGAAGGTATCTGCAATCTCCGGCTTCAGATCGGGATTGCCGCCCGACCGGAAGGGGATCACCGCGGTGGTATGCGTCGCGGTGTCGACGATGGTGTTCTGGTTCGCGGTGGTCGGATCGAAAAGCTCCGACATATTGGGTGCGCGAATATCGCGTGATCGCGTGGCGCGGAACCGGATGAAATCGGTCGGTTCATATACACCGCCGACCTTCCATGTGGTGACGCTGCCGCTAGTGGAATAATGGGTGCGGCGGATGGCACCGTTCAGTTCGAGCGACCGGGCCAGGAACATGTTCTTGAGCAGGGGAATGATGGTTTCGAAATAACCCTCGGTCACTTCGATGCGGCCGTCGATGGCGGTGCCATTCCCGGTCGTGAAGCCCAATGCCTGTGAAATGGCATCGGTGCTGCCGACGGCGCGTTCATTGCGATGTTCTATGCCAAAGCCGATCGAGACCGGTCCCGCCCATGTGGAGAAAGGGTCGCCCTGGACCGAGGCGGATTCGACATTCTGGGTATAATGCCGGTCCATATAGCTGGTCTGATAGGCATAGGCCTTGGCGTCCTGGCTGTAATTATACTGCCCGAACAGATTGAGCGGCTGGCAGCCTGCCGCTGCTGCACGCACAGCCGGATCGGCACTGAGCGTATCGCGGCACACAGGCAGTCCGTTGGGGCCTGTCACTGCATCGATCGCCCGAAAGAAATTGCCGCTCACCTGGTTGTTGGTGATGGTCTGGACATAGTTGCTGCGACCATATTGATAATAGGCGCTGGCCTTCCAGCCATTGCCCAGATCCGCATCCAGGCCGACGACGCCGCGATAGGTGGTGGTGAGATCGCGCCCATGCGTATAACCGATGTCGACACCTTCACGCCCCATGGGAAAGGATGTGATCGGCGTGCCGGGATTGGCGGCATTGTAATTGTCGATGATCGTCCGCAATCCCGTTGGAATGAAGGGGTTGTCGACGCTGATGTTGAGCGTGGTTCCGCCGACGCCGGGATTGCGGGAGGCCCCGCCGATATTGCGGCCATCGACGCGGGCATAATTGCCTTCGACATAGCCGGTCAGCCAGTCGGTGAAATCATAGCTGGCATGGGCATAGCTGGTGATGCGTTCCACCGGCACCTTGATGTCCACGCCGGTAATATAGGCGTTCTGGCCTTTTCCAGACCCGCCGAGCATGAACAGCCCGCCGACCAGCGAGCCATAGGTGAAAGGCTGGGGAGAGCCATCGTCACCAAATTGGATGCCCCTCAGTGGCCCGCCGGTGATGAGACCGCCGCGCGTCTGCGTCGATGTATGTGCGTTGGTGGCGATCACCTGTGCGGGAATGCCGTCGACACCTGGCGTCGGATTGGTGAGGTTCTGGCGTTCCTCGGCACACCATGCGCGGGTGTAGCAATCGCCGACGGCCTTGGAATCCTCATATTCGCCGCCGATCACGAAATGGCCGCGATCCTCGGAGAAGGACATGCCATAGGCTGCGCTGATCTGGTAATCCTTGCCGTCGCCATAGCGCGACACGCCATATTGGGCCTGACCCTTGAACCCTTCGAACTTGTTGTCCATCAGGATATTGACCACGCCTGCCACGGCGTCCGATCCATAGGCGGCGGATGCGCCGCCGGTCACCACTTCGGAACGCTGCAGCAGTATCGACGGAATGATGTTGAGATCGACAGTGCTGATCGACGTGGAAGGCACGATGCGCCGGCCGTCCATCAGCACCAGTGTGCGGGTGGGGCCAAGGCCGCGCAGGTCCGCAAAGCGTGCGCCGATCGTCCCGCTCGTCAAACCTGAAGTGGTGGGCGACGAACCGGCACGAAACGCCGGCAGCTGGAACAGTGCGTCGCCGACGTTGGTGACTGCCAGTTTCTGAAGCTTTTCAGAGCCGACCACTGCAACGGGGGTGGGGGAGCTGTAGCCGGAGCGCGCGATGCGCGACCCTGTCACTACAATATCCTGAAGCGCCGGCTGGCCGGCGACAGCTGACGCAGGCGCTGCGGCATCTGTCGTTCGGGTAGCGGCGGGTGCAGGCGCTGCCGCGTTTTGCGCGGTGGCCAGCTGCGGCATCATCATGGCCACGCATAATGTGGAAATACTTGCCGCTGATTTCAGGCAATGGCGTGATTGTACCGGGGCGGCGCGGGAACGGTCGGTCATCTGCTATCCCTTTCCGGGCGCATCATTTTTCCGATATCCGCGCCGAGTGCGAACACCGGAAATGCGCTTCATCCTCATCCAGCCGCATCTCCTGCGCGGCTTTGTGGTATCCTGTTGTATACATACGTGTCCAGTTGTCAACCCGCCGTGTGAATGCTGCTTTCACGGATGAAAAACCGCTACTCGACGCTGTGTGCAACTAGCTGTATGCAAAGGAATGCACGGAATTGCCCAAGGAGAAGCAAGTGGCATCGCGAAGCCCCAAAGAAGCTGAAGGAAATGGCACCGCCGCTTTGCCTGCCGGCGTGTCTCTGGCCGAAGGGCTTTACATGGCGCTGCGTGAGGAAATCATGGCGGACACGTTGTCGGCCGGGGAACGGCTGCGCGAGACCGAGGTGGCGCAACGCTATGGCGTGAGTCGCACGCCGGTTCGTGAAGCGCTGAAGAAGCTGGAAGTGGAAGGGCTGATCGTCGAAGTGGCGGGGCGCGGGCTGGTGGTCGCCAAGCCGTCCCTTAACGACATATTGGACGCCTATCTGGTGCGTGAGGTGCTGGAGGGGCTGGCAACCCGGCTTGCCGCCGAACGGGCGCTGGACACGGAAATCATGATGCTCGGTTCCGTATTGCGCCAGATCGAGGAAGCGCATGCGGCCAACCTGGGCGACCGAGCGATAGAATTGAGCTATCAGTTCGACGAAGTCATCTTCAGTGCCGCGCGCAACCCACGGCTTCATCGCATCATCGAAGCGTCACGGGCTTCGCAGGGGTCCAGCCGCCGGGGAAACATGCATGATCCGGAACGCCGCAGCCGTTCCATCGAAGAACGCCGTCTTATCTACAAGCAGATTGCCGCCCGTGATGCCAAGGCGGCAGAGGTGGCCGCGCAGGAGCATCTCAGGCGCGCACGGGAATATAAGATCGAAAAATCCCTCACCGAAGATCCGCTGGGCTGAAGCAGGCGCTCACACGTCCGTTGAGCTTCAGCCCAATCGGCAACGCCCCGCTCAGTCCCGCGCTGCTGTTCCCGGGTCGCGCAGGTTCAATATGCGGCGGGCGTTGTCATAGAGGATCTTCTGCTGGTCTTCCTTCGACAGGCCGATTTCGTCGAACAGGCGCAATGCCTCCGCCGGCATCCAGCATGGATAATCGCTGCCATAGATGATGTGATCGGCACCATAATATTCAACCGCGAACTTCATGCCGATGCTGTGGGGAGATACGGTGTCGGTATACATTCGCTTGATATAGGTGCTGGGCGGGTGGGGAAGCCCGGCGCCCTTGCCGTTCTTGTCCATGCGGCCCGCCTGATAAGGCAAGGCGCCGCCGGTGTGCGACATGAAGACCTTCAGCGTCGGATGACGCTCCATCATGCCTGAATAGACAAGACGCATGGCAGCCACGCTCACCTCGATCACCCTGCCCAGGCTGAGGTGGAGCGCGCCATTATAGCCATCGAGCAGGTCCGGAAAAATCGCATCGGTCGGGTGCAGGAAGATCGGCACGTCCAGTTCTGCGCAGCGTGCATAAAAGGGTTCGAGACGTTCCGCATCGATATGCGGATCCTGGCCCACGCTTCCGGGTATGTTCACGCCCATCAGGCCGTATTCGCCAATCGCGCGGTCAAGAACATCGATGGCAATATCGGCGTCGACCAGCGGGACTGCCGCACTGGCCCACAGACGGCCGGGATGAAGTTGCTGGGCCCTTGCCATTTCCTCATTCCATAAATCCGCCTGCTTGCGACCTTCTTCGGCATCAAGATCTGAAAAATGAAGGGAGAAGGGCCCGGTTGAGCATATGACGTCTATCTGATGGCCAAGCCCGTCCATATGGGCCAGCTGTTTGTCGAGATCGAACCATTCGGCGCCCAGAACAAACCATGGGTCACCCGGCTTGCGCCAATAATCATAGCCGCCGCGCTGGTTCCGCCGTGCGAATGGATAGTCATTGCGCAGGCAAAGCGCCTCGAACACCGCGCGCGGCCACCAGTGAAAATGAGAATCGATGATATGCATCGCACGCCTCTCCTGAATGCAGTTGTATACATTAAGAAGGGGCGCGCATCAGGTCAATCTCGGCGTGGCACAACCATGGTGTAAACCTCCCCATTCACGACAATCCCGGCATCGAAGCAATCGCCGCAGCCAGCCGACATTGAGCGGGGGCGACGCTGTTCCACCGGTTTGCCGCTGGTGGATTTTATATTATCGCTGAGAGGCGAAACATCTGGGACAGGCCATGCTGATCTATCGCTTTCTTACCGGCATCGATGACTCCAGCTTTTGCCACAAGGTAACAAAAGCGCTTTCGGAAGGATGGCGGCTTCATGGCTCGCCCACGCTTTCGTTCGATCCAGCGCGGCAGATGATGATCGCCGGGCAGGCCGTGACAAAGGAAGTGGCGGACCAGCCTTATGATCCGGACAAGAAACTGGTCGACTATTGATCAGCCCGGTTGCTGCCGGCTGCCGACAATGGCTGTGGGCGGGACACGGCTGTCCACCCGTTTTGCTTCGACCAGCCTGATCAGCAGCGTCATGCCAAGGCAGGCGGCCACCGGCGCCACCACCGCTGCGAGGAATGCGGGGGTGGAGATGCCGCGGTGGATCAGCCAGCCGCCGGCAAACGGTCCGGCGATCGCACCGATACGCGCCACGCAAACCGCCACGCCAATGGCAGAGGACAGCATGGAGGAAGGGTAAAATCCTGTCCCCACCGCCATGATCGCCTGATGCGCGCCTGAAATGCAGCCGCCGACGACCAGCAGCATCACGCCCCATGATAATAATGTCGCCGGAACCAGACCGAAAGACAGCAATATGGCGGCAACCAGCAGATAGGCACCGGCAAGTGCCGCCACGGTCTTTCCGCGATCGAGAAACCAGGACAGCACCAGCCCGCCGGCAAGACCGCCACCCTGCAGGGTGGAGGTAAGGCGCGATGCCTGATCGAGCGAGAATCCGGCGTCCGGCAGGATCGTCGGCAGCCAGCTCACCAGCATGTAGAGCGATAGTGCATTGAGCGTATACAGCCCGATGAACACGATTGTCGCGAGCAGATATTGCCGCTGCACCAGTGCCGGCAGCGCTGACCTGCCGTTGCGGCGGCCGCGTGCATCCATGCCATCCGCCGGGGTGCTGCAGGGGGCGGGCGCTTTCGCTATCCCCAGCTTTCCTCGTGGCTGTGCCCAGCCCTCATGCCCGCCACGCGAAAGCAGGAAGCGTGGCGATTCCGGCAGGAAGAACAGCAAAAGCACCGACAGCAGCAATGTGAACAGGCCTGGCATGATGAAGATCGGCTGCCAATGGCCGCCTGAAACCAGCAGGGGAGCAAGAAAGCCGGCGCCCATGCCGCCCAGCGAAATGCCGCAGGATATGATCGTCAGCACGCTGGCGCGGCGGTGCGGCGGCGCCACTTCCGAGACAAAGGCGGTGACATTGGGCAGGCAGGCGCCAAGGGCAAGCCCGGTCAGCAGGCGCCACAGCGCGAATTGCACCGTCGATGCCGCGCTGGCGGTGGCGATGGTGAACAGGGCGATGGCGGACGTACCGGCGATGATCACCGGCCGTCGTCCGAAACGGTCACCCAGCGGGCCAAGCATCACCGCGCCCGTGCCCAGCCCGATGAGCACGGCCGACAATGCAAGGCTGAAGCGGCTCGGCTCCATCTGCCATTGCCGCACGATATGGGGCACCGCCAGCGGCATCGCCGACAGGTCATAGCCGTCGATCATCATCACCATGGCGCACAGCAGCATCACTCCCCACAACCGGGCGGAGAACCCCGGCCGGGCAGCTGGGGCATCGGTGGAGGTCGACGTCATTCCGCGTCAGGTACCGCAAAGTCGATGATGTCCATCGGCCCGGTTTCAAAATTCTGAAGATCGGCAAGGACGGCTGCCCCCTGCGGAGAGGCGTTGGCATCGGCCATCGCCTGACGGCTGGCAAAACAGGCCTCGAACACACAGAAGAAAGCTGTGTTGCCGGCCGGGTCCCGCACATCGAAACTATGATTCATGCGGATGAGCCCCGGCATCTTGCCGACCAGCGGCAAATGCACATTTTCATAATGGTCGCGGAACTGTTCCGGCCGGGGTGGCGCCTTGTAGAGAACGATCATCTTGTGCATCGCGGACGGCTCCACGGGTCAGGGGCGATTGCCCGTGACGGGATTGGAATAGTGAAAGGGCGGGATGAAAACATCCGGCCATGCCTCATATTGATGGGTGGAAGGAGCATCCGGCTCCAGCCCCTTGATCGATCGCAGCAATTTGATGCCGCCCTTGTCCCAGCCGCGATCATATTCGGAATAGAAGGTGATGAAGCCCTGAAGCCTGGCGATGTGCCATATGCCGTCAAGCTTCACATATTCATTTTCATAGGTGGCCTCACCCCAGCGCGCCTCCACGTCCAGCGTGGCGATCTGAATGAAGGTGCGCCACCGCGCCCTTGCAATGCCGGCCGGCGCATCGACATGGATGACCGGCTGAAGCTGCATATGGTTGAACAACTGCCCATGGCCGAAGGCGGGCAGGGCATGGAGATATTCGCGCACCCGTTCACGGCCGCGATAGACGCCGCGCCCGGCGATTTCCAGCGTTCCGTCAGGCGCGAACAGATCCGCCGCCTCGTCCCACAGCCCCTTGTCGACATAATAGCCATAGGAGCGTTGAAGATTGCTGATCGCGATATAGTCGCTTGACGCTTGTGCCAGTGCCGCCAGCCGGGCCACTTCGGCACGCAGCGCGGCGACTTCCTCTCTGATATCCACTCTCTTCCCTTTCTGCCGTAGGGGTTTGTGCAAAGGTTAGATAACATCTGATATAACGCAAGCCGAATTGAAGCGGCATGGTTGGTTGACTTCAATAACAAACGATAACATTTTCAGAAAAAATGCGCCCGCAGGATCGACGCGCAGGAGAGTGGGGAGAGGTTGAATGATCATCGTCAGTGGTGCTTCAGGTGCTTTCGGCCGGGCGACGGCGGAATATATTCTGAACCGCGCGCCGAACACGCCGCTTGTCCTCACCACGCGCACACCGGCGAAGCTGGACGATCTGAAGGCGCGGGGCGCGATCGTCCGCCATGCCGATTTCGATGATCCGCAATCACTGGCCAGTGCATTTGAAGGCGGCACGAAAATGCTGCTGATCAGCACGGCACGGGTCGGCTCGCGCGTGTCCCAGCATTGCAACGCGATCGATGCAGCGGTGAAGGCGGGTGTCGACCACATTGTCTACACCTCCATCGTCGGCGCGGACGCGCCTGCCAATCCGGCGATCGTGAAGCTGGACCATCGCGCGACGGAGGAGGCGCTGGAACGATCAGCTGCTGCCTATACCTTCCTGCGCGACAGCCAATATGCCGAAGCGATTGCCGGTGCGATGGTGCCCGGCGCCCTTGCCGCCGGCCGTATTCCGGACAATTCGCATGATGGGCAAATCGCCTTTGTTTCCCGCGATGACTGCGTTGCCGTGGCTGCGGAAGTGCTGCTTCAGCCGGGCCATGAAAATCGCATCTATGACCTGACCGGGCCGGAGATGATGACGGTGCCGCAGGCACTGGCGCTGGCCAGCGAGCTTGCCGGCAAGCCGATCGTCGTCGAGCCGGTGGATGAGGAGGGGATGTTCGCCCATTTCGATTCACTGGGTATTCCACGCCACGCCAGCGACGATGTGCCCGACGGCCCCATCCCGTGGTCCAGCGATGACATGGTGACATTCGGCCAGTCCATCCGCGAAGGGTTTTTTGCGGTGCGGACCGACAATGTGGAGCAGATTACCGGGCGCAGGCCCAAATCGCTGCGTGAGGTGATGCTGGCCTATCGCGACAGCTGGCCGAAATGAACACTCCTGCGATGAAAGCCTGGCTTGCGGCCGCGGCGCTTGCGCTCGGTTCCTGCACGGCGTCGACGCCGGTCGTGACCGAAGCCGCACGCGATGCGGCAAGTGCGGCCAATGTCGACTGGCCGACGCCCGGCGGCGATGTCGGCAAGACCCATTTTTCACCGCTTCATGACATCAACACCGGCAATGTCGCGCGGCTGGGGCTTGCCTGGTCGGCGGATCTCGGCACCAATCGGGTGCAGGAAGCGACGCCGGTGGTGGTTGACGGCGTGCTCTATACCAGCGGCAATCTGGGTCGCGCCTATGCATTTGATGCGGCGACCGGCCGCCCTCTCTGGTCGTTCGAGCCGGAAGTGGACATGCAGGTCAACCGCGCCGCCTGTTGCGATCAGGCCAATCGCGGCGTTGCCGTTGCCGATGGCAAGGTATTCGTCGCTGCGTTGGACGGTATGCTTTACGCGCTCGAGGCGAAAAGCGGTGCGGTGGTGTGGAAAACGGACAGCATCATCGATCATGGCCGCGGCTATACCAGCACCGGCGCGCCGGAAATCGCCGGCGATCTGGTGCTGATCGGCAATGCCGGCGCGGAATATGACACGCGCGGCTATGTAACCGCCTATGATCTGCACAGCGGGCGGCAGATGTGGCGCTTCTTCACCATTCCGCACGATCCCAAGCTGGGGCCGCAGGAATCCCCGGCGCTGGAGGCTGCGCTGAAGACATGGAGCAGCGAAAGCCGCTGGGACATCGGCGGTGGCGGCACGGTATGGGACGCGATCCATTATGATCCGCGGTTCGACACCATCTATATCGGCGTCGGCAATGGCGGGCCTTATCTCCATGCGCTGCGTTCGCCGGGCAACGGCGACAATCTCTATCTTTCCTCCATCGTTGCGCTCGACCGCAAGACCGGCAGGATGAAATGGCATTATCAGGAAACACCGCAGGACAGCTGGGATTTCACCGCCGTCCAGCCGATGATCCTGGCCGATCTGGAGGTGGACGGGCGGGTGCGCCCCGTCATTCTCCACGCGCCGAAGAACGGCATATTTTATGTGATCGACCGCGAAACCGGAAAGCCGTTGCGTGCCAACGCACTGGTCCGTGCCAATTGGACCAGCGGCTTCGATCCGGAAACCGGGCGGATGAAGCTGACGCCTGAACATGTCGATTTCAGCAAAGGACCGCGCATCATCTTCCCGTCCAGTTCGGGTGCGCGCAACTGGCATCCAGCCGCCTATGACGCCCGCAGCGGGCTATATTTCGCCCCGGTGGTGGATATGGGCAATCTGATGTTCCAGGCGCCAGGCGATCATCCCCGCCGGCCAAAGGCGCTCAACGCAGGATCGTCGCTGATCTTCACCTCCGATCTTGTCGATGCGCTGCCGACATTGCCACCCGCCATCCGTGCAGAGGTGGAGAAGCTGCCTGAAATGGCATCGGTACGGCAAAAGCCCTGGTCATCGGAACTGCGCGCCATCGATCCGCTGACCGGCAAGACCCGCTGGGCAGTGCCGATGGAAGGCTGGCAGGACCGTGCCGGCGTGCTGGCCACCGCCGGCGGGCTGGTGCTCCAGGGTACGCTCAGCGGCCGCTTCAATGCCTATGATTCAGCCACTGGCAAATTGCTGAAATCGATAGAAACCGGATCGTCGATGCTGGCCGGCGCGATGACCTATAAGGTCAAGGGCGTGCAATATATTGCCATCGCCACCGGCTGGGGCGGGGGCGGCTGGGGCTATGTTCCCGCCTATAGCGCCGCCTATAGATATGGGAATGAAAACCGCCTGTTGGTGTTCCGGCTGGACGGCGGACAGGTGAAGCTGCCCGATCCGCTGCCGCCACTTGAACCGGCGCCGGCGGCACCGCAGCAGGCGACGGACGTGACGCCGCAGACGATTGCGCAGGGGGCCGGGCTGTTCTTCGCCAATTGCGCCATCTGCCATTCCAACCAGCCGCGTTCCATCGCGCCGGATCTGCGCCGGATGCAGCCTGAGGTTCACGCTGCATTTGACGAGATCGTGCTCAACGGCCTGCTGGTCCCTGCGGGCATGCCGCGTTGGAAGGACATTCTGTCCACTGGCGATGCAAAGGCGATTCACGCCTATCTGATCGAGGAACAGCGCAAGACCCGTGCCCGTGAACTGGCCCTGCAAAAGGCTGGAAAGCCGCTGGATTCACGCAGTCTCGCCATTATGTCCAATTATTGACGCGCGCGCGGCCAACGCGCCCATCTTCCTGATTGCGGCAGATATTATCGTGTGATAATTTATCAAACGATATGGATGGGCTGTAATCAAGGGTGGGGGTGCTACCTGCAGTCATGGGAGATGATCGGCATCGGTCATCAATGGCAAAAGGGCTGATGTCCCTTCCTCCATCCGGCCCTTTGAGGGCGAAAACGTCGAGACGGCCTGAAAGGCTGCGGACAAGGGAGAGATGAGGGATGCTGAACAAGGGCAAGTCATATATCTGGAAGAGCTGCGTCGCCGCCGGGGCGATGGCACAGGCGGTTATCGCGCTGCCGGCGTTCGCGCAGGCAGGTGATCCGCAAGGGCAGGGCGCATCGGCCCCCGCAGCCTTGCAGGACATTGTGGTGACGGCGCAATTCCGGTCGCAGCGGCTTCAGGATACGCCGATCGCGATCACCGCTGTGCCATCCGGCCTGCTGGAATCGCGCAGCCAGACCAGCGTGATCGATGTTGGCGCCTATTCACCCAATGTGAATCTGACGCCGGCCACGTCCCTTTACGGCAATGCCGTCACCGCCTTCATTCGCGGTGTCGGGCAAAGCGATTCCAACTTCGCGCTGGAACCGGGCGTGGGCGTCTATATCGATGACGTCTATTATGGCACCACATTCGGCGCGGTGTTCGACCTGACCGATCTGGACCGGGTGGAGGTGCTGCGCGGGCCGCAGGGCACGCTGGCCGGCAAGAACTCCGTCGGCGGTGCGGTGAAGCTGTTCTCGCGCAAGCCCGATGGTGATGGCGGCGGCTATGTGGAGGCGGGCTATGGCCGCTTCAACCGCATCAACCTGCGTGCCAGCGGCGATTTCACCATTGCGGACGGGCTTTATGCCCGTGTGTCGGGGGTGATGAAACAGGCCGACGGCTATATGACGCTGCTCGACTATGGCTGCGTCAATCCGGGGCAGGGTATTGCCGCCGCGCCGAAAAGCGGTGGCAGCGGCTGCAAGATCGGATCTGAAGGCGGGCAGGATGTGAAGGCATTGCGCGCCGCCATTCGCTATGCTCCGGCCGGATCGCCGCTGGAGGTCAATATTTCCGCCGATGTCGCGGTGGACAAATCGGAAACGGTCGCGTCGAAGCTGACCTATGCCGACAGCCCGGCGGTACGCAGCTATGTGGAAGGCGATGCCGCAGCCGGCATTCCGTTCGACAGCCGCTTCATCACCGGTCCGCACAGCTATACCAGCTATGCCACCTATGGCAGCGGCGGCAATTACACCACCGCCTTTGGTACAAATACGCAGATATTGCCGGGCACCTTCGATACCGAACCGAAAAGCGAGGCGCGAAGCTATGGCTTTGCCGGCACCGTCGATTATCAACTGTCCGACACGCTCAGCCTGAAATCGATCACCGCCTATCGCCATGCCCAGGGCAAATCCGGCATCGACATCGACGGATCGCCACTGGCGGTGCTCGTCCAGGCCTATGACATGAAACATTCGCAGTTCACGCAGGAACTGCGGCTGAGCGGCAAGCTGGGCAGCATTGCCGATTTCACGCTGGGCGGCTTTTATTATGATGCGGACGACAGGCTAGGCAACCGCACCATGATCCCCACCGTGCTGTTTGATTTCCTCAGTGACGATCCGGTGAAGAACAAGAGCAAGTCTGCCTTCGCTCATGCCGAATTTCATCTGTTCGAAGGCTTCAACGTGGTTGCGGGCCTGCGTTATACCGACGACAAGAAGAGCTATCGGTTCAGCCGCCGCAACCCGGACGGAACGCTGCCGTCGGGCATTCCGCTGACCACCAATTTCACCGTCGCCGGACTTGACGGCATTGTCGGCACATATAAGCGCGACAGGGTCGATTACCGCATCGGTGTGAATTATCGCTGGAACGATGCGCTGATGACCTATGCGCAGGTATCGACCGGCTATAAGGGCGGCGGCATCAATCCCAAGCCCTATGTGCCCGATCAGGTGACGCCGTTCGGCCCGGAAAAGTTGACCACCTATGAATTGGGTTTCAAGGCCGACCTGCTCGACCGCATGTTGCGCATGAATGGCGCAGTCTTCTACAATGATTACAAGGATATACAGCTTACCCTTTATCGCTGCCCGTTCAGCGCCAGCATCACCTGCGGAATGACGGCCAATGCCGGCAGCGCCCATGTGAAGGGTGCGGAGTTCGAAGCCATGCTGCATCCGGTGGCGGGGCTGACGATCGACGGCACGCTGGGTTATCTCGATTTCAAATATGTCAGCGTCAATCCGCTGTCGAATGTGACGCTGGATATGAAGGCGCCGTTCAACAACAAATGGCAATCGTCGGCCGGCATCGAATATGCGGCCGACCTGGCCAATGGCGGCACAGTGACGCCGCGCCTCGACTGGACCTATCAGTCCAGCTTTTATTACAATGCGATCAACAACCCATTGAACCGGGTGGATGGCCGCAGCCTGTTCAACGCCCGGCTGACCTATGAATCAGCGGACGGAAACTGGAGCCTCAGCGGTTCCGTCACCAATGTGTTCAACAAATTCTATTATGTCGGCCATAATGAAAATGCCGCCAATTATGGTGTCGTCACCAGCGTCGTCGGCCATCCGCGCGAATGGCTGCTTACGCTGAAGCGGCGGTTCTAGAAGCTGGAGGCCGAATGCATTCCCGGCCATTGCCGCGCCTCCCACTGCCGATTTCAGGAAGGATCAGCAATGAACCGTTCCGATTATGATGAATATCTGCGCCGCTTCAATGCGAAGGATTACGCCGGCGTCTACGACTTTTACGAGCCGGGGACGGCGCTGTCCTTCTTCGGCGTGACGCTGGACGATGGCGATGCGCTGGCCCGCTTTTATGGTTTTCTGCACAGCTATGTGCGTGAAACAGTCACCGTCACCCGCTTTGCCGCCAGTGACGAGCTGCTGGCGCTTGAAGCGGTGGTGCACATCGAAGGGATGAGAGAACTGACGCGCGAGGCGCTCGACGCACATGGCCTTTATCAGTTTCATCCTATTCGCGCAGGGGAGGTGATGGAGATGGAGCAGATGATCCACTACCACGTCCGCAACGGCAGATTCATTGCAGTGCGCTGCGCAATGCTCTGATTTTTACGATCTTTTCTCCCCCCATGGCCGTGCGTCATCGTGATGCACGGTCTTTTTTCGTCATGGCTTGGCGAAAACGTGGCTTTGGTGATAGATATCAAGCTATCGATTCTGATCGCGGAACGGATCAAGCCTGGTCCACCGGCTCGGCCACAGGGATTTTTATGGACAACAAGCCAGCTTCACCCAGCATGCGTCATGTGAAGCAGACCGAAGACCGGTTCCTTTCCTCCGACGTGTTCGAAACGGGGCAGCGGGTTTATTCCCCCCCCAATGGCGACGGCATCCATAGGGAGGCTGCGCGCGAAGTGCCGATCCACCACAGCTGCGACGTGCTGGTCGTGGGCGGCGGTCCATCGGGCAGCGCCGCTGCGCTTGCCGCCGCACGTGCCGGTGCCGATGTCGTTCTGCTGGAACGCTATAATCACCTTGGCGGGCTTTCCACCGGTGGCCTCGTCATCTGGATTGACCGGATGACCGATTGGCAGGGCAGGCCGGTGATCCGGGGGGTGGCGGAGGATTTTCTGGCACGCCTGCCCGACGACGGCATCGCGGGTCCCGATACGGCGGACTGGGGGTCCACCGATCCCGAAAAGGCGGGCTATTGGAGCGCGCGCACCGCTGCGTTTCACGGCATTGTCCAATGGTCGCCGACAATCGATCCGGAACGGCTGAAGATCATCTCTCAGGAAATGCTGATCGAAGCGGGCGTGCGCATCGTCTTTCACAGCTGGGCGGCGCTGCCGATCGTGGAAGACGGGTGCGTGACCGGCGCCCTGTTCGAAAGCAAGGCCGGCCGCCGCGCGCTGAAGGCGAAAGTGGTGGTGGATGCGACGGGGGATGGCGACATGTTCGCCCGCGCCGGCGCGGCGTTCGACAGCGACATTGAGGAAGGTGACGTGCATCACAGCATGAACACCGCCTTCATGCTGGGCGGCGTGGATATGGATCGCTGGATCGATTTCCGTCGCGGCCAGCCGGATGAATTCGCCGCTTTTGTCGCCGAAGGGCGTCGCGCGCTGGGCTTTTTCCAGACTCCCTATGTCTCCTGGCGCAACGACATTGCGCTGTTCCTGGGGCCGCGCCAGTCCGGCCTGTCGGCACTGGATGTCGATGACATGACCGAGGTGGAAATCCGTTCCCACCGCTTCATGGTGGGCCATATGGCCTTCTTCCGCGACAACGCGCCCGGTTTCGAGCAAAGCTATATGCTGCAGAGTGCACCGCAGCTGGGCGTGCGGCATACGCGGCGTCTTGTCGGTGTCGGACGGATCGAGCGGAAGCAATGGAGCGATCCGACACCATTGCCGGATGAAGTGGGGGTCAGCCCTTCGGTCTCACCGAAGTTTCCGGTCGTCTCCGTGCCCTATGGCGCGCTGGTGCCGCGCACGCTGGACGGGTTGCTTGCCTGTGGCCGCCATATTTCCTGCGATGCCAATTCGCATGGCTTCATGCGCGAAATCCCGCAATGCTGGCTGACCGGTCAGGCGGCCGGTGTCGCGGCGGCGCTGGCGGTCCAGTCGAGCGTGCAGCCGCGCCATGTCGATATTGTCAGGCTTCGCGAAATGCTGAAGGGGCAGGGGGTGTTCCTGCAGGATCAGCCGACAGCTGTGGCGACGGAAATGCAGACCGCCTGACGACGACGTTTTCCGCTATGGCCGAAGCCATCGTCAGGCCATGGCGGGCGGCAGCGCCTTTGTCGTCCGGCGCAGGCTACAGCTTCTGAGTTGGAGAGGCGGAGGCCGGGGCGTGCGGCCTCCGGCTCCGCCAATACGTCCCGTGCCGCTTATTTGACGGCGTAATAGCTGAAGATCGAATGATCCGGGTTGCCGCAGCGCAGCCCGGTGCCGACTATGATCGTGCGCATCAGCCAGTCATGCGGCCCGGCAGGCACTTTGAAGGTGGGCGTGAAGCGGAAATAGGCGGGCTGGGGCACACCATCCACCACTTCCGGATCACCCTTGGCCGGCACCAGATAGCCATTGTTGTTGATATAGATTTTGGTGCCGTCGTCCGCTTCCAGCAGATAGTGCGAATTGATGATGATCACGCCATCGCTGCGCACTATGGCGAAATCCGCGCCGCTGAACGGAACGACATTGCCGCTGAGGCGCGGCCCTTCGATCCGCCCGCCGCTGCACGGCGTATAGCCCTGGCGCGCGCCATCGGGCAGCGGGCCGAAAATGCAGCGGTCGTCAGTAAAATCGACCCGGCAGTCGAACACATGTTCCAGATTGTCCAGCGGGACTGTTTTCACGATTTTCTCTCCCTTTTCGTGTCGCTATGATTCGCTGTTGCGGCGAACAACCTTCAGCGGCGTTAGACTTTGGCAGTGTTGACGCCAAGTTTTATCAATGCCAACCGTCCCGCTGATCATTGCCGATACCCGCCGGTGAGGAAGGATGATCTGGCGGCAGTGGATGAAATTCATCTGTTCGGTGGGCCCCGATGCGGATTATGACAGGGGCGCAGGGGGGAAGCTGTGGAAGCGCAAACAGGCAAGACGGTTTCGGCCGCGACGGTCAAATCCGCCATGCGGACGCTGGATATTCTTGAGTTGCTGGTGCGTTCGCGCCGGCCGATGCCTGCGCATGAAATCGCCGAGGCGCTGGCCATTCCCGTCAGCAGCCTGTCCTATCTGCTTACCACATTGGTGGAGCGCGAATATCTGGTGCGCACCGGCCGCCAATATGCTCTTGGACCGGCGGTCGCACGGTTGCGGCACGAAGGCGCTGCTCCCGCGCTGAAGGACCAGGTGACGCCGATCGTCCGTTCGCTCAACGCGCAGCTCAACGAAACCGCAGGCTTTTTCGTGCTGCGTGACATGGAGATAGAGGCGATCGCCAGCGAAATCGGCCTTCATGCGCTGCGCTATACGCTGGATGTGGGGCAACGCGCACCGCTTCACGCCTTTTCCGCCGGCAAGGCGTTGCTGGCCACTTTCGACGAGGACCGGCTGGCGCATTATTTCGCACATATGAAGCCGATGGCGTTCACCGACAATACACTGACGTCCGAAGCCGCGTTGCGTGCCGAAATCGCCCAAATCAGGCAAAAGGGCTTTGCCCGGACCAACGGCGAACACACGCCCGGCATCATCGGGCTGGGCAGGGCCGTGGTGGTGGATGGCACGCCCGTCGGCGCATTCAGCGTGGCCATTCCGTCACCCCGCTTCAACGATGAAGTGGCGGGGCGCGTCGCTGCCCTGCTGATACGCGCGGCAGACATGCTCGGCACATCCCTTGCGCATGGCAATGGCGCGGCCGGTACCACCGCCACGGCATGATCGCCGCATTCTGATTTGCGAATTCGTATATAAGAAAATTCTGGTACATGAATTGGTGATCTGCTAAGCGGCTGCCGCAAGGAAGGACATCCGCTTCTTTCTTTCCGTTTTTACCGGGCGCATCCTGCACGGCGCGACAATGCCGCACAGTCAAGCCCTGAGGAGAGATATTGATGACCAAGAGCCTGGAAGATCTGCTTCAGAACACCAATCCGGTGGACATGCTCCGCAATTCGCAGGCCGGCCCGAACGTCTATCCGGGCGTTCCGGCGGAATATACCAACTGGCGCGATGAACAATGGGCATGGCAGAACACCGCCGTTCTGTTCAACCAGTCCTATCACATGGCTGACCTTCTGGTCGAAGGGCCGGATGCGCTGAAGCTGCTGAGCTACCTTGGCATCAACAGCATGAAGGGCTTTGCCGTCGACAAGGCGAAGCAGTTCGTGCCGGTCAACTATGACGGCTATGTCATCGGCGACGTCATCCTCTTCTATCTGGCGGAAAACACCTTCAACCTCGTCGGCCGTGCGCCGGTGCTGGAATGGGTGATGTTCCATGCCGAAACCGGCAATTACGACGTCGAGGTGACGCTGGACCAGCGCACCGCGCTGCGCACCGACGGCAAGCGCCTGAACTATCGTTTCCAGGTGCAGGGCCCGAATGCGTTCAAGGTCATGGAAAAGGCCACGGGCAACAAGGTGCCCGAGCTGAAGTTCTTCAACATGACCACGCTGAAGATCGCCGGCAAGGACGTCCGCGCGCTGCGTCACGGCATGGCCGGCCAGCCCGGTTATGAACTCTTCGGCCCGTGGGACGATTATCAGGCCGTTCACGCCGCGCTGGTCGAAGCCGGCAAGGAATTCGGCATGCGCCTCGTCGGCGGCCGTGCCTATTCGTCGAACACGCTCGAATCCGCATGGGTCCCGTCGCCGCTTCCGGCCGTCTATTCGGGCGAAAAGATGAAGCCGTTCCGCGAATGGCTGGACGAAAACAGCTATGAAGCCAAGGCTTCGCTGGGCGGTTCCTATTATTCCGACAATATCGAAGACTATTATCTCGATCCCTGGGATCTGGGTTATGGTCCGTTCGTGAAGTTCGACCATGACTTCATCGGTCGCGAGGCGCTGGAAAAGAAGGCGCAGGAAAAGCACCGCAGGAAGGTGACGCTGGTCCTCAACGAACGCGACGTGCTGGACAAGATCTGGGCAAGCCAGCTTGAAAAGGGCCAGCCGGCCAAGTTCCTCGAATATCCGAGCGCGGTCTATTCGATGCATCCGTTCGACCGGGTGATGAAGGACGGCAAGATGATCGGCGTGTCGACCTGGGTCGGCTACAGCTCCAACGAGCGCAAGATGCTGACGCTGGCCATTCTCGACGAGGAATATGCCGAACCCGGCACCGAAGTCACCTTTGTGTGGGGCGAGGAAAATGGCGGTTCCAAGAAGGTGACCGTCGAGCCGCACAAGCAGGTTGAAATCCGCGCGATGGTTGCCGCCGCGCCTTATGCGGAAGTCGCCCGCACCAGCTATGCCGACAGCTGGCGCACCCGCGCCGACTGATCCGGTTGAAAAAGCTCCCGGCCTCCGATTTATCGGAGCGCTGACTGATGGACTGAAGCCTTTTGGCTTCGGTCCATCTTCTTGTCTGGGCAACAGCGTTTCATGCCTGGCCGCCGCCGCGCTACATTGTGGCTATGTCGCCCGCCGCGCCGCCGATGGCGTGGGTCGCGGTCTTGTTTCAGGCCGATAATCGCGGCTTTGCAGATGCGTCGCAGCGCCTCAATCATGCAACAGTGCGCTCATTCTGCATGATAAGCGAACCAACTTCATCTATCGGAATTTTCATATGGCCGAACACCGGCCGCGCGCGCTAGCACAATCTGTGCGCGGCTCAGTCCCCGTGAATCGATGCCGTCCGCATGGAAGGGCCGCCGAACGCAAGGCGCGATATTGCGACGCCATTCGGCAGGGCCGCAGCCTGATTTAAGGAGAAGAGGGCATGAAGGATTTCGAAGGGCGTCTGGCATTCATCACTGGCGGTGCATCGGGTGCCGGCTTTGGCCAGGCAGAAGTTTTCGGAAAGGCCGGCTGCCGCATTGTGGTGGCAGATATTCGTGGTGATGCGGTGGACAAGGCGGTGGCTTCGCTCCGCGACATGGGCATCACTGCCGATGGCGTGGTTCTGGATATCACCGATCGTGAAGCCTATGCCCGTGTCGCTGACGAGGTGGAGGAAAAGTTCGGCACACCGCAGCTGCTGTTCAACACCGCCGGCGTCAACAGCTTCGGCCCGGTGGAAGCATCCACCTATGGCGATTTCGACTGGCTGATCGGCGTCAACCTGGGTGGCGTCATCAACGGCATGGTCACTTTCGTGCCGCGCATGATCGCATCGGGCAAGCCGGGGCATATTCTGACCACTGCGTCAATCGGCGGCTTCCATGGCAGCCCTGCGGCCGCGCCCTATTCAGCGGCCAAGGCGGCGGTGATCAATCTGATGGAAAGCTACAACATGTCGCTGGCTGCCAGGGGCATCGGCGTGTCGGTGCTCTGCCCGGCCAATATCCGTTCCAACATTGCCGAAGCGACCAAGGTACGCCCGGCGCATCATGGCGCCACCGGCTATACCGTGAACGAGGATACAATCGCCTCGCTCCACAGCATCCACCAGCATGGTATGGACCCGATCCAGCTGGCCAATTTCGCCAAGCAGGGGATTGAGAACGACCAGCTCTATATCATTCCCTATCCGGAAGCGAAGGAACAGCTGAAGGCGCATTTCGACACGATCGTCGAGGCAGTGCTGCCGCTGGAGGCCGACCCTGAAGGCGCCCGGCTGCGGACCGAGGCGTTGCAGAACTGGGCGCGCGACCGCGCAAAGATGATGACCCAGCCGAACAAGGACGCCTGATCCGGCGCAGGCAGGAACGGCGGAACGATGTGGAAGCGCCCTGCCGTTCCGCCGTGTCCTCCTGTAAAACAAGATGTCGGGAGAGGGACATGAGCGCTCACAAGATTTTCAAGGTCGATGATCCGCAGTCCGAAATGATAAGGCGTTTCGGGGTCGAAGGCGGCTATGTCGGCCGTAGCGAGGTGGAATCCCCCTGGGTGCCTTATGGTGAAAATGCCGCCATCCGCCATCTGGCCTTCGATGTCCGCGGCAATTGGTACGGCAATATCCTGTGGATCAAGAAGCCGGGCGTCATCGGCACGCACAAGCATCGCGGGCAGGTGATCATGCTATGCCTTGAAGGAAGCGTGCGTTATCTTGAATATCCATGGGTTGCCGAACCCGGCGATTTCATCAGCGAAACGCCCGGTCAGGCGCATACGCTGGTGACCGATCATCCCGAAGGCGTGAAGCTGTTCGGCTGGATGCAGGGGGCCAGCGAATTCTTTGATGAGAACGGCAAGCATCTGGAAACGTTGGATGTCTTCTGGTTCATCGATCATTATGTCAGCTATTGCGAAGCCAACAACCTGCCGGTGAACAAGGCGCTGTTCCTGTAAACGGCGCGGGGCGGCGGGGCATTTGCCCCCTTCGCCTGACGGGTAGTTGCAATAATAGCATTGATACAGGTCTGTTCAGCCACCGGCAGTGGAACGAAACTGTCGCCAAGGCTTCGACGAACGCCGATTGCGGAGAGAGACTGATGGAACTGGCGACACGTCTGCATGAGGATGAAGCCGGCGAAGATCCCGAAATGACGGAAACGCAGCAGCCCTATCCCTCGGCGGGCAAGGCCTGGTATTGCGTGTTCGTCCTTGCCCTTGCGGTGATGGTCAATTTCCTCGATCGCGGCATTCTCACCCTGCTGGTGGAGCCGATCAAGGCCGATCTCAGGCTCAGCGATGTGCAGATGAGCCTGATCATGGGTTTTGCCTTCACCTTCTTCTATGCCATTCTGGGCATGCCGGTGGCGCGCCTTGTCGATCGCTACAGCCGCAAGGGCATCATGGCGGTCGGCATTGCGATCTGGAGCGTGATGACCGCATTCAGCGGACTGGCGACCAATTTCTGGCATTTGTTCATTGCCCGTGTCGGCGTCGGCGTGGGGGAAACGACAAGCGGGCCGTCCGCCTATTCACTGCTGGCGGATTATTTCCCGCCGCAAAAGCTGCCACGCGCAATCGCAGGCATGAACCTTGGCTTTGTCGCCGGTTCTGGCCTGGCCATGATCATCGGTGCCGCAGTCATCGATTTCGTCAGCCACAACCCTGATCTGTCCCTGCCGCTGGTCGGTCATTTGCGCGGCTGGCAGCTGGTGCTGATGATGGTCGGCGCGCCGGGCATGATCGTGTGCCTGCTGATGCTGACCGTGCGCGAGCCGGCGCGGCGCGGCAAGGTTTCGCAGGAAAAGCAGCCGGTCCTCGATGTCTTCGCCTTTCTCTGGCATTATCGCAGCATCTTCCTGCCGATGTTCCTTGGCCTTGGCCTTCGGTCCAGCCAGATGTTCGGCATGCAGATGTGGGGCCCGGCCTTTTACGGCCGCACCTATGGATGGAGCCCGTCGCAGATCGGCTATGTTTCCGGCCTCAGCCTTCTGGTCGCCATGCCTATCGGTCTGTTCGCGGGCAGCTGGCTGGCCGAACGTTACTGGAAGCAGGGCCGGCATGACGCCAACATCCGTGTGGTGGTGATCAGCACTATCGTCGCCGTGCCGCTGGCGATTGCCGCGCCGCTGATGCCCAGCCCATGGCTTGCCGCCGGGTTGACGCTGGTGGGCGCTATTTTCGGCGGCATGGCCGCGCCGACGGAAAATGCAGCGTTGCAGAGCGTGACCCCCAACCATCTGCGCGGACAGGTGACCTTCCTGTTCCTGTTCATCATGAACGTCATCGGCATGGGCCTCGGCCCATTCATCATCGCCGCTTTTTCCGAATATATCTTTTCGGAAAGCGCCATTCGCTATTCGATCGTGCTTGGCGCGGTGCTGATGGGGCCGCCGGCGGTGGTGGTGTTCTGGCTGGGCATGAAACCTTATGGCGAGGCGATGGCAAGGGGCAGCCTGAGCTGGCCGCCGCAGCGCATCGGCTGAAGAAGGGCACGGGCGATGCGGCGGGTGCAATGCCCCATCATGGTGCAGGGATTGGCGCATGAAGCCTGACCGACGGCGTGCGGTGGAATGGGAATGTGCCCGGCTGATCAACCAGCACGCCCATCTGTTCAACCAGCGATGCTGGGGCGAACTGGTCAACCTTTACACCGCCGATGGCGTTTTCCTGCCGCCATCGGATGGTGCAGCGCGCATCGCCGGGCGCGGACCATTGTTCGAATGGTTTCGCCAGCGCAATGCGGATGAGCAATATTTCTGCACAAATGTGGTCGTCCATGCCGAAGGGACCAGCGCCGCATCGGCCGAAAGCCTGACATTCTGTGCAACGGGGGCGGTGGCCGGACTGCCGCTGCCGGTTCTGGCGGAAGGCGGCGAGTGGACGATATGCTATTATCGCGATCGCCTTGTGCTGACCGACGATGGCTGGCGGTTCCTGGAACGGATCGCCTTTGCCGGCTTCCGGCCCGAGGATGATCATTTTGCGGACAGGAGAAGTGCGTGACCGGCAGCGGACAGATCGACGAGGTCGAGGCGGAGATCAAATATCTTCTGCCGACATCGCTGGTGAACCGGCGCTTCTGGGCGCCCGGCGCCGAAATGAACACCGGACTTTATGCGCCATTTCCTGTCGTCATCCACAATGCGCGGCAGCGTGAAGGCGATTTTTCGCTGGACGAGCATGGTTTTTGCATAAGCCGCCATCGGAGTGCGCTCAGCGATTTCACCGATGCGGAGAAGGTGCGCACCGTCTATGCAGCCGAAGTGGCGCAGGTCACCAGTGCGCTGACCGGCGCCGATTTCGTCATTCCCATGGGCGCGCAGCTGCGCACCTCGGGCAAGACCGGCGACAGGCTTCAGCCACCGGCGGCGGAGGCGCATGTCGATTTCACCACCGCAAGCGCCAACCGCCTGGCACGCGCGCTTTACGAGAAGAATGCGCCCGACGGACCGGGCTATGACCGCTTCATCGCGTTCAGCCTGTGGCGCACCTTCAGCCCGGCGCCGCAGGATTGGCCGCTGGCGCTGTGCGATTATCGCAGTGTCGGCGATGACGAAGGCGTGCCCAACGTAAAGGTGGATGTACCCGAACTGCCGACCGGCGATGCCCTGTTCGCACCCATTGCCGATGAAGACCAGCTGCCTGCCGCCACCATTTTTCACCATAGCGACCGCCACAGCTGGTGGTATTTTCCCGATATGACGGCGGATGAAGTCATCTTCATCAAATTCCATGATTCAGATCATGACCGTGCATGGCGCGCCCCGCACACCGCCTTCCACGACAGCAGCCGCGCCGATGCCGTTACCCGCGAAAGCATTGAGTTTCGCGGTGTGGCATATTTCACGAAGCAGCAGTGATGCGCACGCGGCCCTTTGATAGTATCGGCCGCACAAAAGGACATGTCAGCCATGGCCATGGGCATTTGGCGCCGTCTGTCGGCCTGCGGGACAGGGCGAAAGGCGTGCGCCGTGCTGCATGGTGGGGACAGGACATGATGAATAACGAAAACAGACACTGCTCAAGGAGAGTTGCCGATGGCGAAGGAGGATGTGATTCCCATCTTGCCCCGTGATGCGGGGCAGGGACGTTTTCTGCGCAATATCTGGTATGTGGCGGGTTGGGCGGATGATGTTGCCGAACAGCCGCTGGCGCGCACTTTCCTGAATGAGCCGGTAGCGCTGTTTCGTGACGAAGCCGGTGTGGCGCATGCGATCGGCGGGCGCTGCCCGCACCGTTTCGCCCCGCTGGGCAAGGGGCAGGTGGTGGAAGGGCAGCTTGAATGTCCCTATCACGGGCTGCGCTTTTCCGGCAGCGGCGCCTGTGTATTCAACCCGCATGAAAAGGGCGTGGTGCCCCGCGTCGCCGTTCCACGCTATCCATTGGTCGAACGTCACCGGCTGTTGTGGATCTGGATGGGCGAGGCGGACAAGGTTGACGAGGCGTTGATCCCCGATTTCGAATGGCTTTCCGATCCGCAATGGGATGCTGTTCGCGGCACCGCTCATGCGGAGGGCCATTATGAACTCTATAGCGACAATATCCTCGATCTGGCCCATTCCAACTATGTGCATCCGGCACTTGCCGCCAATGCCTGGACCATCGGCAAGCGCCGCTTCCATCAGGATGGTGATACCGTCTGGGCGGAATATGCGCAGCCGGACGATTATCTGTCGGAAGGCATCTCCGCCATTCTGGGGGCCAGCGGCAAGCGGATGGACTTCTGGTGTGGCGTACGCTGGGATGCCCCGGCCACGCTGTTCCTCGATTATCGCGCAGGCAAGCCCGGCACACCCAGGGATGCGATGACGGCGCTTCCCTCATTGCACGCCTTTACGCCGGAGACGGAGGGGACGACTCATTATGTCTGGGCGGTGGCGCGCGATTTCGCGGTTGGCGACGCTGCATTCAGCGACACGATGCGCGGTGCGCTGCAATATGCCTTTGAGAATGAGGATATGCCCGTCATTCGCGATGCCCACAGGCTGATGGCGGGCGCGGCGTTCTGGAGCCTGAGCCCCGTGGTGCTGACGGGGGATTCAGGCGGGGTACGCGCACGCCGCGTGCTTGAACGGCTGATAGGGGAGGAAGAAGCCCGGAACAGCCGGGTCGCGGCGGAATAACACAGTCGGCGCGGCTTACCCGGCAGCGGGGCAGGGCCTTAATCGATGCGGCAGGCCTGCCATTCGTTGCGCAGCGTCTCCACCAGTTCCGCCGCCGGCATTGCGCGGGAGAGGGGCGCACCCTGGCCGGCCCATTGCGCGCCAAAGCCATGTTCGCCCCTTGCTTTGGCGGCGGCATTCAGCGCCTTGCCTGCATCATAGGCGCGGGGATAATCAGGTGGCAGCCGCCCGCCACGTGTCTGTTCCAGCGCCGTGAAGCGATTGGCCAGCGCGCGCGCAGGCCGGCCGGAAATGAGACTGGTGAGTGTCGTATGGCAAGCGCCCAGCCCGTTGAGTGAGGCACGATAGCTGTCGTCAGCCGCTGACTCCGGACAGGCGATGAATGCTGTCCCGAGCTGTGCTGCAACCGCGCCGAGGTTGAGCATGGCAGCGATGCCCGCGCCATCCATAATGCCCCCGGCAGCGATCACCGGCACGGCGGCATTGCGCACCAGCAGACGTGTGAGTGCGACGGTGCCAAGCGCATCATCCGGGGCAGCGGGGTCGAACATCCCGCGATGGCCACCAGCCTCGATACCCTGCGCAACGACAATATCGATGCCCGCAGCGGCGATCGCCCGCGCTTCCGCCATGCTGGTGGCGGTGGCAAGAAGAACCACGCCGCGCGCCTTCAATGCAGCGATAAAGTCGGCAGCGGGCAGGCCGAAATGAAAGCTGACGACGGGCGGTGCCAACTCCAGAAGCATCGTCGCCATATCGGCATCTTCGGCAAGGCTCTTGTAGATGGTGCGAAGCGAGACAGGCGGTTCGGAGCCGAATTGCGCGAACAGCGGCGCCAGCCACTGAAGCCATGCCTCTTCACGTTGCGGATCGGCCTGGGTCGGGCCATGGACGAACAGATTGACGTTGAAGGCGCGATCCGTCCGCGCTCTCACTTCCTCGATCATCGCCCGTGCGCCGGCGGCATTCGTCGCCCCCACGCCGATCGAGCCCAATGCGCCCTGGTTCGACACGGCCGCCGCCAACGCGGGGGTGGAGACGCCTGCCATCGGCGCCTGCACCAGCGGCATCGTCAGGCCAAGATGTTGAAGAAAGGACATGAAACCCCAGCTGTTTCGTTTTCCGCCGTTGCTATGGATATGGCGCGCGGCCGGTTGGTCGATCGCCATAATCGATCCGGATCCGCACCCATGCACCCCATAAAATCTCACCACCGCGCAGCGGCGGGCGAACCCGGAACTGCCATGCAGCGGCAAGCACCGCCCGCAGGATCTTCGACCCTTCCGGATATTCGTTCAGCCCCACGCAATCCTCAACCCGGAAATCGCGAACCGTGCGGCAGGCGATCAGCGCCCATCCCGGCCCCTGCGCCGTGGACAGATAGCCGCGTAATTCATCGTCATAAGGCTCCCGATACCAGGATGCGGCATAAAGCGGCTCCCCATTGGGGGCGCTGCCGACAACGGGTGTGTCATTCGGGTCCGGCCCCGGCGCTGGCGGGCCGTAGACCCTGCGGGGCGGGGCAGGCGCTGCGGGCGCTGGTGTCGGCGGTGCCGGATTGGCCGCCGGTGCCGGCAGCGGCGGTTGAACCACCGGCGGTGGTTGAATAACCTTCGGGGTGACCGCTGGCGGTGTTGGCGGCGGCTGGCTCTTCTCCGTACGCTCAGGCGCCTTGTTCTGCCGGGGAGAGGCGTTGTCACTGGTCCTGTGCGAAGCATTGTCCGCTGCGATGGTGAAGACCTTCAGCGCCTTGCCTTCCTGATGCAGATCGAAGGATGGCGCGAGGCCGAGCAGCATAAGCAGCAGCAGCGCTTCAAGGAGAACGGCCACCGTGATCGCCGCCACGCGGCGGGCATAGGCGGATCGGAGCGTTTCAAGCGACAGCGGGTGACTGATCAACGAAGCGGAACCCTTCAAACGCTACTCTCACACCATGCGCAAGACCGCATTGCGGACACAGATGTGGGCAGCGGCTGCATCCGGCAAAGTCTTTACGGAGACATGACTTTGCCGAATAGACCGATACGACGCAATGTGCGCTTTCGTTCGGTGTTTGAACGCTGTCGTTCGGCGTTTCCTGTCTGGCACCGCCTCTGCCAGAACAAATGCCTCCGCTCGTGTGACAGACAATCGGATCAGGGGCACGATGGCGCACCCCCGCAACGGGCATCAGCTGGCCGCCTTATCCTTCCACGGTGCGCCAGTCACCGGATGCGGATAGTGGAAAGGCACCACGCGTGTGTTGGGCCAGAAACGCGGTGTGATGTCCATCAACTCATCCGGGCCGAACGGATCTTCGGGATAGGTTTTGGTCAGCGGGTCGAGGTGAACGGTGCTATGTGCCCAGCCGGTATCATAATCGGCCTGCCACAGCATATTGTAGTTCAGTTCCTTGATCTTCCAGACGCCATTGTCCTTCACATAAACATTTTCGTGAATGCCGGCTTCCCAGCACTGGTCCGGCATGGGACGAACCTTGCGTTCCTTCGTCTCATGCGATCCGGCCTGCATCAGGCAGCGGAAGCGACCGCGTGCGGTCTTTCCGTCGGGCGCGATGTCGACAATGTCCTGTGAAATGAAATGGTCGAGCAGAAAGCCATGAACCGGCCCATTCACCCCTTGGGTGAACATCTCGCGGAACCAGCCGCCATAGATACGGCGCACCGATTCCTTGCCCCGGTAAATGCCGTTCAGGAAATAGACCACCGCGTCATCGGCGAAAAGATCGACCGCCTCGTCATAAAGGCACATGTCGATATAATAGCCGTATTTGAAATGCAGCGTGCGGACATCGTGAATGTCGCGCAACATCATCACTTCATGCTTCAGCGCATCCATTTCCGCGCGCAATTCGGCAATTTGCGTGTCCGCCATGATTCATCCTCTCTCTCATGCAGACGGCTTTGATACCTTCCGGCTTTTTGCGGGCGGGGTATGACCCTGCCCATTGTCATTGAAATATCGTCGTCGAAATGTGCTGACGGTCAGGCGGCGACTTCGCCGCTGGCCCGCATTTCCGCCTGCCGCCTGACCATTTCCTCCCGATAATGGGATTGGGTCATGCTGAACGCAGCCTTGGTCGCCGGCCGTTCCATGATGCGCCGGTGCCAGTCCATCAGGCGCGGTGTCGCTTCATCGTTCACCAGATCGGTATAGACCATGGGCATGGGGTGAACCATGGCAAAGCAGGCAATGTCTGCCAGCGTATATTGATCACCCAGCAGCCACGGCCCGGTTTCCAGCGCCTTTTCCAGCCTCTGGACCGAGGCGCCGACCTGCCGCAGCCATTCGTCGAGCTGCTTCTGGCTATAGCCTTCGCGGGCAGTGATGCGCCATTTTTCCTGCTGTTCCTTCAGCGGGATGCGCTGCAGCTTTGCCTCGAACTCTTCCTCGCTCAGGTCGCGGACCATGTCCTTGATGATCCGGTTCCACGCCAGATAGCTCAGCGCCGGGCAGAAATATTCATCGACGAACTTGGTCCAGATGCGCATCATCGCCCGGCCATATTCATCGTCCGGCCGCAGCTTCGGCCCGTCGAACACGGCATCGACATATTCGTTGATGACGGTGGATTCGTTGATCACCTGCCCGTCGTGGACGATCACCGGCACCTGGCCATTGGGATTGATCGCCTTGAACCAGTCCTCATGCTGTTCGAACTTGTTCAGCGCGATATAGTGGCTCCGGAAATCGACGCCCTTTTCATGAAGGCCCAACAGCACCTTCAGCGAATTGGCACCCGGTTCGGCGTGATAGACGTCCAGCATCGGAAAATCTCTTTTCGGTTCGAGCGAGGGGCAGGGCCGACATGGCGCCAGCCCGCCATTATCAATGGGCGAGGCCCAGCATGGCACGCGTTTCGGATGCGGTGGCCAGTTCCTTGCCCAGCTTTTCGATGATGTCCACGCCCCAATGGACGAGATCCGCATTGTCCTTCGCCTTGCGGCCGCGACGCAGATAGATGGTATCTTCGAAACCGACCCGGACGTTGCCGCCAAGCAGGATCGACTGCGCGGCCATGGGGAAGCTGTGGCGGCTGACGCCGAAACCTGTCCAATGCGCGTTACGCGGAATCTGGTTTTTCGAATAAAGCATCGCCTCCGTCGTGGCGGGCAGGCCATATTTGGTGCCCAGCACGAAGGAATAGGGGGCATTTGCCGGAATGGCGCCCTTTTCGCGCAGATCGTCGGCAAAGACGAAATCGCCGGCTTCGAAACATTCGATTTCGGGAAGAACGCCCGCATCCTGGATCATATGGCCCATGCGGGTGATCATCGGATCCAGGTTGATGGCGACGCCGCCCCACAGCTGCATGGTGCAGATGTCCAGCGTGCACATATCGGGCTTCAGGTCCAATATATGTTCCAGCCGGCGTTCGGCGGTGAACATGATGGTGCCCGGCCCGCACACCGACGGGTCCTCGTCGCTCTGCATCCAGGTACAGCCCGGGCCGGTAGTGACGTTCAGGATCACCTCGTTGTTCTTCGCGCGAATAAGGCGCACGACCTCGCGATAATGTTCAAGCTCGGTCGATGGATTGCCGGTCTGCGGATCGCGCACATGGATATGGAGGATGGAGGCGCCTGCTTCGGCAGCGGCAAGTCCCTGATTGGCCACATCTTCCGGGGTGAAGGGAAAATTATCGTGTTTGGGAAGCGGTGAACTGCCAGTTACCGCGCATGTAACGAAAACCTTGTCGCCCACTGACACACTCTCCAGGCTGCTGTTCCTTGATGATCAGCGCACAGTTCGCAGATTCAACGGCATGCGACCAGTGAAGATGCCATACTATTATAATAAATAATTCCATTCGGGGGGCAGCGATGAACCGCAGGGAAGAGCTGACACGGTTTCTGAAAGCGGTGCGGGGGCGACTGACCCCGGCCGATGCCGGCCTGCCCGCCGGGGACCGCAGGCGCACCTCAGGCCTGCGGCGCGAGGAGGTGGCAAGCCTGGCCGGGATGAGCGTCACCTGGTACACCTGGTTCGAACAGGGGCGGGAAGTGCAGCTTTCGGCTGCCATGCTCGACCGGCTGAGCCAGACGCTGCGGATGACACCGGAAGAGCGGGAGTTTCTTTTCGCGCTGGCGCAGCACCGGCCACCACCGCCCGCCGATGTCGCCCGCGACGATGTGAACGATGGCGTGAGGATGCTGGTCGACAGCATCAATATTCCGGCGTTGGTGATGACGGCAGACTGGCGGGTGATCGCGTGGAACGACATCTTCCGCAAGGTCTTTCGCGATTATTCGTTGCTGGCACCGGAAGAGCGCAATCTGATGAAGGTGTTGCTGGCCAGCCCGGAATATCAGCAGGATGAAGAGGAATATCGCGAAATGGTGCGGCGGCTGGTCGCCCGTTTCAAATGGGATTACAGCCGCGCGGGCAGCACCTCCGGCTTTGAAGCGGTGATCCGCGATCTGGAGGCATCGTCACCCGTGTTCCGCGAATATTGGAACGACCCCAAGATCGTCGCCTATTTCGAGGGCGCACATACTGCCGACGTAGAGGGAATTGGACGGCTGAATTTTCACCACACCAGCTATGCCATTGAACAATCGCCTGGCCAGCGGCTGGTGCTTTATGCGCCCGCCGATGCCGGTAGTGCCGCAAGATTGACGCAAATCCGCTGAGTTGCCGGCAGTGATTATAAAGCCCATGCGGCCAAGCAATAACCATTCCGTAAAATGGTAGTTTGAATAACAGTATAGCCAGCTAACTAGCTGACACGCTCACGCCTGTTAGGTTTGGATAAACAACAGGTAGGAGAGCAGGATTGGCAAGAATGTCCGATCGAGAATGACAGGACGGCTTTAATCGTGCCTGTCGATCGCGCGTAGAAGCGCTGTATCGACCTTAAAGATGGAATGGAAATAGCGCCGTCCTGCATGCAGCGGATTGGCGATGGCTATCCTTTTGTCTCGGTAAATCAGCAAAATTGCTGGCGGCATCTGAAAATATTCGGCCGCCACTTCAGGAGAGGGGCGAATATGTCTGGACAATCGACCGCGCTTTCGCGTGAAAAGCGCCTGTTTCATGCTCTGCGGCGCGGCGGTATGCTCGCCACCACGGCGCTGGCCGGTTTCGCTGTCATCGGCAGCGCCCATGCGCAGGACGTGGCCGCACCCTCGGCCGATTCCGCCACGGCTGCCGACAGGGTGCAGGAAATCGTCGTCACCGGCTCGCGCATCGCGCGGCGGGATTATACGGCTGACAGCCCGGTTCTGACCGTCAGCGATCAGGCGCTGACGACGACCAGCGGCGTCGCTATCGAATCGAAACTCAACCAGCTTCCCCAGTTCACGCCGGCGCAGACTGCCTTCGCGTCGGGCCCCGGCCAGTCTGGCCAGGCGACGCTGAACCTGCGCGGGCTTGGCGATTACCGCAACCTGATCCTTCTCGACGGAAAGCGGCTTCAGCCCTCCAGCGGGCGGGTGACGGTGGACATCAACACGCTGCCGCAATCGATCATCGACAATGTCGAAGTGATCACCGGCGGCGCATCGGCCGTTTACGGATCGGATGCGATTTCCGGTGTCGTCAACTTCAAGCTGAAGCATAATTTCCAGGGGCTTGAGGTCAACGCCAGCAGCAGCATCTCCGATCAGGGCGATGCGTGGGAACGTCAGGCCGGGGTGTTGCTGGGCGGCAACTTCGCCGATGATCGCGGCAATGCGATGATCGCCTTTGATTATACAAAGCGTGGCGCTTCCTTCCAGCGCGACAGGTCCTTCTATCAGGATTCCTTCCTCAAGGGCACAGGCACATCCGCGCTGCCCTATCTGCCGGCGGGCGCCTTCACCGGCGATCCGACCAATCCGGTATCGCAGGCAGCGGTCGACAGCGTGTTCGGCGGCTATGGTTATGCCCCGGGAACGGTACCAGCCAGCGGCGTCGATTTCGGCTTCAACAATGACGGCAGCCTGTTCTCGTCGGCACTTGGCGCACTGAATTACAAGGGGCCGCTTTACCCCACCCATGCCATCACCCCTGGCGGCGGGCTGGTCTATAATGCAGCCTATCCGCAATATCTCAGCACGCCGATGGAGCGCTATTCGGCTTTCGGGCGGCTGGAATATGAGCTGTCGGACAATGTCACCGCCTATGCGCAGGCGATGTACACCGACTATACCACCAAGACCAATGGCGCATCGGCGCCAGCCAGCGGCCTTTGGGTGATCAACGTGCCCTATGGTGACGGCCAGCACCCGGTGCCGGATGACCTGGCGACCCTGCTTGCATCGCGGCCCAATCCCAACGCCGACTTCCAGATCGGCAAGCGCCTGAACTCCGTCGGCCTGATCGAACAGGAACACAGGAACGATGTTTATCAGGTCCTTGCCGGGCTGAAAGGCTCGTTCGCGGACGATCAATTCTCCTGGGAAGTCTATGGCTCGCACGGCCGCTCGCGGATCATCGATGCGACAACCGGCGGTGCAGTGAGCTATACCGCGCTGCTCGACCTCGTTTCCCGACCCAATTATGGCGCGGGCGCGACCGACCCGTCCAACGGGCTGAGCTGCACCAGCGGCATCCAGCTGTTCGGCGACGTACCGATGTCGCAGGATTGCGTGAACTGGCTGACCAAGCCGGTGAAGAATTACACCGAAACGACCGAGGACGTGGTTGAAGCCACGCTGCAGGGCAAGATCGCAACGTTGCCGGCCGGCGACCTGCGTTTTGCCGTGGGTGCCGATTATCGCCGCGATTCATATAGTTTTGAATCGGATTCACTGCTCAACACCGCCCAGTCGAACAATGTCGTAGGCGTGTTCGGTGCGGAATCCACCTCCGGTTCCAGCAAGGTGTGGGAACTCTACAGCGAATTGCTGGTGCCGGTGATTGCCGACAAGCCGTTTTTCAAGTCGCTCGATCTCGATCTTGCCTATCGTTATTCGAACTATGCGATCAGCGGTGGCGTGCACACCTACAAGGCCAGCGCGGACTGGGCGATCGTCGATGCCTTCCGTATCCGCGGCGGTTATCAACGCGCCATTCGTGCACCCAATGTCGCCGAACTCTATCAGGGCGCAACGGTCACGGTGAACCTGTGGCCCGACAGCGATCCGTGCAGCACGACATCGCAGGCGGCCTATGGCAATAATGCCGGCAATCCCAACCGGGCGCAGGTGCAGGCGCTTTGTTCGGCACTGGGCGTGCCCAATGCCGGCACCTTCACCTATTTCACGCCGCTCGCCATCGGCCAGTCGATCGGCAACCGCGACCTGAAGCCGGAAAAGGCGGATACCTACACCATCGGCTTCGTCATCCGGCCGGAATTCGAGGCACCGCTGTTCCGACGCCTGTCGGCCTCCGTCGATGCCTATCGCATCAACCTCAGCGGTGCGATCGGCCTGTTGCCGCCGGCCGATACCTATGCACAATGCTTCAATGCCGATGGCTCCAACCCGACCTATTCGGCGGACAATGCGGCCTGCCAGCTGATCCACCGCGACGATGGTTCGACCACCGCCACCGGCATTGCCAGCGGCATCCCGACCTGGACCGATCAGCCCTATGCCAATCTGGGCGGTTTCAAGACCCAAGGCGTGGACGTGCAGGTCGACTGGTCGATCCCGCTGGGCATTGCGGCGGGCAGCATCGATCTGAACTTCGTCGGCACCTATCTTGATCAGTTCAAGGTGCAGACCGCGCCGGGCCAGCCCTATCTCGATTATTCGGGCACCATCGGCAACACGGTGACGGGGATCGGCTTCTATCCCAAATGGCGCCATGTGCTGAGCGCGAGCTATGCGTTGAGCAAATTCACCATCGGTGGCCGCTGGCATTATTATGACTCGGTGGATTATTACACCAACGTTTCAATCCCCGGAGATACGACGGCGGGCACCAAGGCCTATAGCAGCTTCGATCTTTTCGGATCGGTTGCGATCAACGACGCAATCGAACTGCGCGGCGGCGTCGATAATGTCACCGACAAGCGACCGCTGGTTGTCGGCGGTATTCCGGGCAGCACGGAGCCGACGGTCTACGACCCCATCGGCCGGCGCTTCTTCCTCGCTGCACGCGCCCGCTTCTAAGCCAGATGGCCGCTCCTTTCCCGATGGGACAGGGGCGGCCTTTTTTCTGTCCGGTAACGCCGCGCGGCAACAGTCCTGCCTCACGCGATGCGGCCGCCGCCAATATGGGAGCTGAAAATGAACCACGGCAGTACCTGGCCGGGCGAACCAGCTTTTGAATCCGATTTCAGCCCGCGCAAATTGCTGATCGCCTTTGTCGTTTTGCTGGGCACATTGTTCGGCAGCAGCATATTGCCGTTCAGCGCCGTGGGGCTGGTGATGATCCCCATGACCAGCGAATTCGGCTGGGGACGCACCGAATTTGCAGGCGGCGTGACTGTGCTGATGTGGTCCGGCGCGCTGTCCGCTCCCTTCATCGGCCGTTATGTCGACCGCATGGGTGTGCGCCCGATGATCATCGGGGGCACGGCCGTGGTGGCGCTGATCACCATGTCGATGGCGTTGCAGACGCGCCATATCCTGCACTTCTACCTTTATTTCGCGCTGCTTGGCGTCTTTGGATCAACCGCGCTTGGCTATTCGAAGGTCATCGGTGCGCTATTCGTCCACAACCGGGGCAAGGCACTGGCGATTTTCGGCGTTGAATCCAGCCTTGCCATGGCGGCCGCGCCGATCCTCATCCAATATCTGCTCGATCACTTCGGCTGGCGCGGCCTGTTCCTCTGCCTGGGGCTGATCATCATGGCGATGGTGCCCGCGCTCTGGCTCGTTTTGCCTGAACCCGGCACCGACCGCGCGGGCACACCGGCGCCGCATGCAGCACCACAGATCACCGGCATGGAAGGGCGGGAGGTGTTTCGCAGCCCCACCTTCTGGATCGTCACGCTTGCCGGGCTGGTGGCGACCGCGCCGATCACCGGTCTGTTGCCGCATTATGTGCCCTATCTGATATCGCGCGGATTTTCGGCGGGAGATGCGGTGAGCATCATATCCGTCACCACTTTGTTCATGGCCGGGGGCACATTGTTGGGCGGCTTTGCGCTGGACAAGGTCCAGACGGCAAAGGTGGTGACACCCTTTGGCCTGATTTCCGCGCTTGGCCTTGGACTGATGGCGCTGGTGTCGGTGCATTTCGGCAATAAGGCGCTGCTGTTTGCGGCGGCGGGCCTGCTTGGTTTTGCCGGCGGTGCGCAACGGCCGATGGCGACCTATCTCCAGCTACGCTTTTTCGGGCTGCGGGCCTTTGCGGAGGTGACCGGACTGCAAGGAGCGTTCCTTGCCGTCGGCATGGGCATTGCACCGCTCGCCGTCGGGCTCAGCTATGATCTGACCGGCTCCTATCAGCCGGCGCTGTTCATCATGACGGCAATGGTTGCATTGGCCGCCTGCGCCTATCTTCTGCTCGGCCCTTATCGCTATGCCGCACCGGGGGAGGGGAACACCACCGGCGGCAATTGAGACGTTGGCGGCGCCGGAGGGCGGCAGTGGCTCAGCGCAACGGCCGCTTTTCCAGTTTTCGTGCCAGCGTGCGCCGGTGCATGCCAAGCCGGCGCGCGGTTTCCGAAATATTGAAGCCGGTTTCCGCCAATGTTTCGTGGATCTTTTCCCATTCCAGCGTCTTCAGCGAGGTCTTGCGTTCGACGATCGGCACCTGGCTGTCGCCGCCAGCCTTGCGAAAGGCGGCTTCGATGTCGTCGGTGCTCGCCGGCTTGGCAAGATAATGCGATGCGCCAAGCTTGATCGCCTCCACCGCCGTGGCGATGCTGGCATAGCCGGTCAGCACCACGATCATCATCTGCGGGTTGTTGGCCAGCAGCGGGCGAATACAGGCAAGACCCGATGCGGTGCCCAGTTTCAGGTCGACGACCGCATGGCTTGGTTTGTGACCGGCCAGCGCCTCGTCCAATGCCTCCGGATCGGCCGCAACAAGCACCTGATAGCCGCGCCGCTCGAACGACCGTCTGAGCGTGCGGGAAAAGGACTGGTCATCCTCCACCAGGATGAGAAGGGGGGCGGCGTCGGTCATCGCCTCACTCCGTCAATGCAATTGCTGAAAGCGGCAGGCGCAATGCAACTTCGGCCCCGCCCGTCGGCCGGTTGCTGGCTGTTGCCGATCCGCCAAGCGTGCGCATTGCATTGACGACGAGGAAAAGGCCAAGGCCGCCGCCGATGCGCCCCTTCGTCGAATGATAGGGCCGGCCGACATTGGCAAGCATTTCGGTAGTGAAGCCGGGCCCTTCGTCGGTAATGGTGATGGCCAGCACATCATCATCCCGCGTCACCGACATGCCGACCCAGGCGGGGGACGCTTCCGCCGCATTGTCCAGCACGTTGAAGATCATCTGCTTCAGTGTCGTATCCGACACGATCCGCAAATCATCGCCAAAGCCATTGGCATAGGTCAAAGGAACGGAAGGCCGGGTGCATCGCCAGTCATCGACCACGGTATCGAGAAAGCAGCTGACGGTGGTGACGGCAGGCGCCTCGCCCCGCGCTTCGCCCGCCACCATCAATATGCCGGTGACGATGGATTTGCACCGCTGCAAGGCGGCCTGCATTTCCTCTATCTCCTGCATCAGATCGTCATCGCCGGCAATGACGGGCATCCGTCGCCAGTCCCCCAGAATGACCGAGAGCGAGGCCAGCGGCGTGCCCAGTTCATGCGCGGCACCCGATGCAAGCAGGCCCATGCGGACGATATGGTCCTGCTCTGCCGCCTGCTGGCGCATATCGGCAAGATATTGATCGCGCGCGCGCAGATTGCCGCTGATCCGCGTCACGAACAGCACCAGCAAAATGGCGATCAATGCGAAGCAGATGAACATTCCTTCCACATGCAGGCCAAAGAGATCGCCCGAATAATGGGTGGGAAGCGCCAGTGGCCGATGAAAGGCGATGAGCAGGATGAAGCATAGCGTCGTCGCCGCCACCATCACCCATGCGGACCAGCGGTCAAGCAGGACGGAGCCAAGCACCACCTGCAGCAGGAACAACGATACAAAGGGGTTGGTCGCACCGCCGCTGAGGTAAAGCTGGGCCGAAAGCGCCGCGACATCCAGCATCAGCGCGATGAACAATTCGCCATTGGCCACGCTGTGCCGCCAGCGCAGCACCAGCAGGCTGACCATGTTCAGCACAAGAAGCGCGCCGATCACCCATGCCATCGGCACCAGCGGCAGCGAAATGCCCATCAGGAAATGGACGATGGCGATCGTAAGCAGTTGCCCGCCAACCGCCAGCCAGCGCAAATGGATGAGCTGGAGCATGTTGGCATGGCCGGCGGCGTCCGCCGTCCAGCGGAACCTGTGCCACTGGCTGATCCAGCGGCGGGTGGCGGCGGTAATGGCCATTATGCCCATCACCCCCTATTAGCGGGGGAATTGCGGGCGCGCCACTCGTCACGGACCATCAGCCCGGCACCGCCGGCCACCAGCGCGGCAAGGCCGAACCACGTCAGTGCATAGACCAGATGATTGTTGGGAAAGCTGATGACGGTCAACCCGCCTGCCGGGCCGTTGCCGGGCCGGGCGGAGGCATCCATGTCGATGAAATAGGGGGCCGTTTCTGTCAGCCCGTATTGCCGGGCAATGGCCGCGACATCGCGTGAATACCAGCGGCCATGTGCCGGATCATTGCTATGCAGGAAGCCGCCGCCGGGCTCGCTCATCCGTAACAGTCCAGTGACTTCAACGGGACCATCGGGCAGTGCCGGATGCGTGGTTGCGGTGCGCCATTCGGGCGGCACGAAACCCCGGTTGACGAGGATCACCGCACCGTCGGTCGTGCGAAGCGGCGTCATTACCCAATAGCCGCTGCCAAGGGCCGTGCTTGCCCGCACCAGAGTGTCCTTGCCCGCCAGCCACTGACCGCCGGCCCGCACACGCTGATATTCGTCGTCCTGCCGGTTGATGCGAGGCCACAGCCCGATGCCCGGCGCATCGACCGGTTGGGCATGGACGCGCGCATCCACCCTTGCAATCAGGTCCAGCTTCCAGGCGCGGCGATGGATCTGCCATATGCCCAGCGACACCAGCCCGGCAAAGGCGATTGCGGCGATCAACCCCGCCAGCATCAGGCGCAGCGGGCCGGAAGGTGCCCGGCCCCTTGTGTCGGCACGGTTCACGGCATTTGCGACATGTCGTGGACCGACATTGGCATCATGTTGTTGTTGAGGTGATACATCACCCAGATCGAGCCGGTGAGCGCGATGACCACCAGCACCAGGGTGAAGATCAGCGCCATCATGTTCCACCCGCCTTCGGACCGTGTGTCCATATGCAGGAAGAAGATCATGTGGACGATGATCTGCGCGATCGCGAAGGCGACGATGGCAAAGGCCGTTGCCTGCCTGTCCAGGGTGCCGCTCATCACCAGCCAGAAGGGCAGGGCGGTGAGCACCACCGACAGCAGAAAGCCGATAACATAGCTTTTCATCGATCCGTGATGATGCGCATCCCCGCCATGAAGGCCATGGTGATCGTGGTCGGTGTCGGCGCTCATCGCAGCATCCCCATGAGATAGACGAAGGTGAAGACGCCGATCCAGATGACGTCGAGGAAGTGCCAGAACAGGCTGAGGCACATCAGCCGACGGCGGTTTGCCGGGATCAGCCCGCGCCGTGCCACCTGAACCATCAGCGTCACCAGCCAGATGGTGCCGAAGGTGACGTGCAGCCCGTGCGTGCCGACGAGCGTGAAAAAGGCAGAAAGAAAGCCGCTGCGCTGCGGCGTCGCGCCTTCATGGATCAGATGGGCGAATTCATAAAGTTCGATCGACAGAAAGGCGAGGCCGAACAGCCCGGTCACGGCAAGCCATGCCTGGGTGGCACCGACGCGGTCCTTCTGCATCGACAGCATGGCAAAGCCATAGGTGATCGACGACAGCAGCAGCATGCTGGTGTTGAGCGCCACCAGCGGCAGCTCGAACAGGTCGTGCGGGGAGGGGCCGGCGGCGTAATTGCCGCCAAGCACCGCATAACAGGCGAACAGGATCGCAAAGATGAGGCAGTCGCTCATCAGATAGATCCAGAAGCCCAGCATGGTGCTGGAGCCTTCCGGGTGATCATGTTCTTCCAGATCGAAGAAGCGCACCGGCTCCCCGGCGTTGGTGGTCATGGCATGAGCGGACATCGTCAGGCTCCCGTCGCCAGCTGACGGGTGCGCGCGGCCTCCGTCACCCGGACCGTTTCGGCCGGAATGTGATAATCGCGGCGATAGTTGAACGTATGGCCGATGGCGGTGGCAAGGATGCCGATAAAGCTGATCGCCGCCAGCCACCAGATATACCACACCAGCGCAAAGCCGCAGATGAGGCTCAGCCCGGCCAGGATGACGCCCGCCCCGGTGTTCTTCGGCATGTGAATGGCCCTGAAGCTGTCCGCCGGTCGGGAATAGCCACGCCTCTTCATGTCATACCAGCTGTCCAGATCGTGGACGACGGGTGTGAAAGCGAAATTATAGTCCGGCGGCGGGGAGGAGGTGGACCATTCCAGCGTCCGCCCGTCCCATGGGTCGCCGCTCACATCGCGCAGCGCCTCGCGCTTGCGGAAGCTGACGTAGAATTGCACCAGCATCGCGGCGATCCCCAGCGCGATGACAAAGGCACCGATGCCGGCGATGACGAACCAGATCTGCAGCGACGGATCGTCGAACACCCGCATCCGGCGTGTCACGCCCATCAGCCCGAGGATGTAGAGCGGCATGAACGCCAGCCAGAAGCCGACCACCCAGAACCAGAAGCTGACCTTGCCCCAGAATGGATCGAGCCGAAAGCCGAAGGCCTTGGGGAACCAGTAGTTGATGGCCGCGAACAGGCCGAACAGCACACCGCCGATGATGACATTGTGGAAATGCGCGATCAGGAACAGCGAATTGTGCAGAACGAAATCGGCCGGCGGCACGGCAAGCAGAACGCCGGTCATCCCGCCCACCACGAAGGTGAGCATGAAGGCCACCGTCCACATCATCGGCAGTTCGAACCGCACCCGGCCGCGATAGATGGTGAACAGCCAGTTGAACAGCTTGGCGCCGGTGGGGATGGAGATCACCATGGTGGTGATGCCGAAGAAGGAATTGACGCTGGCGCCGGATCCCATCGTGAAGAAATGGTGCAGCCAGACGAGATAGGACAGGATGGTGATCACCACCGTCGCATAGACCATGGACGTATAGCCGAAGAGCCGCTTGCCCGAGAAGGTGGACGTCACTTCCGAAAACACGCCGAACAGCGGCAGGATGAGGATGTAGACTTCGGGATGACCCCAGATCCAGATGAGGTTCACATACATCATCGGATTGCCGCCAAGATCATTGGTGAAGAAATTGGTGCCGGCGTAACGATCGAGGCTGAGCAGTGCGAGAACCGCGGTGAGCACCGGAAAGGAAGCGACGATCAGCACATTGGTGCACAGCGACGTCCAGGTGAACACCGGCATCTTCATCATCGTCATGCCCGGCGCGCGCATCTTCACGATGGTGGCGATCAGGTTGATACCCGATAACGTGGTGCCCACGCCTGCTATCTGCAGTGCCCAGATATAATAATCGACACCCGGATCGGGGCTGTAGGCAAGGCCGGACAGCGGCGGATAGGCAAGCCAGCCGGTGCGCGCGAATTCACCGACGAACAGCGATGCCATCACCAGCAATGCGCCCGACACCGTCATCCAGAAGCTGAAATTGTTGAGGAAGGGGAAGGAAACGTCGCGCGCGCCGATCTGCAGCGGCACGACATAATTCATCAACCCGGTGACCAGCGGCATCGCCACGAAGAAGATCATGATAACGCCATGGGCGGTAAAGATCTGATCGTAATGATGCGCGGTGAGATAGCCTTCCGATCCATTGAACGCCATCGCCTGTTGAAGGCGCATCATGATGGCGTCGGCAAAGCCGCGCAGCAGCATCACCAGCCCCAGGATCATGTACATGATGCCGATGCGCTTGTGATCGACGGTGGTGAACCATTCCCGCCACAAATAGCTCCACAGGCGGAAATAGCTGATCGCGCCAAGCAGCGCGATCCCGCCAAGCGCCACCGCCGCGAAGGTGGCGACGAGGATCGGCTCGTGAAGCGGCAGTGCCTGAAGGGAAAGCCGGCCAAGCAGCGGGCTTGTCGAAAATGCAGGATCGAACATGATGTGCAACCGCCTCAGAGGGAGGATGTCCGCCCGGCCGGCGTGGCCGTGGCTGATGTCGACATTGCTGTCGTGGAAAGGGATGGGGGCAGCAGTCCGGGGCGAGCCAGCCCGGCGCCGGTCAGCCCTGCACCGGCCAGTCGTGACTGACCGGCAGGCGAAGACTGGCGGCCGATGCCGGCAGCGGCTTCCTTTTCCGCCGATGTGCAGATCGCGCTGACATGGTGACGCTGCCCGGGTTGGACGATCATCTGTCCATCGCGACCGATCAGCCCTGCCAGCATGGTCTTTCCGACATTGTTGATACCCGCCAGGCCCAACCCGCCGGCTGCATCGATGCGCATCATCTCGTTCATGCACATCTTGCCCGGCGTCACGCACATGTTGAGCGCGGCATCGTAAAGGCCGGCCTCCACCGATCCATAATGATGGACGGGAGTGTTCTCGCTCGGTCGTTCAAGCTGAAGATAGGCCGCCCGGTCCAGCCTGCCGCCGTGGCGGACCTTGTCCACCCATTGCGCAAAGCCCGCATCGTCCATGCCATGAAAGCCGAAGCGCATGCCTGAAAAGCCGGCGCCGCTGTAATTGGCCGAAAAGCCGGTATAATCGCCGGGCTTGTTGAGCACCGCATGCAGCGTCGTCTCCATGCCGGGCATGGCATAGATCTGGCCGGCAAGCGCGGGGATGAAGAAGGAGTTCATCACCGTCGACGATGTGATGTGGAACTGGATAGGCCTGTCGACCGGGGCGGCCAGTTCATTCACCGTGGCGATGCCATATTCGGGATAGATGAACAGCCATTTCCAGTCGAGCGCGACCACCTGCACCTCCAGCGGCCGTGCCTGTGCCGCCACCGGCTTGCCGGGCGCAACACGGCCGACAGGGCGATAGGGATCGAGCAGATGGGTGCCGGTCCATGTGATCGCGCCAAGGCAGATGATGATCAGCAGCGGCGCCGCCCAGATCACCAGCTCAAGCTGGGTGGAATGGTCCCAGTCCGGCTCGTAACGTGCCTGTCGGTTCGATGCCCGATAACGCCAGGCGAAGAAGATCGTCAGGGCCATCACCGGTATGATGATCAGCAGCATCAATATGGTGGAGGCGAGGATCAAGTCCCGCTGCTGTGCCGCAACATCGCCTGCGGGGTGCAGAACAACGGCATTGCACGCCCCCAGAAGGGCCGGCAGGCAAATTATCGTACATGCGCGAAAGGCCGAAAACCGGCCCCTTGGCGGAGGAGCGGACAGGGTGTGCATGGCACCCGGTTACGCCTGCGACCGCAGGGACGACATTGGACATTTTGTCCACTCCGCTGCGGTTGCGAATATGTGCATTATGGAGCCGATGAACGACCGGCAGCGTTTTCCTGCCGTTATTGCGATGTTTCAGAAAAATAGGCCCCGCGCATGACCGCCACGACAACGCCGTCCTCTTCCTCGCTTGAACGCGACGCGCGGCAGATCAACGCACGCGACGGCGTTGCGCCGGGCGAAATCGCCATTGGGGTGGTGATCGGCCGCACATCGGAATTCTTCGATTTCTTCGTCTATGCGATCGCGTCGGTTCTGGTGTTTCCCAAGCTGGTGTTCCCATTCGTCGATCCGCTGACCGGCACTATCTATTCCTTTGCGATCTTTGCGCTGGCCTTTGTCGCGCGTCCGTTCGGTTCCATGCTGTTCATCGCGATCGATCGCATCTATGGCCGGGGCATCAAGCTCACCATCGCGCTGTTCCTGCTCGGAGGATCGACGGCGGCCGTCGCCTTCCTGCCTGGCTATGCGCAGATCGGCATGGCCTCGGTCGTGCTGCTGGCCGGCTTTCGCATCGGCCAGGGCATTGCGCTTGGCGGCGCATGGGACGGCCTGGCCTCGCTGCTTGCCGTCAATGCGCCGCAGAACCGGCGCGGCTGGTATGCCATGATCCCCCAGCTTGGTGCGCCGCTTGGCCTTATCGTCGCCAGCGCGTTGTTCGCCTTTTTCGTGCAGACGCTGTCGGCCGACGATTTTCTTAGCTGGGGCTGGCGCTATCCGTTCTTCGTCGCCTTTGCGATCAATGTCGTGGCGCTGTTCGCGCGGTTGAGGATCGTTTCCACCGCCGAATATGCACAGCTTTTCGAAAGTCGCGAGCTTCAGCCATCGCCTGTCGGTGAAACGCTGCGCAAGGAAGGCGGCAACATCGTCCTTGGGGCCTTTGCACCGCTCGCCAGCTTTGCATTGTTCCATATGGTGACGGTATTCCCGCTGTCATGGGTGTTTCTGTTCACCCGGCAGGGGCCGGCACGCTTTCTGTTGATCGAGATCATCGGTGCGATCGTCGGCATTGCCGCGGTTGTCGTATCCGGCCCGATCGCCGACCGCATCGGCCGTCGTTACCTGCTTGGCATATTGGCGGCGGCAATCGCGGCGTTCAGCGGCTTTGCGCCGCAATTGCTCGATGGTGGCGAACTTGGTGAAATCATCTTCATGGTCGTCGGTTTCGTGTTGCTCGGCCTGTCGTTCGGCCAGTGTTCGGGCGCGGTCAATTCCAATTTCCCGCGCCTGCACCGCTATACCGGTGCTGCATTGACGTCCGATCTCGCTTGGCTGTTCGGTGCCGGCTTTGCGCCGCTGGTCGCGCTGCTGCTGGCCTCGCATTTCGGACTGCTGGCGGCAGGCGGCTATCTGCTTTCGGGCGCGATCGGCACGCTGGTGGCGCTTGGCCTCAGCAAGGAACTGGCGGGAAGGCTGGACTGATCATGTGACAGCGCTGCTGCACGGCTGCCGGCTTGAAGGGGCGGCAGGCAGCAGGCAGATGGCCGGGTCATCCGCTCCGTTCAGGCGAACAGAATCTCATCCTCATTTTCAATCGGGTCGGGAATGACGAGCTGGTCGTCCGGCTGGTGCCAGCCATGATGCCAATGGTGCCAATGATGAACCCAGTGATGGGCGTTCTGAAAGCGCGCCGCATCAAGCGCCAGATTCCACCACCACATCGTCGCCAGCCATGGCATCTGCCATATCAGCATCATGTCTGCGGCAAGGACGGGGGTAGGCACCGCTTGTGCTACCTCGCGCACGTTCTCCCGCCCGTTTTCACCGATAGCCCGGTCGCTGGCACTGACAGTCACTTGGTCCTCCCGAACAGATATGGTGGACAGAAACGAAGCGCCGGGCGGCGAGGGCTTCAACCGCCCTCATCCCCCGGCTTCCCAGTGCCTGACACAGACCCGGCTTGCAGGCCGATCCTGTCTTTCAATGCGCCATGAATACCGGCACCGGGCTTTCGCTCAGCATCTTGTGGGTCACGCCGCCGATCAACGCCTCGATCAGGCGCCCATGGCTCATGCCGCCCATGACGACATAATCGATGGCGCGGCTGGAAGTTTCCTTCAACAGCACGGCGGCAGCACCTTGCCCGACAGCAGTCTCCCGCCGGATGATGGGCCGTATGCCATGGCGGGACAGATAGCTGGCAGCTTCCTCGGCCGGGGTCTTGACCGATCCATCGTCGATTTCCAGCAGGATCACCGATATCGCCAGTTTCAGCAGCGGTACCGCTGCACGCAGTGCGGCGCTTGCCTGTAGTGAGCCATCCCAGGCCACGATCACGCGGCCGTTCAGGCGGATGCCGTTCGCATCTTCAGGCACCGCCAGCAGCGGCTTGTCGGAACGCAGCAATATCTCTTCGGCCGCGCCGCGCATATCGGGCGTGGTGAAGCTGTCCAGCTTGCGGTTGAGGATGATGAGGTCACTCAGTCCCGCCGCATCGGTGATGCACGGCGCGATGTCGCCGGTCATTTCCAACCAGCTCCACTGTATATCTTCATGGGCGAGCCGGCCTTCAAGCCTGTCGCGGTTGGCGGCTTCACGATCGCGTTCATCGGCGATGAGCACTGCTTCGCCCATTGTGCTGTAATAATCGCCGACCAGTGCCGGCAGGATCGCCACGTCGGCGCAGGTAAGATGGCCTTCCACGGCGCGGGTAATGTCCAGTGCGGCCTGAAAGCGCGCTTCCTGCCCGGCATCATCATGTGCAAGCATCAGGATGTTCTTCATTGCTGCCTCCATCGCCGGACAATCACCGGCGATAAAAGGCTAGGCCCGCATGCGGGGCGGATGAATCAGGGACTATACGGATGGTGTACCGCAACCGTCGGACGGGCCATGTCGCCGCTTCTCCTACGTAATATCCCCTATTCACGGCCCGTTGTGGCGCCGACTAACCGTTTTGCCTCCGGTCCGATGTGGCCTATCATGCCACTGGCGGAGGCTGAGAGGGGGGTGATGATGTGGGTTGCACAGGCCGGCTGGCTGGTCATCCCTCTTGCCGCCGCGGCTCTGCCGATGGGCATGGTCATCGGCATTGCCCTGTCACGTCGTCGCGCCGCCGGGCAATCGGGGGATCAGGCAGCCCAGATCGCGCAGGAACTGGGATTGCTGATCGACGGCGCGGTGAACCACGCCATCTACATGCTGGATCCGCAAGGGCGGGTAACATTGTGGAACACCGGCGCGGAACGGATCAAGGGCTGGCGGGAAGAGGATGTACTCGGCCGTCATTGCGCGCTGTTCTATACGGCCGACGATGTTGCCGCCGGCAAGCCCGACGAAGACCTTCGCCATGCCGCGCAGCTTGGGCGGCTGGAGGAGGAATGTTGGCGCGCGCGCGCTGATGGCACCGAATTTCTTGCCGAAGTGACGATAACCGCATTGCGCGACGATCAAGGCCGGCTGGTCGGTTTCGGCAAGCTGGTGCGCGACATTACAGACAGGCGAGCGGCGGAAAGCGCGATAGAGGCGCGGGAAATGCAGCTCAGGTCGATCCTGGCAACGGTGCCTGATGCCATGATCGTCATCAACGACCGCGGCATCATCACGTCATTCAGCACAACGGCGCAGAATCTGTTCGGCTATAGCGAAGGTGACGTGATCGGCCGCAACATCAGCATGTTGATGCCATCCCCGGACAGAGAGGCGCATGACGGCTATATCATCCGCTATCTGGCAACGGGCGAACGGCGGATCATCGGCACCACGCGCCGGGTGATGGGGCTGCGTCAGGATGGATCGGTCTTTCCGCTGGAACTGGCGATCGGCGAGGCGATCGGCGGCGGGCGGCGGGTGTTCACCGGCTTCATCCGCGATCTGACGCGCAAGGAAGCGACAGAGGCACAGCTGCGCGAATTGCAGGCGGAACTGCTGCATGTGTCGCGCATCAGCGCCATGGGGACGATGGCATCCACCCTTGCCCATGAATTGAACCAGCCGATCACCGCCATCGCCAATTACATGGAGGCGGCGGCGGACTTGATCGACCGGCAGGATGCGGATGCGCTGGAACTGGTGCGCGAAGCCCTGGGTGAGGCAGCGAGCGAAGCATTGCGCGCGGGGAGCATCGTTCGGCGCCTGCGGGAGTTCGTCTCGCGCGGCGATGTTGAAAAAAGCAAGGAGGCGCTTGCTCCGCTGATCGAGGAGGCCTGTACGCTGGGGTTGGCCGGGGCACAGGAAAGCGGCGTTTCCCGCCGCTTCGAGTTCGATCGATCGGTCGGCGATGTGCTGATCGACCGGGTACAGATACAACAGGTGCTGATCAACCTGCTGCGCAATGCGGTGGAAGCCATGGCGCCCACAGGCGGCGGTGAGGTGACGATCATCACAAGGCGAAAGGGCGGGTTGGCGCGCATCACCATAGCAGACAATGGGCCGGGGCTGGACCCGGCAATCGCCAGCCAGTTGTTCCAGGCATTCGTCAGCACCAAGCGCGACGGCATGGGGCTGGGCCTGTCCATCTGCCGTACAATCGTGGAGGCGCATGGCGGGCGGATATGGGCAGAACCGCGCCCTGGCGGCGGCACGCTGTTTCACCTGACCTTGCAGCATATGGAGGAGGACAATGGCTGACACGCGCCTGATCCATCTCGTCGATGACGAGGAAGCGATAAGGAAATCCGCCGGCTTCATGTTGCGCACATCGGGCTATGCCGTACAGCCATGGGCAAGCGGCGTGGCCTTTCTGAAAGAGGCGCGCAATGTCGATCCGGGCTGCGTGCTGCTGGATGTGCGCATGCCGGAAATGGACGGGCTGCAGGTCCAGCAGGAAATGGCGCTGCGTGGTATCGTCATGCCGGTGATCGTCTTCACCGGCCATGGCGATATTTCCACCGCCGTTCAGGCGATGAAGGCCGGTGCGGTCGATTTCATCGAAAAGCCCTTCGAAAAGGCCGTGCTGTTGCACGCCATCGAACAGGCCTTCGCCCGGATGGAAGCGCAGGACACGGCCCATGAACGCGGCACCGAAGCCCGAACGCGCATTGCCGGGCTGACGCCGCGCGAACAGGACGTGCTGCAAGGCCTTGTCCAGGGGTATCCCAACAAGACTATCGCCTATGACCTTGGCATCAGCCCGCGCACGGTGGAGGTGCATCGTGCCAATCTGATGAACAAGCTGGGCGTGCGCAGCCTGTCCGACGCGTTGCGCATCGCCTTTGCCGCCGGGCTGGGCGGCAATACAGCGACATAGGGCATCTACTTACAGACCTGCGGCATGCTTTCGCCCTAGACCTGTTTCATATGGGGTTGATCGGCGGCGTGAGGCGCGAATGAGCAATGCTTCCAATATATTGAAGGAAGACATGCCGGACGAGATACTTCTGGCTGAACAGGACCCTGCCGTGCGTCGGTCGATACAGCTGCTCCTGCGTGGCAATGGTCATGATGTGAAGGCCTATGGCCAGGCGCTTGCCCTGGTCAACGATCGGGCAAGACACCCGCTGGGTTGCCTGGTCATCGATCAGGCGATGGCAAGTCTGGATGGCACATCGGTACCGCACGTGCTCAATGCGCAGGGCTGGACGGGTAGGGCCATTCTGCTTGCCATGGACCCGGCGCCCGCTCTGCTGGCAGGGGCGCAGGCGCGGGGCTTCGACGTCGTGCTGGCGAAGCCGGTGCAGGCGCATCTGCTTGCCGAAGCCATTGCACGCATCCACCGCCGACAGATGGCCCGAACCGGGTAGAGTTATCCAGGGGGCGGGCTGCCGGCCGGTGCTAATCTGCGCCTGATGGTCGATGCCGACAGGCCGGTGGCAACAGGAGGTTCCGCATGAACAACGCACCGGACCGGACATCAGAAGCGCCACGGCATCTCGTCATCCTCTGCCATCCGGTGCAGAACAGCTTCAATGCGGCGGTTGCCGCCGCCTATTGCGCGGCGGTGCGTGCCTGCGGGCAGCAGGCTGACGTGCGCGACCTCTATGCCATGGGGTTCGATCCGGTGCTGAAGGCGCGCGAGCAGCCCGGCGCGCCCGATTTCGCCCTGTCCCCTGATGTCTGCAATGAACTGGAACTGGTGCGCGCAAGTGATGTGCTGGTGCTTGTCTATCCCATTTGGTTCGGCACACCACCGGCGATGATGAAGGGCTATGTCGACCGGGTGCTCGGCGCCGGTTTCAGCGCCCGGTCGATGCAGTCGCAATCATCGCCGTCCTGCCTTGCCGGCAAAGCGCTGCTAAGCTTCACGTCTTCCGCCACCCGCCGCCAATGGCTGAACGAGCGCGGGCAATGGATCGCGCTTCGGCAGGTGTTCGATCATTATCTTGCCCATGCCTTTTCACTGAAATCGGACGAGCATGTACATTTCCCGTCCATCGTCGACGGGCTGGATGCCCGCTTTGTCGAGGAGCATCTGGAACAGGTACGAATCCACGCCCGGCGTGTTTGCGGCGATGTGCGGGCGGATTGGCGGAGGGGAGGCTGATCGATTGCTGGGCGCTCCGATGGAAACGCCCTGACGACCACCGGCTAAAGGCCATAGCGGGTGGCGCTGTCGATCATGCTCCTGATCCGATGGGCAAGCGCTTCGACTGCAAAGGGCTTGGTGATCATTTCCATGCCCGGTTCAAGGAAACCGCCCGCAATCGCCGCATTTTCGGCATAGCCCGTCATGAACAATATCTTCAGCCCCGGCCGTGCCTGCCGCGCGGCATCGGCAAGCTGCCGGCCGTTCAATCCCGGCAGGCCGACATCGGTGACCAGCAGGTCTATACGCATGTCGCTCTGCAGCAGTTTCAGCCCGGCCGGACCATCATCCGCTTCCACCGCGCGATAGCCCAGTTCCTCCAGCACATCGACGACCAGCGCCCGCACCGCGCTTTCATCTTCCACCACCAGCACGGTTTCACTGTTGTGACTACGATGCGCATCGGTGAGTTCGTTCGATGGCTGTTCGCTTTCTTCCGCATCACCATAATGACGCGGAAGATACAGCTTCACCGTGGTGCCCTTGTCGATCTCGCTATAGATGCGGGCATAGCCTTCGGACTGGCGGGCAAAGCCATAGATCATCGACAGGCCAAGTCCGGTGCCCTGACCAATGGGCTTGGTGGTGAAAAAAGGGTCGAACGCCTTTGCCATCACGTCCGGCGTCATGCCGTATCCGGTGTCGGTCACGCAGATGCAGACATATTGGCCGGGTCGCACGTCGCGCAGACGCGCGGCATAGCTGGTATCGAGATGCGCATTGCACGTTTCTATCGTCAGTGTGCCGCCGCCTGGCATCGCGTCGCGCGCATTGATCGCAAGGTTCAATATCGCATTTTCCAGCTGATGCGGGTCGCACAATGTCTGCCACAGCCCGCCGGCGGTCACGATTTCCAGCTGTATCGTCTCGCCAATGGTGCGGCGAAGCAGTTCTTCCATCCCCGTCACCAGGCGGTTGGCGTTCACCGCACGAGGGTCAAGCGGCTGACGGCGGGAAAAGGCCAGCAGCCTGTGCGTCAATGCCGCTGCGCGATTGGCCGATGTCATTGCGGCGGAGATATAGCGTTCGACATCGATCGTCCGGCCCTGCTGCATACGTCGTTGCAACATGTCGAGCGAACCAATGATGCCGGTCAGTAGATTGTTGAAATCATGTGCGATGCCGCCGGTCAGTTGGCCCACTGCCTCCATTTTCTGGGCGTGGCGCAAGGCTTCCTGCGCCTGTTCCAGCTCCAGCGCTGCTTCCTTTTCAGCGGTGATGTCGCGGCCAATGGCATGGATAAACCCGCTGTCGGGCACCGCCATCCATGACAATATGTGATATTGTCCGCTTTTGTCGCGATAGCGGTTTTCAAAGTTGAGTATGGTCGTACCGCGTTGCAGCCGCCGCATTTCCGCCTTGGTCGCGGCAAGATCGTCCGGATGGATGAAATCGATGAAGCGGGTGCCGACAAGCTCATCTTCGGTCCAGCCGAAGATCTGTGTCCACGCCGGGTTGACGTTCAATATCTGACCGGAAAAATCCGCCACGATCATCACATTGGTGCTCAGCCGCCACATGCGGTCGCGGTCTGCCGCGTGGCGGGCGACTTCATTTTCGAGCGTTTCGTTGGACTGGGCGAGATGATCGATCGCGTTCTTCTGTTCCTGAATGTCGGTATTGGTGCCCAGCCAGCGCACCACGCCGGCATCGCCCATCACCGGCAGCGCGCGCACCAGATGCCAGCGATAGGCACCGTCGGTCCGCCGGATGCGGAACTCCGTTTCGAAAAGCGTGCCCTCACGAACCGCTTCTTCCCATGCGGCGCTGGCAGCAGAAACATCATCGGGGTGCAGAATGCAGGACCAGCCCTTGCTGGCCAGATCCTCATGGCTGCGCCCGCTATATTCAAACACCCGATCGTTGAACCATTCCAGCTGACCATCTGCCATTGCCGTCCATACCTGGTTAGGCACGGATTGCGCGAAGGTACGGAATTGCGCTTCGCTTTCGCGCAGCGTCTGTTCGGCGGCCTTTTGTTCGGTGATGTCCTGCGTGACGCCGCGCATCTGAAGGACATTGCCCTGCTCGTCGCGAAGGAACTCGGCCCGCCGCGCGATCCAGCGCACGGCGCCGTCATTCGCGCGCCTCACCCGATATTCGGTGGTCAGCTGGGCCGTGCCGGTGTTGCGTGACAGCAGGTTCGATCCTGAAGCACGGTCTTCCGACAGCACCAGCCGTTCAATCTCCTCAGCGTCGATCACCGGTCGCACCGGCACGCCGAACAGGCGGCAGAATTCCGGTGTCACTGTCAGCGTGTTGTTCGCCACATCGATGATGAAGGTACCGACACCGCCGGCCGCCTGCGCCATGCGCAATTGCTCGGCCATCGCCTCCAGCGCTTCTGCCGCGCTCTTTTCGGCAGTGCGATCCCAGACGATCTTCACAAAGCCGGTGACGCCGGATTCGCCGCGCAGCGGCGTCATCTGCCCGCTTGCCCAGAAATATTCGCCATTGCTGCGCACGCGCCAGCCTTCACGCGTGCTGCGACCGTGAGTGAGGGCTTCGGCCATTTCCGCCTGCAGCCTTCCCGATTCACGATCTTCCGGCGTGAAGAAGAAGTCGACCCGCCGGCCGATCATCTCTTCTTCCCCATAGCCGATGATGCGCCGCGCCCCCTCGTTCCAGCTTGTAACGCGGCCTTCGAGATCGGTGCTGATGATCACCGTGTCGATCGCACTGTTCAATATCTGGCGGTGACGAGCCTCCGCTTCCTGCAGAGCTTGCAGTGCCTCAACATTCGAACCTTCAGGCATGGACCTTCTTTGGCAGCATATGTTGGCGTGCCGGAAGCGCGACCGCGCCACTGGTGACCGCCTTATTGTACATCAGCCATCTCAACGCCCGCAAATTATATCTTGTTCCTTGCCCGTGAAGATCGCTCAGAAGAGAAGCGCTGCCACAAGCCGGACGGGCGGTGTTGGCGCCCATGTCGAAATGCCGATCGCCAGGCGCAGGTCATGAACCATTTCTCCATCGTGCCGCCGTGGACTGTTCCGGCACCGATTGATTCATCTTTGCTGTTCCCCGACCGACGTCAGCTGAACCGAAGCGGAGGGTGATATGACTGAGTTTATGACGGGGGGCCATGCTTCCCCTAGCGCTGATTGCGGCAAAGAAACTTTCGGTTCCGCAAGTGACAGCAGAAAAACCGCAGTTCGTCCCACGCCGATGAAAGAGGCATCAGGCTTTTGCCTCTACGATCAAACAGCCGGGTGAGCGTGTGCACTCGAACATGAACGAATTGCCAGAAACTGACATAATAATATTATTACAAGTGAATACTAGAAAGTTTCCAAGTAACTTTTACACTAGTCAAGATAATTTGGCAGTTTTACCAAAAAGGTTAACAGTATAATTTTCAATAGATCGGATTGGTTGTTAAAGGAGTAAATCAGTACATTTTGTCCATTTTGAACTTTTCAAAATCCTTTGAGTATTCACCATCATAAGAGATGGGTTTCGAAGGGTGCAACCATTTGCCAGGTGCGGGGCGGCATAAAAAAAGGAGGAGTGAAATGCTTGTCCATACAACACCGAACAAGTTGATCGCGCGCGCGTCGCTGGTGGCATTGCTGCTTGCAACGGCGGCGTGTGGAAGCGACGGCAATAGCTGGAGTGCTGGCGGGCCGGGTTCCGCAGGTGGCGATGCCGTCGGCAGCAATGATGACGGCAATGGCTCTGGTGGAGATCAGGTTGCCGATGGCGGCGACAACAGCGGTACTGGCACGGGAGCCGACGGTGGCGGCGATGGAACCGGTACTGGCGGCGATGGATCGGGCAATGGTTCCGGTGGCGGCGGCACCACGACCGTAGCATCGACCGGTACTGTCGAGCGGGTGACGGATGGCGCTGCCACTGTCACGGGCGGCGTGCTCACCACAGCAGGCAATGCCGCGCTCAATGTGACAGATGGTCGCGTCGGCTCAACTCTTGTCCAGGCTGGGCAAAATGCCAGCGAAAACGGTACGGAAGGCCTGCCTCTGGTTGGCGGTGTGGTGCAGAATGTCGCCAGCGGCACCGACAGGGTGCTCAACCCAGTCGCCAAGGTATCAGTGGTTGGCCAACCTGTCCTTGGATCGGATGCCGCGACCAGCCAGCAGCTTGTCGGCGCCGGCATTGCTTCACCCACCACGCCCCAGGGCCGGCTGGCGACCGTCGGCGTGCTCAGTGGCGGTACCGGTTCGGCGACTGGCCAGTCGCTGGTCGGGGCAGGGGTTGCATCTTCGGCAACGCCGCAGGGCCAGCTGGCAACCGTCGGCGTGCTGAGTGGCCCGGCCGCCAGCACTAGCGGTGCACAACCTCTTGTCGGCGTCGGTGTGGCTTCACCCACAACGCCACAGGGAAGCCTGGCGACCGTTGGCGTGCTCAGCGGCGGTAATACCGCATCGGCCAATGTCGCCGGTGTCTCGGCGCTTCAGCCGGTGACTGGCGCAGTTTCATCGGCCGTATCGCCGGTGGTTGGCGCCGTGGGCAACACCGTTGGCGGCATAGTCAACGGCCTGACAGGAACCGGGCTGGGTGCAGGCGCTGGTCTGGGCGCGGGAGCATCGATCGGGAAATAGGGCGCGTTCTGCCGGCAGTTCACAACAACCGACAGGCGTGAGGCCCGAACAAGATGAAGACTGCATATCTATGCCTTGCGGCGGCCGTGGGAGGCGTGCCCGCCGCAAGCGCCCAGGTCGCCGGGCCGGCGGCGTCAGTTCCGGCCACATCATCACCATTGCAGGGCAATGCCCCGGGAGCAGGCGGGGCGCTGATCATCGATCGCGGCCGGGTGGACCGGCAACCCGTCGCCACGCCCGATGCCGGGCCGCCTTCTTCCCCGCGCGGCCATGTGGAGGCGGCAGGCGCCGTCTCCTCCTCCACCGCAAGGTTGCGCAAGGTGCGGGTGGAAGGATCGCATGCTCCGCTGCGCATATTGGACAGGGCGACACGCCGCTTCATCGGTCATCCACTGGATGCCGACACGGTCAAGGCCATAGCAGGCGCAATTTCCACTGCTTATGAAAAGGGTGATGTCGCGCTTTATACGGTGGTGGTGCCGCAGCAGGATCTGGACAATGGGCTCCTCACCATCCGCGTCGTCGAAGGCTATATCGACGATGTGATGATCACCGGCGATACCGACGGGCGCGACATGAGCCTTGTGCGCGGCTATGCGGCGAAACTGGTGGCTGAACGACCGCTGCGTCGTCAGGTGCTGGAGCGTTATCTGTCGCTTATCCGCGATATTCCCGGCTTGAAGGTGGACGTAAAGCTGCTGAACCTGAATGCGCCGGGTGCCGTTCGGCTGGTGCTGGACGTGCATCCCGACGATGTGGAGTTCAATCTTTCGATCAACAATCGCGGCACTGCCAATCTCGGCCGCGTACAGGTGCAACCCAGCCTCAGTTTCAACGGCCTTTTGAAACAGGGCGACCAGACCAGCGTGACCGTGGCGCTGCCCACCGAGATCAAGCGTTTCCAATATTATTCGATCAGCCATTCAACGCCCCTTGGCCATGAAGGCCTGCGCCTGGGCCTGAACGCGGGCTATTTGCGCACCCGGCCTGAAGGCTATGGCTATGTCATCAAGGGCAAGGCGAAATCGGCCGGTGCGACGCTCAGCTATCCGCTTCGCCGAAGCTATCACGACAATGTCTATGTCTCGCTGGGGCTTGACGGGCTGGACAGTGACAATGCCGCCTTCGGCCAGCAGATCGCCAGCGATCACACCCGTGCCGTGCGTGCCGCGGCAAGCTGGTCTCACGCTACGGAGCGCAGCTTTGCCTCTGCCTCGCTCACCGCGAGCAAGGGGCTGGACATATTGGATGCTCATGCCGATCCACGCCTGACCCAATTGGGTTTCTTCAAGATCAACGGGCAGATCGGCTATAACCAGATGATCGGCAAGCAATGGGTTGTGCGGCTGTCGGCCACCGGCCAATGGAGTGAAGATCGCCTGCCCGCATCCGAATTCTTCTCGCTTGGCGGTGAACCTGTGGGGCGCGGCTTTCCCTATGCCTATGTCACGGCCGATCGTGGCTATGGCGGATCGGCTGAAGTCGCCTGGCTTGCCGAAAGCCTGTGGCCATCCATGCTGAAGGGGTCGGAAATCTATGGCTTCGTCGACGGGGGCAGGGCGCGATTGTCACCGCGTTTTTCCGGCCTGCTGCCCGCGCAGCATTACCGCCTTGCATCGGCCGGTGGCGGTGTTCGCCTGAACTTCGGCAAGAAGACGATCGTCGGGCTGGAAGCGGCAAAGCCTGTCAAACGGCCTTATCAGATGACCAGCAACGACTGGCGTTTCACCATAAGCTGGCGCTCCATCCGCTGAAGGAGCGGCAGTGAAAATCGCGACCTATAACGTCAATGGCGTCAACGGGCGGCTGAATGTGCTGCTGCGCTGGCTGAAAGAGGCGCAACCCGATGTGGTGTGTCTTCAGGAATTGAAGGCGCCGCCGGAGAAATTCCCTGAGGGCGCCATCGTCGAGGCGGGTTATGGCGCCATCTGGCATGGGCAGAAAAGCTGGAACGGCGTAGCCATTCTTGCGCGCGGCGCCGATCCGGTGGAAACGCGGCGCGGCCTGCCGGGCGATGCTGCGGACATGCACAGCCGTTATATAGAGGCAGCGGTGAATGGTGTGCTGATCGCCAGTCTTTACCTGCCCAATGGCAATCCACGGCCGGGACCGAAGTTCGATTACAAGCTGGCATGGATGGAGCGGCTGATCGTCCATGCCGCCGATCTCGTCTCGCTTGACGCGCCAGTGGTGCTGGCGGGCGATTATAACGTCATTCCTACCGACGCGGATGTCTACAAGCCCGAACGATGGCTGGACGATGCGCTGTTCGCGCCGGAAACACGCGCGGCATTTTTCAGGTTGGTCGATCAGGGATGGATGGATGCGCTACGCAAGATCCATCCCGGCCAGACCATCTATACCTTCTGGGATTATTTCCGGAACGCCTTTGTCCGCGATGCCGGGCTGCGTATCGATCATCTGTTGCTCAATCCGGCAGCTGCGGGCCGGCTGGCCTCGGCCGGCGTCGACAGTCATGTGCGCGGCTGGGAAAAGACCAGCGATCATGCGCCGGTATGGATCACTCTTGGATGAAGAGGCGGATATCTGGCGTCATCGCACCAGATACGCGAAATAATCCTGCATGTTATTTGTTTTGAGTCCACTCGCCAAAACGCCTCACCTCTGGTTGTGCGGTGCGCGATTATGCGCAGCCATAAAGATCGCTGTGGATGATACGACAATTTTCACAGGGCCGTTGCTTCCATTTCAGTGCAGTCTGGCCGGCTGAAAACCGCCGATAAAGCCGAAAATCACTGATCTCAATCTCTTTGGCATGATTTCTGCATGTCCCCAATGGCGCGGGCGGTAGGCGCTGGGGCAATGACCCGCGCCTGCATGTCTGCGCCATCCGGGGGATTAGGAAATCAAAGGCAGATCAATGAAGGCAATTTTGATGAGCCGCACGGTGCTGTGCTCTGCGGCGATCGTTTTTCCAGTTTCAGCGCATGCTGTCGCCGAAGGGGGCGTGGAGGGCGGTGAAATCGTGGTAACCGCCCTGAAGCGCGAAACACGTCTTCAGGATACGCCGGCCGCAATCACGGCGCTGAGTGGCGAGGCACTGCACGCGGCGAACATCGACAACATCAATGATCTCCAGCGCACCACGCCGGGTCTCGTCATCACCGACGCCGGCCCTGGCCAGCGCCGTATATCATTGCGCGGCATCCGCAGCGCCGGCGATGCGCAAGTCGGTGTTTATTATGACGAAACGCCGCTTGCAGGCCCGCCCGGAAGCACCAGCGATGCCGGTGGTGCTCAAAGCGATCTGAAGCTGTTCGATGTCGAGCGCGTGGAAGTGCTGCGCGGGCCACAGGGCACGCTTTACGGGGCAGGGGCCATGGGTGGCGCGTTGCGCATCATTACCAAAAAGCCCTACCTCGACGATTTTCACGGTGGGGTGGATGTAACCGGAACAACGACGTCGCATGGCGGGGAAGGCTATCAGCTCAACGCAATGCTGAACGTGCCGATCATTACGGACAAGCTGGCCGCCCGTCTGGTCGCCTATCGCCGCTATGATCCTGGCTGGATCGATAATCCTGGGCTTGGCATCAAGGGCGTGAACAAGGAGGACACGGACGGTGGTCGCATCTTGTTGCGGTTCAAGCCGATCGATGATCTGACGATCGATGCCTCAGCCTATTATCAGGACACGAAAGGCAGCCCGAGCATCTGGTCCCCGGCAATCGGCAAATGGCAGTCGGCCAACAGGGCCGCGCTGCCTTTCCGGGACAAGAACCGGCTCTACAGCCTGACGGCGCGTGGCGATCTTGGTTTCGCAACATTGACGGCAACCACATCCTATCAGGATCGCGATGTGCTGATCACCCGCGACCCCACTTATCTTTGGTTGCTATTGGGCGGCGCGGCCTACACCCCCGGAATCTACTATCAGCCGCAGGGCGTGAAGGACTGGACGAGCGAACTGCGCCTGCAATCAGCCGGTAACGGGCCGCTCCAATGGACGATCGGCGGCTTTTATGAAGATCGCAAGGCGAAGGTGCTTTCAGAAGCGCATCAGGTGGATGCCGTAACCGGCGTCGATCCAGACGTTCCCACAGTGCTGCTGCGGCGGAATGTGGGCGACAGGTTGAAGCAGAAGGCCGGTTTCGGCGAGCTGTCCTATACTCTTTTTGACAGGCTGACGCTGACCGGCGGCTTACGCTATTATGATTATGACAAGCTGGTATCGGGCGACACGAGCATCGGTTTCCCACTGCTCTCCACGCCTGTCGCGCCCTATGCCGAATTTCGTACGAACAACCATGGCTGGCTCTACAAGGCCAATGTCAGCCTGAAAGCGACAGACAATGTGCTGGTCTATGCGCAGGCGGCGTCGGGCTATCGACCCGGTGGCGTCAATCAGGTGCTTGGCCTCGCGGCGGCGCTGCCCTATCTGCCCGACAAGCTGTGGACCTATGAAGGTGGTGTGAAACTGACCTTGGTGGACGGCAAGTTGCTGTTCAACCTCACCGGCTATCGCACGGACTGGAACAATCTTCAGGTGTCGCTGGACAGCGGCAGTTTTGCCTATCTGGGCAACGCCGGCGCAGCTCGCATCCAGGGTGGCGAGGCCGAAATCGTCCTCAATCCCATCGAAGGACTGAACCTTTCGGCAAACATCAATGTGCTGAAGGCGAGGTTGACGAAGGACATGATCGCACCCGGATCGGTCCCCAGTGCGACGACCGGCCGTAAAGGGGATCGCATCCCCAATATCCCTGAAGGCACCGTCACCATCGCGGGCCAATATGAATGGAATTTGTCCGGTGTCTTGCAGGGGCTGGTGCGCGCCGATTTCAACCATGTCGGCAAGTCGTGGTCGGACTTCCGGCCCAATCCGACACGTCCCTATAATTATCGGAGAGCAGGGGACTATCAGCTGGTGAATGCCCGAATTGGCACTCACACCGATCGCTGGGGCGCCTATCTGTTCGTCAACAACCTGTTCAACAAGGTTGCGCGCACATCATCCGGCAATGTGCTTGGCGGAAGCGTCGAGGCGATTTCCACAGTGCCGCCGCGGACCATCGGTATCAATCTCACGGGGAATTTCTGATGCGCGGAGCCTTTACGTTCATATTCGCTGCCGCGGCAGTGACACTCGTTGCACCGGCCGTAAGTGCCGAGCCGTTGACCGATGGCGAAATCGGCACGATCACGGCGTCCATCGATCAGTTGAATCCGCGCCTGGCATCGATCGCCAGCGACATCTGGCAGTATGCCGAAGTCGGCTTTCACGAGGAGAAGAGTTCGGCCCGCCTGCAGGAGGAACTGCGCGCCGCCGGCTTCAAGGTTGAAAAGGGAGTGGACGGCATCCCCACCGCCTTTATCGCAACCGCCGGGTCAGGCGGACCCGTGATCGCGCTCCTTGCCGAATTCGATGCGCTGCCCGGATTGTCGCAGGCCGCGACAACCACGCGCGAACCGGTGGCCGGCCAGATCGCCGGTCATGGCTGTGGCCACAATCTTCTGGGCACGGCATCGGTTGGCGCTGCGATTGCGTTGAAGCAGTGGCTTGCAAAAACGGGAACGCCTGGAACGGTTCGGCTCTATGGCACACCGGCTGAAGAAGGCGGCTTTGCAAAGGTATTCCTGGTACGGGACGGCTATTTCAATGATGTCGACATCACCCTGGGCTGGCATCCCGGTGACCGCAACAGCGCTTCCCAAGGGGAGATGCTTTCGATGGTGACGGGTAAATTCCGCTTCAGCGGAGTGGCGTCCCATGCGGCCGCCGCGCCGGAGCGCGGCCGGTCCGCGCTCGATGGCGTCGAAATCATGAACGTCGCGGTCAATTATCTACGGGAACATATTCCGCAGGAATCCCGCATCCATTACACCATCACCAACGGTGGGGATCAGCCGAACATCGTGCCTTCCTCGGCGGAGAGCTTTTATTATGTTCGCCATTATGATCCTGTTGTCGTTCGCGATCTGTGGGAACGGGTGAACAAGGCAGCGCAGGGCGCCGCACTGGCAACGGGCACAAGCGTGTCGGTGGAACTGATCGGCGGTTCCTATGGAACGCTGCCCAATTACACATTGGGCCATATCGCGGACAATTACTTTCACAGGATCGGTGGCTTTGCCTATACGCCGCAAGAGGTGGAATATGCCCGTAAAATCCAGGAGACGCTGCCCGCACATGGTAACCGCGGCAAAAATGATCCGGCCGAGGTGGAGGATTTCGTAGAAGGGCGGAAAAACTCTGCATCGTCGGATATTGGTGATGTCAGCTGGGTGACACCCACACTTCAGGTCGGTACTGCAACCTGGGTGGCGGGAACTTCGGCTCACAGCTGGCAAGCCGCGTCTGCCAGTGGCACGTCGATCGGGATCAAGGGCGCAATATTGGCGGCAAAAATATTGGCGTTGAGCGGTGCTGAACTGTTCCGCAGCCCGGACAGGATCGCTGCTGCAAAAGCCGAATTCGAAAAACGCCGCGGTGCTGATTTTCAATATCATGCATTGGTCGGCGATCAGAAACCGGCGCTTGATTATACGGCGAAATAGGTCAGGCGAGGGGGCAGGGGTGCGTCTATCTGACTGAAGAGAGTGATGGTGAACGACCCGCGAACCACCCGCTCACAATGGGCTGGCGCGTCGTCACTCACCGCGAAAGGCATGCTCGATTTTAGCGATATCGATTTTGCCCATGGTCATCATCGCCTCCATTGCCCGGCGTGCTGCTGCCTTGTCGCTGCTTGTCATCGCTTGCAGCAGCGCGCGCGGAGTGATCTGCCATGAAAGGCCGAAGCGATCCTTGCACCAGCCGCACATCGATGCCGTGCCGCCATTATCAATGATCGCATTCCAGTAACGATCGGTTTCGTCCTGATCATCGGTGTGGACCTGAAATGACGCCGCTTCGTTGAAGACAAAAGCCGGCCCGCCATTCAGCCCCATGAACTTCATGCCGAGCACAGTGAAATCGACGGTAAGCACATTGCCCGCGCTGCCATCAGGATAGTCAGCCGGGGAGCGGTGAACGGCATCGATCGATGAATTGGGGAAAGTGTCGGCATAAAAGCGGGCGGCCTCTTCCGCCGTACCGTTGAACCACAGACAAGGCACAATGCCAGTCATCCTCTTTCTCCTTTTTGAAGAATATGTCTTCTGATTATCGAGCCCGTTCAGGCGTTTTGTGTATCGCGATGGGTTGACGACAATGCATCGACCATCGCTGCTTCATCCATGAACATCGGCTCGAAGATATGCCCGTCGAGATCGGTGAAGGAGCGGCCATACATGAAATCCGCGTCCTGCGCCGGACGCACATCGGCCGTTCCACCGGCCGCCGCAGCCTTTTCGACAATGGTGTCCACTTCGGCGCGGCTCTCCATCGACAGGCAGATGAGCGTTTCCGTTACTGACTTGGCATCGGCAACGGGATGTGGCGTGAAGCCGGCGAAATAGGCCTTGTCCAGGATCATGAATACAATGGTTTCGGACCATTTCATGGACGAGGCATGATCTGCGCTGAACCGAGGATCTTTCACGCAGCCGATGCTTTCATAGAAGCGGGTTGCGCCGGCCACATCTGCGACCGGCAGGTTCAGGAAAACCATCCGTGGCATTCATTCCTCCATGACGTCGCTTCGAATCGGCGTGCTTGAGGATGATGCGTTGAAAGGTTATAAAAGACAACTATGAAGTTAGAAAAAGTAACTAAAGAGCCTGGCGGTGTGAAACGCTGGTATGACGATGCGTGCGGCATGGCTTTTGCACTGGAACTGATCGGTGAACGCTGGGCCCCACTTATCCTGCGTGAGTTGATGTATGGACCGCGTCGATTCAGCGAGATTCGTCGTGGTGTGCCGGGGATAAGCGCCAATGTGCTGACGCAAAGGCTGGAGGGGCTTGAAGCGGCCGGTGTGCTGACAAAGCGTCAACTGCCTCCGCCGGCATCGGTGCAGGTTTATGAGCTGACCGCCTGGGGGAGGGAGAGCGAAGCGGCAATGGCGGCTCTTGGCCGTTGGGCGGTGCGATCACCGCTTCACGATCCGCGACTGCCGCTCAGCGGTGCGTCGCTGATGATGTCGTTTCGTACCATGCTGTCGCCAGATCGTGCGGAGGGAATGGATGCGCGTATCGGCTTTCGCATAGGGCCGGACAGCTTTGCCACTAGGCTCCATCACGGCCAATTCGACGTTGCGCGCGGCGAATGTGATGAATGGGATGTGCTGTTTGCCATGGAAGAAGCGCGTAGTCTTGCCGCCGCCGTTTACGCGCACCAGCCGCTTGCAGGAATGGAAAAATCGGGCGCGTTGACGATCATGGGAGAACACGCGCTTGCGGAGCGGTTCGTCACGCTATTTCCGCTGCCACCAAAAATTGCATGACCACGATGATGCAATGATGGTCGGGGAGACAGGATTCGAACCTGCGACCCTCTGCTCCCAAAGCAGATGCGCTACCAGGCTGCGCTACTCCCCGCCTGAAAAGGCCTGCACGCTATAGAGAGGCTTTCCGGCCCGATCAATCACTTTGGCACGGGCATTCCGGCCTGCGTCAAATAGTATGTCGGGGCCGGATCAGTTGCCGGCGCGAAAGTTCAGTTCCAGCCTTACGCCATTGGGATCCATGATGAAAACCTGGCGCAAGCCAATCTCATCGATCAGGTTCAGCGAATGCGGCACGTCCATCTGGCGCACCCGCCCCATGAATTCGTCATGGCCCACGCAATCGAGCGCGACATGATGCACGCGGCCGGTGTCCGCGTCACCGGGCAGAAGCTCGCCTTCATCGGGCATGTTGACATGGACGATAGGCTGCTCGTCCTGATCGTAAAGCCATGCATTGCGCGCCTGATCCATGCCGGCGGCGCGGCCGCGCTTCAGGTCGAGCAATCGTTCATAGAAGGATAATGTTTCTTCCAGAAGCGGCGTCCGAATATTGATATGGTCGATCCGGTTGACACGCATCTCGTCTCTCCTCAACGGGCGGCCGCCACCCGATGGATGACGGCCTGCCATTTCACCTGATGCCCGCACAATATCGCAGGCATTCGATCAGGCGAGCATCGTCCTGGCTTCGTCCACCGAGACCGTTCGCTGATCGGTACCATCGCGCGGCGGCGGTATAAAGGTCGATCATTCAATCACTACCATTCTGTCGGCCCCGGCTCATTCCCATTCCCGCGCTCTGCGGACGCATTCGGCATAGGGCTTCAGGCTCGTCCAGGTGAACCACAGCCCGATTGGTCCAAGCACAACCGCGGTGATGGCCAGCGACTGCGGGAGCATCATTTCGTTTCCGAAAATACTGTCGGTCAGCAGCGCCACGATCAGCGGACCAAGACCATAGCCCATCACATTGAACACTGCGATGTAAAGTGCCGATACCGTGCCGCGCATCCGCCCGGGGGTGATCACCTGAATGGCGGTGTTTGCCGGGCCCGCGCCGACGCCGCCGAAAAACAGCGTGGCGGCGATGAACAGCAGCGCCATGGCCGGTGACGGCATCAGCGGATAGGCGATGGCGAAAGGCACCACGCCAAGCGATGCCCAGAGCACGACGCGCATGTTCGCATCATCATGGCCCTTTGCCGCATAACGATCGGCAATCCACCCGCCGAGCAATAACCCGACAGGCGAGACGATCAGCGATACCACGCCAAGCGCCAGCCCCGGCTCGCCCGGTTTCCAGCCATAGGCGCGTTCGAACATGCTTGGCGACCAGACAGTGCCGCCGAACGACAGCATGGATTTGACGCCGGTTGCGATCACCATGGGCAGATAGGCTGCCCTGTTGCGGCCAAGAAAGCGCAGCACATCCATAAGCGACGGCGCCTGTATGTCGGCCCCGGCCTTTTCCCCCCGGCGCATCGGCTCCGGCACGGTCAGGACGATGAGCAGCGCCAGCAGCACGCCGGGCAGGCCGACGATGATGAACGTAAGCTGCCAGGCATGAAGCGCGCCGAACACCGGCACATGAACATCGGGCTGTTCAACCAGCGCACGCACGACCGTGCCGCCGATCAGCAGCGCCATGCCCGATCCCATCACCATGCCAAGGTTGATGACGGAGATGGCGCGGGCCAGCTTCTCGCGCGGGAAAATATCCGCCACCATCGAATAGGTGGCAGGTCCATTGCAGCTTTCGCCAACGCCCACCCCCATTCGGGCAAAGGCCAGCTGCCAGAAATTATGCGCCACGCCGCAGGCAGCCGTCATCACGCTCCACGATGCAACGCCTATGCCGATGATCCATTTGCGCGGCCCGCGATCGACAAGGCGCGACAGCGGAATGCCGACTGCCAGATAAAACAGCACGAACATGAAGCCGATCAGGATGCTGACCTGTGTATCGGTGATGCCCAGGTCACGTTTGATGGGGGATACCAGCAGCGTCATCACCTGCCGGTCCAGATAGTTCATCATCAGCGCCAGCGTGAACAGGGTAACCGCCCACCATGCCCTTGCGGTGCTCAGCGTCGTTCCTTCACCCGACGATATTTTGCTGTCCGGGAACGGTTTTCCCACTTCTGCCATCCTCATCCCCCGGCCGCTTGAACCTTTTTGCGAGGCTGTTAGCGTGCGCGCCACAATTTGGTCCGAGCATCATGGCTGCGGGTCGCGTGTGTCAAGCGGCCCGACGCCACCAGTAGGGAGTGGAAATATGTCAACCAGCGCGCTCAGGGTCATTCCGACCGAGGAAGCCTTCGCGATTCCTGAACAGATCGAGGAAATGAAGAAGCTGATCGATGCGGCGACCAGCTATGATCCCGATCTTCACCTCTGGGCGCGGATGGTTGGTGGCGGCCCGCTGACCGAAATGCTGCTGGACGTGGAAGACCAGCGGCTGGAGATCATGGACAAGGCCGGCATCGAACGCCAGCTGCTGTCGCTCACCTCCACCGGCGTGCAGATGATGGCGCCTGATACGGCAGTGGCCATTGCGCAGATCGCCAACGACCGCATGGCCGAATATATCGCGCGCCATCCAAAGCGCTTCGCCGGCCTGGCGACCGTTGCGCCGCAAAGCCCCGATGCTGCCGTCAAGGAGCTGGAGCGGGCGATGACGGACCTGAAGCTCAATGGCCTGATCATCAATTCGCACACCGACGGCGAATTCCTGTCGGAAAAGAAATACTGGCCGATCCTGGAAGCGGCGGAAGCACTCAACGCGCCGCTCTATATCCATCCGCGCGCGCCCAATCCGCTGATGGCCAAGGCATTTCGTCAGGACAATCTCGAATATGCGATCTGGGGCTATATGGCCGAAGTCGGCCTGCACGGCCTGCGCCTGATCACCGGCGGCGTGTTCGAACAATTCCCCAAGCTCAAGGTCGTGCTTGGCCATATGGGCGAAGGCATTCCCTATTATTTCTACCGCATCGATTACATGCACCACATGACCGGGCAGTGGGACGAAACGCAGCGCGCAAAGCTCAGCCTGACGCCGTCCGAAACGTTCAAGCGCAACTTCGCCATCACCACTTCGGGCGTGAACTGGGATCCGCCGCTTAAGTTCAACATCGATGTGCTTGGTGTCGACAACATCATGTTCGCGGTCGACTATCCCTATCAGGAGACGCTGGAGGCGGTGGACTGGATCCGCAACGCCGACATTTCCGAAGAGGCGCGCCGCAAGATCGCAGGTGAAAACGCCATTCGCATCTTCAATCTTCGGGATTGATGGCGGTGGAGCAGTTCTCCGGCAAGGTCGCCTTCATCACGGGCGGCGTTTCGGGCATTGGTCTTGGCATCGCCAAGACCTTTGCCAGGGCGGGAATCCGGCTGGCACTGGCCTATCGCAACGAGGAACACCGGACTGCGACGGCGCAATGGTTTGCGGCCAACGGCTTCGAAGAACCGCTGTTCGTCAAGCTGGACGTCACCGACCGCAAGCGCTTTGCAGAGGTCGCCGAAGAGGTTGAGGCGCATTTCGGCAAGGTTCACATTCTGGTGAACAATGCCGGCGTGAGCGTCTTCGGCCCGACCGATGAAGCCAGCTATGCCGATTTCGACTGGATCATGGGCGTCAATTTCGGCGGCGTCGTCAACGGACTGGTGTCGTTCATCCCCAAGCTGAAGGCGCATGGGGAAGGGGGCCATGTCGTCAATGTCGCGTCCATGGCGGCATTCCTCGCTGGACCTCAGGCGGGCATCTACACCGCTTCCAAATTCGCGGTTCGCGGGTTGACCGAATGTCTGCGCTACAATCTGGCACCCTATGACATCGGCGTTTCGCTGATGTGTCCTGGCCTTACCCGCTCCAACGCCTTTGACAGTGCTTTGAAAAGGCCGGAACAATTTTCCGACAGCGGTTTCGGCGCAGTGAAGGAGGGGGATGTCGCGCCGCTCGCCCAGCTGTTCGAAGCCGGCATGGACCCTGAAGAGGTGGGCGCCAAGACATTGCGCGGCATTGCCGAAAACCGGCTGTTCATCCTCACCCATCCGGAGTTTCAGGAAGATTTCCAGGAAATTGCTGATACATTGATGGCGGCACTCCCGGACGAGGAAGCGCCACCAGCGCGTCTGGCCGTCGAAACGCAGCGGCGTGAGGCCGCCAAGCGGGCGATGGAACGGGCGATCGATCTCAGCGACCTGGTGTCCTGAACTTGGTGCCGCTCGGCTGATCCGACTGTTTTCATGGGGCTATTCCTCGGGCCGTGCGTTGTGGCGCTGCGGGAAGACGTCGAGGAGAATGCCCCATGGAGCAGGCGGCCCAATGGATCGCGCCGATCGCCACAACCATTGCCGCGATGATGACGGCCGCCAATGGTGGCGCGCGACTTACCGGCTATGGCTTTGTCGCCTTTGCCGTCGGTTCGATAGCCTGGGCCTTATATGGTCTGCTCACATCACAGAACAACCTCCTGATCCAAAACGCTGTTCTTCTGGTCATCAACATCATTGGCATCTGGCGCTGGCTGGGTCGCACTGCCCGTTATGAGCAGGGTGCCGAAGCTGCGGCCGATGCAGCCGATGAGCCATTGGTCGCGGCAACCCGCCTGACGACATTGCCGGCCTATGATCGGGAAGGCGAACATCTCGGATCGACTATAGATGCGATGCTTACCTGCAGCAGCGGGCGAACCGCCTATGTTGTGCTCAGTACAGGCGGCGTCGGTGGTGTTGGTGAAAAGCTGTTCGCCGTGCCATGGTCGGATATTCACTTGGAGGAAGACCGGCTGAGCGTGGACACGCTAGCCGCGCGGCTGGAACAGGCCGAAGGTGTTGATCGCGACAACTGGCCGGCACAGGCGATGCCGGACTGGGATGAACCGATCTATGATTAAATCAATGAATATCAGTCCATTGTTGGACGATTCTCATTTTCAGGTCAACTGGCCGGTGTCGTCACAGCTGAGATCGAAGGCGGCAAGCCCCGCCTCGATATAGGAGGCGCCCATCGGCATCTCCATTAAGACGGCAGCGGCATCGCGCACGCTTGCGATTTCTTCGCTGGCGGATTCAAGGGCGTCGTCCCATTCCACTGCATCGAAACTGCCCCGGCCGACCAGCGCCAGGGCGACCAGCTCCGCCGCTTCGTCTTCGGCAAGGTCGTCGATCGCCGCGCGTACTTCCAGTTCGACCGCTTCATTGGTTTCGTCCTCAAGGACGGACACATCCTTGTCGTCGCTCGGATTTGACCCATCGTCGGGGTCGACGGCAGGGACCTGCGCTTCATATTCACGCAGCCGCGTCACGATGCGGCAGACATCCTCAAGCGAAACCGTCAACTCCATTTCACCACTCCTTGATGATGCAGGTCGAACGATGCAGCGGTCCGCCGGTTCCGTATCCTCTTGAGCATTGGCAAGCCGGCCTTCATCCCGGCAGCGGTTGATGGCGCCACAATATCTGCCTTTGTGTCGAAGCCGGTCCGCCATCGTTCAGGAGCAATGATCGGAAAAAGGGAGAGTTTTGAAAATATCCGGCAGATATTTGAAAGTGGTAGCGGGAGTTGTGCCGTCAATGCAGTCCGACCATCCGATTCGGTGGTGAACGGTACAATGCCTTGCTCCTCATATAGTGCGGCATGTAGTGCGGGCCGAGGTATTGTCCGGCTGATCCAACTCAGGTTGGAGGATGGTTGTTGATTTCATCCCCGCCCAGTGGGGAGCATAAGGAAAACTGCCAGCGCGAGTGGCAGGCCCATGGCAAGCAGCCAGCCCCATGCGCGGATGGCGCTGCGGGCGTGGAAAGCGGTCATGGCGATGACGGCGAAGATAGCGAAGCTCGCCAGTGTGGCGGCAGTGACTGCCTCGACCCCGTTCATGCCGATCCGTGCCAGCAGCAGCGATAGGGTGACGGTGGCAAGTGAGGTCAGGCCATAGGCACCCAACGTCCCCGCGACGACGCGGAACGCGAGCGACCAGTGCCCACGCATCTGTTCGCCCAACCGCATCATGGCCGCACCTTTGGCATGATGCGTTCGCGGTTGGTGTTAACGGTGACGACCAGCGAGGCGGCAATGGTCAGCCACCCGAACCACGCCACCGTGCCATAGCCCCAGCCAAGGCCCGCCCCAGCAACCGCGAAGGCCATCGCCAGCGCGGTGAAACCGGACAAGCGCAGAGAGCGGCACCGCGCCGGGGACAGCTTGCGACAAAGCCAGTCCCGTTGATGCCGCGTCATGGCGAGCAGCAGCAGGGGGAAGCCCACAAGCGACAGAAGGAAGGTGGCCGCGTGGATCATAGTGCTGCCTCCGCCACCACGCGCGCCTTGCGGCGGGGAAGCGCCTGGGCCTTGTGGGTGGCGACCTTCCATGCTGTGAAGGCGCAGGCGGCGGCCATTGCCAGCATGGCGCCATCGAAGCCGACGAACACCCAGTCCCGCGCGAACAGGCTGGGGATCAGGCCGCGCGTGGTGGTCAGGGCATTAACCACCGGCACCAGCGCATAGAGCGCCGCGCAGACCGCCAGCGCCTCGAACCATGCCCGTTTGACGGGTCGGGCGAGGGTCCAGACGAACACAGCACCCCAGGCGATGAACAGGCTGTTGATTTCCCAATCGGCCCGGTTAGCCATGTCCAGCGGCAACAGGCGATTGGCGAGGAAATAGACGGCGATCCCGGCAGGCGCTCCAGCGATGACGCCGATGTTCAGCCGCTCGACGAGGCGGAAACCGAAATGCGGCCGTGCCGGATCGGGCAGCTTGGCGCGGCGCTTTACTGTCCAGAGGACAGGACCGCTCGCCACCATCATCGTCCCCCCGGCGCCGGACAGGAAATAGAGCCAGCGCAGCACTGGGCCGGAGAAGCGTCCCGCGTGCAGGTCGATCATCGTGCGCTGCGTGACAAATGCGCCGCCTGCGACCGGGAGGGGCTGGACCTGTGTGCCGGTTGCGCCGTTCAGCCAAAGCGGCGGTCGATAGCTGCCTAATTCGGCGGGGCCAGCATAAAGGCCGACGAGGGCATTCGCGTCCCCCGGATTGGCAATGGAGATGAAGGAAGGCTTCGCATCGCCCCATGTCCTTTCCGCTTCATCGACCAACTGGCGCAGAGGCAGCAAGGGCATGGCTTTGCCGCTCGGTTCGAGCGTCGGCCCAGCGGGATAGGCGGCCTTATAGAATGCGTCCTCGTTCGGAAAGTTGGCGCTGATCGCCCAAGGCATCAGCGTGAACAGCAGGGTGACGAGGCCGGTATAGGTAATCATCAGGTGGAAGGGCAGTGCCAGAACGGCGGTGACATTATGCGCGTCCAGCCATGATCGCTGCCCCTTGCCGAAGCGCAGCAGGAAGAAATCGGCGAAGATTTTCTTGTGGATGACGATCCCCGAAAGGATCGCAACCAGCATGGCAAGCGCAGCGATGCTTACCAGCGGCCGCGCAATCCACCAGGGAATATAGCGAAGGTCGAAATGGAAGCGATAGAGGAACCAGCCTCCCATCGTGTCGCGAAGCCTTACTTCGCGCCCCTCGGCAGGATCGAGCGTCATCTTGCCCGCTTTACCTCCACCGCCTTCGCGTGGCTCCCAGGACAGCATCAGCGGGTCGCCGCCACGTAGCGACGGCAGGGAAATATTCCAGCTTGCCGCATCTGGTGCGCGGGCGGCCAAATGGCGCTCAGCCTTTTTCAGCGCGGCGGATGATGTGGGGCCGGTCGGTAATTCCGGCCGCATCCAACCCGAAATTTCCTGCTGGAAGAAGGCGACGGTCCCGAACAGGAAGATGATGAACAGCAACCACCCGGGCAGTAGTCCTGTCCAGGTGTGGAGATTTGCCATCGATTGACGAAAAGAGGTTTTCAATGGAGCTGTGCCAGCCATCATGAATGTCGCTCACGGCAACTTAAGCGGCTAAGGGGATAGGACTGCCATGACCTATCCCCTTTCTGCCCGCTGCATCGATTTCTCAGAAATGTCCGCGTAACGTCAGGCGGAAATTCCGCGGCTCTCCATAGATATTATAATATATCTCATAGCCCGGAATACGCAGATAGGTGCGATCGAACAGGTTGTTCACCACTAGCGAGATTTCCCAGTTCTCTGAAACATCATAGCCGATCTTGGCGTTGGCGATCGCATAGGAGCCTTGACGGACCACATTGGAATACATGTTGCTTTGTGCCTGAAGGCCGCCGCCGATCTTGAGGCCCGACGCCCAACCCTGCACACCTGCCTTGCCGAGGCTGTATTGCGTCCACAGCTTGAACATATGTTCAGGGCTTTGCGCGGGCAGGAATCGACGACCGACATTGGCCGGATCGGAATCGCTCAGATATTTCTGCTGGTTATAGGTATAGCCCAGCGTGATGTCCCAGCCCGGAACCGGGCTTCCGTTGATATCGAACTCGATACCCTGACTGCGGATTTTACCCGCCGCACGATAACAGGTGCCGTCGATTGCTCCACCACAACCGACATGTTCTTCGTCAATGATTGCGCGATTGGAGTCGTGCATGCGGAACAGCGCTATTGAAGCATTAAGAGCGTTATCGAAGAAACTGCCCTTGATGCCGGCTTCCGCCTGCCAGCCGACACGCGGCGATAGGGTGCGGTTGTTCACATCCTGAGCGGTCTGCGGCACGAAAGTGTCGGTATAGCTGGCATAGAATGTCACCTGATCGGTCACGTTCAGCACAGCACCGGCATAAGGGGTGAAGCGGCCGCTGCTTTTCGCATCGCTGTCTATCCAAGGCGTGACGGTGGGGACAACATCACGATCCTTGATTTTGAAACTCGTCAGCCGCCCGCCTAGAATAATGGTCAATGGGTCGCTGATGCGGATACGGGCCGAACCATAGAATCCGGTCTGCGCGGTGACTGTCTCATAGCGATAGGTAATATTCTCGTCGATAACGGCCGACAGATCATGATCGTTAAGCACGTCCCAAGTTCCGGGATTGACGAATTTGGTCCCGCCGATGAAGTCGTAACGCGACCGATTTACGCCCAACGTCAGATCATGCGTTTGCCCAAACAGATGGACAGGTCCAGTAATATGAGCATCAAAGCTGTGCCACTTCGTTTCCTGTTCGACACGGCCAGCCGACAGTCCGCTCACCAATCCCGTCGTTCTATTGATGGCTTCCCACGGGAACACCGAGTAGCCGCCATAGGTGAGCCTGCGCAGACTATATGCACCTTTGAACGACCAATCTCCGCCGAAATCATGGCTGAGATCTACAAACAACTCCCTGGAACGCTGGCGTGATGTCGCATCGGACCCGGTGAAAGAACCGCGTGCCGGAACACTGTGGTCATCATAAAGGGGCAAGCCGAAATAATTGATAAACTCGCGCTGCGAGTAAATGCCGCTAACACCTATTATCGTGCGAGGTGAAAGATCATATTCGACCACGCCATACACCGCGCGGTCATGATTGAAGCCAACATCATAAAATTTGTCTTCGTCCTGATAGACGCCGACAATCCGGGCACGCAGATTACCAGACGTCGACAAGGGGCCGCCAATATCAAGTTCGCCGCGATAGTGGTCCCATGACCCAACGCTGGCAAGTCCGGACAAGGCCAGTGTGTCCGTAGGCCGCTTGCGCACATAATTGATCGTGCCCCCAGGCTCGCCGCTACCCGTCAGAAGTCCCGACGGCCCCCGCAGCACTTCAATACGGTCGAAAAAGGCAAGATCGTCGGTGTTGGAACTGGCCTTGTCGGACCCTTCCTGTTGCGGCACGCCATTATACTGCGCGTTCGCCGCATAGCCCCGGATGAGATATTGCTCCTGCCGCTCATAGCCGAAACTGCGGACACCCGTAACCTGATCGAGTGCTTCACTCACGCTCACAAGGTTCTGGTCATTCATCCTGTCCCGCGTGATGACGCTGACCGATTGAGGAATTTCGCGAAGCGTTTGAGCCCTCTTGCCTAAGGTTACGGCTTGAGCGGCATATGATCCCGTTCCCTCCGTCCTACCTGCATCGCCTGCCGCGGCGCTCTGTGATGTTTCAGTGCCCTCGACCCGAACCGGCCCCAGCTGGATCGAACCATCCGCCGTCTGCGGCGCTGGTTCCAGAGCGACAGTGTTCCGGTCGATCCATCGGAATGTCACGCCGGTTCCGGAAAGCAGGCGGCTAAGTGCTTCGGCCGGACTGAATCTGCCGGAAACCGCCACCGAACGCTTGCCCGCAAGCAGGCCGGTTCCCGCCGTCACCTGAATCCGCGCCTGCTGCCCAAATGCGGTCACGGCCTCGCCCAAGTCCTGCGAAGGAATGTTGAAGGCGATCGCGGGCTGTTCCTGCGCTTGCGCCGGGGCCGTCAACAAAGGCGCAGCGAGCGCCGTTGACGCCATCAGCAATGCCGCGCTCGTCCGCGCCCACAATCGCCGGAACCCCGTTGCTCCAAGCCCCCGATCACGCATTCATCATTCCCTTTCCATCAAAGGCCATGCGATTTTCTGCAAGCAAATCGCATTAGCAGTTGGGGAACAGACGAGATGGCTTCGGCAATTTTCAATGAGCGCGGGAAAAAATTATCGGAAGGTGCAGGCTGCTATGAAACGATCAGCAGATAACCGCCAATTCCGCTGATCGCGCCGCCATAAGGCTGCACGATGGCACGCAGGGCGGCGGCCGGATCGCGCACATCATAAGTGCCGGTAATGCGCCGGCTTGCAAGCCTCTCATTGCGAAGCAGGATAAAGCCCCGATGATAGCGGCGCAGTTCGGATACCACTTCCGCCACCGTCGCCCCGTTGGCGACGATTTGCCCGGACCGCCACGCCGCGATGCGACCGGGGGGAGTGTTGGAGCGTTCAGTCGTGTCATTCGTGCGGCTGATGCGTATCCGGTCGCCGGGGGCGAGTAGAACAGGTGCTATCCCTTCTTTCCCGACGCGAACTGCGCCATGCTGCACGGCCACGGATATGTGTGCGGGGTCAAGTCGCACGTCAAAAGCGGTGCCGACGACCTGAACATTCACATCATCGGCGCGCACGATGAAAGGCCGAGACTTGTCCGGCGTCACCTCAAAAAATGCCTGACCCGCGAGCAGCGTGACACCGCGCCGCGATCCGTCATAATCGATCCGCACGGCGCTGCCGGTATCGAGATCGACCGTTGAGCCATCGGCCAGCGTCATTTGCCGTATTTCGCCCGCGCCAGTGCTGTAATCGGCCTGTGCCCAAGTCCAGAACATTGGTGATGCGAAGAACAGCAAGAGACAGGCGGCGACCGCCGCAATCGAGGCAGCGCGCCAATGCGGCCGCCGCACGGGGCCATGACGTGCGACCGCTGCTTTACCGGCTGGGGCACTGGCCCATTGTTTTCGATGGACGGGAGGGATGGCGCTCATCATCCCCCATGTCTTTTCAACCTTCGCCCAGGCCTTCGCATGGGCGTCGCTGCGCGCGATCCATCGTTCCAGTTCCGCCCGCAAGCCATCGTCCGCGCCGGGGCCGCGCAAGCGGATCGACCAGTCAAGAGCTTCATCGTGGATGCGTTGCCGCTGCTCATCCATGCCCGTCAGTCTCCGGCGCGGGAACGGCAACAGAGCTTGCCGCGTGGAGAACAGACGAACGAACGATGCGAATTTTCAACGGGAAGCATAAGTGACGGATCAATCCTCATCATCCGCCACCGCTTCCATGCAGCACGCAACGGCGTGTTTGACCAGATTATGCGCCATGCCCACCGATATGTGCAGGTGATGCGCGATTTGCTGCAACGTATAGCCCCCAAAATTATACATCTCGAACGCAATCCTTGTGCGTTCCGGCAAGGAGGCGAGCCGCTGCGCCACCATATCGAGCGCATCTCGGTCGATGGCTTCCCGTTCGGGGGATGGCCGTATGTCCGCTATATTTTCCAGCGGAGGCGGATCAAGCGGCGTCACGCCCTGTTCGATCCCACGGCGGCGCGTGAGGTCAATCGCCAGATTGCGAACAATGCGGTAAAGATAACCGACAGGTTGCCGCTGCGCGGGGCGATCCGGCATATTGGCCGGTACATTCGCGGAGTGATTGAAGCGCAACCACGCTTCCTGAACCACATCTTCCGCCGTGCCGCGATCGCCCACTATGGACATGACGGAATCAATCAAACGGGCGCGATGCGCCCGCCAGATTTCCAGCCGTCTTGCCTCGGTTTTCAACGACGATCCTAACCAAATCAGTAACCCGCCAAACGCGAAGCCAATACGCGTGCATAGCGGGCAATCGCCGTCACCCCTAGTCCAGTTGCGATTGCTTCTCAACAATTCAGAACAAAAGGTAACCATTTTCCTCGCCCTGAAAATTGGATTGCCTGTTCGTCTGTTCCCCAAACATGATGACGGGGAGGATGCACGGGCTAGGCGACCATGTGGAGCTATTGGCCCGCGCGAAGGCCAAGGGCGAGGAACGCGACCGCCTGACGCTGGAACTGGAATCCATGGGCGAGCCGGAAAGCGATATCCACATCCACCCCGCTGCCATTCGTTACTACGCCGAAGAAATCGGTTCAGTCCGGCAGGAGATGCAGCGACGCGGTTACAACCATGGCCGGGATAGTCCTGTATCCGCCGCGTTGCGAAAGCTGATCGGCAGATCACTATTTACCGGGGCCATGATGGCGACGGTGGACTTTCCATCAAGGTAATGGACTGGTTCGATGCGGTGATGAAAGCACCTGATGCCTGCGGCGTTAAGTTGGTAGCGGAGGAGGGACTTGAACCCCCGACACGCGGATTATGATTCCGCTGCTCTAACCAGCTGAGCTACTCCGCCCCGGAACGCCGTTGCGGGAGGGCCTATAGGCTGGCTTTGGCAAGTTGGTCAACTGGCGTTGATGATATTAATGGCTTTTTTACACCGGTTGCAAAAGCGGGTTGGCAGACGCTCATATTCTGCTCTGAACTGGCCGTGTGACATCCGATCCGGCAGCATTGCGGAACCATTGCGTTGCTGAAAGATAAGCCATTCAGGCGTTCAGGGAGGTGGATGTGATCTCGCATCTTGAAATCATCGAACGGCTGCTGGTTGCAGCAGCGTTCGGCAGCATCATCGGCTTTGAACGGGAGCGCCTGCTATGGGCCGCCGGCATACGCACGCATATGCTGGTCAGCGTCGGTGCATGCCTGATCATGATCGTATCCGCCTATGGTTTCCAGCACATATTGCAGCAGGATCATATCATTCTGGACCCGTCGCGTGTCGCTGCACAGGTGGTATCGGGCATTGGTTTCCTGGGTGCCGGATCGATCATGCTGCGTGGTCAGGTGGTGCGTGGGCTGACATCGGCCGCAAGCATATGGACGGTTGCCGCCATTGGTCTTGCCGCGGGTGGCGGGCTCTATTTCGCTGCCGCCATATCGACGGTGATCATTCTTGTCATCCTTGCCGGATTGAAGCCGATAGAAGAGGCCTATCACGCCCGCATCCAGAGCTGCAGGATCACCGTGAAGGTGGAAAAGGATTCGGTTGGACCCGACGAACTGACACGTGCATTGAAAGTAAGAAAGGCGCAGATCAAGCGCATCATGATGCGTGGGCTCGATGATGAATGCGACGAAATCACCATCCATCTCGTCCGCGTCTCGAAAGAGGAAATCAGCCAAAGCCGGCGCAGGCTTGAGGATGAGCCTGGTGTGCGTGATGTCTCTATCCAGACACAGGGCAAGCGGCAGATCGATTAATCCTGAACAGGGACTAAAGCCTTGTTTCTGCCCATAAAGCGGTAAAGAAAAATAGTATAGATTCTCATGTTTGGCTCTCCGTTTCACAATGTTATTGTGGATTTTATAATTTGCTGATTACTATCCACTACGGCAGTTTTTCATGAACGATTTCGTCAGGGACAGAATCATAAGCCGAAGCAGCGGGGGGGGGGAGAATTATGGAGGTTGTGAGACTTAGCGAGGCGCAGAACAGCAGTTTCGACCGTGAATATCACGCCTCTGCCGAAATGTTCTGGAAGCTGGAACATTTGGCAAACCGCTATGGTGGCGCGTTCTCGATATTGGACGTCGGCGGTGGCAACGGCGTCTTCCTGGACACGATCCTTTCGGCCTTTCCAAAGGCGAATGGCACGTTGCTGGATATATCGGCGGAACTGCTGTCACGGAACAGGCCATTGGCCCGAAAGCGGCTTGTCCAAGGCGCAATCGAGGATATTCCCCAACTTCTCGGTGATCAGAAATTCGACGTGATAACCGTCAATTGGGTTCTGCATCATCTGGTGGGCAGAACTTATCAACAATGCAGGAAAAACTGCATTGCCATGTTGCAGATGTGCGCCGATCTGCTCAGTGAGCGGGGTACGCTGCTGGTTTCCGAAACCATGGTGGACGGCTTTTTCGGCACGAATATTCCTTCACGCCTGATCTATGAAATCACACGGATCGAAAATCCGGCATTCACGCGTCTGTCATCCCGCTTCTTCAACACGGCCGGGGTGGGGGTATGCTTTCGATCCGATGACGCGTGGAGCAGATTGTTCAAGGAGGCCGGTTTCCAGGTCGACGACGCCAGCTATGGTGAATATTGGCCTTATTCACTGAAAAAGCGGGCTCTCTACGCCGGGCTCATGCTTGCTTCCCAGCGGCATCGGCATTTCTTTCTTCGCCGCAACTGATGATCATGCCATGGGGTGGTGATTGTCCTTAAGCGCCCATTGATCTCAGGAAACGAGCGACCAGGCTTTTCTTGTGGCGACCATCGCGGCATCTAGCGGGCATGACCGATGATTCACCAAGTTTGGCAGGCAAGGTTGCGCTGGTCACCGGCGCATCGCGCGGTCTTGGCCTTGAAATCGCCCACGGGCTGGCAAGGGCCGGTGCGCATGTCCTGCTGCATGGCCGCAGCCGGGCGGCGCTTGACGAGCTGGTGGCCGATTTTGCCGGGCAGGGGCTTGGTGCCTCCGCCTTTGTCGTTGATCTGACCGATGAGCAGGCACTTGCCGATGCGCTGGAGGTGGCGGAGCGGGCACATCCTGTCATAGACATATTGGTGAACAATGCCGGGGCGCGGGATCGCCGGTCGCTTTCGGAGATCGACCGTCAGGCGCTGCGGCAATTGCTGGAGGTCAATCTGGTTGCGCCGTTCGATCTGTCCCGCCGTATCGCGGCGCGGATGAAACCGGGCGGCAGGATCATCAACATCACCTCCATCGCCGGTCCGATCGCGCGGGCAGGGGATGCCGCCTATACCGCGAGCAAAGGCGGGCTGGAGGCGCTAACCCATGCACTGGCTGCCGAGCTGGGCCCGGCCGGTATCACCGTCAATGCCGTGGCACCCGGTTATTTCGCGACACAAGCCAATGCCGCAATGGAAAGCGATTCCGCAGTGACCGCGCATCTCGCCCGCCGCACCTCACTGGGCCGATGGGGAAGGCCTGATGAAATCGCCGGTGCGGTGGTCTTTCTGGCCTCCGCAGAAGCAGGCTATATCACCGGCCAGACTATCGCCGTGGATGGCGGCTATCTTTCCCACTTCTGAAGTGATTGCCGTCGATCACTTCGCCGGCGCATTGGGGTTGGCCTTTTCATCCACCTGTTCTTCACCAAGCTGGCCGGTACCATGATAGGCCATTTCCGATTGTCCGCCATGGCCCATGAAGCTGGACGGATGGTTGTCCGATTTCTTGCCACTATGCGGATTGGGATAGGCGCCGCCGCCTGATTCGCCTGCTGCCGAACGTCCGCTCACCTGCGGTTGGCCGACGCCATCGCCCCGGCCGCTATCAGCGGGCTTATTATCCTTGCTGGTCATAAATGCTCCTGCACAACAGCGGCCATGCACAGGCTATGGCCGCGCCATGCCCCCTTAACCCGGGGGACGGCGCGCATGTTCCGTCAACCATGGGGCAGGAGCGGATAAATGCGATGAAAACTGGCGACCCCGGCGTGACTCGAACACGCAACATCCTGCTTAGAAGGCAGGTGCTCTATCCAGTTGAGCTACGGGGCCGAGCGCTGCGATCAGCGAAAATTGTCGGCGTAGGCCTGAATCTTGAGTGTGCGGGGCGCGGCCGGTACGACGGTGGCGGTCAGCCCATGTTTGCCTGCATATGCCTGTGCGGCTTCCAGAGAAGGAAAGCTGAGCCTGATCTGCTGGCGCGTGTCGCCTGAACCGGCCCATCCGGTCAGCGGATCGGGACGGCGCGCCTCTGCGGGTTCATATTCCAGAAGCCATTCATAGGCGCGTGCGCGCCCGGACTGCATGGCATTTTTCGCCCGCTGATAGATCCTTGCCGTCGGCATGTCCTCGCCCCAGTTAGTCGATCGTCTGCGGTGGGAGTGATGGAAAGCGCCGCGTTCGTCAAGTCAGCCATTGCGGTTGGCTAGCCTTTCGGTTGCTTTCTTCGTGCGCGTCGTCGCCGTTGCACTGGCCGGATCGTCCGGCCATGGGTGGCGGGGATAGCGCCCGCGCATTTCACGCGCCACCTGCGCCCAGCTGCCGGCCCAGAAACCGGGCAGATCGCGTGTCGTCTGGATCGGCCGGCCCGCCGGTGAGGTGAGGGCAAGCACCAGCGGCACATTGCCATCGCCGATCATCGGATGACTGTTGAGGCCGAAAAGCTCCTGCACGCGCAATTGCACCCTGGGTCCGCCATCGGCCGCATAATCAATGCCATGGCTGGAACCGGCGGGTGTGGAGAGCCGGGCGGGGGCAAGTCTGTCGATCAGGCGCATGCCATCCCATCCGGCGAGATCGCGCAATGCCTGTGTCAGCTTGTGCGGGTCTATCGCATCGAAGCGGCGCACCTTGTCCAGCACTGGCGGCAGCCATTGGTCGAGTTGCGAGGTCAGCGCGGCATCGCCAAGGTCTGGGGTCTGCGGATCGATTGCGCGGGCAAAGGCGGCGCGATGGCGCAGCGCCTGCGCTTCTTCTGTAAAAGGGAGCAGCGCAAGGCCATGCTGGCGGACGGCGTCGAGCAGCAAGGCCGATATGGTGGCGGCATCCGCGCTATTGTCCCGCCCGCGCGACAGGATGATGGCGCCAAGCCGCCGCCGCCGTTCCGCCGTGACGGCGCGGGTCGCCGGATCATAGGCAGCACCATGTTCGGTTTCGATACGGTCGGCAAACAGCCGCTCGACCATGTCGGGCGCAATGGCGGCAGCGGACAGGATACGGGCACCTGCTGCCGAGCCTTGCGCTTCGGCCACCGCAAGCCATTCGCCACGTGCCAGCGGATCGGCAGGGTCAAGCCTCAGCCCGCGTCCGCCGGCCGTCAGCCAGTCGGCACCATCGCCGCCACGTTTTTTCGCCACCCTGTCCGGATAACCCAGCGCAACAGCCAGCCCTGCGTCGTCGTCATCGCCCGGCCAGTCATCCCCCGCACCGATCAATTCCGCCCAGCGGCGGGCGAGGGATTGCGCCGCACGCGCGCGCTGATCGCGCGCCTCCGTCCAGCGTTTCAGTCTTGTTTCAAGATCGCTGCTGTTACCACCAAGCCCGCGTTCGCCAAGCAACACGGCAATGCGCGCCGCCGTGGCACCGGCGCCATGAGCCTGTGCCGCCAGCAGCATATGGGCCAGGCGCGGCGGCAATGGCAGCCGTGCAATGGCCCGGCCATGGACGGTTGGACGCATATCCTCGTCAAAGGCGCCAAGGCGGGCCAGCCGCTGCCGCGCTTCGGCAATGGCCGCGGCGGGTGGCGGATCCAGCCAGCACAGGCTTGCCGGATCGCCGACCCCCCATAAAGCAAGGTCGAGGACAAGACCGGTCAGGTCCGCCTCGGTGATTTCCGGCGGGTCGAATGCAATCAGGCTTTGCGTCTGCGGCGCATCCCACAGCCGATAGACGATGCCGGGCGCTTGTCGCCCGGCGCGGCCGGCGCGCTGGTCCACCGCCGCGCGGCTGGCCCTTTCGGTGACGAGCCGGGTCAGCCCGCTTGCCCGATCATAGCGGGGGCGGCGGGCAAGTCCGGAATCGATGACGACGCGCACGCCGTCGATCGTCAGGCTGGTTTCAGCGATGGAGGTGGCAAGCACCACCTTGCGCCTGTCTGCCCGGCGCAATGCGACCTGTTGCGCCTTTGGCTCCAGCGCGCCGTGCAGCGGCAATAGCGCAACATCGGCCAGCGACTGGAGTCGTTCCTCCGTGCGGTTGATCTCCGCCACACCAGGCAGGAACACCAAAATATCGCCCTGCGTTTCGGCAAGTGCGCGGCGAACGGCACGGGCAGCGGTATCTTCTATCCGTTCTTCCTCCCGCCCGAGGTAGCGAATGTCTATCGGATGGCTGCGGCCCTGGCTTTCCACCACCGGGGCGCCGTTCATCAGCCCCGCATAGGCAGCACCGTCCAATGTCGCCGACATGACCAGCAGGCGAAGGTCGGGACGAAGCGCGGCCTGTGCATCCAGCGCCAGCGCCAGCGCCATATCGCCTTCCAGGCTGCGTTCATGCGCTTCATCGAACAGCACTGCCGAAATGCCGGCAAGTTCGGGGTCCGCCTGTATCTGGCTGGTGAAAATGCCCTGTGTGACCACCTCGATCCGGGTCGTGGCGGAAATGCGGCTTTCCAGACGGGTGCGATAGCCGATCGTCTGTCCTACACGCTGCCCGGCCAACGCCGCCATCCGCTCGGCAGCGGCGCGTGCAGCAATGCGGCGAGGGGACAGCAGGACGATCTTGCCTGTGCACCATTGCCGGTCCAGCAGCATCGGTGCGACGGCAGTGGTCTTGCCAGCACCCGGGGGGGCCACCAGCACGGCATTGGGGCCGGGCTCCAGCGCTGCCGCCAGTTGCGGCAATATCGCTTCTATGGGCAGGGGGGCGTTCATCCGCGCCTGCAGATCATCGGCCGGGGCTGGTGCGCTCAATAGGCGCGGGCAACCGCAAAATCGACCGTCTCGATCATCGCCGCCCTGGCGGGGCTGTGCGGGAAGACGCGCAAGGCATCAATGGCACGCTGGCCATAATCACGCGCGCGGGCCAGCGTATCGGCAATGGCATCACGTTCGTTCAGCAGCTGTGTTGCATGGGCAAGATCGGCATCGCTGGCGCGATCCCCGGCCATCGCCTCACGCCAGAACTGACGTTCGCCGTCATTGCCGCGCATATAGGCAAGGATCACCGGCAGCGTCACCTTGCCATCGCGGAAGTCATCACCCTGATCCTTGCCCATGGTGACGTCGTCCGATGCATAATCGATGGCGTCGTCAACCAGCTGAAAGGCAATGCCCAGATCGCGGCCATAGCAGCGTAGCGCTTCCTCGCTCGCAGCGTCGCGTTCGGCAACCACCGCCGCAATCTGCGTCGCAGCCGCGAACAACGCCGCCGTCTTGGCCGAAATGATTTCCAGATAGCGATCTTCGCTGATGTCCACCTGCCGCTGGGCGGTGAGCTGGTTCACCTCGCCCTCCGCGATGGTGGCCGATGCGTTGGACAGGATGCGCAGCACCTGGAGCGAGCCGTCCTCGACCATCAGTTCGAACGAGCGGGCGAAAAGAAAATCGCCAACCAGCACGCTTGCCGGATTGCCCCAGATGACATTGGCCGTGCGCCTGCCACGGCGCAGCCCCGATCCATCCACCACATCATCATGCAGCAGGGTGGCGGTGTGAATGAATTCGACACAGGCCGCCAGCTTGTAATGGCGCGACCCGGCATAATCGAGCAGGCGGGCCGCCGCCAATGTCAGCATCGGCCGCATACGCTTGCCGCCGCCGGCGATCAAATGGCCCGCAAGCTCGGGGATCAGCCCGATATCGCTTTGCATCCGTTCAAGAATAACGGAATTGACCTCGCCCATGCCGTTCGCGACCAGCGCCATCAACGGATCGAGCGAAGGCGCAGGCGCGCCGTTTATGGAATGGACAATGGCGGTCATGATTGTGCGCTTCATAACCCGCATTTGGCCGAACACAAGCGTCAGCACTTGCACTTTTGGCGGTTGATGGCGACAAGCGCCGGCGAAACATGTGCAACACTGGCGATTTTTCGGGAGAAGCCCATGGCGGAAGATGCCACCGATATGCTCAGCCGCTATCGCGAAAGCATCGACAATATCGACGCCGCGCTTGTCTTCATGCTGGCCGAACGGTTCAAGGTCACTCAGGCGGTGGGGCGCCACAAGGCAAAGTTCGGTCTGCCGCCAGCCGATCCGGGACGTGAGCAGCAGCAGATCGACAGGTTGAGGTCGCTTGCTAAAAGCGCAAATCTCGACCCTGAATTTTCAGAGAAATTTTTGCGTTTCATCATTGAAGAAGTCATTCGTCATCATGAAAGGCTGCGCGACCAGCAGCTGTGATCCCGAACGGCGGCTGATCTCTTGGCCAGGCGTCCGCATCGGCGCTGCCGGGTCAGTCGCGGGGCACGGGCGGGGCAGCGGGCAGGCGCAATGTCGCAGCCAGCCCGCCCAGGTCCTCGCTTTCGCCCAGTTCGATCGAGCCGCCATAGATTTCGACGACATCGCGTACGATCGACAGGCCCAGGCCGGTGCCCGGTTTGCTGGTATCCAGCCGCGCACCACGTCCAAACAGCACGTCGCGCGATGCCTCGGGGATGCCGGGGCCGTCGTCTTCCACTAATATCTCGACGAAGCTATCGTTGCGACTTACCGTGACGAACACCCGGCCGCTCCCATATTTCGCGGCATTTTCAATAAGATTTCCAAGAACTTCTTCAAGGTCTTGCCGTTCTCCGGCGAACACCGCGTCGCGACTGCCGGTAATGTCCACCGTCGAATGGGAATGCATTCGCGACACAGCGCGCTGCACCGCTTCCAGCGAGGGCCATATCTCTGCGCGTGCCTGGCCTGCTGCCCTGCGGCCGATCGCGCGGGCACGGGCAAGATGATGGTCGACCTGACGACGCATGGTGCCGGCTTCGCGGATGACGGTTTCGGCCAGATCGGGCGAGTTGATCATTGCTTCGTTGATCAGCACCGCCATCGGCGTCTTCAATGCATGCGCCAGATTGCCGGCATGGCGGCGCGCTGCTTCCGATTGCGCTTCATTATGATCGATCAGTGCATTGAGTTCGAGCACAAGCGGTTCGATCTCAGGTGGAAAACCGCCGGGTATCCGGTCCAGCCGCCCCGAACGAATCGCCGCAATCGCACGGCGCACGCGGCGCAGTGGCCATAGCCCATAAGTGGCCTGGAGCGCGGCCAGCACCACCAGCCCTATGCCCAGGGCAGCGAAGGACCAGACGAGGGTGGAACGCAGGATGCCGATCTGTTCATCCAGTCCGACACGGCTTTCCGCCACCTGGAAACGCCACAGGCGCACGCTGCCGGGCAGCCGCACGTCGCGCTGGAGGACGCGCAACGGCTCCTGCGGGAATTCACGCGTGTCATAGGAATGGACCGCCTGTTCGTCCGCCGGTTGTTCGCTGCCAAGCGCCCGGTCCCACAGTGAGCGCGAGCGGAAAGGCTCTGCTCCCGGTGCGGACACCTGCCAGTAAAGCCCCGAATAGGGCTCCAGAAAACGCTGGTCGCCCAGCGGCCGGGAAAAGCGCATTTCGCCGTCCGGGCCGATTTCGGCAGAGGCGATCATCGCCGTCAGCGCATAGGAAAGCTGGGCATCGAAATTGCGGGTGATGGCGCTGGTCAGCACCCGGTCCAGCGCAACGCCACCGCCTGCCAGAAGCACGAATATCCACGCCCCGGCGATAACGATCATCCGGCGGGTCAGCGACCCGCGCAACGCCGTCGGGAAGCGGCGTTTAGGCGGGCTGCGGTTCGTCGAGACTGTATCCGAGGCCACGGATTGTGGTGATGACATCGGCCCCCAGCTTCTTGCGGATGCGCGTCACGAAAACTTCTATCGTGTTCGAGTCGCGATCGAAATCCTGATCGTAAATATGTTCGATAAGCTCGGTCCGCGACACCACCTTGCCCTTGTGGTGGAGCAGATAGCTGAGCAGCTTATATTCCTGCGCCGTCAGCTTCACCGGCTCCCCGTTCAAAGTGACGCGGCCGGATCGGGTATCGAGGCGCACCTGTCCTGCCACCAGCTCGGAAGAGGCGTTGCCGGTCGAACGGCGAATGAGCGCGCGCAGCCGGGCGATCAATTCCTCGGTCTGGAAAGGCTTTGCCAGATAATCATCGGCACCTGCATCCAGCCCCGCCACCTTGTCGGACCAGCTGTCGCGTGCCGTCAGCACCAGCACGGGGGCGCTGCGTCCCTCCCGGCGCCAGCGGTCGAGCACGGTGAGGCCATCGATCTCCGGCAGGCCAAGATCGAGGATCACCGCATCGTAGTTTTCGGTGGAGCCAAGGAAATGGCCATCCTCGCCATCGGTGGCGAGATCGACCGCATAGCCTGCCCCTTCAAGCGTGGAGCGAAGCTGGCGGCCAAGATTGGGTTCGTCTTCGACAATCAGAATGCGCATATCACCTATCTACCCGAACGGCCGACCACCGCGCCAGTGCGTGCATCGACATCCACCCAGATCACCGAACCTTCGCGCAGATATTTCAGCCGATAGGTGCGTGATACCGGATCATAATCCTCACCGAGCGGTTCGGCTCCCTGCATCCGGGCATTGAGACGCGCGCGCAACTCGGGCAAAGGGCGTATCTCGCCGTTGCGCGCCGCCCGATAGGCAGCATCCTGGTCACGATTCGCCTGGGCAGGAGCGCCGGCAAGGAGAATTGCGCCAAAAGTCGCTGCTGTAAGTGCGAATCTCATGAACATGGGTTTTGACATGTGCCATCAGCCGTGAATAGGCCCTGAATGAATTGCCTTCTTCCAGAGTATAGCCATGTCCGCACCTGTTCTAGCCTTTGAAAATCTTGGCCTTGTTCAAGGAGCGGGGTGGCTGTTCCGCGGGCTGGACATATTCGTTGAGGAACGCGACAGGTTGGCCCTTGTTGGTCGCAATGGCGCGGGCAAGACGACGCTGCTCAAGTTGCTGGCCGGTCTGGTGGAAGCGGATGAGGGGCGCCGCACCGTGCGGCCGGGCAGCCGTGTCATCCTGCTGGAGCAGGATCCGGATGTTTCCGCCCATGCCACGTTGCGTGATTATGCGCTGCATGGCTCGGAGGCTGCCGCACCACATGAGGTGGAGGCGGTTGCCGATCAGCTTGGCCTCGACCTCGACAGGGTGGCAAGCACCGCCAGTGGCGGAGAGCGGCGGCGGGCCGCCATTGCCCGGGCATTGGCGATGGAGCCGGACGTGCTGCTGCTGGATGAGCCGACCAACCACCTCGATCTCGCCGCGATCGAATGGCTGGAAAGCTGGCTGAAGCGTTTTAACGGCGCCTTTGTCGTCATCAGCCATGACCGCACCTTTCTGACCCGGCTGACCCGTTCCTCGCTGTGGCTCGACCGGGGTGGACTGCGGCGCGCGGAAGTGGGCTTTGGCGGGTTCGAAGCATGGACCGAACGCGTCTATGAGGAAGAGGCGCGCAATGCCGAGCGGCTGGATACCAAGCTGGCGCAGGAACTGCACTGGCTGCAACGCGGTGTCACTGCCCGCCGCCGCCGCAATCAGGGCCGGTTGCGCAAGCTGGACGAGATGCGCGACCAGCGGCGATCGATGATGGGGCCTGCCGGTGTCGCGCGCATCGCCGTGGCGAGCGGTGACAGCAAGACCAAGATCGTCATCGATGCCGAAAATGTCACCAAATCCTTTGGCGAGCGCGCCATATTGAAGGATCTGACGCTCAGGGTGCAGCGCGGCGACCGTATCGGCATCGTCGGCGCCAACGGCACCGGCAAATCGACGCTGCTGAAATTGCTGACCGGAGAGATCGAGCCCGATTCGGGCACGATAAGACGGGCAAAGACGCTGGACAGGGTAGTGATCGATCAACAGCGCGCCCTTATCCAGCCCGGCAAGACGGTGCGCGACATATTGGCCGACGGCGGCGACTGGATTGATGTGCGGGGCACGAAGAAGCACATCCAGGGCTATCTGAAGGATTTTCTCTTTTCCCCCGGCCTGGCCGACGCGCGGGTTGAAACGCTGTCGGGTGGGGAACAGTCCCGCTTGCTTCTCGCGCGCGAATTTTCCCGTATTTCCAATCTTCTGGTGCTGGATGAGCCGACCAATGACCTGGACATGGAAACGCTCGATCTGCTTCAGGAAGTCATTGCCGATTATGAAGGAACGGTGCTGATCGTCAGCCATGACCGCGATTTTCTGGATCGCACGGTAACGATGGTCGTCGGGCTGGATGGATCGGGCAAGGCCGATGTGGTGGCTGGTGGCTATGCCGATTGGGACAAGCGGCGCACGCCACCCCGCGCTGCGGCTGCTCGCCCGGCGAATCGCGGGCCGGACAAGGCGGAGGAAAAGCCGGTTCAGCGTGCGCAGACCAAGCTGAGCTTCAAGGACAAACATGCGCTGGAGACATTGCCGGCCGAAATCGATGCGCTGTCCGCTGTGATTGCGCGGGACGAGGCGCTGCTTGCCGATCCCGATCTCTACAGCCGGGATCCCGCCGCGTTCGACCGGCTGACCGGCGCGATTGCCCAGGCACGGACGAAACGTGACGCGGCGGAGGAGCGCTGGCTGGAACTCGCCGAAAAGGCGGAGGCGCTGGGCGGATAAGCCCGGCGGGGGCGCCGGGTATTTATGTATTCAAACAGTTATCGTCAGATCCCGCAACATCTACTCCCTGGCGCGGGCCATGATTTCCTGCGCATAATGCCATGCCACGCGGCCGGAACGGGAACCGCGCGTCACCGCCCATTGCAGCGCGTCATGTTCATCGAACGGAACGCCCGCCTGCCGGGCATAGCCCCGCACCATCGCCAGATAGGTTTCCTGATCGCAATTGTGGAAACCAAGTGAAAGGCCGAAGCGATCGGCCAATGCCAGCTTGTCGTCCACGACGTCGCGCTGGTTGATGGCGCTGTCCTGTTCCTTCAGATCGCGGTCCACCAGATGCCGGCGATTCGAGGTGACATAGAGGCGGGCGTTTTCCGGCCGTGCCTCAGCACCGCCTTCCAGCAGCGAGCGCAGCGTCTTCGCGGCGGTGTAATCGCCTTCAAAGGAAAGATCGTCGGCAAAAAGCACAAAATGCCGATCCAGCCCGCGAATCCGGCTGAACAATTGCGGCAGGCTGGGCAATGCGTCGCGTGCCACCTCGATCAGCGCGATCGGCAGCCCTTCTGCCTGAAGCGCGCCCACCGCGCTTTTCACCACGCTGGACTTGCCCATGCCGCGCGATCCCCACAGCAGCACATCATGCGCTGGCAGGCCGTTGGCGATGCGGCGGGTGTTGCGCATAACCGCCTGTTTCTGCGCTTCTATGCCTTCCAGCAGGTCGAGCGGCTGCGGATTGAACGCGGCAACGGCGGCAAGCCTGCCGTCAGCCCAGATATAGGCGGGGTGCGCCATCGGGTCTGCATCTGCGGGCGGCGGCGGGGCAATACGCTCCAGCGCCTCAGCGATGCGGGAGAGCAGGGGCGCAAAATTCTCTGTCATCTGCGGGTTCCATTTTCCGGCTGAGATTGCAAGGCTGGCGCGCGGCTGTATAAACGCCGGCCATTCCGATCTGCCAGATCAAACCGAAAGTTCGTCCATGTTTGCTACACCGGCCTTCGCACAATCCGCATCAGCCTCCGGCGGGGGGGGCGCTGCGCTGCTCCAGTTCGTTCCGCTGGTCCTGATCTTCGTCATCTTCTATTTCCTGATGATCCGCCCGCAGCAGAAGCGGATGAAGGACCATCGGGCGCTGATCGATGCAGTGAAGAAGGGCGATACGGTGGTTACCGGTGGCGGCCTGATCGGCAAGGTCGTTCGCGTCGATGAACGCGAGGTCGAGGTGGAGATCGCACAGGGGGTGCGCGTCCGCGTGGTCAAATCCACGCTCACCGATGTGCAGCCCGCGGGCACCCGCCCGGCCAACGACTGAGGCGGCGGATAACCAATGCTCGATTTCCCGCGCTGGAAGATCTGGGGGATCGTGATCGCGATCCTGTTCGGTATCGTATTCGCGTTACCCAATTTCTTTCCCGAAGCCAGCGTGGCGCGCTGGCCGTCCTTCGTGCCGCATTCGCAGATCAACCTCGGTCTCGATCTGCGCGGCGGCAGTCATATCCTGCTTGAAGCCGATACCACCGATGTCGCCAAACAGCGCCTCGGTGTGATCGAGGAGAGCGTCCGCTCCGAACTGCGGCAGGGTGAAGGCGGCCGCATCGACATTGGTGACGTATCGACCGCGGGCGGCAAGCTCAGCTTCATGCTGCGCGATCCCGGCCAGCTCGACAAGGCGGTGGAGCGGATGCGTTCGCTCACCCGTCCCGTCGGCATCACCGGCCAGCGGGATTGGGACGTCAACGTCGTCGATGGCTCGCGAATCGTGCTGAGCCCGACGCAATCGGGCCTCAACTCGGCAGTCGACAATGCCATGCAGCAGGCGGTGGAAGTGATTCGGCGCCGTATCGACCAGCTCGGCACGCGCGAACCGACGATCATTCGTCAGGGTGCCAACCGCATCGTCGTTCAGGTGCCCGGCCTGCAGAACCCGGAAGCGTTGAAATTACTGCTGGGCAAGACCGCCAAGCTTGAGTTCAAGATGGTGAATGTCTCTGCCTCTGCCCAGGATGTGGCACAGGGACGTGCGCCGGTGGGCAGCGAAATCATACCCTATCCGGACGATCCGCGCGGCGCCGGCAAGATCGCGGTGGAACGCCGCCCCGTGGTCACCGGCGACCAGCTGATCGACGCCAGCGTCGGCCAGGATCAATATGGCGCGCCGGCCGTCAACTTCCGCTTCGACAGCGCGGGCGGCCGCCGTTTCGCGCGCGCTACCCAGGAAAACACCGGCAAGCCCTTTGCCATCGTGCTTGACGGCAAGGTCATCTCGGCACCGGTGATCAATGAACCGATCCTTGGCGGCGCCGGTATCATCAGCGGCAATTTCTCTACCGACAGCGCCAATCAGCTGGCGATCATGCTGCGTTCGGGCAAGCTGCCGGTGGCGCTGAAAGTGGTGGAGGAACGCACCGTCGGTCCCGATCTTGGCGCCGATTCGATCCGCTCGGGCGTGATCGCGTCGATCGTCGCGACCGCTGCGGTGGTGGTGTTCATGCTCGTCACCTATGGCCGCTTCGGTGTCTATGCGACGGTGGCGCTGGCTATCAACCTGATCTTGATCATGGCGATCATGTCCATCTTCGGGGCGACGTTGACCCTGCCGGGCATCGCCGGCTTCGTGCTCACCATCGGTGCCGCGGTCGACGCGAACGTGCTTATTAACGAGCGCATCCGGGAAGAGCAGCGCAAGGGCCGAAGCATCGTTCATTCGGTGGAAACCGGCTATAAGGAGGCAACGCGCACCATCTGGGACGCGAACGTCACCAATCTGATCGCCGCGGTGATCATGATCGCCTTCGGCTCCGGCCCGGTGAAGGGCTTTGCAGTGGTTCTCACCATCGGCATCGCGACATCGGTGTTCACGGCTGTCACCATCACCCGCGCGATTGTCGCGCACTGGCTGCGCGTCAAGCGGCCGACCGAGCTGGTCATCTAGGCGGGATAGACAAGACATGCGTTTGCTCAAACTCGTTCCCGACAATACCCAGTTCCGTTTTGTTCGGCTGCGCTGGGTGGCCTTCACGCTCACGCTGCTGCTCACGCTCAGCTCAGTGGCGCTGCTGGCGACACGCGGCCTGAACATGGGTGTCGATTTTGTCGGCGGCCTGATGATCGAGACCGGCTTCGAACAGCCGGTCAAGCTCGACACGTTGCGCAGCAAGATCAACCATCTGGGCGTTGGTGAGGCGTCTCTCCAGCAGTTCGGCAATGACAGGACGGTGGCCATCCGCCTGCCGTTGCCGCCGGGCGATGACGCCGCAGTGCAGGCGGTGGTGAAGAAAGTGCAGGCGGCGGTGGTCAGCGACTATCCGGGGGCCAGCTTCCGCCGGGTCGATACCGTGTCGGGCAAGGTTTCGGGTGAGTTGATCAGCGACGGCATCAAGGCCGTCGTGCTTGCCATGCTGGGCATCGCCATTTATTCCTGGTTCCGCTTCGAATGGCATTTCGGCGTTTCGACGCTTGTCGCGCTGTTCCACGACGTCGTCGTGACGCTGGGTTTTTTCTCGCTCACGCGGATGGAGTTCGACCTCAACATCGTCGCCGCCATTCTCACCATCGTCGGCTACTCGCTGAACGACAAGATCGTCATCGACGACCGTATCCGCGAAAATCTTCGCAAATACCGCAAGATGGAAATCGGTGAGCTGATCGATCTCTCGGTCAATGAAACGCTGCCGCGCACGGTGATGACATCGCTGTCGATGGTGCTGGCGCTCGGATCACTGCTGTTGCTTGGCGGCGAAGTGATTCGCGGTTTCACCGCTGCGATGCTGCTGGGCATCGTCATCGGCACCTATTCATCCATCTATGTTTCATCGTCGCTGCTGATCAGCCTTGGCGTCGGGTCGCAGACCTTTGGCCCCAAGGAAGAAAAATCGGGCGCCGAGCGTATCGCCAAGCGTCAGGGCTGATCGACATGCCCACGTTGGAACGTGCGGGTGCAGGCGGCATTCTTGCCATCAGCGGCTTTACCGGAAACGGCTTTCGCATTGGCGAGGGCATTTTCCCGGCAGGCATGATCATCTGGCCGGAAGGGGCGGGGGAATGGACCCCGCCCGCGCTTTCGGAACTGGAAGAGGGGGATTTCAGCCTGCTGGACCCCGTGGACCCGCCGCTGGACCTGATCCTGATCGGCACCGGAGCGGCATTGCGCCGCCCGTCGCGCCTGCTGATCGAATCGTTCAATCACAGACATATCGGCGTGGAGCCGATGGACAGCCGTGCCGCCGCCCGCACCTATAATCTGCTGGCCGGAGAAGGGCGCCGCGTTGGCGCCGCGCTCTATCCGCTAAATGCCTGAAAGGCCTGACATGCAGCAGCTTCCTGCCATTACCGGTCGCACGACAAAGCCACACTTGGCGAGGGCCCCGCGCTCGTCTAAGACAGCAGCCATGTCAGCGTCTCGTTTCCGCGCCCTGGCGGCGCTCGCCGTTCTTGGCCTCTCCATGGGGTTGACCGCCTGCGCCAAGGACAAGGGCAAGGGCGACACGCGCTATGTCGCGCAGGATGTCGACACCCTGTACAATTACGCGCGCCAGCTGCTTGATCGCGGGCGTTACAAGCAGGCCGCGCAGGTGTTCGACGAGGTGGAGCGCCAGCACCCCTATTCGGTGTGGGCGCGCCGGGCGCAGTTGATGAGCGCGTTCAGCTATTATGTCGCGCGTGATTACAATGACGCCATCCTGTCGGCGCAGCGCTTCCTGACCATCCATCCCGGCAATCATGACGCGCCCTATGCCTATTATCTGATCGCGGTGAGCTATTATGAGCAGATCACCGATGTGACGCGCGACCAGAAGGTAACGCAGCAGGCACTGGATTCGCTGGGCGAGCTGGTGCGTCGCTATCCCGAAAGCCGCTATGCCACCGATGCCAAGCTGAAGATCGACCTTGTGCGCGATCATCTGGCCGGCAAGGAAATGGAAATCGGCCGCTTCTATGAGCGCACCGGCCAGTATCTTGCCGCCGTGCTGCGGTATCGCAAGGTGGTGGACGATTACAGCACCACCAGCCATACGCCCGAAGCCCTGCATCGCCTGGTCGAATGCTATCTGGAGCTTGGGGTGCCGGAAGAGGCGCGCAAGAGCGCTGCGGTGCTGGGCTATAATTATCCCGGCTCCAAATGGTATCAGCGTGCCTATGCGCTGGTGCAGAAACATACTTCCGGCTGATCCACCCCTCCGGGAGGGAGTGTTGCCCCGATGCTGAGCGCACTTTCCATCCGCAACATCGTGCTGATCGAAGCGCTGGACCTGCGTTTCGAAGCAGGTCTTGGCGTGCTGACCGGCGAAACCGGGGCCGGCAAGTCCATTTTGCTCGACAGTCTGGGGCTTGTTCTTGGCGCGCGTGCCGATGCCGGGCTGGTGCGGCAGGGCGCGCCACAGGCGGTGGTTTCAGCCAGCTTCGATCTGCCGCAAAGCCATCCCGCGCATCTGCTGTTGCAGGAAAACGGACTGGATGGCGGCGATGGCGGGCTGACCGTCCGCCGTGTCGTCAAGGCTGATGGCGGTAGCCGTGCCTTTATAAACGATCAGCCGGTTTCCGCCGGTTTGCTGCGCGACCTCGGCGCGTTGATTGTGGAAATCCATGGCCAGCATGACGATCGGGGCCTGCTCAACCCGCGCGGCCATCGTGCGCTTCTCGACAGCTTTGGCGGGCTGACGGATCAAACCGGTAATGTGGAGCAGGCGTTCCACCAATGGCGCGCGGCGCAGCAGCAGCTGGATGAGGCGCGCGAGGAGCTGGAAGCGGCCGCCCGTGACCGTGAATGGCTGGATCATGCAGTGGCTGAATTGCGCAGCTTCGCGCCCGAAGTGGGGGAGGAGAGCACGCTGGCGGAAGAACGCGCGTCGATGCAGAAGGGCGCGCGGCTGGCTGAGGACATGAAAACCGCATCGGCAATGCTGGACGGCGCTGAAGGGGCATTGTCGCAGTTGCGGCAAATAGCGCGTCGGCTCGATCGTATTGCGGGCGAGCATGAATTGCTTGCCGATACATTGGCATCCATCGACAGCGCGATGGTGGAGGCGGGAGAGGCCAGCGACAGGCTTGCAGCGGCTGGCGAGGCCATGGCGTGCGATCCGGCCCGTCTGGATGCGGTGGAAACCCGGCTGTTCGACCTGCGTGCGCTGGCCCGCAAACATCGGGTGGAACCGGATGCCTTGCCTCTGCTTGCCGAGGAACTTGCGGCACGCGCTGCACGGCTTGACGCGGGGGAGGAGGGGATCGCCCGCCTGACCGCTGCGGCGCACGCCACCGCCGTGCGATATCGTGAAGAGGCGCAGGCACTTTCCGCCGCGCGGGCTCTTGCCGCCGCACAGCTCGATTTACGCGTTGCGGAGGAACTGAAGCCGCTGAAGCTGGACAGCGCGCGTTTCCGCACCATCATCGAACCATTGCACGAAGGACAATGGTCGGCGGCGGGCATGGACCGTGTGGAGTTCGAGATCGCCACCAACCCCGGCGCGCCCTTTGCACCATTGATCAGGATCGCCAGCGGCGGCGAACTGAGCCGCTTCATCCTTGCATTGAAGGTGGCGCTTGCCGGCTCGCGCGATGCCGGCACGATCATTTTCGACGAGATCGATCGCGGGGTGGGCGGCGCGGTCGCATCGGCGATTGGCGATCGTCTGGCCAGGCTTGCCGGTGAAACCCAGGTGCTGGTCGTCACGCACAGCCCGCAGGTGGCGGCAAGGGGCGGCACGCACTGGCAGATTGCCAAAGCAAGCGATGGCATGGTGACACGAACCGGCGTAAGGCCTTTGGCCAGCGCCGACCGGCGCGAGGAAATCGCCCGCATGTTGTCTGGTGCAGAAATCACCGATGAAGCACGTGCGCAGGCTGCAAGGTTGCTGGAGGCAAAGTGAACAACGACCCGCTGCCGCAGACGGAAGAAGCGGCTGCCAGGGAACTCGCCCGGCTTGCGGACGAAATCGCCCGTCACTCCGTTGCTTATCATGAACATGACGCGCCGCTGATTTCGGACGCGGCCTATGACGCGCTTGTGCAGCGCAATACCGCGATAGAGGCGGCATTCCCGTCGCTGATGCGCGCGGATTCCCCCAGCATCCGGGTCGGCTCGGCACCCGCCAGCCATTTCCGCAAGATCCGGCATGCCCGGCCGATGCTCAGCCTCGACAATGCTTTTGCCGACGCGGATGTGGGGGAGTTCGTGGGGCGGGTGCGTCGTTTCCTCAATCTTTCTGCCGACATTGCAGTGGCGATGACGGCTGAACCCAAGATCGACGGGCTTTCCGCATCGTTGCGATATGAAAACGGCCAGCTGGTGCAGGCGGCGACGCGCGGCGACGGGCGGGAGGGCGAGGACGTCACCGCCAATGTGCTGCGGATCGACGCGATCCCGCAACAGCTGGCGGGCGATGACTGGCCCCATGTGTTCGAGGTGCGCGGCGAGGTCTATATGGGCAAGGCCGATTTCATCGCGCTGAACCAGCGCCAGGCGGAGGCGGGCGGCAAGATTTTTGCCAATCCGCGTAACGCAGCGGCGGGATCACTACGCCAGCTCGATCCCAACATCACGGCCGCCCGGCCGCTGCGGTTCTTCGCCCATGGCTGGGGAGAGGCAAGTGCGCTGCCCGCCGATACGCAATATGGCGTGATGCGGAAGATTGCCGCATGGGGGCTGCCGATATCGGATGCACTGGTGCTGTGCGATGATGTGGCGGCGATGATCGCCCATTATCGGGACATTGAAAGCCGGCGCGCCGATCTACCGTTCGATATCGATGGTGTCGTGTACAAGGTCGACAGGCTGGACTGGCAGCAACGGCTTGGTCAGGTGGCGCGGGCGCCGCGCTGGGCGATTGCGCACAAATTCCCGGCCGAACAGGCACAGACCACGCTGATGGCCATCGATATTCAGGTGGGCCGTACCGGCGCACTGACGCCGGTCGCCAGGCTGGAGCCGGTGACGGTGGGCGGCGTCGTCGTCACCAACGCCACGCTGCACAATGAGGATGAGATCAAGCGCCTTGGCGTGCGGCCGGGCGACAGGGTGACGGTGCAGAGAGCGGGCGATGTCATTCCGCAGATATTGGGCAATCTCACGCCCGATGTGGATCGGCCGGCCTTTGTTTTCCCTGATCATTGTCCGGAATGTGGCTCGGAAGCCCCGCGTGAGGCCGATGAAGTGGTGCGGCGATGCAGCGGCGGGTTGATCTGCCCGGCGCAACGGGTGGAGCGATTGCGCCATTTCGTCAGCCGCTATGCGATGGACATTGAAGGGCTGGGCCTTATCCACATCGAAAATCTGTTCCGCGATGGTCTTATTCATTCACCGGCGGATATTTTCCGCCTGCATGAAAAACGGCAGGCACTGATCGAGCGCGAAGGCTGGGGTGAGATTTCCGTCGAAAAGCTCGTTGCCGCAATCGACGCCCGCCGGCAGGTGGCGTTCGACCGCTTCCTCTTTGCCCTTGGCATCCGCCATGTCGGTCAGGTGACGGCGCGCGACCTGGCCCGCCATTATCCCGACGAAAAGGCGTTGCGCGCGGTGATCGATCGCGCGCTTGCCCGGCGTGCGGAACTGAACCCGGCGCTTGGCGAGAGCGAGGATAAGTTCGCTGCGCGGATTGCAAAGGAAGTTGCCGCGCTGATCGATACGCCCGGCGTCGGCCCGGAAGTCGCGCAGGCCCTGGTCGATTTCTTTGCCGAACCGCATAATGTCGCGGTGGTCGACGATCTGCTGGGGCAGGTGAAGCCGCAGCCGCTGGTGGTGGAAACCGTCACGTCGGACGTCACTGGCAAGACGGTGGTCTTCACTGGAAAACTGCAGACGATGAGCCGCGATGAAGCCAAGGCACAGGCCGAAAGGCTGGGCGCAAAGGCGGCCGGCTCGGTTTCGGCCAAGACCGATCTGGTCGTGGCCGGCGCGGAGGCGGGATCGAAGCTCGCCAAGGCCCAATCGCTTGGCATCACGGTGATCGATGAAGATGCATGGGCGGAGATCGTTCGCTCCGCCCAATAGCGACAAGGTCGTGCCCCTGACCCGCCAATGCCGCAAATCGACCGGGCACGAGAAACTCTACAGGTCGGCGCTGCTCTTGCGCAGGCGCAGCGTCGGCCATTCGCTGCGCTCAAGCCGTTCGATCAGCCGGCATTTATGCCGTGCATAGGCCGCGCAGACGGCTTGGGCCTGCTGATCCAGCAGCCCGGCCAGAATGATGGTGCCCCCCGGCCTGGTCGCCTCGGCAATGTCGGCGGCCATGTCGATCAGCGGGCCGGCAAGGATGTTGGCAATGATGAGGTCATAGGGGGCACGCGCCTTCAACCGCCGTTCGTTCAGCCCGTCGGCAACCAGGAATTCGACATTGCCGGGACCGATGCCGACGGGCACCCCATTCATCTCCGCATTTTCGCGGGCAACATCGATCGACACCGGATCGATGTCAGTCGCCAGCATCCTGCTGCCAAAGGCGGTGAGGGCGGCAAAGGCAAGCACGCCGGTGCCGGTGCCGATGTCGATCATGTTGCGGAAATGATGGCCTGAGGATGCCAGCCGATCGATCATGTTCAGGCAGCCCGCGGTCGTTGCATGCTGGCCGGTGCCGAATGCGCGCCCGGCGTTGATCAGGAAGGACACGCCGCCTGGCGGCGGAGCGGCCGCATGGCTGGCGGTATGCACGTGAAAACGGCCTTCGGTGATCGGCTCCAGCCCGGCCTGCGACAATGTGACCCAGTCCTCATCCTCCAGCGCCTCGATCTGCGGCTTGGCGTCGGTGGCGGAAGGGACCAGCGCCTTGATACGCGCGACAAGCGCATCGTCGGGTTTCGCATCGACATAGGCGTCGAGAAGCCATTCGTCCGGGCGACTCGCATCCGGCTCGCTCGTCATCAGCACCGGCGGGGATTCAAGGTCGTCGAGAATGTCGATCTCGCCTGCCAGCTGTTCTGCTTCTGCTTTTGTGCAGGGCAAGCGCAGTTTCCAGCTTTGTCCCATCGGCTCCGTCCCTCCCGGCATGAATTGAACGGCTCGCATAACCATATGCCCCGCATCAGGGAAGGGCCATGCCAAGGGGCGTTCCAACCATTTTTTGAGCCGTGCCCGGGCATATTGGCCGAAAAGGCAAGACCGCCTGTTGCAACGCGGCGATGAATGCCTAAAAGGCAACGCAAACGAAAATTGGCCGGGACGGAACATGGCAACGCAACACAAACGTCCACTTTCGCCACATCTCACCATCTGGCGGTGGGGCGTGAACATGACGGTTTCCATTCTCCACCGGGCGACCGGCACGGCAATGGCAACAGCGGGCGTCATCGGCTTTACCTGGTGGCTGGTCGCCGCGGCTTCGGGGCCGGATGCCTATCAACGCTTCCATGATTGCGCGACGGGGCCGATCGGGCTCATCGTCGGCATCGGCCTGACCTGGACTTTTTTCCAGCACATGTTCTCGGGCATCCGCCATCTGGTGATGGATATCGGCGCCGGATATGAACTGCGCACCAACAAGACCTGGGCGTTGATGACGCTCGTCGGCTCCGTGCTGGCAACGATCATCGTCTGGGCGACGATCCTGCTTTAAGGAGGCAAGGCTATGGGAACGGGAACCGGTCTCGGGCGCGTGCGTGGCCTTGGCTCCGCGAAATCGGGGGCGCACCACTGGTGGCTGCAACGCGTGACGGCGGCTGCGAACATCCTGCTGCTGGTGTGGTTCGTCACCAGCCTGTTCAGGCTGCCGGTGCTGGATCATGACACAGTGGTGAAATGGATCCAGTCTCCACTGGTCGCGGTACCGCTGCTTCTGCTCATCTGCAATGTCTTCTGGCATTTCCGCCTGGGCCTGCAGGTGTTCATCGAAGATTATGTGCATGAGGAGGGCAGCCGGGTCGCCGCGCTTCTCCTGCTCAATTTCTACACTGTTGGAAGCGCGGCTCTGGCAGCCTTTGCCGTGCTCAAGATCGCGTTCACGGGGGCGCACCTCTGATGTCGTCAGCCTATCAGATCATCGATCATGTCTATGATGCCGTTGTCGTCGGCGCCGGCGGCTCCGGCCTGCGGGCGACCATGGGCATTGCCGAACAGGGGCTGAAAACCGCCTGCATCACCAAGGTGTTTCCGACCCGCAGCCACACCGTGGCCGCGCAGGGCGGCATTGCTGCAAGCCTTGGCAATATGGGGCCGGATCACTGGACCTGGCACATGTATGACACGGTCAAGGGTTCCGACTGGCTGGGCGATCAGGATGCGATCGAATATCTCGTTCGTGAAGCGCCCGCCGCCGTTTACGAGCTGGAACATGCCGGCGTGCCGTTCAGCCGCACGTCCGAGGGCAAGATCTACCAGCGTCCGTTCGGCGGCATGATGCAGAACATGGGGCAGGGGCCGGCAGCACAGCGCACCTGCGCCGCCGCCGACCGCACCGGCCATGCCATGCTTCATGCGCTCTATCAGCAGAGCCTGAAATATGATGCGGATTTCTACATCGAATATTTCGCGCTCGACCTCATCATGGAAGGTGGCGAATGCCGCGGCGTGATCGCCATGTGCATGGAAGACGGCACCATCCACCGCTTCCGCTCGCACGCCACGGTGCTGGCCACCGGCGGTTACGGCCGCTGCTATTTCTCTGCGACCTCCGCCCACACCTGCACGGGTGATGGCGGCGGCATGGTGCTGCGTGCCGGCCTGCCGCTGCAGGACATGGAGTTCGTGCAGTTCCACCCCACCGGCATCTATGGCGCCGGCGTGCTGATCACCGAAGGCGCGCGTGGGGAAGGTGGCTATCTCACCAATTCGGAAGGGGAGCGTTTCATGGAACGCTATGCCCCTTCGGCCAAGGACCTTGCGAGCCGTGACGTGGTTTCCCGCTCCATGGCGATGGAAATCCGTGAAGGCCGGGGTGTCGGCAAGAACAAGGATCATATCTACCTGCACCTCGATCATATCGATCCCAAGGTGCTGGCGGAACGGCTGCCCGGCATTACGGAAACCGGCAAGATTTTCGCGGGCGTCGATCTGACCCGCCAGCCTTTGCCGGTGGTGCCGACGGTCCATTACAACATGGGCGGTATCCCGACCAATTATCATGGCGAAGTGGTGACACTGAAGGACGGCAACCCCGATACGGTGGTGCCCGGCCTGTTTGCCGTGGGCGAAGCTGCTTGTGTGTCCGTCCATGGCGCGAACCGTCTTGGCTCCAATTCGCTGATCGATCTGGTGGTGTTCGGCCGGGCTGCCGGCCACCGCATTGCCGAAACGGTCAAGGCCAATTCCAGCCATGGCGGTATCAACAAGAATGCCGATGATCGGGCGATCGCCCGGCTGGACCATTTCCGCAATGCCGCCGGCGGTTCACCGACGGCTGAGGTCCGGCTTGAAATGCAGCGCACCATGCAGGCGGACTGCGCGGTGTTCCGCACGGAAAAGTCGCTGGAAGAAGGCAAGACGCGCATTGACGCCGTGCTCGATCGGATGGGCGACATCGGCATTTCCGATCGCAGCCTGATCTTCAACACCGACCTGATCGAAACGCTTGAGCTTGACAATATGATGCCCCAGGCGGTGGTGACGATGCACAGCGCGGCCAACCGCAAGGAAAGCCGCGGCGCACACATGCACGAGGATTATCCGGAGCGTGATGACGCCAACTGGATGAAGCACACGATCGCCTGGTTTGACCCGTCAACCAGCGGGAAAGTGTCGATCGATTATCGCCCGGTGCATGATTACACGCTCACCGACGAAATCGAATATATCAAGCCCAAGGCGCGCGTCTATTAAGCGAGATTTCCGATGGCCGAATTCACACTTCCCAAGAACAGCAAGGTCAACAAGAAGGGCAAGGTCCACAAGGCCGCGCCCGATGCGACCAATGTGAAGACGTTCAAGGTCTATCGCTATGACCCCGACACCGGGGAAAATCCGCAGATGGACACGTTCGAGATCGACCTCGACAGCTGCGGGCCGATGGTTCTGGACGCGCTGATCAAGATCAAGAGCGAACAGGACGCCTCGCTGACATTCCGCCGTTCCTGCCGCGAAGGCATTTGCGGTTCCTGCGCAATGAACATCGACGGCAAGAATGGCCTGGCCTGCACCACGGCGATCGAAGATTGCAAGGGCACGGTGCAGGTCACGCCGCTACCGCATATGGACGTGGTCAAGGATCTGGTGCCTGACTTCACCCATTTCTATGCGCAATATGCCTCGATCAAGCCCTGGCTGCAGACGGTGACGCCGGCACCATCTGGCAAGGAGCGGCTCCAGTCACCCGAGGATCGCGCAAAGCTGGATGGGCTTTACGAATGCATTCTGTGCGCCTGCTGTTCCACCAGCTGCCCCAGCTATTGGTGGAATTCAGACAAGTTCCTTGGTCCGGCAATCCTGCTGCAGGCCTATCGCTGGCTGGCCGACAGCCGCGATGAAATGACCGGGGAGCGGCTTGACGAGCTGGAAGATCCCTTCCGCCTCTATCGCTGCCACACGATCATGAACTGCGCCAATGTCTGCCCCAAGGGATTGAATCCTGCCAAGGCCATTGCCGAGATCAAGAAACTGGCTGTCGAGCGCGTGATCTGACGCGCCTGACGGCTGAAGAAACGTCCATGGGCAAGATTGTCGATCGGTATCGGGCGCTTATCGCCGCGGGTGAATTGCGTCCCGACACCGATCAGGAAAAGGCAGCTGCCCGGCTGGACAGGCTGGCAATGGAACTTGGCGAAAAGCCAAAATCCGGCGGCTTTCTGAAAAGACTGTTCGGCAAGTCATCGCCGCCACCCAGAGGCGTCTATCTCTGGGGATCGGTTGGCCGGGGCAAATCCATGCTTATGGACTTGTTCCATGAATGTGTGGATTTCACCCCACGCCGCCGCGTGCATTTCCATGAATTCATGCTGGAAGTGCATGAGCGGCTGCATGTGGAGCGCGCGAAGGAAAGCGCCGATCCCATTCAGCCGGTCGCCGCGGCCATCGCTGGCGAAGCGCAGCTGCTCTGTTTTGACGAAATGATCGTCAACAACAGCGCGGATGCGATGATCCTCTCAAGGCTGTTCACCGCATTGATCGATCACGACGTGGTGGTGGTGACGACATCGAACCGTCCGCCGCACGACCTTTATAAAAACGGCCTGAACCGCGAACATTTCCTGCCGTTCATCGCATTGGTGGAAGATCGGCTGGACGTGCTTTCACTCAACGGCCCGGTTGATTACCGCATGGACCGGCTGGGAGGATTTCCAACCTATTATGTGCCAAACGGCAAGGCGGCGACGGACGCATTGCGCAAGGCCTTCTTTCGCTTGACCGATTATCCGCCTGAAGACAGCGAACATGTGCCGTCGGAAACGATTTCCGTTCCCGGCAACCGCAGCCTGTTCGTTCCCAAAAGCCTGAAGGGCGTGGCGGTCTTCTCGTTCAAGCGGCTGTGCGCGCAACCGCTGGGCGTGCCGGACTATCTGGCCATCGCACGGCGCTATCACACCGTCATCATCGTCGGCGTGCCGGTGATGGGCGACGACCAGCGCAACGAAGCGGTGCGGTTCAAGACGCTGATCGACACTTTCTATGAACATCATGTCAAGCTGTTGATGGCAGCTGATGCGGAACCGGCAGGTCTTTATATCGGTCGTGACGATGCGTTCGAGTTTGAGCGCACGATTTCACGCCTGATGGAGATGCAATCAGCCGAATATCTGCAAAAAGGCCATGGAAATCACGCTTAATTGATCGGTATTCGCAATATCAATTAATTATTGCCTGTTTGATATGGCAACTGTTGCCCGGCCTCGCGAATCGGCCTAAGCGATTTTTCGCAAATACGCCGCGCCGCACCATCAATGGATGTGGTCGACATGGATCAGTCAGGGAAAGTTCTCATGGCCCGGAAAAAGATTGCGCTCATCGGTTCTGGCATGATCGGCGGCACGCTCGCCCATCTCGCGGCGATGAAGGAGCTTGGCGACATCATCCTGTTCGACATTGCGGAAGGCGTGCCCCAGGGCAAGGCGCTGGATCTGGCGCAATCCGGTCCGGTCGAAGGCTTTGATGCGCAGCTGCGCGGCGCCAACAGCTATGAAGACATTGCCGGGGCAGATGTTTGCATCGTCACCGCCGGCGTGCCGCGCAAGCCGGGCATGAGCCGCGACGATCTGCTGGGCATCAATCTGAAGGTGATGAAGGCGGTTGGTGAAGGCATCAAGGCCCATGCCCCCAATGCATTCGTCATCTGCATCACCAATCCGCTGGACGCGATGGTATGGGCGCTGCGTGAATTCTCCGGTCTGCCGCACAACAAGGTGGTGGGGATGGCCGGCGTGCTCGACAGTGCGCGTTTCCGCCATTTCCTGGCCGAAGAATTCGATGTTTCGGTTGAGGATGTGACTGCGTTCGTGCTGGGCGGGCATGGCGATACCATGGTGCCTGTGGTCGAATATTCCACCGTTGCCGGCATCCCCGTGCCTGATCTGATCAAGATGGGCTGGTCGACTCAGGAGCGGATCGACGCGATTGTGCAGCGCACCCGTTCTGGCGGCGGCGAGATCGTCAGCCTGCTCAAAACCGGTTCGGCATATTATGCGCCGGCAACATCGGCCATCGCCATGGCCGAATCCTATCTGAAGGACAAAAAGCGGTTGCTGCCCTGTGCCGCGCATCTTACCGGCCAGTATGGCGTTGATGATCTTTATGTCGGCGTGCCGATCGTGATTGGCGCGAACGGTGTGGAGCGCGTCGTCGAAATCGCGCTCAACGGCGAGGCGCAGGCGGGCTTCCAGAAGTCGGTCGACGCCGTGAAGGAACTGGTGGCGGCCTGCAAGGGCATCGACTCCAGCCTGAACTGATCATCGCGCCGGCCGGCCTTGCTGGGCTGGCCGGTACGGACACGGAACCCGCATTAGCAGGCGGCGAAAAGGGAACGAGCCAGTTCATGTCGATCCTCGTCAATAAGAGCACCAAGGTCATCTGCCAGGGTTTTACCGGCAAGCAGGGCACATTCCATTCCGAGGCTGCCATTGCCTATGGCACGCAGATGGTTGGCGGCGTTGCCCCCGGCAAGGGCGGGCAGACGCATCTCGGACTGCCGGTGTTCGATACGGTGAAGGAAGCACGTGCGGCCACCGATGCCGATGCCAGCGTCATCTATGTGCCGCCTGCCGGTGCCGCCGATGCAATCCTTGAGGCGATCGACGCGGAAGTGCCGCTGATCGTGTGCATCACCGAAGGCATTCCGGTGCTGGACATGGTGCGGGTGAAGCGTGCGCTTGGTGGTTCCCGCTCGCGTCTGATCGGGCCGAACTGCCCCGGCGTGCTTACGCCCGGTGAATGCAAGATCGGCATCATGCCTGGCAATATCTTTTCCAAGGGCTCGGTCGGTGTGGTTTCGCGTTCGGGCACGCTCACCTATGAAGCTGTGTTCCAGACCACCAATGCCGGCCTTGGCCAGACGACGGCAGTGGGCATCGGCGGCGATCCGGTGAACGGCACCAATTTCATCGATGTGCTGGAATTGTTCCTGGCGGACGACAACACCAAATCGATCATCATGATCGGCGAAATCGGTGGTTCGGCCGAGGAAGAAGCCGCCCAGTTCCTTCGTGACGAAGCGAAACGCGGGCGCAGCAAGCCGATGGTCGGCTTCATCGCCGGGCGTACCGCACCGCCGGGGCGGCGCATGGGCCATGCCGGTGCGATCGTGTCGGGTGGCCAGGGCGGCGCCGAAGACAAGATTGCGGCGATGGAAGCCGCCGGTATCCGCGTAAGCCCCAGCCCCGCCGAGCTGGGCGAAACGTTGACCGAGGTTCTCAAGGGTTGATCCTAGCACCGCCGCAGTGCGGCGGGGAGATGTTGTAATGGGTGTTGAAGGTCAGTTGCCCGACGGTATCGAAGGCGTGAGCCCGGCGTTCGTCGAGGCCCTTTATGCGCGTTATACAAATGATGCCGCTTCTGTCGATCCAAGCTGGCGGCGTTATTTCGAAGATCTGCAAAATGCCATGGCCAGGCCGAGCTGGGAACGGCCCAACTGGCCGCTGACCACCACCGACCAGCTGACCGCCGGACTTGACCCGACGCAGATGTCGATCGAGCCCAAAGCCGATTTGAAAAAGCCGAAGGCCACCGCCCCGGCACCGGCATTGGGCGGACAGGATATTCAGCGCGCGGCGGGCGATGCCATTCGCGCGATGACGATGATCCGCACCTATCGCGTGCGCGGGCACCTTGCCGCTTCGCTCGATCCGCTGGGGCTGACCAATCGCGGCTTCACTCGTGAACTGACCCCCGAATATTATGGGTTCGGCCCCGAAGATCTTGACCGGCCAATCTTTCTTGGCGGTACGTTGGGGCTGGAGACCGGCACCGTCCGTGAGATCGTGGAGATATTGCGCGCCAATTACTGCGGCAATATCGGCCTTGAATATATGCACATCAATGATGTGGAAGAACGTGTGTTCCTTCAGGAACGCATGGAAGGCCGCGACAAGGAAATCCATTTCACCGAGACCGGCAAGAAGGCCATTCTCAGCAAGGTGATCGAAGCGGAACAATATGAAAAGTTCCTGGGCCGCAAATATGTCGGCACCAAGCGCTTCGGCCTTGACGGTGGTGAATCGATGATCCCCGCACTTGAAGCGGTGATCAAATATGGCGGCCAATATGGCATGCGCGAAATGGTGATCGGCATGGCCCATCGTGGCCGGCTGAACGTGCTCGCCAACGTGATGGGCAAGCCCTATCGCGCCATTTTCCATGAATTTTCAGGTGGATCCTCCAACCCGGCGGATGTCGGTGGCTCGGGCGATGTGAAATACCACCTCGGCACTTCCACCGACCGGGAGTTCGACGGCATTTGCGCGCATATGTCGCTGCTGCCCAATCCCAGCCATCTGGAAGCGGTTAATCCCGTGGTGCTCGGCAAGGCGCGGGCAACGCAGACGGCGCTGAACGATACGGCGCGCGAACAGGTGCTGCCGGTGCTGCTCCATGGCGATGCGGCCTTTGCAGGCCAGGGTATCATCATGGAATGTTTCGGCTTTTCCGGGCTGAAAGGCTATAACACGGGTGGCACGATCCATTTCGTGATCAACAATCAGGTTGGCTTTACCACCAGCCCGCAATTCGCCCGTTCCTCACCCTATCCGTCCGACATCGCCAAGATGGTTCAGGCGCCGATCATCCATGTGAATGGCGATGATCCGGAGGCCGTGACCTTCGCCTGCAAGCTGGCGACCGAGTTCCGCCAGACGTTCAAGCGTGATGTCGTGATCGACATGTGGTGCTATCGCCGCTTCGGTCATAACGAAGGCGACGAGCCCAGCTTCACCCAGCCGCTGATGTACAATGCCATCCGCAAGCATCCTTCGGTGTCGACGCTTTACGGCAGCCGACTGATGAAGGAAGGCGTTGTCGATCAGGCATGGATCGACGAACAGGTGGAAAATTTCATCCGCCGTCTGGACGACGAGTTCGAGGCTGGCCGCGCCTATCAGCCGAATAAGGCGGACTGGTTCGAGGGCCGCTGGGCCGGCTTGGGCCAGCCAGCCGATCCCGAAACCGGTCGCCGTTCGGCCGAAACCGGGGTGAGCGAGGAGCGTCTTCGTCAGGTGGGCCGTGCGCTCACCACCGTTCCTGCAGATTTCAACATTCACAAGACACTGGCGCGCATCATCGATGCCAAGCGTGAAATGCTGAATGCCGGCGAGGGGATCGACTGGGCGACGGCCGAGGCGCTCGCCTTTGGCACGCTGGTGCAGGAAGGCTATTCGGTGCGCCTGTCGGGCCAGGATTCCGGCCGCGGCACCTTCAGCCAGCGCCATGCCGTATGGGTTGACCAGCAGACCGAAGAAAAATTCATTCCATTGAGCCAGGTCGGCAGCGGCCAGTTCGAAGTGCTGGACAGCCCGCTTTCCGAATTCGGCGTGCTTGGCTTTGAATATGGCTATGCGTTGGCTATGCCCAAGACGCTGGTGCTGTGGGAAGCGCAGTTCGGCGATTTCGCCAATGGCGCGCAGGTGATGATCGACCAGTTCATCGCATCGGGCGAGGCGAAATGGCTGCGGGCCAACGGTCTGGTGATGCTGCTGCCCCATGGCTATGAAGGGCAGGGGCCGGAGCACAGCTCGGCACGCCTGGAACGTTATCTGCAGCTTTGCGCGCAGGATAATATCCAGGTTGCCAACTGCACGACTCCGGCCAATTATTATCACATCCTGCGTCGCCAGATGCTGCGGCCGTTCCGCAAGCCGCTGATCATCATGACGCCCAAATCGCTGCTGCGGCACAAGGCGGCGGTGTCCCGGCTTGAGGATCTGAGCGGCGAAAGCCAGTTCCGGCGTATCCTGTCCGACCCCAATGCACCGGCGGACGAACAGGTCGAGCGGCTTGTGCTGTGTTCGGGCAAGGTCTTCTATGATCTGGCCGAAGCGCGTGACGCAGCGGAAGGCAGGAACACCAGCATTCTTCGTGTCGAGCAGCTTTATCCCTTCCCGGCCGAAGCGCTGGTGACACGGCTGAAGCGCATGACCAATTTGAAGACGGTGGTCTGGGCGCAGGAAGAACCGAAGAACAACGGTGCATGGTTCTTTGTCGAGCCGGTCATCGAGGCGTGTCTTGCCAAGGCCGGCGGTGCGGCGAAGCGGCCACAATATGCGGGACGCGCGCCGGCTGCGGCCACCGCGACCGGGCTTGCCAAGCGTCATGCAGCCGAACAGGCGGCGCTGGTGACGCAGGCGCTGGGGCATTGAAACATTGCGGCCGCTTCCGGCAGGATGCGGCTGACCTGAAGGACTGAACACCCCCGTCGGGCGGGGAAGAACCAAGGTAAAGGCGGCAGATTATGGCGACCGATGTTCAGGTGCCCACGCTGGGCGAATCAATCACCGAGGCGACGCTTGGCCAGTGGCTGAAGCAGCCCGGCGATGTGGTGAAGGCGGACGAACCGATCGCGAGCCTGGAAACCGACAAGGTGGCGGTGGAAGTACCATCGCCGATTTCGGGCGTGCTGACGGAACAGCTTTTCGAAGAAGGCGCCGTGGTCGCGGTTGGCGCTGCGATTGCCCGCGTCGATGGCGATGAAGCGGCTGCCAAGCGTTCCACCACCACATCGCAGCCCGCTGTTGCCGAAAAGGACAAGACGGCCGTTGCCAAGGCCGAAGCCACGGGTGATGTCGCCCCCGCCGGGCCGACGCCTGCGCAGGAACGCGACGGCAGCCATAATCAGGCGCTGACCCTGTCGCCCGCGGTGCGCCGGCTGGTGCTGGAATATGGCCTTGACCCATCCGCCATCAAGGGCACCGGCAAGGACGGCCGGCTGACCAAGGACGATGTGATCGCAGCGGCAAAAACGCAGGACAAGGCAGCGGCACCGGCCGACGCTTCTGCTGCAGCGCCGGTCAATCAGCGTCGCGAGGAACGCGTGCGGATGACCCGCCTGCGCCAGACGATCGCATCACGGCTGAAGGAAGCGCAGAACACCGCGGCGATCCTGACGACGTTCAACGACGTCGACATGACGGCGGTGATCGAGGCGCGCGCCAAATACAAGGATCTGTTCGAAAAGAAGCACGGCATCCGCCTTGGCTTCATGGGCTTTTTCGTCAAGGCGGCGGTGCTGGCGTTGCGCGACGTACCGGGTGTCAATGGATCGATCGAAGGTGACGAGATCGTCTATCGCGATTATGCCGATATTTCAGTCGCGGTTTCCGCACCGCAGGGGCTGGTGGTGCCTGTCGTGCGCAATGCCGACAGTCTTTCCTTTGCCGAGATCGAAAAGACGATTGCCGATTTCGGCAAGCGCGCAAAGGACGGTACGCTCAAGATCGACGAGATGAAGGGCGGCACCTTCACCATTTCCAACGGCGGGGTGTTCGGTTCACTGCTTTCGACGCCGATCATCAACCCGCCACAGTCTGCCGTTCTTGGCATGCACCGTATCGAGGAACGGCCGGTGGTGCGCGACGGTCAGATCGTGGTGCGGCCGATGATGTATCTCGCCCTCAGCTATGATCATCGGTTGATCGACGGTCGCGAGGCGGTGACCTTCCTTGTGCGGATCAAGGAGGCGATCGAAGACCCGACCCGTCTTCTGATCGACCTTTGAGCCCATTTGCCGACGGCTATCTGCGACCAAGGATGTAACATGGCCGACCATGATTTCGACGTACTGGTAATCGGCGCCGGGCCGGGCGGCTATGTCGCTGCCATTCGGGCAGCGCAGCTGGGCCTGAAGACGGGCTGTGTGGAAAGCCGCGAGACGTTGGGCGGCACCTGCCTCAATGTCGGCTGCATTCCATCGAAGGCGCTGCTTCACGCCTCTGAACTCTATGAAGAAGCGAAGGACGGCACGCTGGCTCGCTTTGGCGTGAAGACGGGGCCGGTGGAACTGGATCTCGACACCATGCTTGCCGACAAGGCGGAAGCGGTGAAGGGACTGACCGGCGGCATCGAATATCTGTTCAAGAAGAACAAGGTTGAATGGCTGAAGGGTCATGCCTCCTTTGTCGGCGCCGATACCGTCGATGTCGGCGGCCGCACGGTGCGCGCAAAGAACATCATCATTGCCACCGGATCTTCGGTGACCCCGCTTCCGGGCGTCGAGATCGACAATGACGCCGGTGTGGTGATCGATTCAACCGGCGCGCTGGCCCTGTCGAAGGTTCCCGAACATCTGGTGGTGATCGGCGGCGGCGTGATCGGGCTGGAACTCGGCTCGGTATGGCGGCGGCTTGGCGCCAAGGTCACCGTGGTCGAATATCTGGACCAGATCCTGCCGGGCATGGACAAGGACGTGCGCGCCGAAATGGCAAAGCTGCTGAAGAAGCAGGGCATGGAGTTCCGCACCTCGACCAAGGTGACGAAGGTGGACGTCAAGGCTGGCAAGGCCAGTGTTTCGATCGAGCCGGCAGCAGGCGGCAAAGCCGATGCAATCACCGCCGATGCCGTTCTGGTGGCTATTGGCCGGCGCCCCAATACCGATGGGCTGGGGCTCGACAAGGCGGGGCTTTCCGTCAACGGCCGCGGACAGATCGACATTGACGAGCATTTCGCCACCGGCGTCCCCGGCATCTGGGCGATCGGTGACGTCGTTCCCGGACCGATGCTTGCCCATAAGGCCGAGGATGAAGGCATCGCCGTTGCTGAAAACATTGCCGGCTTGACCGGCATCGTCAATCACGACGTCATTCCCGCCGTCGTCTATACCCATCCGGAAGCGGCTTCGGTCGGCAAGACGGAAGACGAGGTCAAGGCATCGGGCGTTGCCTATAAGGTCGGCAAATTCCCGATGCTGGCCAACAGCCGCGCCAAGACCAACCGCGATACCGACGGCTTTGTAAAAATCATCGCCGATGAAGCGAGCGATCGCGTGCTGGGCGTCCACATCATTTCATCGCTTGCCGGCACGATGATCGCGCAGGCGGCGCAGGCCATGGAATTCGGCGCAACGTCGGAAGACATTGCCTATACCTGCCATGCGCATCCGACGCATAATGAAGCGGTGAAGGAAGCGGCCATGGCGGTGAGGGGCAAGCCGATCCATATCTGACCGCCGGGGGCGGGCGGGCCAATGGTCATCAGCAGCACCGGGGATGTCATCGGGCCGATCCTCGGGCTGCTGAACTATGCCGGCCTGGCCGTCTTCGCACTGACGGGTGCCTTGTCTGCCGCGCGCAAGCGCCAGACGCTTGTGACCTTCATCTTCTTTGCAGTCATCACTGGCACAGGCGGTGGCACGGTGCGCGATCTGCTGATCGACGTGCCGGTGTTCTGGTCGCACGGCAATATCGATCTGGCGATATGCCTTGCCTGCGCGATGATCGTCTGGGTGCTTCCTTCGACGATCTGGAGCCCGCGCGCGCTTGACTGGCTGGATGCGGCAGGCTTGGCGGCCTTTGCCGTCTATGGCGCTGCCAAATCGCTGTCGGTCGGCATTGCGCCGGTGCCTGCGGCGGTGATCGGCACCGTTTCCGCCTGCATGGGCGGTATCATCCGCGACATTCTTGCCGGTGACCCCTCCATCGTCATCAGGCCGGAAATCTATGTGACAGCGGCCGCATTGGGCGCGGCACTGTTCGTGCTGCTGACGAACGTTTTCGGCCTGGCGTCTCCCCTGGCGGGGACGATTGCCGCCGCCGCCGCTTTCATCCTGCGCGGTGGTGCCATCCGCCATGGCTGGTGCCTGCCGTCCTATCGACGGTGAAGAGTGGTGCTTTGAAAGGCAGCCATTCGGGCAGGGATGCGCGGTTTATAGCCGCACGATGCCGGTTTCGGAAAAAGCGCGTGGTTCGGGCGGTGGCGTTTGCGCTGTTGCCAATTCGCGTTGCCACAGGCCGATGTCGCGCCAATGCCCCTGCTTGAAGCCGATTTCACGGTACACGCCCGAGCGGAAGAATCCCATCGCCTCGTGCAGGCGGATCGACGCGTCATTGGGAATGGAGATGACGGCAATCGCCTGGGTGAAGCCCTGGGCGCATAAAGTGTCGATCAACGCATCGTAAAGCAGGCGGCCAATGCCCTGGCTACGCAGATCGCCCGAGACATAGACTGCGGTTTCCACCGTCCAGCGAAAGGCGGGCCGCTCCCGGAAATAGGTGGCGTAAGCATAGCCGAGCGGTTCACCATTGTCCGTCGAAACCGCCAGCAGCCAAGGATAGAGATGATCGCGCGTCGCCATGCGCTGGCGGATCATGTCCGCCGACGGTGGCTGATCCTCGAAGGAAATTGCGCTGGTGGAGACATAGGGGGCATAGATGTCGGCAATGGCATCAGCATCATCTGCCGTGGCTGCACGAATTTCGATCATCAATCGCTCTCTGAAAGGAATTTCCGGAGAAGGGCCAGCAGCGGCGCCTGTTGTGTCGCCGGCCGATCGACGATGACACATTCGAGGCAGCGCGCCTGTATGGTCGGCCCGTTGATGATTTTTTCCGCATCGCTGAACGCGCCGATCAGCGAACCGCGGCCACGGCCGACGAGTTTCGACCATGGATCATGGGCCATGGCAGTTGTGGGCGCCGCCTCGGTCCGCAGATCGTCGATGATCTGGAAGGGGAAGGACGGCTGCCGTTCCACATAGACGATGCGGGGCCTGGCAGGCAGGTTCACGCGCCTTGCCGCTTCGGAAATTGCGGCATCCAGCCCACCGAAGCGATCGACAAGGCCCAGTTTCAGTGCTGTCGTTCCTGCCCAGACACGGCCCTGTCCGATCTGGTCGACGCGCGCCACCGGCAGTTTGCGGGCAACTGCGACACGCAACAGAAAGCGGCGATAAATATCTTCCACGGATGTCTGCAGCAGCGCGCCGACTTCCGGTGAAATGCCGCGCAGCAGGTCAGGTTCGCCGGAATAGGGCGTGGCCTTCACGCCATCTGCCGAAAGCCCCACCTTCGCCAGGCTGTTCTGGAAGGTGGGAAGAATGGCGAATACGCCGATCGATCCGGTGATCGTCGACGGTTCGGCAAAGATCATGTCGGCGGCCGTCGATACCCAATAGCCGCCACTTGCCGCGACCGAACCGAAGGAGGCGACGATCGGGATATGCCGCCGCTTTGCCTCCACCAGCGCCAGCCTGATCCTTTCGGATGCCATCACCGAACCGCCCGGCGAATCCACGCGCAGCACAAGTGCCTTGATGTCCTTGTTGCTGATGGCATTTTCGATCAGATCGGCAATGGTGTCGCCCCCGGCGGTACCGGGTCCGGCCTGGCCGTCGACGATCTCCCCCGACACATAGACCACGCCGACGGCAGGGCCGGAGGAAAGCGGCGATGGTTTGGTCGCGCGGGCATAATCGGCCAGTTCGACGCCGGACCATGACGATGGCCGCTTGTCGCTGCCCTGTCCGACAAGGCGGGCGATCATGCGGCTGAATTCGGCGCGGTTGCCAAGTCGGTCGACCAGCCCGGCATCGACGGCGGCCCGGGCCATATCGCCATTGGCGGCGGCCGCGCGTTGCTGGATGTTGGCCAGATAACCGTCGATATGCGCGCGTGGGCGGGCCTTTGCCACGGCAGCGCGCCAGTTCGCCCATATGGTATCGACCAGCGCCTGCGCGGCGGCCTTTGCCTCTGGCGACTGATCGGTGCGGATATAAGGCTCCACCGCCGATTTATAGGTGCCGACGCGGAATATGTGCACATCCACAGCCAGCTTGTCCATCAACCCCTTGTAATAGAGATTGGTGCCGCCCGGACCGGTGACCATGACCGCGCCCATCGGCGCCATCCATATCTCATTGGCGAAAGAGGCCAGATAATAGCCAGGGTCGGTATAGGCGGTGGCAAAGGCATAGATTGGCTTGCCTATGCTGCGGAAGTGGCGAAGCGCCTCTCCGATAGACTGGAGATCGGCCTGACCCGCGCCCTGGAAATCATCGAGGTCGAGGACCAGGGCCTTGATGCGGTTATCGCTGGTCGCGGCGTCGATCGAATGGATGACATCGCGAACGCGGATTTCGCGGACGACATTGCTGCCTGAGGAGATGAGGCTGAGCGGCGGCCTTTCCGACGGCTGATCGACGATCACCCCATTCAGCGTCAGGTTCAATGCGCCGCCATTCGGCACCGAAGCGACCGGCCGGGCGGACAGCGCGAAATAAAGGCCGCCGAAAAACAGCAGCATGAACAGCAGGACCAGCGCGTTCTTGACGCCCATCAGGAAGCGCCAGACCAGGCGTAGCAAACGCATCAACCGCTCTCCGGAGATTGCTTTATGCTGTCGCTATCGCACGGCGATGTTGCTGTAAATGCGCCGCGATGCATTGTGCTGTCGGCGCGGTGCCGGAAGACCGCATAAAAAATAAATGAGGAGCGCTTGACGGTGGGCGGGACAACCCCATATACCGCCTGCGTTAGCACTCCTTAGCGGTGAGTGCTAACAGCTGTTTTGGTTCGGGGGCGGCGCCCGCAAGGGGGTTGGAGGCCGTTTCCCGTTCGTTGAGAAAGGGTGAGGAATGAACTTCCGTCCGTTGCACGATCGCGTGCTCGTTCGCCGCGTGGAAGCTGAAGAAAAGACCGCCGGCGGCATCATCATTCCGGATTCAGCCAAGGAAAAGCCGCAGGAAGGCGAAGTCGTCGCCGTTGGCACCGGCTCGCGCGCCGATGACGGCAAGGTGACTCCGCTGGACGTCAAGGCCGGTGATCGCATCCTGTTCGGCAAATGGTCCGGCACCGAAGTGAAGGTGAACGGCGAAGATCTGCTGATCATGAAGGAAAGCGACATCCTGGGCATCGTCGGCTGATACGCCGCGGGTTCGCCCGCGCTGCTCGCCAATCACTGATGTAATACGGACAGAAAGTAGAGGTTGAATATCATGGCAGCGAAAGATGTGAAATTTTCGCGCGACGCCCGTGAACGCATTCTGCGTGGTGTCGACATCCTTGCCGATGCGGTGAAGGTGACGCTTGGCCCCAAGGGCCGCAATGTGGTGATCGACAAGTCCTTTGGCGCTCCGCGCATCACCAAGGACGGCGTGTCTGTGGCCAAGGAAATCGAACTTAAGGACAAGTTCGAGAACATGGGCGCCCAGATGGTCCGCGAAGTCGCGTCCAAGACCAACGACATCGCCGGCGATGGCACCACCACCGCAACCGTTCTCGCCCAGGCGATCGTGCGCGAAGGCATGAAGTCGGTTGCAGCCGGCATGAACCCGATGGATCTGAAGCGCGGCATCGATCTGGCCGTCGGCAAGGTCGTCGAGGACATCAAGTCCCGCTCCAAGCCGGTTTCCAGCTCGAACGAAGTCGCGCAGGTCGGCATCATTTCCGCCAACGGCGATCGTGAAGTCGGTGAAAAGATCGCCGAAGCCATGGACAAGGTCGGCAAGGAAGGCGTCATCACCGTCGAAGAGGCCAAGGGTCTCGAATTCGAACTCGACGTCGTCGAAGGCATGCAGTTCGACCGCGGCTATCTGTCGCCCTATTTCATCACCAACCCGGAAAAGATGCAGGTCGAGCTTTCCGACCCGTACATCCTTATCCATGAAAAGAAGCTGTCGAACCTTCAGGCGATGCTCCCGATCCTGGAAGCCGTCGTCCAGTCCGGTCGTCCGCTGCTGATCATCGCAGAGGACATCGAAGGTGAGGCACTTGCCACGCTGGTGGTCAACAAGCTGCGCGGTGGCCTGAAGGTTGCGGCCGTGAAGGCACCGGGCTTTGGCGATCGTCGCAAGGCGATGCTGGAAGACATTGCCGTTCTCACCAAGGGCGATGTCATCAGCGAAGACCTGGGCATCAAGCTTGAGAATGTCACGCTCGGCATGCTCGGCACCGCCAAGCGCGTCACCATCGACAAGGAAAACACCACCATCGTCGACGGCGCTGGTGAAGCCGATGCGATCAAGGCCCGGACCGAACAGATCCGCGCCCAGATCGAAACCACCACGTCGGATTATGACCGTGAAAAGCTGCAGGAACGTCTGGCCAAGCTCGCCGGCGGTGTTGCGGTGATCAAGGTCGGCGGTGCGACCGAAGTCGAGGTGAAGGAGCGCAAGGACCGCGTCGACGACGCGCTGCACGCCACCCGCGCGGCTGTTGAAGAAGGCATCGTCCCCGGTGGCGGTACCGCTCTTCTCTATGCCACCAAGGCTATCGACGGCCTGACTGGCGCCAATGACGACCAGACCCGTGGCATCGACATCGTGCGCAAGTCGCTCACCGCGCTGGTGCGCCAGATCGCGGCCAATGCCGGCCATGACGGTGCGGTCGTCTCTGGCAAGCTGCTCGACCAGACCGACAGCAGTTTCGGCTTCAACGCCGCAACGGACACCTATGAAAATCTGGTTTCCGCCGGTGTTATCGATCCGACCAAGGTGGTGCGTACTGCCCTGCAGAACGCTGCCTCGGTTGCAGGTCTGCTGATCACCACCGAAGCGACCATTGCCGAACTGCCCGAAGACAAGCCGGCTGCTCCGGCGATGCCGGGTGGCATGGGCGGCATGGGCGGCATGGACTTCTAAGTTCTGCCACTTATGTGCCTCTGGTGCTTTGCACCAAAGCATTGATGAAGGGCCGGGGAGAAATCTCCGGCCCTTTGTTTTTGGCCGTTGGTCAGAATCATGTCGCTGTCAGCCAAACCGGACTGGCGTGACGGCGTTGCGTTTGGCGAAGGCCCGGGGTGGGGTCCGCTGGCCGGAAAGAGCAGGCGCGCATTGACAGGCCTGAGAGCCTGGGGCGAGGCAACGCCGCTATCGTGTTCCTGCACCATGCCCCGCAGCTTTGGGATGATCGGCATTTGATGGGGTGCAGCAATCACCGGCAGGACACGGCTGATGTCGATCGCGCATAAAAAAAGCCGCGCCCGATGAGCGCGGCTTCTTCCATATCGATCAAAGGGTGCCCCCCAGCACCCTGAAACCGGATATTACTGAGCGTTGGCAGCAGCGTCGGCAGCCGCAGCAGCGTCGTTCGCATTTGCGGTCGCGTCAGCAGCATTGTCCAGCGCAGCGTTGAGATCAGCTTCAGCTGCATCAACGGTTGCGTTCAGGTCAGCAACAGCTTCGTTGAGGTTATTTTCAGCCGGCTGTTCGCTGCTGCAAGCAGCAAGGCCAAGGGCGGCAGCGAAAGCAACTGCGATGATCGAAGTCTTGGTCATGGAGAATCTCCCTCCGTTTGAGTCTTACGAACGCATCCAAGGCATCTAAAAAACCAAGGGAGAGCAAGTCCCCCCGAACTTGGTGCGCCCCTAACGCGAACTGCGCCGCGACGCAACGAAGAAAATTACGGTTCAGGTCCAATTATGACGGATTTTGTGTCATTGCCTTTGTTTCGGGCGCGGCGGGATCATCCGGCGTGGTTTCAAAGTCGCGCGGGTCGATGCCGGCGGGTGCTGCCGCGCCACTTTCCGGCGAAATATCGAAATCAGCGGGGTTTACGTTGTTCTCTCCGCCCAGCTGATCGAGAATCTGGGCCTGCCGCCGCTGGAGATAGGCTGTGCGCGCGGTGGTATAGGGATCAAGGCTGGTCCGCAGAAATGCGTCGCCGCCCACCGCCGTCAATTCCGCGCGCAAATCGACGATCTCAAGCGCGGTGATGCCGAGTCTCTGCGTCCAGGTCAGGCCGGAATATTTGCGGATCGCGATGCGGCTGGGGTCGCCGACGAACTCCACGCCGGTGCCGACACCATCGCGCAGGGTGGACGGGCCAAGCAGCGGCAGGACAAGATAGGGGCCTGCGTTCACGCCCCAGACGGCCAGCGTCTGCCCGAAATCTTCCGATTGTTCTTCCAGGCCCAGTGCCGTGGCATGATCGGCAAGTCCGCCCACGCCGATGGTGGTATTGATCGCAAAGCGGCCAAGCGTGTGGAAAGCCTTGCCCACCTTGCCCTGAAGCAGCGCGTTGATGAATGACAGCGGCTCGCCCAGATTTTCGAATATATTATGAATGCCGCGCTGCCCCGCCTTGGGCGTGACGGTGGTGTAGACCTTGGAGGCGGGTTTGATCGCCACCTTGTCGACAGCCATATTGGCGTCCCACACGGCGCGGTTGAATTTTTCCAGCGGGTCACGCTCTGCAAGGCGCTGGCCGCCGGGCGTAGTGGCGCAGCCAGCCAGCAAGGCCGCTGCCGCGACAACGGAACCCAATTTGACGCAAAACATGATCTGTTCCCCGATTTGCGATGTGCCGGGCCGTGTTGCGGCCATCAGCCTTCTTGCTTGTCTTCGTGAAGTTGCCAGCCAGCCGGTGTCAATGATTCAACCGGGCGGAAGCGGATTTTATAGCGCATGCGGTCGCAGCCGGCGATCCAATAACCCAGATAGACATAGGGCAGGCCGCTGGCGCGTGCACGCATGATGTGATCGAGGATGATGAACGTGCCCATCCCCTTGCGATGCTCAAGGCCGGGCTCGTAAAAGCTGTAGATCATCGACAGCCCGTCAGACTGCTGATCGGTAAGGCAGGCGCCGATCAGTCGCCCCGGCCTGCCGTTCTGCGTCGGCTCGCGATATTCGATCACCCAGCTGTGCACTGGTGTCTGTTCAACCATGTCGCCATAATCAAAGGCGTCCATGTCGTTCATGCCGCCGGCGGGATGACGCACCGACAGGTAACGCTGCAGCAGGTCGAACTGTTCTTCCGTGCTCCACGGGCGGCAGGCGGATATTTCCAGATCCGCGTTGCGCTTCATCAGCCTTTTCTGTGTTGCATTGGACTCGAACGCCCCGGCCACCACCCGCACCGAGACACAGGCATGGCAATCGTCGCAACTGGGCCGATAGGCGATGTTCTGGCTGCGACGAAAGCCAATGCGACCCAGCGCTTCGTTGAGATCCGCCGCGCTGCCTCCTTGCAGCTCCGTGAATATCTTGCGTTCCGTGCGGCCCGGCAAATAGGGGCAGGGTGCCGGCGTGGTAACGAAGAAGCGCGGAAAGAGATGAGGCCGTTCGTTCAATGTCTGTCTCAGCCTGCGGTTGTCACATCATTGTAGCGCAGCCGTGGGCCAGCACCAGTAATATCGATACAAGGCGGATGAACGGTGGTGGAAGCCCGCGCGTCCGGAAGAATGTCCGGTTAATATCTTCAATAGAGAAGAAATTTGGCTGATCAGTCTATCACGCCAGTTCAACCAGGCTCGCTTCATAGCCGGCGCGGCCAAGCGCATCTACCAGCCGTTCCAGATGCGCCCTGTCGCGGGTCTCGCACTCGATGTCGGTGATCAACCCCTTGGCGGGCAGGGTGGTGAACACACGCTGGTGATAGATTTCGATGATGTTGACCTGTTGTTCATCGAAGATCCGCGCGATGTGGAACAGCGCACCGGGCCTGTCCTGAAGGCGCAGCCTGAGACGGGCGAGCCGGCCGGATCGTGCCAGATCGCGCAGCAGCACATTGGCGAGAAGACGCGTATCGATATTGCCGCCGCACAGCACGATGCCGACATTCCTGTCGCGGAAGCGGCCGGGATGCGCGAACAGTGTCGCAAGGCCGGCGGCACCCGCACCTTCCACCACCGTTTTCTCGATCGCCAGCAACAGGCTCAGCGCACGCTCAAGATCGCGTTCCGCCACCAGCATGACATCGTCCACCAGCTCACGGATGATGCTGAATGTGATTTCGCCTGGCTGGCGCACGGCAATGCCTTCTGCCAGCGTGTCACCCTCGCATGGCAGTTTCAGCCCGCGCAGCTGTGCATACATGGAGGGGTAGAGTTCGGCCTGAACGCCCACCACTTCCATCTCTGGCTTCAATGTCTTTGCAGCCACCGCCGTTCCGGAGATTAGGCCGCCGCCGCCGATCGGGATGATCAGCGTGTCCAGTTCCGGTACGGCCTCCAGCATTTCCAGCGCAACGGTGCCCTGACCGGCAATGATGTCCACATCATCGAACGGATGGACGAAGGTGAGGTTGCGGACGGCTGACAACTCCTCGGCATAAGCCTTTGCATCGTCGAACCTTTCGCCATGAAGAATGACATTTGCTCCATGCCCCTCGGTCTGCTGCACCTTCACCATCGGCGTCTGCGTCGGCATCACGATGGTGACGGGTATGCCCAGCCTCTTGCCATGATAGGCAAGGCCCTGACTATGATTGCCCGCCGATGCTGCGATGACGCCGCGCGATTTGGATTCTTCATCCAGCAACAGCAGCTTGTTGAGTGCGCCGCGCTCCTTGTAGGCGGCGGTGAACTGAAGATTTTCAAACTTCAGATAGACATTGGCGCCCGTCATTTCAGACAGGGTGCGGCTCAACAGGCATGGGGTGCGCACGATCGCATCGCCAATCCGGTCCCGCGCCGCCCTGATGTCGGCAAGGGTAACGGGAAGACCGGCTTTTGCGTCGCGCAATGCCTGAACCACTGTCATCTGAAATCCTGTCATCTGCGTCATGCGCCCATATGGGCATGGAGCAGGGATACGCATCGTCACGCACAAGCGTTGCGCAGTGGCGTTCGTGCCCTGCATGGCCGCTCTAGCCTATCTGGCGCAGGGGTAAAACCATGCTATTGGCGGCAGATGGCAAAATTGGCTTTCATCGGGCTTGGCGTAATGGGTTTCCCAATGGCCGGCCATCTCGCGCGCGCCGGGCATGAGGTGCGCGTGTATAACCGCACGCATGAAAAGGCGCTAATGTGGCAGGAACGTTTTGGCGGCACGGTCGCGGATAATCCGGCCGATGCTGCGGCGGATGCTGATGCAGCCTTCACCTGCGTTGGTGCCGATGGTGATCTGGAAGCTGTAACCCTTGGTGAAAAGGGGCTGTTTTCCGCGCTGCGGCCGGGCGCGCTGTTCGTCGATCACACCACCGTTTCCGCCGATATTGCCCGCAGGCTGGCAGTGGCGGGGGAGCAGCGCGGGCTGCTGACGGTCGACGCGCCGGTGTCCGGCGGTCAGGCCGGGGCTGAAAATGGAGCGCTGTCGATCATGTGCGGCGCGAGCGAACAGGCCTTTGCAACCGCACAACCATTGATGCAGGCCTATGGCCGGCGGATCGTCCACATCGGTGATGCAGGCAGCGGCCAGCTTGCCAAGATGGTGAACCAGATCGCGATTGCCGGTGTGGTGCAGGGCTTGTCGGAGGCCGTGCATTTCGCCAAACGCGCCGGGCTTGACGTGGAGACGGTGTTGGCGGCTGTTTCGGGCGGCGCCGCACAAAGCTGGCAAATGGACAATCGTGCCTCCACCATGGCGCAGGGAGAGTTTGATTTCGGCTTTGCCGTCAACTGGATGCGCAAGGACCTTGGCCTTGCATTGGAAGAGGCCCGGCGCAATGGCGCCCGCCTGCCGGTGACTGCACTGGTCGATCAATTCTATGCCGATGTGCAGGCATTGGGTGGCGGCCGGCAGGACACATCTTCACTGATCCGGCGGCTGGAAGCATGAAGGTGTCGGCATTGGCGCGATGCCGACACAGCGTCTGCACTGCAGTGCTGGCAGCCTGGCTTCTGGCAATGGGCGCAAATGCCAGCGCCGACACGCTGGTTGAAAATGTCAACGGCTACAGCCCTGACGGCAAGGGCGGATTCACCCGCTTCAATGCGCTGATGATCGATGATCATGGGCGGGTGAAGCAATTGCTGAAATCCAAGGACAAGCGCGAATATGCGCATTTTCGGTCCGATGGCGGCGGCAGGACGCTGCTGCCCGGCTTCATCGATTCGCATGCTCATGTAATGGCGCTTGGCTGGCAGGGCTTACGCCTCGATCTGTCTCAGGCGCATGCGCTGGCGGAAATGCAGGCGCAGCTGCGTGCCTATGCCGCCGGCCACGTCCGTCCACGCTGGATTATCGGCACCGGACTGAACCTTACCATGCAATCAGCCGGAAAATGGCCCGGTGCCGCTGAAATCGACATGATCGTGGCGGACAGGCCGGTGTGGATCGTCAGTGCAGATGGTGAGACCGGCATTGCCAACAGCCTTGCCCTGCGGGAGGCCGGGATAACCAAGACGAGCAAGGCACCGCAGGGCGGCGGTATCGAGCGGTTGGCCGACGGCCGGCCATCGGGCGTGCTGACCGGCACTGCAATGGCGATGCTCACGTCCCGTCTACCAGCCGATAACCCGGTGGAGAGTGAAGAAGCGCTGACCAGGGCGTTGCAAAAGCTCGCCTCGCTTGGAGTCACCACGGTCAGTGATGCCGGCACCGGCATCGCTGACTGGCTGCTGTTCCGCCGCTTCGGGGATGAAGGACGATTGCCGCTGCGCATCTATGCGATGGCGGATGGTATCGGCACACTTGAACAGGTGGTGCCGCTGCGGCCGACGCCATGGCTTTATGACGATCATCTGATCATGCGGGCGGTGGTGATTCGTACCGATGGCACGGTTTCCGCCCATGCCGCATGGCTGAAGACACCCTATGCCGATGCTCCTGCATCTTCGGGCATTCGCCAGATCGACGATGTCCGCCTGCGCAACTGGATAAGCCGGGCGTTGATGGCCGGTATACAGCCGGTATTGAATGCCAATGGTGATGCGGCGATTTCCCAGGCGCTGGGCGCTTATGAGGAAATGCTGAACACCTATGGAAAGAAGCGTCGCCTGCGTATCGACGGCGCGCTGATTGTCGATCCGCAGGATTTCGCGCGCATCAAGGATATGGATGTGCAGGTGACATTGCAGCCCGGCATGATTTCCAGTGATGCGTCGGCATTGTCCATTCGCCTTGGCCCGCAGAGGATGGCGGCAGCATTGCCCTGGCGTCAGCTTGTCGATCAGGGAACCCGCCCGGCATTGGGTTCAGGCACGCCGAAACTGCCGGCAAGTCCCTTCGGCGCCATTGCGGCTGCTGCCACCACGCCGACCGTGCCGGGCAATCCCGCACCAGCCCCTTTGACAGTGGCGGAAGCAATGCGTGCCTATACGCTGGACGCTGCCAAAGCCGCCTTTGCCGAAGATAGGATCGGCAGCCTTGAACCCGGCAAATGGGCCGATTTCATCCTGGTTGATCGGGATGTGATGACAGCTGACCCTGCGGCGGTGGCGCAGGCACAAGTGATGGAGACATGGGTGGCCGGCAAGCGCGTCTATGTGCGCGGACAGGCGCAGGGCGCACAGACCGGCCGATGATCCAGGATGCTGTGGCGTTCAGATGGCCAGGGTCTTCAGCATTTCCGGTGTCAATATCTGCGGCAGAACCCGCACCGGGCCATTGTCTGCCGGATAGAAAAGATAAAGCGGAACACCGTTGCGCCCCTGCTTTTCAAGGAAATGCGTGATTGCGGGGTCGCTTTTCGTCCAGTCGCCGACAAGGACGGCAACATTGTCGCGGGTAAAGGCGTTGCGCACCACTTCACGATCGATCGCCGCTTTTTCGTTCACCTTGCAGGTCAGGCACCAGTCGGCCGTGAAATAGACGAAAACGGGCTGGCCCTGGGCGCGCAGGGCGGCAAGGCGCGCCTCGCTGAACGGCGTGTCGCCGGTTTCCGATTGAGTTGAGGGAGAAGTTCCGGTCATGCCGAGCAGAGCGACCGGCGCGATGGCGGCGGCCGCAGCGACAAGCAAGGCAGCGGCGGTCTTCCGGCCGCGATGCTGGCGAAGACCGACTTTCCACAGCGCAATGCAAAGCACCACTATGGCCACAACTGCTATCAGTAGCGCCTTTTCACCGCTTTGCCTGAAGAACACCCAGCCAAGCCATAGTGCAGTCAGCCCCATGGGAATGGCCAGGATGTGGCGCAGCGTGACCATCCACGGGCCGGGGCGGGGCAGGGCGCGGCGCAGCGACGGTACGAAACCGATGCCGAGGAAGGGCAGCGCAAGCCCAAGGCCCAGCCCTGCGAAGATGGATAATGCCGGCCCGGTCGGCAGCAGGATCGCGCTGCCCAGCGCCGCGCCCATGAACGGTCCGGTGCAGGGACTTGCCACCAGCGTGGCCAATATGCCGGTCATGAATGCGCCGGCGGCACCTTTTCCTGCGGCGCCAGTACCCAGCATCGGCAGTTCAAAAAGGCCGGTCAGGTTGAGGGTGAGCACGACCATCAGGATCATCAGCGCCAGGGTGACGTGCGGGTTCTGCAGCTGAAAGGCCCAGCCAATCGATTCACCGCCCGCGCGCAGCAACAGGATCGCGCCGCCAAGGCCGATGCAGGAAAGAACGACACCGGCGGTATAGGCCAGCGCCTCGCTTCTTGCAGCCTGTTCGCTTTCACCGCTGCGGGCAAGGCTGAGCGCCTTGAGGCTTAATATCGGAAAGACGCACGGCATAAGATTGAGGAGCAGGCCGCCCGCAACCGCGCCCGCCAGCGCCAGCAGCCAGAGCTGGACATCGAGCCGACTGTTCGATGCATCCAGCAGCTTGTCGATGGGCGGCACGCTGCCATTGATGGCATTGATTTCAAGGCCAAGAGAGCCATCTGTCCGTTCCAGCGCGATGACGCCCGACAGGGATTGCAAGGCCTGCGGCTGTGGCGATTGTTTCAGGTTGAAGATCAACTGGTTATCGTCATTGGCGATACCGACCGATTGAGGCGCACCATAATCGATTGCACCATTGACGGCCGGAAAGAAATAGGCGCCGCGGATCTTGTCCGAAGCTGCGATCGGCACGGCGATATGGATCTGCCCTGCGGATGTGCTGAAACGCGCGGCCATGTCCATCACCTGTGGCAGCGCCGCGCGATAACCATCAAACCGCTTGCGGACGGCGGGATCGATCGCGCCGTTACCGATTGTCAGGCTTGTGGAAAGCGATGCCCTTTCAGGAACGCACAAGGTGTCGCTGCACACCAGATAATCAATGTCGACGCTTATGGGCAGCTTCGCGCCGGCCGGAACCGATGCCGGCAGGCGCAGCGTTGCCAGCAGCGCATAGGGCCGCTCATAAACATAGTTCATCAGCCCGGCGATGACGAGTTTTTGCGGCACCGGATAGCGAAGCGGCGATAGACGCGCGTCCCGCGGCAATTGCCATTGCAGCCTGTCGGGTGCGCCGGCATCGCCGGTATTGAGCCAATAGCCGTGCCAACCGGGCTGAGGTGTCATTTCAATGGCAAGCGTCACCTCGCTGCCTGGCGCAGGAGTGGAGGTTTCTGCCGCAAGAGCCACCCGCATATGGCGTTCGGCTGCCGCCACAGAGGAAAACCAGCCCATCGGCAGCAACAGGACAAGCAACAGGATGATTGCAGATGGATTGATACGGACGCGAGCCATGCGGCGTCATATCATCTGTGGACGGGTGGACAAGCATTGCGCGGCAGGCAGAGCGGCAAAGCCTTGCATGAAAGCCCAAAAGCAAAGGGCGGCCCGATGGACCGCCCCCGCTGAACATTTCCCGAAGGAAAGGCTTGGATTTTAGCGCTTCGAGAATTGGAAGCTGCGGCGCGCCTTGGCCTTGCCGTACTTCTTGCGTTCCACGACGCGGCTGTCGCGCGTCAGGAAGCCAGCCTTCTTCACCGCGCTGCGCAGCGCCGGTTCATAACGGCTGAGCGCCTGGGCGATGCCATGCTTCACCGCGCCGGCCTGGCCGGACAGGCCACCACCCGAAACGGTGCAGTAAACGTCATATTGGTCACGACGTTCGGCAACATCAAAGGGCTGGTTGATGATGAGGCGCAGCGTCGGGCGTGCGAAATAGACGGACTGATCGCGGCCGTTCACTTCGATCTTGCCGGTGCCGGGCTTCAGCCAGACACGTGCGATGGCGTCCTTGCGGCGGCCGGTTGCATAGGCGCGACCCTGTGCGTCCAGCTGCTGTTCGCGCAGCGGTGCTGCCGGGGTGGCGGGCGTTGCTGCATCTTCGGTTGCTTCGACCTGAAGGTCCTTCAGATCGGAAAGGGACTGACGGGTATCGGACATTACGCACCCACCTTGTTCTTGCGGTTCATGCCCGCGACATCGAGGACTTCCGGATTCTGCGCGACATGCGGATGCTCGCTGCCGCTGTAGATCCGCAGGTTGCGCATCTGCTGCCGGCCGAGCGGGCCACGAGGGACCATGCGCTCCACCGCCTTTTCAAGCACGCGTTCGGGGAAGCGGCCGGCCAGCACCTTGTCGGCGCGGGCTTCCTTGATGCCGCCGGCATAGCCGGTGTGGCGATAATAGACCTTCTGCGTCAGCTTGCGGCCGGTGAAGCGGACCTTTTCCGCGTTGATGATGATGACATTGTCACCGCAATCAACATGCGGGGTGAAGATCGGCTTGTGCTTGCCGCGCAGGATATTGGCGACGATCGTCGCGAGACGGCCGACGACCAGCCCTTCGGCGTCGATCAGCAGCCACTTTTTTTCGACCTCGGCCGGCTTTGCCGACACGGTGGTCTTCATCAGCGCCTTCATGGCTTCATGAACCTTTCCATGCCCGAATGGGCGTGAAACAAATGACGCCACCATCACTGGCGGCGGCGATGCGCGGCTAATGGCGGTTCCATTGCCGCAAGTCAAGCAAAACCGCGCCTTTGCGAGGAGGTATCATGATACCCTAATGTTTGTCCTCGTTCCCGCCCGCGCCGGTTTCCATGCCGATCCAGTGCAGGAAGGGCAGGGGCGCGTCTACGGCCGGCAGGGTCAATATCGCCGGATTTTCATAGGAATGAAGCGCCACGATTCGGGCGGATAAAGCCGTGGCCATGGAGGCTCCGGTCTTGAACAATGCTGCACATTCGCTGCCGGTCTCCACCTTGCCCTGCCAGCGATAGATGGAATCGATGCGGCCCAATATGTTCACACAGGCGGCTAACCGTTCTTCCACCACCATATGGCCGATGCGGTCGGCCTCCTCCCGATCGGCGAACACGGCATAGACAAGCGCGATCGCCATGATCAGCGGCGTCCCAGCCTGTGCGCGATGCGCACGGTGGCGATAAGCAGAAGGGCGGCGCCCGCCTGATGCGCGACACCGATCCACAAGGCCACGCCCGAAACGATGGTGGCGATGCCAAGGCTGAACTGGATAAGCACCATCGCCGCCAGTTCGCCCGCCTCGCGCCGCACGTCGCGCCGCCATGCGACAAAGGCAGTGGCCAGCGCCGCAATCGCCACAAGAAAGGCAGTGGTGCGGTGACAGAACTGGACGACAATGGGATTGTTCACCACGTTCAGCCAGAAGGGCTTGAGCATTGCCACGCCTTCGGGAAACCAATGGTCGCCCATCATCGGCCATGTGTTGAATGCAAAGCCTGCATCCAGCCCGGCGGTGAAGGCGCCCAGCACGATCTGGCAGGCAAGAACGATGGTCAGTGGAATCACTGCACCGGCATAGGCAGCCGGCCGTGCGCCGGGGTTGCGTGCCAGTACCGCCAGATCAAGCCCGGTCCAGATCAATCCGGAAAGAATGAACAGTGCCATGGACAGGTGAATGGCAAGCCGCACATGGGAGACATCCGGCCGGTCGACCAGCCCCGATGCCACCATCCACCAGCCGATCACGCCCTGCAACCCACCAAGCGCAAGCAGCGCCACCAGCCTTTTGCCATAGCCGGGGGGAATGGCCCTTTTCCATGCGAACCACAGCAGCGGCAGGGCAAAGACGAGACCGATCAACCGCGCGATGAAGCGGTGCAGATATTCCCAGAAGAAGATGGACTTGAACTGGGCAAGATCCATCCCGCGATTGATCTTCTGATATTCGGGATAGGCCTTGTAGGCGTCGAACTCAGCCTGCCATTGCTGGTCGTTCAGCGGAGGAACGATTCCGCTCACCGGTTCCCATCGCACCATGGAAAGGCCTGATTCCGTCAGCCGCGTGATGCCGCCGACCACAACCATCAGGAAAACCATGACGGCAACGATGAAAAGCCAGCGCGAAATCGCGCGCGGGCGGGCGGGGGGGGCGCTTGCCGATGCGCCGGCAACAAAAGCAGTCGTCATGGACGTGCTCCATGCGCTGCTTTGCGGCCAAAGCCAATATGGCATAATGCCGCAGCGATGCGAAATCATGGTATGTGATATTGTCACAACCGCTGTTGCTGTGCCATAGGGCGGCGATGACGCGCCAACGCCATGATCATGCACCGGCTTTCCTCCGCCGTATCGGGCTGGACGGTTTGGCTATGGCCCTATCGGGGTTGTGCCTTGTCCATTGTATTGCGGGGCTGCTGTTCCTTTCGGTTCTGGCCATTGCCGGCGATGCGCTGGCCAATCCCTTGTTTCACGAGCTGGGCCTTGCAATCGCGCTGCCGCTGGCAGCATTCGCGCTGGGCGTGGGATATCGCCGGCACCGGCGCCTGTTGCCGTTCCTGACCGGCCTGCCGGGGCTGATGCTGATGGCGGCGGCACTTTCCATACCGCATGGCGACAGGCGGGAAGTGGCGATGACGATGACGGGCGTGCTGCTGGTGGCGATCGGCCATTATCTGAACCGCCGGGTGACCACGACGCATCACCGTCCGGCGGCCTGACCGTCGATCCCCGCGGTTGCCGCGATCCCGTTGCATCATCGGCTTGACGCCAGAACGCACTTGCCTTGCTTGCTGACAGGCGCACAAGCGCCTATCTTGCCAGCCATGGTTCACGCTCACACACATCTGGAAGGGGCTTCGCTTTCCAGGGCAGCAAAGCACGCGATGCAGCGTAACGGCGAACAATGGACGCCGATGCGCGCAGCGGTTTTCGATGCCCTTGCCGAATTCGACCGCCCGGCCAGCGCCTATGACATTGCCGAAGCGGTTTCGCGTGCCGAAGGACGGCGGGTTGCGGCGAACAGCGTTTATCGCATCCTCGACCTGTTCGTTGGCGTGAACCTTGCGCGTCGCGTGGAAAGCGCGAACGCCTATATCGCCAATGCCCATCCCGATTGCCTGCACGACTGCATCTTTCTGGTATGTGACGAGTGCGGCAATACGACTCATGTCGATGACGATGTGCTTGGCAATGCGGTGCGTGCCGCCGCCGCGCGCACAGGCTTTGTACCCGAACGGCCGGTGATAGAGGTGCGCGGGCGCTGCCAGAGCTGTAATTCACCGCGCGGAGATGCCTGATCGGCAGAGTTGCGGTTGCACCGGACAGGCAAATTGAAGAACGCAGAAAAACAAGAACGCGGGGAATGTTTTCAATGACGACCGAAGCCGGACGACCCGTTACGCCGCTTCTCGACCTTGCGCCGACGCCGGAACAACTTCGACAGTTGAAGCCCGAACAGCTGCCGCAGCTGGCGGAAGAGCTGCGTGCCGAAATGATCGACGCCGTCAGCCAGACCGGCGGCCATCTGGGTGCCGGCCTTGGAGTGGTGGAGTTGACGGTCGCGCTTCATTATGTGTTCGATACGCCCAATGACGTGCTGATCTGGGATGTCGGCCATCAGGCCTATCCGCACAAGATATTGACCGGGCGGCGCGATCGCATCCGTACATTGCGGCAGAAGGACGGGCTTTCCGGCTTTACCAAGCGGGACGAAAGCGCATTCGATCCTTTTGGTGCTGCGCACAGCTCCACGTCGATTTCGGCGGCGTTGGGCTTTGCCATCGCCAACAAGCTGGCGGACAGGCCGGGCAAGGCGATTGCGGTCATCGGTGACGGCGCCATGTCGGCCGGCATGGCCTATGAGGCGATGAACAACGCCAGCGCCGCCGGCAACAGGCTGGTCGTCATCCTCAACGACAATGACATGTCGATCGCGCCGCCGGTCGGCTCGCTGTCGGCCTATCTGGCACGTCTGATCTCCTCGCGCTCCTTTCTTTCACTGCGGGACCTGGCGCGCGACCTTGCCCGTCGGCTGCCGCGCCCGCTGCACCGTGCAGCACGCAAGGCGGATGAGTTCGCCCGCGGCATGGCCACTGGCGGCACCTTGTTCGAGGAGCTGGGCTTTTATTATGTCGGCCCGGTCGACGGCCACAACCTCGACCATCTGTTGCCGGTGCTGGAAAATGTGCGCGACGCAGCCGAAGGGCCGATTCTGGTTCATGTCGTCACCCGCAAGGGCAAGGGCTATGCCCCGGCCGAGGCGGCGGCCGACAAATATCATGGCGTCGTCAAGTTCGACGTCGTCAGCGGCGTGCAGGCCAAGGGGCCGGGCGGACCGCCAAGCTATACGCGCGTTTTTGCCGATGCGCTGATCCGCGAGGCATCGCGCGACGACAAGATCATCGCCGTGACGGCGGCAATGCCATCCGGCACCGGGCTGGACCTGTTCGAAAAGCAATTCCCTGACCGCATGTTCGACGTGGGTATTGCCGAACAACATGCCGTTACCTTTGCGGCAGGCATGGCGGCGCAGGGCTATCGGCCGTTCTGCGCCATTTATTCCACCTTCCTGCAGCGCGCCTATGACCAGGTCGTGCATGATGTCGCCATCCAGAATCTGCCGGTGCGTTTCGGCATCGACCGGGCAGGGCTGGTGGGCGCGGACGGCGCAACGCATGCGGGCAGCTTCGATGTCACCTATCTCGCAACCTTGCCCAATTTCGTGGTGATGGCCGCCGCTGACGAGGCGGAGCTGTGCCATATGGTGCATACCATGGCGCTGCATGATCAGGGTCCGATCGCGGTGCGCTATCCACGTGGCAGCGGCATTGGCATCACGCTTCCCGAACAGCCGGTGCAGCTGGAAATCGGCAAGGGCCGCATCGTCCGCGAAGGCAAGAAGATCGCTATTCTGTCGCTTGGTACCCGGCTGAAGGAAGCGGAGATTGCCGCTGACAGGCTGGACGCAATGGGCCTGTCCACCACCGTTGCCGATATGCGCTTTGCAAAGCCGCTGGACAGCGCACTGATCCGCCGTCTTGCAACAAGCCATGAACTGCTGCTGACGGTGGAGGAGGGGGCGATCGGTGGTCTTGGCGCCCATGTGCTGACCATGGCTTCCGACGAAGGATTGATCGACGGTGGGCTGAAGGTGCGCACCTTGCGTCTGCCGGATGTCTTCCAGGATCACGACAAGCCGGAGGCGCAATATGCTGCTGCCGGCCTCGATGCGGAAGGCATTGTCGATGCGGTGCTGAAGGCGTTACGCCACAACAGCGTCGGCGTTGCTGACCGGGCGCGTGCCTGATCGCCTGCGGGCGTTCCAGGCCGGGAAACAGCATGACAAAGATCAGGGCAGACCAACTGCTGGTGGAACAGGGGCTGGCTGAAAGCCGTACCCGCGCGCAGGCGCTGGTGCTTGCCGGCCTTGTCTATCACGGTGATCGTCGGGTGGAAAAATCGGGCCAGTCATTCCCCGCAGATGCGCTGCTGACGGTGAAGGGGCGCGATCATCCATGGGTGAGCCGCGGCGGTGTCAAGCTTGCCCACGCCATCGACCATTTCGGTATCGATGTGACGGGTAAGATCGCAATGGATGTCGGCGCATCCACCGGCGGCTTTACCGATGTGCTGCTGACCAATGGGGCGGCGAAGATCTATGCCGTCGATGTCGGCCATGGCCAGCTTGCTTGGAAATTGCGCAGCGATTCGCGTGTCGTCGTGCTTGAACGCACCAATGCCCGGCATCTGACGGAAGCCGAAATATCCGATCCTGTCGATCTGGTGGTATGCGACGCCAGCTTCATCTCGCTGATGAAGGTGCTGGAAACGCCATTGACGCTGGCGCGGCCGGATGCCCGATTGGTCGCGCTGATCAAGCCGCAGTTCGAAGCCGGGCCAGGCGAGGTCGGCAAGGGCGGCGTGGTGCGCGATCCGGCAGTCCATGTCAGGGTATGCGATGAAGTGTGCCGCTGGCTTGAGGAGCAGGGCCGGCCGCCCATTGGCGTGATCGAAAGCCCGATACGCGGCCCTGAAGGAAATGTGGAATTTCTGGTGAGCGCATAAGGCGGTTGTCAACCGGGCAGGCTATGGTTAGCCCTTTGCCTGTATATGAGGAAATTGCTTCTTGCTGCCGCCATCGCCGGTCTTACCCTTGCGGGTTGCGATGACATTGCCGGCAACAAAAGCCAGTCGCCACCGCTGGTGACTGCCTATGATGTCGCGCCCTATCGTTTCGTCAACCGGATCGAAGCGGTGGGCACTGCCTATGCCCGCGAGCAGGTGGTGCTTGCGGCGCCAGTGACGGAACGGATCGTCAGGCTGAACTTCAACGATGGCGCGCATGTGCAGGCCGGGCAGGTGATTGCCGAACTTGCCAATGGGCAGGAAGTGGCGACGCTGGCCGATGCTCGTGCCCGCGCCAGGGAAGCGGAACAGCAGCTCGTCCGGCTCAGGGAATTGCGCAGCCGGGGCTTTGCCACCAACGCCAGCCTGGATTCGCAGGTGGCGGCAGCGGAATCGGCGCGCGCCCAGGCCGATCAGGCACAGGCGATGATCGGCGACCGTATCATCAGGGCGCCATTTGCGGGCTATGTCTCGCTGCGCCGCATATCGCCGGGGGCAATCGTCCAGGCAGGGACCGAAATCGCCACCATCGCCGATCTTGGCGAAATCAAGCTTGATTTCGAAGTGCCCGAGACGATGCTTTCCTCGCTTTCCGACGGACAGACGATATTCGCCACGGCCGCCGCCTATCCGCAGCAACGGTTCAGTGGCAAAATTGCCAGCATCAGCCCCATTGTCGATCCGGCGACACGGTCGGTGCTGGTGCGTGCGCGCCTGCCCAACCCCGATCACAGGCTGTTGCCGGGCATGTTGATGACGGTTGCGGTGCAGGCCGCCCCCCGTCAACAGCTTGCCGTGCCAGAACTGTCGGTGGTGAGCGAAGGCGACAGCCGTTATGTCTATGTGATCGATGCGCAGAACAAGGCACGTCGGGTTGCGGTGAAGACCGGCACGCGCATGGATGGGCTGGTCGAGATAACGCAGGGCCTGAAAGCCGGACAGCGCGTCGTCGGTGAAGGCGTCGTGAAGGTCAGCGACGGGTTGACGGTGCATCTCGCCGGCAAGGAAAAGCCGGCCACCGCCGCCGCAGACAACGCGGAATAGGCGGTGTTTCTTTCCGATATTTCGGTCAGGCGGCCGGTTCTTGCCGTTGTGATGGCCATTCTTGTGTCGCTGATCGGCGTGATCTCGTTCATGTCGCTGTCGGTGCGTGAATATCCCGATACGGATCCACCGATCGTTTCGGTTGAAACAACCTATCGCGGTGCTGCCGCCAATGTCGTGGAAAGCCGGATCACCCAGCTGCTGGAAGACCGGCTTTCAGGCATTGAAGGTATACAGACAGTCAGTTCCGTGTCGCGCGATGGCCTGTCGGACATCGCCATCGAATTCGCCCCTGGCCGCAGCGTCGACGAAGCGGCCAATGACGTGCGCGACCGGGTGGGCGGTGCGCTGGACGACCTGCCCGAGGATGCCGATCCGCCCGAGGTGCGCAAGGTCGACAACGATGCACAGGCGATCATCTGGTTCAACCTGATGGCCAAGGGCTGGTCGAGCGAACAACTGTCCGACTATGCCGATCGGGTTGTGGTCGATCGTTTTTCCGCCATCGATGGCGTGGCGCGCGTCAGCCTTGGCGGCGAACATCGCCCGTCGATGCGGATCTGGTTGAACGCCGCGCGCCTTGCGGCCTTCGGCCTGACGCCGGCCGATGTCGAGACCGCGCTGCTCGGCCAGAATGTCGAACTTCCGGCCGGCAGGATCGAAGCGTCGAGCCAGAATGTGACGGTGCGCGTCACCCGGCCTTTCACCACGCCTGAACAATTCGCCCGGCTGGTTGTCGGCCGTGGCACTGACGGCTATCTCATCCGGCTGGGCGATGTCGCTCGCGTCGAGCAGGGTGCCGAAAACCCCTATAATGCCTTTCGTTCCAATGGAGAGCGGGGCGTCGGCATCGGCATCATCCGCCAGTCGGGCGCAAATACACTGGCTGTGGCCGAAGCCGCCAAGAAGGTTGCCGACGATATCGCGAAAACGCTGCCGCAGGGGATGACCATCGGCATCAGTTCCGACAGTTCACTGTTCATCGACCGTGCCATCGAAAATGTCTATCATACGCTGGGCGAAGCAGCGGTTCTGGTCGTCATCGTCATCTATCTTTTCCTTGGTTCATGGCGGGCAACGCTGATCCCCGCAGTTACCGTGCCGGTCTGTCTTCTCGGCACTTTCGGCGTGCTGCTTGCCTTTGGCTTTTCGATCAATCTGCTGACTTTGCTGGCGCTGGTGCTGGCGATCGGCCTTGTCGTCGACGATGCCATCGTCGTTCTGGAAAATGTCTATCACCGGGTCGAACAGGGGGAGCCGCCATTGAAGGCGGCGTTCCTCGGCACCAGACAGGTCGGCTTTGCCGTGCTGGCGACCACCGCCGTGGTGTGCGCGGTGTTCGTGCCGGTGATGTTCCTGGCCGGCACCACCGGGCTTCTGTTCCGCGAGCTGGCGGCAGCGATGATCGGCGCGGTGGCCTTGTCGGGATTTCTTGCGCTCACCCTGGCGCCGATGATGTGCTCGAAATTGCTGAAGCGGGCGGAACGGCGTGGCTTCACGGCCCGGATCGAGCATTATTTCACGCTTGCCGAAACACGCTATGCCCGGCTGCTGGACCGGATATTGGCGCGGCCGATGCTGGCGCTGGCCGGGGTCGGCGTGTTTCTTGTGATCGCCGGCGGGCTTTATACCACGCTCAAGTCCGAACTCGCGCCGACCGAGGATGTCGGCGTGTTCCAGGTGATCCTGAACGCACCCGAAGGCACCGGCTTCGACCAGATGGATCGCTATGTCCATCAGGCGGAAAAGCTGCTGCTGCCGATGGTGGGCGAAGGCGGCGCGGTGCGGCGCGTGCTGGCCCGTACGCCCGGCACCAACACCAATTCGTCGGAGGATTTCAACGACGGGCGGCTGGTCGTCTTCCTGAAGCCATGGGAAGAGCGCGATCAGACGACGCAGGATGTGATCAACATCGTCAACCGGCAGATCGCCATGCTTCCGGGCGTGCGCGGCAATGCGAGCGCGCAATCCTCGCTTGGACGTGGGCGCGGGCAGCCGATCAACTTCGTCATTGCCGGTTCCACCTATCAGGAACTGGCGGCGGCGCGTGACCAGATCATAGCGGCGGCAAGGAACAATCCCGGAATCATCGATCTGGATTCGGACTATAAGGCAACCAAGCCGCAGCTGCTGATCAACGTCGATACCGCGCGTGCCGGTGATCTTGGCGTTTCCGTCGACGCGATCAGCCAGGCATTGCAGACGATGATGGGCTCGCGCCGGGTCACCACCTATGTCGACCGCGGCGAGGAATATGAAGTGATCGTGCAGGCCGATCCTTCCGGCCGCGCCAATGAGCGCGATCTTTCCAATGTCTATGTCAAATCGCGCAGCGGTGCGCTGGTGCCCTTGTCCAACTTGGTCACCATGACGGATTCGGCCGATGCCCGGCAGCTTGGCCGTTACAACAAGATGCGCGCGATAACGCTCACCGGCTCGCTCTCGCCCGGCTATACCCTTGGGCAGGCGCTGACTTTCCTTGAGGATCAGGCACGCCAGATCCCGGCGATCACGGCGGTGGGCTATCGTGGCGAAAGCCAGTCGTACAAGGAGACGGGAAGCTCCATCGTGCTGGTGTTCGGATTGACGATCCTGCTCGTCTATCTGCTGCTTGCCGCCCAGTTCGAAAGCTTCGTCCATCCGGCGGTGATCATCACCACCGTGCCGCTTGCCGTGGCGGGCGGGGTGATAGGGCTGGCGGTGATGGGCCAGACGCTCAACCTCTACAGCCAGGTCGGCATCGTCATGCTGGTCGGGCTGGCGGCGAAGAACGGCATTCTTATCGTCGAATTCGCCAACCAGTTGCGCGACGAGGGCATGTCCATGCTGGACGCGACCAGAACCGCCGCCGTACGCCGGCTGCGTCCCATTTTGATGACGTCGATCGCCACCGTCGCCGGCGCGGTGCCGCTGATGTTAGCCCATGGAGCGGGTGCCGCCGCCCGCCGCTCCATCGGCGTCGTCGTGGTATGGGGCGTCAGCCTGGCGACGCTGATAACATTGTTGCTAATTCCAATTCTTTACCTCAGGTTCGCGCGCAATACCGGTTCGCCCCTTGCGGTGACGCGCAGGCTGGAGGCAGAACTGGAACAGAACCGTCAGGGGGCAGCACATTGATGGGCGAGATCGCATCAAAGGAACAACTGCGCGCATCTTTCCTGCGCTGGGCGATCGTTGCAGTGCCGTTGATCGTCCTGCTTGGAACATTGTCGGGCATGGCGGCCGGCTCATCGATGAACAATTACTGGTTCAGCCAGTTGCATAAGCCGGCGATCATGCCGCCAGGCTGGGCCTTCGGCGTTGCATGGACCATCCTTTACATATTGATGGGTCTGGCGGTTTCCCACGTCCTCAATGCCCGCCGCGCCGCGGGCAAGGCATGTGCGCTTTGCCTGTTCGCCCTGCAACTCGTCATGAACCTTGGCTGGTCGCCGCTGTTCTTCCGCCTGCATCGCGTGGTGGAAGCGTTCTGGCTGATCATCGCCCTGCTGCTGGTATCCGCAATCGCCACCATCGCCATGGCGCGGGTGCGCAGGGTGGCAGGATGGCTGATGATTCCCTATCTGTTATGGTTGTGCTATGCGGCGACGCTCAACTGGCAGATCATTCGTCTCAACCCCGATGTGGGAAATGCGGGCGTTTTTGATTTTCGGTTGGGATAGGCCTGAACCGGAGTTTTTGAAATGCAGTCCCAAAATCGCTTTTTCGACGATTTCGCAAAGGTGGTGAACGGCGCTGTCGGGACGCTTGCCGGTGCTGGCCGGGAAGCCGAATCAGCTATGCGCGAACGCTTTCGCGAATTCATGGGCGGATTCGATTTCGTCAGCCGTGAGGAATTTGATGCAGTGAAGGCGATGGCCGCTGCGGCCCGTGACGAGAATGAAGCCCTTCGTGCCCGCATAGAAGCGCTTGAAGCAAAGACAGGTGGTGCAAAGCCTGTATCTGAATAATCACATCACTGCCGCGCCCTGACCGGCGCAGGCGAAAATCATCCACAGCTTTTTGGCAGGCCGGCCCTGCTTTTGCTTGCATCGCCTTACGCGAGGCCGCAGGCTTTTTCGTGCAACGTCGTTGCACTTGGGAGAATTGCACTTGATCGCATACGATCAGGAAGAAAATCCGGTAGTCTCTGCGCCTATCGACATGTTGGAACATTATTTCGGCGCTCATGGCTGGGCTTTTGAACGGACGAGCGATGACGAAATCGTTGCGACCGTGCCGGGATCATGGGCCAATTATGAATTGCGCGCTGTGTGGCGTATCGAAGACAGGGTGCTGCAATTCCTTGCATTGCCCGACATTCGCATATCGACCGACAAGCGCACCGCCATTTACGAGACCATCGGGCTGATCAACGAACAATTGTGGATCGGCCATTTTGAAATGTGGTCGTCCGACGGGCTGGTACTGTTCCGTCACGCCGCCATGCTGGAAGGCGAGGTTGACGGCGAGGCGATGCTGACGCTGGACCATGCACAAGCCGTGGTGGAAGCAGCAATCGACTGTTGCGAGCGCTATTACCCGGTGTTCCAATTTGTTCTCTGGGGGGGCAAGAACCCGTCCGATGCGCTGGCAGCGGCGCTGGTGGAAACCGCGGGCGAGGCCTGATTCGAAATGACTGTATTGCTTGAAAATGCCGGCTCGCTCTGGCTGATCGGTTGCGGCAACATGGGTGGGGCGATGCTGCGCGGCTGGCTCGCCGATGGCTTGCCGCCGGCCAATGTCACTATTGTCGATCCCGTGCTGGAAAACGCCCCGCAGGGTGTGCGGCTGGTGCGCGAAATACCGGCGGGGGAAGCACCTTCCATTCTGGTGATCGCGATCAAGCCGCAGTCGCTGGATGCTGCCGCGCCCGCGTTGAGGCAGGGGGTCCAACCGCAGACGCTGGTGATATCCATTCTGGCCGGGGTGGAAACGACAACGCTAAAGGCACGGCTTGGCGCCGATGCGGTGGTGCGAGCCATGCCCAATACGCCGGCTGCGATCGGCCAGGGCGTGACCGCATTGTTTTCTTCCGACGCCAGCGCTTCGCAGCGCAAGGTTTCGCAGGCGCTGATGAAGTCGCTCGGCACGGTTGCGTGGATCGATGATGAAGCGCAATTCGATGCAGTGACTGCGCTTTCCGGCTGTGGGCCGGGCTTCGTCTTCCGCTTCATCGATGCATTGGCCGACGCGGGTGCCGCACTGGGCCTTGATCCGGCGCTGGCCGCCATTCTGGCCCGGGACACCGTCGCCGGCGCTGCAGCGCTTGCGCGTGCATCCAATGAAACGCCTGCCGTTCTGGCTGATCGTGTGGCCAGCCCGGGTGGCGCCACCCGTGAGGGGTTGAACCGGCTCGATCAGGCCGATGGCATTCGCCACCTGCTCAACGAGACGCTTGATGCCGCGGCGCAGCGCAGCCGTGCAATGGCGGAGGCGGCGCGGCAAGCCTGAAGCAGGTCAGTCTTAAGCAGGACCGGCCTGACTGATTGCGCGCCATGATGGCGCCTATCGCTGGAGCCGTGCGATCCTGTCGCGCTCATCGGGCGGGATTAGCCCTTCCAGCACCGCCCAGAAGCCGGTGACGGCCTCCTGTCCCGCCCGCGCATAGGCGTCCGCCACCCGTGTGCGCAGCTGCTCGTAAAGCGAGCGCTCGAGCGCGACTCCGTTGGGCGTCAGCCGCAGCAGGCGCTGTCGCCGGTCTGTCGGTCCCACCCTTGATTCGACATAGCCGCGCTCCTGAAGCTCGGTCAGCACGCGGCCGAGCGACTGCTTGGTAACGGAAAGCAGCCCCAGCAATTCACCCACCTTGATGTCTGGGGAGCGGGCAATGAAGTAGAGCGTGCGGTGATGCGCGCGGCCAAGCCCTTGCTTTGCCAAGCCTTCATCGATGCTCTGGGTCATTCGGCTATAGCCGAAATACAGCAGTTCGATGCCGCGCCTGATTTCAGGCTCGCGCAGAAAAAGGGGCGATGCGGGTCGAACTTGGTCAGCCATATTGACGTTTCTCGTTGTAGCGGAGTAGTGCCAGCAAGCGAAGCAAAATCAGTGGCGAGGTATGAACATGCTCGAAGAGCGCACATATGACGATCGCGACGGCTGGATCTGGCTGGACGGCAAGATGGTGCCCTGGCGCGAAGCGAATGTGCACATTCTCACCCACGCCCTGCATTATGCCTCGTCGGTATTCGAAGGGCAGCGCGTCTATGACAAGGCGATTTTCCGCCTGTCAGACCATAGCCGCAGGTTGATCAATTCCGCCGCCATTCTGGGCTTTGAACTGCCCTGGACGGTCGAACAGCTTGATGCCGCCTGCAATCAGGTGGTGGAAGCGAACGGCCTGACCAATGGCTATGTCCGTCCCGTCGCCTGGCGCGGTTCGGAGCAGATGGGCGTGTCGGCGCAGCAGACCAAGGCCCATGTCGCTATCGCCGCATGGGATTGGGGTGCCTATTTCGGCGCGGCGGCGCAAAAGGGCCTGCGCCTCGATATTGCCGAATGGCGGCGTCCGGCGCCCTATACGGCGCCCGTTCATGCAAAGGCGTCCGGCCTGTACATGATCTGCACCATGTCCAAGCACAAGGCGGAAGCACGCGGCTATAACGACGCGCTGATGTTCGACTGGCGCGGGCAGGTGGCCGAAGCGACCGGCGCCAACGCGTTTTTCGTCAAGGACGGTGTGCTGCATACACCCACGCCTGATTGCTTCCTCAACGGGCTTACCCGCCAGACGGTGATCGAGCTTGCCCGCAAGCGCGGCATCGAGGTTGTCGAGCGGGCCATCTGGCCCGAGGAACTGGAAGGCTTTGAGCAGATGTTCCTTACCGGCAGCGCGGCCGAAGTCACGCCCGTGGCCGAAGCAGGTCCATGGAGTTTCGAAGTGGGCGACATGACCCGGATGCTCCAGAAGGATTATTCGGATTATGTGCGCGGCCGGCTGGCCAACGCCTGAAAAAACTTGCGTAATGAAGGCCCCTGATCTGTTCAGGGGCTTTCGTTCGCTGCAACTGCCGCTATAAGGGCGGCCGTTCGTTGCTGGGGCGTAGCCAAGTGGTAAGGCAGCGGTTTTTGGTACCGCGATTCGCAGGTTCGATCCCTGCCGCCCCAGCCATTCTTCCTGTCGTTTTTTGTCGATAGGGATCGACACAAGGCCGACGCCTTTCCCAATGCAATTCCACCTTTGCGACCGCCGGCTATGGCGGCGGCAGGACTGATCGCTATAAGCCTGTCGGCAATGGCATGATCTCGCACGGGCTGCATTGCAAAGGGAGGGGGATTTATGGGCGGGAAGTTGCTGGTCACAGCCGGGGCCAATGGAATCGGTGCGCAGATTGCGCGGACATTTCACGCGGCCGGCTATGATGTCTTCATCTGCGATGTCGATGTTGCCGGCATGGAAGCACTTGCGGATGAGCTGCCCGGCATTGGCACCGCGCAATGCGACGTCGGCGACCGTGAGGCGGTGCGGGCGATGGTGGCGGCAGCGGCAAGACATCTGGGTGGCCTTGATGTGCTGGTGAACAATGCCGGCGTGCCGGGACCAACCGCGCCATTGCAATCGCTCGATCCCGACGAATGGGACAGGGTGGTGCAGGTCAACCTCACCGGCACGTTCAACGTGAGCCAGGCTGCCATTCCCCATCTGATCGCTGCCGGTGGCGGCAATATCATCAACATGTCGTCGGTTGCAGGGCGGGTGGGTTATCCGAACCGCAGCCCCTATGCATCAACGAAATGGGCGATCATCGGCCTTACCAAGACGCTGTCGATAGAGCTTGGCCGGCATGATATTCGCGTCAATGCGCTACTGCCGGGGGCTGTTGCCGGGCCAAGGGCGGATCTGGTGTTCGAACGCCGCGCCGCCGCCAACGGCAGCACTGTCGCGCAGGAGATCGAGCTGGCGTTGGCGAACCAGTCGCTAAAGGCTTTGGTCGAGCCCAGTGAAATCGCCGCCATGGCGCTGTTCCTTGCCTCTGGCGCGGCAAAATCGATCACCGGACAGGCCATTTCCATCGATGGCGACATGCAGCATGCCTGAGCGACGGATGAAGATTCCGGCATGTTTCCTCGGTCTGCGGCATAGGGATGGTATAATTTATCAACATTACGCCAATCAAGAAGCTTGACCAGCGCAATTTGATTCGATCAAAGTGGCGGCAAGTCACAGGCCTGTTTCAGGCCAAGGCGGAACTGATCGTCTTAACAGGAGGGGATCGGAACCAGTCCGGTATGCTGGCGGAGGCACGGCTCCGCCAGCACTGTGGACCCGGTGCTGGCCGATGACTAGCGCGTTCCCTAGCCGGAACGCGCTTCTTTTTGGCCCTGAACGGGCTCATTCATGAAGATGGCCATCTCCGTTATCGACTGATTAGCGCGGCCACAGAGCGCCTGTCTGTCCAGGACAGGCAGCAATTCCCGTGAAATAGCGAAATGGAATGCCTCCCAATGCGCAATGCCGGTGTCCAAGGCGCATTGACTTGGCAGGGTCATTGACTTCTGATGCCCAAAAAACAGGGGCAAAGAGGATGATGTCTGAACTGGCCAGCCAGTTATTGCCGGATATTTATGCCTGTTGCGAAGGCAGCGACCGATGGCCTCATGTGCTGGACAGGATCCGTGGCATATTGGGCGTGCAAAGTGCCGTCGTGCAGATTTTCGAGCAGGACGGCATGCAATTGCGGGAACGCTGGAATGCGCGCGACAGCCTTTCGCTTTCCCGCGCGGCGCTGCATGATCTGGTTGTCAACAATGCACAGAATCCGCGTCTTGATCTTCGTCTTGCCCGTCGACCGACAGACCAGATCATGCGTGATCGCGACCGGTTCGCCACGGGTTGCCCGCAACTCGCCGGCCTGCAGGGCCGGCTTGCCTCTATCGGCCTCAGGGGCGGGTCGGGCCTGGGATTCCAGCTTGCCGACAGTCATTATTTTTCGTTGATCCTGCATCGCGCCGTCGACGATGGCGCTGAACTGGACCGTCAGGACGAATTGTTCCTGCGGCAATTGGCTCCGCATCTTGAACAGGTGACGCGGCTGATCGCGCAGCTGCACACGGCACGCAACAGGGAGGCAATGCTTGCCGCACTGGTCGATCGGCTGCGGACGGGGGTGATCCTGTGCGATGGTGCTGGCCGTATCGCCTGGACCAACAAGGCGGGTGTCAGGATGGTTGAACAGGGCAATCATCTATCGCTCATCAATAACAGGCTTCATGCCGGATCACCTGTCGACAAGCCGGTCCTCGCCCGTCTGCTTTCGGTGCGAAAAGCGGGCAGGGCGGGGCACGGCATCATGCTTGGCACCATCGGCAGTGCAGCACGAAACCCCGTGCAGATATTGTCGATAAGCACCAATGGCGGTGCAGCTGCCGATCTGGCCGATAACGACATGATCGCGTTGCTGTTGATGAAACCTGGCGACACAGCTGGTCTGTCGGAAGCGGCGATCAGCGAATTATTCGGTCTGACATTGGCGGAAGCAAGGCTGGCGGTTGCCCTGTGCCACGGCATGTCGGTGAGCGATTATGCCGATGCGCGCGGCATCAGCGTCGGTACGGCGCGGGTGCAGCTGAAGCAGGCTCTGGCCAAGACGCAGACCCACCGCCAGGCAGATCTTGTCCGGCAGATTGCAGGCTCCGTTGCAGCGCAGCTTGCCGACGGCCCGCATTGATCAGCCGATCTGCCGGACAGGCTGCATGTCTCGTCAAGGCAAAATCGCCCGTCCGCTTCGTCCATATCCCAAATGGGAGATGAGCCCGCCCAACCGGAGACATAGCATTATCGGCAAAGCAACAGGCGCCTTTGCATCGCGCCGCTGGATGAGGACTGAAATGCCGATGACTTCCCGCTTTCGCGCCATATCGCTCGCGCTGGTTTTTGGTGCCGCACTTGCCGCGCCGCTAGCCGCGCAGCAGCTGCCGCCGGTGCTGGCGCAGGGGCCACGTTCCGATGTGCCCGTGGCGATACAAATTGCCCGCTGGTCGATGTTGGATGCGAACATCAATGCCTTGACCTTCCGCAATATGGATCAGCTGTTCACCACCAGGACGGTGGCGCATGCGGGGCCGGCATGGCCATTGCCCCGCGCCGACCATGCGCTTGATTTCACCTATGACTATAAGGGAGCGCGCTATACGCCCGAACAGTTTCTGGACCGCACCTATACCAACGCCCTGTTGGTGATGAAGGACGGCCGGATAGTTTCCGAAATCTATCGCAACAACACCAATGATCGCACCCGCTTCATGGGCTGGTCGATGACCAAGTCGATCACATCCATATTGATCGGCTGTGCACTGGCGGAAGGGCGGATCAGATCGCTGGACGACCAGATCACCACCTATCTGCCGGAACTGAAGGGCGGCGGATATGACGGCGCTACCATCCGCCAGATCATGGCGATGCGTTCCGGCGTGGATTATGAGGAACGCTATGATTTCGACAAGCCGGGTGCGGCGGCACGCAACCATATTGCCGCGCTGGTCAAGAATGTGGCGCGCTTTGCCGATGCCGCCCGCACGGTGAAGCGCATTCACAAGCCCGGTGAGGTTTTCCAGTACAAGACGCTGGACACGGCCGTACTCGGCTGGCTGCTGGAAAGGGTGAGCGGCGGCAGCACCATTGCCGCCTATGCAGCACAGCATCTGTGGGAGCCGCTGGGCGCGGAATCCGATGGCTTTTTCATCATGGATGGTGCCCCCGGCGTGGGCCGTGAGTTCAACGGTGCCGGGTTCAACGCGACATTGCGCGATTATGCCCGCATCGGGCTGATGATGCTCAACAACGGCCGCGCCAATGGCCATCAGGTCATCTCACCGGAATGGGTTGCGGAATCAACACGGTCCAGCGGCCCGACCGGTATCCCGAACCAGGGCTATGCGCTGCAATGGTGGCTGATGGGCGACAAGGGGGCCTATTCGGCGATCGGCCTTCAGGGCCAGTATATCTATGTCGATCCGGCGACCCGTACCGTGGTCGTCAAGCTCAGCTATTTCCCACCGGCCGACGAGGACGCAAGTGCGGAAACGGCCGCCTTCCTTGCCGCCGCATCGGCATGGACACCGCGCTGAACCGGCAATCAATCAACAATGACAGCCAGCAGTAAACACAAACAGGGGGACAGGATGAGGAACAGGCTTTTATCGACAGTGGCGCTGATCGGTTTTCACGCCGCATCGGCCATGGCGCAGGAAGCGCCGCCGCCCGTCACTTCACCGGATGCGGGCTTGGGGGAGATTGTGGTGACGGCGCAGCGCCGTGTCGAAAATCTTCAAACGGTGGCGATTTCCGCCACCGCGCTTTCCTCTGGTGATCTCGCTGCAAAAGGGGTTGCACGGCTGACCGATCTTCAGGCTGCATCGCCGTCGCTTTCGATCACCGACGCCGCGATCACGTCCGCCGTCAATATCCGCGGCATCGGCCTTGCCAGCAATTCGCCCAATGTGACGGCGGGTGTCGCCACTTATGTCGATGGGCTGTTTCAACCGCCGGTCGTGCAGGCGAACAGCTTTTACGACCTTGCCAGTGTGGAGGTGCTGCGCGGGCCGCAGGGAACGCTGGTTGGTTCCAATTCCACGGGTGGTGCAATCTTCATCAATTCCAAGAACCCCGATTTCAATGGTGTTGGCGGCTATGCGCAGGCCGGCACGGGCAACTATGGCGCATTTGAAGGAGAGGGGGCGATCAACCTCCCGGCAAGCGATACGCTCGCCTTCCGCGCGGCCGGCTTCTACCGCAGGCACGACAGCTATTACACCGACGTCGGCCCCTATGACAATCACGCCGGACGGCTTGACGAGAAGGGCGGCCGTGTGGGCATGTTGTGGCAGCCCGGCTCCTTCCGCGCGTTGCTGAAGGTGCAGCTGAACGATCGCAGGACGGGCGGCTATGCCTATCGGCCGATACCGGGCACCTTGTTCGCGCCCTATCGCGTCGGCGATATCAGGACGCTGAGCTATGACACGCCGACCAGCATTCGCGAACGCGCCTTCATCACCAGTCTCGAGCTGAAACAGGAATTCGACAGTGGCGTGGTGCTGCGGTCGCTGACGGGTTATCAGCACAAGCGTATCAATGGCCTGGTCGATCTTGATGCGTCCCAGGCGCCCGTCAGCCTGGACGGGCAGGTGGTGCAGGATTATTTTGCCGGCGAAAAACAGTGGAGCGAGGAAATCAACCTGATTTCCCCCACCGGCGGCAGGTTCGACTGGATTTTGGGCGCCTATTTCCAGCGCAACAACATCAAGGTACGCATCTATCAGGATCAGGCTGGTTTCCCGACAGATATCCGCCCGGACAATGAACGCACCACCACCGGCATTTTCGCCCAGGGCAATTACAAGATCCTGCCCGATCTGGAGTTCCAGCTTGGCGGGCGCTATTCGCATTACAAGGCGACGGGGACCGGCGATGTGCGGATCGGTGCGGGGCTGCCGGGTTTTCCGGCCGACGGACTGGCGGTGAGCGATCTTTCGGGCGCGCACAAGGACGGGCGGTTTACCGGCAAGGCCGCGCTCAACTGGACTGTGGATGCCGACAATCTGCTCTATGGCTTTGTCGCGCGTGGCTATAAGCCTGGCGGCTTCAATTCCCGTACTTCGGAATTCGCGCCGGAAACGGTATGGAATTACGAAATCGGCTGGAAATCCAGCTTCTTCGGCCGCCATCTGCGCACGCAGATCGACGCATTCTACAATGATTATTCCAACTTCCAGTTCGAAGTGGTGGAACCGAGCACCGGCTTCAGCGGCGTGGAAAACATCTCGCAGGGAACGATCAAGGGAATAGAGGCGCAGATTCAGGGCAAATTCGGCGCATTGGGCTTTGACGCCGGCGTTTCCTACGTGGATTCACATCTGAAAGGGCTGACTTTCGTCAACACGCGGCTGATCCCATCGGGCACATTGGGCCCGCAATGCCCGGCGGGTGTGGCTTCGAACCCGCCGGCCTGTTTCGATTACACATCGGCGCTGGTGACCACCAGCGGCGGGCCGAACCTCTATTCACCCAAATGGACCTATAATGCAGGCGTCGAATACAGCTTCGTGCTGGGCGATGACACCACGCTGACACCAAGGGTGAACTATGCCTATGTCGGTTCGCGCTATACCTATCTGGCTTATTCACCGGTGTCGGACCGCATCGGCTCGCATGGATTGTTGTCGGCGCTCATCACCCTGCGCAGGGGCAATTGGCATGTCGAAGCCTATGGCAACAACCTGACCAACAAACATTATGTCTCAGGCCAGTATGAACTGAACGAATTCTACGGCGCGCCCCGCGAATATGGGGTGCGCGCCGGGGTGGAGTTTTGATGTAGAGCGGATTGCCGGTGCCTATGGTCGGGGCTTTGCCGTGACCATGAGCACCGACAACGCCAGCACTTTCACGCCGGTGCGGATCGTCGGTTCCGGCACCGGCGCGAACAGCGGCGAATGGTTGACGGGCAACGGTATCCCGCGCGCCTTGTAATCGGCGATCATCGCAGGATCATAGCCGCCAATGGCGAAAAACACCGATGGCACGCCGGCATCGATGAACTGCGAATAATCCTCGCTCGGCGCGCCGCCTGGCGCCGATGCGGAGATGAAGGTGACGCCTTTGCCCATTGCCTGACCAAGCAGCGCATCCGCCCTTGTCGACAGATCGTGATCGTTGCGCACAGCCGATGTGCCTTCCAGATGGCGGATTTCCGGGGGGCGCGCGCGCGCCATTGCCGCATCCGCATTTGCGGTCCGTGTCACCCCATCCAATAGCAGCTGGCGCACCTCCGGCGTGAAGGATCGCAGCGAAAGTTTCAGCTCCGCCTCGTTCGGAATGATGTTGCCAACCGTACCGGCCTGAAAGCTGCCGACAGTGATGACGCCGAATGCGCCGGCATCCTTTTCACGGCTGATGACGCTCTGCACATCGGAGACGAAATGTGCGCCGATCACGATCGGATCTATGGTGGCGCTGGGCATGGAGCCATGGCCGCCACGTCCCTTGAAGATGATCTGCAGCGCATCGGAGGCGGAGGTGACGACGCCGTCCTTGATCACGACACTGCCGATCGGGGCCGGGCCGACATGCGCGGCAAAGCCATAGTCGGGCTTGGGAAAACGGGTGAACAGCCCATCGTCGAGCATTGCCTTTGCTCCACCGACGGTTTCTTCCGACGGCTGGCCGATGAACATCAGCGTGCCGCTCCATTGATCCTTCATCGCCAGTAGCGCCTCGGCCGTGCCGACCCACCACGCCATATGCGCGTCATGGCCACAGCTGTGCGCGACGAAACCGGGCTTGCCGTCGATCAGCTGCTGCTGGCGGCTGGCATAGGGAAGGCCGGTCTTTTCCTCCATCGGCAGCGCGTCCATTTCGGTGCGTACAAGCACCGTCGGCCCCGGTCCGTTGCGATAAAGCGCGACAATGCCGGTACCGCCGACCTTTTCAGTGACGCTGAACCCCAGCTTGCGCATCTTTGCGGCCAGAAGTGCCGCCGTGCGGGTTTCGTGAAAGCCGAGTTCAGGATGGGCGTGAATGTCCTTGTAGAGGCTGTCGAGCTGGGGATAATCCCGATCGAGAACGGCATCGATGGCATGGGTCGTGGCCTTCACGTCCAGATCGGTCGCACCCGCCGGCGTGGCAAGCGTGGTGGCAGTGCCGGCAACAAGGGCGAGGGCGAATGCTTTCATGATTATCCCCTTGGAAAAAAATGTCGGGCGTTAGGCCTGTGCGCGTGTCATGCGGATGACGGGCTTGACGGTGGTACCACGCTCGCTGTCCTCAAGCGCCTGATTGATGTCGGCCAGATCGTAAAAGCGGATGAGCTTGTCAAACGGGAAACGGCCCTGGCGATAGAGTTCGATCAGGCGCGGGATGAACACGTCGGGAACGGCATCCCCTTCCACAATGCCGCGCAATGCCTTGCTCGAAGACATGAAGCTGACGACGTCGAGCGTCAGTTCTGTCCCCGCGGCGGAGGCGGCAAGAATGCCGCAGGTGCCGCCGGGACGCAGTGCATCCACTCCGGTACGGATGATTTCCACCCGGCCGGTGGTATCCAGCGCATAATCGATGCCGATGCCGGTGATGGCGCGGATTTCGGCAAGCGCGTCCTGCTCCCGCCCGTTGATGACATGGGTGGCGCCAAGCTCCCGCGCCAGGTCGAGGCGGGAGGGCACTATGTCCACCGCGATGATCGTCGTCGCGCCGGCGACAAATGCAGCCATGACCGCAGACAGGCCGACGGCGCCGCTGCCGAACACGACGAAGCTGTTGCCAGCACCCACTTTCAAAGCATTGAGTACCGATCCGGCGCCTGTCTGTATGCCGCAGCCCAGCGGGCCAAGCAGTTCAAGCGGCACGTCTTTCGTCACCTTCACGACGTTGCGCTCCTGCGCCAATGCGCATGTGGCAAACGACGATTGGCCAAAGAACTGATCGTTCAGCCCCGGCCGGCCGTGCAGCGCATGGCTGCCATCGATGCGACAACCGGCGAAATTGAGGGGGGCGACCAGATCGCACACCGACGGATGTCCCGACAGGCAGGGGCCGCAGCGGCCACAGCTGTTGACGGTCAGCACGACATGATCGCCCGGTGCGACCTTGGTGACGCCGGGGCCGATCGCTTCGACGACTCCCGCGCCCTCATGGCCAAGGACGATGGGTAGCGGTGTCGGCAGATCGCGTGATCGCACCGCCGCATCGGTGTGACACATGCCGGTCGCCACGATGCGCACCAGCACTTCCCCGGTGCGTGGACGCTCCAGCGAAAGCCGTTCGATCATAAATGCGCCGTCGGCTTCGTGAAGCACTGCCGCTTCGATGTCGATCATGTCCGCATTGTCCATGGGCTGTCCTCTCCTTTATCGGGGCGGTGGCATGCAGGGGTTCGGCGGCTACAGGCCCGCCATGTTCACCGCTTCGTCATCTGCCGCGCATTTTCGTGTGTCCGGTGCGGCGCCATTGCGGCGGGCCGCTGCGATTTCAACCTTTGCTGCTGCCATGTCGGCCATGAAACTGCTGTTGGCATGCAGCGCCGTCACCACGACTGCGCCATTGCTGCGCCCGGCCTCCACATCGCTTTGATAATGCACGCCGCAGACGATGCGGCTGTCGCCATAGATGCGCGCACGTGTCATGATCTGCGTCGCTCTGTCCGGCACCAGTTCGGCAAGGATCAGCCCATAGGTCCATGCCCGCGTGGAATGGCCGGATGGATAGGATGTGCTGTGGATGATGTCCGGATTACCGGGCGTGCAGATCGGCTGGTCGGTCCCGACAAAGGGGCGGGGGCGGCGGTAATGATCCTTGGCGTGTTTGATGATGGCGCTGCTGTCCTGTCGTACCCGCGCGAACAGATGGGCAAGCGCAGGAGCGTTTCGTGCATCAAGGTGCACGCCGATAGCGCAGTCGAAATCGGCGAGCAGCGCGGCCGTGCCATTGTCCGCATCACGCTGTGCCAGTTGCCAGCGCGGTGTGTCGCGCAGGGCGCGGGTCTGTTCGAATAGCCGGGTATCGGCCATCTGTCGTGGTGAATCGGGCTGGGGTGGCGCACCCAATATGGCGATGGTGTCGGGGATGGACGTCGCGTCAAGATAACCCTGATCGTCATTGCCGGCGGAAATGCTGCCTGCGGCCGGCGATTGCGCCATTGAACAGCCGCCAAGCGCAAGGGCCATCGTCGCAAGGCCGGCAGCGGCGGTTCGGGCAAGGATCTGGTGCGGCATTTTCATTCCCCCTGCGCCGGCGTCAATGGGTGTTCCGGCTTATCGCCGCAGGATTTCACAAATAATGGCCGATGCTCAACCGTCTTGTGCGCCGATCTGCGTTCGGCTTCGCTCAATGGGCGAACAGCTTTGCCACTCAAATGTGTTTTGCGTTGATCGTACCCGGTCTGCGTGTTTCAAGGCGGATGCATTGGGGGCGAAGGAAAAGATCATGGCCAATATATTCATCACCGGCGGCGGCAGCGGCATCGGTCTTGAACTTGCCCGCCTTTATGCCGCGACGGGCAACAGGGTGATGGTGGGCGTGCGCCGGCCGGATCATGCCCGCGCGGCGCTGGCCGATATGTCGGTGAAGATGGTGCATCTGGATGTCACCGATGCAGCCTCAATCGCCGGTGCCGTTTCCGGGCTGGATATGGACAATATCGACATATTGGTGAACAACGCCGGCGTGATGGCGCCGGACCGGACGGACGACGGCGTGAACGTCGATGGGATGCGCCGCACGTTCGATGTCAATGCCATCGGCATCATTGCCGTGACCGATGCCTTCCTGCCATTGCTGAAGGCTTCGGCCGCTGCGAAGGTCGCCAATATCACCAGCTATATGGGCTCTATGAGCAGCGCCGACGGCGGCCATCTGGGCTATCGCGCCTCCAAGGCTGCCGCGAACAAGATCAGCCAGTGCCTCGCCACCGATCTTGCGGGGCAGGGCATTGCGGTCGCGGCAATCCACCCCGGCTGGGTGAAAACATCGCTTGGCGGGCCGGAAGCGCCGGTGGAAGTTGCCGACAGCGCCGCCGGGGTGAAGGCAGTGATCGATGCCCTTTCCATGCAGAACACCGGCCGTTTCTGGAACCATGACGGATCGACGCTGCCCTGGTGACTGCAACTGGCCGCAGCCGGCAGGTCTTGCCTGTGGGGCCGTCCTGTGCAAGGGCGCCCGGCCCTTGACGAGAGATATGATGACTGACGCGACGACAAAGGCTTTCTCCCCCCATCCCGGCCTCGACTTTCGTGAATTCGTCGGCCTGATTGCCGCGATGATGGCGGTGAATGCGGTGGCGATCGACGTCATGCTGCCTGCCATGCCGCAGATCGGCAATGCACTGGGTATTATCGATGCCAACCAGCGCCAGTGGATCATCACCGCCTATATGCTCGGCCTGGGCGGGGCGCAGCTTTTCTACGGCAGCCTCGCCGATCGTTTCGGCCGCAAACCGGTGCTGCTGATAGCGCTCAGCCTCTATGCGCTGTTCAGCTTCGTGGCGGCCTTTGCCAGCAGTTTTGCTTTGATGATCGCCGCGCGTTCGTTGCAGGGCGCTGCATCCGCCGCGATGCGCGTGCTGTCCATCTCCATCGTGCGCGACTGTTATTCCGGCCGCCAGATGGCGCGTGTGATGTCGCTGTCCTTCATCATCTTCATGGCCGTGCCCATTCTTGCGCCGTCGATCGGCCAGATCGTTCTGCTGCTGGCCCCATGGCGCTGGATTTTCGGCGTGCTGGGCATCTTCGGGTCCGTCGTCGCGCTATGGTCGGCGTTGCGCCTGCCCGAAACGCTGCATCCGGAATATCGCGTGCCGATCACCTTCTCCCGCCTTGGCGATGCAGCGCGCAAGGTGCTGACCGATCGCACCTCCGTCGGCTACAGCGCGGCAATGACGCTGCTGGTGGGCGGCCTGTTCGGCTTCATCAATTCGGTCCAGCAGATTTTCTTCGACGTGTTCCATGCACCGCATCTCTTCACCATCATCTTCGCGCTGGTCGCGGCATCGATGGCGGTGGCCTCTTTCATCAATTCGCGGATTGTCGAACGGCTCGGCACGCGATGCGTTTCGCATGCAGCCATGTTCGGCTTTGTCTTCTTCGCCGTTGTTCACCTTGCGCTGGCGCTGGCAGGCATGGAAAACATCTGGACGTTCGCCGTGGTGCAGGCGGCGATGATGGGCTGTTTCGGCCTGTCATCGGCCAATTTCGGATCTATGGCCATGGAATCGCTGGGTGAGGTGGCGGGCATGGCCTCCTCCATCCAGGGGTTCATCACCACAGTCGGCGGTGCACTGATCGGCATATTGATCGGCCAGCAGTTCAACGGCACCACCGTGCCTGTCTATATGGGCTTCAGCGTGCTTGGTGTGCTGACCATCATCATCGTGCTGATCACCGAAAAGGGGCGGCTGTTCGTCGCCCATCATCCCGCGGTGAAGCACTGACGCTGCACATGGCGATTGGCTGAGACAAATCGCCACATTGTCGGGCAGGGCAGGCTGGGCTATCCTGATCGCATAAATCAGGGGGCCCGCTGATGACTGATGCAGCCATGGCACTTTTACTGGCGCGTTCGCAGTTCGCGTTCACCGTCAGTTTCCACTTCATCTTTCCGGCATTTTCAATCGGCCTCGCCAGTTATCTGGCGGTATTGGAAGGGCTGTGGCTGAAAACGGGGCAGGACACTTATCTTGTCCTCTATCGTTACTGGCTGAAAATCTTCGCCATCGCCTTTGCCATGGGCGTGGTGTCGGGCATCGTCATGTCCTATCAATTCGGCACCAACTGGTCAGTCTTTTCCGATCGGGTGGGGCCGGTCATCGGCCCGCTGATGGCCTATGAAGTGCTCACCGCCTTTTTTCTGGAGGCTGGCTTTCTGGGCGTGATGCTGTTCGGCATGAAGAAGGTTGGCCCGAAGCTGCATTTCGCCGCAACGCTGGCAGTCGCAGTCGGCACCTTTATTTCCGCCTTCTGGATATTGAGCGCGAACAGCTGGATGCAGACGCCCCAAGGGCATGAAATCAATGCCGTCGGCCAGTTTGTGCCGGGCGAAAGCTGGCTGACGATCATCTTCAATCCCAGCTTTCCCTATCGGCTGGTGCATACGGTGATCGGCGCCTATCTCACCACTGCACTGGTGGTGGGTGCGGTCGGCGCCTGGCATCTGCTGAAAGGGCATGACGATCCCGCCGTGCGGCGCATGTTTTCCATGGCGATGTGGATGGCGGCACTGGTCGCCCCGGTGCAGATCATTGCCGGTGACATGCACGGCCTCAACACCCTTGAGCATCAGCCCGCCAAGGTGATGGCGATGGAAGGCCATTATCGGGGACATGATCATGGCGCGCCGCTGATCCTGTTCGGCCTGCCCAGCAACGCAAAGGAAAAGGTCGATTATTCCATAGAAATACCAAAGGCTTCATCACTGATACTGAAACATGATGCCAATGCACCCCTGGCCGGGCTGAACAGCGTGGCGCGGGCTGACTGGCCGCCGGTGCCGATCGTCTTCTGGTCGTTCAGGATCATGGTCGGGCTGGGCCTGCTGATGGCGGCGCTGGGCCTTTTCAGCCTGTTCGCCCGTTGGCGGCACATGCTTTACGATAACCGGCTTCTCCACCGTTTCGCGCTGGCGATGGGGCCGGCAGGCTTTGTCGCCGTCATCGCCGGCTGGGTGACGACGGAAGTGGGGCGGCAGCCCTTCACCGTCTATGGGCTGTTGCGCACCTCGGATTCGGTGTCGCCGCTGGCAAGTCCCGCGGTCGGCACATCGCTGCTGGCCTTTGTCGTCACCTATTTCACCGTCTTTGCCACGGGCACGTTCTACATCATCCGGCTGATGGACCGGCCGCCTGCCGTTGCCGAGCCGGAACCCGAACATGCACCGATCCGTACCGCCGGCATCACGCCCGCGCCGGCCGTCGCCACCAATGGGGAGCAGGGGAGGAACAGCGATGGAGATTAATTTCGATCTCGCCACCATCTGGGCCTTCATCATCGCCTTTGCCGTGCTTGCCTATGTGGTGATGGATGGTTTCGATCTGGGCATCGGCATTCTTTTCCCAAGCCTGAAAGTGGGGCCGGAACGTGATGCGGCAATGAACAGCATTGCGCCCGTATGGGACGGCAACGAGACATGGCTCGTGCTTGGCGGCGGCGGGCTGATGGCCGCTTTCCCGCTGGCCTATGCCATCGTCCTTCCTGCCCTTTATGCGCCGCTTATCGCAATGCTGCTGGGGCTCGTGCTGCGTGGCGTCGCTTTTGAGTTCCGCTGGCGCGATCCACGACACCGACCGGCATGGGATATGGCGTTTTTCATCGGCAGCCTTGTCGCCGCGCTCGCGCAGGGCATCACCCTGGGCGCGCTGTTGCAGGGCATTACCATTGCCGGGCGCGGCTATGCCGGCGGCTGGTGGGATTGGCTGACCCCATTTACATTGCTGACCGGCGGAAGCGTCGCCGTCGGCTATGCGCTGCTTGGCAGTTGCTGGCTGATCTGGAAAGCGGAAGGCGGGCTGCAGCGCGATGCCTTTCGCCATGCCCGCTGGCTTGGCGCGGCGCTGGTCGCGGCCATTGCGCTGGTGAGTGCGGCGACACCTTTCCTCGAGGCGAAATATTATCAGCGCTGGTTCGAATGGCCGGGCGTGCTGGCGACAGCACAGATCCCGCTGCTGGTGGCGATCATCACTGTGCTGTTTTTCATCAGCCTGCGGCGGCACCATGAACGCGCGCCTTTCCTGCTCGCGCTGGCTCTGTTCGGCCTTTCGGCACTGGGGCTGGCAATTTCGATCTGGCCGGACGTCGTGCCAGGCCGGGTGAGCATATGGCAGGCCGCAGCACCGGAGCGCAGCCAGATATTCATGCTGATCGGTGCGGCGATCATGGTGCCGATCATCCTGATCTATACCGGCTGGGCCTATTGGGTGTTTCGCGGCAAGGTCGGCCATCACGGCTATCATTGATGCACATGCCGCAGGATACACGGCGCCGGCCGCTCTGGCGGAAACTGGCATGGTTCTTCGGCCTGTGGGCGGCAAGCGTGACGCTGCTTGGCCTTGTCAGCCTGATGTTGCGCTGGTGGCTTCGCTGAACGAGGCAATGCTGGGCACATTGCCGTTCATATCGCTTGCAAAACCGGTGCGGCGTCATCATCTGGCAATGGGCTGATGCGATGTTCGGCGTGGCGGCGAGGTGGCTCATTGCCGCTTCACGCACGGATTTAATCGCTGTTGGCAACGTATGGTGCCTCGACGGGCGCTATGATGGCTTCACCGGCGGTCCCGCCTTACCAATTGCCTATTTCTTATCGAAGATGTGGCGCCTCAGCGTCGCAAAGGGAGTAGAAGAATGCGCGAACTCAACAAATTCTATATCGATGGCGCCTGGGTCGATCCCTCTGGCTCCGATCGCGCCGATGTCATCAATCCGGCCAATGAATCGGTTGCCGGCCATGTCGCGCTTGGCAATCAGGCCGATGTCGACAAGGCCGTCGCCGCTGCCCGGCGCGCGTTCGAAAGCTACAGCCGTACCAGCCGGGAAGAGCGCATCGCCCTGCTGGAAGCGATCGCTGAAGAATATAAGAAGCGGATGGGCGACATCGGCGCGGCCATCACCGAGGAAATGGGCGCACCGGCATGGCTCGCCAACACCGGCCAGGCCGGTTCGGGCCTTGGCCATATCATGAGCGCGCTCAACGCCCTGAAGGAATATCAGTTCGAGCATCCGCACGGCACCACTTTGGTGGTGAAGGAGCCGATCGGCGTGGTCGGCATGATCACCCCCTGGAACTGGCCGATGAACCAGGTCGTCTGCAAGGTTGCACCGGCACTGGCGGTGGGCTGCACCGTGGTGCTGAAGCCATCGGAAGTCGCGCCCTTCTCCGCGCAGATCTTTGCCGAAGTGATCCATGCGGCCGGCGTGCCCAAGGGTGTGTTCAACCTCGTCCACGGCGATGGCCCGACGGTTGGCGCCGCCATCTCCTCCCATCCGGGTGTCGATATGGTGTCGATCACCGGCTCCACCCGCGCCGGCATCGAAGTGGCGAAGAACGCCGCGCCGACGGTGAAGCGCGTCGTGCAGGAACTGGGCGGCAAGTCGCCGAACGTCCTCCTCGACGGCATTAATTTCGAAGAAGCCGTCACCGGCGGCATCAAGGGCATGATGCTCAACTGCGGTCAGAGCTGCGCCGCACCGAGCCGTATGCTCGTTCCGGCAAGCCGCCTCGACGAAGTCAAGGCGATCGCCAAGCGCGTCGGTGAGGAGCTGACCGTGGGTGATCCCAATGGCAATTTCACCGTCGGTCCGGTGGTTTCGGAAGCGCAGTTCAACAAGATCCAGGGCCTGCTGCAGTCCGGTGTGGACGAAGGCGCAACCGCTCTGGTCGGTGGCCCCGGTCGTCCGGAAGGGCTGGAAAAGGGCTATTATGTGAAGCCCACCATCTTCGCCGACGTCACCAACGACATGCGCATCGCGCGTGAGGAAATCTTTGGCCCGGTGCTGTGCATCCTGTCCTTCAAGGACGAGGAAGACGCCATCCGCATCGCCAATGACACCGACTATGGCCTCGCCGGCATGGTGAGCGCGCCGACGCTTGAAGAGGCCAAGGCTGTCGCCAGCCGCATCCGCGCCGGCTACGTCAACCTCAATGGCGCTCCGATGGATTTCGGATCGCCATTCGGTGGCTACAAGCAGTCGGGCAATGGCCGCGAATGGGGTGGCCACTGGGGTTTCGACGATTATCTGGAAATCAAGTCGCTGGTCGGCGCACTGCCGGCTGCCGCTGAATAATCCAGCTTCCGTGCCGGTGTCGTCCATGGTGGCGGCGTTGGCCGGATGATGTTGAAGAAGGGCTTTCGGCATGCGCCGGGAGCCCTTTTTTCTGGCAACGGAATTGATCAAAATTTTGCGGAGGGATGAACGATTGCAGGGCCGGTAATGGCGGGAGAGGAAGCGCCAGCGGCGGAAAAGAGGGACGAAACGCCTGACCTCTGGCATTTCTCGCAGGAAGCTGCGCGCGTCGACTCAGGATCGGCAGCAGCCAGCACAGCTTGCCCAAATCAGGGAAACGACGCCCATATTGCCGTTGTTGACAGTCAACGGGTTGCTCGAAGCGTGATTGGGATGAAGGAAGTGAGAAGTGGCTCCCCGGGCCGGATTCGAACCAGCGACCGATCGGTTAACAGCCGATTGCTCTACCACTGAGCTACCGGGGAGCAGCCTTTTCAGGCGGTGCCGAACGATGTTCCGTCCGGGCAGGCGGGCCTATAGCAGCGCCTTTACGGGGAATGCAACAGAGATAGCGCATTCAGGTAAGAAATTGTTCCATTGCAATGCGATCGTCGAGCGTATGTTCAGGATCGAACATCAGGCAGAGGGTGATTCCCCGATCTGTCGCCACGCGCACGGCAGCGACGTCGCGCACTTCATGCTGGTCGGCGACCGCGCTGACCGGCCGCTTTGATGCCTCCAATATCCGGAAATCCACCGTCGCATGATCCGGCAGCAGCGCACCGCGCCAGCGACGGGGGCGAAAGGGGCTGATCGGCGTCAGCGCCAGAAGCCGGCTTTTCAGCGGCAGAATCGGGCCATGAGCTGAAAGATTATAGGCCGTGGAGCCGGCGGGTGTTGCCACCAGCACGCCATCGCACACCAGTTCTGCCATGCGCACGCGTCCATCGATGGTAATTTCGATCTTGGCGGTCTGACGGGTTTCACGAAGCAACGAGACTTCATTGATTGCCGAACTGCTGATTTTCTGCCCGCCGATCGTCGTTACATCCATCGACAAGGGATGAAAACTGAACTGGCGCGCTTCCCTGATGCGCTCGATCAGCCGTTCAGGCCGGTAATCATTCATCAGAAAGCCGACGGTGCCAAGATTCATGCCGAATACCGGCAGCATCCGCCGCTTGGCGATCATGGCATGGAGCGTTTGCAGCATGAACCCGTCACCGCCCAGCGCGACCAGCACATCGGCCTCCCGCGCTTCGACGAACTCCATCGTCTCTCTGAGCAGTTGCGCGGCGGCCTGCGCCTGATCGGTGGCGGAAGCGGCGAGCGCCAGTCTGATATTGTCGGTCATCCGCCGGTAACGCTCATATGTCTGGAAACAGCTGGCGCCTCACCATGGCGGCGTATTGCAAAGTCATGCCCCTTTGGCTTGATTCGCATGGCTTTTTCTATGGCTTCATCCAGCGCGTCATCATTCGTATGGCTACGAACGATGTCGCGCAGATCCACCCGGTCTTCCTGGCCAAGACACAGGTAGAGGCGCCCGGTAGCGGTCAGTCGCACCCGATTGCAGCCGTCGCAGAAGTTGTCGGTCAATGGCGTGATGAAGCCGATGCGCCCGCCGGTTTCCGCGACATGGCAATAACGTGCCGGGCCGCCGGTACGATGTGCAATGGGGGAAAGGGTGAAATATTCCTCCAGCTGCCGGCGCACGCCGTCCAGCGGCAGATAACGATCGACCCGATCATCCTCCACCATGCCCAGCGGCATGGTTTCGATCAGTGTCAGGTCAAAACCCTGTTCGCCGCACCAGCGTGTCATGGGGATGAATTCATCCTCGTTGATGCCCTTCAGCGCGACCATGTTGATCTTGATCGCCAGCCCGGCCGCTTTTGCCGCGGCGACACCTTCCAGCACCTTGTCCAGCCGACCCCAGCGGGTGATGAACTGAAAGCGTTCCGGATCCAGCGTGTCGATGCTGATGTTGATCCGCCTGACACCAGCATCGGCAAGCATTGGTGCGTGTTTTGCCAACTGGCTGCCGTTGGTGGTCAGCGTCAGCTCTTCGAGCGCGCCAGTGCGCAGATGCCGCCCCAGGCTGCTGACAAGATCGTCAATCCCCCGGCGGACCAGCGGCTCCCCACCTGTCAGGCGAAGGCGGGTGACACCACGGCGGATGAATGCGCTGGCGATGCGGTCGATCTCTTCCAGCGAAAGCACTTCGGCGCGCGGCATGAAGGTCATCGCCTCGGCCATGCAGTAACGGCAGCGGAAATCGCAGCGATCTGTCACCGACAGGCGGACATAGCTGATCTGCCGGCCGAAGGAATCGACCAGCGGCGGCAGGGTGCCGCCCGATGAAGACGTGGTCAAAGGCTCAGACGATGCCATTACAGACAGCTAGGAGCAGACAGGCCCTGCTGCAAGTCAAAGCCGCATATTCGATGTGCCGGTCATCCGGCTGCCGCGACCTTCGCCAGTCCCTTGGATAATTGCAGCGCGCCGTTCAGCCTCGCTTCGGGAGACGGCCAATTGCGGGCGATCACCAGCTTCTGGTCCTGACGCAGCTTGGCGACGCTGCCGAGCCGCTGGATATAGGCGACGAGGCCTGCCGGATTGGGGAAGCGGTCATCGCGGAAGCTGACAACGGCGCCGCGCGGGCCGACCTCCATCTTCGCGATCGATGCCATGCGGCAATTGAGCTTCGCCTCGATAAGGGCAAGCAGATTTTTTGTCGGCTCCGGCAATGCACCGAAACGGTCGATCAGTTCAGCTGCGAAGGATTCGATCTGCTGCTTGTCCTCAAGGTCGTTCAGGCGGCGATAAAGCGCCATGCGCAGGTTGAGATCCGGCACATAATCATCCGGCAGCATGATCGGCGCATCCACGGTGATCTGCGGGCTATAGGCTGTTTCCGGCGGCCGAAGGCCAGCTTCCTCCGCCTTGGCGACGGTGATCGCCTCTTCAAGCATCGATTGATAAAGTTCGAAGCCGATTTCACGGATATGGCCGGATTGTTCATCGCCCAGAAGATTGCCGGCGCCGCGGATATCCAGATCATGGCTGGCAAGCTGAAAGCCGGCGCCAAGCGAATCGAGGCTGGACAGCACCTGCAGCCGCTTTTGCGCGGTTTCGGTGATCGTCCGGTCCCGCGGTGTCGTCAGATAGGCATAGGCACGGGTCTTCGATCGGCCAACGCGGCCCCTGAGCTGATAAAGCTGGGCAAGGCCGAACATGTCCGCGCGATGGATGACCATGGTGTTGGCAGACGGAATATCGATGCCCGATTCGACGATGGTGGTGGACACCAGCACATCATATTTCCGGTCGTAAAAGGCCGACATCCTTTCCTCCACCTCGGTGGCGGACATCTGGCCATGTGCGACGACATAGCGGATTTCGGGGACATGCTCACGCAGATAGTCCTCGATCTCAGGAATGTCGGCAACACGCGGGGTGATGAAGAAGCTTTGCCCGCCGCGGAAATGCTCACGCAGCAGCGCCTCGCGCACCACCACCTCATCCCAGGGCATGACATAGGTACGCACGGCAAGCCGGTCCACCGGCGGCGTCTGGATCACAGACAGTTCGCGCAGCCCCGACATCGCCATTTGCAGCGTGCGTGGAATGGGTGTCGCAGTCAGTGTCAGCACATGGACATCGGCCTTGAGCGCCTTCAGCTTTTCCTTGTGGGTGACGCCGAAACGCTGTTCCTCGTCAACGATGACGAGGCCCAGGCGCTTGAACTGCACCGATTTGGCGAGCAGCGCATGGGTGCCGATGACGATGTCGACCACGCCCTCCTCAAGCCCGGCACGCACCTTTGCTGCTTCCCCGCTGGTGACAAGGCGTGAAAGCTGACGCACTTCAATGGGAAGGCCGGAAAAACGCTCGCGGAACGTCGCGTAATGCTGGCGGGCGAGCAGGGTGGTCGGGCAGACGAGGGCAACCTGCTGCCCACCGATCGCGGCGATGAAGGCGGCACGCAGCGCCACCTCCGTCTTGCCAAAGCCGACATCGCCGCAGATGAGCCTGTCCATAGGCCGGCCGGCGGCCAGATCCTCAACCACCGCTTCGATGGCGCGGTCCTGATCGTCGGTTTCTTCATAGGGAAAACGGTCAACAAAGCCTGAATAGCTGCTGCTGTCCGCCTCCAGCGCGGGGGCGGCGCGCGTCGCCCGGGCAGCAGCGGTCTTCAGCAGTTCACCAGCGATTTCGCGGATGCGGTCGCGCATCTTCGCGCGGCGGGCCTGCCATTGGACGCCGCCAAGCTTGTCCAGCGAAACACCATCACTGTCCGACCCATAGCGCGACAGGACATCGATATTTTCGACCGGCACATAAAGCTTGTCGCCGCCGTCATAGGCGAGCTGCACGCAATCATGCGGGCTTTGCCCAACCGGAATCGACACAAGCCCTTCATAGCGGCCGATGCCATGGTCCATATGGACGATAAGATCGCCTGGCGTCAGCGCCTGCAGCTCGGCAAGGAAGGCGTCGGCCTGCCGTCGCCGCTTGCGTCGGACAAGACGGTCGCCAAGCATGTCCTGTTCGGTCAGCAGGGCGATATCAGGCGTGGTAAAGCCATGATCGAGCGGCAGCACGGCAATCACCGAATTGCCATTGGCCGACTGGCCCAGCGCTTCCTGCCAATTATCCGCCGTGGCGATGCGCTTCAGGCCATGATCGGCAAGCAGACCCTGCAACCGCTGGCGAGAGCCATTGGAATAGCTGACGAGGATAATGCGCTTCTTCTGCCTGCGCAGCGACCCGATATGTTCGGTGACGGCTTCATAGATGTTGGTCTGGCTGGCACGTTCGGGGGCGAAATCCCGTGGCCCATCGACACCGCAGTCGACCACCTTGTCGCTTTCCGGCTCGTGAAAACCGGTGGTCAGGTGAAGGGGGCGACCATCGACCGTTTCGCTCCATTCCGCCTGTTCCAGATAAAGCATGTCGGGCGGTAGCGGCCTGTAGCTTCCAGGCTCGCTCGACATCGCCTTGCGGCGGTTCTCGAAATAATCGGCAATGGCTTCGAAGCGATTGTCCGCCGCCGCCACGGTGCCGACATCGCGCAACACAATATCGTGCTGGCCCAGATGATCGAACAATGTTGCAAGCCGTTCTTCCAGCAGCGGCATCCAATGTTCCATGCCGGCAAGACGACGTCCGTTGCTGATCGCTTCATAAAGCGGATCGCCCGTCGCTGTGGCGCCGAAGCGCTCGCGATAGCGGGATCGGAAACGCTTGATCGTTTCCTCGTCCAGCAGCGCTTCGGAAACCGGCAGCAGGGTGAAGCTGTCGGTCCTGCCGGTGGTGCGCTGGTCGACCGGGTCGAAAGTGCGTACCGCCTCGATCTCGTCCCCGAAGAAATCGAGCCGCAGACCATGGGGCGACCCGGCAGGAAACAGATCGAGCAGGCCGCCGCGAATGGCAAATTCCCCGGCTTCCGCCACCGTGTCGGCACGGACATAGCCATTGGCCATCAGCATGGTGGCCAGCCGGTCACGGTCGATCCGTTCTCCCGGAGCGAGCCGTGCCGTCAGCTGGCGGATGCGGAACGGCGTCAATGTGCGCTGGGTGGCTGCCGCCAGGGTGGTGACCAGCAATTGCGGGCCTTCGGGTTTCGCTTGCAGCGCACTCAGCGCCGCAAGCCGCTCCGAACTGCTGCGGAGCGACGGTGAACTGCGGTCATAGGGCAGACAATCCCATGCCGGGAACTGGATGACCTGAAGCTCCGGCGCGAAATAGGTTGCGGCATCGGCCAGCGCCCGCATCGCCAGTTCATCAGGCGCGATAAAGACCGCACGTCCGCCCTTGCCTGCCGTGGCAGAACGGGCGAGATCAGCCATCAGCCATGGCAGAAAGCCGGCGGGCGCCCCGGCAAGGGTGATCGGATGTTCGGCCTTCAGTATCCGTTGGAAATCGATCACCGCGCCACCGGAATATAATCGAGCTTCATCAATGCATCCATCATCGGTCCCCGCAAATATGCGGGGCATTCCATCGTGCCGAACGCCCATCCCATGATTTCGACATCCTCTTCATGCATGAGCTGTTCGAACCAGAGGATCTGCTCCTCGTTCCATCGATCGTGATAATGATCGAAGAAGCCGCCGATCAGCAGATCCGCTTCCTTGGTGCCGCGATGCCAGGCGCGAAAACGCAATCGTTTCAGTCTTGTTTCGCGATCCATGGCCGATCCTTGCTGAAGTTGCCGACAGGGCAGTAGCAACATGTCCGAATTCTGGTCTAGAGACAGGGGCGATAACCATGCGTCCTGAAAAGCTCAATCCGTTGTTCGCAGAAATAACCGCGCTGAAAGGCGTGGGGGCCACGCTTGCGCGTCCGCTGAAGCGGCTCGGGCTGGAGCGGGTGGTGGATGCGCTGTTCCATGTGCCAGTCACCTGGATCGACAGGAAGCGGGCAAGCGCTCTCGATGCCGCCGATGCGGGGCGCGTCATCGCCATTGCCGTCACCGCAGTCGAATATCGCACGGGTGGTGCGCGGTCGCCATTCCGGGTGCAGGCGGTGGACGATGCGGGCAATGCGGTCAGCCTTGTTTATTTCGGCAAGACCCAGGGCTGGGCGCGCAAGCTGCTGCCACTGGGGGAGCGCAGGGTCGTTTCCGGCAAGCTGGAGCTTTACGGCCAGTCGCTTCAGATCGTGCATCCCGACCATGTGCTGCTACCCGATGAAGCCGCCGCCCTGCCGGAGCGTGAAGCGGTCTATGCGTTGTCCGAAGGATTGACCAACAAGCGCATGGCCATGCTTGCCGCACAGGCGGTGGAACGCGCACCGGCGCTGGACGAATGGGTAGAGCCCGGCCTGCTTGGTCAGCGACAATGGCCGACATGGCAGGATGCGCTTTCCCGCGTTCATGGCGACCCGGCGGATCAGAAGGCACGGCAACGGCTTGCTTATGATGAATTGCTGGCCAACCAGCTGGCGCTGGCGCTGGTTCGGCAATCGTCGCGGCGGAGGCGGGGGCTGCCGCTGAAAGGAGATGGTCGCCTGAGTGATGCGCTTCGGCTGCCCTATGCCCCGACAGGGGCGCAACGCCGCGCGATTGGCGAAATCACTGGCGATATGCAGCAGGCCACGCCCATGCTTCGCCTGCTGCAGGGAGACGTCGGCTCTGGCAAGACGCTGGTGGCGTTGATGGCGATGCTTGCCGCGGTAGAGGCAGGCGCACAGGCGGCGCTGCTTGCGCCGACGGAAATATTGGCCCGCCAGCATCTGCAAAGCCTGGAATCGCTGACGGACGGCCTGCCGGTACGGATCGCCATATTGACCGGTCGGGAAAAGGGCAGGGCGCGCGAGGCGATCCTTGCCGATCTTGCCAGCGGTGCCATCGATATATTGATCGGCACCCATGCGATTTTCCAGGCTGATGTCGTCTATCGCAACCTTGGCCTCGCGGTGGTGGACGAGCAGCATCGCTTCGGCGTGTCGCAGCGGCTGATGCTTGCCGGCAAGGCCGCGCAACCGCCGCATCTGCTGGTGATGACGGCAACACCCATTCCCCGCACGCTGACGCTCACCCATTATGGCGAAATGGATATGAGTTGCCTGGATGAAATGCCGCCGGGGCGGCAGCCGGTGGAAACGCGCGTGCTTTCCGCTGAACGGCTGGAAGAAATCGTCGATGCGCTAGGCCGTCATGTCGATGCCGGCGGACAGGCCTATTGGGTCTGTCCGCTGGTGGAGGAAAATGAAAGTCTCGACCAGGCAGCAGCGGAAGAGCGGGCAGCGATGCTCACAGCCCGGTTCGGCGAACAGGTCGGCCTTGTCCATGGGCGGATGAAGGGGCCAGACAAGGACAGCGTCATGGCGGGTTTCCAGTCCGCCCGGATCAAGGTGCTTGTCGCCACCACCGTGATCGAGGTGGGCGTGAACGTGCCCAATGCAACGCTGATGATCGTGGAAGGGGCCGACCGCTTCGGTCTTGCCCAGCTCCACCAGTTGCGCGGCCGTGTCGGCCGGGGCGGCGGTCGTTCCATCTGCCTGCTGCTGCGTGGCCGCTCGCTCACCGAAACGGCGCGCGCGCGGCTGACATTGATGCGCGAAACCAATGACGGCTTTCGTATCGCCGAGGAGGATCTGCGCCTGCGCGGTGCCGGGGAAATCCTGGGCACGCGGCAATCGGGGGATGAACAATTCCGCCTTGCCTCGCCTGAACAGGTTCAGGAACTGCTCGACATCGCAAGGGATGATGCGCGGTTGCTGATGGACCGTGACGGCGGATTGCAAAGCGCAAGGGGCCAAGCGGCGCGAACGCTGCTCTATCTGTTCGAACGCGACGCGGCGGTGGCGTTGATCCGGTCTGGATAAGCAAGCGCGTGCGCCCGAAGTTGACGGCATGGGCTTGACCATTGCCGCCAAGGCTTTAACGCACGCGAACGAAGGGGGACCGGGCCATGAGCGGCAGCAACCAGAATGCGGCGGTAAAGGAAGGGGAAGATGAAAATCTTCCTGATCTTGGTGCGCTGACAACGGCGTGGAACATGGGTGGCCCTCATTATGTGGCGCTGCGCCTGCTGTTCGTCGCGAAACTGGCTGACCGCTATATCACCCGGCTGCTGGCCGAAGAATGGGGGCTGGCGGTCGCCCAATGGCGGGTGATGGCGCAGCTTGCGGCGGACGACCATGCATCGGTGCGTGATCTTGCCCGCCAGGCCTGGGTCGATCGCGCCGAAGTGAGCCGCGCGGTCAGCGCGCTGGAGCGGCGCGGCCTGGTGCTGAGGGAAAAGAACAAGGCCGATCTTCGCAGTCCACGCTTCAGCCTTACCCCGGCGGGCAAGGCGCTGTGCGATGAGTTCCACCCCCGCTGGGTAGCATTCCAGCACGAGTTCGTTTCCGCGCTCAGCGAGGAAGAAATCACGCAAATCAATAATACGCTGGCCGGATTTGCCAGCAAATGTCTGGACATGCTGGATGAACCGGGCAGCAAGGCCGCCCGGTCCGATCCATAAGGTCAGATCAGTCCGGCAAGCGGGCTGGACGGGTCTGCATAACGGCGCTTTGCCATGCGCCCGGCGCGATAGGCCAGGCGCCCGCTTTCCACCGCCAGTTTCATCGCGCGCGCCATTGCTATCGGGTCTTTTGCCTCGGCAATCGCGGTATTCATCAGAACGCCGTCACAGCCAAGCTCCATGGCGACGGCGGCGTCCGATGCGGTGCCGACCCCCGCATCGACCAGCACCGGGACGCGCGACTGTTCGACGATCAGGCGAAGCATTACCGGATTCTGCACACCAAGACCGGAACCGATCGGCGCGCCAAGCGGCATGATGGCAACCGCGCCCGCATCCTCCAGCCTTTTCGCGGCAATGGGATCATCCGCGCAATAGACCATCGGCTGAAAACCCTCTTTCGCGAGGATTTCGGTGGCGCGCAGCGTTTCCACCATATCGGGGTAGAGTGTCTTTGCCTCTCCCAGCACTTCCAGCTTCACCAGCGTCCATCCGCCCGCCTCACGCGCGAGACGCAGCGTGCGGATCGCTTCATCCGCCGTGAAACAGCCCGCCGTATTGGGCAGGAAGGTATAATCCTTCGGACTGATATAATCGGTGAGCATGGGCTGGCCGGGATCGCTGACGTTCACCCGCCGCACGGCAACGGTGATGATTTCGGCGCCTGACGCTTTCAGCGCCGCGGCATTCTGTTCGAAATCGCGATATTTGCCGGTGCCGACGATCAGCCGCGAACGAAAATGCTTTCCCGCCACGGACCAGCCATCATCGCCCACCGGTTCCTCATCTCCGCCGCCGACGAAATGGACGATTTCCAGATCGTCGCCGTCAGCGACCGGCACCTGCGCATAGGTGGAGCGCGGCACGACTTCCAGATTTCGTTCCACCGCCACCTTGGCCGGGTCCAGCCCCAGCTCAAGCACAAGATCGGCAAGGCTGATGCCGGTGGACACGCGGCGATGTTCGCCATTGACCCGAATGGAAAGGGTGTTGCTGTTCATATTCCGCTTCTGATCATGCTGATTATGGGTGGGGCAGGGCCGGTGCCGTCCGCTATCCACGCCCTGCGCGGGGCGGGGGAGCCGGCCCATTCCCTCACTCGGCTGCGGGCAGATAGATCTCGCCGCCGCCAGCCTTGAACTTCTCGCTCATCTCCGCCATGCCGGCCTTGGCGTCTTCCGCCGCGATGAAGGTGTCGGCCGATGCATTCTGCCTTGCTGCAAATTCCCGCACTTCGGCGGTGATCTTCATCGAACAGAATTTCGGCCCGCACATCGAGCAGAAATGCGCGGTCTTGGCGCCTTCCGCCGGCAGGGTCTGATCATGATATTGTTCGGCCGTATCGGGATCGAGCGACAGGTTGAACTGGTCGCGCCAGCGGAAGTCGAACCGCGCCCGTGAAAGCGCGTCGTCCCTCAGCTTCGCGGCCGGATGACCCTTGGCAAGATCGGCCGCATGGGCCGCCAGCTTATAAGTGACGACACCCACTTTCACATCGTCGCGATCAGGCAGGCCAAGATGTTCCTTGGGCGTGACATAGCAGAGCATTGCCGTGCCGAACCAGCCGATCATCGCTGCACCAATGGCGCTGGTGATATGGTCATAGCCGGGCGCGATGTCGGTGGTCAGCGGCCCAAGCGTATAGAAGGGCGCTTCGCCACAGGCGTCCAGCTGCTTGTCCATATTGGCCTTGATCTTGTGCATCGGCACATGACCCGGCCCTTCGATCATCACCTGCACATCATGTTTCCAGGCAATCTGCGTCAGTTCGCCAAGCGTTGCCAGTTCGCTGAACTGTGCTTCGTCATTGGCATCGGCGATCGAGCCGGGGCGAAGGCCATCCCCCAGCGAGAAGCTGATGTCATAGGCCTTCATGATCTCGCAGATTTCCTCGAAATGGTCATAGAGGAAACTCTCGCGATGATGGGCCAGACACCATTTCGCCATGATGGAGCCGCCACGCGATACAATGCCTGTCACACGCCTGGCCGTCATCGGGATGAAGGGCAGGCGGACACCGGCATGGATGGTGAAATAGTCCACGCCCTGTTCGGCCTGTTCGACCAGCGTGTCGCGGAAAATCTCCCACGTCAGATCCTCGGCGATGCCGCCGACCTTTTCCAGTGCCTGATAGATCGGCACCGTGCCGATGGGGACGGGAGAATTGCGAATGATCCATTCGCGCGTATCGTGAATATTGCGGCCGGTGGACAGGTCCATGACGGTATCCGCGCCCCAACGGATCGACCAGACCATCTTGTCCACTTCGCTGGCGACATCGGATGCGACGGCGGAATTGCCGATATTGGCGTTGATCTTCACCAGAAAATTACGACCGATCGCCATCGGTTCGCTTTCCGGGTGGTTGATGTTGGCGGGAATGATCGCCCGGCCGCGCGCCACTTCATCGCGAACGAATTCGGGCGTTACGAAATCAGGGATGGATGCGCCAAAATCCTGTCCGTCGCGCGCCGCCTTTTCCTTCAGCGCGGCCCGGCCGAGATTCTCGCGAATGGCGACATATTCCATTTCCGGGGTGATGATGCCACGCCGCGCATAATGCATCTGCGACACGTTCAGGCCCGGCTTTGCGCGCAGCGGCCGGCTGTTGACCACCGGAAACGGTTCAACGCCGCCCGAACGATCGGGGCCGAGCTGGCCATTGTCCTCCGGCCTGATCTGGCGCCCGGCATAATCTTCCACGTCGCCGCGTGCCACGATCCAGTCGTGGCGCAGCCTGGGCAGTCCGGCATTGATGTCGATGCTGGCCTTCGGATCGGAATAAGGGCCTGACGTATCATAGACGCGCAGCGGCGGTTCGCCCGCTGAAGGTTCCAGCGCGATTTCACGCATCGCAACGCGGATGCCGCCCGGGCCTTCGACATGAATCTTGCGTGACCCGCGGATCGGCCCGGTCGTCACCTGGGGGCCCCGATTCTCGATCGGGGAATTGATATCTGCCATCATCCGTCTCCCTAAAAGGCTCGGTGAAGGCGAAAGCACGAAAATGCGAGCGTGAAATGCCCGTTCCATCCCTCCGCCGGTGCGAACCGGATCAGGTTCTAAGGGTATGGGCGCGCATCAGCCCTGTCTCAGCCGCTTGGGCGCGGCCCCCCTGGAACGGGTGCAATATGCATCCGCACGCAGCAGATTGCCAGCCTTATGGCTATGTTGACCAAGGCTGCAGGTGCGTATCAGTTTTTCTGTATCCGGAAATAATCCGGCAAAAACAAAAATAGGGCACCCCAAGGGGCACCCTATTTTCAATCAGCAGCGCTGATTATCGGCCACCGCGAACGGCGGCGCGGAAAATCAGAGTGCGTTGTCGGCAGCAGCAGCTGCATTGCCGGCGGCATTGTCCGCAGCGTCGGCAGCATTGTCAGCCGCAGCAGCCAGATTGTCGGCCGATGCATCGACCGTGGCAGCCGCATTGTCGACAGATTCAGCCGCGTTGTTCATTGCAGCGTTGTCCGCATCCTGCGAACCACCGCAAGCCGCAAGCGTCATGAGACCGGCAGCGGCAATCACAAAGGTCAGCTTCTTCACCCAAAACCTCCCAACCTTGTAGTCAAGATGACGAATGCCATCTTCAGCGGCAGAACCTAGTGGGAATTATACGACAGTCAACAGAAGTTTGAGAATTGCCGCCGCTTTGCCTCCGTTCGTCGAACACTCTTGTTGCGCTGCACAAAATGATGCAACCTATCGTCCCGGCGATTGTTATCGGGCGCACCGGGGGAAAATGTTCCTCCCCCTCCGGCCGAAGATGCAGGCCGGTTTGATATGCAAGGGAGGCGCGTGATCACCATGGCGACGTCCAGGCCGCATGAATTGTCAAGAATTGCGCTGATCGGCAATTATCTGCCGCGCCGTTGCGGCATTGCGACCTACACCACCGACACCCGCAATGCGCTGAAGCAGCGCTATCCCGATGTCGCCGTCGATGTCTATGCCATGGAAGACGGCATGACGCCACGCGCCTATCCGCCCGAAGTGGTACGGACCATCGCCCAGAACGATCCCGCCGATTATCGGGATGCCGCTAACCTGATCAACAGCAGCAACGCCGATGTCATCTGGCTTCAGCACGAATATGGTATTTTCGGCGGTCCGGCGGGGGATATGATCCTTCGCCTGCTGGACAGGACGACAGCGCCGTTGATCGTTACGCTGCACACCATATTGTCCAGCCCCGATGCCGATCAGCGGCGTGTGCTGGACGCCATTCTGCGGCGCGCGTCCCGCATCATCGTCATGGCGGACAAGGGCAGGGCGCTGCTGGAAGAAGTGCATGGCGTCGCCCCGTCCAGAGTGGCGGTCATCCCTCACGGCATTCCCGATCGCGCTTTCGTAGATCCCGAGACGTTCAAGCCGCGCTTCGATTTCCAGAACCGCAAGATATTGCTGACCTTCGGCCTGCTTTCACCCGGCAAGGGCATAGAGCATATGATAGAGGCAATGCCGGAGATCATCTCGCGGCATCCGCAGGCGCTTTATGTCGTGCTGGGGGCCACCCATCCGCACCTCATCGCGCATGAGGGCGAGGCCTATCGCAATGGGCTGATCGCGCGCGCGACCGAACTGGGCGTGGCGGAAAATGTGCGGTTCATCAATGAATTCGTCGAAACCGACAGGCTGCTCGACTATCTGGCGGCGGCCGATCTTTATGTGACGCCCTATCTGAACGAGGCGCAGATCACCTCCGGCACATTATCCTATGCCATGGGGCTGGGAAAACCTGTCATCTCGACGCCTTATTGGCATGCCGTCGAATTACTGTCCGACGATCATGGCCGTATCGTGCCGTTCGGCGACAGCGGCGCACTGGCTGCGCAGGTGATCGATCTTCTCGGCCATCCCGATGCCTGTGCCGCCCTTCGCGGCCGTGCCTATGCCCGCGGGCGGACGATGATCTGGCCGCGTAATGCCGAAATGGCATGGCATGAACTGGCGCTGGCGGTGGACGAGGCGCCGGCGCGCATTGTGACGGTGCCGATGCAGCGCAAACCGGTGGACCATGTCGCCCCCTCGCTCGCCGCGGTGGAGCGGCTGACCGATGGCTGCGGCATTCTTCAGCACAGCCTGTTCATGATCCCTAACCGCGATCACGGCTATTGCGTGGACGACAACGCCCGGGCGCTCATCCTGATGCATCGCATCGGCGGGGTCGATGCGGCGCGCGCCGATGCGCTTGCCGTCACCTACGCCAGCTTCGTGCAATATGCATGGAACGGTGAACGCGGCCGCTTTCGTAACTTCATGTCCTATGACCGGCGCTGGCTGGAGGAGGAAGGCTCTGAAGACAGCATCGGCCGCTCGCTCTGGTCGCTCGGCGTTACGGCAAGCGAGGCGCGCGATCGGGACATGCGGACATGGGCGGCGTCGCTCTATGACCAGGCGGCGAGCCCGGCGCTTGAACTCTCCTCCCTGCGTGCCCAGGGCTTTGCGATGCTCGGCGCGTGCGCGATGCTCGATGCGCATCCGGGGCATGATGCGTCCGTCACGCTGCTCAGGCAATTTGGGCAGAACATGCGCGCATTGTTGTTGTCCGCCAGGGCAGAGGGTTGGCACTGGTTTGAAAGCTGCCTTGCCTATGACAATGCCCGCCTGCCGGAAGCCTTGATTCGCGCCGGGTTGATGCTGGAGGATCACGGCATGGTGGCCGACGGCCTTGCCACGCTGGAATGGCTGAAGGATATTCAAACCGCGCCTGAAGGCCATTTCCGCCCGGTCGGAACCGACAGCTTCGGCAGGGAGATGCAACGGCCGTTGCCGTTCGATCAGCAGCCGCTGGAGGCTGTGGCGATGATCGACGCTTGCGATGCCGCCCATGCGGCCACCGGCGACTCGCGATGGCTGCATGAAGCTGAAATTGCCTATGGCTGGTATCTCGGTGCCAACGACCTTGAACTGCCAATCGCCAGCCGTATTGATGGCGGCTGTTACGATGGGTTGATGCCCGATCGGGTCAATCTGAACCAGGGTGCTGAATCGGTGCTTTCGTTCCAGCTGGCCTGTTGCGCGATAGAGCGTCTCGCGGCAGGTTGTGCCAACAGGGCCACGGGATTGCTTGCCGCCGAATAGTCACGGGCAATTCCATTTCGGGGATGATTTCATTCGGTGCTAGAAGTCAAACATCATCCGCTGCGCTTGCAGGCGGACGCATCACGAGTCGTTGTCCGCCCATTTCATGTGGGCTCCGAACCTATTGGCGCAGCGCCCAGCCGGCTTGAACGGATCGTCCGTTCAGTGCTGGCGATGGATATGCGCACTGCCCGTGCCGAGCTGGCGCTGGTGTTCCGCGATTTCGAATCCCGTCACTGGCAGACGCGCAAGGTGTTTCGCCAGCGTTATGACGAAATCGAAAAGAAGCTCGGCCTCGATCCGCGGCACATCAGGGATGAAAAGAAGGAGCTGATCGGCGCCTATTTCTGCCATGAATACAGCTATGCGGCCGCTGCACTGATGAACCCCAGCGTGGTGCCGCATCCCGACCAGAGCGGCCTTACGCCCGGATCACAGCGCATCATCATTTCCCTGCGGGCGGTGGGTGAAGGCCATATTTCCTCCATCGCCTTCCGGGAAGGGATATTGTCGCCCGGCAGCGGTTTTGAAATCGCGCCCGAACCGCCTTTCTGCACCGCCGTCAATTCGATCAACGAAGATGTCGCCGACCATGAAGGCGCGGTCGAAGTGTTCCGCCATCAGGATACCACGCTTTCAGGCACGGTGATCTTCCCGATGACGCCGGCGCAGAGCAACGGGCTGGAGGACCTTCGCCTCGTTCACTTCCGCCATGATGACGGCAGTTACGAATGGATCGGCACCTATACCGCCTATAGCGGCCGGGAAATCCAGTCCGAGATGTTGCGGACCCGTGATTTTCGCGGCTTTACCCTTGCACCGATCAGGGGCAGCGCAGCCCGCAACAAGGGCATGGCGCTGTTTCCCCGTCGCGTGGGCGAACAGTTCGCCATGATCGGACGACAGGATGGCGAAAATCTTTTCATCATCCGTTCCAATGAAATCGATCGCTGGGACGAGGGACAGCTGCTGCTGACGCCCAAATTCCCATGGGAAATGGTGCAGATCGGCAATTGCGGTGCGCCGATCGAACTGGACGAAGGCTGGCTGCTGCTGACCCATGGCGTTGGCGCCATGCGCAAATATTCCATCGGCGCCGTTCTGCTGGACAAGGACAATCCGGCAAAGGTGCTGGCACGCAGCGTTCAGCCGCTGCTTTCCGCTGCGGACGAGGACCGGGAAGGCTATGTGCCCAACGTGGTTTATACCTGTGGTGCGCTGAGAAACGGCAGCCAGCTTTTCCTGCCCTATGGCGTGGCCGACAGCTCTGTCACCTTCGCCTTTGTCGAAATTGCCGATCTGCTCGCCGACCTGCGCTGAAGACGCCGCTAGCGTGCCGCCGGCGGTGTCGGGCTGAAATGGGCCGGGCTGTTGGCTGCAATCCACAGGATTGTCGCCCATGTCGCGACATTCTGGTTGAGCGCGGCAGGATCGATCTTGTCCAGCGTATCATCGGCGGTGTGGTGGATATCGAAATAATGCCGGCCGTCCTGGCGCGGTGAAATCGTCGCAACGCCGGCTTGGGCAAGCGGGCCGACGTCCGACCCGGCCCGGCTGTCGTTATCGGCCGGGGCCACACCAAGCGGCGCCAGCAGCCGGGCCATGCGCGCGACCTCGGGCAGGGCATCGGCCGCGACGTGCGAACCCAGTGCCCAGATTTTTCCCGCGCCGAAATCTGATTCACCGGCAAGCACGTGCCTGTCGCCGGCATGCGCGCTGGCATAGGCCGCCGCACCCAGATCACCGATTTCCTCCGACCCCCAGAACACGATGCGAATGGTGCGTTCCGGATGCATTCCCGATGCAAGGATCAGTTTCGCGGCGGCTGCGGTGACAGCGATGCCGGCGGCATCGTCAATGGCGCCGGTACCAAGATCCCAGCTGTCGAGATGGCCGCCTGCCAGCACGATTTCCCCTGCGCGCGAACGGCCCGGAATGTCGGCGATTACATTGCCCGACATGGCGGTGCCGCCGCGCCTGGGGGCCAGCAGCAGATGAACGCGTACCAGCCCCCGCGCGAGCAGTCTTTCCATCTGTTCGGCATCGGGGACCGACAGGGCACCGGCAGGTGTGGGCGTCTGCCCGGCTTTCCAGCTCGTCGATCCGGCATGTGGAACACGGTGATGATCCGTGCCGACGGAGCGGATGATCGTTGCGATCGCACCTTTTTCAGCAGCGATCGACGGACCGACCCAGCGTACCGGGCCGAATGCGCCATAGCTTGATCCATCCTGCGTCCGTGCCATGCGATGAGTGATGAATGCGATCTTGCCCTTCAGGCTGCCATCGGGTGCGGCCTTCAGAGCATCAAGGCCGTCAAAGCCGATGACCTGCGCGTCAATGCCTTGCGCTGGCGTGGCGCCTGAATTGCCCAGTGCAGTGATCGCCATGGGCTGGGCGGAATTGCCAAGCACCATCAGCCTTTCCTCGCCCCTTTCCCAGCGCGGTATTTCAAACGGTTCGACATGCACATTGGTGAATCCGAGCGCCTTCAGCCTTGCGACAGCCCATTGCCGTGCACGCGCTTCGGCCGTGCTGCCGGCGGGGCGGGGACCGATTTCGGTGGTCAGATCCTCCACCATTCGCCAGGTTTCATTTTCCATCAGCGCCCTGTCGCGCAGCATCGCTGCCTGTTGGTCAAGCGGATCAGCCTGGGGCATACCGGCAGGGGCTGCAGTGGCCTGTGCAATTGTGGAAAACAGCAGGCCGGCAAGCAGCGCAATGGACAGGCGCATTGGATTTTCCCCGTTTTTCGTCTTGTACAAGGATTAGAAGCGACCATCTGGTTTGCCAACAGGCGCAGGCTCGGCTAGAGCGCGCGCATTCTTGTCATGATTAATAGCCGCCCCATGGAGGCGGCCGGAGACGACGATGGCCGGCTATCAATACAGCTTTGTGATGAAGGAACTGACGAAAACCTTCCCGGGCGCGCCGAAGCCCGTGCTCAACAATGTCCATCTTCAGTTCCTGCCGGGCACCAAGATCGCGATCATCGGCGTCAACGGCGCCGGCAAATCGACCCTGATGAAGATCATGGCCGGCTATGATACCGAATTTTCAGGCGAAGCCTGGGCCGCCGAAGGTGTTCGTGTCGGCTATCTGCCGCAGGAGCCGCAGCTTGACCCTGAAAAGGATGTGCGCGGCAATGTGATGGACGGCGTTCGTGAAGTCGCCGACATGATCGAGCGTTTCAACGCGATCTCGGCGGAAATGGGCGATCCGAAGGACGACACCGATTTCGATGCATTGATGGTCGAAATGGGTGAGCTTCAGGAAAAGATCGACGCGGTCGACGGCTGGACGCTCGACAACCAGCTTGAAATCGCGATGGACGCGCTGCGCTGCCCGCCGGGCGATGCCGATGTCGCTCAGCTTTCCGGCGGTGAGCGCCGCCGCGTTGCGCTTTGCCGCCTGCTGCTGGAAAAGCCAGAAATACTGCTGCTTGACGAACCGACCAACCATCTGGACGCCGAAAGCGTCGCATGGCTGGAAAAACATCTGCAGGATTACAGCGGCAACGTCATCCTCGTCACCCACGACCGCTATTTCCTCGACAATGTGGTCAATTGGGTGCTCGAACTGGATCGTGGCCGCGCACTTCCGTTCGAAGGCAATTATTCGGCATGGCTTGAAGCCAAGGCCAAGCGCATGGCGCAGGAAGAACGCGAGGAGGAAGGCCGCCAGCGCGCCATCAAGGAAGAACTGGACTGGATCCGGCAGAGCCCCAAGGCTCGCCAGTCCAAATCCAAGGCGCGTATCAAGGCTTTCGACGAACTGGTCGAAAAGCAGAACGACCGCCGTCCCGGCGCAGCGCAGATCCTGATCCAGGTGCCCGAACGGCTTGGCGGCACGGTCATCGAAGCAAAGAACCTGTCGAAGAGCTTTGGCGACAAGCTGTTGTTCGAAGACCTTTCGTTCACTCTGCCGCCCGGCGGCATCGTTGGCGTCATCGGCCCCAATGGTGCCGGTAAGACCACCTTGTTCAAGCTCATCACCGGGCAGGAACAGCCCGACAGCGGCGAGATCAAGATCGGCGACACAGTGCATCTTGGCTATGTCGACCAGTCGCGCGATGCGCTGAATCCCAAGCATAATGTCTGGGAGGAAGTGTCCGGCGGCAACGAACGCTTCTATTTCGGCAAGCATGAAGTGGCAACGCGCGCCTATGTCGGCGCCTTCAACTTCAAGGGCACCGACCAGCAGAAGAAGGTCGGCCAGCTTTCGGGGGGTGAACGCAACCGCGTGCATATGGCCAAGATGCTGGCCAAGGGCGGCAATGTGCTGCTGCTCGACGAACCGACCAACGATCTTGATGTCGAAACGCTGCGCGCCCTTGAAGAGGCGCTGGAGAATTTCGCCGGCTGCGCGGTGGTGATCAGCCACGATCGCTTCTTCCTCGATCGTCTGGCAACGCATATCCTTGCCTTTGAGGGCGATAGCCATGTCGAATGGTTCGAAGGCAATTTCGAAGCCTATGAGGAAGACAAGCGCCGCCGCCTCGGCGACGAGGCGGATCGTCCGCACCGGATGAGCTACAAGAAACTGACCCGCTGACGGGAATAGGGTTAGCCCCTGTTAACCAAGGGACTTAGCCACGCTTTAATCCCGCTTTCCTAAAGTCCGGTGACAGCAGGCCCCGCCACGGGCCATGTCACCGGCGCTATGCCGGCCATCTGGGGAAGTGAGAATACCGCCGGTGCGCCTCGCAGGGAATGAAAAGGCTGCCGTAAGCGTGATCGGCGCGCTGGCAATGACGTCGGTCATTGGCTTTACCGCATTGGCTGTTGAACTGGGGCAGGGTTATTCCGCGCGTGTGGACAATCAGCGGGTGGCCGATGTCGCCGCGCTGGGTGCGGCCCTTGCCTATGCACAGAATCCGACGGTCGACCTGACGAGTGCTGCACGACGGGTCGCGCAGGCCAATGGCGTGGTCAACGGTGTGGGCGGCGCCAGCGTGACGGTGCAGCCGGACGATGCGGCAAGCCCCAGCAAAGTGACGGTAACGGTCAGGACGATGGTGCCCGTCCATCTGGCGCGGGTGCTTGGCCAGTCCGGCAGCTATGGCGTCACCGGCCGAGCGGTTGCAGCCTTGCCGGTCAAATCCACGCCTGCCTGTGTCGTTGCATTGGGCGACAGCGGCAATGGCATTGAACTGTCTGGCGCAACCGTGCTCAATGCCGGCAATTGCGGCATCAACACCAACGCCAATGTCAGCGTCAGCGGCAGCTCATCGATTACCACCGAATCCATGCGGATCGGCGGCAGCATGGCTACCAGCGGCGCATCCAGCATCAATGTGACGGGTAACGGCGGCGCGAAGACCGGCCTGTGCAATGGCAAGACCAGCCCATGCACTGTGGCGGCAGGCAATCCATTGCCGGCAACGGACAGCCGGTTGATCGCGGCCTTCGCCAAGCTGGGGCAGGTGCCGACATTGTCGGTGCCGCAGGGCGCCGATTTCAATCCTGCTTACTATCCCACAACCTACAGCCATTCAGGCAAGGTCGGTACCCTGAGCGGCAGCACATGGACTTTTCCGGCCGGTACCTATGCGATCAGAAACATGACGATCGGCGGCGGCCTGAGCGTCATATTCAAGAGCCCTTCGGTGATCACGGTCAGCGGTAACCTCAACATGAGCGGTGCAGCGTTGAAGATTGGCGAGAATGGCCTTGCCGATCTGACCGTCGCCGGATCGACCAGCACAAATGGATCGTCCACCACAATCATTGGCAGGGGCACGCATTATTTCGGTGGCCCGATCACTATCGGCGGCGGCGCGAATTTCATTGTCGATGCCGGACCGTTCAGCGTGAACGGCAATCTTGTTGCGGGCGGGCAGAGCAATTTATGGCTGGGCGCCACTGATAATCATCTGATCAACGGCAATCTGGAAATCGGTGGCTATGCCACGCTGGGTGCGGGGACCTATACGATCAACGGCGATTTCCTGATCAAGTCGGGCTGCTGGAGCTGCCTCGTCAGCGGCACGGATGTCACCTTCATCATGAAAGGCCGCTACCAGTCCGATGGCGGCACATTGGTGTCGTTCTCTGCCCCTTCCGCCGGACCGATCCCCGATTTGTTGATGGCGTCGCTCACCTCCAGCCAGATGGCGGTGGCGGCAGGCAGTCAGGTGTCCTTTTCCGGCATGATCTGGGCTCCCAATGCGGAGTTCCTGCTGTCTGGCGGTGCCAGCATCAATGGCAAGGGCAGTGCCTGCTTCATGGTGGTGGCAAACAAGGTAAGCATCATCGGCGGAACCACCGCGACAAGCATATGTCCCGCCTATACGGATGCGCCAGTCGATGGCGATGTGACGCTGGTGCAATGACACGGCTTTTCACCCTTTTGCGGTCGGAAGAACGGGGCGTGGCGGTGATTGAATTCGCCATGCTCAGCCTGTTCTTCTTCGTGATTGTGAGTGTCGCGCTCGATTTCGCGATGTACATCAATTATCGCCAACGCCTCGGCACGGCAGTGGAGCAGGGCGGGATCATCGCCTTCAACAGTCGCAAGGCGAGCAGCATCGATCTTGCGGCAATCACCAATTATGTGAAGGCGACCAGCGACCTGCCCGGTGATGGCGCGACGGTGACCTTGCGGTGCAATGGCGACAACAGTTGTGCTACCGACATGACCGCAAATGATCTGCAATGCGCCTGCTGGAACGCGGATCATGGTGCTTTCGATGTTCTGACGCCATGTGATGGAACATGTGCTGCCGGTGGTGCACCCGGCTATTACATGACCGTGCGGGCAAGCTATGATTATACCAGTATGATTGTGCCGGACCGCTGGCTGGACGGCAGGAACATGAAACAGTCGGTGACGGTAAAGCTGCAATGAGGGCGCGCGTATCGCTTTCCATGTCTTTGCTTAACAGGGACAGACAGGGTGCCACAGCGGTGGAATTCGCGCTGGTTGCGCCGATATTGCTGATGTTCCTCTTCATGATCGTGGAAGGCGCGCGGCTGTTGTGGACGCAACAGGCGCTGCAGGAAACCGCCGCCAGCTCCGTGCGCTGCTGGGCACTGAAATCACCCTGTTCCAGTGCTGCGCTGACCAGAAGCTATGCCACCAACAGGGCATCGGGCAATGGCGTCGATCTCGGTAATGCCATTATCGATGTGACGTCGGGCCAAAACTGTCATGGCCTCACACAGATGAACAAGGTGACAATCCAGCTGCCCTATCAGGCTTTTGTGCCGCATCTGCTGCCCGGTGCTCCGGCGACACTGGTCGCAAGCGCCTGTTTTCCGCCGCTGCCATCTTCCTCCTGAAGGGATATTGTCCGCCGGCATCGGCTTGCCCGACAAGTCATTGCCGCCTATGTCGCCCCGGTGGGAGCCGAAACCGATTTTTATGCCGAGGACGTGCGCAACCGCGACCTCGACCGTTATCTGGCCAGTCTTTATGCGCCGGCCGCCATTCGTCCTGCCCTGCAGACGCTGTTTGCGCTGGATATTGCGCTGGGCCGGGTCATCGCCACCACGAATGAACCGATGATCGGCGCGATGCGCATCGCGTGGTGGCGGGAATCCTTGGAAAAGATTCACCGTACGCCAGTCCCTGCCGAACCGGTGCTTCAGGCGGTGGCCGCCAATCTGGTGGCAGGCGATGCTGCAATGGCGGCTCGCCTTGCCGCAATCACCAATGCCTGGCTTTCCCTGATCGAGCCGGAAAGTCTTGATGACGAGGCCATTCGCGACCATGCCGAGTTGCGCGGCGGTGCGCTGTTCATGCTCGCCGCCCAATTGCTTGGCGCGGTCAGCCCGGACGAGATGCTGCGGCAGGCCGGCGTCGGCTGGGCCATGGTTGATCTGGCACATGGGGTGAGCGACAGGGCGGCGGCGGACAGGGCGCTTGCCCTCGCACGGCCGTTGCTGGCCAGATTGCCGCGCGTCGAACGGGCGGCACGACCATTGCTGGCATTGGCGGCACTTGCCCGCCGTGATGCATGCGCCGGTGGCAGGCGACATCCGCCGGGGTCGCCCTGCCGGCAGATGCGGATGATGGCAGCCAGATTGTTCGGGCGATAATCGACAGCCGGGGGGAAGGAAATGATAGCGCGCATATTGGCGCTGGCGGGCGCGGTGCTGCTTGGTGGTGCGGCGGTATTCTTCTGGCAGGCAAGTCGTCCACCTGCGACCGGGGACATCGGCAATTCGCTTGCAAATCTGCCATTGTCGGCACCCGCCAGCGCCCAGCCGCTGGCAAAGGCGCCGGAAGCATCGGCGCAGAGCCGGGAACAGCGGCGTTTCAACCGCTATGACAAGGACCGGGACAGCCGCATCACGCGCGAGGAATATCTCGTCAGCCGCCGAAAAGCCTTTGCGAAACTTGACAGCAATGGCGATGGCCGCCTGTCATTCGATGAATGGGCGATCAGGACCACGACGAAATTCGCCAAGGCGGATGCCGATCGTTCAGGCACGCTCGACGCCAGCGAATTTGCGACAACGGCCGTCAAGCGCAAGGCACCTTCTCCGCCGCGCAACTGCCCGCCGGCCGAGGCACTCAAAACCGCCGGTGATCATACCGAAAGGGCGGATGACGACGAGGATTGAACCATCGTCGCCATTTCCTCTTCCTCCAATCAAAAGCCGTTGCGTGACCGCCAGGCGGCAAGATCCGTCCGTGCGCGGGCGACCATCGCCTGCTTGCGCTCGCTCTTGCGCGTGCGTTCATCCAGCGGTGGGAACAGCCCGAAATTGATGTTCATCGGCTGAAAGCTTTCTTCGCTCGCACCGCCGGTGATATGGTGGAGCAATGCGCCAAGCGCCGTGGTGACGGGCGGAGTTTCCAGCTTTTCGCCGCGCTGTTCAGCCACTGCGAAACGGCCCGCGATCAGCCCGACGGCAGCACTTTCGACATAACCCTCGCAGCCGGTGATCTGCCCGGCAAAGGAAATGTGGGGCAATGCCTTCAGCCGCAACTGCTGATCGAGCAGGCGCGGCGAATTGATGAAGGTGTTGCGATGCAGTCCGCCAAGTCGGGCGAACTCGGCATTTTCAAGCCCCGGTATGGTGCGGAAAATGCGGATCTGTTCGGCATATTTCAGCTTGGTCTGGAAACCGACGATGTTCCACAGCGTACCCAGCGCATTGTCCTGCCGCAGCTGGACGACGGCATGGGGCCAGCGCCCCGTGCGCGGATCGTCCAGCCCAACCGGCTTCATCGGTCCATAACGCAATGTTTCCGGCCCGCGCGATGCCATGACCTCGATCGGCATACAGCCTTCGAAATAGGGGGTGTTTTCCTCCCATTCGCGGAACTCGGTCTTTTCACCATCCAGCAATGCGGTGACAAAGGCCTGATATTGTTCCTTGTCCAGCGGGCAATTGAGATAATCGGTGCCATCGCCCTTGTTCCAGCGCGACTGGAACCATGCAATGCCGGTGTCGATGCTTTCACGGTGAACGATGGGCGCGATCGCATCGAAAAAGGCCAGGCTTTCTTCTCCGGTCTGGCTGCGGATCGCGTCGGCAAGCGGTGCGGCGGTCAATGGACCGGTGGCAATGATCGTGCGGCCCCATTCCGCCGGCGGCAGGCCTGTAACCAGTTCGCGCCGCACCTCGATCAGCGGATGATCTTCTATTGCGCGGGTGACGCCTTGGGCAAAACCGTCGCGGTCCACCGCCAATGCGGCGCCGGCGGGCACGCGATGCTTGTCGCCCTTTTCAAGGATCAACGAGCCGAGCGTGCGCATTTCCTCGTGAAGCAGGCCGATGGCGCTTTTTTCCGCTTCGTCCGATCGAAAGCTGTTGGAGCAGACGAGTTCGGCAAGGCTGTCGCCATGATGGGCGGGCGTGGTTTCGACGCCGCGCATTTCATGCAGGACGACGGGAATGCCTGATGAGGCGATCTGCCAGGCGGCTTCCGATCCGGCAAGACCGCCGCCGACGATATGGATGGGCTGAGAGGATGACATGCCCGCCTGATAGCCCGGCAGCGTCGTTCTGACGAGGGTGTTCCATCGGGTTTTTCGCGCGCGCACGCTCATGCGCGCGTGCGAGGGGTGGAACGCGACTTCGTTACACGCTAGTGAAGATAACAGCGTAATGAAAAACAATCCGAAAGAAGTATAATCTTGGCCAGCGACGGGACGACACTCGCCGAACCTTCAGACATTCGTCCGATCTCCATCGTCGACGAAATGAAGACCTCCTATCTCGATTATGCGATGAGCGTGATCGTGAGCCGCGCGCTGCCCGACGTGCGCGACGGGTTGAAGCCGGTGCATCGGCGCATTCTCTTTTCCTGTCAGGAAGCCGGCTATGTGTCCGGCAAGCCTTATCGCAAGTCCAGCCGCATCGTCGGTGACGTCATGGGTAAATATCACCCGCATGGCGACTCCGCGATCTATGACGCGCTTGCCCGTCTGGCGCAGGACTGGTCGATGCGGGTACCGCTGATCGACGGCCAGGGCAATTTCGGATCGATGGACCCCGATCCGCCGGCCGCGATGCGTTACACCGAGGCGCGGCTTGCCAAGGTTGCCGATGAGCTGCTGAGTGACCTGGACAAGGACACGGTGGATTTCCAGCCGAACTATGATGGTTCGGAACATGAGCCGCAGGTGCTGCCGGCGCGATTCCCCAACATATTGGTCAATGGTGCGGGCGGTATCGCCGTCGGCATGGCGACAAACATCCCGCCGCATAATCTGGGGGAAGTGATTGCCGCCTGTCGTGCCTATATGGATAATCCGGCAATCACCGTCGATGAACTGATGGAGATCGTGCCGGGGCCGGATTTCCCCAATGGCGCAATCATCCTCGGTCAGGCCGCTACGCGGCAGGCCTATCACACCGGCCGTGGATCGATCATCGTCCGCTCCCGCGCGGTGGTGGAAGAAGGCCGGGGGGATCGGCGTTCGATCGTGCTGACCGAAATCCCCTATCAGGTCGGCAAATCGGGTCTTGTCGAGAAAATCGCGGAGGCGGTGAAGGACAAGCGGATCGAAGGCGTCAGCGATATTCGCGATGAATCGAACCGTGAGGGCGTGCGCGTCGTCGTCGATCTGAAGCGGGATGCGACACCCGAAGTCGTGCTGAACCAGATTTATCGCTACACGCCTGCGCAGACGACATTCCCGGCCAACATGCTGGCGTTGCGTGGCGGGCGGCCGGAAGTGTTGTCACTTCGGGACATTATCGAAGCCTTTGTCCGCTTCCGCGAGGAAGTGATCACCCGCCGTTCGAAGTTCGAGCTGAAAAAGGCGCGCGAACGTGCCCATATCTTGCTGGGCCTGGTCATTGCGGTCGGCAATCTGGACGAGATGGTGCGGATCATCCGTGGCAGCGGCACACCGGCAGAAGCGCGCGCCAGCCTGCTTGCACGGAAATGGCCGATTGGCGAGATCGCACCCTATCTGCGTCTTGTCGAAGCCGAGGAGCCGGCGGCCGACAGCGATCATTACATGCTCAGCGAAGCGCAGGTGCGCGCCATTCTGGAACTGCGCCTGCACCGCCTGACCGCGCTTGGCCGGGACGAGATCGCCGGCGAGTTGAGCGAACTTGCCAAAGCCATAGGCGAACTTCTTGAAATACTTGGTAATCGTGCGCGGCTTTATGAGCTGATGCGTGAAGAGTTCGACGCGGTGGACCGTCAATTCTCCACCCCGCGCCGCACCCAGATCATCGCCGCGGTCGACGATATTGACGATGAAGATCTGATCGAGCGGCAGGACATGGTCGTCACCGTGACCATGGGCGGCTATATCAAGCGCACGCCGCTGGATACCTTCCGCGCGCAGAAGCGGGGCGGCAAGGGCCGTTCGGGAATGGCGACCAAGGAAGAGGATGCCGTCACCGAATTGTTCGTGACGTGCACTCATACGCCGGTGCTGTTCTTCTCCACCGCCGGCAAGGTCTATCGGATGAAGGTCTACCGCCTGCCCGAAGGGGCGCCACAGGCACGCGGCCGGCCGATGAACAATCTGTTGCCGCTGGCCGACGGCGAGACGATCTCCACCGTGCTGCCGCTGCCCGAGGACGAGGCGGAATGGGGCAGGCTGCACATCATGTTCGCCACGGCGCGCGGCTATGTACGGCGCAACTCCATGGATGCGTTCACCAATGTGCCGACGGCGGGCAAGATCGCCATGCGATTCGACGAGGGTGAGGATGACCGGCTGATCGGCGTCGCCCTGTGCGATGAAGGCGATGATGTGTTGCTGGCCGCGCGTTCAGGCAAGGCGATCCGCTTTGCCGCGTCCGATGTGCGCGAGTTCCAGAGCCGCACTTCCACAGGCGTGCGCGGCATGAACCTGATTGGTGACGACAGGGTGATTTCACTGTCGATCCTCCGCCCGTTCGATGCGACGACGGAGGAACGCGACGCCTATCTGCGCGCTGCGGCATGGAAGGCGGAACCGGGGGAACCGACGCTGCCTGAACAGCGCATGGCTGAATTCGCTGCCAATGAGCAGTTCATTCTGACGGTGACGGTCAATGGCTATGGCAAGCGGTCGTCCGCATATGAATATCGCCGCACCGGCCGGGGCGGGCAGGGCATCACCAATATCGACACTTCGGCCCGCAACGGCCATGTGGTGGCCAGCTTCCCGGTGGACGAGAGCGAACATCTGATGCTGGTGACGGACCAGGCGAAGCTGATCCGCATGGAAGTGTCCGATATTCGCATTGCCGGCCGCAATACCCAGGGCGTCACCCTGTTCCGCGTCGATGCCGATGAACATGTCGTTTCAGCAGCACGCATCACCGAAGGCGAGGAAGCACAGGTCGAAGGTGGCACCGACGAGGCCGTTGTCGATGCCTCGCCTGCTGAAGAAGCAACGAACACTGAACAGGGCGAATAACCGCAAAAAGGCGGGTGGGCCTGTCATGGTTCACCCGCCATCTGACACCAGCCATCGCTGCGAAGCATATTGCTGAAATGATGCCGGATACGAAAACGCCCGGGCCGTTATGACCCGGGCGTTCCGTGACGAACGATCGTCAGCCCCCTTGTGGCTCTCGCCAAGCGATGTCGCGCTTCTGATAACATGGTGACCATGACCGAGCAGCGATCTTTGCCTCCCCGAACCGTGGCCTGCGGGCCTCAACTTCGAGTGAGTTCAGGCTATGTACAGGGCGCGGATTTGTCATCAGCTAAGCGAAACATTGGGAAATAAAACCACCCCTCTGTGTTCTGAAAGCAACAATTCCTGCCTGAACCCCTGCGCGATTGCGAAAGCCTGTGACCATGCTAGACGCGGGGAACAATTTCCAAACAGAAGCTGACCATGCGCCTTTCACGCTATTTTGCTCCCGTCACCAAGGAAACGCCGGCCGATGCGCAGATCGCCAGCCATCAACTGATGCTCAGGGCCGGTCTGATCCGCCAGACCGCCGCCGGCATTTATGCATGGCTGCCCGCCGGCTATCGCGTTCTCAGGAAGATCGAGCAGATCGTCCGTGAGGAGCAGGACAAGGCCGGCGCCGTCGAATTGCTGATGCCGACGATCCAGTCTGCCGAGCTGTGGCGGGAAAGCGGACGTTACGATGCCTATGGCCCGGAAATGCTGCGCTTCCGCGACAGGCACGACCGCGAGATGCTCTTTGGTCCGACGAACGAGGAAATGATCACCGCGATCTTCCGTGATTCGGCCAAGAGCTATCGCGACCTGCCGCGCATCCTCTATCATATCCAGTGGAAGTTCCGGGACGAGGTGCGGCCGCGTTTCGGCATCATGCGCGGGCGCGAATTCCTGATGAAGGATGCCTATAGCTTCGATCTGGACGAAGCCGGCGCACGCCACAGCTATAACCGCATGTTCGTGGCCTATCTGCGCACCTTCGCCCGCATGGGGTTGCGCGCCATTCCGATGCAGGCGGACACCGGGCCGATTGGCGGCGACCTCAGCCATGAGTTCATCATTCTGGCTCCGTCCGGTGAAAGCGACGTCTTCTATCACCAGAACTGGGAAACGCCGCCTTCGGCCGAACGGCTTGCGGTGGATGTCGACGATGTCGATGCGCTGCAATCCTTCGTCAGCGAAATGGTCGCCGATTATGCCGCGACCGATGAAAAGCGCGACGAGCGGCGTGAGGCGGAGACGGGCGTTGCACTGCGTCAATCACGCGGCATTGAAGTGGGTCACATCTTCTTCTTCGGCACCAAATATTCTGCGGCGATGGGGATGACGGTGCAGGGGCCTGACGGTCAACCCGTCGTTCCGCAGATGGGCAGCTATGGCATTGGCGTGTCGCGGCTGATGGGCGCGGTGATCGAGGCCAATCACGACGATGCCGGCATAATCTGGCCGGAAGCGATCGCGCCATATAAGGTGGCGTTGATCAACCTGCGTGCCGATGACACCGCCTGTGCGGTAAAGGCTGATGAGCTTTACCAGACGCTGACCCAAGCTGGTGTGGAGGTTCTTTACGACGACCGCGACGAACGTGGCGGCGCCAAGTTCGCGACCGCCGATCTGCTTGGCATGCCCTGGCAGCTGGTGATCGGGCCGAAGGGCCTTGCATCCGGCGTGGTGGAGATGAAGAACCGCCGCACTGGCGAGAAGGTGGAACTTTCCCCCGAAAGTGCGATGGCAAGGTTGATCGGGTGAGGCTGTTTTTCATCCGGGCTGGTCAGGGAACAGGCATTTCATGATTCTTTCCCGTTACGAGCGCATGGTCGCTCGCCGCTATCTGGTTCCGGGTGGTCAGGGCGAGGGATTCATCTTCCTCGTCGCCTCGATCAGCCTTGTCGCCGTCATGTTGGGCGTTGCCGCACTGATCGCGGTGATGTCGGTCATGAACGGCTTTCGTGCCGAACTGTTCGACAAGATCATCGGGTTGAACGGTCATGCGGTCGTCCAGGGCTATGGTGGCCGGCTGGATGACTGGCGCAACGTACAGAAGATTGCCATTGCCACGCCTGGCGTGACCCGCGCGGTGCCGCTGATCGAACAGCCGCTGATGGCCAGCTTTTCGGGCCGGGTCGAAGGTGTTCTGGTGCGCGGCATGCGGATGGAGGATATTCGCGATAATCCGGTGCTGAACGGGAAAGTAAGCGAAGGGTCGCTTTCCGCGCTGTCGCCCGACAGGCCGGTGGTGGCCATAGGCGCGAGACTGGCAGAGGCATTGGGGGCAACGGTAGGCTCCTCGATCAGCCTGATCAGCCCGCAGGGGCAGGTGACACCCTTTGGCACCGCACCGCGGATCATTTCCTATACTGTCGGCGCGATCTTCGAAGTGGGTGTCTATGACTATGACAAGGCCTTTGTCATCATGCCCATGGAGCAGGCGCAGACGCTGCTGATGCTTGGTGATTCGGTCGGAATGATCGAGGTGATGACCACCGATGCCGACAAGGTGCAGCAGATATTGGCGCCGCTGGGTGACAAGGTGGCCGGCCGTGCCGTGGTAACGGACTGGAAGGCGATGAACGCATCGCTGTTCGAGGCATTGAAGGTCGAACGTGTCGTCATGTTCTGGGTGCTGTCGATCATCATTCTGGTCGCGGTGTTCAACATCCTTTCGTCGCTGATCATGCTGGTACGCGCCAAGACGCGTGATATCGCCATCCTGCGCACCATGGGAGCGACACGCATGGCGATGATGCGTATCTTCATGACAGTCGGGACGCTGATCGGCGCACTTGGCATTATTGCCGGGCTGATATTGGGCTTTCTGCTGCTCTATTTCAGGCAAGGCATCGTCAACATCATCGGCATCGTCACCGGCCAGAACATCTGGGATCCTTCGATCCGCTATCTGACCGAATTGCCAGCCAAGACCGATCCTTTCGAAGTGCTTGCGATCACGTCCATGGCGCTGATCCTGTCGTTCCTCGCCACGCTGTATCCAGCATGGAAGGCGGCAAGCACCGATCCTGTTCAGGTGCTTCGTTATGAATGATGTGCTTGCCATGGCCAACCTGCGCCGCAGCTTCGTTCAGGGCGGCCAGACCATAGAGGTTCTGCGCGGCATCGATCTGTCGATCGGCGCTGGCGAGATCGTCGCGCTCCTCGGTCCTTCAGGCTCCGGAAAATCGACGCTGCTGCAGGCGGTGGGGCTATTGGAAGGCGGCTTTGACGGCCAGATCATCATCGATGGCATTGCCTGTGAGAAGCTGGACAATGACGGCCGCACCCGCGTGCGGCGCGACAAGCTGGGCTTCGTCTATCAGTTCCATCACCTGCTGCCCGATTTCTCGGCGTTGGAAAATGTGCTGCTGCCGCAACTGGTGCGAGAGCAGTCGCTCAGTGCAGCCAGCCAAAGGGCGACCAGCCTGTTGACCGGCCTTGGCCTCGGCCATCGCCTGGATCATCGGCCTGCGCAGCTTTCAGGCGGGGAGCAGCAGCGGGTTGCGGTTGCACGCGCGCTTGCAAACAGCCCGGTGCTGGTGCTTGCCGATGAGCCTACGGGCAATCTGGATGAAGCGACCGCCGACACCGTGCTTGCCGAATTCGTCCGGCTGGTGCGCGATCAGGGATCTTCCGCGCTGATTGCCACGCATAATGAAAGGCTTGCAGCCAGAATGGACCGTATCGTGCGATTGCACGAAGGTCATCTGGCGACGATTGCCGGCAACTGAGGCTGACGTAAAATCATGGGGCGGGCCGACGTTTCCGAATCGGTCCGTCCGGCCTAATATGCGGCCATGCCCCATGCCGATTTCGTTCCGCTGCGTGTTTTCACCGCCTATACCATGCTGGAAGGGGCAATAGACCCCAAGGCGCTTGCCAAACATGCGCAGAAGCTGGGCTTTCCTGCCTGCGGCATTGCGGACCGTAATGGTCTTTATGCAGCCATGGCTTTTTCCGATGCCGCGATGGGCGCCGGGGTGCAGCCGGTGATCGGCACATTGCTTGCCGTGGCCCGTCCGCAATCGGGCGAAGGCAAGCAGCTGATGATCGACTGGCTGGCGCTCTATGCGCAGGATGATCGCGGCTATGACAATCTGTGCGCCCTTGTGTCGGCAGCGCATCTAGACCGGCCGGTGCATGAGCCGGCGCATATCGATCTTGATGCATTGGAAGGACGCACCGACGGGCTGATCGCACTGACGGCCGCTGGTGAAGGCGCGTTGGCCAGACTGTTCGCCGAAGGACAGAAGGCGGCGGCAAACCAATATCTCGACAGGCTTCAGGCGCTGTTCCCCGATCGGCTTTATGTCGAGCTGGCCCGGCGCGAAGAACCGGTGGAAGAAGCGGCGGAGGCGTCGCTTATCGATGCCGCCTATGCCCGCGATCTGCCACTGGTCGCCACAAATCCGGCCTGTTATGCCGAGCCAGATTTTCATGCCGCGCACGATGCGATGCTGTGCATTGCCGACAGCAGCTATATCGAATCCGCCGATCGCCGCACATCCAGTCCCAACAGCTGGATAAAGCCTGCGACGACCATGGCGGAAATGTTTGCCGATATTCCGGAAGCCATCGCCAATACGCTGGTCATCGCACAACGATGCGCGGTGGCCGCGCCGAAGCGCAAGCCGATCCTGCCCAGCCTTGCCGGCAATCGTGAAGCGGAGGCGGAAGCGCTCGCAAAGGAAGCGCGAGCAGGGCTGGCGCGGCGACTTGAAGCGGCGGGGATCAGCGGTGATGCAGCAAAACCTTATGCCGAACGGCTTGAGTTCGAGATCGACATCATCATCCGCATGGGTTTTCCCGGCTATTTCCTGATCGTCGCGGAATTCATCCAATGGGCCAAGCAGCACGGTATCCCGGTAGGTCCGGGCCGTGGATCGGGCGCGGGCTCGCTTGTTGCATGGGCATTGACGATCACCGATCTAGACCCGCTCAAGCTTGGTCTGCTGTTCGAACGATTCCTCAATCCAGAACGCGTCTCGATGCCGGATTTCGACATCGATTTCTGCGAAACGCGGCGTGACGAGGTGATCCGTCATGTGCAGGAAAAATATGGCCGCGACCATGTCGCCCAGATCATCACCTTCGGAAAGTTGAAGGCGCGCGCCGTTCTGAAAGACACCGGCCGCGTGCTGCAGATGAGCTATGGTCAGGTCGACCGGCTGGCAAAGCTTATTCCCAATCATCCGACTGATCCATGGACGCTTAGCCGCGCGCTCAACGGCGTGCAGGAAATGGAAGCGGAATATCGCAACCAGGCCGAGGTGAAACGCCTGCTCGACCTTGCCATGCGACTGGAAGGACTGCCCCGCCACAGTTCCACCCATGCTGCCGGCGTGGTGATCGGGGACCGGCCGCTCAGCCAGCTCGTTCCGCTTTATCGCGATCCGCGTTCCGACATGCCGGTCACTCAGTTCGACATGAAATATGTCGAAGGGGCCGGGCTGGTGAAGTTCGACTTTCTGGGCCTGAAGACCTTGTCCGTCCTTCAGCGCGCGGTGGAGCTGTTGCGTCAGCGTGGCGAGGAAGTCGATCTTTCGGCGCTGGCGTGGGACGACAAGGAGGTCTTCGCACTGCTCCAGCGCGGTGAGACGGTGGGCGTGTTCCAGCTGGAATCGGAAGGAATGCGGCGCACGCTTGCCGCCGTGAAGCCCACCTGCTTTGAAGACATTATCGCCCTTGTTTCGCTCTACCGACCTGGGCCAATGGACAATATCCCCAGCTTTGGCGCGCGCAAGAATGGGCGCGAATCCATCGTCTATCCGCATCCGATGCTGGAAGGGATATTGAAGGAGACTTACGGGATTTTCGTCTATCAGGAACAGGTGATGCAGGCCGCGCAGATTCTTGCCGGCTACACGCTTGGCGACGCCGATTTGCTGCGACGCGCGATGGGCAAGAAGATCAAGTCGGAAATGGATGCGCAGCGTTCGCGCTTCGTCACTGGCTGCGCCGGCAACGCCATCGATGAAGCCAAGGCCAATGAACTGTTCGACTTGATCGACAAATTCGCCGGCTATGGCTTCAACAAGAGCCATGCCGCAGCCTATGCGCTGGTCGCCTATCAGACGGCGTGGATGAAGGCGCATCATCCTGTGGAATTCTATGCCGCGTCCATGGCCTATGACATTGGCCTGACCGACAAGCTTTCCATCTTTGTCGACGATATGCGCAGGCTGGGCGTCCGGTGTCTGCCGCCATGCATAAATCGCAGCGGGCCGGATTTCACCGTCGAGCGGGACGAGGAGGGGCTGGCCGTGCGCTATGCCCTTGGTGCGCTCAAGGGCGTTGGCGAAAAGGCCATGGGCGATGTCGTTGCCGCACGGGATACCGACGGGCCATTTACAAGCCTTGAGGATTTCACGGCACGCATAGATCCGCGCCTGGTCAACAAGCGACAGATCGAAAATCTGGCCGCGGCGGGTGGTTTCGATTGCCTCAATCCCAATCGTGCCGTGGTTCATGCGTCAGCCGAAACCCTGCTTGCCCATGCCAGCGCGGCCGCGGAAGCACGTAACAGCGGCCAGCATGGCCTGTTCGGCGATGCCGATGCCGTACTGGCACCGATCCGCCTTGCAGAAGCGCAGCCATGGTCGCTCAGCGAGCGTATGTCGCAGGAAAAGGAAGCCGTCGGCTTTTATCTGTCAGCGCATCCGGTGGATCGTTACTTCCACCTGCTTGCCGCGCATGGCGCGCGCAGCCTTGCTGCAATCACCAATGATGGCGGGCCGATCGGCGGGGGGCGGACCAGCGCCACCATGGGAGCATTGATCGAAGAAGCACGCTGGCGGACATCCGCCAAGGGATCTCGCTATTTGCTGACCACCGTTTCAGACACGAGCGGCCAGTTCATCGCCAGCGTTTTCGACGAGGAAGCGCAGACGGCGGTAGAGGAGGCGGCACGCACCGGCGAATGTGCGCTATTGTCCGTCGAACTGCTCTGGCGGCCGGAGGAGGATACGCCGCGTGTCACCATCAGGGGGATCACCCCCATGGAAAATCTGGGCAAGCGCACGCGCATCAACCTTGAGATCGCGGTCAGGGACGTGAATGTGCTGCCGGCGATTAAAGCCGAGCTGGATGCGCATGAAGGGGGCAGGGGCGAAGCAAGGCTGCGGCTTATCGCGCCGGATGTGGAGATATTGCTCAACCTCGGCCGGCGCTATGCACTGGATGCCGAAGTCGCCGCCCGGATAGAGGCACTGCCCGGCATCAGCGCTGTCTCCCTGCTTGCGGCCGAACAACCCCGGTTGGCGCTGGTGTCCTGACCCCTCGGCCTGGATATTCCTTAGAAAAGCCGCAACTGTGCACCCTGTGGTGGACGGAAAAGGTCGGTGCGTAATTTCAGCTTTTCGCGGTTGAGGCCAAGGCGGGCGCTGGCAATGCGAAAGCGCGTGCGGAGCAGATCCGCCCATGGTCCCGAACCGCGCATCCGACTGAAAAAGGATGGATCATTGTCCCGTCCGCCACGCAGCGACTGGATGATATGCATCACCCGGTCCGCGCGATCCGGGAAATGCTGGTCCAGCCATGCGCGAAACAGCGGCGCCACTTCATGCGGCAGGCGCACCGGAATGAAAAAGGCTGCTTTCGCACCTGCGCCAGCCGCCAGTTCCAATATATGTTCCATCTCATGATCGGTGATGGCGGGAATAATCGGGGAAATTGAAACCCACACAGGAATACCCGCATCGGCCAGCGCCTTGATCGCCGCGAGCCGCTTTTCAGGACGCGGGGCGCGCGGCTCCAGCGTGCGGGCGATGGCCGACGTCAATGAAGTCACCGATATGGCCACCGACACAAGCTGCTTTTCAGCCATTGGCGCGATCAGGTCGATCAGTTCCACCACGCGATCCGATTTGGTGGTGATGGTCAGCGGATGATCGCATTCGGCAAGCACGGCCACGCATTGCCGGCTGATGCCCCATTTCGCCTCAATCGGCTGGAATGGATCGGTGTTCGTGCCAAAGGCGATCGGGGCGCATTGATAGCTCTTATGGGCAAGTTCGGCCTTCAGCAGATCGGCTGCATCAGGCTTGGCGAACAGGCGACTTTCGAAATCCACCCCCGGCGACAGATCGTGCCAAGCATGGCTGGGTCGCGCAAAGCAATAGATGCAGCCATGTTCGCACCCCCGATAGGGGTTGATCGAACGGTCGAAACCAATATCGGGCGACTGGTTGCGCGCTATGATGGTGCGTGGCCGCTCGATTGCAACCGTGGTGCGCAAAGGCGGCGGCGGGCCGTCTATATCGGCGCTCTGGTCCAGCCAATCTCCATCCGCTTCATGGGCGGGCAGGTTGAACCGCTGGCTTGCGGTGTTCCGTGTCGCTCCTCTGGATGGGAATGGCCGTTTCATTCACATGATATGGCATCATACGCTGGAACATATCAAGAACAAAACAGTGCCGGGACGCGAATCCCGGCATGGCCTCAAAATGTCACTGTTATCTTCTCACGCGCCGGTGTTTGCTCATCGCGCCTTTCTGGATGCACTGATCCTGCAAGGAACGGGTGCATGGCGGGTAGCTGTCGGGCGGAGGCGGGGCGGCATTGGCACCTGTCATGCCTGAAGCGGGTGCGGGCATGGACTGGCCGGGCATGGGTTGTCCGCTGTTCGGCATGGGGGAACCCGGCGGCGGCATTGTTTGGTCATCTGTCGGCATATTCGTATCGGGTGGAGGCATGGCAGGATCGGTTTGTGCCAGCGCCGGCCCGGCGAAAAGAATTGCTGCGCTTAAAAACAAGGCTTTCATGTGATCCTCCAGATCAGACGTCCGCCCCCCGATATTGGTTGTCCCTGACGATCAATGAATGACAACCATGGCCATTACGCGCCACGGCCAAGTTCGTTCACCCATCATGAATGGAAAGGCTGCTGGAGATTATCTTTCACGCAGTCGCGGCATCAGTTCCACAAAGTTGCAGGGCCTATGCCTGCTGTCGAGCTGCTGGGCCAATATGCCGTCCCAGCCATCCTTCACTGCGCCGGTCGATCCGGGCAGGGCGAATATATAGGTGCCACGCGCAACCCCTGCGCAGGCACGGGACTGAACTGTAGAGGTGCCAATGGACTGGAAGCTCAACCAGCGGAACAATTCACCAAAGCCGGGAATCTCCTTATCCCAGACACGGGCGAAAGCCTCTGGCGTGACATCGCGGCCGGTCACGCCGGTGCCGCCGGTGGAAATGACGCAATCGACATTCTCATCATTCACCCAGCCATGCAGCCGGGCAACGATGGTTTCAATGTCGTCACGAACGATAGCACGATCCGCCAGTTGATGACCGGCGTCGGTCAGCCGTTCGACCAGTATATCGCCGGAGCGGTCGTCAGCCAGCGCGCGCGTATCCGATATGGTGAGCACGGCGATGCGGACAGGCTTGAATGCAAGGCTTTCGTCAATTGGCATTGGCGGTCAGCCTCACCGAATCGAGCCGAAGCGCGGTTTTCCCCGGCATGCCGGGAAAACGCGGCCACATGCCTTGCGCCAATGCATCAAGGCTGCTGGCGGCATTCCCTTCGCCATCCTGGTACATCCAGTAATTCTTCAGGACGATTTCGACATAATGCCGCGTTTCGCCAAAGGGGATGGATTCGATGAACAGCAGCGGATCACCATTGTCACGCAATTGCTCGTTCCATTTGCGGACAGATCCAGGCCCGGCGTTATAGGCGGCGATCACCTTGGGCAGCAGCCCCGCCGTCCATGGCGAATCCCTCAGCGATTCAAGATAGGTCTGGCCACATTCGATGTTGAACGAGGGGTCAGTGAGCTGATTGTCGGCCAGCGGCATGGCCATGCTGTCGGCTACTTCCCGCGCAGTGGCGGGCATCAGCTGCATGATTCCACGTGCACCCGCGCTCGATTTCGCATTGGCCATGAACCGGCTTTCCTGAAGCGCATGGGCAAAGACGAGCGCCCGGTCGACACGCCAGCCGCGTGACGGCGCCCAGGACGGGGCTGGATAGCGTGCCGCCAGCGGTGGTGTCACACCATCGGGGGCATTATGCGCAAGCCAATATTGCGTTGTTGGAAGGTCGAGCTTGGCCGCAAGATGCGTCAGCGCGACATGGTTTTCAGGCTGGCCGGTAATTGCCAGATAGCGCAATTCCTTATCGGCAAGTTCCATCTCGCCGATTTCGGCAAGTGCCGCTGCACGCCGTGCCCCCGGCAATGTTTCGACATGCTTCCAGTCGGCAAGGATGAAATCGGGCCGGAGCGGCGGCGCCGGTTGCTTCAGCCCGAGCGAGCGGGCCGCCAGCAGGCCATAGAAGCTGTCCTTGTAACGCGCGGCCGTTCTCAGCCGGGCGGAAACCTGCTGCGGCCGGCCAGAGGCCATTTCCGCGCGTGCCGTCCAGAACTGACCGGCGGCGGCAAGATCACTGCCAGCGGCAAGCGATGCGACACGGGCAAAATGGCTGGCCGCCTGATCGAAAGCCTGGCTGCGGAAGGCGGCGAGCCCGGCCACCCAATCGGCCATAACGGCCCATTCACCCCGTCCGCCGGCCGCGGTGCGGGCGGCAAGCGACAGAGCGCGGGTATCGTCATTGGCCAGATAATAATACCAGGAAATCCGCTGCCCCCATTCGGTTCGTGCATCGGCGCCCATGGCATGATCGTCATTCAGCAGGGCCTCGGCCTCTGCGATCCGATTGTCCGACAGCAGCGGCTTCACCCGCTGGCTGAACCGGACGCCGGCGCTGTCACCACGCACCGGCATGGGCCGCTCGCGTCCCGGCGATGTGATGCTGTGAAGCGCGATGCTGTGCGGCAGGGACGGCAGGTCGGATAAACCCATGCCGCGGGCCATTGCCATCAGCGGTTCGGCCTGCGGAAGATCGGTATTTGCCGAAAGCCACGCGGCCAGCGCAGCGGGTGACGGTTTCGATCCGGATGGGCTGAGCCAGATTTCCGCCTGCGCCGTCGCCGTCAGCAATCCCTGGGGAGCAGCGTCCGCCATGGTCGCGGCATCCGACAGGCGATTTTCATGAACGGCAGCGAAGATCGCTTTATATCGTGCCTGATCTGCCGGGCTCATCACTGCCGGCATGGGTGAATTGACCTGATGCATGATTGATGCAGGCGTGGTTGTGCCGGTCGCTGCCAGCGCCGTAGCAGGCATCATCGCCGCAAGCAGGAGCGGCAATGGCTTCATCATTATCTTCATGAATGGATCGTTCTGGAAAAAAGCCGGAGATCGTCCCAGGCGAGCGCCTTGGTACGGGGCGAGGCAATGAGAACATCGGGTGCAAAGCTGGTGACGAAATTGGTGGTCTTACCCTCGAAATCGAACTGGTGAACCCTGCCGCGGGTTTCGGCAACGCCGCCGCCCAGAAGCTGGCGGGATGGGCCGTCCCCCAGGATCAATGCAGCCCTGAACGGCTGCCGCGCCATATGGCTGGAAAGGGCCGTCTGCGCCTGATCCTGGCCGGAAATGCCATGCAGGGCTACCGACTGAGGTGAAAGGGCAATGGCTGCCAGCATCCGGCCAAGCAGTTTCTGCGCCATTTCGCTCAACAGGCTATCGTTCGATGGATCCGCGAAAGATGGCGCTTCGACAAGGATCAGCCATTCAGCATTGGCATTGCCGCTGCCGTAAAGACCCTGATGCGTACCCGTCGTGTCGGATACAGGGGCAGGCAACGGCTCTTTCACTGCGGAAGCGTCCGCGACCGGCGGCAGCGGGCGCGCCTGTCGGGTCGCTTCATCATCTGCCGGTTGCCGATCATCGTCAGCCAGCGCGCGACGGCGTTCGGCGAGCCGTACCGCCGCTTCGTGCAGCCAGTTTCCCGGTTCGTCCGCAACCAATGTGTCGACGCCGGCAGTTTCCCACCAGCCGACCAGATTGGCCGCCATTGCCTTCGACACGCTTGAAACCCCCGCATCCATCGGCCACACCGTCGGGCGTCCACGGCCTGTGGTCAAGCGTTCTGATACATCCTATGTGGCAGAACGTTGAAATGGCGCGATAGCTGGTTGGAACCTTCGGAGGTTTGAGTGTCTGAACGCGAATCGATGTCTTATGACGTTGTGATAGTGGGGGCGGGGCCTGCCGGGTTGGCAGCCGCGATCCGGCTGAAACAGCGCGCGCAGGCACAGGATCGTGAACTGTCGGTGTGTGTCCTCGAAAAGGGCTCCGAAGTCGGCGCGCACATATTGTCGGGTGCGGTGATCGATCCGATTGCGCTGGATGAACTGATCCCCGACTGGCGGGACAGCGACTGCCCGATGACGGTGCCGGTAACGGAAAACCATCATTGGGTGCTTGGCCGCCAATCCAAATTCGCCATGCCCCATATGCTGTTGCCGCCGTTCATGAACAACAAGGGCTGCTACACCGTCTCGCTTGGCAGTCTTTGCCGCTGGCTTGCGGGGCAGGCGGAAAATCTGGGCGTGGAGATTTTTCCCGGCTTTGCTGCTGCCGAAGTGCTGTTCAACGAAGATGGGTCGGTCAAGGGCGTTGCCACCGGCGACATGGGTGTTGCCCGTGACGGCACGCACAAGCCTGATTATCAGCCGGGCATGGAATTGCACGCCCGCTACACCTTCTTTGCCGAAGGTGCGCGGGGCCATCTTACCAAGGAACTGAAACGGATATTCGCCCTCGATGCCGACAGAGCGCCACAAGTCTATGGCCTTGGCATCAAGGAATTGTGGGATATCGACCCGGCAAGGCATGTGCCCGGCCGGGTGATCCACACGCAGGGCTGGCCGCTGGACGATGCCTGGGGCGGCGGCTTCATCTATCATCAGGCGAATAACCAGGTCGCCATCGGCTTTGTCGTCGCGCTGGATTACAAAAACCCCTATCTTTCACCGTTCGAGGAGTTTCAGCGCTGGAAGACGCATCCGTCGATCCGCGGCTTGCTGGAAGGTGGGCGCCGGGTTTCCTATGGGGCGCGTGCGATCAACGAAGGTGGCTGGCAGTCGGTGCCCAGGCTGGTCTTCCCCGGTGGTGCGCTGATCGGCTGTTCGGCGGGGTTCGTGAACGTGCCGCGCATCAAGGGCACGCATACGGCCATGAAATCCGGCATGTTGGCCGCCGATGCCGCTTTCGACGCGATCATCGCGGACAGCACTGGCGAACTGACCGCCTATCCTGATGCGCTGAACGCCAGCTGGGTCGCCCGCGAATTGAAGATGGTGCGCAACGCCGAGCCGGCAGTGGCAAAGTTCGGCGGGACGATGGGCACCCTTTATGCCGGGTTCGACCTGTGGATGCATCAGCTGGGCATCAATCTGCCGTGGACCTTCGGGCATGAGGCCGATCACAAGACGCTATGGCGCAAGGATCAGGTCCGGCCGATCGATTACCCGAAGCCCGATGGAAAGATCAGCTTTGACCGGCTTTCCTCGGTGTTCCTGTCGAACACCAACCATGAGGAGGATCAGCCGATCCATCTCACCCTGAAGGATGATCGGATCCCGGTGGACTATAACCTGCCGATGTTCGACGCGCCGGAGCAAAGATATTGTCCGGCAGGGGTTTACGAGATCGTCGGAACCGAGGAAGGTGAACCGAGGCTCCAGATCAACGCACAGAATTGCGTTCATTGCAAAACGTGCGACATCAAGGATCCGAAGCAGAATATAAACTGGGTGGTGCCTGAAGGTGGCGGTGGGCCGAACTATCCTAATATGTAGTGTTGCGCTGGCTGGTCTGGCCGGTGGTCTGGCACAGCCGGCGCTGGCGGCGCGCAATGATCTGGCGGCCCTGCGCGCCTATGTGCGCGGGCGGGCGGCAATTGCCGACGACAGGCTTGGCGATGCGGCGCGTCTGTTCCAGATGGCGCTGACCGATGGCGGGCCTGATCCGATGCTGCGGCAGCGCACCTTCGGGCTGGCGCTGTTGTCCGGCGATGAAAAACTGAGCCGCACGCTGGCACAGCAGATTGAGGAGGGCGGCGGCAAGAGCGGGCTGGACACAAGGCTGGTGCTGCTGTCGTCCGCCGTCCAGAAGAAGGATTGGGCGCGCGCCCGTGCCATCAGGGATGAACTGATGCAGGGCAAGCAGTTGCTGTTTGCACTGCCGATCATCGATTCATGGATTGCCTTTGGATCTGGCGGGGATACGCTTGCCCCCATTCAGAACATCGGCAGGGACGCCGCAGCCAATGCCTATGCGGCTGAACATCGGGCACTTGTGCTTGGCGCCATGGGTCGCATCGATGAAGCGCTGACCGCTTTTCAGCCGCTTGTCGCCGACGATGAGGGGCGGTCGCTTCGCATGAAGCTGGCCGCTGCCGCACTGTTGCAGCGTCAACACCGCGATGATGACGCGCTGGCCATGCTGAACGGCGATTCGCCCGTGCTGAAGATGGCGGCCGCCGATGTACGCGATCATCGCGCGCTTGAGACAGGAGTGTTGACGCCTGCCGATGGCCTAGCCGCATTATTCACCCGACTGGCGGTTGATCTGTCGGCTGAAAAGGCGACACCGGCAAGCATCGCGATTGCGCGGCTGGCGACGTTCCTTGCCCCGTCCAGCGGCGATGGCTGGGTTGTCACCGCCAATATGCTGGCGCTGGATGGCAAGCCGGAAGCGGCGATGCAGGCGCTTTCCCATGTCGGCCAGCGTGATCCCTTCCTGCCGCAGGCGCAGGCATTGTCGATTACGCTGCTTCAGCGGCTTGGGCGGGGGGAGGAGGCGCTGGCGGTGGCGCAAACGGCAACCGCGCGGCCCCAGGCCGGAGCCGATGAGTGGGCGCAGCTTGGTGAAACGCTGACCGCGCTTGGCCGCCCACGTGAGGCGGCGGATGCCTATGGCGAGGCCATTCGCAGACTGCCAGCCGACAAGCCCAGCTGGTCGTTGTTCCTGCTGCGCGGCAGTGCCTTTGAACAAGCGGGCGACTGGAAATCCGCCGAACCTGAGCTGCGCCGTGCACTGGCGCTGGCGCCCGATCAGCCGGTGGTGATGAACTATCTTGGCTATGGCCTGCTTGATCGCGGCCTGCATGTCGCCGAAGCGCGCAAGCTGATCGAACAGGCAAGCGCCTTGCGACCACGGGATGCCGCGATCAGCGATTCACTGGCATGGGTCTATTATCGCGATGGCGATTATTCCCGTGCCATTCCGCTGCTGGAACGTGCCGTGCAGCTGGAACCTGGCGAACCGACGATCAACGAACATCTGGGCGATGCCTATTGGCAGGTCGGCCGCCGGCTGGAGGCGCGCTATGCCTGGCGGGCGGCGCTGGTCACTGCCGAGGGAACAGATGTGATCGACCGTCTGAAAGCCAAGATCGACATCGGCATGGACGGTAGCGGCATGGAAGGCAGGCAGAAGGACAGGCCGTGATCAGCCCGATGATTTCGGGCGATGAGGAACTGGCACCGGCCAAGATCAACCTTGCCCTGCATATCCGCCGCCGTCTCGACAATGGCTATCATGACATTGAAACGCTGTTTGCCTTTGTTGGCATTGGCGACCGGCTGCGTTTCGACAATGCCGATGGTTTGTCGCTGTCGATCGGCGGACCGATGGCAAAGGGCTTGAACGCCGGTGACGATAATCTGGTTGTCCGGGCCGCGTACCAACTGGCCGAAGCCGCGGCTATGGAGCCTTATGGCCGTCTCCACCTCCACAAGATATTGCCGGTGGCGAGCGGCATTGGCGGCGGATCGGCCGATGCCGCGGCAGCACTTCGTCTGCTCAATCGTAAGTGGCAGCTGAATTGGCCAATGGAAAGACTTGCCGACATCGGCACGAAACTTGGCGCCGATGTCCCGGCCTGCGTCCATTCACGGCCAATGTTCGGCACGGGCCGTGGGGACAGGCTGGTGCCGGTTGATCTGGGAGAGGTGGCGGAAATGCCCGTTCTTCTCGTCAATCCGGGCGTGGCCGTGCCGACCGGGCCTGTATTCGCCGGTTGGGATGGCGTCGATGAAGGACCGTTGAAATCCACAATCACCCTGTCCGCGCTTGGATCGGCGCGTAACGATCTTCAGCCCGGCGCAATCGCCATCGCTCCACAAACCGCCGATGTTCTGGAATGCCTGTCACGCCTCGATGGGGCGGTGCTGGTGCGTATGTCGGGATCCGGCGCGACCTGTTTCGCCTTGTTCGAACGGGAAGATCAGGCGCAGTCAGCGCAACGGTTATTATCCGCCAGCCAGCCGCAATGGTGGGTGTGCGCCACACGGCTTGCTGCTTTCTCCTGAATATCAGGCGGTGTTGAGCCGCCGTTCCACCAGATCCAGCGGCGCTGGCCCCGTTTCCAGCACATGACGATGGAATTGCCGCAGGTCGAACCTTTTGCCCAGCCTGTCGCGCATCGCATCGCGCATGGCAAGCAGGCGCAACTGCCCCAGCTTGTAGCCAAGCGCCTGTCCAGGCCAGGCCATATAGCGTTCCACCTCGCTTCGTGCCTGTGGCAAGCCCATGCCGGTCATTGCCGACAGCCTTGCAATTGCCTGTTCGCGCGACCAGCGATGATGATGAAGGCCGGTGTCGATCACCAGCCTTGCCGCTCGCGCCAGTTCTTCCTGCAAGCGGCCGAGATTGCTGAATGGATCTTGCCGATAAATGCCGAGTTCCGCAGCCAGCCGTTCGGCATAAAGCGCCCAGCCTTCCTGATAGGCGTTGAACGAGCCAAGCCTGGCCAGCAGCGGCGCTTCACCCCGGCCAAGCGCGACGGCGGTTTGCAGATGATGCCCCGGAATGGCTTCATGACAGGCAAGCGTGGTCAGGCGGAAACGCGGCAATGCATCGAGATCATGCAGATTTAACCAGAAGATCGCGGGGCGTGAGGAATCCAGCGCAGGCCCTTCATAAAAGCTGGTGGGCGCACCGGCTGCCGTCTGCGGCGGTTCGATGCGGACATCGATGGCAGGCAGGGTTCGCCATTCCCCCGGCAATATGCGGGGGGTAAGATTGGTGAGCCGCGCGAGGATGTCGTGCAATTCGTGCATCAGCGCGCTGCGGCCGTCGTCATTGTCGGCAAAGCGAAAACGTGCGTCCCGCGCCAAGCCATTCATGCGCTCACCAACGCTGCCGCTGCTGTAGCCCAGGTGGCGCAGGCTGCCATCCATTTCCGCCGTGATGCGGCGTACTTCCTCAAGGCCAAGCAGATGCACATCCGCTGCGGGCAGATGCGTATCGCCAAGTGCCTGCATATTGGCGGCATAAAGCGCATCACCATCCGGCTGTGCCCATACGCCGGCTTCCTCCCGCGCCTGATCGGCCAAGGCGCGCAACCGGCGGGACAGACGCGCCATGGCTGGTCTTGCAACATGATCGATGGCCCGGGCGCATCTTTTCATGGCGCGCTGGAAAATATCATCCGCGATCCATGCCGAAGACAGGCGCAGCCGAAAGCGTTCAAGCAATGGATGATCGCTTGCCCGAACGGTGGCAAACGCATCCGCAACGGCGATTGCCCCTTCAAGCAGCACGCGCGGAGGCCGGCAGCCGAGGGAAAAATCATGCGCCAGCTTTTCTTCCACCAGTCGGAAACCGTTGCCGAAGCTTTCCAGCTTTTCGCACCATGCATCTATCTCTTCCGGGGTGCGGAGCGACTGCTGGGTTTCCATGATCGCAAGGGTGTCGATGTGTGGGCCGCCGACCTGTGTCACCAGATAAGGCGCATGGGCTGCAAAGCCGAATGGATTGATCCGACCATAGGCAATTGCCGCCGATCCCGTGCCATTTTCCAGAACCGCACGGGCAATGGCCAGATCATCGCTTTCGGTGCTTGCGCCGATGCAGCTGATCATGTCCAGCTGGCGCACCCCGCGCTGCAATGCCTGCCGCCACGACAATTCACCGGCTGGCGAATAATCGTCCATGCGTCGCGCCAGTGCCCCGCCTTCCAGCGTTTCGACAAGCCCGGCATAGGTCGCTGTTTCCGGGCTGTGCGACAGAATTTCCTGCGCGATGCCGTCCAGCACGGGCGACAGTTCCACCGAACAGGCCGCATGCCGCGCGGCCCGTGCCGGACTGGCAAGGATGAGGCCTGCCGCCGCGAAACCGCCAATGGCTTCTCGCCGGGACCAGCCCCGCATTGGTTCACCTCCTTGAAAGCCGGGGAACTTCATGACACTGGCTTGGCTGAGCAACAAGACGGATCTCGGGCGCGCAATGATCAGGCAGACGCATGAACGCATCGCGGGGAACCCCGCCAATGGTATATTGATCGTTGCGGATCATGCATCGGCCCATGTGCCGGATGATGTCGATCTGGGAATATGCCCGTCTCAGCTCGCCCGTCACATCGCGGTGGACATAGGTGTCGATCCGCTTACCCGCGCGCTGGCAGCCAATTTGCGCGCGACTGCGATCCTGGCCTGTGTGTCGCGGCTGGTCATCGACCTCAACCGGGAGGAAGATGCACCAGGATTGATTCCGACGATCAGCGACGGCGTGGAGATTCCGGGCAACACCATGCTGGATGATTGGGAACGCGACATGCGCATCACCCGTTTCCATCGCACCTATCACGCGGCGATTTCACGCGAGATCCGCAATATGTGGCCGGCGCTGATCGTATCGGTGCACAGCTTCACGCCAAGGCTCGAGTCGCGCCCGGAAGAAGCACGTCCCTGGCAGATAGGCATTCTCTATAATGACGATGACAGGGCGGCACGGCTGGCGATACCGATGCTGGAGGCGCAAGGGCTGGCCGTGGGCGATCAGCAGCCCTATTCCGGCCGCGTCCTCAATCACACGATGAACCTTCATGCCGAAGAAGGGGGAATCCCCTATCTGGGCATTGAGGTGCGGCAGGATGAACTGGCCGACCGCACCGGCGTTTCGCGCTGGTGCCGGATATTGTCACCCGTCATCGCACAGGTCGCTGCTGAATTGAGTTGACGATCGGCGCTATAATCCGTCGAAAACCGACCCCTTATCGGCGGGAATAAAGGGGTTTCTGATCGCTTTGCTGGTCCATCCGGGCAACCGCCGTCGCAGGCCTGCCTGTATAATGGAGATCATCGAAATAGATCAGCGCGGTCGACTGGTCCGCCGACGGGGTTCCACTGGCTGATGCTGGCTGGTTCAACGGACCTGAAAGCGGCTCGCCATTAACGATCGGCTGGCCATTGGCGTTGCGCGGCACCGGCCCAGGCGCCAGGCTTTGCCGGTTTCCATGAAACAGCGGCGAGGGCGCGCAGGCGCTGACTGCGGCCGCAGCGAATAGGATCATGACACGCATGGAGAGAAACTTCATGATGTCGGCATAGATACAGGCTGGCGGCGCGATGACAAGAACAAGTTCCTTTTCCGCAATTCTCTCCTCTCAGGAAATGCGTCAGGCCGAAGTGGCGGCGATGGCGGGTGTTACCGGCGCACGTCTCATGGACCGGGCAGGCAGGGCAATGGCCGATGCGATTCGCGCATTTGCCTGCCCAATGCCAACGCTTATCCTCTGTGGTCCGGGCAATAATGGCGGCGATGGCTATGTGATCGCCGCCGAACTGGTTCGTCACGGCTGGCCGGTGACGGTTGCTTCACTTGGTGTGCCGCGTACCAGTGAAGCGCGCGGCGCGGCAGGCCGTTACCATGGCCCATTCACCCCTTTCGAAAATGCCCAGCCGCAACCATTGCTGGTCGATGCACTGTTCGGCACGGGACTGGTACGGCCGCTGGAAGCCAGGGTTGCACAAAGGCTGGCGATGCTGGCGGGCAATGCACGGGTGGCAGTGGCAGTCGATCTGCCCAGCGGAGTGGACAGCGACAGCGGCGCATTGTTGGGGGCGCAGGCTCCCTTTGCCATGACCATCGCCGCAGGTGCGTTGAAACGAGCGCATGTGCTTTATCCATCGGCGGGCATCTGCGGCCGGCTGGTGGTGGCGGACATCGGCATCGCCATGCCCGAAAATCACGATTGCCATCTGATTCGGCAACCTGTGCTCAACCCTCCTGGTCCTTCGGATCATAAATATACCCGTGGTTTTGTAACGGTTGTCGGCGGGGAAATGCGTGGCGCTGCTGTGCTGTCGGCGCGCGCTGCACAGGCGGCAGGCGCAGGCTATGTCGTGCTTGCCGATGTGGAGAATGGCGCACCATTTGAACCGGCGTCCATCATCCAGCGATGCGGATCGGCCAATGATGTTGAATCGCTGCTGGAAGATCAGCGGATCAGCGCCTTGGTCGTGGGACCGGGACTGGGGCGGGGCAGGGATGCGGCGCTGCGCCTTGATGCCGCACTGGCCCGGCCGCACCGTCTCGTGCTGGATGCTGATGCCCTCACGCTGCTTTCGGCGGCGGCGGTGCCGTTGTCACGGCGGCTGGAGGGGCAGGCAGCGGTGCTCACGCCGCATCAGGGGGAGTTCAACCGCCTGTTCGGCGAACTTCCCGGCAGCCGGATGGATCAGGCACGGCAGGCGGCCGAAACGGCGGGCGCGGTCGTGCTGTTGAAAGGGCCGGATGCAATCATCGCCGCGCCGGACGGCCGCACCGCCATAGATGGGCGGCCCTGCTTCTGGCTGGCCACGGCGGGCACCGGCGATGTGCTTTCCGGCGTGATCGGTGCAATGCTGGCGCGCGGTCTTCCCCCTTTCGAAGCCGCTTGTGCTGGCCTATGGCTGCACGGCGAAGCGGCCCAGGTGGCGGGGCCTGCGCTGGCGGCGGATCATCTGGTCCCCGCATTACGTCACGCCCTTGCCGAGGTTTCATGTCCGAATCAGTCCTGATCACCCGCCTTGCTTCTAGGGGCGATGGCGTTACCGCCGATGGTCGTCATCTCCCCGGCACCGCGCCGGGGGACCTGGTCGACATGGACGGCGCATTGGTGGAGCGCGGCCCGCATCATCAAGCGCCTGTCTGTGCCTATTTTGGCCGGTGCGGCGGTTGTCAGCTCCAGCATGTCGATGATGCCGCCTATGCCGGTTTCATCCGCGATCGCATTGCGCAGGCGCTCGCAAGTCAGGGGCTGGAAATACCGGAACTGGCGCCGGTGCATCTCTCCCCACCTGCAAGCCGCCGGCGCGCCAGCCTGCGCGCCACCCGTTCAGGCAAGCGCATCACCATTGGCTTCAATGAGGGGGAAAGCCATCAGATCATCGACATCGGTCAATGTCCGGTGCTGGACCCCACATTGGTTGCGCTGCTTGCACCGTTGCGAGAGCTGCTGCCGACGCTGATCGAAGATCGCAAGGCAGCGGTCGTGACGATGACGCTGTGTGATCAGGGTGTGGACCTGATGATCGGCCCATTGGAGATCGATAATTACCGCGCATTGGAAGCGATGAACGATTTCGCGTCTGCCCATGGCCTCGCGCGCCTGTCCGTCGACAGCGGCTATGGAGCCGAGCCGGTGCATATGCCGGAACATCCCACCATCAGCTTTGGCGGCATACCGGTGCGCCTGCCGGCAGGGGCATTTCTTCAGGCGACACCCGATGGCGAGGCGGCCCTGCGCCGTGCAGTCGAAACAATCGTGAGTGGCAGGAAACGCATTGCCGATCTGTTTGCCGGGCTCGGCACCTTCGCGCTGCCTTTGTCGGCGGCTGCGCATGTGACGGCGATCGACGCTGCCGGTGCCGCCATTGCCGCCCTGGGTGAGGCTGCGGGCAGGGCGCGGCGGCCGCTGGTGGCGCGTCATCGCGATCTTTTTCGTGCACCGCTGGACGTGATAGAATTGAACGGCTTCGATGCCGTGGTCGTCGATCCGCCACGCGCCGGCGCCCGCAATCAGGCGCAGATGCTTGCCAGATCGAAAGTACCGTCAATCGCGATGGTTTCGTGCAATCCATCCAGCTTTGCACGCGATGCAAAGACGCTCATCGACGGTGGATACCATATGCGCAAATTATGGCCTGTCGGTCAGTTCCGCTGGTCCACCCATGTCGAACTGGTTGCCTGGTTCGAGAGATGATTTTTAAACCCAGCTGAAAGAAAAACGCCGCTGCTGACATGGTCGGCAACGGCGTTTTCTTTTTTAGTATGACAAGGTTCAGTCGAACATCCGGCCATAGGCATGGCGCGGGCGATCCCGCCAATAGCCGCGATGATAGGCGTCCGATGCCAGCAGCGGCATCACCGAACCGGCTTCGGCAAATACCATCTGCTCCAGCGTGGTGTCCACCTTGCCCCAGCTTGCTGCTTCCTTCAGCGTGGAGGAGGAGCAAGCGCCGTCACGTACGTCCGCAACAGTGATCTGCACGGCGTATTTGTGCATTTCCACATCTTCATGACCAAGGATTTCGGCGCAGACGACCGTGTCCTGAATGAAGTTCTTGGGCACGCCACCGCCGATCATCAACAGGCCAGTGGTGCCTGCCTTGATCTTGATGTCGGTCAGTTCACGGAAATCCGCGATCGAATCCAGCGTCATGTAACGCGAGCCGCGCTTCATTGCATCGACCTGATGCTTGACGAGGCCAAAGCCAGCCGAACTGTCGGTGAAAGCCGGGCAGAAGATCGGCACATCATGCTCGAACGCCAGCTTGACCAGGCTGTTGTCCTTCTTTCCATGCTTGGAAAGATAGCGGCCCATTTCGCGGATGAATGCGCGTGACGAATAGGGCTGCGGCTCCAGCCCGTCTGCAATCACGCCAATGGTGTGGTCGCAATCCTGAAGCTGTTCCTCATCGATATAGGTATCATAGATACGATCGATGTAGAGCGAGCGCAGCGTGTTGTCGTCGGGGATTTCCAGCGCCTGATAATGCTTGTGGCCCAGGCCTTCGAAGAAATCCATGTCGACGATCGATGCACCGGTGGCGACGATCCCGTCCACCATGTTGTTGGCGACGAGATCGGCATAAAGATTCATGCAGCCGCCAGCCGAAGTGGAACCGGCGATCACCAGAAAGACCGAGCATTCGCGATCCTGCAGCATCTGATTGTAGATGCGCGTTGCACGAGCCAGATCGCGGCTGGTGAAGCTCATCCCTTCCATCTGGTCGATGATGGGGCGCGCATCGAAGCTCTTGATGTCGATGTGGCGCACTTCCCTGGACAGAAGCTCAGCCTTGCGCTGATCGTTCACCGGAAATTCGCTCATTATGAAACTCCAAGGCTAAGGGACCGGCTGCCCATGGGCAACCGATCCTTGTCTTCTGGTTCGGGACTTTTACAGCTTTGCGGCGATTTCGACCAACACCGCTCCATTGTCGACCGGTGCATAAAGGCTGGCCATCGGCTCATCGCCCACAACGACCGTCTCACCGGCAGTAAAACCGTTGAAACCGGTACGCATGGCGGCGCCATAGGCGCCCAGCATTCCAACTTCGATATAATCGCCGGCCTTGATGTCCGCCGGCAGGTCGAACGGGCCTGCCATATGATCCATGTCGTCGCAGGTGGGGCCATAGAAGCTGAAGGGCATCGTCCGCGCTTCGCTCTGCTTCTCTCGCACCAGCTGCACCGGGAAACGCCATGCGACATGTGCTGCATCGAACAGCGAGCCATAGGCGCCGTCGTTGATATAGAGCACGTCGCCGCGGCGGCGTTCCACCCGAACGAGCACGCTTGAATATTCGGCGCACAGCGCACGGCCCGGTTCTGCCCAAAGCTCCGCCGAATAGCTGACCGGCAGGCTTTCAAAGCCGCGGTGGATCGTTTCGAAATAATGTTCCAGCGCCGTCGGTTCCATCCCGGGATAGACGGAGGGGAAACCGCCGCCGACATCGATCACGTCCACCGTTACGCCTGCACGCACAATTGCGGCACGGGCACGCTCCAGCGCATTGGCATAGGCCTGCGGCGTCATTGCCTGGCTGCCGACATGAAAGCAGATGCCAAGGGCATCGGCGATCTGCCGGGTAGCGAGCAACAGGTCAGGCGCATCTTCGACAGACACGCCGAACTTGGATGCAAGGCTGAGCTTGGAATGGTCGGAAGACACACGCAGCCGCACGCACAGCGTCAGATCATCGGCGCCATTGGTCGCGGTGACGATCTTTTCCAGCTCTTCATGGCTGTCGAGCGAAAAGACGCGCACGCCATGGCTGTGATATGCCTCGGCAATCGCTTCCTCGGCCTTGACCGGATGCATGAAGCACAAGGTCGCCTGATCGCCCAGAACCTCGCGAACCAGTCGCACTTCGGCGATGGAAGCGACATCATAATGGGTGATGCCGCCGGCCCATAGCTCCTTGAGGAGATCAGGGGAGGGGTTTGCCTTTACCGCATACATGGCACGGCCCGGGAACTTCTCTACAAAGAAGCGGGCAGCACGACGTGCAGCGTGCGGACGAACAAGCGTGACCGGCTGGACCGGACGAAGGGATGCTATCCCCAGCGCGCTATGATGCCTGTGCAACTCAAGGGACCTCCAACGGGTAGTTGACGAATGCTGCCTTGCGGTTTGGAAGTCCCCATGGGGCAGCGGATGCGGCATATAGGATCGCAGGGACGCGATGTAAAGACCTTTTGTCCTGCCATCTTCCTGAAATAACCTTTAGTTTACAGCAGGTTATTTCATAATTAACGATAGACCAGCCTCAATGGTGGCATATGCGCGGTGAATGGTGCGGTTATTCGCCCGCTTTGCAGGGTGATTCCGCCAGTCTCTGCCGAATCCAGTCGTCGATTTCGGCGGCTGCACCGGGAGGAGCATCCAGCCCGACCTTGGTCCGGCGCCACAGAATGTCTTCAGCGCAGCTTGCCCATTCGCGTGTCACGAAATGTTCCAGCTCGGCCTCGAACAGCCCGCCGATCATCGGTCCGATGCCATTTTCGAGCATGGCCTCCGCGTCACGGCCGAAGCGGCGGCCAAAGCGACGAATGATCGCCGGGTCATAATAGCGGAAACGGCCGGGCAGATTATCCAGCCAACGATCGAAGGCGCTGCGATTATTCTCACCGCGCAGTGGTTCGAAATCGGCGCCGGGCAATATCGCCTTTGCCGTCCAGGGACGGGAACGGCGGACAACCCTGGACACCAGCGCTTCAGCCAGCAGGCGGTGCGTGGTAATCTTGCCGCCGATGACGGTGATGGCAGCCCTGTTGGAATGACGGTGCAATCTCCATTCCCGGCTTGTCTCCCGCGCATTTTTACCGGGTTCAACCAGTAGCGGCCGCACGCCGCCAAAGCTGTGGCAGATATCGGACATCTCGACCGGGCGGGAAAGCACGGCATTGGCGGCATCGATCAGATAGGCGCATTCGGCTTCGTCAGGCTTGGAATCCGCCGGGCTTTCCACATCCACTTCGGTAGTGCCGATCATCAGATATTGATCGGCCACAGGCACCATGAAGACGATGCGTTTATCGCTCTGCTGAAGGACAAGCGCATCGCTGCGTGAAGTCATGCGGCGCACGAGGATATGACTGCCCCTGACGAGGCGAAGCGCGGGCGCATCCTCCATATTCATGACATCGCGTGCAACTTCCCCAGCCCATGGCCCAGCGGCGTTGACCAGGAAACGGCCGGACAGGGCACTGCCATCCGCAAGCGTACAGCGCCACAGGCCATCTGCATGATCCGCATTTGTCATGGCATTGTGGTGGAAGAGATATGCGCCGTGATCTGCCGCATCACGCAAAAGCGCCACGACCATGCGGGCATCATCGACCCAGCCATCCCAATACCGCCATCCGGTGGTCAGTGTCGGGTCGAGCCCACGGCCGGCGGTGTCCTGCCGCAGCATGACCTTTTCGCTGGCAGCCATGCCACCGCGATTGCCGAGATGGTCGTAAAGCACAAGGCCAAGACGGATAAGCCATGACGGTCGCCCGTGCGGCGTGCATGGCAGCACGAACGACAGCGGATGGGTGATGTGCGGCGCTGCATTGAAGATCCGGCCCCGTTCGCTGAGCGCGCGCGAGACGAGCCTGAAATCGCCAAACTCCAGATAGCGCAACCCGCCATGCAAAAGCTCGGTCGAGGTGGATGACGTGCCGCTGCCGAAATCGCCACGCTCGACAAGTGCAACCGAAAGCCCACGCCCGGCGGCGTCACGCGCGATAGCCGCCCCATTGATCCCGCCGCCAATGATGATGAGATCGAAAATATTGCCCGAATCCATAAAACCCTAGCTAGGCCGACTGGTTCGGATAGAGAAGCGGGATGACTGGAGAGACTTCTTTTTCCGTCGCCTATTCACTGGCGATGATCATGGCCTTTGTGCTTCTGGCCGGCGGGCTGAACCTGTGGCTGCGGCGCAATGACAGGAAACGCGGCCTGCTGATGATCGCCGTGGCGGCAGTGCTGGTGATAAACGTATTGATCTGGACCATCCCGCTGCCCGGGCACTGACGGGCAGGGGCATCCGGGAACTGCCGCCCGCATAGGAAGCCTCCCTGTTTTCAGACGCGACAACAGGCGCTGGAAATGCAAACGGCCGGACCCATTGGCCCGGCCGTCATGCGGATCGTCAGGAGAGGACAGCGCCTTATTGATCGAGGAAGCTGCGCATCTTTCGACTGCGGCTTGGATGCTTCAGCTTCCTGAGCGCCTTCGCCTCGATCTGGCGGATGCGCTCGCGGGTGACGGAGAATTGCTGGCCCACTTCTTCCAGCGTGTGATCGGTGTTCATGCCAATGCCAAAACGCATTCGCAGCACACGTTCTTCACGCGGGGTGAGCGATGCAAGCACGCGCGTCACCGTTTCCTTCAGATTGGAATGGATCGCGGCGTCGATCGGGATGATCGCATTCTTGTCCTCGATGAAATCGCCGAGATGCGAGTCCTCCTCGTCGCCGATCGGCGTTTCAAGGCTGATCGGTTCCTTGGCGATCTTCATCACCTTGCGAACCTTTTCCAGCGGCATGGAAAGACGTTCCGCCAATTCCTCCGGTGTCGGTTCACGGCCGATTTCGTGCAGGATTTGACGACTGGTGCGCACCAGCTTGTTGATCGTCTCGATCATGTGCACCGGAATACGGATGGTGCGCGCCTGATCGGCGATGGAGCGGGTAATTGCCTGTCTGATCCACCAGGTCGCGTAGGTGGAGAATTTATAGCCACGGCGATATTCGAACTTATCCACCGCCTTCATCAGGCCGATATTGCCTTCCTGAATAAGATCCAGGAATTGCAAACCGCGATTGGTATATTTCTTGGCAATGGAAATGACGAGGCGCAGATTGGCCTCCACCATTTCCTTCTTGGCGATCCGCGCTTCACGCTCCGCCTTCTGCACCATGTTGACGATGCGACGGAATTCGCCCAGCTCCATGCCGGTTGCCTGCGCGATCTCGGCGATCTCGCTGCGGATCTTTTCAACCGCATCCGCTTCATTCGCGGCAAAGGCGGCCCATTTCTTGTCAAGCCTGCTGACATTCTGCAGCCAGTTCTCGTCCAGCTCATTACCCATGTAATGCTGGAGGAAGTCCTTGCGCGACACCTTGTGCCGTTCGGCAAGGCGCAGAATCTGCCCGCCAAGCGTCGTCAGCCGCCGGTTGTAACTGTAAAGCTGATCGACAAGATATTCGATCTTGGCATTGTGGAAGTGCACTGCCTCGACCATCGAGGTCAGCTCTTCGCGCAGCTTCAGGAACTCGCGGTCATCGCCTGCTTCCAGATCCTCGCCATTGGCAAGGCTTGCCAGACGGGCATCCTGAAGCCTGGTGAACTTGTCATAGGCGTCGGCAATGGCGGCAAAACGCTCCAGCGCATCCGGCTTGAGCAGCTCTTCCATTGCCGCGAGCGACAGGGCGTTATCCTCGTCATCTTCTTCCGAAGGACGGGGGGCGCGGCGCTCGGTGTAATTTTCATCATCGTCGTCGGAGGACTGGGCTTCATCCTCCTCCTCGTCCTCCTCCTTGAAGGAAGGACCAGCGACTTTCTCGCTGATCTCGCCGTCCTCATCCTCCTCTTCGCCTTCCACCTGCTCGGGGGTCGGATCCTTGGACAGCATTGCTTCAAGGTCGAGGATTTCACGAAGCTGCATCCGCCCTTCGTTGAGCGCCACCGACCAGTCGATGATCGCGTTGAAGGTCAACGGGCTTTCGCACAGGCCGGCGATCATCGTGTCACGGCCGGCCTCGATGCGCTTGGCGATGGCGATTTCGCCTTCGCGGGACAGCAGTTCCACCGCGCCCATTTCGCGCAAATACATGCGCACCGGGTCGTCGGTGCGATCGACAGTTTCCTTCTTGGTCGCGGTCGGCGTGAAGGTGGGGGAACCGTCGCCGTCTTCGGTGCTCAGCTCCTCCTCGTCGCCATCACCATCGGCGCCGTCGGGGTCCTGCTCCTCATTCTCGACGATGTTGACGCCCATTTCGCTGAGGGCGGACATCACATCCTCGATCTGCTCGGACGACATCTGGTCCTGCGGCAGCGCCTCGTTCAGCTCGTCATAGGTGATGTAGCCGCGCTTCTTGGCGCGGGTGATCAACTTCTTGATCGAGGCCTCGTTCAGGTCGATCAACGGCGCGTCACGTTCCGCCTTGCCGTCACCTGCGTCTGTCGCTGCTGCTTCGGTTTTCGCCATGCCTGCCGTTCGCCTGTCCGTCAATCTTCAGAACGCGCCAGACTCCGTAAACGGGCGTCAAGCGCATTACGTTCACCGAGCAGCCGCTGCTGTTCGGCATAATCTTCATCCGCGAGCGTGATACGGAACCTGCTGGTCGCTCCGGTCAACGCCGCATCAACTGCCAGCCGCGACGACAAGGCCTCCAGGACCGTTGCCAGATCACGACCCGCACGGTCGTCGTCACAATCCCGACGCGTGAACGAAAACGCGAGCCGGTTGGACCGGCGCACTTCCTCAGCCAGCGCGCCTACGCCCGCAGCCGCTAAATTGTTGTCGAGCGTGCGCTTGTCAAGGTTTGGATCGCGCATTGCGGCATCTACGATGATTTCGCGCAATCGCGCGAGTCCCGGATCGCCGATCGACAGGCGGGCCAGCCTTTCGCCCTGAGCCACCGCAAGCATCGGATGTTCGATAACGCCCGCCAGAATGGCGCGTAGCGTCGCATCGGCGGGCCGGCGTGACGACGGCGCGCTGCGAATGACTGGCTGGGGGGCGTTGGAGCGCGCCGAACCGCCGCGGAAATGGGCATAGAAACGTTCACGAAAGGCAGCTTCATAGGCCCTGCGGACATCTTCGTCGCCAATGGTGCGGGCATGGTCGCGCAGCCTTGCCTGAAGGCCGGCGCGCTGTTCCGGCGTATCCAGTCGGGCCGCCGCCAGTTCGGATCGCCAGATCCGTTCCACCAGCGGTTCGGCTTCTCCTGCCAGTCTTTCAAAGACAGACGGCCCGCCACTGCGGATCAGATCGTCCGGATCCTGCCCTGCAGGCAGGGTGATGAACCCCAGCGATTTGCCCGGCTTCAGCAGCGGCAATGCCCGCAACGCCGCGCGAATGGCCGCGCGCTGCCCGGCCGTATCGCCATCGAAGCAGAGCAGGGGGGTGTCGACAATGCGCCACAGCATCGACAGATGGTTTTCGGTCAGTGCCGTGCCCAACGGCGCCACCGCGTCGCCGATCCCGGCCTGATCAAGGGCGATGACGTCCATATACCCCTCGACAACGATCATCCGGCCCGATTTGCGCGATACAGGCCCTGCCTGATCGAGGTTGAACAATGTGCGGCCCTTGTCGAACAGGGGCGTGTCGGGGGAATTGAGATATTTTGGCTCGCCGTCGCCAAGGATGCGCCCGCCAAAGGCAATCACCCGCCCACGCGTGTCGCGGATGGGGAACATCAGCCGCCCACGGAACCGGTCATAGGGAGCGCCGCCGCCTTCAGGAGCGATCAGCAGCCCGGCTTCCACCAACCTGTCCATGCCATGGCTGTTGAGTGCCGAGCGAAGCCGCTGCCGGTCATCGGGGGCAAAGCCCAAGGCAAAGCGGGCGACGGCCTGGGAACCGATACCGCGCCCGGCCAGATAGTCCCTGGCCATGCCGCCCTGCACACCATGCAGCTGGGTGGCAAACCATTCGGCGGCGGCAGCCATGGTCTCGACAAGGCCGCCGCGTCGTGCTGCCTCCTGCGCATCTTCCCGGCTGTCGCGCGGCATTTCCAATCCGGCAAGCTGGGCAAGCTGTTCGACCGCCTCGCGAAAGCCGAGTCGCTCATGATCGGTCATGAAGCGGATCACGTCGCCATGCGCGCCGCAGCCGAAGCAGTGGTAGAAGCCCTTTTCGTCGTTGATCGTGAAGCTGGGTGTCTTTTCCTGGTGAAAAGGGCAGCAGGCCTTCCATTCACGGCCGGCGCGGATGATCTTCACCCGCCGGCCGATCACGCTGGACAGCGACACGCGGCTGCGTATCTCGTCCATGAAGGCGGGTGAAATCGCCATGTCAGCTGGCCAGCGCTTCCTTCACAAGGGCGCTGGCCCGTGCCATGTCGAACCGCCCGGCAAGCTTTTCCTTCAGCAACGGCATCACCCGCCCCATGTCCTTGGGGGATGCGGCGCCGGCTTCCGCAATGGCGGCGGCGACCAGCGCACGCGCTTCATCCTCGTCCATCTGCTTTGGCAGGAACTCCTCGATCACTGCCAGCTCGGCACGTTCGGCATCGGCAAGCTCGTTACGGCCGCCGCTGATATACATCTCGATCGATTCGCGGCGCTGCTTCGCCATCTTCTGGAGAACGTCGATCAGCAGCTGGTCATCATCGGCCGGGGCATCGCTGCCGCGCAGTTCGATGTCACGATTCTTGACTGCGGCCTGAATCAGGCGGATGGCTGACGTGCGCGCTTCTTCGCGCGCCTTCATCGACTTGATGAGCGCGGCCTTGATGTCGTCGCGGATCATTGTGTTCCCTGGGGTGCTGGTGGAAAGAAGCAATGATAATGCCAAATGCAGGATTTTAATAGATTGACGTGGCGCCGATCGATGCCTAGGAACGCCGCCGTTTATCCGCAGTCCATGCCAGCAAAAAAAGGAGGCCGCCCGTGGCCGTTGCCGATCCCGAACGCGCGCCCGACAAACCGACGGGCGTGCTGGTTCTTGCTGACGGCTCGGTCGTCTGGGGCCGGGGCCTTGGCGCCGAGGGTGATGCCGTTGGCGAGGTCTGCTTCAACACGGCGATGACGGGCTATCAGGAAGTGATGACCGACCCTTCCTATGCCGGGCAGATCATCACCTTCACCTTTCCCCATATCGGCAATGTCGGCACCAATCCGGAGGATGTGGAGGCGCTGAACCCCCATGCGCTGGGTTGCATCCTGCGTGAGGATGTCACCGCCTCGTCGAATTTCCGTTCCACCCAGCGGTTCGATGCGTGGCTCAGGGCCAATGGGCGCATCGGTCTTGCCGGCGTGGACACGCGTGCGCTCACCCGTCGGATCCGTCTGCACGGCGCGCCCAATGGCGTCATCGCCCATCATCCGGACGGTGAGTTCGACATTGATGCGCTTGTTGCGAAGGCGCGTAACTGGCCAGGCCTGGAAGGCATGGATCTGGCCCGCGATGTGTCTGTGACTCAAACCTATAAATGGAATGACGGCCTGTGGGATCTTGGCCAGGGCTATGCCGAAGGCAAGGCGGTGGACGATGCGCCGCATGTCGTGGCGATCGATTACGGCATCAAGCGCAACATCCTTCGCAACCTTGTCGATGCAGGCGCGCGCGTGACGGTGCTGCCGGCAACGGCCAGCTTTGAAGACATCATGCGCCATAATCCCGATGGCCTGTTCCTTTCCAATGGTCCTGGCGATCCTGCAGCGACCGGCGAATATGCCGTGCCCGTGATCCGGCAATGGCTGGAGACGAAGAAGCCGCTGTTCGGCATCTGCCTTGGCCACCAGATGCTTGGCCTGGCCGTTGGTGCGAAAACATCCAAGATGCATCAGGGGCATCGCGGCGCCAATCATCCGGTCAAGCGGCTTGACGACGGGCGGGTGGAAATCACTTCCATGAACCACGGGTTCGCGGTTGATGCGGAAAGCCTTCCCACCAATGCGCGGCCCACCCATGTGTCGCTTTTCGACGGATCGTTGTGCGGGCTGGAACTGACTGATCGCCCGGCCTTCAGCGTCCAATATCATCCCGAGGCAAGTCCCGGTCCGCAGGACAGCCATTATCTGTTCCAGCGGTTCGTCGGTCAGCTGAAGAAGTAAGTCATGCCAAAACGCACAGACATTTCGTCCATCCTCATCATCGGCGCCGGCCCTATCGTCATCGGTCAGGCCTGTGAGTTCGATTATTCGGGCACCCAGGCTGTCAAGGCGCTGAAGGAAGAGGGATACCGGATCATTCTGGTCAACTCCAACCCGGCAACGATCATGACCGATCCGGACATGGCGGACGCCACCTATGTGGAGCCGATCACGCCCGAATTCGTCGCCAAGATCATCGAGAAGGAGCGGCCGGACGCGGTGCTTCCGACGATGGGCGGGCAGACGGCGCTCAACACAGCGCTGGCGCTGGCAAAGGACGGCACGCTGGACAAATTCGGTGTGAAGCTGATCGGCGCCAATGCCGAAGCGATCGAAAAGGCCGAAGACCGGCTGAAGTTCCGCGATGCCATGGACCGCATCGGGCTGGAATCACCCCGTTCCGTCATCGCGCACAATATCGACGATGCACTTGCCGCGCTGGATCATGTCGGCCTGCCGGCGATCATCCGTCCGTCCTTCACCCTGGGCGGCACCGGCGGCGGCATCGCCTATAATCGCGATGAATTCATCCAGATCGTCACCGGCGGCCTCGATGCCAGCCCGACGACCGAGGTACTGATCGAGGAATCGGTGCTTGGCTGGAAGGAATATGAGATGGAGGTGGTCCGCGACCGTGCGGACAACGCCATCATCGTCTGCTCGATCGAGAATATCGATCCAATGGGCGTCCACACCGGCGATTCCATCACTGTCGCGCCAGCGCTGACGCTGACCGACAAGGAATATCAGATCATGCGCAACGCCTCTATCGCGGTGTTGCGGGAAATCGGTGTGGAAACAGGTGGTTCCAACGTTCAGTTCGCAGTCAATCCCAAGGATGGGCGGCTGGTCGTGATTGAGATGAACCCCCGTGTGTCGCGGTCCTCCGCGCTTGCCTCCAAGGCGACGGGTTTTCCCATCGCAAAGGTCGCGGCCAAGCTGGCGGTCGGCTATACGCTGGATGAAATCACCAACGACATCACTGGCGCGACGCCCGCGTCGTTCGAACCGACGATCGACTATATCGTCACCAAGATCCCGCGCTTTGCCTTTGAAAAGTTCAAGGGGGCCGAGCCGCTGCTCAGCACGGCGATGAAGTCTGTCGGCGAAGTGATGGCGATTGGCCGAAGCTTCCACGAAAGCCTGCAAAAAGCATTGCGCGGTCTTGAAACAGGCCTGTGCGGCCTCGACGAATTTGCGCCGCTGAAGGGTGCATCGCGCGAAGAAATTGAAGCCGTACTTGCGCGCCCTACACCAGACCGGCTGCTGGCGACGGTGCAGGCGTTGCGCGAAGGCTTCACCATCGATGAAGTTCACCGTATAACGCGTTATGATCCTTGGTTTCTTGAGCGGTTCGCCGAAATCGTCGATGCTGAAAACAAGATCATCGAAAACGGGCTGCCCAATGATGCGCGCGGGCTGAGACAGCTTAAGGAAATGGGCTTTTCGGACCAGCGCCTTGCCCAGCTTGCCCTCCGCTCCGTCCATATCCGCAACGGCGATGGCCAGGCCATGGCGAAGGCGCAGGCCCAGGGTTCGGGTGTCGTCCATGACGCGGCCCGCGCGCTGGCGGGTGGCGTCACCGAACATGAAGTCCGCGCCCTGCGCCACCGTCTTGGCGTCCATCCCGTTTTCAAGCGGATCGACACCTGCGCGGCCGAGTTCGAGGCACGCACCCCCTATATGTATTCCACCTATGAAGCGCCCAGCTTCGGAGAGCCGGAGTGCGAGGCGGGGGTCAGCGACCGCAACAAGGTGGTGATCCTTGGCGGTGGCCCGAACCGTATCGGCCAGGGCATCGAATTCGATTATTGCTGTTGCCATGCCTGCTTTGCACTTGAAGATGCGGGTTATGAAACGATCATGGTCAACTGCAATCCGGAGACGGTAAGCACCGACTATGATACGTCCGACCGGTTGTATTTTGAGCCATTGACGGCCGAGGATGTGCTGGAAATCCTCACCCTCGAACAATCTCGCGGTCATCTTGCCGGCGTGATCGTCCAGTTCGGTGGGCAGACCCCGCTTAAGCTGGCGCAGGAACTGGAAAACGCCGGTATTCCCATTCTGGGCACCAGCCCGGACGCAATCGACCTTGCCGAAGATCGCGAGCGTTTCGCGGCGCTGATCGAAAAACTTGGCCTGAAACAACCGCGCAACGGCATCGCCCGCAGCCGGGAGGAGGCGCTGGCAGTGGCGGAGCGCATCGGTTATCCGGTGCTCATGCGTCCCAGCTATGTGCTTGGCGGCCGTGCGATGGAGATTGTAGAGGATCCCGCGCAGCTCGATAATTATATCCAGGCAGCGGTGCAGGTGTCCGGCGACAGTCCGGTGCTGATCGACCAATATCTGCGTGACGCGATCGAGGTGGATGTCGACACGCTTGCGGATGGCGATGCGGTCGTGGTTGCCGGGGTTCTTCAGCATATCGAAGAAGCCGGCGTTCACTCCGGCGATAGCGCCTGCACGCTGCCACCTTATAGCCTTTCCACCGATATCATCTCTGAAATCAAGCGTCAGGCAAATGTTCTTGCCATTGCGCTTGAAGTGAAGGGATTGATGAACGTTCAGTTCGCGGTCAAGGATAACGACGTTTACCTGATCGAGGTGAACCCACGCGCCAGCCGCACTGTCCCCTTTGTTGCCAAGGCTATTGGCCAGCCGATCGCCAAGATCGCGGCAAGGGTGATGGCGGGCGAACCGTTGAAGAGCTTTGGCGAATTGCGGATCGATTACGAAAACTTCCGCCATATCGCTGTAAAGGAAGCCGTTTTCCCCTTTGCTCGTTTCCCCGGTGTCGATCCTGTGCTTGGGCCGGAAATGCGTTCCACCGGCGAAGTGATGGGCATCGACCGCGATTTCTCGCGCGCTTTCGCAAAGTCCCAGATTGGCGGGGGCACCCAACTGCCGCTGTCGGGTACGGCCTTTGTGTCGGTGAAGAATTCGGACAAGCCGCATATCCTGCCGGCGGTGCGCAACCTGCTCGACATGGGGTTCAAGGTGCTGGCCACCAGCGGCACAGCGGATTTCCTTGCGGAAAATGGCCTTGCGGTAGAGCGTGTGAACAAGGTGCAGCAGGGCCGCCCGCATATCGTCGACAAGATCAAGGACGGTGAGGTGGCGCTGATCATCAACACCACGGAAGGTTGGCAGTCGCTGAAGGACAGTCAATCGATCCGTGCTTCGGCGCTTTACGGCAAGGTGCCCTATTTCACCACGGCAGCGGCAAGCCTGGCCACAACACAGGCTATCGCCGCTCTTCGGGGAGAGGCCCTTGAAGTGCGCTCCCTCCAGTCCTACTATTCAACTCTCGACGGATAATTCCTGCACTGCCGTTATCCTTGGTTTCCCTTCGGGAGCCGGGGATCGGTTTTGACGGCAGGCGACGAAAGGAACGAGATGGCGACGGTCGAAAAACTGCCTATGTTGGCCGAAGGTCATGCAAGGTTGACCGAGGAATTGCATCGCCTGAAGACTGTTGAGCGCCCCTCGATCGTGGTTGCGATCGAGGAAGCGCGCGCGCATGGCGATCTTTCCGAAAATGCCGAATATCATGCGGCAAAGGAACGGCAGGGCCAGATCGAGGCGATGATCGCCGACCTTGAAAGCTCGCTTTCCCGTGCGCAGGTCATCGATCCGAAGACTCTGAGCGGCGACAAGGTTGTCTTTGGCGCAACCGTGCATCTTCTTGATGAAGACGACAAGCCGATCAAATACCAGATCGTTGGCCAGTCTGAAGCCGATGCGCGCATTGGCCGGATTTCCTATTCGTCACCGCTTGGCCGTGCCTTGATCGGCCGGCAGGTGAATGACGAAGTGGAAGTGGCGACGCCATCGGGCGATCGCTATTATCAGATCACCAAGCTCGAGTTCATCTGAGCTTTTCATGAGAAGTCGGCCCATCGTCACCCAGGGCATCACCCTGGCGGCGGTGGCCGTCTATCTGCTGTCCCGCGTCAGCGGTGAACAGGCCAGCATCGACTGGGCTTATGCGGCCGGGATCGTGCCTGCGCGCCTTTCCGGCCAAATGGCTGTCGATACTGCGATACCTGCCGTGCTGACGCCACTCAGCGCAACCATGTTGCACGGTTCGCTGCTGCACCTGGGTTTCAACATGCTGATGTTCTTCTACATCGGCCGCCCGGCTGAAGCGGCGCTGGGCCATTGGCGCTTTCTGTTGCTTTACGTGATCGGCGCCTATGCGGCGGCGGCGGCGCAATGGATTGTCGCACCCATGTCGACAGTGGCGGTCATTGGTGCAAGCGGCGCTATTTCGGCGGTGCTTGGCGCCTATGCGCTCTATTTCGGAGAAAGAAGGGCTGTGGCCGGGCGCTGGCTGTCAGCCGAGGTGCGGCATGTGCTGTGGCTGGCCGTAAGCTGGATCGGCCTGCAACTGCTCATCGGTCTTGTCATGAATGGATCAGGCGAGGGCGGCTTTTTCGGTATGATCGCCATCTGGGCGCATATCGGCGGGTTTATCGCCGGGCTGATCGTCGCCCGTCCGCTGCTGCGTCTTGGCCGTCACTGATCCGTCTGGCTGAACGGGGGAGAGCGAAAACGCTCTCCTCGTCAGCGTCAGTTTCAGTCCACCGCGCCCGGATGAAGCAGGCGGTGCAGGTGAACGATTACATAGCGCATTTCCGCATCGTCGACGGTACGCTGGGCGTTTGCACGCCAGGCGGACTCGGCTTCCTTGAAATTGGGAAAGATGCCGACAATGTCCAGATTATCAAGATCAACAAAATCAAGATGTTGAGGGTCTTTCACCCGCCCACCGAACACCAGATGCAATTTGCTTTCCGGCATGATGCGATTGCCTCCTTCACTAAATCGGAAATCAGCCGCACCTAAAGCACTTCCGCTGCATCCGGGAAACCGTTTTCAGGAAAAATCACGTTCAACAGACGGGACCGGCGCCAGCCTGCGGGGGAGGTGCCGGCCCTTATCGATCAGCCGTTCCTGCGGGACTGCATGAACTTGATCAACGCGTCAAAACCATTGCGCTGGATCACGCTGCGGAAATCGGCTTCCTGAGTGAGGGCGAGATTGACGCCCGCCACCGTGATATTGGTGATCTGGAACTTGCCGCCGATCTTGACCAGCGACCAGACAGCCTCAAACGGGCGCTGGCCGGGCTGAACCACGCGGGAGAAAACAGCATAGCCAGATCCCACGGGCTGCACGCGCACGACGCTGAGATCCGCATTGGCATAGTCATAAAGCCGGTCGGCATAGGTGCCTACCACATAATCGGGGAAGGCGGCCATATAGGCCTGATATTGCTGGGGCGTGATCTTTGCCCGTTCAGCGCGGATCAGCCGGTCACCCACCTGCTTGACCGCCACATTTTCCTTCAGCATCGCGCGGAACTTTGCGCGTGCCTCTTCGCGCGACAGGGACTTGTCCCGCAAGATGGCAAAGGCCTTGTCGGCAAGATTATCGATGAACTTGCCGGCCTCCTGTGTGGCGGCGCTTGCGGTCTGCGCGGTGGCAGCCGGAATGGACGCCGTTCCAGTGACGGCCAGTGCCGAAAAAACAGCTAGTGCAACTTTCGCGTTCACTCGCATGACTTACTCCAAGAACAAGGGGGCGCGCCGTACCTTGTGCATCATCCATGAAACCATAAAGGATGGACGGCCTTTTCACTGGCCGTCCATGGCATGAAATGGCTGAACCCCCATTGAATGGAGGTTGACCATGTGCTGGATCAGCGGCGGAGCCTGTCGATAGCATCGCGCGCCGTCTGGCCAGCTTGCGAAGCGGTATCCGCGGCCAGATTGCGCACCTGATCGAGCTTTTCCCGCATATTCTCGCGGTTTATGCCCTGTTCGTCCAGCGTATCACCGATAGTGCGCACCACTTCGCGCGCCTTGCTGCCCGCCTTGTCACGATAGCCCGCCAGACGACGGCGCTCCTCTTCGGTGCGGGGGAAAAGCGCGCCAATTGCAATGCCAAGCGCAATACCGCCGGCAACAGCCGCCAACGGATTTTCCTTTACCGATTCCATGATGCGGCCGCCCACGCCGGATTTTTCCCGATGATGATCGGCATACTCTTCCGCGCGGTCACGCACCTTGCCGAATGCCTTGCGAGCGGATTTGCTGGCCGCGGCAATTTCCTCGCCTGCGGTGTCGGCTGCCTTGCTCATGCCCTTGCGGGCCTCGTCCGCCCAATCTTCAACATGTTTGCTCATCGCGATCCATCCTTGTCTGAAGGCCGATCGGCCATTGTCATATTGCGCGCGGTACCGCCTGGGTCCGCGTGCCTCACATTCTTCTTCCTTGCCCTGTTGTTTTGCGCGCATCGCGGCAATGCTGCCAAGCAAGGCCACTGCCGTTGCACGGAACCTGAACAGGGTGAGGACAAGCGCCAGCCAGTCCACACGTCCGCTGCGAGCGCGGATCACTGCGTCACTGACAAGGGAGAAAGGCTTCATCCGCGCAAAAAGTGCCTCGATGCTGCCGTTCAACCTTCGCCGGGCAATGGCGACGCGCTTTTTTTCCACGTCCAGATCATTGTCGGCCGGGTTCATCCCACTGCCTCCCTGTATTGCCTGGCCGGCGCAGTGGTGCCGTCTGCCTGCTCAAAATCATCCGCCGCGGATAGAGGCGCATCTTCAGCTTCGGCCTCATCCTCTACAACCTCTGCCGGCCGCCATGATCTGTGCCACTGGCGCCGCATGGCGGAGCGAGCGAGCAGGATAATCACCAGCCCCAGGATCAGGCCAGCACCACCCACTGCGAATGCAGCACCGAATGGGCCGATGTAGCGTGCAAGGCCGATGACTATGCCCACAAGCAGTGCAATGAAGGCGGCGAGCATGATCGTGCCGCCGACTGCCATCGCCACCATCGACGCGATCAGCGCCTGCAGTTTCAGCGAATAGCTGCGTTGCGCTAGCGCCATTTCCGCCCGGAAAAGGGCCTTTGCATTATCCAATATGTCGCCAAGCAAGTCGGTTAGACTTGGCCTTGGCGGCAGTTGCCCCTTTTCCTCATTCGTGTCGGTCATGCGTTGCTATCGTTACCGGATTTCAGCACACGGGCCACGAGGAAACCAAAGGCGGCAGCGGCACCAATGGCGGCAACCGGGCTTTTGCGGATCATGTCGCGAGCATCTTCGCCCAAAGTCGTAAAGTCCTTTTCACGCAGGGATGAAGCAGCGCCCGAAACCGCATCGGCGGTCTTACGTGCATATTGGCCGTAATTCTCGCCGAGTTTTTCATCCACCGAGCGTGCCGCATCGTTGAGCATTCCCGACAGGCTGTCGAGCAGGTCGGATGCCTTGGACTTGCCGGCATCTGCATATTCGGTTGCGCGATTGCCCGCCTTGTCCTTGATCCGGCCTGCCTCATCCGTCAGCCGGGCCTTTGCGGCAGCAAGGCGCTCTTCCACCGTCCGGGCGGTTTCCGCAGCCGTGCCTTCGGCGCTGGTGGCTGCCGTGCCGATGGTTTCACTGTTGGTGGTGGTGGCAGTGCTCGTGCTTTCGGGCGACGTCTCAGTCATGGTGTTGGTCATGTCCATTCCTTCACTATTGCCTCAATGCGTCCTTAACCGATCAGGGGCAGGAGTGTTCCGGCATTTCTTTCGGGGGCGAAAGGACATTTTTGTCCGGTTGCCCTTTCCCGCGCCGGCGGCTATCGCGCCTGCGGGTTGCCAACAAACCGGGTGGAAAGCAGATGACAGCGATTATCGACATTCATGGCCGTGAAATTCTCGATAGCCGGGGCAATCCGACGGTAGAGGTTGATGTCCTTCTCGATGACGGCAGCTTCGGTCGCGCCGCCGTGCCTTCGGGTGCGTCGACCGGTGCTTATGAAGCAGCCGAAAAGCGGGATGGGGACAAGTCGCGCTATCTGGGCAAGGGTGTGCTTGCAGCGGTCGAAGCGGTGAATGGTGAGATCGCCGAAGCCGTTCTGGGGCTTGATGCCGAAGAGCAGGACGAGATCGACGGTGTCCTTATCGATCTGGATGGTACGCCGAACAAGGCCCGGCTGGGCGCGAACGCCATTCTGGGTGTCAGCCTTGCCGTGGCAAAGGCTGCGGCCGATGCGCGCGGCCTGCCGCTGTTCCGCTATGTTGGCGGCGTTTCCGCACGGGTGCTGCCGGTGCCGATGATGAATATCGTCAATGGCGGTGTCCATGCAGACAATCCGATCGATTTTCAGGAATTCATGGTCATGCCGGTGGGCGCGGACAGCATCGCCGAAGCTGTGCGTTGGGGCGCCGAGATTTTCCACACGCTGAAAAAGGGCCTGTCGGAAGCCGGGCTTTCCACCTCCGTCGGCGACGAGGGCGGCTTTGCACCCAAGCTTGCCAGCACCACCGACGGGCTGGATTTCGTGATGCGTTCGATCGAGCAGGCCGGATACAAGCCGGGCGAGGACGTGATGCTCGCGCTCGATTGCGCCTCCACCGAATTCTACCGCAATGGCCGTTATGAGATGACAGGCGAAGGCAAGAGCCTGGATGCCGGCGCCATGGCCGATTATCTGGTGGAACTGTGCGGCCGTTATCCGATCGTCTCGATCGAGGACGGCATGGCCGAAGACGATTTCGAAGGTTGGAAAATCCTGACCGACAAACTCGGCGGCAAAGTCCAGCTGGTGGGTGACGATCTGTTCGTGACCAACCCGGCACGGCTGCGCGAAGGCATTGCAAAAGGGCTGGCCAATTCGCTGCTTGTGAAGGTGAATCAGATCGGTTCGCTCAGCGAGACGCTGGAAGCCGTGGATACCGCGCATCGCGCCGGCTACACCGCCGTCATGTCGCACCGTTCGGGCGAAACCGAAGACTCGACGATCGCCGATCTCGCCGTTGCGACCAATTGCGGTCAGATCAAGACCGGCTCGCTTGCCCGGTCGGATCGGCTTGCCAAATATAACCAGTTGATTCGTATCGAGGAAGAGCTTGGCAGCTCGGCTCGCTATGCAGGAAAATCAGTGCTTTTGAACGAACGGGCTTGATGCGCGGCTCAAGCTCTGATTCTATGGCATGATGAACAGGCCGGTAACTTTGCTGAACATGGCGCGGGGAGCAGTCATTCCCGCGCTGTGTGTCGCATTCATAGGCTATTTCGCCTATCACGCGATCATGGGTCCGTCCGGGCTTCTTGCCTGGGGTGGCTATAAGAGTGAGCGTGCCCGGCTTGAAATTGCAGCCTCCCGCATGGAGGGGCAGCGCACCCGGCTTGAACAGCGCGCGCGCCTGCTCGATCCTCGCCATGTCGACCCCGATCTTGCGGACGAACTCGTGCGCAAGAACCTGGGCGTCGTTCGCCCGGACGAAATCGTCATTCCGCTGGGTTGAAGCACGCACCGCATTGAAAGGCGCGCGTGAAGGTGCTTATAGGCATATCGTGTTCCTCTTTTGAAAGGCGACGTCGATCGTGGCGAAACAGGCCTCTCCCAACCGCCGTGCATCTGCATCATCACCACCCCTGGCAAACAGGGAGCGGCCCAGCGAACCAACCAGGTACAAGGCCGATCGTGAGGAGCTTCTTGGCTTCTATAATCAGATGATGCTGATCCGCCGGTTCGAGGAGCGGGCCGGCCAGCTTTACGGACTGGGTCTGATCGGCGGTTTCTGCCATCTCTACATCGGCCAGGAAGCCGTGGTGGTCGGCCTCCAGTCCGCGCTTCGCGAGAAGGACAGCGTGATTACCGGCTATCGCGATCACGGCCATATGCTCGCGTGCGACATCGATCCTAAGATCGTCATGGCAGAGTTGACCGGACGCGCCGCCGGCATTTCCCATGGCAAGGGCGGTTCGATGCACATGTTCTCGGTCGAGCATGGCTTTTTTGGCGGCCACGGCATCGTCGGCGCGCAGGTGCCGATTGGCGCCGGTCTTGCCTTTGCCCATAAGTTCAAGGGCGATGATGGGGTCAGCATCGCCTATTTCGGTGACGGCGCCGCCAATCAGGGGCAGATCTACGAGACGTTCAACATGGCGGAGCTGTGGAAGCTGCCCATCGTGTTCGTCATCGAGAACAATCAATATGCGATGGGCACCAGCGTCAATCGCGCAAGCGCGGAAGACCAGCTCTACCGGCGTGGCGAGAGCTTCCGCATTCCGGGCATTCAGGTCGATGGCATGGACGTGCTGGCCGTGCGCGGTGCGGCGGAAGTCGCGGTGGAATGGGTGCGTTCCGGCAAGGGTCCGGTGCTTCTGGAAATGAAGACCTACCGCTATCGCGGCCATTCCATGTCCGACCCGGCGAAATATCGCTCCCGCGACGAAGTGCAGTCCGTTCGTGAAAAATCGGACCCGATCGAGGCGGTGAAGCGTGAACTGCACGAGGCAGGCGTGTCCGAGGACGAGCTGAAGAAGATCGAGCAGGATATTCGTGCGCGCGTGTCCGATGCCGCGGATTTCGCGGAAAGCTCGCCCGAGCCTGAAATGTCCGAACTCTATACTGACGTACTGGTGGGTCGCTACTGATGTCGATCGAGATAAAGATGCCGGCGCTTTCGCCGACGATGGAAGAAGGCACGCTTGCCAAATGGCTGGTCAAGGAAGGCGACACCGTTTCTTCCGGTGACATCCTCGCCGAGATCGAGACGGACAAGGCGACGATGGAGTTCGAATCAATCGACGAGGGCACCATCACCAGCATCGTCATCCCGGAAGGGACCGATGGTGTGAAGGTCGGCACCATCATCGCCGTGATCAATGGCAGCGATGAAGACAGCACGCCGAAGGCCGCAGCCAAGCCGGCAAATCCGGAACCCGGCGAACAGGGCAATACGGCACCGACGCAGCCGAAGCCCGAACCGGAAGTCGCGTCACGCAAGGCTGCTGCTGCAGCGCCGGTGGTTGCGGCGGATCCCGATCTGCCCGAAGGCACGAAGATGGTCCGCCAGACGGTGCGTGAAGCATTGCGCGACGCCATGGCCGAGGAAATGCGCACCGACGAGCGGGTGTTCGTGATGGGTGAGGAAGTCGCCCAATATCAGGGCGCCTACAAGGTCACCCAGGGACTGCTCGACGAGTTCGGTGACAAGCGGGTGATCGATACCCCCATTACCGAATATGGTTTCGCCGGTATCGGCGTCGGCGCGGCAATGGGCGGCCTGAAGCCGATCGTGGAATTCATGACGTTCAACTTCGCCATGCAGGCGGTTGATCACATCATCAATTCGGCTGCCAAGACCAATTACATGTCCGGCGGGCAGATGCGCTGCCCCATCGTGTTTCGTGGTCCCAATGGCGCGGCATCGCGCGTCGGCGCACAGCACAGCCAGAATTACGGGCCGTGGTATGCTGCCGTCCCCGGCCTGGTGGTGATCGCGCCCTGGTCCGCAGCCGATGCCAAGGGCCTGCTGAAAGCGGCGATCCGTAGCGAAGACCCGGTGGTTTTCCTGGAGAACGAGCTTCTTTACGGCCAGTCCTTCGACGTTCCGGACGCTGAGGACTTTGTGCTGCCGATCGGCAAGGCCAAGGTGGTGAAGGAAGGCGCGGACGTCACGCTTGTCGCCTATTCGATCGCGGTTGGTGTTGCTCTGGAAGCGGCTGAAAAGCTCGCCGGTGAAGGGATTGACGCCGAAGTCATCGATCTTCGCACGCTGCGCCCGCTCGACAGGGAAACGGTGCTGGCCTCGCTTGCCAAGACCAATCGTATGGTCGTGGTCGAGGAAGGCTGGCCGACCTGCTCCATTGCATCCGAAATCATGGCGATTGCGATGGAAGATGGTTTTGACAATCTCGACGCGCCGGTGCTTCGCGTAACCAATGTCGATGTGCCGCTTCCTTATGCCGCAAATCTGGAAAAGGCGGCGCTGATCAAGGTGGAGGACGTTGTCTCCGCGGCAAAGACGGTGTGCTATAAACAGGGCTGAAAAAGGCCCTTCACGCCCCGTCACCATGGGGCATCGGCAGCTTCATTCCTGATAGGAATTGCCGGTGCCCGCCAGCCACCGCCGATTAGCCTGCCGAATTGACCGCCACTGAGCGCCCGGAGTTGGAAATGCCGATTGAGATCAAGATGCCCGCCCTGTCCCCGACGATGGAAGAAGGGACCTTGGCAAAATGGCTGGTCAAGGAAGGCGACACCGTTGCCGCGGGCGATCTGCTCGCCGAAATCGAAACCGACAAGGCCACGATGGAATTCGAGGCGGTGGACGAAGGCACCATCGCCAAAATCGTCATTCCTGAAGGCACGGACGCAGTAAAGGTCGGTGAAGTGATCGCAGTGCTTGCGGTTGAGGGGGAGGATGTATCCGCTGCTGCAAGCGCATCTGCCGACGCCGCGCCAAAGCAGGAGCAAAAGCAGGAAAAGGCAGCTGAAGCCCCTGCCAACCAGGAAAGCCGGACTGAAACATCCGCTCCGGTACCGGCTGCAGCGGCACCGGCATCATCGGCTGCAACCCAGAAGGAAGGGCGGATTGCCGCCAGTCCGCTGGCCCGGCGGATCGCGGCATCAAAAGGTATCGATCTTTCGACGCTGACAGGCTCCGGACCCCATGGCCGGATCGTCAAGGCCGATGTCGAGGGCGCAAAAACGGTGGCACAGCCCAAGGCGGCGGTGACGGCAGAACAGGCGCCGTCCAGCACGGGGGCTGCTGCAACTGGCGACAGCGACATTCCGCATGAGACGGTCAAGCTGTCCAACATGCGCAAGACAATTGCGCGCCGCCTGACTGAATCCAAACAGCAGGTTCCGCATATCTATCTGACGGTGGACATCCGCCTTGATGCGCTGCTGAAACTGCGTTCGGAACTGAACAAAGGGCTGGAATCGCGCGGCGTCAAGCTGTCGGTCAACGACATGCTGATCAAGGCGCAGGCGGTAGCATTGATGGAAGTGCCGTCGTGCAACGTCCAGTTCGCCGGCGATACGCTGCTGCAGTTCAAGCGCGCCGATATTTCCGTTGCCGTGTCCATTCCCAACGGCCTGATCACGCCGATCGTGTCTGGCGCCGACAGCAAGAGCCTGTCGGCCATTGCAGTCGAAATCAAGGATCTTGCCGGCCGCGCCCGTGAAGGCAAGCTGCAGCCGCATGAATATCAGGGCGGGACAGCCAGCCTCAGCAACATGGGCATGTTCGGCATCAAGCAGTTCGAAGCGGTGATCAACCCGCCCCAGGCGATGATCCTTGCCATCGGCGCGGGTGAAAAGCGTCCCTATGTCATCGACGACGAACTGAAGATCGCAACGGTCATGTCGGCCACCGGCAGCTTCGATCATCGGGCGATCGACGGCGCGGATGGCGCTGCCTTCATGGCGGCGTTCAAGCGCCTTGTCGAAAATCCGCTGGCGATGCTGGCCTGATCGGGAGGAAGATAATGGCTGACACTTACGACGTTATCGTTCTCGGTTCAGGCCCCGGCGGTTATGTGGCGGCAATCCGTGCTGCCCAGCTCGGCCAGAAGGTCGCCATCGTCGAACGCGAAAAACTGGGCGGCATCTGCCTTAACTGGGGCTGCATCCCGACCAAGGCGCTGCTGCGCTCGTCCGAGATATTCCATTACATCACCCACGCCGATGCTTATGGGCTGACCGTGGAAAAACCGTCCTTCGATCTTTCGAAAATCGTCGATCGTTCGCGCAAGGTTGCCGGGCAGCTCAATGCCGGCGTCAAATCGCTGATGAAGAAGAACAAGATCGCAGTTGTCCAAGGGGAGGGGCGGATCACCGGCAAGGGCCGACTTTCCGTGACGAAGGACGGCAAGGCGACGGAGCTTCAGGCGAAGAACATCATCATCGCCACCGGCGCACGCGCACGCGACCTGCCTTTTGCCAAGGCGGATGGAAAGAAGATCTGGACCTATCGCCACGCGATGACGCCGGCAGAAATGCCTGCCAAGCTGCTGGTTATCGGTTCTGGCGCGATCGGCGTGGAATTCGCCAGCTTCTATTCCGATATGGGCGCGGAAGTGACCATCGTCGAAATGCTGGATCATATCCTGCCGGTTGAAGATGCCGAGGTGTCTGACTTCATGGCAAAGGCACTGACCAAGCAGGGCCTGACGCTGCTCACCAAGGCAGGTGTCGAAAAGCTGGAAACCAGCGGATCGGGCGTGAAGGCGACGCTCAAGCTTTCCGATGGCAAAACCGAGGTGCGCGAATTCAGCCATGCCATCGTCGCGATCGGCATCGTGCCCAATACTGAAAATATCGGCATTGAAGAATTGGGAATCAAGACCACCAAGGGGCATATCGATACCGATCCCTATGGCCGCACCAATGTGGAAGGCATATGGGCGATCGGCGATGTGACCGGTCCGCCATGGCTTGCACACAAGGCCAGCCATGAAGGCGTTGTCGCGGCAGAGGCGATTGCCGGCTACAAGGGCGTGCACCCCATGGACAAGGGCAACATCCCCGGCTGCACCTATGCGCGTCCGCAAGTGGCCAGCGTCGGCCTGACAGAAGCCAAGGCGAAGGAAGCCGGGCATAAGGTGAAGGTCGGCAAGTTCCCGTTCATCGGCAATGGCAAGGCGATTGCGCTTGGCGAAGCGGAAGGCTTCATCAAGACAGTGTTCGATGAAGCGACCGGAGAGCTGTTAGGTGCGCATATGGTCGGTGCGGAAGTGACGGAATTGATCCAGGGCTATGTCGTCGCCCGCCAGCTGGAGACGACCGAGGCGGAGCTGATGCACACCGTTTTCCCGCATCCGACATTGAGCGAAATGATGCATGAAAGCGTGCTGAACGCTTATGGGCGGGCGCTACATTTCTGATGCCGTCCGATACCATTTCGGAATAGCAGAGGCGCGGGGGAGAAGAAGATTTCCCCCCGCGTTTTTACTTATAAAATGGTATCTTCGTCATTTTTCCAGTCGATCTCTACCGGGCTGAACCGATCACTTTCATCGTCCAGCATGTGCAATATGCCGTCGGTAATCGCGAAATAAGAACCACGTAGCCTCAGCCTGCCTTCTGCCTCGCGCTCGCGAATCCAGGGAAAGGTTCGCAGATTACGAAGGCTGACCCGTACCGCCGCCTGCTCCAGCGCGCGCTGCGGATCGATATCGGGATGAAGCGCGGATGCAGCCAGAACCCGGTCCCGTTCTTCATCGAGCAGGTTCATCCAATAGCGGATGAAGCTTTCCGACTGCCCTTCCGGATTGCGGAAATCGGGGCTGAGCGCGGCCTTCACGCCACCGCAGCTGCCATGGCCCATGATCACAATGTCGCTGACATTCAGGTGAAGCACGGCAAATTCAAGCGCTGCGGATACACCATGGCGCCCGCCGCCGGTTTCGAATGGTGGCACCAGATTGGCGACATTGCGCACCACGAAGATTTCGCCCGGCCCGGTGTCGAAGATCATCGACGGATCCACCCTGCTGTCGGAGCAGGCAATCACCATCACCTCCGGCGCCTGGCCCTGATGGGCAAGCGTATCGAAGCGGGCACGTTGTGAAGAATAAGCTCCAAGCCTGAAGCGCTGGTAGCCGTCGATCAGCGTATCGAATCCAGTCATGTCCCTTCGCTAGCGCGAGGTGATTGGGGGTGGCAAGATGCCAATGAACAGCTTATCTGGCGTTGCATGAGCGAAGCATCCAATACGCCCGTCCCCCGACCACGCAAACCGGACTGGATTCGCGTGAAAGCACCCGTCAGTGCGGGATTCAACCAGACCCGCGATTTGATGCGCAGGTTGAAGCTGGCGACGGTTTGCGAAGAGGCGGCCTGCCCGAACATTGGCGAATGCTGGACGAAGAAGCACGCCACGGTGATGATTCTGGGTGATGTGTGCACCAGGGCCTGCGCCTTCTGCAATGTAAAGACCGGTATGCCGCGCATGGTCGATCCACTGGAACCGCAGCACGTTGCCGATGCCGCGGCCGAATTGGGGTTGGAACATATTGTCGTCACTTCGGTCGACAGGGACGACCTTCCCGATGGCGGGGCAGGCCAGTTCGTCAAGGTGATCGATGCGCTGCGTCGTACGGCGCCGTCCACGACCATCGAAATCCTGACACCTGATTTCCGCAACAAGGCGATGGCCGCGATCGAGGCGATCGTTGCCGCGCGCCCGGATGTCTATAACCACAATCTGGAAACGGTGCCGCGCCTTTACCCCACCATCAGACCGGGCGCGCGCTATTATGCGTCATTGCGCCTGCTGGAGACGGTCAAGCGCCTCGACCCGACGATCTTCACCAAATCCGGCTTGATGGTCGGCCTTGGCGAGGAAAGGCTGGAAGTGCATCAGGTGATGGACGACATGCGCTCTGCCGACGTCGATTTCCTGACCATGGGTCAATATCTTCAGCCGACACCACGCCACGCCAAGGTGGCGGAATTCGTCACGCCGGCGATCTTCGGCGCCTATGCCTCCATCGCAAGGGCAAAGGGCTTTCTGCTGGTCGCCTCATCGCCGCTCACCCGCTCCAGCTATCACGCGGGGGAGGATTTCGCACAATTGAAGGCGGCGCGCGAACGACAGCTGGCGGGCGCCTGATCCATGCCACGGCACTCGGAAACGCGCACGCTGCCCTATACGCCTGAACAGATGTTCGATCTGGTGGCGGATGTCGGCCGTTATCAGGAATTTCTGCCATGGGTGGTGGGCACCCGTATCCGTGGCAGTTCGGATACGGAAATGACGGCCGATCTGCTGGTCGGCTTCGGCCCGCTGCGGGAAAAATTCACGTCACGGGTGAAGCTCGACCGGCCAGGCGCGATCGATGTCGATTATGTCGACGGGCCGCTCAGGCAATTGCACAATTGCTGGCGCTTCAAGCCGGACGGGCAGGGCGGCACACATCTCGATTTTTCGGTCGACTTCACTTTCCGCAGCCGCATGTTCGAAGCATTGGCAGGCCGGTTCTTCGACGAGGCTGTGCGGCGCATGGTCGGCGCGTTCGAAGCCCGCGCCAAGGTGCTTTATGGAGCGCCGGACTCTTCGTCTTCGGCAGCAACATCCACAGGATCGGACGGCAGCAGCAGTTCAAGCGCGCATACCGCCGCCTGATTGCGGATAGCCGAACGGCCAAGATCGCCGAACTGCTTGAGATCGGCGACAATCTCCTTGGGATCGCTGCCACGCCGGGCGCGCGCGAAAACCACGGTGCCGACCGGCTTTTTCTCGCTGCCGCCGCCTGGCCCGGCAATGCCGGTGATCGCGACTGCGACATCCGCCCGGGATTTTTCCAGCGCACCCTGCGCCATCGCCCAGGCCACCGCGATGGAAACCGCGCCAAAGGCATCCAGCACATCGGCATGAACGCCCAGCATCTCCATCTTGGCTTCGTTTGAATAGGTGACATAACCGGCATCGAACACGTCGGACGCACCGGCAATATCCGTCAGCGCCGCTGATACCAGCCCGCCGGTGCAGGATTCGGCAACCGCGATCTTGAGGCCGGCAGCACGATTGGCTTCCACCACACGCCGCGCGAGTTCAACAAGTTGATCAGACACCAAGCTCATCTCACATATTTTCGGGCAGACGGAGCGTTGCAACCGCCTGTGCAGCCACGCCCTCACGTCGCCCGGTAAAACCAAGCCTCTCCGTCGTCGTCGCCTTGACGCTAATCCTGCTTGCGCCAAGCTGCAACAGCGCTGCGAGGCGGACACGAATTGCATCACGATGAGGGCCGATCTTCGGCTCCTCACAGATCAGTGTTACATCGACATGATCGATAACACCCCCTCGTGCTTTCACGAGCTTGCAGGCGTGTTCGACGAAGCGGTCAGACGATGCGCCACGCCATTGCGGGTCGGTCGGCGGGAAATGCGTGCCGATGTCGCCGTCACCGATCGCGCCCAGCAGTGCATCGGTAAGCGCGTGCAAGGCGACGTCTGCATCGGAATGGCCGATCAGGCCCCTGTCATGGGAGATTTTCACCCCGCCAAGCCAGAGATGATCGCCATCACCGAATCGGTGAACGTCAAACCCCATGCCGGTGCGCGAAATCATCTGGCTGCCCAGATGCCGGTCGGCCCATTCGACATCGGCCAGCTTGGTGAGTTTGCGCAATGCCTCGTCCCCCTCGACCTCCACCACGGTCAGGCCCGCCGTGCGGGCGACTGAACCATCGTCGGTCGCGCCACCCGCGGCCAGGTGATGCGCGCGCAGTATCGCACCCAGGCGGAAGGCCTGTGGTGTCTGCACGCGGCGCAGCCTTTCCCGATCGACGGTCCTGCCATTTTCGGTCAGGCTGTCGAACACCGGCAATGTGGGGATCGCGCCATCCGCCTCATCCAACGCGCCGATCAGCCGTTCAATGACGGCGCGCGGCACGAAGGGGCGGGCGGCATCATGGATCAACACGATGCTGTCTTCGGCGGCATCAAGCGCGCAAAGGCCATTCATCACCGATTGCTGGCGGGTTGCGCCACCGATGATGGCGGGCGCGAGCACCCGGCCGGCGATCGCCTGTGCATAGGCGGCTTGGTCATCCACATGGATCACCACCGCCATGCGATCGACAAGTCCGGTCATGGCAAGCGCGTCGACGGCATGGGCAAGCACCGGCTTGCCACATAGCGGATGATATTGCTTGGGGCCGTTCAGGCCGGCACGTTCGCCACGGCCCGCCGCCATGATCAGTGCGATCACTTCGCTGCGTCTGTCATTCACGAAACTGCCTCTAGCGGCTGTGCGACTTGCCCGCCAGAGTGTTTCGCGGTAGAGCGGCTGCTGATTTTTCAGGCAATCATGATGAACCGCATCCAGCCCATATCCATTGGTCCCGTGCGGATCGACGTGCCGGTTATCCTTGCGCCGATGACCAGCGTGAGCGATCGGCCGTTCCGCAAGATCGTCAAACATTATGGCGCTGGCCTCACCGTGACGGAGATGATCGCCAGCCAGGCGATGATCCGCGAGACCCGCCAGTCGCTGCAGAAAGCGGAATGGGACCCGATCGAAAGCCCGGTTTCCATGCAGCTTGCCGGGTGTGAGCCGCAGGTAATGGCCGATGCTGCGCGCCTGAACGCCGATCGTGGCGCTGCGATCATCGACATCAACATGGGCTGTCCGGTGAAGAAGGTGGTCAATGGCCATGCCGGTTCGGCGCTGATGCGCGACCTGAAGCTGGCGGCATCGCTGATCGAGGCGACGGTCAAGGCCGTGGACCTGCCGGTTACGCTGAAGATGCGCATGGGCTGGGACCATTCCAGCCTCAACGCGCCTGAACTCGCGCGGATCGCCGAAGACCTTGGCATCCGGATGATCACGGTTCACGGCCGCACCCGCAACCAGATGTACAAGGGAACGGCCGACTGGGCCTTTGTCCGCCGGGTGAAGGATGCGGTAAAGCTGCCGGTCATCGTCAATGGCGATATCTGTTCGATAGACGATGCGGACCAGGCCCTCCAGCAATCGGGCGCGGATGGCGTGATGATTGGCCGCGGCGCCTATGGCCGGCCATGGCTGGTCGGCCAGGTCTATCACTGGCTGCGCAGCGGGGAACGCCGCGCCGATCCTTCGATTGCCGAACAATTTGACGTCATCATCGATCATTATCGCGCCATGCTGGACCTGTATGGCGAATTGAACGGCGTCAACATCGCGCGCAAGCATCTGGGCTGGTACACCAAGGGGCTGACCGGATCGGCCGAGTTTCGCAATGCAGTGAATCAGGAGCCTTCATCGCAGAAGGTGATCGACATGCTGCACCGCTTTTACGAACCATGGCTGTGCGCCCGGGCCGCCTGAGCGCGGTCCTTCGCCCCTTCGGCGGGGGCGCCTCCACACCCGGCGGCACCGACATATTCGCCTCCCTGCCGACACCAGTGCTGGTGATCGACAAGGAAGATCGTATCAGGATCGCCAATGGCGCGGCGGAGGCATTGTTCAATCGTGGCCAGGCGGCGCTGTCGCAGACGACGCTTGGCGAAATGGTGCCGCAGATCGCCGATGCCCTTGCGCGTTCGCCCGGCATCAATGCCGATGATCCGGCAATTGCGGTCTATGACGTGGGCTTTGAACCGGTGGAAGGGCGGGAGCATCGGGCGGACCTGCTGATCTCGCCCATTGCAGACCATCCGGGATGGCGTGTCGTCGCCGTCCATGCCCGCGCGGTGACGTCGCTGCTCGATCGGCAGGTGATCGGCAAGGGGGCGGCGCGTTCAGCAATCGGCGCCGCTGCCATGCTGGCGCATGAAATCAAGAATCCGCTGTCCGGCATCAGGGGGGCAGCGCAGTTGCTTTCCCGCTCGGTGGGAGAAGGGGGGGAAGCGCTTACCCGCCTGATCCGCGAAGAGGTGGACCGGATCGCGGCGCTGGTCGACCGGATGGAAGGCTTTACCGATGACAGGCCGGTGGCTTTCGAGGCGCAGAACATCCATGCCATTCTGGGCCATGTGCGTGAAATCGCCACAAGTGGTTTTGCACGCGAACTGACCATCCGCGAACTTTACGATCCTTCGCTTCCGGAAGTGCGCGGCAATCGCGACATGCTGATCCAGATTTTCCTTAATCTGGTGAAGAACGCGGCAGAAGCACTGGGCCACAATACCGCCAGTGACGAGATCGTGCTGACCACCGCCTATCGCCATGGCTATAGCGTGACAGACAGGCTGGGGCAGCGGGTCGCGCTGCCGATAGAGGTGTGTGTGTTCGACACTGGGCCTGGCGCGCCGCCGGATGTCGCGCCGCATATGTTCGATCCATTTGTCAGCAGCAAGAAAAGCGGTAGCGGCCTTGGACTGCCGCTGGTTGCCAAGCTGGTTGCCGATCATGGCGGCGTCATAGAATATGCAAGGGAAGGACGGCCGCAGCGCACGGTTTTCAGGGTGTTGCTGCCGCGTTACACGGGACCCGACAGCTGATGGGCGGACAGATATTGGTCGTCGATGACGACAAGGCCATTCGCACCGTGGTGCGCGAGGCGCTGGTCCAGGCTGGGCATGATGTACGCGCGGTCGGCGATGTCGCATCCATGCGGCGCGCACTTGCCTCAGGCTTTGGCGATGTGCTGGTGACCGATGTGATCCTGCCTGACGGCAATGGGCTGGATGTCGTGCCTGAACTGCTGGCCGAATTTCCCGACCTGCCGGTCATCGTCCTGTCGGCACAGAATACGCTGTCCACGGCCGTACGGGCGACCGAACGCGGGGCGTTCGAATATCTGCCCAAGCCGTTCGATCTTGACGAACTGGCCCGGGCCGTTGCCGATGCGCTTGCGCTGACAAGGCGCGGGGAGCCTGCGCCCGCCGTGCAGAGTGAGCATGAAACCCTGCCGCTGATCGGTCGATCCGCAGCGATGCAGGAAGTGTATCGCACCATCGCACGCGTCGTGCCGACGGACCTGACCGTGCTGATCCTTGGCGAATCCGGCACTGGCAAGGAATTGGTGGCGCGCGCCATTCACGATCTCGGCCCCCGTCAGAAGCGGCCCTTTGTCGCGATCAACATGGCGGCGATCCCGCGCGACCTGATCGAATCCGAATTGTTCGGGCATGAACGCGGTGCTTTCACCGGTGCACAGGCGCGCAGTACCGGGCGTTTCGAGCAGGCCCAGGGCGGCACGCTGTTCCTCGACGAAATCGGTGATATGCCGATGGAGGCGCAGACACGGCTTTTGCGTGTCCTCCAGTCGGGTGAATTCACCACTGTCGGCGGCATGCGGACGATCCGCAGCGACGTGCGGATCATCGCTGCGACCAACAAGGACCTGCGCAAGCTGGTGGAAGAAGGGCATTTCCGCGAGGACTTATTCTACCGCCTGAACGTCGTGCCCGTCCGCCTGCCGCCGCTGCGCGCGCGCGCAGACGATATTGCCGAACTGGCACGGCATTTCCTTGCAAAAGCGGCGGAGCTGGGCCTCCCGCGTAAATCGCTGACCCCGGAAGCAGTGTCGCGGTTGATGGAACATGGCTGGCCTGGCAATGTCCGCGAACTCGAAAATCTGATGCGCAGGCTGGCCGCGCTCAGCCGGGAGGATGCGATCACGGCCGCCGCAATCGAGCAGGGACTGCTCGACGGCGCGCAGGACCGCGGCTCGGCGGCCGAAGCACCGGCAAATCTTGGCGAAGCGGTGGAGCAATATCTTTCGCGGCTGTTTGCTGCCTATGACAAGAACCTGCCGCCCGACGGGCTTTATGAAAGGGTGCTTGCCGAAATCGAGCCGCCCTTATTGCGTCTCAGCCTGTCGCTTGCGCGGGGCAACCAGGTACGTGCCGCCCGCCTGCTGGGCATGAACCGCAACACGCTGCGCAAAAAACTGATGGAGCGGGGCATAGACGTGCCGGCAACACGCAGGCCGGGTTGAGGCAGGCAGTTTTCTTTCAGCAACGGCTGTTGCCCTGCTGCAACGCTTGTTGCTAGAATATCGACAATGAAGCTTGATAAGCGATCATCCGCCGCGCGCCCCGGCGGCCGCTGGCGAATGTTCCGCCGACGGCTGAGCAGGCTTGTTTCGCGCGTCGATCTCTATCCGCGCGTGGAAATCGCAACCACGGTCATTGCAGTGGTGATCGGGTTGCTCAGCTATGTCCTTGTCACCGGCGTCCGCGCGCCCGCAGTCGGTCTTTCACCGCTGATCGTCACGCTGCTGCTGGTTTTCAACCTCACGCCGCTGATGCTGCTGATCACGCTGATCGCACGCCGCGTTGCCTTGCTGGTGGCGCACCGGCGGCGGGGCATGGCCGGGGCGCGTCTTCATGTGCGCCTCGTCGCGCTGTTCTCGGTGCTGGCGGCGGTGCCCAGCCTGCTGGTTGTCATCTTCGCATCGTTGCTGTTCCAATATGGTGTGGAGTTCTGGTTTTCCGAACGGGCACGCACGGTGCTGGAAAATGCCGACCGCGTCGCCCAGGCCTATGTGCAGGAAAACAAGCAAAGGATCGTCAACGACCTTTTGGCCATGGCGGGCGATGTCGGCGGTTATGCACGTGAATTCGGTATGGAATCGCAAAGCTTTGCCCAGGGGCTCGCCTGGCAGGTCGCGGCGCGGAACCTCTCTGAAGCGGCAGTGATCGTGCGGACCGACGATGGCCGGCTGAACATGATCGCCGGTGCCAATCTGGATCGGCGACCGCTGGAAAAGCGGATCAGCATCAATGACATAAAGGCCGCAGCCGCCGGTTCGGCGCGTGTCATCACCGACGCCGGTGACAGGGTGGAGGCGCTTGTCCGCCTTGATCCATCGGCACCGGTGTTCCTCTATGTATCACGCAAGGTCGATCCTGCCGTGCTGGCGCAGGTGGCGCAGACGCAGACGGCGCTCAACGATTACAAATCGCTCGTCACACGGTCACGGGCGCTGGAGTTGCGTTTCAACGCCATTCTGCTGGTCGTTTCGCTGCTGATCCTTGTCGTGTCGATCTGGATTGCGCTGTGGCTGGCGAACAGGCTGGTGCAGCCGATCCGCCGCCTTGTCTATGCTGCAGAGCGGGTTGGCGCGGGTGATCTTGCAGCGCGTGTGTCCGTGCGCAATTCACCCGATGAAGTCGGCACGCTGGCACGCGCGTTCAACCGCATGACCACGCAATTGCAGGGCCAGACCCAGCAGCTCGTCACTGCCAATGACCAGCTTGACCAGCGGCGCGCCTTCACCGAGGCGGTGTTGGCCGGCGTCACCGCAGGCGTGCTGTCGGTGGACGAGGATGGCCGGATCAGGCTTGCCAATCGTTCGGCCGAGATCCTGCTGGAGGCGGATGCCGGGGCGCTGATCGGCCAGCGGTTGAGCGAGGCGGTGCCAGAACTTGCCCAGATTGTCGAAAGCGGGGAGGGGGAGACAGTCGTTCAGATCGCACGCGGGACCGAAACGCAGACGCTGGCCGTCAAGCTCGTTGCCGTGGCGGACGGCTTTGTGCTGACCTTCGACGACATTTCACAGCAGCTTGCCGACCAGCGCCGCGCCGCCTGGGCCGATGTCGCGCGGCGTATCGCGCATGAAATCAAGAATCCGCTCACTCCCATTCAGCTTTCGGCTGAACGGCTTCAACGCAAATATGGCACACAGATCAGCGAGGATCCGCAGACCTTCGCGCGGCTGACCGGCACGATCGTACGTCAGGTGGGTGATCTGCGCCGCATGGTCGATGAGTTCTCGTCCTTCGCGCGTATGCCCAAGCCGGTATTTCGCGCCGAACCGCTGGTGGACATCGTTCGCCAGACCTTGTTCCTTCATGAAGTGGCGCATCCCGCTGTTCATTATGATGCGATCACGCCCGAAATATTGCCGACGCTGATCTGCGACCGGCGACAGATCGCACAGGCGTTGACCAATCTGGTGAAGAACGCGACCGAAGCGGTGGAGGCGAGGCTGGAGGCCGAACCCGGTTCGGCAGAAGGCAGGGTGGATGTCGCCATCGCGGTGGAGGGCGAAAAGCTCTGCATGTCGGTTGTCGACAATGGCATTGGCTTGCCGCGTGAACGCGACCGGCTCACCGAGCCTTATGTCACGACACGGGCGCGGGGAACCGGGCTTGGCCTCGCCATTGTGAAGAAGATCGTCGAGGAGCATTTCGGCACGCTCGATTTCCGGGATCGCGAGGGCGGTGGCACAATCGCGCGAATCATGCTGGACATGACGGCGCTGGCGCTCGCCGCCGATGCGATGGAATTGGCCGAAGAGGCCGCAACACGTCCCGAACAGGGGAAATTCGATGGCTCTTGAAGTTCTGATCGTCGATGACGAAGCGGATATTCGCGACCTTGTCGCAGGCGTGCTTGAGGATGAAGGCTATGCCACGCGTAGTGCCGCCAACAGCGATGGTGCGCTTGCCGCGCTTGCCGAGCGGCGGCCGTCGCTCATCCTGCTCGATGTCTGGCTGCATGGCTCCAAGCTGGATGGGCTGGATCTGCTGGACGAGATCAAGCGGCGCGATCCAACGCTGCCGGTGGTCGTCATCTCCGGTCATGGCAATATCGAAACGGCCGTCACTGCGATAAAGCGTGGTGCATCCGATTTTCTTGAAAAGCCGTTCCAGGCCGATCAGCTCGTCCTCGTCGTCGCGCGCGCTACGGAGACGGAGCGGTTGCGCCGGGAAAATGAAACACTGCGCAACCGTGTCGGCTTCAACGAAGAGCTGACGGGCAATTCGTCCGCGATCAACAATGTCCGCGCGACGTTGAAACGAATTGCAGCAACAGGCAGTCGCGTGCTCATTACCGGACCGGCAGGCGCGGGCAAGGAAGTGGCCGCGCGTCTGCTGCACCTGTGGAGCGCGCGCACCGACGGTCCGTTCATCGTCGTCTCAGCCGCACGGATGGAGCCGGAGCGGGTTGAAGAGGAGCTGTTCGGCATTGAAAGGGGGGGGGATCTGATCCGCCCCGGCCTGCTTGAACAGGCACATGGCGGCACGCTGTTCCTTGACGAAGTGGCTGACATGCCGCTGACGACACAGGGCAAGATATTGCGCGTGCTGACCGAGCAGACGTTTTCGCGCATCGGCGGCAGCCGTCAGGTGAAGGTCGACGTGCGGGTCGTCTCCTCCACCGCGCGCGACCTCCAGCAGGAAATCGGTGCCGGCCGCTTCCGCGAGGATCTCCTCTATCGCCTGAACGTGGTGCCTGTGCATCTGCCGCCATTGTCGGACCGGCGTGACGACATCATTCCGCTGATCAATCACTTCCTTGCCCGCTACACGGCTGAACGACGGCTGCCGATGCCCGAACTGGCGGCCGAGACGGTGGTTGCGCTGCAATCCTACGACTGGCCGGGCAATGTCCGCCAGCTTCGCAACGTCGTCGAACGCACGCTGATCCTGGCTCCGGCGGAAAGGCTGGCCCGGCTCGACCCCGACATGCTGCCGGCCGAGGTAATGGAAGATGGCGATCGTCTTTCACCCGATCAGGCCGTGCGGTCGATCATCGCGACACCGCTGCGGGAAGCCAGGGAATCGTTTGAACGCGAATATCTGAAGGCACAGATCAGGCGCTTTTCCGGCAATGTTTCCCGCACCGCCAACTTCATCGGCATGGAAAGATCGGCGCTTCACCGCAAGCTCAAGGCGCTGGGCTTGACCGACAATGACCGCGGTGAGGAGCAGGATGGCGAATAGGCTTTATTTGTGATCGCGAACTGCTATCATCGCCTCGTCATTCATACGGAATGACAACGTCGCCGGTGTAACGGTGCACATGCGGGCCCAAAGCAGCCTGCCAACAAGGGAAGCCGGTTCATGGCCGATAAATCGAACAATCTTCAGGATATTTTCCTCAACACCGTACGCCGCACAAAGACGCCCGTGACCATGTTTCTGGTCAATGGCGTGAAATTGCAGGGCATCATCACCTGGTTCGACAATTTTTCCGTCCTGCTTCGTCGTGATGGTCATTCGCAGCTTGTCTACAAGCACGCGATCTCCACGGTGATGCCGGCCAACCCGATCAACCTTGCGGAAATCGATTCCAAGGCTGACGATTGAGCGATTTTACTGTCGCCCGTGCTGATTCCTCCGGGATAACGCATAACGCCCGCGCCATTGTCGTCGTGCCTGATCATGGCGGACAGGAAAGACGCTCTGCACAGGCGCGACTGGACGAGGCGATCGGCCTTGCATCGGCGATCAGCCTCGACATCGTCGCGGGTGAAGTTATCCGGCTGCGCGCGCCGCGGCCAGCGACGCTCTTCGGCCAGGGTCAGGTGGAGCGACTGGCGGCGAGCGTTGCCGCACATGAAGCTGTTCTGGTCGTCGTTGACGGCCCGGTAACACCCATTCAGCAGCGCAACCTCGAAAAAGCGCTGTCCGCAAAGGTGATCGACAGGACCGGCCTGATTCTCGAGATTTTCGGGGAGCGGGCGGCAACGCGCGAAGGCGTTTTGCAGGTGGAGCTGGCCCATCTGGATTATCAGGCCGGCCGGCTGGTGCGGTCATGGACCCACCTTGAGCGGCAGCGGGGCGGCTTCGGCTTTCTTGGCGGCCCGGGTGAAACCCAGATTGAAACCGATCGCCGGTTGATCCGCGACCGTATGGCGAAGCTGCGCCGCGAGCTGGAAAGCGTCAAGCGGACCCGGTCGCTTCATCGATCCAGGCGACAGCGTGCGCCATGGCCGGTGGTCGCGCTGGTCGGCTATACCAATGCAGGCAAATCCACCTTGTTCAACCGACTCACCGGCGCAAAGGTGATGGCCGAAGATCTGTTGTTCGCCACGCTTGACCCGACGCTAAGGGCGATAGAATTGCCTGGTCATGACAAGGTGATGCTGTCCGACACGGTCGGTTTTGTGTCGGACCTGCCGACACAGCTTGTCGCTGCATTTCGTGCGACGCTTGAAGAAGTGCTCAGCGCCGATCTTGTCGTCCATGTGCGTGACCGATCCCATCCGGATAGCGAGGCGCAGGCGAAAGATGTGGCGGAAGTGCTGCATGATCTGGGCCTCATCACTGAGGGGCCGGATGCCATTCCGCTGATCGAGGCATGGAACAAGATCGATCTTCTGGATGAAGAGGAAAGGGCGGCGACATTTGCCGAAGCTACCCGGCGAGAGGATGTCGTCGCCATTTCCGCGCAGAGCGGTGAGGGGATCGATCATCTCCGACAGGCGATTTCCCGCCGCTTGCAGGCCGGCACCCGCATCCATCAGCTCAAGCTCTCCACCAGCGATGGCGAAGCCATTGCGTGGCTGCGGGCACATGGCCAGATCGCGGATGAACGCATCGACCCGGATGGAGAGATCATCTGGATTGCCGTGCGCCTGAGTGATGCCGATTATAACAAGTTCAGTGCTGCCCATGGCAACGGAGCCGGGCAGGAGCGGGGCGATGGAAATTGATCCGAAGTATCAGGATCGATCAGGATCGTCCTGACGATCTGCTTCACCCTGTTTTACCCGCATCCACAGATTTTCCTTTTCTTCGGCCGGTCTGGACGCAAAATCATCTCCAGCCAATGTTTCCATCCCTTCAAAGCGGCGGATGAACTTGCTGTTTGCCTTGGCCAGTGCGTCTTCAGCATCGATGTTCATATGGCGAGCCAGATTAACCATGGTGAACAGCAGGTCACCAAATTCCTCGACCCTGGCCTCATGATCGGGGGCAGAGGCCAATTCGGCCAGTTCCTCATCCAGCTTGGCGCGTGGGCCGCTCGCGTCGGGCCAGTCAAAGCCGACACGCGCAGCGCGCTTCTGAAGCTTCTCTGCGCGTTTCAATGCAGGCAGGCTGCGGGCGACGCCGGCCAAAGCACCATGATTGCCGGAGCTTTGCCGTTCGGCTGCTTTGATGGATTCCCAGCCGGCTGACGGCGCATCACCAAAGACATGCGGATGCCGACGGACCATCTTGTCGACAATGGACTGCGCGACCTGATCGAAATCGAATGCGCCAGCCTCAGACGCCATTTGAGCATGGAAAACAACCTGCAGCAGCAGGTCACCAAGTTCATCCTTCAGCGCGGCCATGTCCTTGCGTTCAATGGCATCGGCGACTTCATAGGCTTCCTCAATCGTATAGGGCGCGATCGACGCGAAATCCTGTTGAACATCCCAGGAGCAACCACGAACCGGGTCACGCAGCCGCGCCATAATTGCCAGCAAGGCCTCCATCGAAGTCTGAGGGGCTTTTTCCTCGTCGTCCATGCCATGAGGGGGCACGTATTACTCCTGAACAACACTGACCGATAAGTCTGATAATATATATTATGTTAAATGGTATCAACTTCCAGCGAGAGTGCGCCACGAAGAAGCCTTGCCTGCACCCTTTCTGTCAGGCTGCCGCCCTTGTCCATGCCCATGCGGTCGATACAGGCCTGATCCTCGCCGTTCAGCGGTCTCCAGCCATGGCGAAAGATGTTGGCTAAAGCGAAGAAAGATGTCGCCTGTGCCTTTTGAAGGCGGGCCAGCGCCGGCAGCAGCCGCTGTTCCGTCGGCGTGAACTCCGTGCCTAGCGGAAACATGGGCAGCAGGCCTTGCCGCCGTGCCGGCTCCAGCGTTTCGGCAAGCTGGTCTGGCGTATTCCGGCAAAATTGTTCTGGAATCCGATAATCCTTGCGGATCTTGTTCGCGGCCTTGGCCTTGTCGAGCAGTTCGGCCTGAAAACGGCTGTCGGTGATGGCAAGCAGCCGCTGGATGATCTGTTCATCGGTCACACCGCGGAGATCGGCAACACCATATTGGGTAACGACAATGTCGCGCAAATGGCGCGGGATCGTTTCATGGCCATAGGACCATTTGATGTTGGACTGCGCCTTGGCCCCCTCGCCGCGCACTGCATCGAGCGTGATGACCGACCGTGCGTCGTCCAGTGCAAAGGCCTGCGCCACAAAATTATACTGGCCGCCGACACCGCTGACGACACGGCCATCCTCCAGCCCGTCCGACACGGCGGCACCGGACAATGTCACCATCATCGCACTGTTGATGAAGCGGGCGTGGCGGCGTGCTGCCCTTTTGGCCGCCTCGTCACCATAAAGATCGTTGACGAACGAAATGGCGCACATGCGCAGCTTGTCGCGTTGTTCTTCATCCAGATCGCGCAATGCCGCATAGAAGCTGCGCGGGCCGATGAAAAATCCGGCATGAAGCAGCGCGCCGTCGACCTCGCGCTTCAATACCCCGGCCCTTGCAAGATCGAGAAAGCTGTCCACGAACATTTCGGTAATGCCATGAAGGCCTTGATCGAAAGGTTCGGTTTCAAGCGGTTTCTGTTCGACATGGCCGTGGTTCAGCCGGTCCATGATCTGCCGGAACACATCATTTTGTTGGTGCCGCAGGATCAATGCGGACGCGACGGCATCGCCCATCGAACCGATACCCAGCTGCAATGTGCCGCCATCCTTCACCAGCGCTGCCGTATGCAGGCCAATGGCATGATGAGAAAGGGCTATCGGTTCCTTTGGTGGACCGAACAGCGCAAAATCATTGGCTTTTCCTTCAAGGATGAAGGTGAAGTTCTCCTCCCCGAGTTCGGCATCATGGGTCATGAACGGCAGCTCGCTGTTCACCTGCCCGACCAGAATGAAACTGGCGTTTCCCTGCGACCGGGCGCGTAGCAGATCGCAACTAATGTCGGTGTTGCAGCTCAGGCTGAAGCGGGTTTCCCGCCCTCTTTCCCTGCGTGCCACCAGCTGCGCGACGACATTGACCCCCCTGTCGATCAGATAGCGCAATGCGTGGGTGTAATTGGCCGAAATATAGCTGCGCTGGGCCGATGGCGTGTGAAGCCTGGTCCCGGCCTGAAAAAAGAATTCGTCAACCGCGATATTATCCGGAAGACAATCGCGCCGCTGGACATCGACATAGGCAAGTTCGGGATAATCACCCATCAGCCGTTCGCTCACCGGCTCCAGAAAGCGTTTTTCCAGCAATGACCGGGGATGCGGCTTCTCCAGCGTGAGGGCGGAGAATATGTGCAGGCTGATCTGCCGATCCTCCATCGCACGACGAAACAATGCGTTAACGACATGAGGCGCCTTGCCAAGCCCAAGGGGAAGGCCAAGCACGATGCGCTTGCCGACACGATCGATTATCGCATCGGCAAGCCTGTCTGCATCTGTGAAATATCGGCTTGCGGCCGCCGTTGTCACGCCAGCGCGTCCCATCCCGCATCGGGTTGGAAACGTTCGCCATATTTTTCCGCCAGATGCGACAATCGGGCTTTGATCTTCTCCACGCCGCGTTGCCGTGCATAATGAAGCGGCCCGCCGGTGAAGGGCGCGAAGCCGGTTCCGAAAATCATCGCCCCGTCGATCATGTCCTGATCATCGCTTATCCCTTCACGCAACAGGGCAACGCAGGTGTTGAGGATCGGCAGGATCAGCCTGTCGGTCATTTCAGGATCGGGTGCCGGTGCATCGGCTTTCTTCACCGCCTCGCCATTTTTCCAGGCATAGACGCCCTCCCCGGTCTTGCGGCCCAGATGGTGCTGCGCAACCTTGACGCGCAACCATTGCGGCGCATCGGGAAGCGACCATTTCAGATCACGCTTGAGCATGTCTGCAACATCCAGCCCGATGTCGAGGCCAACCTGATCGGCCAGTTCCAGCGGCCCCACCGGCATACCGAATTCGGTGGCGGCGCGATCTATCGTCTCACGCTCCACCCCCTCGTCCAGCATGATCATCGCTTCGACCAGATAGGGCGTCAGCGCACGATTGACGATGAAGCCCGGCGCACTGCGTGCTCGCACGGGCAAGCGGTCGATCATGCCGGTAAAGGCCAGTGCGCGCCGCTCCACATCCTGATCGAGACGGTCGTGGCGAACCACCTCCACCAGCTGCATGCGCGACACGGGATTGAAGAAGTGCAGCCCGATCAGCCGTTCAGGCCGGGCAAGCCCTTCGCGCAATTCCTCCAATGGGATGGAAGATGTGTTGGTTGCCAATATGGCGCTGTCTTTCATCCGCGCCTCGGCCGTCGCATAAAGGCTTTTCTTGAGAGCGGCCTTTTCGGGCGCGGCTTCGATGATCAGATCGGCATGTGCCAGCCCTTCGGCATTGAGGTCCGGGATCAGCCGGTCAAGCGCATCGCGGATGCGGATGCGATTGCCATGGGCGATCTTGCCGAACAATTCGGATGCCCGGGCAATGGCCTTGCCGATCGGTTCCGGCTTCACATCGGCAAGCGTCACCTTCAGTCCGCGCCACGCGCACCATGATGCAATATCACCGCCCATGGCGCCTGCGCCGATGACATGGACATGGCGAATGGACTTGTCCGCCTTCCCGGCATTGCGCTTCATCGCTTCACGCAGGAAAAATACCCTGATCAGGTTCTGCGCGGTGTCCGTTACCATCAGCCGTGCGAAGGATTCGATCTCGGCACGCTTCATCGCCTCGAAATCGCTGCCGTGGCGCTCCCAATTGTCGATCAGCGCATAGGGAGCCGGATAATGTTCGTGCGGTGCCCGCTTTTCTGCTTCCGCCCTCATCTGGCGGGCGGCGACACGGCGGGCAGGCGCACTATCCTTCACGCGTTCGATCAATCCAGGTTCGGCCTGTTTCATCGTTCCATTGGCAGCATCGTCCACCGCAGCACGAACATGGCGCTCGGGCACCAGCGCATCGACCAGCCCCAGCGCCTTCGCCTTGCGGTCATGAATGGTCTTGCCGGTCAGCATATAGCTCATCGCCTGGATGGGATCGATCTGGCGAACGAAACGCGCCGTGCCGCCAAGGCCGGGATGAAGGCCGATCTGCACTTCGGGAAAGCCGAAGCTGGCTCCCTCCACCGCTATGCGATAGGTGCAGGCAAGTCCCAGCTCCAGCCCGCCGCCGACGGCATGGCCATGCATCACCGCGATTGTCGGTATGGTGAGCGCCTCCACCCTGTCGATTATGGCATGGGCGTCCTCAATCCGTTTGGTGATGGCGGCAATGTCGCTCATCCCCCGGAACTGATTGATGTCCGCCCCTGCGAGAAAACCCGATGGCTTGGCAGAGCGGAACACCAGTGCCTTCGGCATACGCTGTTCGACCAGGTCGAGCAGGCGCGAAAGCTCCTCCATCACTTCGACGGAAAGAGTGTTGACGCTTGAATCGGCCTTGTCGAGCACCGCCCAGGCAATGCCCGCCGCGTCGCGCGTCAGGCGCCAATGTTCGAACGCGCCATTGTCCGTGGGGCGTGGCCCCAGTTCCAGATTGCGATCCTTGAGGAGATTCCAGCTCTTGTCTTCCATCACGCCCTCCTCAAACCAGTTCGATCAACATGGCGCCGCCCTGCCCGCCGCCGATACATTCGGTGGCGATGCCGCGCCTGTTGCCTGTTCGACGCATGGCGTTGACCAGATGCAGCACGATGCGGTTGCCGCTCGCCCCGACCGGATGGCCAAGGCTGATCGCCCCGCCATCGATGTTGAAACGATCACGGTCGATACTGCCAGCGGCCTTGTCCAGCCCGAGCACTTCACGGCAGAAGGCATCGTCTTCCCAGGCCGCCAGACAGGCGAGCACCTGCGCGGCAAAGGCCTCGTTGAACTCCCACAATTCGATGTCCTGAAGGGACAGCCCTGCCCGCTTCAGCAATTCGGTGGAGGCGAGCACCGGCCCCAGCCCCATGATCGAAGGATCGAGCGCGGACCATTGGCTGTCGCGGATCACGGCCAAAGGCTTCAGCCCATGTTCTTCAACCGCCTTTTCAGATGCGAGGATCACCCATGATGCGCCATCGGTGATCTGGGAGCTGTTGCCTGCCGTCACCTTGCCATAGGGCCGCTCGAACGCCGGCTTCAACGTTGCCAGCTTTTCGACATTGCTGTCCGGCCGCACGCCATCGTCATGGTCGTAAACCGTGCCGTCGCGGGCAAAGGCGGGTTCGACCTCATCCTTCAGCCAGCCTTGATTTTGCGCCCGTGCCAGTCGCAAATGGCTTTCATTGGCATAGGCGTCCATCGCCTCGCGGCTGATGTCGAACAAATGGGCCAGCACCTCGGCCGTCTGCCCCATGTTCAGCGCCACGACCGGATCGGTGAGCCCGCGCTCCAACCCGATGATCGGCTTGAAGAAATCGGGGCGGAAGGCCGATGCAGCCTTGATCTTCGACAGGAAATCCTTCTTGCCTTGCAAGGCGGCCAGCCATTCCACCGCATCCTGCCGGAAGACGAGTGGCGCATGGCTCAACGCCTCCGCGCCGCCGGCGAGGATAAGGTCCGAGCCGCCATCGGCGATGTAGCGATAGGCGGTGTCGATCGACTGCATCCCCGATCCGCAGTTGATCTGCACGGTAAAGGCGACGGTTTCCGTGCCGCAACCCAGCCGAAGCGCAGCGACGCGGGCGGGATTGGCCTCATCGGCAATGACATTCACACAGCCCAATATCACCTGGTCGAAGGCGGTGGGGCCGAAAGGCTGGCGGATAAGCAACGGGCGTCCGCATTGCACGGCAAGATCGACAGGCGTGAACGGTCCCGGGCCGCCATGTGCCTTGAGGAACGGCGTTCTTGCGCCATCAACGATGTAAACCGGGCGTCCGTTCATTGCACTGCCTCTTGCTTGTCGGCTTCAGCCTCGATCGATGGCGGCATCGGATCATCTCCAACAGCCTGCGCATTTGCCCGCTCGTCCGAAATCTGTTTCGCAGAGGGTGCAGGCGCGCCATTGTTCGCCAGTTCGTCATGGCCGAAGTCATCTACCTCGATCACTTCGGCAACGGCCTTGTCCGCTGCCTCAAGCTGGCGGATTTCTTCCTCGCTCAACAGGTCGCGTGCCTGTGCATCATGCCAGTTCCTGATCTTCTGGCGGCGAAGGCGATCATGGATCGGCTGGGTGTCCACCACCTGTGAAAAGGCGTCAAGCAGCCGGCCAACGGCTTCGTCCTTGCCGCCGATATAGACATTTTCGACCAGCCGGTCGCGTGCCGCCGATGGTTCGAGCAGAATGTTGGCCGTTTCGCGGATCAGTCGATCGGAAGGCCCACGCCGCCGCGCGCCAAAGGGCAGTATCGCAAACCGCAGCAGCCAGCGCGCCGGGCGATTGGGAAGATTGGCGAATACTTCGTCCAGCCGGGTCTCGATCGTGGCAAAGCCGGTTTCCATGCACCACGCCAGCAGTGGAAAATCGCTGTCCTGGCGGCCTTCATCTTCCCACCGCTTCAACGCGGCGGACAGGAAATAAAGCTCGGACAATATATCACCCAAGCGGGCGGAAAGCAGTTCGCGACGCTTCAATTCGCCGCCAAGGGTGAGAAAGGCGATATCCGATGTGAACGCAAAGGCGGCCGAATAGCGGCTAAGCTGCCGATAGAAGCGTTTTGCGCGCCCCGCATCGGGGGTGGGAGCAAAAACACCCATGGTCCAGCCCCGCCCGGCAGCGCGCATTGCGGTTCTGAGCGCATGGCCGATGTGGCGCCACAGCACCTTGTCGAACTTTTCCAGCGCCCGGCCCTGATTTGCATCGCCGATCGCCAATATTTCCTGAAGCAGATAGGGATGGGCGCGGATCGCCCCCTGGCCGAACACCATCAGGCTGCGCGTCAATATATTCGCGCCTTCCACCGTGATGCCCACGGGAATGGCGCGATATTTGTCGCCCATATAATTGCGCGGCCCTTCGATGATCGCCTTGCCGCCATGAATGTCCATTGCATCATTGACCACGACGCGCATCCGTTCCGTCGCGCCCAGCTTCATGATGGAGGAGATCACCGCTGGATGATGGCCCTGATCCAGCCCGGCACAGGTCAGGCGGCGTGCGGCGTCCAGAAGATAGGCATTGCCGGCAATGCGGGCCAGCCGCTCCTGCACCCCTTCGAACTTGCCGATCGACAGATTGAACTGTTTGCGCACACGCGCATAGGCACCGGTCGTCTGGGCGGAAAAAGCGGCGGCGGCGGCCGAGAGCGACGGCAGGGAAATCCCCCGCCCCGCGGCAAGCGCGGTCATCAGCATCTTCCAGCCCTGGCCGATACGTTCGGGCCCGCCAATGATGTTGTCGAGCGGGATGAAAACGTCGCGGCCATAATTGGGGCCGTTCTGGAATGTCTGGAATGCCGGCAGATGGCGCCGCCCGATTTCCACGCCAGCGGTGTCTGTAGGCACCAGCGCGACGGTAATGCCGATATCCTCCTGCTCCCCCAGCAGATGGTCGGGATCGCGCAGCTTGAACGCAAGGCCAAGGATGGTGGCGACCGGCCCCAGCGTGATGTAGCGCTTGTGCCAGTTCAGGCGAATGCCGATCACTTCCCTGCCCCGCCATTGGCCACGGCAGACCACGCCTTCGTCGATCATGGCGGCGGCATCGGAACCGGCCTCCGGACTGGTAAGGCCGAAAGCCGGAATCTCCGTGCCATCGGCCAGCCGGGGCAGCCAGTAACGCTTCTGTTCGTCGGTTCCGAAACGCAGGATAAGCTCACCCGGACCAAGCGAATTGGGGACCATCGCAGTGACTGCGGCGGAGATGGAGCGGGTGGAAATCTTGCGGATGATTTCAGAATGGGCATAGGCTGAAAAGCCAAGGCCGCCATTCAGTTTCGGAATGATCATGCCGAAGAATTTATGGGCCTTCAGAAAGTCCCACGCCTCCTTGGGCAGGTCGCGTGTTTCCCAGGTGATCTGCCAATCGTCCAGCATTGCGCAAAGCTGTTCCACCGGGCCTTCCAGAAAGGCGCGCTCCTCCATGGAAAGCACCGCTGGCGGCACGGCAAGCAGGGCATCCCAATCCGGATTGCCGGTGAACAGTTCCGCATCCCACCATGTGTCGCCTGCGTCGATCGCTTCCCGCTCGGTCGGCGACAGCGCGGGCATCACGCCCTGCACAAGGTGAAAAATGGGCCGGGAGAGCAAATCCCTGCGCGGCGACAACATGGTCATTTGGCAAGCCTTTCGACATCTCGCCCCTCAGGGCGTGAAACGCGGTTCCCCCCGGCCCCTTCAGGGGTTCTTGCCAAGTGGAACCGTCGAGAGCGACATCCGTTTCGCAAGAACAATAATGATAGCATATCCGTCGGTTGTCGATCAGCTATGGAGCTGCTCAATTCATGGAGAGGAGGATCGTCATGCCACATTCTCGTGCACCTTATATATCTACCAGGGCATCGCTGATCCTGCTGCCGCTTTCGGCTATCGGCATGGCCCAGCCAGCCAGTGCAGGCGCTTTTTATCTTCAGGAACAATCGGTGAAGGCGGCAGGCCGCGCCTTTTCGGGCGAAGCCGCCGATCAGGGTGCCGAATCGCTGTGGTGGAACCCCGCAGCCATTGCCGGAGCGCAGGGCAACAGCCTGTCCTTCGGCGCCAGCCTTGTCATGCCAAGTGCCAAAGTGCGGGACGATGGCTCCACCATCACCCGTCCACTACAGGCGACAAGCAGCGTTGGCGGCAACCCGGTTGCCAATGATCCCATCGACAATGGCGTCATCCCCAATGCCGCCATCGGAATGAGGCTGAATGATCAGTGGTCCCTCGGCCTGGCCGTCACCGCCCCCTATAGCTTCACCACCAGCTATGAGGATGACAGCTGGACCCGCTATGCCGCGCTGAAAACCAAATTGCGCACGATCGATCTTCAACCGACGATCGCCTTTGCGCCTTCCCCGGTCATTGGTATCGGCGTCGGGCTGAATGTCGAATACAGCGACGCAAAACTGTCCAATGCCCTCCCCAATCTATCCCCGCTGCTGCCAGACGGCAGGCAGATATTGAAAGGTGATGGCTGGGATGTGGGCTGGAGCGCCGGCGTACAGCTCCATCCTTCAGACAGTCTGGTGATCGGTGCGAGCTATAAGTCGCGGATCAAGCACAAGCTGAAAGGTGACGTCACGGTTTCAGGGCTGCTTGGTCCGCTCGAAACATCCAACATGGATGTCGATACGCGCGCCAGTTTTTCCACGCCATGGCAGGCGATCATCGGCGCACGATGGATGGCTAACCAGAAGCTGACGCTCAATGCACAGCTTGCCCGCATCGGCTGGAACAAGTTCGATGCGATCAGGCTGGCGGCTCCTCTTTCTGTCGCCATTCCGGAAAATTACCATAACACATGGAGCATTGCCGGCGGGTTCGATTACGCCGTTGATCCGCGATGGACCGTGCGCGGCGGCGTTCAATATGATGAATCCCCAACGCCCGACGCTTCACGCGATGCCCGTGTCCCGGATAGCAACCGCTGGAACTTCGCGCTTGGCACATCCTATCAGGTGACGGGCGGTTTCACCGTCGATGCGGCTGCATCCTACATCAAGTTCAAGGAAGAACGGATCAACCGCAACGCAACCGCATTTGCCGGAACGCAGGCGCAAACGCCGATCCTGCTTCACGGCGACATCGATAATGCGCATGCCATCGTGCTGTCTCTGGGTGGACGTATCGCCTTCTGATATGAATGCCTGCGGTCACGTGTACGGCTTCAACGCCGCTTGAGCGTGACCGTCAGCCCGTCATAACCCGGCTCCACCCCCGGCGGCAGCTCGGCAGCCAGCGTCGCATAATCCATGGACTGGTCCATGTGGGTAAGCACCGCCTGCCCCGGCGACAGCTGCTCTATCCATTCCAGCGCCTGCATCAGATAGGGATGGGTCGCATGGGGCCGCCGGCGCAACGCATCCACCACCCACAGGTCCAATCCTTCGAACAGGGCCATGGCCTCGTCCGTCATGGCATGAAAATCGGTGGAATATGCCATGGAGCGTCCCTGCCAGTCGAAACGCAGCGCAGCGGAAGTGATATTGCCGTGCGGCAGGTCCGTCACCCGCACCCGCATCGGTCCCAACCTGAAATCATCGGGGAGGAGGTGGCCGCTCACCGTGGGCGGATAGCCGTTCTTGCCGGTAAAGGCATAGGTGAAGCGTGCGTGCAGCGTGTCCAGCGTATCCTGCCGGGCATAGATATCGACGGGTCGCCCGCTGACATGGAAAAGCTGACGAAGATCATCGATGCCATGACAATGATCGGCATGGTCATGGGTGTAGATCACCGCATCCACCTTGCCACATTCCGCGGCAAGCAGTTGTTCGCGCATGTCAGGGCCGGTGTCGACAAGGATCACATAGCCGTCCGCTTCGACCAATATTGACGCGCGGCTGCGGCGGTTGCGGGGATTGGACGGATCGCACAGACCCCAGTCTCCGCCGATGCGTGGGACGCCCGTTGATGTTCCACAACCCAATATGCGCAGTTTCATGCTGCCTTCGCCTTGGAAAACAACGTGAAGAAATTGCGTGATGTGCTTTGCGCAAGCTGTTCGACATTTTCGCCGCGCAGCTCGGCCAGGAACCGCGCGGTATGGGCGACATATCCCGGCTCACACGGTTTGCCGCGCATCGGCACTGGCGCCAGAAACGGAGAATCGGTTTCGATCAACAGCCGCTCGGCCGGCAATCGGCTGGCCGTCTGTTGCAGATCCCTCGCGTTGCGGAAAGTGACGATGCCGGAAATGGAGATATAGAAGCCCAGTTCCAGTGCCTTCAGCCCAAAGGTTTCGCTTGCCGTGAAGCAATGGATCACGCCCGGAAATGAGCCTTTCGCCATTTCCTCCTCGAGGATGGCAGCAGTGTCCTCTTCCGCATCCCGCGTATGGACGATCAGCGGCAGCCCTGTCTCGCGTGATGCAGCAATATGGGCACGAAAACTGGCCTGCTGCCTTGCCCGGTCACTGTGGTCATAGAAATAGTCGAGCCCGGTTTCGCCAATGCCGATCACGCGCGGATGGGCCGCTGCTTCCACCAGCCTTGTTGTATCCACGTCGGGATGTTCATCCGCTTCATGAGGGTGGATGCCGACACTGGCCCATACATCCGCCTCGCGCTCGGCGACGGCAATGACATCGTCCCATTCGCGTTCGCGAGTGGAGATGTTGAGCATGGTCGACACACCCGCCGTGCGGGAGCGGGCAAGCACGCCCTGCTGATCTTCCACCAGCCCCTTATAGTTCAGATGGCAATGGCTATCGACGAACATCAGCCCTGCTCCACTGCTTCCACCACTTCCAGTCTGGGGAAAACCGGCACTGGCGGCGACAGGCGGAAATCGCTTGCCGCCAGCCGTTCATACCAATTCCGGTCCTGAAGGGCGGCATGATCGCGCGCGTCCGCGCTCATGCCAAGCTGGTCGAGGAGCTTTGAAGCCGATGACGGGACAATCGGCGAAATGACAATGGCCAGATCACGGATGCACATGAACAGTACGGCAAGCACCGTCTTCATCCGTTCGATATCCGTCTTCTTCAATGCCCATGGCGCCTGAATATCGACATATTGATTGCAGGCGAACACAGCCTGCAGCCAGTTTTCAAGCCCTTGTGAAAAGGCCAATGTTCCAAATGCCGCCGGAATATCCTCCCGACAGGCCTGTCGGACCTTTGCCAGCAACGCCTCGTCTTCTTCCGCTAGGTTGATGCATGGCGGCAATTCGCCAGCACAATTCTTTGAAATCAGGGAGAGAACGCGTTGAGCGAGGTTGCCGAAACTATTGGCCAGTTCACCATTGTTGCGCGCAACGATCGCTTCATCGCTATAGCTGCCATCCTGTCCGAACGGCACTTCGCGCAGCAGGAAATAGCGCAGGGCATCGACGCCATAGCGATCGGCAATCGCCAGCGGATCGGCCACATTGCCCACCGATTTGGACATTTTCTCCCCGCGGTTCAGCAGGAAACCATGGCCGAACACCTGTTTCGGCAGTTCCAGCTGGGCAGACATGAGAAAGGCCGGCCAGTAAACGGCGTGGAAACGAACGATATCCTTGCCGATAATGTGCAGATCGGCAGGCCAATATCGCTTGTAACTTTTTGATTCCACTTCTGGATACCCAACGCCGGTAAGGTAGTTGGTCAGCGCGTCCACCCAGACGTACATGACATGGCCATCACTGTCCGGCACCGGCACGCCCCAACTGAAGCTGGTGCGCGAAATCGACAAATCGGACAATCCGCCACGCACGAAGCTGACCACTTCATTGCGACGGCTATCCGGCTGGATGAAACGAGGGTTCGCCTCATAAAACGCCAGCAGCTTTTCCTGATAGGCAGACAGGCGGAAGAACCAGCTTTCCTCCACCGTCCACTCCACCGGCGTGCCCTGTGGCGACAATTTTTCACCCGTTTCGCCAGTGACCAGTTCCTTTTCGTCGTAAAAGGCCTCGTCACGAACCGAATACCAGCCTTCATATCGATCGAGGTAAATGTCGCCATTCGCCCTCATCGCGGACCAGAGCGCCTGGCTGGCGACATAATGATCAGCCTCGGTCGTGCGAATGAACCGATCATATGAAATATTCAGAACTTCATCCATATGACGGAAAAGAGAGGATATTTCATCGGCAAGCGCCAGCGGCTCCATGTCGCGCGCCCGTGCGGCCTGCGCCATTTTCAGCCCATGCTCATCCGTGCCGGTCATGAAGAACACGTCGCGCCCGGCCAGCCGCTGGTGACGGGCCATGGCATCGGCGGCGATCGCTTCATAGGCATGGCCGACATGTGGGCGGCCATTGGCATAGTTGATTGCGGTGGTGATATAGAATGGCTCAGCCATGCTTCGATGTTTCTCTGTCAGTCTGGCGGCCGAGCGATGCGAGCATCCCGGCCAGTTCGAATATGACGCTTTGCGGATCGAGCGAGAGCGGCACCGCGCTCGAGGCGAGATCGCGGGCCTTCTCCCACAGCACTATCGCCTCTGCAAGCATCGTCCCCTGCATGGCCATGGCCCGTTGCCTGATCCGCGCCGGGGCAATCTCCAGAAAGGCTTCATAACGCTGCTGTGCTGCTTTTGCCGAAAGGGTGCGGCTGAGCGCGGTAATTGCAATCGCGTTTCCCCGATATTCTATCGCATCAATGGCTTCCATCAGCCCGCCAATGTCCAGTCCGGCATAGCGTAAGGCCTGGCCCGGCGCGCCCTGGGCAACCGACAGCAGTGCCTGGCGTTCGGCCACGCCAAGATCAGGCGCCTGCGCGGCGATGACACGGTCGACATCCGCGTCCGCCAATGATTGAAAACGCATCAGCCGGCAACGTGAGCGGATGGTGGGCAATAATCGTCCGGGTGAATGGCTGACCAGCATGAACAATGTGGTCGGCGGCGGTTCCTCAAGGCTCTTCAGCAGCGCATTGGCTGCCGGTCGCGCAAGATCGTCGATGGAATCGATGATGATGGCGCGCCATGCCGACAATGCCGGTGTGGAGTGCAGCAGTGGTTGCAGCCCCCTGATCTGGTCGATGGTGATGCCCGCGGCAAGATCGCCGGTTCGCTCTCTCACTTCTCGTGTGATGATCCGCATGTCGACATGGCTGCCCGCCGCGATTAGCCGGGCGGTAGGATGATCCGTCGATATGTCAAGTTCATCGGCTGCAACACGGGGGCCCGCCGCATCGGCAAGCACATGCGCGACAGCGGCATCAGCGAAGCGGCGCTTGCCAAGACCGGGTGCCCCGGCCAGCAGCCAGGCATGTGGCATCCTGCCGGACTGCCAGGCATCCAGAAAGGCCGCGGCTTGTGCGCGATGCCCGATCAGCATGGCCATTCCACGACAAGGCCACCATGCACCGGTCGCCAAAGGCATAGCGATAAAGACATGATTTCATGCCTATTGGGGCAGCACCGGCAGTGCAAGCGATAGCTTCACCGCAGATCGCCCATCGGCGGAGCAGCCAGCCTGAGCACTGCGCGCAGCCCTGGTTGATTGTCGCCAAGCTCCAGCTGTCCACCATGCAGCCGGGCGACTGCATCGACAAGCGCCAGACCAAGCCCGGCCCCTGCCCGCGATCGCGCCTTGTCCAGCCGGCCGAAGCGGCGGCGGGCCTCGGCCCGATGTTCAGGGGCGATGCCCGGCCCCTTGTCGGCCAAGCCCAGAACAATCATGTTCCCGTCCATTTTCGCCAATAATGTGATTACGCCGCCAGCCGATCCATAGTTCAGCGCATTGTCGATAAGATTGCTCAGCGCCTGCGCCAGCAGCTGACGATGGCCTGAAATGGAAGGTAAAGGCCCTTCAACATCCAGTGTCAGCGCAAGGCCTGCCTCCTCCACCAACGGGCCATAGATCTCGCCGAGTTCATCGATCAGCGCTGTGGGATTGAGCGTTTCGAACTGATCCCTGCTGGTCATCGCCTCCGACCGGCCGATTTCAAGCACGGTGGTCAGCATCCGCATCAGCGTATCGGCTTCATTGAGAACACCGTTCAGCGCCGCCTCGCGCTGTCCCTCGTCATTGACCGTCAATGCCCTTTCAATCCGTGCTCGGAGCCGTGAAACAGGCGATCGAAGGTCATGGGCGAGGCTGTCCGTCAGCATCCGCAACTCATCCATCAGCGCCTGTATCCGGCTGAGCATGTCGTTGATCCGCGCTGCAAGCGCATCGAACGCATCACCGGCATGGCTGACGGGCGCACGTGTGGAAAAATTGCCATTGCCGGCTTCGTCGACGACGCGCGAGATCGCCCCCAGCCGTCTCCCGACATAGCGGGACAGGATGACGCCGCCGGCAAGGCCAAGGATGATGGACAGCACCAGCGTCAGGAACAAGGTGCGCTGCAGCGCCTGTTGCAGCGAAAGCCGGCTGTCGAACACCCGGCCTGAAACGAGGATCAGCCCACCGGGCAGGGAATCGGCGCGCAGCCCGGACTCCATCGGCTTGTCACGGCCGCGCATCTGCACATGGGCGATGTGAAAGCCATCGCCAATGTCGATGCCGATCGATGCAGCGTCGATATTGCCGGCGATCCTCTGCCCAGACGGAGCCAGCAGAGCCAGCAGCAGCGCCGGATCGTCGCCGGCGAGCATCCCGTTCATCGTCGCAAGCAGTGCTTTCGGGCCGCCTGATGCGTTGATGTCGATCAGCGCCTGCGCTTCCTCATCCACGCTCGAATGCAATTGGGCAAGTGCATCGTCACGGGTCTGCAGATGGATGAAGGTGACGAGAACGATGCTCGATCCCAGGGCGAGCAGCACATAAAGCGCTGCCACCCTGATCGACGTCGCGATATGCGCGCGCGATTTCAATGGGTGGAGGCCAGTCGATATCCGGCCCCCCTGACCGTATGCAATATGGGGGCATCGAACCCTTCCTCCAGCTTGCGACGCAGGCGGCTGATATGCACATCGATGACATTGGTGCCGGGATCGAAATGATAATCCCACACCTGTTCCAGCAGCATGGTGCGTGTCACCACCTGCCCGGCATTGCGCGCCAGATATTCCAGCAGCCGGTATTCGCGCGGCATCAGATCTATCTTGCGCCCCCCTCTCCGCACTGTCCGGGCAAGCAGGTCGATCTCCAGATCCTCGACTGACAGGCGCGATGGTGCATGGTTGGTTTCCTGCGCCTCCGCCCGGCGCAGCAGCGCTTCCAGCCGGGCCAGCAATTCGGCAAAGGAAAAGGGCTTGACCAGATAATCGTCGGACCCGCCACGCAGCCCCTCGATCCGTTCATCCACCGAGCCTAGCGCCGACAGCATCAGCACCGGGGTCTTTACATCCGCTGCCCGCAAGGCGCGCAGCAGTGCCAGCCCATCCATGCCGGGCAGCATCCGATCCAATATGATCAGATCGTGGCTGCCATCGGTTGCATGGAAAAGGCCGTCCCTGCCGTCCGCCGCATGATCGACGACATGGCCTTCTTCCCCCAGCCCCTTGATCAGATAATCAGCCGTCGAGACATCATCCTCGATCAGCAGGATTTTTCTGCCCATGGCACGTCCTTTCGGCCCAATGGTTATTTCTGGTGCCGCCCCTGTGCAAGCACAGCGGTGGGGATGACAGAAGTTTCATCAAATCTTCAGCCGGGCTCGTTGATCAGCGGGATAGGAATGGAGCCATGCCACCCCTGCTTTTCCCGCGTAAAACCCGGCCGTACCTGTCGACATCACTCCTGCTGGCAGGTCTGCTGCTGCTGCCGAGCATATGGGGTATGGCGGCGGCGGCACCCATTACCACAAGGTCTCCGCAGGCAGGCAGCACGCATCGGGACATTGCCCTTGTCTATATCACTGGCGACCTGGGGAGCCATTTCGGTCTTGGTCACACCGTGGTGCCGCGCCTGCTACACAATGGCTATGCCGTGTCGACCATCGATTCCCTGAAGGCGTTCAGGCAGCGGTTGACGGCCCACCAGACGGCAGCGCTGGTCGAAATGGCCGCCCGGGCGGCAATGGCGCAGGGTCACGCCGCGCGCGTCGTCATCATCGGTCATTCCTTTGGCGCCGATATGCTGCCCCCGGCAATGGGTGAACTCTCTCCCGCCATTGCGAACCGGGTGGCGATGATGGTGCTGATCGTTCCGTCACATGCGGTTTACGATCATGTCGCGCTAACCGAAATCATGAGCATCCGAAAGGCGCGCGGCGATGCACTTCCCGCAGCGCGCAGGGTGGGTGCCATCCCCCGGCTGTGCATTCAGGGGGAGAAGGAGGAGGACAGCCTTTGCCCCCTGCTCACATCGGCTGGATATGAGCGGCAGATATTGCCGGGCGCACATCATCTGAACAATGATGCGGCGCTGCTTTCGACAATATTGCTCCACCGCCTTGCACAATTGATGGGGCAATGAAGTGATCAAGGCGCTGATGTCCTGCCTGCACCGCTGGCGCCGCCCATTATCGGCACTCGCCATGCTGGTGATCCTGGCGCTTGCAGTGCTGTTCATCCATGGCTTCACGCAAAGGGTGCGGCCGCACCAGATCGCTGCTGCCCTGCATGCGCTCAGCTGGGGACAGAAGCTGGCCGCGCTGGGGTTCACCGCCGGAAGCTATCTGCTGCTGACCTTCTATGACGTCGTCGCATTACGCATCATCCGCCGGCCGCTGCCCTATCGCATCACTGCCATTGCCGCCTTTGTCAGCTATGCGCTGAGCCACAATATCGGCTTTTCGGCACTGACCGGCGGTTCGGTTCGTCTGCGGATCTATGGCGGTTTCGGCCTAAGTGCTGCCGACGTCGCACGCGTCGTCACCATTGCCGGCATCGCCTTCTGGTTTGGGGTGGCCCTGCTGTTCGGCTACGGCCTGACAAGCGGCCCGGTTTCATTGCAGATCGGCAGCTGGGCAGTGCCCGCCGCAGCACAAAGGCTGATCGGACTACTTGCCCTGCTGCTGCCGGCATCGTGGTTCGTGCTTTCCCTGGCGCGCATCCGTACCGTCAGGCTGGGCCATCTTTCATTGCCGCTGCCATCGCCGGGGCTGGCATTGGCACAAATGCTGGTGTCGGTGATCGACGTCTCGCTTGCCGCCGCCGCGCTTTACATGCTGCTGCCCGATGGCGCCAACATCGGCTTTCCCACGCTGGTGACCGCCTTTGCCGTCGCCATAGTCACGGCGCTGCTTGCCCATGTGCCGGGCGGGCTTGGCGTGTTCGAGGCGATGATGCTGGTCGCGCTGCCGCAGGTCGATCAAACCGCGCTGTTGTCCAGCCTGCTCGCCTTTCGCATCACCTATTACATCATTCCACTGATCCTTGGATCACTGCTGTTCCTCGCCCGTGAAGGCATGAACCTGCGCTGGCGCAAGGCATTCACCGCCAGCCGTCCCGCAGCAGGAAACCTGGTGGAGTTTCTGGCGCCGATCTTCGCTGCCGGCCTTGCCTTTCTTGCCGGTGCGGTGCTGCTCCTTTCCGCAGCGCTGCCCGCTGCCGCAGGACGACTATCGGCATTGCGCCTGCTGCTGCCATTGCCGTTCATCGAGCTTTCTCATTTCATTTCCAGCCTTGTCGGCAGTGCGCTGATCCTGTTCGCGCCGGCGCTCTACCGGCGGCTCGACGGTGCCTATCTGATGATCCGCCTGCTGCTGGTGGTCGGTATCGTTGCGTCACTTGCCAAGGGGTTCGACTGGGAAGAAGCGCTGCTGCTGCTGGTCGTTCTGGGCATGATCATCTGGGCGAGGCCCGCCTTTTACCGCCGCACCCGGCTGGCAAGCGAGCCGCTGTCGCTCCACTGGCTGGCAGCGGGTGCCGGAACGGCGTTCATCATCACCGTCATCGGCTTTTTCACCTACAAGCATGTGCCTTATGATGACAGCCTGTGGTGGACATTCACCCTGCACGGCAATGCACCCCGGTTCCTGCGCGCGTTGCTCGCGCTTGGCCTCACCGTCGTTATTTTCTTCACATGGCATGGCTTCGCCCCGGCCCCTGCGGCGGCAGGGGACCCGCTGCCTGCGCAGCTACGCGACAGGGCCATGGCCATGACCCGGCGCAGCGATATGTGGCTGGCGATGACGGGCGACAAATCCTTTCTCGTGTCATCCGAAGGTGACGCCTTCCTCATGTATCGGGTGGAAGGACGCAGCTGGATCGCCATGGGGGATCCAGTGGGTGCGCGGGAACATTGGCCCGACCTGGTCTGGCGGCTGCGCGATCTGGCGGACAGAAACCAGGGCCGCGTTCTTTTCTATCAACTCAGCGCCGAAGCCCTGCCGCTGGCTATCGATCTTGGCCTCAATATCGTGAAATATGGGGAGGAGGCGATTGTCGATCTGAACGCCTTTTCCCTGCAAGGACCGGGCGCACGCAACATGCGCAACGCCTGCCGCCGTGCGGAACGGGAGGGGCTGCGATTCCAGGTCATTCCGGCCGATCAGGTGGCAATGCACATTGATGCACTTCGCACCGTTTCCGACATATGGCTGCACCAGAAAAAGGGGCGGGAAAAATGCTTCAGCATCGGGCATTTCGACCCTGGTTATCTTTCGCTGACCCCCATGGCGATGATCGTTGACGACAATGGCATATTGGCCTTTGCCAATATCTGGACGACGGCGATGCACGATGAATTTTCGGTCGATCTGATGCGCCATCTGCCCGATGCGCCCAACGGCGTGATGGACTATCTTTTCGTGCAATTATTCGCCTGGGGCAAAGGCCAGGGTTATCGGCATTTCAATCTTGGTCTTTCGCCCCTGTCCGGGCTGGAGGCACGGCGCCTTGCCCCCTTATGGGCAAGGCTGGGCGATTTCCTGTTCCGCCATGGCGAAGAGCTGTACAGCTTCGAAGGGATGCGCAGCTATAAATCCAAGTTCGCGACATTCTGGCAACCGCGTTATGTTGCCGGGCCCCAAGGCCTGCCGATGGCACGTGCACTGACCGATCTTGTCAGAATGATTTCACGGTGAGTCCAAAACGCAAACGTCCGGTGGACAATGCCCACCGGACGCCTGCGTTGGAAAGATTCGGAGTGAAGATCCGGATCATCAGTCACTTGCATCAGCCTGCCGCCGATGCCGCATCAGGATAGAGCGCCCCATAACAAGGGATGATTGCAGTCAAATGAAGCTTTTGTAATGGCTGCGCTCAAGCAACTGCATCACTTCGGCCAATGCCTGACTGCATACAGAGGCAGAATCTCCATTGGCATCTATGATCGCAGTCGACCCTGGCGTGGCCGCCGCCTGATCCAGGAAGGACCGGCGCACACGGTGATGGAAATCCAGGTCCATCGCCTCAAACCGGCCTTCATCCACGCCTTCCCCCGACAAGCGGGTACGGCTGCGTGCCAGGCCGATGCGTGGATCGACATCGAACAGCAGCGTAAGATCGGGCTGGATGTCACCCACGAAATCCCGGTGCAGTGCAGTGATGCTTGAGACCGGCAGGCCCCGGCCGCCGCCCTGATAGGCGATGGTGGAACCGATGAACCGATCGCACAGAACCAGCCTGCCCTGCGCCAGTGCCGGAGCGATCACCCGCTGCACATGCTGAACACGTGCTGCCGTCATCAGCAGCAGCTCGGCCTGCCCGCTCCATATCCTGCCGTAATCGCCAAGCAGCAGCGCCCGTAGCGCCCGGCCTTCTTCGGTGCCGCCCGGCTCCTGCGTCAGGACAACATCATATCCCTGCGCTTCAAGCGTCGCCGCAAGCTGGCGCAGGCACGAACTCTTGCCTGCACCTTCCACCCCTTCGGCAACGATGAAGCGGCCAGCCTGCCGGCCCTGCCCGGTCACATGCCGAACAATGAACGGAAACCGGCGCCGATACGCGAGACGAAACCAGCCTTGCCGACATCATTCGCTGCAACCAGCGGTAGTCGCTGCGGCGCAATATCGGGCGATCGGACGACAAGATCCGCGACATGCTGTCCCTTGGCGATCGGCGCCTTCAACGGCCCGTTATACACCACGGAAACCTTGATTTCGCTGTTTCGCGCAGCGCGTGGCAGGGTGACGGCAAGATCGCGCGGCGCGACAAGGCCGACACTGCGTGCATTACCAAGCTGCACATCGGCAGTTTCCAGCTGCTGCCCCTTTTTGGCGAGCGGCACGCCCTTCCACGCGTTGAAGCCCCATTCCATCAGCGCAATCGACTGGGAAACCCGCTCGTTCCAGCTCGACATGCCCGAAAGCACCATTACCAGCCGACGGCCATTTTGTTCGGCAGAGCCGGTGAAGCCATAGCCGGCGGCCTCGGTGTGGCCGGTTTTCAGGCCATCCGCGCCGGTGATACGACCAAGAATGGGATTGCGATTGGCCTGGGTGATATCCTGCCCGGCCCCCATGGTTTTGCCCCAGGTGAATTTTTCCTGCCCATAGAATTGGCGGTAGAGATCGGGAAAGTCCTTGATCGTACGCTCGGCGATCACGGCAAGATCGTGCGCCGTCACATGTTCGGCCGGATCTGGCCAGCCGTTCGAATTGGTGAATACCGAGCCGGTCAGGCCGATGCGCTTTGCCGTTCGGTTCATGATATCGGCAAAGGCCGGTTCCGTGCCGGCCATTGCCTCGGCCAGTGTCACACAGGCGTCATTGCCTGAAAGGGTGACGATGCCGTGCAGCAGATTTTCCACCGAAACCTGTTCCCCGGGCGAAAGGAACATGGTCGATCCGGCAGCCGGACCATGCCATTTCTGCCATGTCTCCGGCCGCACCATGACCATATGGTCGAGGCTGGTTTCGCCCTTCTTGATCATGTCGAACACGACATAGACCGTCATCATCTTCGCCATGGATGCCGGCGGCATTGGCCGGTCAGCCTCCCTGGCATAGAGAATCGCACCTGAGGACATGTCCTTCAGATAGGCGACAGGGGCCGATGTCTCGAACGGCGGCGGTGCCGCCAGAGCGGGTGCGGCCGTTGCGAACAATGCGAAAATGACGGCGGAGCGGCGCAGCATGGAACCTCTATACCTCGTGACGCTGGGAATTATCGGTTATCCTGTCGGACCATCGCTGACGATCCTTGCATCCTGATAGCCCGCATTCTGCACCTTCGCCAGTGCCAGCTGTGCCGCGGCCATGGAAGTATAGGGGCCAAGGCGCACCCGGATCAGTCCGGTGCCGATGGGCTGGAGCACCGGCGTGCCATAGCTTTTGAGGAAACCGGCCAGCCATTGCGCCCGCCCCGCATCGGACACGGCGGCAACCTGCACAAAGCTAACCCCTTCCCGCACAGTTGCCGGTGCGGCCACGGCAGCCGGTGTTGCGGCAGGAATTGCAGCCGGAGGACCGGAAGTGTTGCTTGGCGGCAGATTGACCAGCTCGATCTGGTTCAATGCCTGCGCATCCGTTCTTGTGGTCGCCGGCTGCATGGGGCTGCTGTCTTCAAGCGGGGTTGCCTGCGGCAATGGCATGCTGGCCGGCGCCGCCATTGGCCGGGCAACGGGAGTTACCGGCCGCGGCGGCTCCACCTGTGCATAAGCGGTTTGTGGCGTCGCGGCGGGGGCCGAGGCATAGCGGACATTCTCACCCGGAAGCTGCCCTTCCCGCAATGCCAGCTTCACATTGTCATTGGGATAGACGCGGCGCACGCGCACATGGGCGGTACCCGGCCGGTCAACACCCAGTATTTCGGCCGATCTGCGAGACAGATCGATGATTCGCCCATCAACAAAGGGGCCGCGATCATTAACCCTGAGCACCAGCCTGCGGCCGTTGTCGAGGTTGGTGACCTCCACATAGCTTGGCAACGGCAGCGTCTTGTGCGCGGCGGACACCATGTCCATGTCATAGGCCTCGCCATTGGCGGTGGCCAGGCCATGGAATTTGGGACCATACCAGGATGCTATTCCGGTTTGGTCATAGTTCTGGTCATCCTTTGGATAATACCATTTTCCGGCAACCTGATAGGGATTGCCGATCTTCACCGGCCAGTCGCTGACCGGATGACCGGGTGATCCCTTTGCCGGGCCGCGTGGGCCGCCGGGAATACCAGCGATACGCGGTTGCCCGCCGCATGCCGCGACAGCCAGCAGCAGCCCGATTGCAATCAGCCGATCAATGCGCAATCGCATCACCAAGCAACCCCACTGAAATCGCATAATAGTTGGAACAATTATAGGCGAGCAGCGCCCTGTAATTGCCGAAGGTCAGAAAAGCGCGCCCACCCGGCCCATCCGGTTCCACCAGGGTCGCCAATGTCTGTCCGTCAGGCCATGAGGCGCCAAGCGGTTGCAGCCCCAGCGATTTCCATTCGTCGATGGTGATCCAGCGGGAATGGCGGGCGAACACCCTTGGGCAGCTCGGTGCGACGAAAGTGTTGGCCACCCTTTCACGATCGAGCGATCGCGGCACATAAACCTGCATTCCCCAGGGTTGGCCACGATGCCATCCCGATTTGGAAAGATAATTGGCGATGGAGGCAAGCGTATCCAGATCATTGTTCCAGATGTCGATCCGTCCGTCGCCGTTACCATCGACCCCCATTTTCAGATAGGAACTCGGCAGAAATTGGGGGTTGCCCATCGCCCCCGCCCAGGAGCCGAGCAACATGTCCCGTCGGGCAAGCCCCCGGTCGACGATTTGCAACGCAGCGATCAATTCCTTTGTGAACAAAGCCCGGCGGCGACCATCATAGGCCAGCGTCGCCAGTGACCGAAAGATATCGAAGTCACCGGTGTAGCTGCCGTAATTGGTTTCCATGCCCCAGATGGCCAGGACAATCTTCCCCGGCACGCCATATCGCTGTTCAATATCGCTGATCTGCGGAGCAAGAGACGCCAGTCTCGACCGTCCACGCGAAATGCGGATCGGGTCCAACCGCTTTGCCAAATAGTCCGAGAGGCGCGGCGGCGCGGACGGGCTGCTGTCGTCAGGCTGGGCACGATCCAGCTCGACCACCCGCGGATTATAGGTGAGCGAAGGCAATATCGCATCCAGCGTTGCAGCGCTGACGCCCTGCTCGCGTGCCTGCGCAGCAATATTACCCAGAAAAGCCTGAAAACCGGCCTCCACTCCAGTGTTACCCGAGGGAGGAATGGCTCCCGCGGCCTCTACGGCCGGTGCCGGCTGGGCGCTGGCCGGCCCACCCATTGCCAGGCAGAGCAAGATCATCACCATCGGTCTGATTTGCACGCTGCCCCCAATTTGTCCTGATCCCTCGGGATTTATTGCCATATTCGGCAGCGATTGGGAATCCACCTCAACGTTGTGCTTGCACCAGCCGTCGCTATCGTGAAAGAGAGCCGCGACGGACAGGTGGCCGAGTGGTTTAAGGCAGCGGTCTTGAAAACCGCCGTGGGTGGAAGCTCACCGTGGGTTCGAATCCCACCCTGTCCGCCAACATCAAGCGCATGAATACTGACAGAATTCGCTGGTACGTCGCCTGGCTGACTGCCTGCGTCATCACAACCACATTGACGATTCGCCGCCTATGAACCGCTGTCGCGGGATGCGCTACACTATCAAAGTTGATTTTTTACCGTTTCATCATCGGTAAGGAGGCCGGGATTGAGTAGCGGGATTTTCTTGCCGCGCGTGCCGTAAAGATTGGACATTGCGATCGCCATTTTCATCAGGGCGTGGCGATCCTCGGCACTCAGGTCGCGTGCGCAATCGATCAGCGAATTTTCCTCCGCACTCAACCTTTCACCACTTGCCCGCTCGCCCGTTAGCAGGAAACACACGTCTATGCCGGTTGCGGCAAGTGACAGGAAATAGGCAAGGCCGGGCGCCTGTTTGCCGGTTTCATACAGCGTCTGGGATTGGGGGCGCACCTGGCCGCGCTGCGCCATCTCCGCCTGGGTGAGGCCGAGCCGCTTGCGCTCCTCCCTTAAACGGAGTCTGAAACTATGAAGGTTCGTAGTTTCCACTTGACAAAATACGCTTCTCTGTATGTTTATATCTTGGACCGTGTTAACAACTGCATCGCATATGTGTCATGAATCGGCAGCAGTCGATTTGCCACAGCCGCGTATCGCATCCAAAATGGTGGATATAAGCGTGCATCGGCATTTCCATATCCGCGAGTTCGCCATCACCATAGGCGTGGAGGGTGGCTCACGTCCCGGTCTTTGCGCCCATATGGAGCGTGGCGGACAAGTAATGGACTTCATCCTCGGCCTGCCGGAAGTGGATGGGCTTGACGGTCCGGAAATACGTGCGCGCTGGCTTGGTTTAATGGAAATGCTCCTTCCTCGCATCAATGCGCAATGGGTCGAAACCATGCTGGAACAAGGGGGCGCTTTCGACCGTTTCGATCAGCTAAGCAACACGAAATTGGACGCCTGACAATCGTCTGTCATTCCCCTTACTATTATGCGCCGCTGCCGATCATCGATTGAACAATGGTGATCAGCGCCTTGCGTTGCGCTGCTGAGAATCCTTTCATGCAGTCGATCACCGTCTGCTCATCAGGCGAGATATTCTCGCTTTCGCCGCGTTTTCCGGTGAGGACATAAAATATATCAATGCCGGCCTCGTCCAGCGCCACGAGATAGGGCAGCGCGGGATAATTTTCTTCTGACTCATAGGCAGCTTGAGTGCGGCGACTGACATTACCCATCCGGCCCAATGCTTCCTGGCTGAAGCCGGATCGTTCGCGCTCCTCGCGAAGTCTCAACCCCGTTCCAGGAGAAAGATGCATAATTTTTCACATCACCTATTGACACTGCGCGAAATTTCGCACATTCTCTGGTAAATGGCGATTTTATAAGTGTCGGCGATCAATGTCGATTCCGTCGCATGCCAAATAGCAACTCTGTGGCAATAACGAGGGGGGAAGTATGAAAGCAGTCGCTTCACCGGCTGATTTCGCTGCCGATAACAAACCTCTGCGTGACAGTGGCTTGCGCCGCCAGGACAGGTTTATTTGCCTCGACATAGCCATTGAATTGGGTGGTGATGATCAATGTGTGATCGACCATGCCCGCAGGCTCGATCAGTTTCTTTCCCATGGCCCCGGCGGTGTGGAAGAGGCCGATCCATCGCTGCGGCGGATCAGGGAAAACTGCCTTCATCGCTCCATGGAAATGTATCGTAACAAGGGCGATGCGTCGCCGACAGTCATAGACGGCGTCATCAGCCAGGCGACTGCATTTGCCGATTTCATCCTCGGTGATCCTGTCCCGGCTCATCGGCATTACCCCGGCTTTCGCTGACATATCCGCTTTCAAGCAATTCCCTGTCTCTGCCGCGTGGCTTGCCTTGCCGCTGCCGATCCGCCCACGCCATCAATGGTGTCGATGAAATGCCGTGCAGCAAAATGGACGCAATGATGACGAACGCCGTGGTCGACCAGATCAAGGCTTTTTCCGAAAAGACGGCCCGGTTGAAGGCATATTGCAGATAAAACAGCGTGCCGATGCCGCGAACGCCAAAAAAGGCCATCAGCATTCTTGATCCGCGTGGCAGATGGGATCCGATGAAGCCCAGCCATGCCGCCACCGGGCGGATGACGAATAACAGCAACATGCCCAGGCCGGCACCGGCAAGGGTCAACTGGTTCATCAGCCCTCCCCCCACTGTCCATCCAAAGATGATCAGCATGAACATCACGAGGACGCGCTCGATCTGACTGGCAAAATCCGCCATCGCCGTGTGGAAGCTGTCGCGCGGCTTGGTGGAACGGATGCTCAATGCTGCAACGAAAACCGCGACAAAGCCGTTGCCGCCAATGATCTGGGTGGTGGCATAACAGATCAGCGTAATGCCTATGGCGACAAGGCCATCGCCGGTGTCCGACAATTTGACCAATGGCAGACGAAACAGCAAAAGCCCCATGGCCTTGCCCCCGACCCAGCCAATCGCTGCACCCATCGCGAGATCCAGCACCATTTCAAATGCAAGCCAATGGCCCCAGTCCAGCGTGCCCCGCTGCAGGCCGATTGCCAACAACACGAACGGCATGGCAAGGCCATCGTTCAACCCCGCTTCCGATGTCAGCCCAAAGCGCGTTTCGCCATCGTCCCCCCTGCCCGGCGGACCCGTCTGAACATCGGCGGCAAGCACCGGGTCCGTCGGTGCCAGAACCGATGCCAGCAACAGGGCGGCTGGAACAGACAGGCCAAGCATTGATTTGCCGGCAATGAACACCCCGATGATGGTGAGCGGCATGGCAATGGCCAGAAGGCGCCAGGTCGCCCCCCAGTGGCGCCACGAAAAGCGACGATCGAGACGCAGCCCTGCCCCCATCAACGCGATGAGGATAACGATTTCACTCATCCGCTCGGCGGCTACGCTGCCTGGCATGCTGGCCTGTGCCACATGCAACCAGTTGGTGCCTGATAGCAGAATCCCGATCAACAGGCTGATAATCGGCACCGAAATCGGCGCGCGGTTCACCACCAGCGGCAACCATGCCACCAGCAACATGGCCAAGCCGAAGCCGAACAGCATGATTTCATAGGAAGGTGTGATCATCGGAAAACAGCCACTGCCGGCTCACACGCCGATCCGTCTTGAACAAAATGTCTTCCGGTAACGGTGCAGGCGCCGGTTCGTGCCTGAACATTTAGGAAAATCAGTGATTTTGCACTGTCATCTGTCCGATTGCATATTTTGCACTGCAATCCAGCTCTTTTTGCACTTGCAAAAGGTTATGCTGCATTGCAAAAAGGAACTGCCTTTCAGGCATCCTCTCCTAAAAACTTTCAGCCGTCCTTCGGGGCGGCTTTTTTCTTGAGTCGAGAAATCGGACAGCGCCGATGATCGGCGTCCGGCAGGAGAGTCGTTCAACAGCTCAGACAAATAAAAAGGGCCGCCGAAGCGACCCTTGATATTCTGGAACTGAAGCAGCGATTACTTGCTCTTCAGCGTCAGCCCGCCGAAACGCTTGTTGAAACGCGCGACCTGCCCACCCTGATCCAGCAACCGCTGGTTGCCGCCGGTCCATGCCGGATGCACCGTGGGATCAATATCCAGCTGCATCGTTGCGCCTTCAGTGCCCCAGGTCGACCGGCTTTCATAAACCGTGCCGTCCACCATCTGGACCTTGATCATGTGATAATCGGGGTGAATGTCTTTTTTCATCTCGCTGTCCTCAATGGCTGGTTACCGACCAGCCGGGGAAATACGCTGCTGCCTCTAACCGACAGCGGTGTCATTGGCAACCATGCAGAGCCGGATGCACATCATGTTTTCACGCCGCTGACATGACAGGCGCTACCGAACCGCTATAGAATGGCTCATGCGGATTTTGGGTGCAATATTCGCCGGGGGTCAGGCCCGCCGGTTCGGCAGCGACAAGGCAATGGCGCTGTTGAATGACAGACCGCTGATCGCTCATGTGGCCGAACGGCTTTCCGCACAGGCCGCCGATCTGGTGATTTGCGGGCGGCAATGGAATGGATATGTCGGTCTGGATGATCGCCCCTGCCCCGATATGGGACCATTGGGCGCGTTATGCGCAGCGCTTCACCACGCGACGCAATATGGATTCGACGCGGTGCTCACCAGCGGTTGCGATTTGCCGGATCTGCCGATTGATCTTGCCGCATGCCTTGCCCCACCACCATCGCTGGTAAAGGGCCAGCCTTTGCTTGGTTTGTGGCCATCCGAGCTTTCACCGCTTCTGGACGATTATCTGGCGGCAAGCGATGATCTGTCCATGACGGGCTGGCGCAGGCATTGCAGCGCGAGAATTGTGGAGATCGGCCGGGCGGTCGCCAATATCAACACGCCCGGCGATCTTGCCATGCTCAGGCTGCGGGAGGATCTGCAATCATCGCGGTGAATTGCGCTTCCGCGGCCAGTTTACCATCTATCGATGCCCGACCGGCAAATTTGCAGACGCTCGTGCGCTTCTGCACGAATTCCACATCAAGCGTCAGCAGAACACCCGGTTCCACGGGCGCGCGGAACTTGGCACCTTCAATCGCCATGAAATAAACGAGCTTGCCCGTTCCTTCGAGGCCGAGCGCATCAATCGCCAGCACACCCGCCGCCTGGGCAAGCGCTTCCACGATCAGCACGCCCGGCATGATCGGACGACCCGGGAAATGCCCCTGGAAGAACGGCTCGTTTATCGTCACCGCCTTTACGGCCCTGATCGACCGGTCCGGAACGACTTCCAGAACGCGGTCGACCAGCAGCATCGGGTAACGATGCGGCAACATGTTCATGATCCGCCGCACATCGAACTGCGCGGCGGTCACATTCGTATCGGCCATGGATTATTTGGCCGGAGCGGCTGCCGCCGGCGGCGTGGTGGACACGCTGGGCAGCGCCGCGTTCAGGCGACGCACGACTTCATTGGTGATGTCCAGCGTATTGGCAGCCTGGATGGTCGCACCACGTGCCAGCGCAATGGTGGCGCCCTTTTCCTTCATGATTGCGGTGATGATCGGCTGAGCGGCCTTGTCGATCTGTTCGACGACATAACGCTGGCTTGCCTGAAGCTGGCGCTCGCGGCCGGCGATTTCAGTCTGCGCGGTCTGCTGGCGGCCCTGAAGATCCTTCACCTTCGCCTGAAGGGCTGCGTCGGTCATGGTCTTGGCATCGCGCGCCTTGACCAGTGTTTCCTGCTCGTTCCGGAAACCGTCGGAAAGTGTCTTCACACGGGTCTGCAAGGCATTGGCCTGAGCCTGAAGCGTGGTCTGCGCGGCCTTGCCAGCTGCCGAATCGCCGATCACATCGTCCATGTCGACGATGACGATCTGTGCCTGCGCGGTCTGCGCATGGGCCGGCATCGTCAGCGGCAGCGAGGCAGTCATTGCGGTAGCCGCAAGGACGGCGGCCTTCAGAATGGTTTTCATCAGAACTGTGTCCCTATGTTGAAGGAGAAGAGCTTGTCGTCGTCGCCCGGCTCCTTGAGCAAGGCCTTCGCGATATCGATGCGGAACGGTCCAAAGGGCGAATTCCACGAAATACCGAAACCAACCGCCAGACGCGGTTTTGCGGAGTTGCCGTAGAACTGTTCCTGATAGGCAGGATAGGAGACATTATAAGGTGTATCCGTAACAGCCGTGGTGACGGCACCGGCGCTATCGAGATACAACCTGTTACCGTCACTATCATACTGTGGCTGCGAATAGGCCGCCACATTGTTGGTCTTGGCATGGCCGCTGAACGGGCTCTTGGTGCCGAACACAGCGCCGGCATCGGCAAAGATCGACGGCCTCAGCCCCATTTCGCGCGCGCCGGAACCCAGTGGAATCTCCATTTCGGCACGGGCGGTATAATAATATTTGCCACCTAGCGCGTCATCGGTCCACTGGCTCTTGTCGGTCGTGGGAAGATTGGTTGTGGAATCGGTGATCGGCTTGCGGATCACGCGTGGGCCAACGCCGCGAATGTCAAAGCCACGGATCTGCGGATCGCCAAGAAAGAAGCGATCGGTCAGGCGGATGGTATCGCCACCATAACCGAAGATCGCGCCGCCTTCGGCTCCCAGCGAGAAGATGAAGCCGCTGTCGCCCAGGCCCCAATATTTCTTCGCATCGGCACGGGTACGAATATATTTAACGCCGCCACCAACACCGGCAAAATCCTGGCTGAAGCTGAAGCGTTGGCCCTTGGTCGGCCGCTGGCGGTTATTGAGATTATCGAAAACAAAGCTGTAACCGATGGAAGAGGTCGTGCGATCACCGATCGCATCGCAGAGATAGACGCCGGCAAGACGCGGATCACATTGACCATTGCTATAGAATGTCTGTTTATCCAATGAGACCTTGTCCTGGCTCAGCCCATAGCGGAAGGACAGCGACCAATATTCAGTCAGCGGTGTCGCGGTGCGCAGCTGAAAGCCGGTGGTCGTCTGTTCATAGGTCGTTTTACGATCATCTCCATAATAGTTGAAGCTGTTGTAATCACGACGGAACACGTCGCCACCAAGCGCGATATTGCGATCGAACAGATAGGGTTCGGTAAAGCCGAGATCGACCGATTTCGAATAAGTCGAATAATCGACGCTGGCCCGCAGTTCCTGCCCCTTGCCGCGGAAATTGCGCTCGGTGATCGACAGGCTGACGATGAACTTCTCGAGGCTGGAGAAGCCGGCAGAAACCTGAAGCTCGCCAGTCGGCTTTTCCTGAACATTGGTTTCAAGAATGACCTTGTCCGGCGTCGAACCCGGCTTCTGCTGGATTTCAAGCTTGTCCTGGAAAAAGCCCAGCGACTGGATACGATCGCGCGACCGCTTGACCTTGAAGCTGTTGAACGCGTCGCCTTCGGCAAGACGGAATTCACGACGGATCACCTTGTCCTTGGTGCGCGTATTGCCGTTGATTTCGACGCGTTCGACATAGACACGCGGTGCTTCTGCCACCTGGAAGGTGACGCCCATGGTGCGGGCGTCCTTGTCGCGGTTGAATTCAGGACGCACGTCGGCAAAGGCATAACCCAGGAGACCCGCAGTCTCCGTCATCGAATCAACGATGTTCTCGATCTTCTGGGCGTCATACCAATCGCCCTTCTTGACGGTGACGAGCGACTGCAACGTTTCCGGCTTCAGGTCGCGAATATCGCTTTCGACCTTCACATCACCGAATTTGTAACGCTCCCCTTCCTCGACCACATAGGTGATGACGAAATCGCGCCGGTCTGGCGTCAATTCCGCCACCGCCGATGCCACGCGGAAATCGGCATAGCCATTGGTCAGATAGAATTGGCGCAACTTCTGCTGGTCATAGGCCATGCGATCCGGATCGAAGCTCGTGCCGGATGAAAAGATGCGGAACCAGCGTGCCTGCTTGGTCACCATCTGGGAACGAAGGTCACCGTCGGAAAACACCTTGTTGCCAAGAATGTTGATCTGCCGGACCTTGGATTTGGCACCTTCCTTGATCTCGAAGATCAGGTCGACGCGGTTCTGATCGAGCTGGACCAGCTTGGGCTCGACAGTGGCCGCGAAACGGCCCTGGCGCCGATAAAGCTCGATGATGCGGCCAACATCGGCGCGCGCCTTCGACCGGGTGAATATCTGGCGCGGCGCCAGCTTGATTTCGGGACGGATCTTCTCGTCCTTCAACCGTTTGTTGCCTTCCAGCACGATGCGGTTGATCACGGGATTTTCCCGCACCGAAATGGTCAGTGCACCGGCATTGTCGCGGATGGTGACATCAGCGAACAATTCCGTCGCGTAGAGGTCCTTCAACGCCTGGTCGAGGGTGCTGCGATCGAAATGATCGCCCACCTTGAGGCTGAGATAGGAACGGACCGTTTCCGGCTCCAGTCGTTCAGACCCTTCGATAGTAATCGAACGGACAGTGCCCTGTACCTGCGCGGATTGCGGGGAAGCCGCAGGCGCCGCGCCTGATTGTGCAAAGGCCGGTGCGGCAAGCACAATCGCCGATCCGCCGAGCAACATTGCGGCAGCCCATTTATTTGTCATCGTCGATCCCTGCCCAGGCTTCACGCACGCGTGGAGATCCAAAACCCCGCCCCTTTCGATTCGGCCGCTGCCGGTGTTTCGTTTAACCTATCCGGCCAGCTTCGCCAGCTTTTCCCACAAACCCAATGATCCCAGATCATTGATCGTGACGAAAACCATCAGCGAAACCAGCACCGCCAATCCCGACATAAAGGCCCATTGCTGCGCTTTGGGCTTGATCGGACGACGGCGCACCGCTTCGATTGCGTAGAACAGCAAATGCCCACCGTCCAGCATCGGAACTGGCAGAAGGTTGATGAATCCCAGGTTAATTGAGATGAACGCCATGAACTGCACCAACGGTTGCCAGCCAAGCGTTGCGGTCTGCCCGGCGAACTGGGCAATCTTGATCGGCCCGCCCAATTCCTCCACCGGCCGCCGGCCCGTCACCACCTGTTCAATGGCGGTGATCATCACGCTGACCAACTGGCCCGTGCGCACCGTCGCTGCAACGATGGTCTGCGGCAACGGTTTGTCGGTTATGATCTGCGCACCCGGTGAAATACCCAGACGGCCAATGCGGTTGCGATTGCCGAAGCGATCCACCTCTTCAAAGCTGTCCAGCCTTATCGGCTGATCATAGAGGCGGCCGTCGCGACGCAGGCGGACGATGACCCGTTCGCCCGGATGGATGGCGACGACACGGGCAATATCCTCGAATACCCGCGTGTTCTGCCCGTCGATCGACAATATCGTGTCGCCGGGCTTCAGCCCCGCCCGCGCGGCGGCTGTGCCTTCGATCACCTGTTCGATGCGCGTCGGGGTTTCGGGAATGCCATAGGCCTGGAAAAAGCCGGCGAAGATCACGATGGCGAAAATGAAATTGATGGCAGGGCCGGCGAAGACGATGATCGCCTTCTGCCATAGCGCCTTTGCCTGAAAGGTACGCTTGCGCTCCTCTGCCGGCAGGGAAAGCCAGGCAGGATCCGCCTGACTGGCCGGGCTCATGTCCCCAGCGAATTTCACATAGCCGCCCAGTGGCAGCACCGATACCTTCCACCTCGTTCCGCGCCGATCCGTCCAGCCCAGCAGTTCACGCCCGAAGCCGATGGAGAACACATCCGCCTTCACGCCGAAAATACGGCCGGCAAGATAATGCCCGAATTCATGCACGAAAACGACGAGACCGATGACCACGGCAAAGCTGAACAGCGTCAGCAGGACGCCGGGCTGTGCAGGGTCGATCATCGCGCCGTTCCTCTCAATTCAGCCGCCCGATCGCCTGTTGAGCTTCGCTGCGCGCTTCGGCGTCGATCGCCAGAACTTCATCAATATCGGATGGCGAACGCGGATCATAGCGGTTCAGCGTCTCCGACACGATGGAGGGAATATCAAGGAAACCGATCTGCCTTGCAAGAAAGGCCGCAACCGCCACTTCATTGGCTGCGTTCAGCACAGTCGGTCGCGCGCCATCGGCAGCGAGTGCGGCCTTGGCCAGGGCGAGCGCCGGGAAACGATCTTCATCGGGCGCCTCGAACTCGAGCCGGCCGATCCGGGCGAGGTCCAGCCGTTCACAGGGCGTCGGCATCCGTTCCGGCCATGCCAGCGCATAGGCAATGGGCGTGCGCATGTCCGGCGTGCCCATCTGCGCCAGCACCGAGCCGTCAACATATTCCACCATGGAATGCACGACCGATTGCGGATGCACCAGAACATCGAGCTGGGCAGCAGAGATTGGAAAAAGCCTTTTTGCCTCAATGAGTTCAAGGCCTTTGTTCATCAACGTTGCGGAATCGACAGAGATTTTGGCGCCCATCGACCATGTCGGGTGGGCAACCGCCTGTTCCGGGGTGGCATCGCGCATCGTGGAAAAATCGGCATGGCGGAACGGCCCGCCACTGGCAGTCAGGATAACGCGCGACACCCGTTCCGGCTGCGCATGATCGAAACACTGGAAAATCGCATTATGCTCGGAATCGACGGGGATCAGCCGTGTCCCGGCCTTCTGCACCGCAGCGGTGACCACCGGCCCGGCGCAAACCAGTGTTTCCTTGTTGGCAAGCGCGATGGTGGCGCCCGCCTTTATCGCCGCCATGGTGGGCATCAGCCCCGCACTGCCGACGATGGCCGACATTGCCCAATCCACCGGCCTGCCGGCCGCTTCGACAAGGGCATCGCTGCCGGCCGCGACTTCTATACCGGTGTCGGCAAGCGCATCCTTCAAGTCATGATAATATAGTGGTTCGGCGATCACTGCACTGCGCGCGCGCAAGCGACGTGCCGTCTGTGCAAGACCAGTCACATCACGGTGGGCGGTCAACACCTCCACCGCATAATCATCCGGCGCTCGTGCGATCAGGTCGACTGTTGAACGGCCTATGGAACCGGTGGCGCCGAAAATGGAAACCCGCTTTGCCGCCATCAGGCCACCATGCCCAGCACCATGCCGATGGCGGTTGCAAGCGCAACCGGCAGCAAACCGTCGATCCGATCGAGCACACCGCCATGACCGGGCAGGATATTGCCTGAATCCTTCACGCCTGCCCGCCGCTTCAGCCAGCTTTCGAATAGATCGCCGCATTGGGCGAGCACAGCCATGAAGCCGCCGGTAAATGTCATCCAATGCGGAAGGTGAAGCAACATGGCAGCGCCCCAGCCGAAGATGGTGGCGGCAATCACGCCGCCAATGAGCCCTGACCAGGTCTTCCCCGGGCTGATCCGTGGCGCCAGCTTGCGACCGCCGATCGTCCGACCGGATGCATAGGCGAAGACATCGGTCGTGATCACCACCACCAATATCCAGGCAACCGCTTCCAGTCCCCATGGCAGGGTGCGCAACCACAACAGGCATATCGCCGGCAGCCCCACATAGGCAAGACCGCCACCCCGCCCCTTGCTCGCAAGTGCCAGCAAGATGCCGCCGGCAAGCGCGATGCCACCGGCCTTGAACAGCCCGGACAGCCGCGCATCCACCACCGCCATTGCCAACGCAATACCCAAGAGCGCCAATGCTGGAAGATAGATCAACGGCGCAAGGCGGGTCAGCGCACGCCACTCCCGCAGGGCCAGCACGGCACCGATTGCGACCAGTGCCGCGAATACCAGACCGCCGCTCCAGACGCAGAAACCGGCAACGATCACCAGCAAGACACCGGTGATCACCCTGGAGGTGAATTCATTGCCCACAGGCTTGCCGTCGCTCACAATGCACCATAGCGGCGTTCGCGTGCAGCATAGCTGCCAACGGCATCGGCAAGCGCCTTTGCGTCGAAATCCGGCCACAGCATGTCGAGGAACAGCAGTTCTGAATATGCTGCCTGCCAGAGCATGAAATTGGACAGCCGGATTTCGCCGGACGTGCGGATGATCAGGTCAGGTGCCGGCCATGCACGCGTGTCGAGCCGAAGGTCGATATCCTCCGCCTCGATCGCCTCCGGATTCAGACGACCTGCCCGGACCTCCTCGGCCAATGTCCGCACCGCACGCACCATCTCGTCGCGCGCGCCATAATTGAGGGCAAGAACGAGCGTCAGCCGCGTATTGCATGCCGTCTTGGCAATTCCATCCTCGATCAACGAGGCCAGTTCGGCACCAAGCCCCCGGTAATCACCGATGACGGCCAGCTTCACGCCCTTGGCATGGAGATCCGCGATTTCGCTGCGCAGGTACAGACGCAACAGCTTCATGAGGTCATCGACCTCGGTACGCGGCCTTTTCCAGTTTTCGCTCGAAAAAGCATAAAGGGTCAGCGTGCCGATCCCCAGATCAGGCGCCACTTCCACAACGCGGCGCACTGCCTCCACACCCTTGCGGTGACCGGCGATGCGCGGCAGATGCCGACGCTTCGCCCAGCGGCCATTACCATCCATGATGATCGCGACGTGAAGAGGCTGGGCGCAATGATCGCCGAACGATTCCTCCTCACGCGCAGAGACGGAGGTCATTTCGAAAGGATTTCTTTTTCCTTGGCGGTGGCGGCGGCATCGACTTCCGCAATGGTGCGATCCGTCAGCTTCTGCACTTCCGTTTCCAGCCGCTTCTGTTCGTCCTGGCTGATTTCACCTTTCTTCTCGTCCGTCTTCAGCGCATCCATGCCGTCGCGGCGCACATTGCGCACGGCAATCCGCGCCTTTTCCGCATATTGCGAGGCCAGCTTGGCAAGTTCCTTGCGCCGCTCCTCGGTAAGATCCGGAATGGGCAAGCGAATGTTCTGGCCATCGGTAATTGGGTTCAGCCCAAGACCTGCCGAACGAATGGCCTTTTCCACCGGCTGCACATTGGAACGGTCCCACACCTGCACCGACAGCAGCCGCGGTTCTGGCGCGGAAACCGTCGCTACCTGGTTCAGGGGCATATGCGCGCCATAGACTTCGACCGTCACCGGGTCGAGCAGCGAGGTCGCCGCGCGGCCGGTACGCAGGCCGCCCAGATCATGCTTCAGCGATTCGACCGCGCCGGTCATCCGGCGTTCGAGATCGGCCTTGTTGTACGACGCCATCCCCTAGTCTCCATTATCTACTATGGTCGCGGTGCCGCCACCGGCAAGCACCTGGGCCAGGTTGCCCCTCTGGCGAATGTTGAAAACCACGATCGGAATGTCATTGTCACGACACAGCGCAACGGCGCTTGCATCCATGACCTTCAGATCATCGGCAAGCACGCGCCCGAAAGGCAGCCGGTCATAACGTGTTGCCGTGGGCACCTGCTTCGGATCGGCATCATAAATGCCGTCGACGCTGGTGCCCTTGAACAGGGCATCACAGCCCATCTCCGCAGCACGCAGGGCAGCAGCCGTATCGGTGGTGAAAAATGGATTGCCGGTGCCTGCGGCGAAAATGACGATGCGACCCTTTTCCATATGCCGTTCGGCACGGCGGCGAATATAGGGTTCGCATACAGTGGCCATGGGAATGGCCGACTGCACGCGCGTTTCCACGCCCAGCCGCTCAAGCGCGTTCTGCACGGCCAATGCATTCATCACCGTGGCCAACATGCCCATATAATCGCCGGTGGCACGATCGAAACCGCGCGCTGCGGCAGCAAGGCCGCGAAAGATGTTGCCGCCGCCGACGACAAGGCAAAGCTGCTGGCCGCCGGCCTTGGCCTCCGCAATTTCAGCTGCCAGCCCAGCCACGGTCTCCGGATCGATGCCGAAAGCCCCCGCCCCCATCAATGCCTCGCCCGAAAGCTTGAGCAGGATACGATTGAAGCGCGGTCGGGTCATGGGCAAGTGAATCACCTGATTGGGCGCAATGGCCGGGCGCGCGCACCTTATTGCGCACACCCGGCCATGCCAAGCCGGGAGGTCATCGGAACGACCATTGCGATGATCGTTCCGACGTTTCTGCAAAAGACCTCAGGCCTTTCCCGCCGCAGCCGCGACTTCGGCCGCGAAATCGCTTTCCTGCTTTTCGATGCCTTCGCCGAGCTGGAAGCGCACGAACGCAGGTACCGATACCGGTGCACCCAGATCCTTGCCGGCCTTGGCCAGCACGTCGCTGATCTTGGATTTGCCGTCGATCACGAACACCTGACCAAGCAACGTCGATTCGCTGACGAACTTGCGCACGCCGCCTTCGATCATCTTTTCGATGATTTCGGCCGGCTTGCCCGATCCGGCAGCCTTTTCGCGCGCGATGGCGCGTTCACGCTCGATCACGGTCGGGTCGATGCCACCTTCGTCCAGCGCCAGCGGATTGGCTGCGGCAATGTGCATGGCCAGCTGCTTGCCAAGTGCTGCAAGCTGTTCAGCGTCGGCGGTGGACTGCACGGCCACCAGCACGCCGATCTTGCCCAGGCCTTCGCCCGCCGCATTATGGACGTAGGAGGCGACGACACCCGGATCGACCCTCAGCACCGCCGCGCGGCGCACGTTCATGTTTTCGCCGATGGTGGCGATATGCCCGGTGAGCACGTCCTTCACGCTGCCACCCGCCGGATGCGTCGCGGCCAGCAAGGCTTCCACGTCACTGCCGGTGCCGAGCGCGATCTGCGCCACTTCGCGAACGAAATTCTGAAACTGTTCGTTCTTGGCAACAAAATCGGTTTCGGCGTTCACCTCGACCACGGCACCGCCGTTGCCGTTGACGACAACACCCACCAGACCGTCGGCTGCGGTGCGGCCCGCCTTCTTCGCGGCGGCGGCCAGACCCTTGGTGCGCAGCCAGTCAACCGCTGCTTCCATGTCGCCGGAGGTTTCGTTCAGGGCCTTTTTGCAATCCATCATGCCGGCGCCGGTGCGGTCGCGAAGATCCTTCACCATGCTTGCTGTGATTTCAGCCATGCTGCTGTCCTTGTCTCTCGTGCCGTTGAAAATGGAGAAGCGCCAACCGGGAATCCCGGCGGCGCTCCCCGCACATGATAGAAGCGGAGGTTATGCCGCGCTCTGGGCGACAGCTTCCTCGACCGGCGGCTCTTCCATTGCGCCCAGGTCTTCGCCACGCGCAGCGGCACCGCCCTGGCGGCCGCTTTCCACCGCATCGGCGATCGCGTCGCAATACAGGCGGATCGCACGGCTGGCGTCGTCATTACCCGGAACCGGGAATGCAATGCCGCTGGGGTCGGTGTTGGTGTCGAGGATGGCGATCACCGGAATGCCGAGCGTATTGGCTTCCTTGATCGCGAGCTCTTCCTTGTTCACGTCGACGACGAACATGATGTCCGGCAGGCCACCCATGTCGCGAATGCCGCCCAGCGACGCCTCGAACTTGTCGCGCTCGCGGGTCATCTGAAGGACTTCCTTCTTGGTGAACCCGTGCGTGTCGCCGGCAAGCTGCTCTTCCAGCGTCTTGAACCGCTTGATCGAACCCGAAATGGTCTTCCAGTTCGTCAGCATACCGCCCAGCCAGCGATGGTTGACGAAGTGCTGGCCACAGCGACGCGCGGCATCGGCGATCGGCTCCTGCGCCTGGCGCTTGGTGCCGACGAACAGCACCTTGCCGCCATGGGCGACGGTGAGGCGGACGAAATCGAGCGCGCGCGCGAAAAGCGGCACGGTCTGCGACAGATCGATGATGTGGACACCGTTGCGCTCGCCGAAGATGTACGGCTTCATGCGCGGGTTCCAGCGATGCGTCTGGTGACCGAAGTGCGCGCCGACTTCAAGCAGCTGCGCCATGGTGACGACGGGTGCCGCCATATCAATTCTCCTTACCCGGTTAATCCACCGCGGGGGGGAACCAGCCATCGACTGGCACCGGTATGTAGTCCCGCGTGCGTGATGGACGGCCGCTTAATCGCATATCAGGTGCAAATCAAGACTGGACGGTTGAAAAACACGCTTGACGGACGAGAACATATAGAGAACAATATGAGCCATCAGAACGGTTCAGCGCGTTTTGCCAATAGGAACTGTAGACGAACGAAGGAGACTGACGATGCTCCTGGCCATTGCCTCCGCCTGCGCAAGCCTTGCATTGCTTGTCTTTGCGCTTGGCGTCATTGCAGCCATGCTCATCAGCCATTGGGGACAGATCATCCGCGCATTGAATGCGCCCTATCCTGCCGGCTCTATTCCGCCGGCCCCGCGCGCTCGTCAGTTGGCGGTTGTGCGCCGACGGGCGCGGGCTGCATCATATGGCCTTCGCGCAGCCGCGTGACACGGGCATAGCTGCGCATCCCGAACGGGATGGAAAGAATATAGGCGACGACAATCACCGACAGGGTGAACCATGGCGCCACCAGCAACAGGCTGCCGAGCAGTGCGATAAGCGCAAGCGAAGCGAGCCGGAAGTGGCGCGGCAGCCTGACCGATTTCCAGGAATAGGTCGGCAGGTTGGAAATCATCAGAAATGCAGTGATTGCCAGCACGGGTGCGGTGATCACCGGCGACCGAAATATATCCAGTCCTGTCGTCATCCACAGGAACATGGGCGCGAGCGCGACACCAGCCCCGGCAGGCGATGGAATGCCGGTGAAAAACCCGGCGGATTTATGCGGCTGATTGTCAACGTCGAGATTGGCATTGAAGCGCGCGAGCCGCAGTGCGCAGCACACCGCATGTGCCAATGCAAAGATCCACCCGAACCGATTGAAATATTGCAGTGACCAGAGATAGACGATCAGCGCCGGCGACACGCCAAAGGCGATGACGTCGGACAGCGAATCCAGCTCGGCGCCAAAACGGCTCTGCCCCTTGAGCAGCCGTGCAATCCGCCCGTCGCTGCCGTCGAGGATGCCGGCAATGATGATCGCAATCGCCGATTTTTCCCACTCGCCTGCAATGGCAAAGCGAATGCCGGTCAGCCCGAAACACAGCGCCATGGCGGTCACCGCATTGGGGATGAGCACGCGCATGGGAAGAATACGCCCGAAGCGCCTCCTGCGAACCTGTTCCTCGACTATCATTGCTTCTTTTCCGGCAGGTATCCGGCGCGCTGTTCTCGCACGATCATCATTGGCATGACTGTCACTGGGCGACGCCGGTGACCACATCGGACTTGCCGATGATGCCAAGCACCGTCTCGCCGGCAATGGCGCGCTGGCCCGGTACGACGGTGGGCGCCGTGCCTTTCGGCAGATAGACATCCACCCGGCTGCCGAAGCGGATAAGCCCGACCCGCTGGCCGGCGGTGACGATGTCGCCTTCCTTGACGTGCTTGACAATCCGCCGTGCAACCAGCCCGGCGATTTGCGTGAAGCCCACTTTCAGCCCGTCTGCTCGTTCCACGACGAAATACTGCCGTTCATTATCTTCGCTCGCCTTGTCCAGCTCGGCATTGAAGAATTTGCCCGGCACATAGACGATGCGCGAAATGCGGCCGCCGATCGGGGCACGATTGATATGAACGTCGAACACACTCATGAAGATGGAAACGCGGATCAACGGTTCCGGGTCCAGCCCGCCATCGCCTGAAATCAGCTCGCGCGGCGGCGCTACTTCCATCGCCATGATGACAAGGCCATCGGCGGGAGAGACGATCGCCCCTTCCCCCTGGGGGGTCATGCGCACCGGATCGCGGAAGAAGGCCGCTGTCCAGATGGTGATTCCCGCCATCAGCCAGCCGGGTATCGACCAGCCGACAAGCCACAGGAAGATCGTGATCGCCGCTGCAATGACGACGAACTTGATGCCTTCGGGGTGAATGGACGGCAGGCGGTATTTGACCGTGCTGCCCGGTGTATCGATGGACGCCATGTGCTGTTTCTAAGGTGTGCCGCGACTGCTGACAACGCTTCTTCGCACGCCCTGCCCCATATGGGCCTGACAATGCCATGCGCCGTCCTGCCGATCCCGGTTGATAAGCCGCGCATCCGCCCTTACAGGGCAGTGCAACATTGTTTTTCCGAAAGTGACGAGGTCGCGATGGCAAAGATCAAGGTTAAGACGCCGGTCGTGGAGATCGACGGCGATGAAATGACCCGCATCATCTGGAAGTGGATTCGCGAACGGCTGATCCAGCCCTATCTCGACATCGATCTCGTCTATTATGATCTGTCGGTCGAGAAGCGTGACGAGACCAATGACCAGATCACCATCGACGCGGCCAATGCGATCAAGAAATATGGCGTCGGGGTGAAATGCGCCACCATCACCCCCGATGAAGCGCGGGTGAAGGAATTCAATCTCAAGCAGATGTGGAAGTCGCCCAACGGCACGATCCGCAATATCCTTGGCGGCGTCGTCTTCCGCGAACCGATCGTGATCCAGAATGTGCCCAGGCTGGTGCCGGGCTGGACCGATCCCATCGTCATCGGTCGCCACGCCTTTGGCGATCAGTATCGCGCCACCGATTTCCTCGTTCCCGGCCCGGGCAAGCTGCGCCTGGTATGGGAAGGTGAGAATGGCGAGAAGATCGATCGCGAAGTGTTCGACTTCCCGTCCTCGGGTGTCGCCATGTCGATGTACAACCTCGATGATTCGATCCGCGATTTCGCGCGCGCGTCGTTCAACTATGGCCTGAACCGTGGCTGGCCGGTTTATCTGTCGACCAAGAACACGATCATCAAGGCCTATGACGGCCGCTTCAAGGATCTGTTCGAGGAAGTGTTCAACGCCGAATTCGCCGATCAGTTCAAGGCGGCAGGCATCACCTATGAACACCGGCTGATCGACGACATGGTTGCGTCTGCGCTCAAATGGTCAGGCAAGTTCGTCTGGGCGTGCAAGAACTATGATGGCGACGTCCAGTCCGACACGGTGGCGCAGGGCTTTGGCTCGCTCGGCCTGATGACCTCGGTGCTGATGACGCCCGATGGCAAGACCGTGGAAGCAGAAGCAGCGCATGGCACCGTCACCCGCCATTATCGTATGCACCAGCAGGGCAAGTCGACATCGACCAACCCGATCGCATCGATCTTTGCATGGACGGGCGGCCTGAAATATCGCGGCAAGTTCGACGATACGCCGGAAGTAACGCGCTTTGCCGAAACGCTGGAGCGGGTGTGCGTCGAAACCGTCGAAAGCGGCCAGATGACCAAGGACCTCGCCATCCTCATCGGTCCGGATCAGGCCTGGATGACGACCGAACAATTCTTCGAAGCCATTCGCGTCAATCTTGAAAAGGCCATGACCAACTGGAATTGATTTCATTTCCATGATCATGAAAGGGCTGGCAATTCATGGAGTTGCCGGCCCTTTTTCGTAAAGCGTCACCGCATCGGCATCTCATCGCATCAAAGACCGCCCAGTCGAGATGTTCAGCACGCAGCCCGATGCCGATCGCCTGACCCGCAGATGCTGCAACCAGCCATGACGATCGATCAGGCGGACAACCCGGTAAAGGTCTGCCGCCTGCCGTTCCGTGAAGCGTGGGTGCCGCATCGGCGATGGCGATTCGTCCGGGCACCATCATCGGCGCAGCTGTTTCGCCTGAACCGCCGGTGTCTTTACATCATTCAATCGTGAACGATGGACCGGCCTTCATCCCCGCAGGTCCCGCGCCCGCAGTGGCGACCTGCATCCTGATCAATTCGGCCACAGGCATTTTCTGCATCGCAGCACTGGAAATCTCCTCGCTGAGACGCAAAGATAACGGCCATGGCGCTTCCTATCGACTCCCCCGGTTTTCGCGATGCCCTGGTGATCCTTGGCAGCGCGGGCCTCGTCATCCCCGCCTTCCACCGACTTCGTGTCAATCCGGTCATCGGTTTCATCCTGGTGGGCTTTCTGGTCGGACCCTATGGCTTGGGCGCGGCGGCAAGTCGCCACCCCATATTGTCGTGGATTTCCATTGGGGATGCCGAACGAATAGAACCATTTGCCGAAATCGGGATCATATTGCTGCTGTTCTCAATCGGGCTGGAACTGTCGTTCCGGCGATTGTGGGAAATGCGCCGGCTGGTTTTCGGCATCGGTTCTGCCGAACTGCTGGGTTGTGCGCTGCTGATCGGCCTTGTTCTGGGAATGACAGGTCAGGCATGGCAATCGGCGCTGGCACTGGGCCTTGCCCTGGCCCTGTCCTCCACGGCGCTGGTCCTGCCGATGGTCGGCACCCATTCCCCGGTTGGGCGGGCCGCTTTTGCCATGCTGCTGTTCGAGGATCTGGCACTTGTCCCCATCGTCTTCGCACTGGGTGTGCTTGGCCCGCAATCGCATGATCGCAGCTTTGCCGTCCTGATGGAAACACTGCTGGTCGGTGGCGCAACGGTTATCGGCCTCTTCCTGTTCGGCAAACTGCTGCTGCCCCGCCTGTTCCGCCAGGCTGCACGCACGAAAAGCCACGAACTGTTTCTTGCGGCTTCATTGCTGATCATCATTCTGGCCAGCATGGCGACCACCAGCGTTGGCCTTTCGCCCATTGTCGGTGCGCTGCTCGCCGGCCTGCTGATTGCCGAAACCGAATATCGTACCCAGGTCGAAGCGATGATGGAGCCGTTCAAGGGGCTTGCGCTTGGCATCTTCCTCATCACCATCGGCATGAGCCTTGATCTGCCGGTGATATTGAAGAACTGGCCGCTGCTGATCATCGCCACTGCATCCGTCCTCGTTTTGAAGACGGTGGTGACATCAGGACTGCTCAGCCTGACGGGTACCGGCCGTGCGGTGTCGGCACAAACCGGCCTGCTGATGTCCTCCCCATCGGAAACGACCCTGATCGTCCTTGCAGCGGCGCTTGGTGCCCGGCTCATTACCCCTCAAACGGCTGCGATCTGGCAGGCGGTGACCGCCATCGGCCTTACCGCCACTCCGCTGCTTGCCCGCGTCGGTGTCAAGGCAGCGCGGCGGATAGAAGACCTTCAACACGAGGATGTTCGCCTGTCCGATCAACGGGACGGTGAGGCGAAGCATACGGTCGTCATCGGCTTCGGGCGGGTCGGGCGTCTGGTCGCCCAGATGCTGGATCGGCACGGACTGCCCTTCATTGCCGTCGATGCCGATATCGATGCTGTGGTCCGCGCCAAGGGTGAAGGTTACAAAATCATCTATGGTGATGTCGCGAGGCCCGGCTTTCTTGATTTTCTTGATTTGCCCAACGCCAATGCCGTGGTGCTGACCATGGACAACCCGGTACAGAATGTAGCGACCACCGCCGCCATCAGGGCTGTGTCGCCTGATTTGTGCATTGTCGCCCGGGCGCGCGACGGCGGTCATGCCGGGGAGCTCTATCGTGCCGGCGCCACCGATGCCGTTCCCGAAACTGTAGAATCATCGCTGCAATTGTCGGAAGCCGTACTGGTGGATCTGGGTGTTCCCATGGGGCCTGTCATCGCGTCGATCCACGAAAAGCGTGCCGAACTGCGCGAGGAAATCAGGATGTTGGGCAAGACCGAAAGGGAGCCCCCCATCAGGCGCAGGCGTCTGCGCGATGCCGGCCCCAACCCCGCCGAGAACTGACGACAAGGTCGGAAGCCGACATGGCGATTTCCTGTCAGGCGGCGGCAACCGCCTCTTCAAGCATCTGTCGCACCGCCTGAACGGCGGCGGCGGCGTGTTCGCCATTGGGGCCACCACCTTGTGCCATATCAGGCCGGCCACCGCCGCCCTGCCCGCCAAGGGCCGCCACCGCCGCCTTCACAAGCTCCACCGCATTGCGCGCACCAACAAGATCATCGGTCACGCCAACGGCAACGCTGGCGCGGCCATCATTGACGGCCACCAGCACGGCAACGCCTGAACCGATGCGCTTCTTGCTGTCATCGATCAGGCCACGCAGCGCCTTGGGGTCCAGCCCTTCGATCACCTGCCCGACAAAGCCATGGCCGGCCAGCTGTTCGGTACCCTGTTCATTATCCGCCCGGCCGCCGCCGCCAAGCGCCAGCTGTTTTTTGGCATCGGCAAGTTCGCGCTCAAGACGGCGCCGTTCCTCGACGAGGGAAGCAACGCGGGCAGGCACATCCTCCGGTGCGGTTTTCAGCGTGGCAGCAGCTTCCTTCAGCCGATCTTCACGATCGGTGAGCCACTGGCGCGCGGCTTCTCCAGTCAGCGCCTCGATCCGGCGGACACCGCTGGAAACAGCGCTTTCACCGATGATCTTGAACAGGGCGATGTCGCCGAGTGCCGCGACATGGGTGCCGCCGCACAATTCGACGGAATAGCTTGCCACGCCTGCATGATCGGTCTGGCGCCCCATGGACAGCACGCGCACTTCGTCGCCATATTTTTCACCGAACAGGGCCATGGCGCCCGCTGCGATCGCCTCGTCCGGCGTCATCAACCGGGTGGTGACCGGCTGATTTTCACGAATGTGAGCATTCACTTCCGCCTCGATCGCCGCAATGTCCTCCGCCGACAGGGGACGAGGTTGGCTGAAATCGAACCGCAGCCGGTCTGGTGCGACCAGCGAACCCTTTTGCGTCACATGCGTGCCAAGCCGGTGGCGAAGGGCCGCGTGCAGCAGATGGGTGGCGGAATGATTGGCCCGCAGACGGGCACGCCGCCCAGCATCGATGACCAGTTGCACCGTATCACCGACGCGAATTTGCCCTGCCTCGACAATCGCCTGATGAGAATGGATCCGGCCCAGTGGCTTGGATGTGTCCGTAACAGTCGCGATCAGCCCGCCATCGCCCTTGATGACACCTGCGTCGCCCATCTGGCCGCCACTTTCACCATAAAAAGGCGTCTGGTTGACGACGACGGAAACCGTGTCACCGGCAGTCGCGCTATCCACCTTCTGACCGTCACGGATCAGGGCGATTACCTGCGCTTCACCGCGGTCGGACGAATAGCCGGTGAATTCAGTCGCACCATTTTCTTCGGCAAGATCGAACCAGATCGTGTCCGACGCCTTTTCGCCGGACCCGCTCCACGCCGCACGAGCCTTGGCCTTCTGTTCGGCCATTGCCGCGTCAAAGCCGGAACGGTCGACCGTCAGCCCCTGTGCGCGCAATGCATCTTCGGTCAGGTCATAGGGAAAGCCATAGGTGTCATAGAGGCGGAAAGCGACATCGCCCGCCAGCACACCACCGTTGGGCAGATTTGCCGTGGCTTCGTCCAGCAGCCGCAAACCTTTTTCAAGTGTCTGGCGGAAACGCGTTTCTTCCAGCTTCAGCGTTTCCTCAATCAGCGGCTGGGCACGAACCAGTTCGGGATAAGCGCCGCCCATTTCGGCCACCAGTTCAGGCACGAGACGGTGCATCAGCGGTTCGGACGCGCCAAGCAAATGGGCATGGCGCATGGCACGACGCATGATCCGTCGCAGCACATAGCCACGTCCTTCATTGGCGGGCAACACACCATCGGCCACCAGAAAACCCGATGCGCGCAAATGGTCGGCAATCACCCTGTGACTGGCCTTCATCGCGCCATTGGCGTCGCTTTTCGTCATTTCGGCCGAAGCCGCGATCAACGCCTTGAACGTATCGGTGTCGTAATTGTCATGCACGCCCTGCAACACGGCGGCAATCCGTTCCAGCCCCATGCCGGTGTCGATCGACGGGCGCGGCAGATCGAGACGGGTTTCCCTGTCGACCTGCTCATATTGCATGAACACCAGGTTCCAGATTTCTACGAAACGATCGCCATCCTCATCGGGCGATCCCGGCGGACCACCGGGAATATGTTCGCCATGATCGAAGAAGATTTCCGAACAGGGGCCGCATGGCCCGGTGTCGCCCATGGCCCAGAAATTATCGGAAGTGGCGATGCGGATGATGCGGCTTTCCGGCAATCCCGCGATTCGGCGCCACAGGTCGAAAGCTTCATCGTCGCTGTGATAGACGGTAACGACCAGCCGCTGCGGATCAATGCCCCATTCGCGGGTTATCAGATTCCAGGCAAGGCCGATCGCCCGCTCCTTGAAATAATCGCCGAACGAAAAATTGCCCAGCATTTCAAAGAAGGTGTGATGCCGTGCGGTATAGCCGACATTGTCGAGGTCGTTATGCTTGCCGCCTGCCCGCACGCATTTCTGTGCGGAAGTCGCCGTGGAATAGGGCCGCGTTTCCAGCCCCGTGAATACATTCTTGAACGGCACCATCCCCGCGTTGACGAACATCAGCGTCGGATCGTTGTGCGGCACCAGCGGCGCGGAGGGAACATTCTGATGCCCTTCGCGCGCAAAATAGTCCAGAAATGATCGGCGGATGTCGTTCGTCGAAGTCAAAACCCGTCTCCGGCTAATCTCAGCGCACGATCTAAGGTTGATTTGCGGCGGTGAAAAGGCCGGAAACGCCGATAATCGGAACAGAACATCACAGCCCTTGCCGGGCACGCCATCGGCCAGACCGTCAGGAAGCCGCCCATCCCTTCAGATCGGCTGCTCCATAACGGCCTGATACGGTCAAACGCGGATCAGATATCATCCTCTTCGCTTGGTCCGGCCATCATCGCTTCGGAAACGCCATTGGCGTTTGCACGAATGGTCTTTTCCAGCTTTTCGAGCATTTCGGGATTCTGCTTCAGGAAATTCTTGGCATTTTCCCTGCCCTGCCCGATGCGCTGAGAATCATAGCTGAACCATGCGCCGGATTTTTCGACGATATTGGCCTTGACGCCAAGGTCGAGGATTTCACCGATCTTGGAAACGCCTTCGCCATACATGATGTCGAATTCGACCTGCTTGAATGGCGGCGCCACCTTGTTCTTCACCACCTTGACGCGTGTGGTGTTGCCAATGATCTCGTCGCGGTCCTTGATTTGACCGGTGCGGCGAATGTCGAGGCGGACAGAAGCATAGAATTTCAGCGCATTGCCGCCCGTCGTCGTTTCCGGATTGCCATACATCACGCCGATCTTCATCCGCACCTGGTTGATGAAGATGACGATGCAACGCGACCGCGAGATGGAGCCGGTGAGCTTGCGCAGCGCCTGGCTCATCAACCGCGCCTGCAGGCCGACATGGCTGTCGCCCATTTCGCCTTCGATTTCCGCGCGAGGCACCAGCGCGGCGACGGAGTCCACCACCAGCACGTCAATGGCATTGGAACGCACCAGCGTATCGGTGATTTCCAGCGCCTGCTCGCCAGTATCGGGCTGCGAAACGATCAGTTCGTTGACATCGACGCCCAGCTTGCGCGCATAGACCGGATCCAGCGCATGTTCGGCATCGACAAATGCAGCGGTGCCGCCAGCCTTCTGCGCCTCTGCAATGACATGGAGCGCAAGTGTTGTCTTGCCCGAGCTTTCCGGCCCATAGATTTCGATCACGCGCCCGCGCGGCAAACCGCCGATGCCAAGTGCGATATCAAGCCCGAGCGAGCCCGTGGAAATGACTTCCACTTCCATGGCCTCGCGCGAGCCCAGCTTCATCGCCGATCCCTTGCCAAAAGCCCGGTCGATCTGGGCCAGGGCCGCATCGAGCGCCTTCTGCCTGTCTGTCGCTGAAGCCATAGTCTTGGATTCCACCACCCGAAGTTGAGCCGACATTGCTGTCCTCCTCCGTAGAGATACGCTGCCCGCGCATCAATGGAGGATTTCATACTCGTTTTGTTCCATAAGAACAAGTCATGAACTTGGTCACCGTCGGAACGTCATTCCGGCGTCATTTCGTCCTGCGCGCGGACCAGTGCATCCTGGACGGCATTGGCCAGCTGCTGCACCGAAAAAGGCTTGGGGAGAAAGGCAAAGCCGGGGACGGAAATTTCCCGCCGCAGCTGCTCCTCGGCATAGCCGGACATCAGGACGATCGGCATGGCGGGATGGGCCTCCCTCACCTTGCCGGCAAGTGTCGGGCCATCCATTTCCGGCATCACCACGTCGGAAATCAGCAGATCTATGTTGCTTTCCTCCGCCATGCGTTCCAGCGCCTCGACACCATTGGCGGCGGTGACGACGCGATAGCCCTTGCGCACCAGGGCCCGTTCCGCGACGGCGCGCACCGTTGCCTCATCCTCCACCAGCAGGATTGTGCCAGTGCCCCAGAGTTCGGTGCTTTGCAGCCGCGGTGCCGCTGCTGCCGGTAGCGGTGCTTCCACAAGCTGATCGTGGACGGGCAGATAGATTGTGAATGCAGCACCGCCCGTCTGCCCAGACTCGGCAAAAATATAGCCGCCAGTCTGCTTGACGATGCCATAGACTGTGGACAGGCCAAGGCCCGTGCCCTTGCCCACCTCCTTGGTGGTGAAAAAGGGTTCGAATATCTTGCCCAATATGTCTGTGGGAATGCCAACGCCCGTATCTGAAATCCGCAGTGCGGTATAATAGCCCGGCGGCACGATATCGATGCCCAGCCTCTGCACATCGGCCGGAGTCACTGCATAGGTGGAGATGGAAAGCTCTCCTCCGTCCGGCATGGCATCACGTGCATTGACGGCAAGGTTGACGATCACCTGTTCCAGCTGGCCGGGGTCCACCCGCACCGGTCCCAGATTGCGCCCATGCTTGACGGTCAGCGTGACGGTTTCGCCAAGCAGCCGCTTGAGGAGATGGGAAAGTTCGCCCACCACGTCGGAGATCTGAAGAACCTGCGGCCTGAGTGTCTGCTGACGGGAAAAGGCAAGAAGCTGGCGCACCAGATTGGCGGCGCGATTGGCGTTCTGCTTGATCTGGGTAATATCGTCGAAATCGCTGTCGCCAGGCCCATGGCGCAACAGCATGAGGTCGCAATAGCCAATGATCGCAGTCAATATATTATTGAAATCATGGGCTACGCCACCGGCAAGCTGGCCAACGGCCTGCATCTTCGTTGCCTGCGCCACCTGCCGTTCCAGCTTTTCCCTGTCGCTGTTGTCAGCCATGTAGAGAATGACGGCGGGCAGGCCAAAGCCGGTGACGCGTGCCAGCGTCAGCGTCACCAGTCGATCCGGCTCATCCTTCAGGTGGATGTGCAGATCGCGCAGATCGGGCTGGCCGATGGCCACCTTGCGGATTGCATCGGCGACGATGCTCTTTTCGCCATCGATGACCAGATCGCTCGGGTAGAGGACGGTGTTGTCGTCTTCCGTCCGCGAGATGCGGCAGAAGGCCTTGTTCATGAAGCGGAACCGGCCATCGCGATCGGCAAGTGCGAAACCAAGCGGCAAGGTGCCGAGCAATGCCGGTATCGAGGCAATCGGCTCCAGCCCCTGCAACGCGGCATCCATCGCGCGTTCATCTATCAGAAGGAAAAGATAGGTGCGCAGCCGCCCGTTGCCGCCGTCATTGTCCAGAAGATGCTCGATAACCCGCACCGGTGTGCGCATGCCGTCGCGACCCAGGATCTGGACCGATCCTGCCTTGTCCAGATCCAGCAGGCTGGCGAAGATCGTGTCTTCGCTGATACGATCACCGTTCGCTGCCTTGTCACGAAACAGGCTGTTGGCCGCAAGAACATGGCCGTCACCATCGGTAACGACAGCGCACACGCCGGCAAGGGCAAACCAGTCCCCCACATCGGTCGCCACCAGCCGGCGCGCCATGTCCTGCGCGGGCGGGGTCATGATATCCTGCGCGATCCACAGGCAGCAATCCTCCTCCCCCTCGATGCGGGAGATCCGCACATTGCGGGCATGGGGCGTACCACTGCCCAGTTCCACCCGAAGCGTGGTGGTGCCATTTTCGATGGCGTTCGCCTGCGCCTGCTGCAACATCGCCAGAACTTCGGCATCGCCACCGGCCATGTCGAGCGGGGGACGATAGCCGCCCATCATTGCCGCCCATGACCGATTGGCACAGATCATCGTGCCGTTCACGTCGCAGATGGCAGCAGACTGATCGATCGAATCAAGTGTGGCGCGAACGATCGTCCAATCCGCCGATCCGGCGTGAAGCCGGGCGACGGTCTGCCCCCATGAAGCCGCCAGCACGACCGCAAGCAGTGACAGGATCAGGGCACTGAACAGCGCGACGACCAGCACGGAACCCAATGCCCAGCTGACCAGCAATGCGGAGAAAAAAGCCGCGACAAGGGTCGCCAGAGCCACGGCAGCCAGCAACACGCGGTCGCGCCTGCGCCCACGCGGCCGGGCAGGATCCAAAGGCGCGCCGCCGAACTGGATTTTCAGCCGCTTACGGTTGCCCATGTCCCGCACAGGCCTGCAGCGCAGAACCGGTTCGGCTCTGGCAGATGATCGAAATTATATGCATCACCAGATCCGCACCCTCTCCTCCGGCGCAAGGTAAAGCCGGTTGCCAGGCCCGACGTCAAACGCCTGATACCATGGGTCGAGATTGCGCACGACCCATGTGCGCTGTGCCGATGGTGAATGGGGATCGGTCAACAGCCGGTCACGCAGATTTGCCTCGCGATATTTGCGCCGCCAGATCTGCGCCCAGCCCAGATAGAAACGCTGATCGCCGCTCATCCCGTCGATCACCGGCGGCGTCCTTCCGCCAAGGCTCATCAGATAGGCGTCATGAGCCACCGTCAGTCCGACGAGATCCGCGATATTCTCGCCAAGCGTCAACGCGCCGTTCACATGCTGTCCCGGCAAAGGTTCATAGGCGTCATATTGTTTTTCAAGCCGATCCGCATAGCTTTTGAAGCGGTCGACATCTTCGGGAGTCCACCAGTCGGCAAGCCGGCCGTTCTGGTCGTATTTGCGGCCCTGATCATCGAAATGATGGCTGATTTCATGGCCGATGACCGCGCCGATGCCGCCATAGTTCACCGCCGGATCCGCTTTTGGATCGAAGAAAGGCGGCTGCAGTATCGCGGCGGGGAACACCACTTCATTCCATGTCGGATTGGCATAGGCGTTCACTTCCATCGGCGTCATGAACCATTCGCTCTTGTCCGCCGGCTTGCCGATCTGGTCCAACTTGCGCTGAAATTCGAAGCGATGGGCACGAATGACATTGCCGAACAGATCATCGCGATGGATGTCCAGCGCCGAATAATCGCGCCAATGGTCGGGATAGCCGATCTTGGGATGGAAACGCGCCAGCTTGGCGCGCGCCTTTGCCCGTGTTTCAGGCGTCATCCATTCCAGCCGCGCAAGGCGCTGATCCAGTGCCGCAACGATGTTTTTTACCAGCTGATCTGCCGCCGCCTTGGCTTCAGGCGGGAAATAGCGTTCGACATAGATGCGGCCAAGCGCTTCACCCATCGCATCCTTCACCAGCGCGACGCCCCGCTTCCACCGCGGCTTGTTCTGCGGCGTGCCGGACAGCACCGTGCCATGGAAGGCAAAGTGCGCCCCAACGAATTCGTTCGACAGATAGGGTGCGGCATCATCGATAAGATGGAGCGTCAGATAATCGCGCAACACCGGCAGCGGCGTGCGCGCAATGATCGCTGCCTCGCCTGCGATGGCGCTGGGCTGCGACACCAGCATATTATCCGCCTGAACGCCCGCCCCTTTCAGAAAAGCGTCCCAATCGAACTCCGGCGCCTTTGCCTTTAGCGCCGCAAGCGTCATTTTATTATAGAGCTTGTCGGCATCGCGACTTTCGACATTGGTCCAGTGCACGCGGGCGATTTCGGTTTCCATCGCCAGAATGGCGCGGGCGCGGGCGTCGACATCCCCCTCCCCCACCAGCGAGAGCATGCGCGCCGCATATTTCAGGAATGCGGTCCTCGCCTCCACAAGTTTCGCATCATCCTTCAGATAATAATCACGATCGGGCAGCGTGAGGCCGGACTGGGTCAGCGTTACCATCACCTGATCGGGATCTTTGTCATCCACGCCCACGTAAAAGCCGATCGGCCCGCCAAAACCGTCACGCAGATTATTACCGATCACCCGCGCAAGATCGGCAGGCGAAGCAATGGAACGCACCGCCTGCGCATAGGGCTGCAACGGAGCGCCCCCCTTTGCTTCCACGGCCCGTTCATCGTTGAAGCTGGCATAAAGATCGCCGATCTTCGATCCCGGCTGCCTTGCCGCTTCCTCCAATATTTCATGGGTGCGGATTTCAGACAGTTCCTCCAGCCGTCCGAACATGCCGTAATTCGAACGATCCGGCGGGATTGCGGTCAGCCGCTCCCAATTGCCATTGGCATAGCGATAGAAATCATCCCCCGGCTTCACCGAGCGATCCATGCCTGAGACATCGAAGCCGAAGCTGCCGATATCCGGTCCGTCCTGTTCGATCGAAGCGGGCGGTTGGGCCAGCGGATTACGCGGCGCAGCAGAGGCTGGAAACGCAAGGGCAAGGGCCAGCGCAGTGCCAGAGAACAGGCGGAAGTGATTTCGCATTGGTGCCGGCCTTTTCGCTTGTTCCTGCTTGGGGTTAAGTCGACCAGAATTAATCGGCCATGACAATGATGATCAATCGTGCCGCCGTGCGCGGCGCATCTTCCATTTGCGGGCGATCCACAGCCGCCAGCCAAGCGCTGAAAGCAGATAGCCGATCAACGCTCCGCCAAAGGAGATGACGAGAAGCCCAGTAACAGTGGCCGGCGCCGCGTCTGACAACAGCCAGCCCATCCATTCCTGAATAATGCCCTGCGCCTGTCGCGTCACCGGCGTTTCGGGCGTCACCGCGTCCAGCTTCAGCATCCAATGGCCAAGGTGATAGGCCGCGACCCAGATCGGCGGCGTCGTGAACGGATTGGTAATGAAGGTCGTTACCGCCGCGACCGGCACATTGGCGCGGAACGGCAAGGCCAGAAGCGCTGCAAACACGGTTTGTGCAAAGGGTACCAGCACGCCGACAATGATGCCCAGGGCAACACCGCGCGGCACTGAACGCCGCGTGAAACGCCACAGGTCACTGCGCAACACGCGTGAGGCGAAGGGCTTCAACCAGCGGTTGCTGGCCATGTCCTCGCGTTTCGGCATGGTCCTTTCGAACCAGGATTTCAGCCCCATGGGCAGTGATCGCGCATGTTCGCCATCATCCCCGGTCCCGCAGCAGCCGTCCCTGCTCGCGCTTCCAGTCCTTGGCCTTTTCCGCCTCACGCTTGTCGTGCAGCTTCTTGCCCTTGGCCAGCGCAAGTTCCACCTTGGCGCGTCCGCGATCGTTGAAATAGACCGACAGCGGCACCAGCGTCATGCCCTGGCGCGTCACCGCACCGCCAAGGCGGGAGATTTCCCGCCCCTTCATCAGCAATTTGCGCGGCCGTCGCGGCTCATGGTTGAAGCGGTTGCCATGGCTGAACTCAGGGATGTTGGCGTTCACCAGCCATAATTCATCGCCTTTCACCTCGGCATAGCTTTCGGCGATGGAACCTTCACCGAAACGAAGGGATTTCACTTCGGTCCCCGTCAGCGCAATGCCCGCCTCGAATACATCGCCGATCGAATATTCATAGCGCGCGCGCCGGTTTTCGGCGACGGTCTTCACCTTGGTGAAGCTTGCGCGCTGTGGACGTGCCATCTGGAAAATCCCTCCTTGTCGTTCAGCCCGGCCGATCAGATCAGCCCGGCATGGGCCAATGCCTTGTCGACCAGATTGCGCGATGCCTCCGACGGCCAGGTCATCGGCAACCGCAGATCACCCGGCATATGGGGACGAACGCGCGACAATGCATATTTGATCGGCCCGGGTGAAGCATCGGTGAACAGCGCATGGTGCAACGGCCACAGCCTGTCCTGCAACGCCAGCGCATCATCATGGCGTCGATCCAGACAAGCCTTCTGGAAATCCGCGCAAAGCCGTGGCGCGACATTGGCGGTCACCGAAATGGCGCCGCGCCCACCCATGGCCATGAACGCCAGCGTCATGTCGTCATTGCCCGAAAGCTGGCAGAAATCCTTGCCACAGGCGGCGCGCTGCGCCGACACGCGGGCGATCTGGCCGGTCGCGTCCTTCACCCCCACGATATTGGGAATGGCGGACAGCCTCGCCATCGTCTCTACCGTCATGTCCACCACCGCGCGGCCGGGAATGTTGTAGATGATGATCGGCAGGTCGCAATTCTCGGCCAGATAGGCGAAGTGGCGGTAAAGCCCTTCCTGATTCGGCCGGTTGTAATAGGGCGTGACGACCAGCGCCGCATCCGCGCCAACGGCCTGTGCATGCTTCATATGGTCCAGCGCAATGCGGGTGTCGTTCGATCCGCAGCCGGCAATCACCGGCACACGCCCGGCAGCCGCCTTCACGCAGACCGCCACGACATGATTATGCTCGGCCACCGTCATGGTCGCGCTTTCGCCGGTGGTGCCACAGGGCACAAGTCCGGTCGATCCCTCGACGATTTGCCAGTCAACAAAGTCAATAAAAGCGGCCTCGTCGAACCGTTCATCCCGAAATGGTGTCACCAGTGCCGGAATTGAACCATGAAACATGGCATTGCTCCTTCAACGCCGACGCGAATCCGCTATCATGCGCGCATGTGGTTGCGTGATCGAAAATCGTCGTCTGATAGGGACGGCTCGGGGCTTCTGTCCAGCGGTGTGCATCGTCTGACGACGATGTTTCTTATTGCAGGCTGCGGGCTGGCGCTTAGCGGCGCCACGCTGGACAGCCAGCAAAGGGACTATTATCGCGCGCGGCTGCGGCTTGCGTCGCCCGTGGCGCTGCAAACGCCACCGCAAGGCGATGCCTTGGCCGAAGCGATCGTCACATGGGATTCGCTGCGCCAATCGGACAATCTGCCCTTCGAATCCTATGCCGGTTTTCTCGTCCAGCATGCGGGCTGGCCCGGCGAATCGGCATTGAGGCGCTCGGCAGAGCGTGCGATCCGCGCCGATCAGACAGCGTCTTCGTCGATCATCAGCTATTTTTACCGCTATCCGCCGGTTAGCGTCACCGGGCGCCTTCGCTATGCCGAAGCGCTGCTTGCCACCGGCCGGCGCCAGGACGCGGTCGATCAGGCACGAAAGGCCTGGGCCGCTGGAAGCGGATTATCGAGCGATGATGAAAACCGGCTGCTCGGCCGTTTCGGGTCGGAATTAAGGGCAGAGGATCATGACGCCCGCATGGACGCGCTGCTATGGAAACGGCAGGCCAGTGCAGCGATGCGGGAACTGCCCTTCACATCCCCGGCCCGCCAGCCCTATTTCCGTGCACGCCTCGCCTTGCAGACGCGGGCTGCGGATGCAGCGCAACAACTTGCTGCCATATGGCCCGCCAATGCGAACAATCCCGGCCTGATCGCCGACAAGGCTTTCTGGCAACGTGATACCGGGGATTGGGCCGGTGCGCGACAGACCATGGCCAATGCGCGGGTGGCGCCGGGCAGCGCATCCGATGCACTGGCTTGGATGAACGCCAATCTGCAATTCGCCCGTGCCGCCGCGAACGACAGCCAATGGTCGATCGCCTATGCCATCGCCAACGACAGCAACCCCTATCCGGCGGGAACCGTACTGCGCGACCGTTCGGATGAAGAGCGCGATGTGTTTACCAGTCTTGAGTGGCTTGCTGGGTGGACGGCGCTGAAACCGCTTGGTCGCCCGGCCGATGCGGTCACGCATTTCGAACGCTACAGCCTGTCGGCGCAGACGCCGCAGACCCAGTCGAAAGGCGACTATTGGGCCGGGCGTGCCGCGGATGCGGCAGGGCAGAAGGCGCTGGCCCGCAGCTTTTATGAAAAGGCAGCGGTGCATCCCGATCATTTCTATGGGCAGCTTGCACTTGAAAGGCTTGGCCGTCGCATTTCACCGCCTGCCTCGCCACAGGTGCAGATAACCGCTGCCGATCGCGCCCGCTTCGACAGGGATGAACTGGTGCGCGCCGCCCGCATGCTGGGTGAGCTTGGCGATACGCAACGCCAATCCTCCTTCATCCACGCACTGGCCGCGCGCACTGACGACGAACGTGATCTTGTCATGACGGCAGCCCTGTCGACCGAGCTGGATCGCCCCGATCTGGGGGTTCGCCTGGCACGCAATGCCCGCCGCGCCGACCAGGGCTGGCTGTGGAATGCGGGCTATCCGAAGCTGTCGGTGCCGTCCATCCTCGGCCGGCAATGGACGATGATCCACGCCATTGCGCGCCAGGAAAGCGAATTCAACAAACGCGCCGTCAGCCATGCCAATGCACGCGGGCTGATGCAGCTATTACCCGGGACGGCAAGCGAGACCGCACGCAAGATGGGCATGGCCTATGACTATCAGCGGCTGACCGATGACGCGGTATATAATGTCACCCTTGGCTCCACCTATTTCGCCAATCTGCTCGATCAGTTCGGCACCAGCTATGTGCTGGCGGTGGCAGCCTATAATGCCGGCCCCGGCAATGTGCGCAAATGGATCGCGGCCAATGGCGATCCGCGCCTGCCCGGCGTCGATGTCATCGAATGGATCGAAATGATCCCCTATCTTGAAACGCGCAACTATGTGCAGCGCGTGCTCGAAAATGCGGTGATGTACGACACGCTCAACCCGACGCGTGCCACCATGGCGGCTGGCGACCGGCTTTCCGCCTATCTTGGCAAGAAACAGCCGGGCTGATCGGAAATGGGTCAGGTCAATTACATCACGCCGCACGGCTTTGCGGCGCTTCAGCAAGCGCATCGCCAGCTTTTCGAGGTGGAACGGCCGCGTATCGTCGAAATCGTGTCATGGGCAGCCGGCAATGGCGACCGTTCGGAAAATGGCGATTATCTTTATGGCCGCAAGCGGATGCGCGAGATCGATCGGGAGTTGAACCGCCTCGCCCGTCGCATGAAGGACGCGCAGATCGTTGATCCCTGTCGCCAGCCTGATAAATCACGAGTGTTTTTCGGTGCCACCGTGACGGTGGTGGACGAAGAGGACGTCGAGCAGACGTTCACGCTCGTCGGTGTCGATGAAGCAGATGCCTCGTCACGGCGGATCAGCTGGCACAGCCCGATTGCGCGTGCGCTGCGTGGTGCGGCTGTGGGCGACGTGCGCGTCGTGGCGCTGCCGGGCGGCAGCCGCGAACTGGAAGTGATCGGGATCGACTATCCGGCTGCGGCCTGACACAGCAGCGATCATAATATGCACGGCGGGCGGAGCGATTGATCCACCCGCCGTCATCAGTTTCAGCCCTTTGGCGGTTCGACGACGCGAATGCTCAGCTCGCGCAGCTGGCGCGGTGTCACCGCGGCCGGTGCGCCCATCATCAGGTCTTCGGCCTTCTGGTTCATCGGGAAGACGATGACTTCACGGATATTGGGCTCATCGGCCAGCAGCATGACGATACGGTCGACGCCCGGCGCCGACCCGCCATGCGGCGGCGCGCCGAATTTGAAGGCATTGATCATGCCGGCAAAATTGGTGTCGACATCATCCTGGCTGTATCCGGCGATTTCGAATGCCTTGTACATGATATCCGGCCGGTGGTTTCGAATTGCGCCGGACGAAAGCTCCACGCCATTGCAGACGATGTCATATTGATAGGCAAGGATGTCAAGCGGGTCCCTGTTCTCCAGCGCCTCCAGCTCGCCCTGCGGCATGGAGAAGGGATTGTGGCTGAAGTCGATCTTCTTCGCTTCCTCGTCATATTCATACATGGGGAAGTCGACGATCCAGCAGAACTCGAACCGGTTGGGGTCGATCAGCCCCAGCTGCTCGCCGACACGGGTGCGGGCAAGGCCGGCGAGCTTTGCCGCCTGCGCTTCCTTGCCGGCTGCAAAGAACAGCCCGTCGTCAGGGCCAAGGCCCAGCGCATCGGCCATGGCATTCATGCCTGCCTCGCCGTGGTTCTTGGCGATCGGGCCGCCCCATTCACCACCCTTGCGGGTGGCATAGCCAAGACCGGCAAAGCCTTCGGACTGCGCCCATGCATTCATGTCGTCGAAGAACTTGCGGCTTTTGTCCGCCGTATTGGGCGCGGGAATGGCGCGTACCACATCGCCGCTTTCAACGATGGCGGCAAAACGGCCGAAACCTGAATTACGGAAATAATCCGACACATCGCCAATGATGATCGGATTGCGCAGATCGGGTTTGTCATTACCATATTTCAGCATCGATTCCCGATAGGGAATACGGCGGAATGGCAGCGGCGATACCTGGCGGTCACCGCCAAACTCCTCGAACACGCCATGCAGAACCGGCTCGATCGCAGCGAACACATCATCCTGGGTGACGAAGCTCATCTCGAAATCGAGCTGATAGAATTCACCCGGGCTGCGGTCTGCCCGCGCATCCTCGTCACGGAAACAGGGCGCAATCTGGAAATAACGATCGAAACCGGCAACCATCAGCAGCTGCTTGAACATCTGCGGCGCCTGCGGCAGCGCATAGAATTTGCCCGGGTGCACCCGGCTGGGCACCAGATAGTCGCGTGCACCTTCAGGCGACGATGCGGTAAGGATCGGCGTCTGGAATTCGGTGAACCCCTGCGCGATCATCCGCTGCCGCAGCGACGCGATGACGTTCGAACGCAACACGATATTGCGGTGCAGGCGCTCACGGCGAAGATCCAGATAACGGTATTTCAGCCGAATATCCTCGGGATATTCCGCGTCACCCGCCACCGGCATCGGCAGTTCCGCGGCTGCGGACTGGATGGATACGTCGCGTGCGCGCACCTCGATCTCGCCGGTCGGCAGATTGGGGTTCACGGTCGCTTCGCTGCGGGCAATCACATCGCCGGTAACCGTGATCACCGATTCCGCGCGCAGTCCTTCGATGATCCGAAAAGCTTCCGAATCGACGTCGGTGACGATCTGGGTAATGCCATGATGATCACGCAGATCGACGAACAGCAGATTGCCGTGATCCCGCTTGCGGTGGACCCAGCCCGACAGCCGCACCTGGCCGCCGACATTCGAAGCGCGCAATTCCGCGCAGTTATGCGTTCGATAAGGATGCATTTCAATCTCAAGCCACTGTTCGCTGGAGCGCGAGACACACGCGCCGGAACGCTTTGTCAAGGCATAGGCTGTTGGTTTATAGCCCGGCAATGCATGTTCATCCTCTGATTACCAACAATCAGGCGCTGCAGGCGCTTTGTGACAGACTGGCCAAGGCCGACTTCATTGCCGTGGACACGGAGTTCATGCGCGAGAACACCTATTGGCCCGATCTTTGCCTTATCCAGATCGCATCGACAAGCGAAGCTGCGGCAGTGGACCCCAAGGCCGAAGGATTGGACCTGTCCCCGCTCCTCCACCTGCTGGTCGAAAACGACGATGTGCTGAAGGTGCTGCACGCCGGCGCTCAGGATCTTGAAATCATCTACAATCTTACCGGCAAGACGCCCTTCCCGATGTTCGATACCCAGGTTGCTGCGATGGCGCTGGGGCTTGGCGAACAGATCGGCTATTCCAGCCTTGTCGAAAGCTATCTGGGTCATCAGGTCGACAAGGGCGCGCGCTTTACGGACTGGGGCCGCCGCCCGCTCGATGAACGGCAGCTCGACTATGCCATTTCCGATGTCACCCATCTGGTCGCGCTGTTTCCCAAGATGCTGGAACGGCTTCGCAAGACAGGACGCGGACAATGGCTGGACGAGGAAATGCATCGGCTTGGCGAGCCGTCCACCTATGCCAATGATCCTGAAACGGCCTGGCGGCGGCTTCGGCTTCCCAATCGCAAACCTGAAACACTGGGCAGGCTGAAGGCGATCGCGGCATGGCGGGAAGTTGAAGCGCGCGGCAAGGACATTCCGCGCGGCCGCATCGTCAAGGACGATACGCTGGGCGATCTGGCGGTATCGCCGCCCAAGAGCCAGGCCGATCTCGGACGGGTGCGCGGGCTTTCCCCTTCATGGGCGAACAACGACATCGGCCGCCGGCTGATGGAGGTGATTCGCAACGCACAGCCGCTTGCACTCGAAGAAATGCCGCAGCGGGACAACAGCCGCGCGCCACTGGGCAAGGATGCAAGCCTTGTCGCCGATCTGCTCAAGCTGTTGCTGAAGATCCGCGCCAAGGAAGCCGATGTCGCGGCGCGGCTGATCGCCCGTTCCGACGATCTGGAGCAATTGGCCGCCGGCCAGCGCGACGGATTGCAGCTTTTGCAGGGCTGGCGGCGCGATGTGTTCGGCAGCGATGCGCTGGACCTTATCGAGGGGCGTCTTGCCTTTGCCGTGGAAGGCGGGCGGCTGCGGATGAAGCGGGTCGAAGGAGACGAGGGATGAAGATCATCCGCACCAATGCTCGCATGGTCGGGCCATTGCTGTTGCTGTCGGCCGGGGGATGCATGGCCACCTTTCATCCGGGTGGAGAAAAGGCCGAGGCACCGGCCGCTGCCTGCGACGCCGGGCGAATCGGCGCTGCCGTTGGCCATGTGCTGGATGATGCCATGGGCGAGAAGCTGCGGCAGGACGCTGGCGCGCGCACCATCAGGGTCATTCATCCCGGCCAGCCGGTCACCATGGATTACCGGCAGGACCGGCTGAACGTGGAAGTGGACGCAGACGGCAGGATCATACGCGTAAACTGCGGATAACCTCGATCAGCCAATGATCGTCAACCGGGGCGAAAGGCCAAGTGCACTGGCCAGCGCCTTATGCCGGCGGCTGACCGCCTCGCCATAAAGCGCGCGGCGTTCGGCAGGCAGGCTCATGATCAGCATGTCGCCAGACCGGCTCAGGCCGATACCGTTCAGTACTTGCGCCGCACCGCCGCTGATGCGCAGTGCAAGGCGCATCGCCAGTCCCCATTGCCGCGCCCGATCAAGGCTTGCATCATCGGCAAGCCCGCCGAGCAGCCCCCGTGCGGGGTGATTGGCAGCGCCGCCGAAATTGGCGAACAGCGCTGCGCCAAGCATGGCACGACCGAAGCCGTCTATGCCCACCCAATTGCCATGAAGCGCGAATTCAAGGCCTCTGTCCGGCCGAAAATCGGGGTGCGCGCGCCAGGCGACATCGGCAAGCAGGCAGGCCGCATGGCGAAGCCGCTCAACCTCCGGCCCTTCATCGGCGAACAGCGGTGCGATCCATTGGTGCAGCCGGTCGCCCTGGCCGGGAAAGCGCCCTTCCCTTTCGCCTTCGGCACGCGCGGCGTCGATCAACGGATCGCGTGCGCGCTGCTCCGGTGTCATATTCTGGTAAAGCAGGCCTTCACGCAGCCCCCAGCCGGAAATGACCACTTCGCTGGAACCAAGACGTCGCAATACCGCCGACAGCAGCGCGGCGGCACCGGACAATGTGGGAATGCGGGAAGATGAAAGGCCTGCCACCTTCTTCAGCCGTTTGGTCGATATCTGCGCCAATGCGCGGACCAGCGGAGACATGGCCTGTGCCGGAAAGCGATATTGATGGATCATCGGCAACGGATGCTCGCATAAATCCATGTGCACCTGTGCGAGCGCACGCCATGATCCACCGACGGCATAAAAGGGCTTCCCTTGCCCCTGGCTGATCCATTGCTGGTCTTCCAGCAGGCGGTGAAGCAGCCGGTCCAGCGATCTGCTGCCCCGCGCACGCAGCTCGGCCAGGCGCAACGAACCTATGGGAAGGGAAATTCTGCTGCCTATGCGGCCATTGCTGACCCGAATGAGTTCAAGACTGCCGCCGCCAAGATCACCGACAATGCCATCCGCCCCCGGGATTCCGGCAATGACGCCATAAGCCGAAGCAGCGGCTTCTTCATCTCCTGTCAGAACATCGATGGAAAGCCCGCTACATCTCTGGATACGTTCGACAAGTTCTTCACCATTGCTCGCATCACGCACAGCTGCCGTTGCCACCGCGCGCAGTGAACCGACACCAATCTGCCGCGCTACCTCCAGAAAGCGCGCCAGCGTCTCCTGGGCGACGTCCATCGCTTCCTCGCTCAGCCGATTGTCCTGTGCCAATGCGGCACCCAGCCCGGCCATGCGCTTCTCGTTGAACATTACCGCCGGCACGCGGCTGCCATCGCGCCACACGACAAGGCGGATCGAATTGGATCCAATGTCGATGATGGCACGTGGTGCGCCATGCGCATCGGCAGAAGGCGCTGATGCGCCATCATAACGCTGGAAGAAATCTTCGGACATCGCAACTGGCTTAGCGGGCTGAACGGGATCGGGCCAGTATGCTCATGGCCAATATACCGCTGTCGGCGGCTTATGCGCCTCTTCGCCGGAAGATCAGATGCGGTGCGCTGGCTCCAGACCGGCTTGTTCCACGGCCTGAAAGGCTAGGGTTCGTCATAAAATAACGATGGAGATTAAAAGTCTTGCCAGCCTTTTTTACTCTTTCATATTCGCCATCGGGCTGGAGCAGCCAGCTCTGCTCGGTATCCAGAAGATTGGCGACCATCACCTGATCCAGCACCTGCGCATGAACCGTCGGATTTTCGATCGGCAACATATATTCGACACGCCTGTCGAAATTGCGGTTCATCCAGTCGGCCGAGGAGATGAACACCTTGGCCTGCGGTGACGGCAGCGTGCGGCCATTGCCGAATATCGTGATACGGCTGTGTTCCAGGAATCGACCGACGACGGAGCGCACACGGATCCGCTCCGAAAGACCGGGAACGCCAGGTCGCAGGCAGCAGATGCCACGCACCACCAGATCAATCTCCACACCCGCAGCACTTGCCTCATAAAGCTTTTCGATGATTGCGATGTCCACCAGCGAGTTCATCTTGGCCCAGATCGACGCTGGCCGGCCTGCACGTGCATGGGCGATTTCGGCGTCAATCTCCTCGCACAGTCGCGCCCGCAGCGACAATGGAGACATCACCAATGCCTCCATCTCGCCAGGCGCAATATAGCCGGTGATATAGTTGAACAATTTATTGGCATCGCGGCTGATCCTGGGATCCGCCGTGAAGAAGCTGAGGTCGGTGTAGATGCGCGCCGTTACCGGATGATAATTGCCAGTGCCAAAGTGGCAATAGGTACGGAAACCATCGCTTTCACGGCGCACCACCATTGAAACCTTGGCATGCGTCTTCCATTCGATGAAACCATAGACAACCTGTACGCCGGCACGTTCCAGCGCGGCGGCCCACATCAAATTCTGCTCTTCATCGAAGCGTGCCTTGATCTCGACAACAGCAGTGACCGATTTTCCGGCTTCCGCCGCATCGATCAGTGCGCGGATCACGGCCGATTGCTTGCCGGCGCGATACAGCGTCTGCTTGATCGCCACCACATCCGGGTCCGCTGCCGCCTGCCGCAGAAACGCCAGCACCACGTCAAAGCTCTCATAGGGATGGTGGACGATAATGTCCTTTGCTTTGATCGCAGCAAAACAATCGCCGTCATGTTCCCGAATACGTTCGGGAAATCTTGGGGTATAGGCGTCAAACTTCAGGTCCGGCCGGTCCGCCTCCACCAGTTGCGCCAGATCGGCGATACCGATGATGCCATCCACTTCGGTGATGATCGCGTCGCCACCGGTCAGTGCATCGATCAGCAGCGAGGTAAGATCGGCCGGCATTCCCCGTTCCAGCTTCAGCCGGATGACCCGACCGCGCCGCCGCCGCTGCAAGGCCGAACGGAAATAGCGCACCAGATCTTCGGCCTCTTCCTCCACCTCAATGTCGCTGTCGCGGATGATGCGAAAGGCACCGTCGCCGATCAGCCGATATCCAGGAAAGATGCCGTGAATGAAGGTACGGATCACCGATTCAATGGTCACGAAGCGGATCTGCGCACCCGGAAGTTGCACGAAGCGCGGCAGGCTGGCGGGCAACATCAGCAATTCACGCAGGATTTCACCGTCACTGCGTTCCAGATCGAACAACAGCCCGAAGCCCTTGTTCGGCACGAACGGAAAGGGATGGGCCGGATCGATCGCCTGTGGTGTCAGAACAGGGAAAATCTGTTCGACAAAATGCTGTTCAAGCCAATTTCTGTCCTTGTCTGAAAGCTCTGCGGCATCGCAGATGATGAATTCGGCAGCGGCAAGCTCAGCCTTCAACTCCGCCCAGACCTGCTGCTGACGGGCCATGAGTTCGTCGGCCCTGGCGGCGATGGCGACAAGCTGCTGCGACGGCGTCAGACCATCGTCACTCAGCTCCTCAACCCCCTGTAGCTGCTGCCCCTTCAACCCGGCGACGCGGACCATGAAGAATTCGTCGAGGTTGTTACCGGAAATGGACAGGAAACGAAGCCGCTCCAGCAGCGGATGATTGGGGTTGCATGCCTCTTCAAGCACGCGAAAGTTGAAGGCGAGCCATGACAGTTCGCGGTTGAAATAACGTTCATTGCCAGCAGCGGCAGGCACCGCATTGTCGATCACAAGTTCCATGCCGGCGAATCTACGCATGGTTTCATGAATCTTCGATGACACCATTGCGGCTGAGGACATCACGCGCAAAAGGGATGGTGAGCCTGCGCTGCGCCGACAGGGCCGCCGCATCCAGCGCATTGACGATGGCGGCAACCGTTTTGAAGCTGCGCTCCATTCGCGTGACGATATATTGCACCACTTCGGGCGGCGAGCTCAGTCCCCGATCGTGGAACTGCTTGAACATCACGGCCGACAAAAGCCTGTCGTCAGGCGCCCCAATGGCGGCCACCGGCGTTGCCTTCAACCGGGATGCAAGATCGGGCAAGCGAACCATCCATTGTGGCGGGGCGTGTTCCGCCACCATCAGCAACGGACGGCGCATTTCCTGCGCGCGGTTCCATGCGTGAAAAAGCTCCGTCTCATCGGCGTGATGCGCATCGTCGATCACCTCGCCCTCTGACCAGCTCTGAAAAATCCGCGCCAGATGGCTCTTGCCCGACTTCGGCGGGCCGATGAGCAAGGATGTGCGCACCGGCCACAAGGCCCAATGCTCCAGATGCCGAATCGCGTCGGCATTGGCATCGGACAAGACAAAATCACCTTCACCGTTCGCTGTCTTCCAACCAAGCGGAAGGGCGATCTGCTGCGTCATCAATTCCGCCCTGAAAAGCCGGCCGGCAAGAGATTGCCAGGCCCTCCGCCCGCAGCAGCGGGCTGCGGCGTCGGTCCCTGCGCGGGCTGCGGCAGTGGCGGCGCCGGCTGAGGGATTGGCGCCTCTCCCTCCTTGCGGCGGCGCAGGCGATAGCCGCCTTGCCCTTCGTCAAGCCGCAGCCCGCGCTGGTCCAAAGCCCAGCGCAAGGTGGCAAGATCGCCGGTGTAGCCGATCTCGACGCGCGAAACGCCGCCGATGGACAGGCTTTCGATCGACACATTGGTAACATTGGCAGTCAGCCGCAATGCCGACTGCAACGTGCCGATGGTAGCCGAATCAGGCGTATCGACGGTGACGTGCAGCGTCGCCTGTGCCGTTGCCGGTTGCTCGGGTATGATCGCCTCGGCAAGATCGACATCGGCGACATCATTGAAGCGCAATGCCGGGTCCGGCTTCAGCCTGCCATCGCGCAGGGCACCGCCAAAGGCGGCATCCATGCGCTTCACCGCTTCATCGAACATGGCATCAAGCCCGGTGGAAGCGCTTGTGCGCAACGCAAAACGGGTCAGCACGATCCCATCCGGTCCATGGCGCCCGACGAAGCGGCCGGTGACCGGCCCACCGGGATAGTCGCGGTCCAGACGCACCTCCACCACCAGCACATCGGATGCGCCATATTGGTCGAGGATCGACAGCCACCAATCGCGATTGGCGCGCTGCGTCTGACCGTAATTCAGCAACAGCCGATCCACGCCGACGCCCGCGGGGCGGACATAATCCACCGGGCTGGCCCCAGCACGGAAACGCGCCCAGGCACGCAGCCAGGGTGTCTGTGCTTCGAAGGTTCTTGCGGTGCCGCCGTCGATCATCACCGGAATCAGCAGCATCGGCGGGGAACGCAGCACCTGCCCCTTGACGCCTAGCAGCTGGCCGGCGCGGGCACGGTCGAACGTTACACCCAGCCGGGCGATATAGCGGTTGCTACTCACCTGCTCGCGTTCGACGATAATGCCGGAAACCAGTCCGTCGAGGACGCTATCGCCCAGCGTCGGCGCCGCCGTCATCGGGTTTCCGGTCATCCGTGAATAAAGCATTTTCCAGCCAAGGCGCTGCGCCTGCCGAAAACCGCCCATGCGCGCCGCTTCGCCGGATTTGGCTGAAACATCGACATCGATGCCGTCCACCTCGAACGAAGTGGCGCTTACCGGTGCAGCCGCCGCGCCCTGTTGCTGGGCGAAAAGCGCATCGCCGCCGGGCATCGCACCGGCAGCAACCAATGTGGCAAGCGCCACCCCCATCCAAGCCGGGGACCATATTCGCAATCTGACCATCGATCCTGTCTTTACGGTCTGTGAGGGAGGAAATCCAAGCCCCCATGGAAATCGTTCGCGGTTCCGGCTATCGGCAGCTTCATGACCGATCCAAATCACAATCAGCCAAAGCCCTATACCTATGCGGATGCGGGCGTATCGATTGCCGCCGGCAACGCGCTGGTCAGGGCGATCGCACCGCTGGCAAAGGCCACCGCGCGCGCCGGCGCCAATGCCGATCTTGGTGGATTCGGCGCCTTCTTCGATCCGCGCGCGGCCGGATACAAGGATCCGCTGCTGGTTGCCGCGACCGATGGCGTCGGCACCAAGCTGAAACTGGCGATCGACCATGGCCGGCATGACGGTGTCGGTATCGATCTTGTCGCCATGTGCGTGAACGATCTGATCGTTCAGGGGGCGGAACCGCTGTTCTTCCTTGATTATTTCGCCACCGGCCGGCTGGACAATGGCGTTGCCGAACGGGTGGTCGCCGGGATTGCCGAAGGATGCCGAATCGCCGGTTCAGCACTTATCGGCGGTGAAACGGCCGAAATGCCCGGCATGTACGCCGATGGCGAATATGATCTGGCCGGCTTTTCGGTTGGCGCCGTTGAACGTGAAGATGCACTGACCGGCAACCGGGTGGCAGCGGGTGACGTCATTCTTGGCATTGCGTCGTCAGGCGTGCACTCCAACGGCTATTCGCTTGTCCGCCGGCTCGCCGCCGATCGCGAATGGAAGCTGGAACGCCCTGCCGCGTTCGATCACGACATATTGCTGATCGATGCGTTGCTTGCACCCACCCGCATCTATGTGAAGCCGCTGCTGCCGCTGATTCGTGGCGGCAAGGTACAGGCGCTGGCCCACATCACCGGCGGTGGTCTGCTGGAAAATATTCCGCGCGTGCTGCCCGACGGACTTCATGCGATGGTCGATGCGTCATTGTGGGAACAGCCGCGTCTGTTCGGCTGGATACAGGCACAGGGCGCGATAGAGCCGGGCGAAATGGCCCGCACCTTCAACTGCGGCATCGGCATGGCTGTCGTCGTCCGGGCCGATGACGCACAGGCCGTCACCGACGCATTGGCCGCTGCCGGCGAGACCGTTCACCGCATTGGCCATGTCGAGGCGGGCGAGCGTGGCTGTACGGTGCGCGGCACGGCGGATTGCTGGGGCGCCATGGCTCCCTGGTCAGCGACGCACAATGGCTGAGGGCGCACGCGCCCGTGTCGGCATATTGATCTCCGGGCGTGGCTCCAACATGCGGGCGCTGGTGGATGCCGCACGCGACCCGGTCTGCCCCTATGAAGTGGCGCTGGTCTTTTCCAATATAGCGGACGCGCCCGGTCTGGCGGTGGCACAGGCGGCCGGCCTTGCGACGGCGGTGCTCGATCATCGCGGCCATGGCGGGCGCGCTGCCTTTGACGAGAAAGTCGATTCGATCCTGCGAGAGGCGGGCTGCGATTATATCGCGCTCGCCGGCTATATGCGGCTGCTGTCCCCGACGTTCGTCGAACGCTGGCAGGGCAGGATCATCAATGTGCATCCGGCGCTGCTACCCAGTTTCAAGGGGCTGGACACCCATGCACGGGCAATTGCGGCGGGATGCAAGCTGCATGGCTGCACGGTGCACATTGTCACGCCCGATCTGGATGACGGGCCGATCATCGCGCAGGCGGCAGTGCCTGTGCTTGACGATGACACGCCGGAACTGCTTGCCGCGCGCGTTCTGGTGGAGGAGCATCGCATCTATCCACTGGCGCTTGCCGCCATCGCATCGGGACGGACACGGATAGAAGGAATGCGGGTAATCGGCGTCTGACGCCGGTCAGGGGCCAGCGCACCCTGTCTCCTGAAAGACACGACCGCCGCGATGTGCGCGGCGGTCGTCATCCGGTTCAGCCGACGATTTCTTCGGGCTTGAAGAAATAGGCGATTTCGATTTCCGCATTTTCCAGGCTGTCGGAACCATGGACGGAATTCGCCTCGATCGATTCGGCAAAGGTCTTGCGGATCGTGCCTTCATCGGCATTGGCCGGATTGGTGGCGCCCATGACTTCGCGGTTGCGGGCAACGGCATTTTCGCCTTCCAGAACCTGCACCACCACCGGGCCGGAAATCATGAAGCTGACGAGATCGTTGAAGAACGGACGTTCGCGATGCACGCCGTAAAAACCCTCGGCCTGTTCGCGCGTCATGTGGATGCGGCGCGAGGCGATGACGCGCAGGCCGGCATCTTCCAGCATGGCGGTGATCTTGCCGGTCAGGTTACGGCGGGTGGCATCGGGCTTGATGATCGAAAAAGTGCGTTCGGTCGCCATGGCAGGGACACGCTCCATTCTGTTGTGCTGTGAAAAAGTCGCGCGTCTCTAGCGGTGTCAGCCGACAAAGGCAATCACCGCCGTTATCATCGGCTGGTGATCATGGCCCTTCCACCCAGCGGCCGTTGTCGTCCTGCTTCCAGTAACGTCTCGCCGATGTGATCTGCCGCCAGCGTTGCCGGGCCGCATCGATGCCGTTCTGGTCGAACAGATAGAATATCCGTTCAAAACGCGACACATCCTCCTCCGGCCATTCGCCATCGGCAATGAGGAGGAATTCCGCGTCGTTCAACGGTTCCGCCCATTGCGAAAGCAGCACCGGCTGGACGGCCTCATCCCCCTTCCCGGCAAGGCCATGGGGAAGGAAGGATGCAGGTTCATGACGCCAGAGATGCTCGTCGAGGCGATTGAGCAGATCCCCGTCACGCGCGACCAGCAATGCCTTTTTGCCGCCCGCCATTATCTTTTCGACAAGACGGGGCAGCACTGCTTCCACCGGCGTTCGCGTCAGGTGATAGAAATCCACCTGCACGGCGATCAGCCCAGCTCGTGATTGGCGGCGATGAACTGATCGAGCAACCGCACGCCATATCCCGTCGCCCCCTTGTCCCAAAGCGGACCGGGCTTGGCGGCCCATACCATTCCGGCAATGTCGAGATGCGCCCATTTCACGCCGTCCTCGACGAAGCGCTTCAGGAACTGCGCGGCAGTGATCGACCCGCCATAGCGCGGCCCGACATTCTTCATGTCCGCAATCGGGCTGTCGATCAGCTTGTCATAGGCATCGCCAAGCGGGAACTGCCAGAGCTGATCGCCCGATGCCCGGCCTGCCGCCAGCAATTGCTGGCCAAGATCGTCATCATTGGTGAACAGCCCGCCATATTCATGGCCGAGCGAGATGATCATCGCCCCGGTCAGCGTCGCCAGATCGACGATCACGCCCGGCTTGTAATTGCGCTGCACCCAGGTCAGCGCGTCACAAAGCACAAGCCGCCCCTCGGCATCGGTGTTGATCACTTCCACCGTCTGCCCCGACATGGTGGTAACGACGTCACCAGGGCGCTGGGCATTGCCGTCAGGCATGTTTTCGACAAGGCCGCAAATGCCGATGACATGCGCGCGCGCCTTGCGCATCGCCAACGCCTTCATCGCGCCTGCCACCGCGCCGGCGCCGCCCATGTCCCATTTCATATCTTCCATGCCGGCAGCGGGCTTGATGGAAATGCCGCCAGTGTCGAACGTCACCCCCTTGCCCACCAGCGCAACCGGCGTCTTCACAGCCCCGCCGGTGCCATCCCAGCGCATGGCGAGCAGGCGCGGCGGACGCGAAGAGCCCTGGGACACGCCAAGCAGCGCCCCCATACCAAGCGCTTCCATCTCCTCCTGCCCCAGCACGGTGATTTCCACGCCAAGTTCGGCAAGATGGCTGCAGCGGTCGACGAAGGTTTCGGGATAGACGATATTGGCGGGCTCGCTCACCAGCGTGCGGGTAAGGAAAACCCCTTCCGCCGTGGCCCGCAGCCGCTGGAACACCTCGGCGGTATCCGCGCGCTGATCGACGATGGTGATCTGCTCCAGCGTCGGCTTCTGCCGTTCGCTCAGCCGGGTACGATAGACGTCATGCCGCCATGACCGCAACAGCACGCCAAACGCCACATGCGCCGCCGGATTGACCGCAGCCGACGCATCAAGCCCTGAAAGATCGATCACCAGATGCCGTTCACCCGATGTCTGCAGCCGCGCGGCCAGCGCAGCGCCGATGCGTTCCCACACCGATCCATCGGCCTTGGATGGAACGCCATGGCCAATGGCCAGAAGCCGGCTGCAATCAAGCCCCGCCGGCGCCAGCACTTCGGTGATCTGCGCCACTTCACCATCTGCACGAGCCGTATCGAGGGCGCGACGAAGCTGGCCACCGCCGGCATGGTCCGCCTCCTCGCCCGCGCGCGTCAACACACGGTCCTTGCCGACCGGCAACGCCAGGGCATGGGGCTGTTGCGGACGAGCAGATACGAAATCAATCTTCATCGAACCAAATCCTGCGCTGGCGAAATCCATTCTTCCTCCATAAACGGAAGGCTTCGTGCGTCAAACAGCACTGCATTATGACGGTCTGGCATTGCAGCGAAAGCTGTAGCAGTGCATTAGCGCGAAGAACGAAGCTTGTTTTTCTGGAGGCCTGCGCTTGCGGCTCACTCTACCGCTCCTGCTTGGCCTGCTGACCTCGACCGCGCTGATTCCCGCCGCGGCGGCCAGCCAGTCCACCGATCCGGCGGCTCTTGGTGATCCGGCCGGGCAATCAGTCGCACCGCCGGACAGCGCAACACCGCCCGCGTCCAACACGAAGGTTGATCAGCCAGGGCCGGTGGATGGAGACGGGCAGGACCGCACCGTCGATTTCAGCGCCGATCAACTCGGTTATGATTCGGACGCCGACATCGTCACGGCGACCGGCAATGTGATCATGACGCGCGACGGCAATCGCGTCCGCGCCGATCGGATCGACTGGAACCGCGAGACCGGGCGCGTGATCGCCAGCGGCAATGTCGCCGCCACCAGTGCCGAAGGCGACACGGCCTATGGCGACAAGGTGGAACTGACCGATACATTGCGCGACGGCGTGATCGACAATGTCCTGCTCGTCCTTGAACGCGGCGGGCGCATTGCCGCACGCTCGGGCAGCCGCACCGGCGATCGCACCGTGCTGGACCATGCAGTCTATTCGCCTTGCGACATTGCAGACAGCCATGGCTGCCCAAAGACGCCATTGTGGCAGGTCAAGGCGGTGGAAGTGGTGCATGATGCGCAGCAGCACCGCATCTTCTATCGCGATGCCCGGCTGGAAGTGCTTGGCGCACCGCTGCTGTGGCTGCCGCGCCTTTCACACCCTGACGGCGGCGGGTCGAGCGGCACCGGCCTGCTGGTGCCCGATGTCAGGATCAGCCGCCTCAATGGCGTGGAACTGGCCTTCCCCTATTATATCGCGCTTGGCTCCGACCGCGATCTGACGCTGACGCCGCATCTTTACAGCGATGTGCTGCCCGGCCTTGCCGCGGAATATCGGCAGATGACCAGCCTGGGGCCCTATAAGCTGGGCGGGTTCATCACCTATGGCTCGCGTGTTCCGGCATCGTCGACCAGCGACACGGGCGACAGCCAGCGCGACATTCGTGGCTATTTTGAAGGAAATGGCCGTTTCCAGCTCGATCCGGACTGGCGGATCAGCTTTTCGACGCGGCTTGCGAGCGATCGCACTTTCCTGCGTCGCTATGACTTTTCGCGGGATGACCGGCTCCGCAGCTTCCTCGAGGCGGAACGGATCGGTTCGGAGAGCTATTTCTCCATCGCCGGCTGGGCGGTGCAAACGCTGCGGGCGGGCGATTCACAGGGGCAGCAACCCATCGCCCTGCCCGCCATCGACTATCGTTGGAAACCGGCCGATCTCGTCGCCGGCGGCAGGCTGGAGATAGAGGCGAACAGCCTTGCCCTGCTGCGCACCGATGGACAGGATACGCGCCGGGCGCTTGCCAGCGTGAAATGGGACATGCGGCGCTATACCCCCATGGGCCAGGTGATCACCCTCACCGGCTTTGCCCGTGGTGACGTCTATCAAACCGAACAGACCGGGCTGAACGCGATCGACATCTATCGCGGCACGGAGGGCTGGCACACACGCGGCATCGCCGCAGTGGCGGTGGACGTCACCTGGCCCCTGGCGGGGGAAGCATTTGGCGGCACCCAGGTATTCACGCCCCATGTGCAGTTCGTCGCTTCCCCTAACACGAAGAACGAATCGATTCCGAATGAGGATTCGCGCGCTTTCGATCTGGAGGATTCGAACCTGTTCGCGCTCAACCGCTTCCCCGGCTATGACCGATGGGAGGACGGCGCGCGCACAACCTATGGTTTCGAATGGTCTCTGGACGTGCCCAATTTCGCGATTCGCACCGTCGTGGGCCAAAGCTATCGGCTGACCAGCAAGCCGACGCTGTTTCCGGACGGCACCGGGCTGACCGACCGCTTTTCGGATATCGTCGGCCGCACCGAATTCAAATGGCGTGATTTCCTGTCTGTCACGCACCGCTTCCGGCTCGATAAGGACAATTTCGCCCTGCGCCGCAATGAAGTGGATGCAACCATCGGCACCCGCCAGACCTATCTGACGGTCGGCTATCTGCGCCTCAATCGCGACATCGTGCTGGAAGACTTGTCCGACCGCGAAGAACTTCGTCTGGGCGCACGCTGGAAATTCGCGCGCTACTGGTCGGTTTTCGGGTCGACGATCGTCGATCTCACCTCACGTTCGGAAGATCCGACAACGCTGTCAGATGGTTATCAACCTATCCGCCATCGCGTCGGTATCGCCTATGAAGACGAATGTTTCGAATTCGGCGTCAGTTGGCGGCGCGAATATGTCACCACTGGCGATGCCCGCAAAGCCAACACTTATATGTTCCGTATTGCGCTGAAAAACCTTGGTTATTGATAGTGGTTGATCGTCGCTCAGCCTCTGTTCATCGACAGGTCCGCATAACGGGCACGTCGGTTATCCGGCCCGGCGGCACTTGCCCGCCGGCTGTGATGGTGTAAGTCCCTGTTCCGAATTAGACGTGGAGAATGCAACCGATGCGGTTGAACGCCTGGCTTTTGACATCGCTGTTCATTGCCGCAGCACCGGTTCCTCTTGTGGCGCAGACCACCGCGCCGGACGGTGACCTGAATATTCCCGATACGCTTGAAGTGCTTGGCCATGCCGATCCGCATATCCGCAAGGCCACTGCGATCATCAATGGTGAAATCATCACCGATACCGATGTCGAACAGCGGCTGAACCTTGTGCTGGCGGCAAATGGCGGCAAGATCGCACCTGATGAGCGTGAAAGGCTGCGCGTCCAGATTCTGCGCAACCTCATCGACGAAAAGCTGGAGATTCAGGAAGCGCGGGCGCAGGATATCACCGTCAGCGATGACGAGATCAATCAGACCTTCTCGCGCGTGTCGCAGAACTTCCAGAAAAAGCCGGAGGATTTTGCAGATTTTCTGAAGGCCAACGGATCTTCCGAACAATCGCTGAAGCAGCAGATCCGCGGCGAACTGGCATGGAGCCGGCTGCTGCGCCGCAAAGTCGAACCGTTCGTCAATGTTGGTGACGAGGAAGTCCACCAGATCATCGACAGGCTGAAAGCAGCCAAGGGCAGCGACGAATATCGTGTCGGTGAGATATTCCTGTCCGCGACGCCTGAAACTCATGCCGATGTGATGGCCAATGCCCGGCGCATCGTCGACCAGCTCCGCGGCGGTGCTTCGTTCATCGCCTACGCCCGCCAGTTTTCCGAAGCGTCGAGCGCGGCCGTCGGCGGCGATCTGGGCTGGGTGCGGGCGGAACAATTGCCCGATGCGCTGAGCAGCACCGTGCATGGCCTATCCGCCGGCCAGTTGAGCGATCCGGTGGATGTCCCGGGCGGCATTGCCATCGTCGCGCTGATCGACAAGCGACAGGTGCTCGGGGCTGATCCGGCGCAGGCAGTCCTCAGCCTGAAGCAGATTTCGCTGACCTTCCCCGCCGGCACCTCCGAAGCGGAAGCCGACCCTCGGGTGAAAGCCTTTGCCGAGGCAACCCGTCACATCGGCGGATGCGGCAATGTCGAAAAAGTGGGCGCAAAGCTGAACGCCGATGTCGTCGCCAATGACAATATCCGTCTGGCCGATCTGCCGGAACAGCTTCAGTCGCTGATGAACAATCTTCAGGTCGGTGAAGCCACCCCGCCCTTTGGTTCGCTGACTGATGGCGTGCGTGTGCTGGTGCTCTGCGGGCGGGACGATGGCGTGGCCGACATGCCTTCTTTCGACCAGATCTATTCCCAGCTGAACGAACAGCGCGTGAACATGCGGGCACGGCAATATCTGCGCGACCTGCGCCGCGACGCCATTATCGATTATCGATGATCATGCATGACGATCCTGGCCTTGCGCCGCTTGCGGTCGCACTGGGCGATCCCGCCGGGATAGGGCCTGAAATCGTTGCCAAGAGCTGGGAGGCGCGGGTCCGCCGTCGCCTCCCGCCCTTTTTCGCGGTTGGCGACGAACGCTCGCTTTCCGCCGTGTGGAAGGGGCCGATCAACCGCATCGGAACGCCGTTCGAGGCCGCTGCCGCCTTTGACCATGGCTTGCCGCTGATCCAGGTCGACGATCCGGGTGAAATCATCCCTGGCGAACCCAATATCGCCGGTGCGCGCTGTGCGCTTGATTCACTGGAAACCGCAGCTGGCCTCACCCGGTCCGGCGTGGCGGCCGCACTCGTCACGGCACCCGTGTCCAAGGCGCAGCTCTATGCCATCGGCTTCACTCATGATGGGCAGACCGAGTTCGTCGCCGAACGCTGCGGCATCGCCAGCGCCAATGTCGCGATGATGATGGTCGGCCCGACATTGCGTACCGTGCCGGTCACCATTCACATGCCCCTGTCGCGCGTGCCGCAAGCGCTGACGACGGATTTGATCGTTGCCCGCGCACGCACGGTCAGCCGCGGTCTGCAACGCGATTTCGGCATTCCCTCCCCCCGCCTCGCCATGGCCGGGCTCAATCCGCATGCCGGCGAAAACGGCAAGATGGGAACGGAAGAAAGGGACGTCATCACCCCCGCCGTCGAGATATTGCGCGCCGAAGGAATCGACGTGATCGGGCCGATGGCGGCCGATACCATGTTCGATCCCTATGCGCGCAAGGGCTATGACGCGGCGATATGCATGTATCACGATCAGGCGCTTATCCCCTTGAAGATGCTGCACTTTGACGATGGCGTGAACATGACGCTGGGCCTGCCGATCATTCGCACCGCGCCAGATCATGGCACTGCCTTTGCACTGGCTGGCCGCAACGCCGCGCGCGCCGATGCGATGATTGCAGCGATCTGCCTTGCCGCGGAATGTGCGCGGCGGCGCCAGGCGCTGGGCGTGCTCTGCTGCCCCTCTTCCTCCTGACAGACTGACAATGCGCATCATTCCGCAATTGCTGGGCGGCAGGTCCGGACAATGAGCCTTGATGATCTTCCCCCGCTGCGCGACGTTATCAGCCGCCATGGCCTTTCGGCAAAGAAGAGCCTCGGGCAGAATTTCCTGACCGACAATAATCTGCTCGACCGCATCGCCCGTGTGCCGGGCGCTTTGCAGGGCCAGCAGGTCTATGAAGTTGGTCCCGGCCCGGGCGGGCTGACGCGTGCATTGTTGCGGGCGGGCGCAAATGTCACTGCGGTGGAGCGGGATTCGCGCGCACTGCCCGCCCTTGCCGAACTCGGCGAAGCAGCAGGTCCCGGCCGTCTGAAGATCATTTCGGAAGATGCACTGGCGATTGATGAGGCGGCACTGCTTGGCCAGGGCATCCATATCGTCGCCAACCTGCCCTATAATATCGGCACGGTGCTTCTGGCCCGCTGGCTGTCTGTCCAGCAATGGCCACCCTTCTGGCTCTCCTTGACGGTGATGCTGCAAAAGGAAGTGGCGGAGCGCATCGTCGCCACGCCCAATTCCGCCGCCTATGGGCGGCTTGCCGTGCTTTCCCAATGGCGTTCACGGCCGCGCATCGCATTCGAGGTCAATCGCAATGCCTTTGTACCGCCGCCAAAGGTGACATCCGCCATCGTTCATATCCAGCCAGCAGCCGCACCGGAGGGCATCAACCCGGCAGTGCTGGAAAGGCTGACGGCCGCTGCCTTTGGACAGAGACGCAAGATGCTGCGCGCCAGCCTGAAAGGGTTGGCGGGCGGCCTCGATGCGCTGAACCATTGCGGTATAGATGCGACGCGCAGGGCCGAAACCCTTTCGGTTGAGGAGTTGGTGACCATCGCCCGACAGCTTTCCAGCTGAACCGCCGTCGGGCTATCGACCCGATAATCAGTTCTGGATCGGCGGTGCAGCCTCTGTTTCAGGCGAAGGCGCCTTTGTCGCCGTCTGCGCCGTCACAACTGCAGCGGGTGGCCCCTTGGTGATTGCGGCAGCCAATGTCTGGGCGGGCGCGCATTCCTTCTTGCACAATTCCCGGATGCGCTTGAGATTGGCCTGAGCCCGTGTCACCGCACCACGCTGCACCATTGCCTCACCCTGCCCCTGCAGGGCAGCCAGGTCATTCGGTTCCAGCGTCAATGCCTTTGCGTAAAAGCCGATGGCCTTTCCGGGCAGTTCTTCACCCTGATAAGCGTGGCCGAGCACCACATAGGCCCCCCGATTGCGAGGATCGATGGCAAGCGCGGTTTCCAGCTTGTCGATCGCGCCCTGATAATTCCTTGCCGCCAGTGCGGCTTCACCAGCCTTCATGAAGGTGATTGAGCGGGGATCGATCTGGCTGTCGGGCTTCTGGGCCAGCACCGCGCTCGATACGCAGGCAAGCGTCAGCGCAAACGTTCCGGCCAGAAGAGAATAACGCATCAACTGCTCCATATGCACATTCATGCAAAGGCTAGCACGGCCGTTCGATGCTGGCGACGAAAAAGCCATCGGTGCCATCATCAAGCGGCGTCAACAAACGCCCACCACCGGCGTCTCGTCCGCCAATGCCGGCCAGTGGCCGCACATGCCAATCGGGATGTTCCGCCTGAAAGCGGGCAAGCTGCATTTCCCCCTCCTCCTTCAGGAGAGAGCATACCGCATAAACCAGCCTGCCACCCGGTTTCACCAGAGACGCGCCCAATGTCATCAGTCGTGCCTGAAGCGCCGTCAATCGTTCAAGCCGTTCAGCTGTCAGCCGCCATCGCGCTTCCGGATTGCGCCGCCATGTGCCGGTGCCCGAACATGGCGCATCAACAAGCACCACATCTGCCTGATCGACAAGATCGGGAACAGCCTGCCCCTCTCTCCCGCCATCGAGCAGACGTTCGGCAATGATCGACACGCCTGCCCGTTCGGCGCGCGGTGCCAACCTCGCGAGACGTGCGCGATCGGCATCACAGGCGATGATCCTGCCCTTGTTCGCCATGGCCGCCGCCAGCGCCAGCGCCTTGCCACCAGCACCGGCACAAAGATCCACCACCAGATCGCCCGGTCCGGCAGCACAAGCCTGTGCAATCCGCTGGCTGCCGTCATCCTGAATCTCGATGATGCCGTTTTGAAACAGCATGTGCCGTTCAATGGCAACAGCTTCGCCCAGCCGAACGCCGGCATCGGTCAGCGGCAATGGCAGGGAACCGGGAAAATCAGCAATGACCGCCGCTCTGTCCGCCTTCAGAAGATTGACGCGAAGGTCAAGCGGTGCGCGCCCGCGCATTGCATCCAGATCAGCCGCGCTCAAATGGGAAAGGCGTGATGCCAGCCAATGCGGCACCAGTCCCGCCGGTGCCGGCGCCTCATCTTCAGCGATGGGTGCAGGGCCATGGGGCGAACCATCGAACAGCGCGCCCAATGCCGGATCGTCCTCCACCAGCCCCAGCACGGCAGCGCGTCCGCCGGCGGGTCGTTCGCCGGCACGTCGGATCGCCGCATAGACAAGATCGCGAATAGCCCGCCGGTCCTTCGATCCTGCATAGCGCCGGTCACGAAAATAACGCTGGATCAGCGCATCCGCTGCCGGGCCATTATCGCGCGCGGCAGCGACGACCTGATCGATGATGTCGATCGCGGCCTGTATCCGCGCGGCAGGCGTCATGACGAAACGTCAGCGGCTAGGATAATTCGGCGCCTCGCGCGTGATGGTGACATCATGCACATGGCTCTCCCGCAGCCCGGCATTGGTGATGCGGATGAAGCGCGCACGCTTGCGCATTTCGTCCAGCGTTGCCGATCCGGTATAGCCCATCGCAGCCTTGATGCCGCCCACCAGCTGGTGAATGACGTCCCGGGCCGGGCCTTTATAGGGCACCTGGCCTTCAATGCCCTCCGGCACCAGTTTCAGCTGATCCTTGATGTCCTGCTGGAAATAGCGATCTGCCGAACCGCGCGCCATTGCGCCGACAGAGCCCATGCCACGATAGGATTTATAGGCCCGGCCCTGATAGAGGAAGGTTTCGCCCGGCGCTTCTTCGGTTCCTGCCAGCAGCGAGCCGACCATCACCGTCGATGCACCGGCGGCAAGTGCCTTGGCAATATCGCCGCTTGTACGAAGCCCGCCGTCGGCGATCACTGGAACACCCAGCTTTTCCGCAGCTTCTGCCGCGTCCATCACGGCCGTCAGCTGCGGCACGCCAACACCGGCCACGACACGCGTCGTGCAGATCGATCCTGGGCCAATCCCAACCTTGATGCCATCTGCGCCTGCATCGATCAACGCGCGGGTGGCCTCGGCAGTGGCGACATTGCCCGCCACCACCTGCACCGCGTTCGACAGGCGCTTCACCCGTTCGACCGCGCGTGCAACATCCCGATTATGGCCATGGGCGGTGTCGATCACCACCAGATCGCATTCGGCATCGATCAGCGCTGCGCTGCGTTCAAAGCCCTTGTCGCCCACGGTGGTGGCGGCGGCAACGCGCAGTCGGCCAGATGAATCCTTGGTTGCCGCCGGATAGGTGACGGCCTTTTCAATATCCTTTACCGTCACCAGACCGATGCAGCGATAATCATCGTCGACCACCAGCAGCTTCTCGATCCGGCGCTGGTGCAGCAGGCGCCGCGCCTCCTCCTGGGAAACGCCCGGCTTTACCGTTGCCAGATTCTGGCTGGTCATCAATTCGGACACCGGCTGCGCCATGTTCTCGGCGAAGCGCACGTCACGGTTGGTGAGGATGCCGACCAGCTTGCCAGGAAGCGAGCCACGCCCGCCTTCCACAATCGGAATGCCCGAAATCCTGTGGCGCGCCATCAATTCCAACGCTTCGGACAATGTCTGGTCCGGCGTCATGGTGATGGGGTTGACGACCATGCCCGATTCGAACCGCTTGACCGCGCGAACGGCAGCGGCCTGTTCCTCCACCGTCAGATTGCGGTGAAGTACACCGATGCCGCCCAACTGCGCCATCACAATGGCCATGTCCGCTTCCGTTACGGTATCCATGGCAGAGGAGAGAATGGGGATGTTGAGCGCAATGTCGCGCGTCACCCTGGTGCGGGTGTCCGCCGCGCTTGGCAGCACCTCGGATTCGGCGGGCACCAGCAAAACATCGTCGAATGTCAGCCCCAGCCGAATGTCCATACCTATCTCCCGTGATCGAGGCGGCTCTATAAGCCGCGGATCATCAATTGGCTAGCGCTCGACAATGAAAAAAGCCCCGCCCATCACAAATCGAGGGCGGGGCGTTTGTCATGCTTTGTCATCGCCGCAGCTGCGGCGGGGCGGATCAGCCCCTGGTATTCAGCCAGGCAGTCCAGAACTTGGCCAGCGTCGCACGCGGCTCCGTCGTCACCTTGGCAAAGGCCTGCTGGGCTTCCGCCTTCTGGCCTGCAAGAGCAAGGGCAATGCCAAGCCGGGTATTGATAGTGGCTGCATCGACGCCGCCCTTGGACAGCGCCACCTTATAAAGATCGGCCGCCTTGGCATATTCATTATAGCCGATATAGGCGTCGGCGGTCCCGGCAGCGAGCTTGCCGTTTGCTGCGCTGCGCGACTGGGAATCCAGCTTGGACAGCCCGGCCTTATCGGCTGCGACCTTGCCACCGGCCAGCTTCGACAGTTCGGCAAAGGCCGGCTTGCTGGGCGTCACCATCTGCTTGGACACGCCTTCGTCGATCACCGCCTTGGCTTCACCCGGCAGACCGCGCAGATAGGCGGAATTGGCATATTCATAATAATCCGCCTCGCCCTTCAGCGCACCAGCGGCCCGCATCAGGCGCATCACGTCCAGATTGGTCTGTTCGTCCAGCTTCGTTCCATCGCGGAAGATGATCAGCGAATCGCGCCAATTGTCCTGCGACGGATAGGCGGTGACAAGCGTGATGGCAGCCGGGATCGCCAGATCGTTGCGCTTGGCGTCATAGGCGATGCCAAGCATGCGCTTGTACCAGTTTTCAGGAACCGGCTGACCTGACGCCTTCTTGGCATCGATCGCCTTCTGAAGAGTCGTCACGGCTTCGGCCGACTGTTTGTTGGCCTGATAAAGTTCGGCCAGCGACACGGTGATGTCGGGATCGTCCGGATAGGCGGCAGCCAGCGCCTTGAACTGGGTCAGCGCGCCTGCATAATCCTTGCGCTGCAGCGCAAAGGCCGCCATGTTCTTCATCAGCGGCTTTTTCAGATCTTCCGGTGCACGGCCGGAATCGAGCATTGCCTTGGTCGCGCTTTCGATCAGCGCATTGTCCTTCTTGGCGGCTGCAATATTATATTTGATCTGTGCCGTGACGAACTGTTCGTCGGGCGTCTTGGCTGCGCTTTCCGCTTCGGCGATCTTGGCAAGGGCGCCATCCAGATCACCGCCCTGCTGTGCCTTCTGTGCTTCGGCAAGCGCCGTCTGCACGGATTTGGACAACTTGTAATTGGGGCCTGATTCATTCTTTTCCGCTTTTTTCGCAAAAGCGGGCTGCGCCACCAGCGTCATGCCGGCGGTCGCGCTCATCGCGATCGCGACACCGAGCGCAAAGGAAGAAATATTCCTCATTAAATCCATCTCCTGATCTCAAGGGGCAGGAAAGCCACGAAAACACATCTTGCTATCGAGCAACGAAAGCCACGACAAGCACAACTGCAACAGTCGGCCAATAACCGGGCCCATTTTCACCAAATCCGGTGAACATCGATTGAACGGCGGTTCGAGCGACGCTAGAGCCATGGACATGCTTGCCGTCATTTCTCCCGCAAAAACCCTCAACCTCAAAACTCCGGTTCCGCCATTTGTCTCCAGCCAACCGGCGTTCCTCGACACTGCGGCCGAACTGGCCGACGCTGCAACCGCGCTTTCGCCCGAAAAGCTCGGCACCTTGATGCACATATCGGAAAAGCTGGCGCAATTGACCGCAGATCGTTTCGCGGCGTTCACGACACCTTTCACCCCGGAAAATGCACGGCCGGCGATTTTCACCTTCGCCGGCGATGTCTATTCCGGGTTTGAGGCAGGAACGCTGGATGAACCGGCAATTGACTTCGCCCAGTCCCATCTGCGCATTCTTTCAGGTCTTTACGGGCTGTTGCGCCCATTGGACCTGATGCAGGCCTATCGGCTGGAAATGGGCACCAGCTGGGGGCCGGGGCAAATGCGATCGCTCTATGAACTCTGGGGCGATCGCCTGGCCCATGCCCTTGTTCGCGATGTCGCAGACGATGAAGATCCGGTGATCGTCAATCTCGCCAGCCAGGAATATTGGAAGGCGGTGGACCGCAAGGCACTCGGCGATACCCGCGTGCTGGAAATCACCTTCAAGGAGCGGCGCGGCGATCAGCTTCGCTTCAACAGCTTCGGCGCGAAAAAGGCGCGCGGCATGATGGCACGCTATATGTGCGAGCATCGGCTGACCCATGTGGAGCAGCTGCGCGGTTTCGACAGCGATGGCTATGCCTTTTCGCCCGAAGGATCGACCGACGATCTCTGGCTGTTCATCCGGGATTAGGCGCTGGCCAGCGCGGCGAACGGGGCTTTAACGAAATCGCATAACCCCTAAGGAACATGGGCAGGCCCACGGCCAGCCCATGACATCTGCAATCTGCGGCACTGACTGATTAGCGTGGCAGAACCACGGGATCGGATCAGACCAGCCTGCTCTGCTTCACTGCGGCTTCGATGAAGCTTGCGAACAATGGATGCGGATCGAACGGCTTGGACTTCAGTTCCGGGTGGAACTGGACGCCGACGAACCACGGATGATCGGGCCGTTCGACAATTTCGGGAAGCTGCCCGTCGGGTGACATGCCGGCAAAGATCAGCCCGTCGCTTTCCAGCGCCTCACGATAATGAATGTTCACTTCATAGCGATGACGATGGCGCTCGCTGATTTCGCTTTGGCAATAGATGGCTGCAGAATGGCTGTTGGACGACAGCATGGCCGGAAAGGCGCCCAGCCGCATCGTCCCGCCCAGATCGCCACCTTCGGCCCGCAATTCACGTCCACGCTGCGATTCCCATTCGGTGATCAGGCCGACCACCGGCTCCGGCGTCGGGCCGAACTCAGTCGTTGATGCCTTGTCGATGCCCGCATTGCGCGCGCTCTCGATACAGGCCATCTGCATCCCGAGACAGATGCCAAGGAACGGAACCTTGCGCTCCCGCGCGAAGCGGACAGAAGCGATCTTGCCTTCCGAACCCCGTTCACCGAAGCCGCCGGGCACCAATATACCGTGCATGGGTTCGAGCTGGGTGACATCCTCGCCATCTTCGAACATTTCAGCGTCCAGCCAGCGGATGTTGACGCTGACACGATTCGCGATGCCGCCATGGACCAGTGCTTCCTGAAGCGACTTATAGGCGTCTTTCATGCCGGTATATTTACCGACGACACCAATCGTCACTTCGCCTTCGGGCTGGCGCTGACGCTCCATGATCTCGTCCCAGCGCGACAGCGTGGGTGCCGGCGCATTCTTTATGCCAAAGGCGGCAAGCACCTGATCATCCAGGCCCTGTGCATGATATTGCAGCGGCACGGCATAGATGCTTTCCGCATCCAGCGCTGGGATAACCGCCTCTTTCGAGACGTTGCAGAATAGCGCGATCTTCGCCCGTTCACTGTCCGGCAGCGGTTGTTCGCAACGGCAGACCAGCACGTCGGGCTGGATACCAAGCGATGTGAGATCGCGTACCGAATGCTGGGTGGGCTTGGTCTTGAGTTCGCCAGCCGCAGCAAGGAACGGCACCAGTGTGACATGCACGAAAACGGCGCGATCACGCCCTTCTTCATTGCGCAACTGGCGGATCGCCTCGATGAACGGCAGGCTTTCGATATCGCCCACAGTGCCGCCGATTTCGCACAGAACGAAATCAAGACCATCCAGATCGGCGCGCGCGAAATTCTTGATCGCGTCGGTGACGTGCGGAATGACCTGCACCGTTGCGCCAAGATAGTCGCCGCGCCGCTCCCTGGCGATAATTTCCTGATAGATACGGCCCGAGGTGATATTGTCCGACTGGCGCGATGGAACGCCGGTGAAGCGTTCATAATGGCCAAGATCGAGATCCGTCTCCGCCCCGTCGTCGGTCACATAGACTTCGCCGTGCTGATAGGGCGACATGGTGCCGGGATCGACGTTCAGATAGGGATCGAATTTGCGAATACGGACCTTATAGCCCCGCGCTTGCAGCAGGGCGGCAAGGCTTGCCGCCATGAGACCTTTGCCAAGCGAGGAGACCACGCCGCCGGTGATGAATATGAACCGCGCCATGGGAGTATGGGTCTAGCCTATGCAGGCATGAGTCGGGAAGCCCGACAAATGCAGGATCAGAAATTCAGTGGCGAAAAAGATCAGTTCGCGAGCGGAACCGGCGCGCTTTCGTTCCCGGCGGGTGAAGCGGCACTGTTCTGCGCGCCCTGCCCGGCCCCATCAAGCGAAGGAACGGCAGGCAGGTTTGATTGAACGGGCGCCGGCACCGCCAGCGACGTGTCAATGGCACGGGGCGCGCGATTGACGCTGGCCAGAACCGCCAGGCCGATGCTGTTGAGGATGAACAGCGCAGCGAGAATCGCCGTCATGCGGGTGAGAAAATCCCCCGCCCCGCGCGCACTCATCAGGCCGCCACCGCCGCCGCTCACCAGGCCGCCGCCTTCGGAACGCTGCATCAGGATCACGGCGACGAGCGCCCCCGAAAGGATGATCTGGATGACGAGGAGGAAGGTGTGCAGCATGTCGCCAGTCTGTTCGTTGTGTTGCGGCGCTTCTATGCGGGTCAGCCCCGCGTTGCAACCGCTGCTTCGATAATCGGCACAAACTGTGCGGCGGTAAGGCTTGCGCCGCCCACCAGCGCACCATCGACATCGGCCACGCCCATCAGCGCGCGGGCGTTGTCGGCCTTCACCGAACCGCCATAGAGGATACGCACTTTCTCCCCTTCGCCGCCAAGCAGCGCGCCAAGGCGCTGACGGATGAAGGCATGGACTTCGGCGACATCGTCGATGGACGGCGTGCGCCCGGTGCCGATCGCCCATACCGGTTCATAGGCCACGACCAGCCCGGCCGCTGTGGCGCTGCGCGGAATCGAGCCGTCCAACTGCGCGCCAACAACGTCGAGCGTCTGCCCGGCATCCCGTTCCGCCTCACTCTCACCGACGCAGACGATGGCGATCAGCCCATGGTCGAGCACTGCCGCCGCCTTGGCCATCACTTCGGGGCTGGTCTCATGCTGATCAGCGCGACGTTCGCTATGACCCACGATCACCAGCTGCGCGCCCGCCTCTTTCAGCATCGGCACGGAAACACAGCCGGTATGCGCCCCCTTTGCCGCATGATGGCAGTCCTGCGCGCCGATCGGCAGGCCGACCACGCGCTCCGCAGCCGGTGCGACAAGGGTAAAGGGTGGGCAGATGGCGACATCAACGCCAGCAGACTGCGCAGCCTGCGCAGCTGCGGCAATGGCATCCAGTTCAGCCAGCGCCGCCCGGTCCCCATTCATTTTCCAGTTGCCGGCAACCAGCATGTGACGCGTCATTCCACATCCTTTTTCATTCATTCATGGCTCAGCCGCCCATTATCAAAGCCGGGGAATGATAAAAAGGACCGAACATATATATTTGCCGATCATCCGTGGCGCCGCTTCTCTTGCGGCCGGTGCCGGGCGCTTCTATGGTCCACGCCCGCGCCTTCGGGTGAACTGAACTGTTGCATAGGGCCAAAGATGATAGCCTTTTTCCGTCGTGCCATGTCGTCCTGGCTGGTGCTTGGCCTTTTGGGGCTGGTGCTTATCGCCTTCATCGTGACTGGTGTGGGTGATCCGTTCGGCGGAGGCGGCGTCGGCGGCAACCGGCTTGCCAGCGTCGGCAAGACAGCCATCACCGAGCAACAGATTCGCGCGCAGCTCGACAGGGCGGTGCGGTCTGCCCGGCAGCAGGATCCGTCGATCGACACGGCCACCTATGTCCGTGCCGGCGGTTTCGATCAGCTGCTTGAACAGGCGGTGATGGGCGAAGCTGTCCGGACATGGGCCGACAAGACGGGCTTTGCCGTCAGCCGCCGGCAGGTGGATGGGGCGATCGCCAGCATTCCCGCCTTCCAGCTGGCCGGAAAGTTCGATCAGTCCACCTATGAAGCAGCGCTGGCGCAACAGCGCATGTCCGATCATGAATTGCGCGAAGGCATGACCGCAGACCTGCTGCGCAAGCAGGTTCTGATGCCGGTGGGTGCCAACGCCACCTTGGCCGAAGGGCTGGTGAAGCCTTATGCCGAACTTCTTTTGGAAGAGCGCAAGGGCCTGATCGGCTTGGTGCCGACGGCATTGATGGTGGACAAGGCGCCGCCGTCCGACGCCGATGTGCAGGCTTATTACACCAAGAACCGCAGCCGCTACATGGTGCCGGAACGCCGTGTGCTGCGCTATGCCGTGATCAGCCAGGACAATGCCCCCGCCGCCGCGCCGAGCGAGGCTGAAATCAAGGCTTATTACGACTCCAACCAGTCCGTTTATGGTGCGGTTGAAAAGCGCAAGCTGTCACAGGTCGTGCTGCCGGACGAAGCCAAGGCAAAGGCTTTCGTGGCGGCGGTACGCAAGGGCCAGAGCTTTGAAAAGCTCGCTGCCCAGAACGGCTATGGCGCCAATGACATCGCTGCCGGCACGCAGGACCAGTCTTCCTTCGCCGCCGCCGCGACACCCGCGGTTGCAAAGGCTGCCTTTACCGCCGCCAAGGGTGCTGTCATCGATCCGATCAAGTCGAATTACGGCTGGCATATCGTTCGCGTGGACGATGTGATGACCCAGGCCGGCAAGCCGCTGGCACAGGTGCATGATGACATTGTCGCCAAATTGCGCGCCAGCAAGCAGCAGGACGCGCTGTCCGCAAAGATCGCCAAGATCGAGGATGCTCTTGGCGATGGCGAAAGCATGAGTGACGTCGTCAAGGCCAATGGGCTTGAGGAAGTGAAGACGCCGGCGATCACCGCCAGTGGCTTTGCGCCCGACAAGACGGATTATGCCGCCCCGCCCGAAGTGATGGCGCTGCTCAAGACCGGCTTTTCGCTCGCCCCCGATGATGATCCCGTGGTGGAGGAGGTCGGCAATGGGCATTATGCCATCGTCGGCGTGGCCGATGTGATGGAAACCACGGCAGAGCCGCTTGCGAAGATCAAGGACAAGGTGACAACCGATCTGGCGCGCGAACGGGGTGCCGCAAAGGCAAAGGCGCTTGCCGATACCATTGTCGCACGGGTCCGCAAGGGCGAGACGCTGGCAAGGGTGATGGGCGACGTGAAGATGCCCGCGCCCCAGCCTGCCGGCGGTCGCCGCATTGATCTCAGCGCCCGCGGGCAACAGGTTCCACCCCCGCTCGCCATGCTCTTCACCCTGCCGAAAAATGGCATCCACCTGCTCCCCGCGGGCAACAACCAGGGCTTTTTCATCGTCAAGGTGGAAGAGGTGAAGCAGGGCGACATCAAGACCATGCCCGATCTTCTGCAAACCACGCGCAACCAGTTCGGCGAATATGCCAGCAATGAATATATCGAACAGTTCGCCGCGGCCACTGCCGCCGAAGTGGGCGTGAAGCGCAACGACAAGGCCATTCAGCAGATGAAGGGCCAGTTGATCGGGGGAGCGGCGACGGATCAATGAGCAGTGATGGAATGATGGAAGGCGGCAGGGAAATATCTGCACAGCCTGTCTTTCCGGACGGCGCCAATGGATCGCACGCGGCCGCTCCTCGGCTGATCTGGACCCGCATGATCGCCGATACCGAAACCCCGGTATCGGCCCTGATGAAGCTTACCGAGGCAGGCCGTGGCGACTTTCTGCTCGAATCGGTCGAAGGCGGGGCGATCAGGGGACGCTATTCGCTGATCGGCCTTGCGCCCGACCTGATCTTTCGCGCCAATGGCGGAAATGCGGAAATCAATGCGGATTGGCAGCAGAACAGGGAAGCCTTCATTCCCTGTGCCGGCGATACATTGACTGAATTGCGCAAGTTGATTGCCGGTTGCCGGCTCGATATTCCCGAAGAACTGCCTCCCGCACTTGCCCTGCTGGTCGGCAACATGGGTTATGAAACGATCGCGCTGGTCGAAAATCTACCGGTGCCGGCCAATGACGCGATCGGCGTGCCGGACATGACTTTCGTGCGACCGACATTGTTGCTGGTGTTCGACCGGCTGAAGGACGAATTGTTCATCGTCGCGCCCGTCTGGGATGGCGACAGCGCTGCAGAGGCTGTTGCGCAGGAACGGATCGACGATGCGGCAGCGCGGCTTTCGCGTCCCCTGCCCGCCGCCAGGCCCAATGTGCGTGATCTGCCATCGGAATTGCCATCGCCGCAGGCCGTGCTGCCGCAGGACCGCTATCGGCAGATGGTGGAAAAGGCGAAGGACTATATTGCCGCCGGCGATATTTTCCAGGTCGTACTGGCGCAGCGCTTCACCATGGATTTCCCCTTGCCGCCGTTCGATCTTTATCGGGCGCTGCGGCGGATCAACCCTTCGCCGTTCCTCTATTATCTCGATCTTCCCGACTTCTGCCTGATCGGCTCCTCCCCTGAAATATTGGTGCGGGCACGCGATGGCGAAGTCACCATCCGCCCCATTGCCGGCACCCGCCCGCGCGGCAGGACGGCGCTGGAGGATGCAGCCAATCGCGACAGCCTGCTTGCGGACCCCAAGGAACGGGCCGAACATCTGATGCTGCTCGACCTCGGGCGCAATGACGTGGGCCGCGTGGCGGCGCCCGGCACGGTCAAGGTGACCGAAAGCTATACGGTCGAGATGTACAGCCATGTGATGCACATCGTGTCGAACGTGCGCGGCGACCTCGACCCCGCACATGATGCGATCGATGCGATACTGGCAGGCTTTCCCGCGGGCACGGTGTCAGGTGCGCCAAAGGTCAGAGCCTGCGAGATCATTGCCGAACTGGAACCGGAAAAGCGCGGGCCCTATGCGGGCGGCGTCGGCTATTTCTCGCCCGACGGATCGATGGACAGTTGCATCGTGTTGCGTACTGCCCTGATCAAGGACGGCGTCATGCACATGCAGGCAGGCGCGGGTATCGTCGCCGATTCCGATCCGGCCTATGAACAGCGTGAGTGCGAGGCAAAATCCGGCGCATTGATCGCAGCGGCACGTGAAGCGCTGGCGCGTGCGGCGGAAGCCGGTTACGGCCAATAGGCATATGCACCACCATCCCGCAGCTTTTGGGTTTGCGTCATGATCCTCGTCATCGACAATTACGACAGCTTCACCTGGAACCTGGTCCATTATCTTCAGGAACTGGGCGCCGAAGTGCGGGTGGTGCGCAATGACCATCTGAGCGTGGAAGAAGCCATGGCCGCCGACGCGGCCGGCTATCTGATATCGCCCGGCCCCTGCACGCCCAATGAGGCCGGCATCTCGCTGGATCTGGTCCGCGCCTGCGCAGCTGCGGGCAAGCCCCTGCTCGGTGTCTGTCTTGGCCATCAGTCGATCGGCCAGGCCTTTGGTGGCAAGGTGGTTCGTGCGCCGGTGCTGATGCATGGCAAGACCTGCGCCGTGTCACACGACGACAGCGGGGTCTTTCGCGGACTGCCCTCTCCCTACATCGCCACCCGCTATCATTCGCTGATCGTCGACCGCGACAGCCTGTCGGACAGCCTTGTCGTCAATGCCACCAGCGATGACGGCCTGATCATGGGCTTCAGGCATCGCGCGCTGCCGATCCATGGCGTGCAATTCCATCCGGAAAGCATTGCCACCGAATATGGTCATGAATTGCTTGGCAATTTCCTTGGTGAGGCCGGCATCGCCATAAAGCGGAATATTCCCGCATGAACGCAGTTGAAACTTCCGCATCGCCGCTGCCCGACCCGGCTGAGCCGCTCGGCTACAATGCGGCACGGCAGGCCTTTGGCGCGATACTGGACGGGCTGGTGGATGACGACGCGACCGGCCGTTTTCTGACCATGCTTGCCGAACGTGGTGAAACGGTCGACGAGATCGCCGCTGCCGCTGCCGAAATGCGCCTGCGGATGAGGCCGGTCTCCGCACCATCCAACGCTATCGACGTCTGCGGCACTGGCGGCGATGGCAGCCACAGCCTGAATGTGTCCACCGCAGTTGCTATTGTCGTGGCGGCGGCCGGCGTTCCCGTTGCCAAGCATGGCAATCGTGCCGCCTCCTCCCGTGCCGGTGCTGCCGACACGCTGGAGGCTCTGGGGCTCGATCTGTCCATTGCGGAACAGACCGCGGAACGCAGCCTCGCGGATCTGGGCATCGCTTTTCTGTTTGCCGCACATCATCATCCCGCGCTTGGCAGGCTTGCACCACTGCGGCGTTCGCTCGGCCGCCGGACGATCTTCAACCTGCTTGGCCCCTTGTCCAACCCGGCCGGCGTCGGCCGACAGCTGGTCGGTGTGCCCGGCCAGCGCCATGTAGCGGATCACGCCGCCGCACTTGCACGGCTGGGGTCCAGCCGGGTCATGTCGGTTCACGGGCTGGAGGGGCTGGATGAAATCAGCATCAGCGGCCCGACATCCATCGCCATTCTGGCCGATGGGCATATTACCGAAGGTGTGATCACCCCTGAAGATGCCGGCCTTGCCCGTCATTCGAGGAGCGCCATCGATGGCGGCGATGCGCCCTATAATGCCCGTGCGCTCAGGCATTTGCTGGAAGGTGCCAGCGGCGCCTATCGCGATGCCGTTCTCCTCAATGCCGCTGGCGCGCTGATCGTTGCCGAAGCCGTGGCCGACTGGAAAAGCGGGGTTGCACTTGCCGCCGATGCCATCGACAGCGGACGCGCCGCCACCTTGGTCGAAAGCTGGATCGCCTACAGATGACCATCATTGCAAGACATATCGCTTCGGCCGGCAAGGCGCTGGACACAATCGTCGCCGACAAACTGAATCATGTTGCCCGCCGCAAGCGGGAAATCAGCCTCGATGCGCTTGAGGCGCTCGCAACGCACGCGGAAACGCCGCGCGGTTTTCGGGCAGCGCTGGAACGCGCGCGCAGCGACGGCCGCTATGGCCTGATTGCAGAGATCAAGAAAGGAAGCCCTTCCAAGGGTCTGATCCGCAATGATTTTGATCCGCCAGCCCATGCCCGTTCCTATCAGGCCGGCGGTGCATCCTGCCTGTCGGTATTGACGGACCAGCCGCATTTTCTTGGTGACGATCAATATCTTATTGCCGCGCGCGGCGCCGTCACATTGCCGGTGCTTCGCAAGGATTTCATGATCGATCCCTGGCAGATCATCGAATCCCGTGCGCTGGGCGCCGATTGCATATTGCTGATTGTCGCTTGTCTCGATCCGGTTCTCCTTGTCGAGCTTGAGGACACGGCAATGGCTCATGGCATGGATGTGCTGGTGGAAGTGCATGACGCCAGGGAACTGGAGACGGCGCTTCAACTCAAATCCCGCCTGATCGGTATAAACAACCGTAATCTCAAAACCTTGAATGTCGATCTTTCCACATCGCTTGAGTTAGCTGCACTGGTCCCTGAAGGTTACACGCTCGTCGGTGAAAGCGGCCTGTCCACTCCGGCCGATCTGCACACGCTTGCCGGGGCGGGCATCAACGCCTTTCTGGTCGGAGAGGCGCTGATGCGGCAGGACGATGTCGAGGCAGCAACCCGCAAGCTGCTGGAACGCGTATGAGCCCGAGGTTCACACATTTCGACGACAGCGGGGCCGCACGCATGGTGGATGTGTCTGCCAAGGCCGTCACCTCGCGCGAGGCGGTTGCCCAGGGACGGATCATCATGTCCGCCGAAGCGGCCGACGCCATTCGCAACCAGTCCGCCGCCAAAGGGGATGTGCTGGCAGTCGCGCGGATCGCCGGGATCATGGGCGCCAAGCGCACGGCCGATCTCATTCCGCTCTGTCATCCACTGCCCCTGTCGGGCGTAATGGTGGAACTGGAAGTGCAGGACAATGCGGTGACCGCCACCGCAACGGCGCGGACCACCCATTTGACTGGCGTGGAAATGGAAGCAATGACAGCTGTTTCCATTGCGCTGTTGACTGTCTATGACATGGTGAAATCCATCGATCGGGGCATGACCATCGAAGCGGTCCGGCTGCTTTCCAAATCCGGCGGCCGCTCCGGCGATTGGGTCAATCCGAACCCATGAGCCTGCTCCCTCTGGATGAAGCACAGGCGCGGCTGCTCGCGCTTGCCGAGCCGCTTGGGCGCGAGACGATCGAGATCGTCGATGCGGCCGGGCGCTGGCTGGCAAACGATGTCATCGCTCTCCGGTCCCAGCCAGCGGCCGATCTTTCCGCAATGGATGGCTATGCGCTGCGTTCCCGCGATCTGAGGCCAGAGGCAATTTTTCGCCTCATCGGGGAAAGCGCTGCCGGCCGCCCTTTTGAAGGCGCTGTCGGTGATGGAGAAGCCGTGCGGATCTTCACCGGCGCCATCGTGCCAGCCGGTGCTGATATGGTGGCCATGCAGGAAGACTGCACGCGCGATGGCGATCAGCTGATCATCGACGTTCCCCCTGCCCCCCTTCGCCACATCAGGCGGTGTGGCAATGACTTTCGCGAAGGCGATGTACTTGCCAAGGCCGGGGAGAAACTGACGCCCGGCCGACTGGCGCTGGCGATCATGGCAGGCCATGGCATGGTGCATGTCCGCCGCCGCGCTCGCGTGGCGCTGATTTCCACCGGCGACGAGTTGGTGCCACCCGGCGGCGCATTGGCCCATGGACAAATCCCTGCCTCCAACGGGCCAATGCTGCGCGCTCAGCTTCAGCGCGCCGGTGCCATTGTTGACGATCTGGGCATCTTTGCGGACGATCTCGACACGATCGCCCAGGCGATCTGTTCGGCTGCCCATTATGACGTGATCATCACCATTGGCGGCGCGTCGGTCGGTGATCTTGATCTGGTCAGGCCGGCACTTGCCGCGGCCGGGGCGACGCTGGATTTTCTGAAGGTGGCGCTCAAGCCCGGCAAGCCGTTGATGGCAGGACGGCTTGGCGATGCAGTCGTGCTTGGTCTTCCGGGCAATCCGGTATCGGCCTTTGTCACTGCGACGTTGTTCGCCATGCCATTGCTTCGTCGGCTGATGGGCAGCGCAACGCCCCTGCCGCAGCTTGAGACGCACCGCCTTGCCGCACCGATGGAGGCGACCGGCAGCCGCACCGAATTTGTCCGCGCGCGACTGATCGACGCAGGCGTGCTGCCGTTGCAGAACCAGGACAGCGCCGCACTTCATGCGCTGGCCAGCGCCGATGCGCTCATCATGCGCCCGGCGGGCAGTGGTACCGCAGTTGAGGGCGACATGGTGAACATCGTCAGAATTGATTGACAGGCCAGTATAAGTTTCCTAAATGTTCGTGGTCCGTTCCTCGAAACAGGGCCAAAACATGCTGACCCGGAAACAGCACGAACTTCTGCGCTTCATCAGCGACCGGTTGAAGGCGACCGGCGTGTCCCCTTCTTTCGAGGAGATGAAGGAGGCCTTGGCGCTGAAATCCAAATCGGGCGTGCATCGCCTGATCAGCGCGCTTGAGGAGCGCGGTTTCATCCGCCGCTTGCCCAATCGCGCACGCGCGCTGGAGGTGCTGAAGATGCCCGATGTGGCGGCGACATCGTCTGCTAAAGATCCGCCCGCTGCCATTTCTCCCCTGCCCGCACCTGCAAATGACGTGCTCGAAATACCGCTGCATGGCCGCATTGCCGCCGGGCAGCCGGTGGAGGCACTGGAGGGGCAGAGCAGCCTTGCCGTTCCCGCAGCCCTTCTGGGCACCGGTGACCATTATGCGCTTGAGGTATCAGGCGATTCCATGGTCGAAGCCGGGATATTGGATGGCGATTATGCGCTGGTCCGGCAGGTCGAGGTGGCGCGGGATGGGGAAATCGTCGTTGCGCTGATCGATGATCATGAAGCGACGCTGAAATATTTCCGCCGCGAAGGTGCAATGGTGCGGCTGGATCCGGCCAATCGCAATTATGAACCACAGCGTTATTCACCATCGCGTGTACGGATCCAGGGACGCCTCACGGGTTTGTTGCGGCGTTACTGAATACAGTCACAGGCTGAATGGGCGATGGACTTTCATGGTGCCTGGTTTGCAACGCCTGCTGTTCGACGGCGCCCGCAGGTCGATGGCCTGACCGCGACATCGAATTTGTGAATACCGGCTGCGGGGCATTTGCCCATGGATGCGCGCCGGCATCTTCACCAACGCTTTTGACCCGGGCTGAGGCAAGGCTGATTGCAAGCCCCCCGCCGTGATCAAGAAAGGCCCGGTCGGCCTTCAGCCAGCGCGGCCGGCACCAATAGGGCAGACGGCGGTCGCTGATCACCAGATCGCTGGCAGCACAGGCCGGCTCCAGCCGTTTTCGACTGATCAGCACCGGAGTGCGCGTTGCCAACAGGGTCAATGTCTGACTGACTCTGCTTACGCGGATAAGGCAAGCGTCGGCGCTGCAACGGGCATTGGGCATCTGGTCGATCGGCCGGGCGCGCTGATCTGTTCCGGCAGTATTGCCGATGACGTCACGGATATAATCGCCGGTTCGATCACGCAGCAGCCAGAGCTGATCATCCGTTCCCCGCACCGCAAGGTGGCGTCCATCGCCAGTGATGTAGATGTCGGCGGCTGGCGTTGCCATGCACCAGATGGTGCCGGCAGCGATCGGCAGCAGACCCAATAGCCGCAACCGGGTCCGCCACAGGCATAGCCACAGGCCACCTATGATGATCAGCGCATAGCCGCCGGTTGCCATGGATGGCGCAAGCGCCACGCCGCCCGGCAAGCTCGCGGCCCACCGGGCGAGCGCGATCAACAGCGCAATACAATGGTGAAGAAGGATATGGAACGGCGCACCCATGCCCATCATGTCCAGCACCAGCGTAATCGCTTCGACCGGCATGATAACGAATGTAGTCAAAGGGATGGCAATAATATTTGCCAGCGCACCATAAAGGCCCATGCGGTTGAAATGGTAAAGTCCGATCGGCGCAAGCGCGATTTCGACGGCAGCACCGGAAATCAGCAGCGCGGCAACGGCACGGACGCCGGCTGCCCAAAAGGCTTCTTCCCGCCGGGCAGCTTTTTCCCTCAGCCACGGCCATTCATTGATTGCGACAATGGCCACCACCGCCGCGAAGGAAAGCTGAAAACTGGCGCCGATCAATGCTTCGGGCCTGAACAGCAAAATGAGAAATGCGCCCGCCGCGACCATGCGCAGCGTAATTGCCTCGCGCCCCAACGCCAGGCCGACGAGCACCAGCAGCGCCGCAATGCAGGAACGAATGGTGGGCACCTCCCCACCCGCCAACAGGCTGTAAGCGACACCTGCCGTTGCCGCCAGCGCCGCCGCAATGAGCGTGACCGGCCAATGGATCGCTGCATGGGGCGACAGCGCGATCAGCCGACGCGACGCAAGCATGACGAAGCCAATGACGGCAGCGACGTGAAGTCCGGAGATCGACAGGAGATGCGCCAGCCCTGCGTCGCGCAGTGCCTGTGCGGCGTCATCGGAAACGCCGCCCTGATCGCCGGTCACCAGCGCTGCCGCGATGCCGCCTTCATCGCCACCAATGGAAGATTGAAGATGTGCCGTAAGCGGTGCCCGCAGGCCGTCGACCCATTGCCAGAAGCCAGCAGGCGACGCGCGTTCGATGATCCGGGGGTGTCCCAATGCGGTGCCGCTTGCTCCTATACCGCGAAACCACGCCATTCGCGCAAAATCATAGCCCCCCGGCACGGCAGGCGGTGCAGGCGGCATCAGCCTTGCGCGAAAGGACAGACGCGCACCAGGAGTGATAGGCGGCAAATCGCCGATCGGGAATGACACACGCATCCTCAGGCCCTGGTGATCGCCATCGGCCAATATGGTCAGCCGGTCGACGCCACGTCCCGCCAGATGTTCTATCCGTTCGACACGCCCGGTCGTGGCGATGACCATCGGCCGCATGATCCTGGGCGCGGCGACAAGTTCTGCCCTCACCCATGTCAATGCCAGCCCGGCAAGGGCAAGGACTCCAAACCAGCCCAACGCCAGGCGCAATCGACCGCGCAGTGCAAAACCGGCGAGCGCGATGCCTGCAAAGCCGCACCCGGCGGCAATCCACTCCATCGCGTCCGGCAGCAAGAACCAGCAGGCAATGCCACAGCCAAGCGCAACCGGAATCCACAGCGGAAATTGCTGGGCTTCGCGCTCTGCAACATCAGCAATCATCGCGACGGCACGCCGGGTCAGCTGCAAGGCAGCCGCACGTCCAGAACCGTCATCGCTGATTTGAACCCCATTCGGTGCTATGCTAGACACCCGCCGCCCTGCTCCGCCCTTCCATCGTGAAGCCGGTCAATCCTTGGAGAAAAGCTGCGTGTCCGCAAGTCCCGACAATGCACCTGTCGTAACCCGTTTTGCTCCGTCGCCAACGGGGTTTCTGCATATCGGTGGAGCGCGGACGGCGCTGTTCAACTATTTGTTCGCCCGCCATCACAATGGCCAGTTCAAGCTGCGAATCGAAGATACCGATCGCGCGCGCTCGACGGATGCCGCCATCGACGCCATTCTGGATGGCATGCGCTGGCTTGGCCTCAACTGGGATGGTGAGGAAGTTTATCAATTCGCCCGCTCTGCACGCCATGCCGAAGTGGCGCAGCAGCTGCTGGCCAGCGGCCACGCCTATAAATGCTTTGCCACGGCCGAGGAGCTTGAGGCGATGCGCGCCGAACAGCGCGCCAATCGCCAGCCGATGCGTTATGATCGCCGCTGGCGCGACCGTGATCCGGCCGAAGGCGGCGATGCCCCCCATGTGATCAGGCTGAAGGCGCCGGTGGACGGGGAAACCGTGATTGAAGATCTGGTTCAGGGCCGCGTCGTGGTGCGTAATGCCGAGCTCGATGACATGATCCTGCTGCGGTCCGACGGAACGCCCACCTATATGCTCGCCGTGGTGGTGGATGATCATGACATGGGTGTCACCCATGTCATTCGTGGCGACGACCATCTGAACAACAGCTTCCGGCAGCTGGCGCTGATCGATGCCATGGGCTGGCAGCGTCCGGCCTATGCGCATATCCCGCTTATCCACGGGCAGGATGGCGCAAAGCTCTCCAAGCGTCATGGCGCGCTGGGCGTGGATGCCTATCGCGACGAACTGGGCATCCTTCCCGAAGCGCTGGAAAATTATCTGCTCCGGCTTGGCTGGGGACATGGCGACGCCGAAATCATCAGCCGTGAACAGGCCATAGAATGGTTCTCGCTGGCTGATGTCGGCCGCTCCCCGGCGCGGTTCGACCAGAAGAAGCTGGAAAGCGTCAACGCTCATTACATCCGCGAGGCGGATGATAAGCGACTGGCCGATCTCTGCATCCCGGGAATTGAAAAAGCAATTGGTCGCAGCCTGAATGAGTCGGATCATGCGCTTTTGCTTCGCAGCATGGCCGAATTGAAGCCAAGAGCGAAGAATCTGAATGAGTTGGGCGAAGGCGCATTGTTTCTGTTTCGCGACCGCCCCTTAAAACTCGACGAAGCCGCAGAAAAATTGCTAGACGGAAATGGCCGGGAATTGCTGGCCCAGGTCCGTGCCGCGCTCGCCGATGCGAGCGCCTGGTCCACGGAGGCGCTGGAGCCTGCGGTTCGTGGTGTCGCGGAAGCGGCCGGTGTCGGTCTGGGCAAGGCTGCTCAGCCGCTCAGGGCGGCACTTACGGGACAAAGCCGATCACCCGGCATCTTCGATGTCCTCATCGCATTGGGGCGCGAAGAAAGCCTGGGTCGTATCGACGACCAGTTGTAATGGTGTCGCGCGACCAGCGCCCGCCATATTTGAAGAGGAGATGCGAATGGGGGATAAATCAGCAACGCTGAAGATCGGCGACAGCGAGAACAACTACCCCGTTCTGGCCGGCTCTGTTGGGCCGGACGTGATCGACATCAGGAAGCTTTACGGAAACACGGGTGCCTTCACCTATGATCCGGGCTTCACTTCCACAGCCAGCTGCGAATCGAAAATCACCTATATCGATGGTGATCAGGGCGTCCTGCTTCATCGCGGCTATCCGATCGATCAACTGGCCGAACAGTCCAGCTTCATGGAAGTCGCCTATCTGCTTCTCCACGGCGAACTGCCGACGAAGAAGCAGCTTGAGAAGTTCGACTATACCATCACCCGCCACACCATGGTGCACGAACAGCTGGCCACTTTCTATCGTGGCTTCCGGCGCGATGCGCACCCCATGGCGATCATGTGCGGCGTGGTTGGCGCGCTTTCGGCGTTCTACCATGATTCGACGGACATAGAGGATCCGCATCAGCGCATGGTGGCCAGCCATCGGCTGATCGCCAAAATGCCGACGATCGCGGCAATGGCTTATAAATATTCGGTCGGCCAGCCGTTCGTATTTCCCAAGAACGACCTGAGCTATACCGCCAATTTCCTGCGCATGACGTTCAGTGTCCCGGCCGAAGAATATGAAGTCGATCCCGTGATCGAACGGGCGATGGACCGCATCTTCATTCTCCATGCCGATCATGAGCAGAATGCATCGACATCTACGGTCAGGCTGGCGGGCTCTTCAGGCGCCAATCCCTTTGCCTGCATTGCCGCAGGCATCGCCTGCCTCTGGGGTCCGGCGCATGGCGGCGCGAACGAGGCCGCGCTGAACATGCTGCGCCAGATCGGCACGCCCGATCGTATTCCTGAATTCATCGCCCGCGCGAAGAACAAGGACGATCCCTTCCGCCTCATGGGCTTTGGTCATCGCGTCTACAAGAATTACGATCCACGCGCCAAGGTGATGCAGAAGACGGCGGCCGAAGTGCTCGACAAGCTGGGTGTCAGCGATCCGGTGTTCGATGTTGCACGCGAACTGGAACAGATTGCGCTGCATGACGATTATTTCGTCGAGAAGAAGCTCTATCCGAACGTCGATTTCTATTCAGGCATCATCCTGTCGGCGATCGGCTTCCCGACGACGATGTTCACCGTTTTGTTCGCCCTTGCCCGCACCGTGGGCTGGGTGGCCCAGTGGAACGAGATGATCGAGGACCCGGCCCAGAAAATCGGCCGTCCGCGTCAGCTCTATACCGGGCACGACAAGCGTGACTATACGGCGATCGCCAATCGCTGAAGATCGCATGCTGGTGCAGCGGTATGAGACATCATGCCGCTGCCAGCCAATGAAAAAGGGCAGCCCTTGCGGGACTGCCCTTTTTCATTTCGGTCGATAGCGACCAGCCGCGTCAGAAACGACTGCGCCACCCCAGTTCAACCGCACCCTTGGTAGGGGAACGGCCGGGCGTATTCACATCATTGTCCTGCACCCGGCCTTCCAGCGTCACATCGCCAAAGGACGTCGGCCATTGCACCCCCAGAGTAGCGATGTTGATCGTCTCCGGATTGGCTGAAATACGCATGTTGGCACCGGTATAATTATAATGGACCCGCCGGAAAGAACCGTAGAACCGGCGGTTTCGTGCATCGGTATAAGCAGCGTTGAACGAGGCGATCTTGCTGTCGCCATCGATCGAATAGCCGATCGGATCGCCCTTGTAGGTATAGCCGTCGGTATAGATGAAATTATTGTAGAAGGAGCCATTGCGATAGCGGCCGCCATTGCCGATTTCATAGGCTCTGGTGCTGGCAAATTCCACGCCGGCCGCCCAGCTTGCGCCATTGTCGCCGGCCGGGCCGGATAATGTCAGCCCGCTCAACCAGCCGAACTGATCGACCAGCAGCGGGCCATCTTCATCCTCTGCCTCGGCCTCGCCATAAACTTTGGCGGTCACGCCGCCGATGCGACGGGTATAGCTGATGTCCATGCCGGCAATCTGGTTGCCCGGTTCATCCAGCGTGCCGGTATTGTCCTCATTGCCAAAGCCGACCAGCGCCTTACTGATCGTCTTGAAACCGCATGGTCTGTTGTTTCCGCAAAGCTGAAGCGCGCGGTTGACGCCGATTTCCAAACCCGGCGCAGGTGCGAAATCGAAACGCAGACCGATGACCTTGGTATGATCATAATCATTGCGCTTGCCCAGATCGCCGACGAATGCATCGATGCGCCACGGCCCCAGCCAGCGCAGCACCGGAAAATCAATGGGATGCGCGGCCAGCCTTTTGATGCCGATCTTCGGAATGGGCCGCGCCGACGTGGAAACCAGCAAAGCGCCGGTATTGCCCGGGCCCCACCATTCGTCGACATAACCGCCGTAAAGCGCCCAATTGCCGATCTTGTAGGCGGCATAGCTCGGCTCGAAATGATAGTCTCTGCCCGCCTGATGGCGGCGATAACCAACACCGACGCTGACGAACAGATTGCCGATCTGCTGCTGCATGGCGACAGAAGCATCGACATTATTTCGCGCCAGTGAACCGAAATCCTGAATAAGCGAAGGATCATTGGTCACCGACACCCGCGCGTCTGTGAGGTGGGACTGATCATAAAGCTCGACCAGTTCATTGATACGCATCGCTGCGGCGTGAACGTCGGGCGGCAGGGACATATCCTGCGCCGCTGCGTCGACGTCGGACAGCGTGGCCAGCGGCAGCGGCCAGGCATTGACCGGCCCATGGATGACGCCGGCAGCCTGAAGCGTTTCCACATCCTGCCGCACCTGCGGATCATCGGGGGAAAGCCATGGTGCGGCATGGGCGGATGTCGCCAGCAGGGCAAGCGCCGAAGCGCCTATGAGTATAGCGCGCATTCCAGTTCCTTTAATCAACGCAACCTGCATGTGCGGTCGTCACGCAGCACGGCAATGCCGCAGCCATTGTTCGGCGATCGCCAGCGCCTTCGGCTCATCCACGTCGAGCCAGTCGAGGTCGCTGCAATCGACTGTAGCCGCACAGCCACGATCGGCAAGCCATTGCACCGCCTGGGAAACAGACGGCTGAGCAAGCATCGCCAATGCGGAAAAAAATGCAGGTCCCACAGCAAAAACCCCCGTGTCATGGGAGTCATAATGGGCAAGGCCCTTGCCGATCGCCGTGATCCGGCCATCAGCACCGGTCTTCACCCGCGTCACATCATCGGGATCGACCCAGGGATGATCCAGCCGCCGGTCGATGCCCAGCACCAGCCCTGCACCGCTGCCCGTCGCGGCAAGGCGGCGATAAAGCTGCGGATCGACGATATGGTCGCACATGGCAAGCAGGCTTGCGGCGCCGTGCAGCAGTGGAACTGCCGCAAGCGCCGAAACGCCATTGGGCTGAAGCCAGTCCGCCGTGCGTATCGTCACCACCTCCAGCGGCCATGGCCGGGAGGCCAGATAGGCTTCCAGCTCGTCCGCCAGATAGCCGGTGACGACAATCGCCCGCCGCAGCCCGGCCATCGCCGCGCGCTCAAGCGCATGATCGATCAGCGTCCTGCCGCCGGCCAGGCACAAGGGCTTGGACCGGCTGGCAGATCGTAACCGGCTGCCCTGCCCTGCTGCGAGCAGGACGATGGTGTCGATGCCGGTCAATGCCCGGCGATGAAGTCTTCCACCGCCTGCCATGCCTGATCGTCCGGCACCTGCTGCGGGGGATGTTTGCAGAAATAGGAGGCCGGCGCCAGGATCGGCCCCGACAGCTTGCGATCGAGGGCGATGCGTGCGCAGCGGATCATGTCGATTGCCACACCAGCCGAATTGGGGCTGTCTTCCACCGACAGGCGAAGTTCCAGATTCATCGGCACGCCACCGAACAAGCGACCCTCCATGCGAAGGAAGCAGACCTTGTTGTCATTCTGCCATGCAACATAGTCCGATGGGCCGACATGGATGTTTTCGTCGTCCAGCCGATGTTCAGCGACTGATTGCACCGCCTCCGTCTTCGATTTCTTCTTAGACGCAAGCCGGGCACGATTCGTCATGTTAAGGAAATCGGTGTTGCCGCCGGTGTTCAGCTGATAGGTCCGGTCCAGCTTGACGCCCCGCTTATGGAACAGATCGGTCAGCACACGGTGGACGATGGTGGCACCAAGCTGCGCCTTGATATCGTCGCCGATGATCGGCACGCCCGCATCGGTGAATTTTTTCGCCCACACGGGATCGCTGGCGATGAACACTGGAATATTGTTGACGAAGGCGACACCAGCTTCGAGCGCGCATTCGGCATAGAATTCGGTTGCCGCCTGGGAGCCCACGGGCAGATAGTTCATCAGCACTTCAGCGCCGGTTTCACGCAGCACGCGCACCACTTCGGCCTTGTCGGGCTGAGGGGCGTCGGCCACTTCGAAACGGCGACTGAGCGGATAGTCGGCCATATGGTCCGAAGCACCATCGAGCACCTGGCCCATGCGCACGATCGCGCCGGTGGGTGGCACATGATCGCAGAAGACGGCCGTGCAATTCGGTTCGGCGAAGATCGCTTCGGCAACATCGCGGCCGACCTTGCGGCTGTCCACATCCCAGGCGGCAACCACGCGAATATCCTTCGGGCGATAGCCGGCCATGTCCCAGTGGAGCAGGCCGATGGCTTCATTCTCGCCGCCATTGGAATAATGGGCGAGACCCTGCACCAGTGAACTGGCGCAATTACCGACGCCGACGATTGCTATATTTATTCCCATATCGGAGTCCCCCGACCTCTACCCATGAGGCCGTAATGATTGTCACCTAATCGAGCCCGTCCGTCTTGCCAAGAAGGCGTAGCTCGACCGTTTGAAGTTGTCCGCCACCTGCGGCAAATGCGTCAATGCGTAGCTCCGCATCGCGAAAAAGAAAAACGTCTGTGCGACGAAAAATGTAATTACGCTATAAATGGTTATGGTAATCAGACCAGCTTCCCATTTGCCGAACAGCGCAAAAGGCACAAGCAACCAGAAGAAAGTGTTGCGCCGCCCGGCGACGAGACGAACCCGACGCTGCCATTTGCCCGCATCGTCAAGCTGTGCCCCGGTATAACGGTTGAAGAATTCACCCTGCACAGCCTCTGCCAGCGCGAAGGTGATGATCATCGAGGCAAGCACCCACGGGCCATAATGGCCCTGCTGCGCCGCCAGCGTGCCGCCCAACGCAAGAAAGGCGCCATATTCGACGATCTTATCGGCCACATGCTCCAGATCCCCCCAGCGGGAGAATTGCAGCCGGGTGCGCGCCAGCTTGCCGTCGACCCCGTCCAGCGGGCCGAGCAACAGCATCAGCACCAGCCCGATCCACAGCCAGCCCATTGCAAAGGCAATGATGGCGGCGGCACCGAACACCGCCGTCAGCACCGTCACCATATTGGGGGTTACGGACGTCGGCAGCAGAAGCCGGACCATGAGGTTTTCGATTGGTGGATGGATGAACCGTGCGGGCCAGTCGAGGCAGCCCTTTTGCGCCTGCTCCAGCAAGGACTCTCCAGCCCGCACCGCTTCCGCCCTGCTGCCCGGCATGGCAAGGACAATGGGCACCTCGCGCCGCCGGTCGGGGATGTAAAGATCCATGCCGTCCAGGCCGATACGCAGGGCGCCGGTCTGAACCGACGTCCGCAGCAGCGTGGATTGCAGATCCCAGTCCCCGAAACGCCGCGACACTTCACGCACCGCGCTTCCCGGCAGCAGGGCAAGCCCCGCCCACCGCTGGGTGGCATCGATCCGCTCAAACATTTCATCGCCATCATCGGCACGGGCAAGCACAGCCGGCAGCTCAGGCGCCTGCAGCAACCGCCTGACCAGCCTGTCGTCGCAGACCAGTCCTTCGGCCATCATCAATATCCGGTCCTCGGCCTGCACCATGTCCCCGGCTTCGACGACGGTGTGTGCGACATCCACCTTCATGCCATCGGCACGCAGCCGGGCCACGGCCTCTGTCAATTCGGGCAGCACCCGTTCTGCACAGATGATGACATGGGCAGCGCCTGCTCGAGTGGCGAGGCGCGCCTGCCGTTCAACGATCGTCCAGCCTGCCAGCGGCAGCAGGCCGCGAGGCTTGTGGGTATCGTCGACGTCGTGATGGGCGAATAGAAGCGCCGTAAGCGGCAAGACCGGCTCCCGTAACCATGGCGAGTGGGCAGCCGGGATACAACCGGCCGATCGCTTCCTAAGCGCACCACCCAAGTCTTGCCAAGTCACCTGTCGAACGGCAATGCCTTTCTCCCGATGCGCACACCTCCTGCCGACCGCTCGCGTGATCCGTTGATCGACGACCCGAGCAACATTTTTCTGGTTCATCCGCTGTCCCGGCTGCTGCTGGGGCCAGCCCTTGCCATGAGGATCGGCGCCAATACGATTTCGATTATCGGGACCTTGGCCGGGATCGCCGCGGCATTCGCCTATTATGGCTGGCGATCACCGGAAATGGCGGTGGCCGGGCTTGGTCTCTCCCTCTGCTGGCTGGTGGCAGACGGCCTTGATGGCATGGTTGCGCGTGCAACCGGAACCGCCAGCCCGTTGGGTCGGCTGCTCGACGGCATATGCGATCATCTGGTCTTCCTGTGCCTTTACATTTCACTGGCGCTGTCGGTGAACAGCCTTTCGGCCTGGCTGCTGCTCGCCATGGCGGGTGCCTGTCATTTCATCCAGTCCAGCCTGTACGAATCGGAAAGGGCCAGATTTCATCGCCGTGCCCAGGGCGACGGCGCGACACCGCCACTGCCCCCACGGTCGAAAAGCATCATCGTGCGTGCCTATAATGCGATATTCCATGCCATCGATCACAGGGCCGAACCCTTTGATGCCGCGCTTCGGGCAAGCCAATCACCGCGGGAGTGCGGCGACATCTATCGCCAACGCGCCGCCCGCCCGCTCAGGCTGATGATCCCGCTCAGCGCCAATATGCGCGTCTTTGCCATCTTTCTTGCCTGCATCAGCGGCAGGCCGCTGCTGTTCTGGTGGTTCGAGATCCTGCCGCTGTCGATCATCCTCCTGCTGGGCCTGTGGTGGCACCGCAGCGTCGAAAAACACCTTGTGGACACATGGGCCTGAGACACAGCCATTCCATCGAACCACACTGGCGTCTGGCATCGGCCATGATAAACAGGCCGGATGATCCGCCCAATGAACATCGATCCCGGTAAACAGCACAGGCGTTCACCACACCTCCATGCCATTGCCAATGAAGAGAAATGACATGACCGACCATGGCTTTTCACCGGCCGATGAAGGCGCTCCCGCCCCATCGGGCCGCCGGCTTGCATGGTTCATCGGCATATTGGCGTTCGTCTGGCTGGCGCTGTCGTCAGCCGGGGTGATTCTGCTGGTCACGCGCAGGGCGACCGGACAACTCGATCTGGTGGACTGGGCGGCGATCATTGCCGGTATTTCGGCACCGCTCGCGCTGATCGGCGTCGGCATGGTGCTGGCCCTGCGCATGGAAGCAGCACGCAGCGGCGGTGTCTTCGCCCGGGCGGAGGCGCTGTTTGCCGATGCGGGTAACCGCATGCATGGGGAGATTGAAACGCTCCGTTCCGTGATGAACGGCCTTCAGCAGGACGTGGACGGACAGCGACAGGATATTGCCCGACAGGCCCAGCAGCTGCTTGCCGCAGGCGAAGGCTTTGCCTCGCTGATCACCGATACCAGTGCCCGCATGTCCGGCGAAGTCCGCACCTTGCAACAGGTGGCCAATGCCCTGACCGAAGCGGCAGGCGCCGCCCGCACCGATCTTGGCGTGCTGATGGCCGATCTGCCCCATGTGGAAGTGCTGGCACGTAATATTTCCGCCAGTCTCGGCGATCTTGGGGCACAGGCCCGCAGCCAGACCGCTGATCTGGAGGAACAGCTGACGGCAATTGTCCAGCGTGCGGCGCAGGCAAGCGAGGCAGCAGCATCGCTTGGCCAGCGTCTTGCCGGGCAGATCGCCACCATCGAAAGCGGCATTGATCGGACGGGCGGGCAGATGGATGCCGTGGCGCAACAGCTCGGCCAGGCCGCTGATGCAGCGCTTGTCCGCGCAACGCAGATGCTGGACACCACCCGCACGGCTGTTCTTGCCCAGAACGAAGCGCTGTCCGCCAGCGTGGAGTCAGCGCGGGCTTCCTTCATGCAGGCCGGCACCGATGCCATGCAGGGCCTTGTCGACAGTGTCGCCACGCTTGAGACCCGGTTGGGAGCACTGGACGACCGACTTGGCGGACAGGATAAGCGTGTTCAGGCACTGCTGGCCCATTGCACCGATTATATGGACAGGCTGGAAGCACGGCTGACCGCCATCGGTGAACTGGGTGAGCGCCGCACGCGAGGGCTGGCGGATGCCGTTGCCGCCTTTGGCCATGAGGTTGAGACAATCAACACGCCCCTATCTGCCGGGGAGGAATCGGCAGCCAGGCTGGCTGCGGAAGTGAATGGCCTGACCCGATCCATGGATGATCTGGCCCGGCTGGTCCAGAATGTGCTGCCCGAACATTTCAGCACGGCACAACAGGCCTTTACTCAAATGACGAGCGGCCTGGGCGATCTGGACGCACGGCTCGCGCGGTTGGGAGAACGCCAGCTGGAACTTGCCCACACCAGCGAGCAGATTGGCACTTCCGTTCGCAGCGGCATGGAGAGCTTGTCCGGTGGTCTGGAGCAGGCGCAGAACCGGCTCGACCAGTGGCAGGGCAATTTGCGCGACAGTGAGGCATTGTTGCGCGGGATCGACAGCGAAACCGCACAGGCCGCCGCAAGCACGTCGCAGGCTCTGACGGAGGCGACTGCACAGATGCGCCGCTCGACCGAACAGGCCGCCGATCACATCCGCTCGGTACTTGCCGCCATTGTGGAAGAAGCGCAGGCATCGCTCGCCCTTGCCGGGGAGAACAACCTTTCCGCCACGGTCGATGAAAAGATAACGGCGCGCATCCGCCAACTGGGTGAAGCAAGCGACGCGGCGACGACGGCGGCAAGGATGGCAGCCGATCAGCTTTCAAACCAGCTTGTCATCATCAACGACGCTGCGGCGGCGATCGAGGCACGCATTGCCGAGGCAAACAGCAGGATGGAGACAGACCGACGCGAAGAATTCTCCCGCCGCTCGGCACTGCTGATCGAAGCGCTCAATTCCACCGCCATCGATGTCGCGAGGATCTTGTCGCACGACATCGCCGATACGGCTTGGGCCGCCTATCTGAAGGGGGATCGCAGCGTATTCGCGCGCCGCGCCGTGCAACTGCTCGATCGTGGCGAAGCGCGCGCCATCCAGCGCCATTACGAGGAAGATGGCGAATTTGCCGAGCAGGTGAACCGCTATGTCCATGATTTCGAGGCGGTAATCCGCCGCGTGCTTGCCGAACGCGACGGCGGGCCGATGGCGGTTGCCATGTTGTCCTCGGACGTCGGCAAGCTTTATGTGGCGCTTGCCCAGGGGATAGAGCGACTGCGTAACTGAGCCCGGCGGCGGCCAAACCGGCCCTGGCCGCGCTCTATCGGAAATCCGGCGGCCTCGGCACCGGCATATTGTCCAGCGTCAGCCAGCCATAGACATAGTTGAAATAGAACAACGCGGTCACCACTGCCGCCAACAGCGTTGCCCAGAGCGCCTTACGCCACAGATCATGCTGAACGGGGGCGCTGTCGGCATGTCCCTTGCCGCGTTCCTCCCCCGCTTCCTCATGCGTCCGCACGCCGATAGGGAGGACGACGAACAGGCACAGCGTCCAGACCAGAACATAGATCGCGAGGACAGACTGCCATTTCATCTTCTCATCCCAGAACAGTCATGGACACTTCGACGATCGGCTTCTTTCCGGTCCAGGCCGTCGCCACCCGCCGTGCCGCAAGTCTGATATTTTCCCGAAGGCGATCTTCGCTCAGCTTGCTGTCGCGCGCGGCCAGGCTCACCTTCTCGCGCACTTCGTCGAGAAAGGCATCCCGCTCATCCTCCACCGGCACGCCCTGTGCCGTGACGACGGGCGTATAGACCCGACCATCGGCGCCGTAAATCACCGTGACGCCCATATAGCCGTTCACCGCGATCTTGCGGCGTGCGTTGATCGTGCCGCCATCCGCCGGAAGAATGACATCCCCGTCAAGGACGAGACGCCCCACCGTCTCATGCGACACGATTTCCGGCTTGCCGGGCGCCAGCCTTATCGCCGTACCGTTTTTGGGCACCACCGTATTGGGCACCCCTTCACTGCGCGCCACCCGCGCATGCTCCACCATATGGCGCATTTCACCATGCACTGGCACGACGATTTTGGGCTTCAGCCAGCCATACATCGCCGCAAGTTCGGGCCGGCCCGGGTGGCCGGAAACATGGATCAGCGCCTGGCGATCGGTGATCATGTCGATGCCGGCTTCGGCAAGCTGGTTCTGGATGCGACCGATGGCGATTTCATTGCCGGGAATCTGCTTGGACGAAAACACCACCAGGTCGCCGGCAGAAAGCTTGATCGGATGATTGCCGAAGGCGATGCGTGAAAGAGCGGCCATCGGCTCCCCCTGCCCGCCGGTGGCGATGATCATCACCTTGTCGCGCGGCAGGTCCATGGCTTCGTCAAAGTCCACCGTTTCAGGAAAATCCTGAAGATAACCGACGGACTTGGCGGTCTTCGTCATCCTGTCCAGCGAGCGGCCAGCGACCACCAGTTGCCGGCCCACGTCATTGGCGACGGCAGCCAGCGTTGCCAGCCTTGCCGCATTGGAAGCAAAGGTCGTCACCAGCACACGGCCGGTTGCCTGTGAAATGATGCGATCCAGGTCGGCGCGCACCGATCCTTCCGAACCCGATGGCTCAGGATTGAAGACGTTGGTCGAATCCCCGACCACCGCAAGCACGCCCTCGTTACCGATCACGGTCAGCTCTTCCGCCGTGGATGGCGAGCCGATGACCGGCATTTCGTCGAGCTTCCAGTCACCGGTATGGAATATCCGGCCGAAAGGCGTGTCGATCAACAGCGCATTGCCCTCGGGTATTGAATGGGCCAGCGGTATATAACGGCAGGAAAACGGGCCAAGATCGACCACGCCGCCAAGATCGACGATGTTCAGTTCGACCCGGTCCTCAATCCCCTCCTCGCGCAGTTTCGCGCGGATCAGCCCGGCGGTGAACGGCGTTGCGTAAAGCGGCACGCCCAGTTCTTCCACCAGATAGGGAATGGCGCCGATGTGATCTTCATGCCCATGGGTCAGCACAATGCCGAGCAGATCATCACGCCGCTCCTCGATGAACGACAGGTCCGGAAGCACAAGGTCGACACCCGGCAGGCCCGGATCAGCAAAGGTGAGGCCAAGGTCGACCATTAGCCATTTGCCCCGGCAACCATAAAGATTGACGTTCATCCCGATCTCTCCCGACCCGCCGAGCGGCAGGAAGATCAGTTCATCGCCTGGTGTCATTTTTCAAACTCGATATCACTTGCGGGTATTGCGCTCATGAATGAGGGCAAGCCCCTTGATTGTAAGGTCGCTGTCCACATGGTCGAAGACGGCGGTGTGTTTTTCGAACAGCAGGGCCAGCCCGCCTGTCGCGACAATTCTGGTCGGGCGGCCGATTTCCGCACGCATCCGCTGGATCAGCCCTTCGATCAGCCCGACATAACCCCAGTATATGCCGCTGTGCATGGCATCAACCGTGGTGCGACCGATCACCGGCTTACCGTCGCCGGGCACTTCGATGACGATCCGGGGCAGACGCGCCGCCGCCGCCGCCAGTGCATCCATGGAAAGATTGATACCGGGCGCGATCACCCCACCCTTGTAGGTGCCGGCAAAATCAACCACGTCGAATGTAGTGGCCGTTCCGAAATCGACAATGATCAGATCACCGCCGAAAAGATCATGGGCGGCAAGTGCATTGACGATCCGGTCGGCGCCCACTTCCTGCGGCGCCTGCACATCGATCTGCAAGCCGCTGTCTACGCCGGACTGGCCGATGATCATCGGCACGCAGCCGAAATATTTGCGCGACAGCACGTCCAGATTATGCAGCGCACGCGGCACTACCGTGGCGATGATGACGCTATCGACCACCGCCGGTTCCAGTCCAGCGATCTCCAGCAGCTGCACCAGCCACACCGCATATTCATCGGCCGTTCGCCGTGGATCGGTCGCCAGGCGCCATCGCTGGCGAATCCCCATGCCATCGACCAGCGCGAACACAATATTGGTATTGCCCGCATCAATGGCCAGAAGCATCCCTAGTCTCCTCGTCGATGCGGCCCATCATAATGCAAATACATCCCCGGCATGGATTGCCCGCGTGCTCCCGTCCGCAAGACGAAGGCGCAAAGCCCCATCGTCATCCAGCTCCTGATAGCTGCCGTGGATTTCATCGCCATCGCCCAGACGGGCAACGAGCCGTGTGCCGGGCGGGTGCGCCCTGTCCTGCCAACGGGCACGAACATGCGCAAAGCCATGGGCGCGCCAGGCCGCCACTTCCGTAGCCCATTTCTCGGCAAGCGCCATCAGGAAAGACTGGGGTGATGGCGGTTCTATCCCTGTTTCCGCTAGGGAAATTGCCGGACGTTCGCTCACATCGGGTCGCGCCGCAAGATTGACGCCGAAACCGACGACAAGCGCGTCACTTTGCCGCTCCAGCAAAATACCCACGGCCTTGCGCCCGTCGAGCAGCACATCATTGGGCCACTTCAATTGCAGGCGTCTTTGCTCCACCCAGCCCTGGAGAGCCGAATCCAGCGCCAATGCCGCCACGAAAGCGATCTGCTGCGATGGCGGATCGGAAGCGCGGATGCGGATGATAGTGCTCGCCGCCAGATTGCCGGGCAGCGATGCCCAGGGGCGGCCACGACGTCCGCGACCGGCGGTCTGGATATCCGCCCTCACCCACAGCCCTTCATCTGCACCCTCGGCCGCTGCGGCGGCCATCCAGTCATTCGTCGACGCAAGTTCCGCGAATGACTGGATGTCGATGTCGCTCAGAACAAGGCCCTCGCGGCGGCAAGCGATGCGGCGGAGAGTGCCGGGATCGCAAAATAGCCCAATGGCGATACGAACAGCGCCGAAAGCGTCAGCATGCCCAGATTGACGCTGCTGTCAGCGCCTGCGAACTGCTGCACAGGTTCATCGAAATAGATCGTCTTGACGACCTTCAGATAATAGAAGGCGCCGATCACCGATGCCGCGATGCCGATGACCGCCAGCGGCACCAGACCTGCCTGGACAGCAGCATTGAACACCATGAACTTGGGCCAGAAGCCGAACAGCGGCGGAATGCCGGCCAGAGAGAACATGAAGATCGCAAATGCCGCCGCCAGGCCAGGCCGCGTGCGTGACAGGCCGGAAAGCGCGGCAATGGTTTCGACCGGGCGGCCGTCAAGATCGCGCATCTGCAGAACGCAGATGAACGAACCGATCGTCATGACGGCATAGACCACCATGTAGAACAGCACCGACGCAACACCCTCGGGCGTTGCCGCGGCAAGGCCGATCAGCGCGAAACCGACGTTGTTGATCGATGAATAGGCAAGCAGGCGCTTGATATTGCTCTGGCCGATGGCACCAATCGCGCCCAGCACGATCGAGGCGATCGCCGCAAAGATCACGATCTGCCGCCAGTCACCGGATGCACCGCCAAAGGCTTCCACCGCGACGCGGGTCAGCAGGCCCATCGCTGCTACTTTCGGAGCGGAGGCGAAGAAGGCCGCAACGGGTGTAGGCGCGCCTTCATATACGTCCGGCGTCCACATGTGGAACGGCACTGCCGAAATCTTGAAGGCCAGGCCGGCAAGCACGAAGGTCAGCCCGAACAGGATACCGATCGAACGCGGCGTGGTTGCGATGACCTGCGCCACCTGATCGAAGCGGGTGGTGCCGGTAAAGCCATAGACCAGCGAAATACCATAGAGGAGAACACCGGAAGCAAGCGCGCCCAGCACGAAATATTTAAGGCCTGCTTCGGAAGACCGCGCCTCACCCCTGTTGAACGCCGCGAGCACATAGGCCGCCAGCGACTGCAGCTCCAGCCCGACGTAAAGCGAAATCATGTCGCCCGCCGATACCATCATGCTCATGCCCGTGGCGGACAGCAGCAACAGCACCGGAAATTCGAACCGTGTGCCATGGCTGCGTTCCATATAGGGCACTGCAAGCAAGGTCGCCGCTGCCGCCGCGACATAGATGACGATCTTCAGGAAGCCCGAAAAGGCATCTGCAACGTACAGGCCGTCATAGCCGATGCCGGCATTGCCGCCGATCACCGCCACAATAGCCAGCGCATAGATCCCGACGGCCAGCCAGCTCAACAGGCGAAGCGCGCCATTGCCGCGAAAGACGCCAATCATCAGCAGCGCCATCGCGCCAAGCGACAGCACCAGTTCCGGCGCGGAAAGGCCAAGCGATTGATGGAGCGATTGCATCAGTGAGCCTCTGAAGAAGGAGCGGCAGACGTAGGAGCCGGGGCATGGCGCGCGATTTTCGCGTCACCCTGCGGAGCAGCCTTGTCGATGCGGTGCATCAGGCTTTCAACCGACACCCGCATCGGCTTCAGGAAGCTTTCGGGATAGACACCCATCCACAGCACCACTGCCGCGATTGGCGCCAGCAACCACAGCTCACGCGCCGAAAGATCGGGCATTGCCGCCACATCCTCCTTGTCCAGCGGGCCATAGGCGATCCGCCGATAGAGATAGAGTGAATAGGCAGCACCAAGGATGATCCCGGTCGTCGCCACAAAGGCCACCCAGCTGCCTGCATGATAGGCACCGAGCAGGACGAGGAATTCACCCACAAAACCACTTGTGCCCGGCAAACCGATGGACGCCATGGTGAAAAGCAGGAAGAAGATCGCATAACGCGGCATGTTGTTGGCCAGACCGCCGTAACGGGCAATCTCGCGCGTATGCAGCCGATCGTAGATCACGCCCACGCACAGGAACAGCGCACCGGAAACCAGCCCATGGCTGAGCATCACGATCAACGCGCCTTCGATCCCCTGCTGGTTGAACGCAAACAGGCCGATGGTGACGAACGCCATATGCGCGACCGACGAATAGGCGATCAGCTTCTTCATGTCGGTCTGAACGAGGGCGACCAGCGACGTATAGACCACTGCAACCATCGACAGGCCGAACACCAGCCACATCAGCTGCGCCGATGCCTCCGGGAACATTGGCAGGGAGAAGCGGATGAAGCCATAGCCGCCCATCTTCAGCAGCACGCCGGCGAGGATCACGGAACCTGCCGTCGGCGCTTCGACGTGCGCATCGGGCAGCCAGGTGTGCACCGGCCACATCGGCATCTTCACCGCAAAGGACGCAAAGAAGGCAAGCCACAGCCAGATTTGCGCATGAACAGGGAAATCATGCGTCATCAGCGTCGGGATGTCGGTGGTGCCGGCCTGATTGACCATCCACAGCATCGCGATCAGCATCACCACCGAGCCGAGCAGCGTGTAAAGAAAGAACTTGTAGCTGGCGTAGATCCGGCGGGCGCCGCCCCAGATTCCGATGATGAGATACATCGGAATAAGGCCGGCTTCGAAGAAGATGTAGAACAGGAACAGATCCTGGGCGGAGAACACGCCGATCATCAGCGTTTCCATCAGCAGGAACGCCGCCATATATTCGGGCACGCGCTTCTGGATCGAACGCCAGGAGGCAAGAATGCAGATCGGCATCAGGAAGGTGCTGAGCTGGATCAGCATCATCGCAATGCCGTCGATACCCAGCTTCCAGCCAAAATAGGGCGCGAACAGCGGCATATTTTCCTGGAACTGGAAAGCAGCCGTCGTGCTGTCGAATTTCACCCAGAGCAGAAGGCCCAGGACAAAGTCGATCAGCGTCGCGGCAATGGCACTGACCCGCGCGTTGCGCGCACGTGCTTCTTCATCACCGGGTGCGAACAATGCCCATAGCGCCGCGACAAGCGGCACTGCCAGCATGATGGAAAGGATCGGAAAGCCGAGCGCGTTCATGATTATCGCACCATCGCCCAGGTCGCTGCGGCAGCGATGCCGAGCAGCATCACCAGCGCATAGGTGTAGACATAACCGGTCTGGAAACGCCGCGCAGCGACACTGCCGCCGGCGACGACGGCCGCCACACCGTCAGGACCGAAGCGATCGATCGTTCCCTGATCACCCCTGCGCCACAGGAAGCGACCGATGGCGAAGGCCGGACGAACAAAGACCGCGTCGTAAAGTTCGTCGAAATACCATTTGTGCATCAGGAAGCGATGCAGCACCCCGAACTGGGCAACAAATGCCGCCGGTGCCTTGGGATTCCGGATATAATTGTTCCACGCGATCAACAGGCCCACCAGCATCACCACGGCTGGCGACAGGCTGACCCACAGCGGCACATGATGCATTTCATGCATCAGATGCTCGTTGAAGAACAGCGAGCCATTCCAGAATGATCCGCCATGTTCAGGCGAGACAAAGCCCTGGAACAGGAAGCCGGCAAAGACCGCACCGAAGGACAGCACCGCCAGCGGCACCAGCATCGGCCACGGGCTTTCGTGCGGATGATAGCCCGCAGTGCCGGTTGCCGCGGCAACGTGATGACCATGGTCATGCGCCGCCGTTTCCTCCCCGGCGTCTTCGGCGTCCGGCTCGTCATGATGGTCGCCATGCACGGCGTGCTGAATATGTTCCGACCCTGCCCAGCGCGGCGCGCCGAAGAAGGTCAAGAAAATCAGCCGCCAGGAATAGAAGCTGGTCAGCAGTGCTGCAAACACGCCAAGGGCGAATGCGACATAGCCGGACTGGGAACCGGAAGCAAAGGCGGCCTCCAGTATCGCATCCTTCGAATAGAAGCCGGCAAAGCCGAATATACCCATCACGCCCACGCCGGTGATGGCCAGTGTTCCCGCCACCATCGCCCAGAAGGTCAGCGGAATTTCCTTCCGCAGGCCACCGTAGAAACGCATGTCCTGTTCATGATGCATGGCGTGGATGACCGAGCCCGCACCAAGGAACAGCAGTGCCTTGAAAAAGGCATGGGTGAAAAGGTGGAACATGGCTGCGCCATAGGCGCCCACACCCGCCGCGAAGAACATATAGCCCAGCTGCGAACAGGTCGAATAGGCGATCACGCGCTTGATGTCGTTCTGCACGGTGCCGATGGTCGCCGCAAACAAGGCGGTGGCCGCACCGACATAGGTGACGACATGCATCGCCGTCGTGCTTGTCTCGAACATCGGCGACAAGCGGCAGACCATGAACACGCCCGCCGTCACCATGGTCGCGGCGTGGATGAGTGCGCTGACCGGCGTCGGCCCTTCCATCGCGTCCGGCAACCAGGTGTGGAGGCCAAGCTGCGCCGACTTGCCCATCGCGCCGACGAACAGCAGCAGGCACAGCAGCGTCATCAGATCGACGCGCATCCCCAGAAAGCCGATCGTCTCGCCCATATGTCCGGGCGCGGCGGCAAGAATGGCGGGGATCGACACGGTTCCAAAGACCAGGAAAGTACCGAAGATACCCAGTGAAAACCCAAAGTCGCCGACGCGGTTGACGACGAAAGCCTTGATCGCCGCGGCATTGGCGCTGGGCTTGTAATACCAGAAGCCGATCAGCAGATAGGATGCCAGACCGACGCCTTCCCAGCCGAAGAACATCTGCACCAGATTGTCGGCGGTCACCAGCATCAACATCGCAAAGGTGAACAGCGACAGATAGGCAAAGAAGCGCGGCTGATCGGGATCTTCCGCCATATAACCCCAGCTGTAGAGGTGAACGAGCGACGAAACCGTCGTCACCACCACCAGCATCACCGCCGTCAGCGTATCGACGCGCAGCGCCCATGAAACGCGCAGATCACCGGAATGGATGAAATCGAGCACATGCGCGACATAGGGCTGGTTATGCCCGGCCATCACCGGAATGAAGATCAGCCACGCCAGCGCGCAGGAAACGAACAGCGAAAGCGTCGTCACCAGCTTTGCAGGCACATTGCCGATCGCACGGTTGCCAAGGCCCGCAATGGCGGCCGCAAGCAATGGAAGGAAGACGAGTATCTGGATCATGGGGGCGATCAGCCCTTCATCATGTTGATGTCGTCAACCGCGATGGTGCCGCGGTTACGGAAATAGACGACGAGGATGGCAAGGCCGATCGCAGCCTCGCCGGCCGCAACGGTCAGGACAAACATTGCGAATATCTGGCCGACCAGATCGCCGAGGAAGCTGGAGAAGGCAACCAGATTGATGTTCACGGACAGCAGGATCAACTCGATCGACATCAGGATGATGATGACGTTCTTGCGGTTGATGAAAATGCCCAAGACGCCCAGCACGAACAATATCGCGCCGACAGTGAGATAATGACCTAGCCCGATCACAGCGACACTCCCCCGCCCACTTCAGGCTGTTTCAGAACGACGGCGTCTTCCGGCCGGCGCGCAACCTGTTGCCCGACGTTCTGGCGCCGCACACCGCTGCGTTCGCGGTGCGTCAGCACGATCGCGCCGATCATCGCCACCAGCAGCACCAGACCCGAGGCTTCGAACACATAGGCATAGCGCGTATAGAGGACGGACCCGAGTGCCTGGATATTCGTCATATCCGCCTGAGCGGCCAATGGCACGACACGCCGCGCCGGTTCGATCGCGCCTGCATTCCATGCCCCCACGGCAAAGACCAGCTCTGCCAGCAGGACCGCTGCGATCAGCAGGCTGAACGGCAGATAACGCGCAAAACCGGCGCGCAACGATGCGAAGTCGATGTCGAGCATCATCACGACAAACAGGAAAAGCACGGCAACAGCGCCGACGTAGACGATGACCAGCAGCATCGCGAGGAACTCCGCCCCAAGCAGCAGGAACAGTCCTGCGGCGTTGAAGAAGGCCAGGATCAGCCAGAGCACCGAATGCACCGGGTTGCGCGCAAGGATCGTCAGCGCCGCCGAAGCGATGACGAATGCTGCGAAAAGATAAAAGGCAATGGCTTCAATCACCGGAGCGGGCCCCCACCATCTGCATCATGCGGCATATCAGCGATAAGGTGCGTCGATTGCGATATTCTGCGCAATTGCACGCTCCCAGCGTTCACCATTGGCAAGCAGCTTATCCTTGTCATAGATCAGCTCCTCGCGCGTTTCGGTGGAAAATTCGAAATTCGGACCTTCGACAATGGCATCCACCGGACAGGCTTCCTGACAGAAGCCGCAATAGATGCACTTTGTCATGTCGATGTCGTAACGGGTCGTCCGCCGCGATCCATCGTCGCGCGGCTCCGCTTCGATCGTGATCGCCTGCGCCGGGCAGACGGCCTCGCACAGCTTGCACGCGATGCAGCGCTCCTCCCCATTGGGATAGCGACGCAATGCATGTTCCCCGCGAAAGCGCGGCGAAAGCGGGTTTTTCTCATAGGGGTAATTGATGGTCGCCTTGGGCTTGAAGAAATACTTCAAGGTCAGCCAATGCGCCTGCAAGAACTCGATGAGGAAGAAGGATTTGACGACTTGTCCGGCGGACATGACCAATCAGCCCTGATAACGGGTGAACATCAGCCACCCCGAAACAATGACAACCCAGACCAGCGACAGCGGCAGAAACACCTTCCAGCCAAGACGCATCAGCTGATCATAGCGATACCTCGGCACCGTCGCCTTCACCCAGGCGAAGACGAAGAAGAAGAACACCACCTTGATGAACAGCCAGATGAAGCCCGGCACCAGATAGAAAGGCGCCCAGTTCACCGGCGGCAGCCAGCCGCCGAAGAACAGGATGGACGTCATCGCGCACATCAGGATGATGTTGGCATATTCACCAAGGAAGAAGAGCGCAAAGCTCATCGACGAATATTCGGTCTGATAGCCGGCGACGAGTTCGGACTCGGCTTCGGCCAGATCGAACGGCGGACGGTTCGTTTCGGCAAGCGCCGAGATGAAGAACACCACCGCCATCGGGAACAGCAAGGGGTTGAAGATATTGCCGTTCAGCAGGCCAAAAGCATAGCCGACCTGGCTGGCCACGATGGCCGAGAGGTTGAAGCTCGACGCCCACATCACGACACAGACGATCACGAAGCCGATGGAGACTTCATAGGAAACCATCTGCGCGGCGGACCGGAGCGACGACAGAAAAGGATATTTCGAGTTGGATGCCCAGCCCGACATGATGATGCCGTAAACGCCCAGCGACGAAATCGCGAGAAGATACAATATGCCGACGTTGATGTCGGCCAGCACCACGCCCGCATCGAACGGAATGACCGCCCAGCCGACCAGCGCCAGTGAAAAGGTGATCATCGGCGCGATCAGGAAAATACCCCGGTTGGCGCTGGACGGGATGATCGTTTCCTTGAGGAACAGCTTGGCGCCATCGGCAAAGCTTTGCAGCAGACCGAAGGGTCCGACGACGTTGGGGCCGCGGCGCATCTGCATGGCCGCCCACACCTTACGATCCATGTAGACGGACAGTGCCACGACGAGCAGCAACGGCAGAACGATCAACAGGATCAGGATGACGGTGGCAACGAACCACCCGAAACCCCAACCGAGAATGGACTGGAACCACGCAGTCATTCGGCGGCCTCCAGAACCGGCTGATGATGAACGATTTCGGTTGAGCAACGGTTCATCGTTTCGCTCGCCCGTGCAATGGCATTGGTGAGGTAGAAATCCGTGATCGGATAATCGACGACACCCGACAGCGCCGTTCCCTCAAGCTGCGGCGGCGCCCATTCCAGCGGCACCAGCCCTTCGCTTGCCAGCATCGGATGATCCGCCGCAAGCGATTGCAGCAACTGGTCATAATTGTCGAACGGCAGCCTGTGGCCAAGCACGTCGGACAAGGCGCGCAGGATCGTCCAGTCTTCCCGGGCGTCACCCACAGGGAAAACCGCCCGTTCGCCGCGCTGCAGCCGGCCTTCGAGATTGACCCAGCTGCCCGGCTTTTCAGCATAGGCAGCCCCCGGCAGGATGACATCTGCATGATGGGCAGCGCGGTCGCCGTGATGGCCGATATAGATCTGGAAGGTGTCGTCAAAGGCCGAAAGGTCAGCTTCGTCAGCGCCGAGCACGAACAGCGCCTTCAGCGCATTCGCCCTTGCGGCAATCGCACCAAGGCCGCCCGGCGTGGTAAAGCCCAGCATCAACGCACCCATGCGGCTTGCCGCGGTATGGACGATGTTGAAGCCGTTCCAGCCTTGACGCACCAGCGAAAAATCGCCGGCCAGCTTCAGCGCAGCGGCAAGACCGCCATCGAAGCCAAGCACCGCCTCACCCACCAGAACGGCGGGCCGTTCGGCAGCACGCAGCGCATCGGCTGCTTCTGCCGGCAGATCGGCAAGAGCCGAAAGATCCTCGCCAAGCCAGGTCGCACGATAGGTGAGATCGACCTCACGGCCGATCGCAAACACCTTGGCCCCACGCTTGATCGCCTTGCGGATGCGCGTGTTGACCAGTGGCGCCTCAAGACGAACATTGGTGCCGACCAGCAGGATGACGTCGGCCTGTTCCAGACCGGCAATGGTGGTGTTGAAGCGAAGCGCCGAAAGACCGGACGTGTCATAGGCCAGGCCATTCTGCCGGGCTTCGACCAGCGAGGAGCCGAGCGAAGCAAGCAGCTTACGCGTGGCATAAAGGCTTTCGATCTCGACAAGATCGCCGGCCACAGCTGCAACCTCATCCGGTCCCGCCCCCGCGATCTGACGGGCGATGACGGCAAAGGCATCCGCCCAGCTGACTGGCTGAAGCTTGCCTTCGATGCGCACATAAGGCCGGTCGAGCCGGCGACGGACCAGACCGTCGACCGCGTGGCGCGTCTTGTCGTGCGCCCATTCCTCGTTCACATCTTCATTGATGCGGGGCAGCACGCGAAGCACCTGACGGCCCCGGCTGTCAAAGCGGACATTGGTGCCCACTGCATCCATCACATCGATGCCCGGGGTACGCTTCAGCTCCCACGGCCGCGCTTCAAACGCATAGGGTTTGGATGTCAGCGCGCCGACCGGGCACAGATCGACGACATTGCCGGACAGTTCCGACTGGATGGCATGTTCAAGATAGGTGGTGATCTGCATGTTTTCGCCGCGATAGATCGCACCGATGTCCTCGACACCCGCGATCTCTTCAGCGAAGCGAACGCAGCGGGTGCACTGGATGCAGCGGGTCATCACCGTCTTGACGATGGGACCCATGTATTTTTCGGTCACCGCCCGCTTGTTCTCGATGAAGCGGGTATGGCCGCGGCCATAGGCGATCGACTGATCCTGCAGATCGCACTCACCGCCCTGATCGCAGATCGGGCAATCCAGCGGGTGGTTGATGAGGAGAAACTCCATCACCCCTTCACGCGCCTTCTTCACCTTTTCCGAATTGGTGGTGATAATCTGATTGTCCGCAGCCGGCAGCGCGCAGCTTGCCTGCGGCTTGGGCGGCCCGGGCGCCACCTCGACAAGGCACATACGGCAATTGCCGGCAATCGACAGACGTTCATGATAGCAGAAACGCGGGATTTCCTTGCCCGCCGCCTCACATGCCTGAAGAACGGTGGCACCGGCGGGGACTTCAACCTCGATCCCGTCTACGGTCAGTTTTGGCATGCGCTTACTCCGCCGCCTGAAGCTGTGGAGCGCCGTTGCGCTCGTTTATGCGGCGCTCGATCTCCGGGCGGAAATGACGGATCAGGCCCTGAATCGGCCAGGCCGCCGCATCCCCGAGCGCGCAGATCGTATGGCCTTCGACCTGTCGCGTCACCTGCTCCAGCAGATCGATCTCGTCGATCCTCGCCTCGCCGGTGCGAAGCCGTTCCATCACCCGCCACATCCAGCCGGTGCCTTCGCGGCAAGGCGTGCACTGGCCGCAGCTTTCATGCTTGTAGAAATAGCTGATGCGGCTGATCGCACGGACGATGTCGGTGGATTTGTCCATGACGATGACGGCTGCGGTGCCAAGGCCGGAGCCAAGCGCCTTCAGTCCGTCGAAATCCATAGGCGCGTCCATGATCTGTGCGGCCGGCACCAGCGGAACCGATGATCCGCCCGGGATGACCGCAAGCAGATTGTCCCATCCGCCGCGAATGCCGCCGGCATGTTTTTCGATCAGCTCGCGAAAAGGAATGCCCATCGCTTCCTCGACCACGCAAGGCGTGTTCACATGGCCGGAGATCTGGAAGAGCTTGGTACCCTTGTTGTTTTCCCGGCCAATGCTGGAAAACCACGAGGCACTGCGCCGCAAAATGGTAGGCGTGACCGCAATCGATTCAACATTGTTGACGGTCGTCGGGCAGCCATAAAGACCGACACCTGCCGGAAATGGCGGCTTCAGCCGGGGCTGGCCCTTCTTGCCTTCAAGGCTTTCGATCTGGGCGGTCTCCTCGCCACAGATATAGGCACCTGCCCCGCGATGCACGAAAACATCGAAGTCATAGCCGGAGCCGCAGGCGTTCTTGCCGATAAAGCCGCGGTCATAGGCCTGCTGAACGGCAGCGAACAGCGTTTCAGCCTCGCGGATGAATTCACCGCGAATATAGATATAGGCGGCGCGTGCCCGCATGGCGAAGCCGGCGACCAGCGCGCCTTCGATCAGCTTGTGCGGATCGTGACGGATGATCTCCCTGTCCTTGCACGAACCGGGTTCGGATTCATCGGCGTTGATCAGGAGCAGGCTGGGACGGCCGGGCTGCGGCTCCTTGGGCATGAAGCTCCACTTCATGCCGGTTGGAAAGCCGGCGCCGCCACGCCCACGAAGGCCCGAGGCCTTGATCTCCTCGATGATCGCATCGGGGCCGCGCGCCAGAAGATCCTTGGTGTTGTCCCAGTCGCCACGGCGGACGGCGGCATCGACGCCCCAGTCCTGATAGCCATAGACGTTGGTGAAGATGCGGTCCTTGTCGTCAAGCATCGTTGTTCACCATATGCTTCAGGGTCGTCGGCCCGCCAAAGGGTGCCGCGAACTGGCGATCGATCTGGGGACCGGGCTTTGGCGTTTCGCCACGCGCCAGCGCGTCCAGGATCGCAACGGTGGTCTCGTAGGTCAGATCTTCGTAATTGTCATCGTTGATCTGGACCATCGGCGCATTGGCGCAGGTGCCAAGGCATTCGACCTCGTTCAGCGTGAACAGGCCGTCGGGCGTGGTTTCGCCCTTCTTCATGCCCCTGTCCTTGCACGCACGCATCACATCGTCGGAACCGCGCAACATGCAGGGCGTGGTTCCGCACACCTGCACATGATAGCGCCCGACCGGCGCCAGATTGTACATGGTGTAGAAGGTCGCCACTTCGAAGGCGCGAATATAGGGCATGTCCAGCTGTGCGGCGACATATTCGATCACCGGCACGGGCAGCCAGCCCTGCGTATTGGTCTGTGCGCCCACCTGCCGCTGGGCGAGATCGAGCAGCGGCATCACGGCGGACTGCTGACGGCCCGGAGGATAGCGGCCGATGATGACCTTCACCTTTTCGGCGTTTTCCTCGGTCCATTTGAAATCACCCCAGCGGGCGCGGACTTCGGCTTCATCGGGAATATGGGCTGCGTCGCTCAACGGTCACACTCCCCGAACACCACGTCGATCGCGCCCAATATGGCGGTCGTATCGGCCAGCATGTGCCCCTTGCTCATCATGTCCATTGCCTGAAGATGCGAGAATGCCGTCGGGCGGATCTTGCAGCGATAGGGCTTGTTCGTCCCGTCAGCCACCAGATAGACGCCGAATTCGCCCTTGGGGCTTTCCGTCGCGACATAGACTTCGCCCGCCGGGACGTGGAAACCCTCCGTATAAAGTTTGAAGTGGTGGATCAGCGCCTCCATCGAGCGCTTCATTTCACCCCGCTTGGGCGGCACCACCTTGCGGTCCAGGCTGGCGATCGGTCCGTCGGGCATGTCGCGCAGGCACTGCTGGATGATCCGGATCGACTGGCGGCATTCCTCGACACGCACCATGAAACGGTCGTAGCAGTCGCCATTGGTGCCAACCGGGACGTCGAAATCCATGCGGTCATAGACATCATAGGGCTGCGCCTTGCGAATGTCCCAGGCAATGCCCGATCCACGGATCATCGGGCCGGAAAAGCCCCATTTGATCGCATCTTCGCGGGAGACAGTGGCGATATCGACATTGCGCTGTTTGAAGATGCGGTTGCCGACGACCAGCGACATGGCATCGTCGAACACCTTGCCGAAATTATCGGCCCAGTCACCAATATCGTTCAGCAGCGCAACCGGCAGATCCTGATGGACGCCGCCGGGACGGAAATAGGCGGCGTGGAACCGAGCGCCCGATGCCCGTTCGTAAAAGGCCAGCGCCTTTTCCCTCTCTTCAAACACCCAGATGTTCGGCGTCATCGCGCCGACGTCCATCACATGCGAACCGATGTTCAGGCAATGGTTCAGGACACGGGTGATTTCAGCAAAGAGCACGCGGATATATTGGGCACGCAGCGGCACTTCGAGACCCAGCAGCTTTTCGACCGCAAGCACATAGCTGTGCTCCATGCACATCGGGCTGACATAGTCGAGCCGGTCGAAATAAGGCAGCGCCTGAAGATAGGTCTTATATTCGATCAGCTTCTCGGTGCCGCGGTGCAGCAGGCCAACGTGCGGATCGACCCGCTCAACGATTTCGCCGTCCAGTTCCAGCACCATGCGCAGAACGCCGTGCGCCGCCGGGTGCTGCGGGCCGAAATTGACCATGTAATTGGCAATTTCGACGTCCTGCGGCACCGCTTCGGCAGTGTCGGTCAGTGCGGCGTCGAGCATGTGGAGATCCTGATCGTCGCTCATTTCTTGCCATCCGCATTGGCAGGTGTCGGCGCGCCAGGGGCTTCGCCCTGCACCTTCTCGTCACCTGGCAGGATATATTCGGCACCTTCCCATGGCGACAGGAAGTCGAAGGAACGGAAATCCTGTGCCAGCCGCACCGGCTCGTAAACGACGCGCTTGTGCTCCTCGGAATAACGCAGTTCGACATAGCCGGTCAGCGGGAAATCCTTGCGCTGCGGATGCCCCTGGAAACCATAGTCGGTGAGGATGCGGCGCAGGTCCGGATGATTTTCGAACAGCACGCCGTACATGTCATAGACTTCACGTTCCAGCCAGTTCGCCACCGGCCAGATGCTCGTCACCGATGGTACCGGCGCTTCCTCGTCCGTCTGCACCTTCACGCGGATGCGGCGGTTCTGCGTCAACGAAAGCAGGTGATAGCAAACTTCGAAACGCTCTGCCCGATCCGGATAATCAACGCCGGCGATTTCCATCAGCTGCTGATATTCAAGTCCCGGCGTATCGCGCAGCGCCAGCATTGCCGGCACCAACGCTTCACGCGCGACAGTCACAGACACTTCGCCGACAGCATCCCTGGCATCGACAAAAGCACTGCCGATGGCCGCGCGAACAGCCTCGATCACCCCTTCATCGGAGGCCATGCGTGGTGCCGGACTGCTCATCGTTCAAACGTCCCGACGCGGCGGATTTTACGCTGCAGGGTCATGATGCCGTAAAGCAGCGCTTCCGCAGTGGGCGGGCAGCCGGGCACATAGACATCGACCGGCACGACCCGATCGCATCCGCGAACCACCGAATAGCTATAGTGATAATAACCGCCGCCATTGGCGCAGCTGCCCATGGAGATGACGTAGCGTGGTTCCGACATCTGATCGTACACGCGGCGAAGCGCCGGCGCCATCTTGTTGCACAAGGTGCCCGCCACGATCATGCAGTCCGACTGGCGCGGCGATGCGCGCGGCGCAGCGCCGAAACGTTCAAGGTCGTAACGCGGCATGTTGACCTGGATCATTTCGACCGCGCAGCAGGCGAGCCCGAAGGTCATCCACCACAGTGAACCGGTGCGCGCCCAGTTGAACAGCTCTTCCGTCGAGGTGACGAGGAAACCCTTGTCATTCACTTCGGACTGGAGCGATTTGAAGAACTCCGGATCCGGGGCCGTTCCGGGCTGCGGCACAGCCGGATCGGTCGATGCGAGAGTCACTCCCATTCCAGGGCTCCCTTCTTCCACGCATAGATGAAGCCGATGGTCAGATCGATCAGGAAGACCATCATCACGCCCCATCCGGCAATGCCGATCTTGCCCAGCGACACTGCCCAAGGAAACAGGAACGCCGCTTCAAGATCGAAAATGATGAACAGGATCGACACCAGATAGAAGCGAACGTCGAACTGCCGGCGTGAGTCGTCGAACGCCGGAAAGCCGCATTCATATTCGGTCAACTTGTCCGGATATGGATTTTGGGTACCGGTCAGTGTGCCGATCAGGATCGGCAGGCCGACGAATACGCCGGACAGCAATACGGCAATCCCCAGGAAGATGAGGATAGGTAGATATTGTGACAGATCGAGCGCCATCGACTTCTCGCAGGTGCATCATGAACTTGGGGCGGCTTTTAGGAGCCTGAGAACCGCTTGCCAAGCCGAACCTTGGCAAAACGGCCCATAAAGCCCCCTTTTTTATCTCCGCAGCGCGCCAGAGATGAGTCGATGCAAACGCGAATGAATTGCATCATTGGCGGCGATCAGCTCACCACGTTCCATCGCGCGATCTCCACCGCGATAATCCGTGATAAAACCGCCCGCCTCGCGCACCAGCAGCATACCGGCGGCGACATCCCAGACCTGAAGGTCGCTTTCCCAGAACCCTTCGTAGCGGCCGGCGGCCACCCAGGCGAGATCAAGCGCGGCCGAACCGAAACGCCGGATGCCGGCCACTTCCGGCGCGACTGCGTTCAGGATCGAGTCGAACTGGTTGAAATCCCCATGCCCGTGGAAGGGGATGCCGGTTGCAATCACTGCATCCCGCAGATCGCGTCGGCCGGATACGCGCAGACGGCGGTCATGCAGCCACGCGCCCCGTCCTTTTTCAGCCCAGAAGGTTTCGTCGGTAAGCGGCTGGTAAATCAGCCCGGCAACGATTTCGCCGCCATTGCCCGCCTCACGGTCTTCAACTGCGATGGAAATGGCGAAGTGCGGAATGCCGTGCAGGAAATTGGTGGTTCCATCCAGTGGATCGACTATCCAGCGAAAACGCTCGTTCTCACCGATCTTTTCACCAATCTCTTCCATCACATAGCCCCAGTCAGGCCGTGCCTGAGTAAGGATCTCGCGAATGGTCTGTTCGGCGTGCCGGTCCGCCGCCGACACGAAATCGGCCGGGCCCTTGCGCGACACCTGAAGGGCGTCGACCTCGCCGAAATCGCGGCGCAAGCGCGGCGCGGCGCGGCGAGCCGCCTTTTCCATGATGGTGATGAGCGAGGAATGTGAAGGCATATCATGGAATCCGTAACTGGGGCACACGCCAGACAAGCGCGGGTGGCCCGGCCACCAATATCATGGCCAGGCATCGATCAGGTCAATCCGCGCGGCGGACATATTCCTGTTCATAGACGTCCACGACGATCCGGGTGCCCGCGGTGATGTGCGGCGGCACCATGACCCGCACGCCATTGTCGAGGATCGCGGGCTTGTAGGAAGAAGAAGCCGTCTGTCCCTTCACCACCGCTTCGGTTTCCGCAATGGTTGCTTCGGCATGGGTGGGCAGCTGCACCGAAATCGGCCGCTCCTCATGCAATTCCATCACCACGTCCATGCCATCCTGCAGGAAAGCGGCGGCGTCGCCGAGCAAATCGATCGGCAGCGACACCTGATCATAGGTCTCCTTGTCCATGAAGGTCAGCTGATCGCCTTCCGCGAAAAGGAACTGGAAGTCCTTGGTATCGAGGCGGACCCGCTCCACCGTTTCAGATGAACGGAAACGGACATTGGTCTTGCGCCCGTCGATCAGGTTCTTCAGCTCCACCTGCATATAGGCACCGCCCTTGCCGGGCTGGGTGTGCTGGATCTTCACCGCACGCCAAAGGCCGTTTTCATATTCGATGATGTTGCCGGGACGAATATCGACGCCGCTGATCTTCATGGGATGTCCGTATCTCTGAATGGAAAGAGCCGCCCGGCCTTTAACCGCCCGCAGCCGCGCCGACAAGCAGTGGATATGGGTTTACTGCCGTTCCCTGATACCAATCTTCGCCTTCTGCCATACGATGTACTTCGAAATGCAGATGCGGCGTCGCGGGATCGGCATTGCCGCTGGAGCCGACCATGCCGATGGCGTCGCCGCGATCGAGCGTCACGCCTTCGGCCAGCGCCGGTGCATAGCCGTCGAGATGGGCATAATAGAAGACGGTGCGCCCATCCGCCGAGCGGACATAGACGGTATGGCCGCCCGGAACGCTCTCGAATATCTTTTCCACCGTGCCCGGCGCCGCAGCAATGACGGGCGTTCCCCGTGGCGCAAGAATGTCGATCGCCTGATGATCGCGCGCACCACCGCCGCGCGGATCGGAGAAGCTGTCGGTCAACTGATCTGCACGAACACCCGCGACCGGAATGATCAACCCGGATGCGGCCTGCGTTCCATGGCGCTGGCCGGCTGCAAGCGGTGCCATTTGTCGGGATGGCGGCAACTGATCCGCAGAGGTTGGTGTCGGCGGACGCTGCACGGCGCCATCCTGCTTTTCAACCAGCAGGAAAAAGCCTGCGATGATGAGCAGGAACAGCGCCAGCAGCATCCAGCCAAGGCGGTTCACTTGCGGAACTCTGCCTTTGTGCCCGGGGTCACCATCTGTGCCAGCCGCGCCGCATCCCAATTGGTCAGACGGACACAGCCATGGCTTTTGGCAGTACCAATGGTTTCAGGATCGGGCGTGCCATGGATGCCGTAATGTTCCTTGGAAAGATCGATCCATACCACACCGACAGGGCCGTTGGGGCCGGGCGGCAGGGTCAGCTTCGGCTTCTTGTCGCTCACGTCCCAGAAGAGTTCGGGATTGTAATTGAACGACGGCAGAAAGGATCGGCCCTTGATCGTCCAGTTGCCGATCGGCAGCGGATCATGGCTGCTGCCCATCGTCGCAGGAAACTGTGCCACCAGATGATCGGCCTTGTCGAACACACGCAACACGCCCGCCGATTTGGACACCTCCACCCGCGCCGCTACCGGCTGAGTGGCATTGACGTTCAGAGTATTCAGCATACCGCGCCATTCCGGCTTGAGCGACGCATCATAGTTGCGCGATTGCGGCAGGATATTGGGGAAAACCAGCCTCGTGCCCGCAGCAACTCTGGTGCCGGGCGGATTGAGCGCGGTGATCGTTTCCGGCGTGGTGTGGAATTTTTCCGCCAGCATCTCCAGCGCGTTGCGATAGCCCAGATATTTCGCCTTGGCCTGACCCGCACTGGATTCGGGAAGATCGGGGTAGAATGGCCCCTTCACATCGCCCTCACCCACCGCCAGCTTCACGGTGGCTGGTGAACGGTCACGCATGAGCGAACGCGACGTCGCCGCATCCAATTTGCCGGTCACCGGAATATTTCGGGCCTGCTGATAGCCGCGCAGCGCCTTGGTGTAGGACGCATTGCCCTTGCCGGTGATGACGCCGGGTGAAAAACCCGCCCGGTCCAGCAACACCTGGGCGTGAAGGATCTGCGGGTCGATCCTGCTCGCGGCAGGCGCCTGCTTGTCCGATTTATGCTGATCGGCAGGCTGGGCATGAACGGCGCTGCCGGTCGCCACCACGGCGAAAACAACAGCAGTGATATGGCTGGAAAAACCCTTTCGCAAACAAACCACCCGACATTCCTTCATGATTTCGGCTGCATATCAAACGCCGATGACAGGGATTTATTTCCCTGCCGAAGGAGGCTTTGCGAAAAGGAAGCGATGACGGACAGCCGCATCACGGCCATCCGCCGTGCTGTCGTCAGGTGTTCAGTGCAGCTTCAGCCGATCAGTTCACCAAAGGCGCGCACGGCTGCCAGCGGGCCGGATGGATCATTCCATATTCCGCCAGAAACGGCGAGAAAGTCCGCCCCCGCCTCAATCAGCGGCAGGGCGTTGTCCGGCGTGATGCCGCCAATGGCGACACATGGAATTTCGAACACGGTCGACCACCAGCCAAGAATGGAGGGTTCCGCCCGATGGCTCACCTCCTTGGTTGTCGTCGGGTAAAAAGCGCCAAAGGCGACATAATCGGCCCCCGCCTCCCCGGCTTCCATCGCCAGATGGCGGCTGCCATGACAGGTCACGCCGATCTGAGCGGACGCGCCGAGCAATTTGCGCGCCTCTTTCGGGTCGCCATCGCCCTGCCCCAGATGCACGCCATCGGCACCACAGGCAGCGGTAAGATCCATGCGATCGTTCAGGATGAACGCCACGTCATGCGCCTGACAGACGGGCAGCAGCGCCTCCGCCGCACGCAGTATTTCATCATCGGAGGCATTTTTCAGCCGCAACTGAAAAGCCGCAATGCCGCCGGTATCGAGCACCCTGGCAAGCAGTTCCCCGAAACCCGCATCCACTGACGATGGCGACAGCAGATAAAGCTGGCATGGCGGCCGTTGTTCACGCACGAACCGGTCTGCGAAATGCGGATCGAGTCTGTTATCCATGTCCGCATCCTCTTGCGGTGGCCGGGCAGGATGTGCCCACCCGGCCTGCCGTCATCATTCCTCGTTCTTGTAGATGCGAACGAGCTTGTCGAGCATCTGCAGCGCATCTTCCCGCGAACGCTGGAAGGTGTTGCGGCCGATGATCGAGCCATTGCCGCCGCCGTCGCGAATGTCGCGCGCATCCTGGAAAACGGCATCGGCGCCCTTGGCTGCACCGCCCGAAAACACCACGATTCGGCGGGCGTTAAAGCAGGACTGGACGACATGGCGCACCCGATCCGACTGTTTGGACCAGTCGGTGCCTTCATAGGCCTTTTGCGCATCCTTCTGTTCGATGTGCGCGGTCGGCAGCTTCACCTTGATGATGTGCGCGCCGATCAGTGCGGCGATATGCGCGGCATAGGCGCCGACATCCAGCGCCAGCTCGCCATCCTTCGACAGATTGCCCCCGCGCGGATAGGACCAGACGACGGTCGCGATACCGACCGATTTTGCCTCAGCCGACAATTCACGGATTTCTTCGATCTGGTCGAAGATCTGGTCGGAACCCGGGTAGATGGTAAAGCCGATGGCCGCGCAGCCGAGGCGAAGCGCATCGTCGACGCTGGCGGTCACCGCCTGGTCGATCGACGTTGCCCAGCTGTTCGACGAGTTCATCTTCAGGATCGTCGGGATCTGGCCGGCAAAAGTATCCGCACCGGCTTCCAGCATGCCCAGCGGCGCCGCATAGGCGGACAGCCCGGCATCAATGGCCAGCTGGTAATGATAGTGTGGGTCATAGGCCGGCGGATTGATGGCAAAGCTGCGTGCCGGACCATGTTCAAAGCCCTGATCCACCGGCAGGATGATCAGCTTGCCAGTGCCGCCAAGCCGGCCCTGTGTGAGGATCCGCGCGATATTGGCCTTGGTGCCGGGATTATCGCTTTCGTACCATGAGAGGATATTCTTTACCGTCGGTGTGAAGGTCATCGCCGAACTCCCTAGTTGATTAATGTTGCAGGGCCTTGACGCCCGGCAGTTCCTTGCCTTCCATCCACTCCAGAAAGGCGCCGCCCGCGGTCGAGACAAAGCTGAACTTTTCCGCGACGCCTGCATGGTTGAGCGCAGCGACCGTATCGCCGCCCCCGGCAACCGACACCAGCGATCCCGCCTCCGTCAGCGCGGCGGCCGTGCGGGCAAGCGCGACGGTGGCCTTGTCGAACGGTGCGGTTTCAAACGCGCCGAGCGGGCCGTTCCACACCAATGTGTGACAGGTCTTCAATACATCGCCCAATGCCTCGGTCGCGGCAGGACCGATGTCGAGGATCATTTCGTCGGCGGCCACTTCATGGACATTGATGGTACGCGTCGGCGGATTTTCCCTGAACTCCTTCGCAACCACCACATCATAAGGCAGATGGACGGTGCAATCGGCACGATCGGCACGGTCGAGAATCTCCAGCGCCGTATCCTTCAGGTCATGCTCGCACAGCGACTTGCCAACATCCACGCCACGTGCGGCAAGAAAGGTGTTCGCCATGCCGCCGCCGATGATCAGGTGATCGACCTTGTCGACCAGGTGCAGAAGCACGTCGAGCTTTGTGGAAACCTTTGCTCCGCCGACGACGGCGGCAACCGGACGCTGCGGCTTGCCAAGCGCCTTTTCAAGCGCTTCCAGCTCCGCCTGCATCGAACGGCCGGCATAGGCGGGCAGCAGATGGGCCAGCCCCTCAGTCGACACATGCGCGCGATGGGCAGTCGAAAATGCGTCATTCACATAAATGTCGCCAAGCTGCGCCATCTCCTGCGCCATTTCCGGGTCGTTCTTTTCCTCCCCCACATGAAAGCGGGTGTTTTCAAGCACTGCGATATCGCCTGGCTCCAGCCCGTCGACCGCGGCCTTTGCGGATGCGCCAAGGCAATCATCGATGAAGGTCACGGGACGGCCGACCACCTGCGATAATGCCGGCACGACCTGACGCAGCGAATATGCCTGATCGATCTTTCCTTTCGGACGGCCGAAATGGGCGAGGAGAAGGACAATGCCGCCCTTGTCGGCCAGTTCCGAAATCGTCGGCACCGCGGCTTCAAGCCGGGTCGCGTCGGAAACCGCACCATTGGCCATCGGCACGTTGAGATCGACACGGACGAGTATCCGCTTGCCCGAAACCGCCCCCAGATCATCGAGCGTCCTGAAACCCGTCACCCGCAACTCCTTTTCAATTTCCCTGGCACCGCTCGTCCGGGCGGCGCCATCTCATGCCGCCCGATCACAGGCAAGCGCCCGGCCAGCACGGCACCCCCCGACATGCGTTGAACGGCCGGCCCGCCGCGCCATTATGAGCAGCGTCACCACGCCGGAAGGGCGCGATTGGCCTGCCTCCTTCATCCATGAGGATGACGCAAAGGCACGTGGATGACAATGTAGCCGCGTAGCCACTTCCGAACATGCCACGGCGGGCAAGACGGCATCAACCGCCTCACCCGCCGATAGTGGCCTTAGTGGCCGATCAGAGCAGCCGGGCGATGGCGCCGGCGGTATCGACCATGCGGTTGGAGAAGCCCCATTCATTGTCGTACCAGGAAAGCACGCGCACCAGCTTGCCTTCCAGCACCGCGGTTTCAAGGCTGTCCACCGAGGAGCTGTGCGGGTTGCCCATGAAATCGATCGAGACCAGCGGTTCGGTGACATATTCCAGCACACCCTTCAGCGGGCCGCTTTCGGATGCCGCCTTCAGCGCTGCGTTCACCTCTTCCACCGTGGTGTCGCGCTTCGGTGTGAAGGTCAGGTCCACCACCGACACGTCCGGCGTCGGCACGCGGATCGACGAACCGTCCAGCTTGCCCTTCAGTTCGGGAAGCACTTCGCCGACAGCGCGGGCGGCGCCGGTGGTCGTCGGGATCATCGACATGGCGGCCGCGCGCGCGCGGCGCATGTCGCTGTGGATCTGGTCCAGGATGCGCTGATCGTTGGTGTAGCTGTGGATCGTGGTCATCAGGCCGCGTTCGATGCCAATGGTATCGTTCAGCACCTTGGCGATCGGCGCGAGGCAGTTGGTCGTGCACGACGCGTTGGAAACGATCTTGTGTTCCGCCGTCAGCTTTTCATGGTTGACGCCATAGACAACGGTCAGGTCCACACCCTTGGCAGGGGCGGAAATCAGCACGCGCTTTGCACCGGCGGTGATATGGGCACCGGCCTTTGCCGCGTCGGTGAAGAATCCGGTGCATTCCAGTGCGATATCCACGCCATTGGCGGCGTGCGGCAGATTGGCCGGATCACGTTCGGCCGTCACATGGATGCGCTTGCCGTCGACCACCAGATCATTGCCGTCGGTTTCCACCGTGCCCTTGTAGGTGCCGTGGACGGAATCCCGCTTGAACAGCAGCGCGTTGGACTTGGCATCGCCAAGGTCGTTGATCGCAACCAGTTCCAGGCCGCAGTCCGGGCGTTCCAGAATCGCCCGCGCCACCAGCCGGCCAATGCGCCCAAAGCCGTTAATCGCAACCTTAACTGCCATTGATCGTCTCCTTCTGATTAGAGCGCCGCGCGCACCTTGGGCGCGATGAGGTCGGCTGTCAGGCCGAAATATTCATAGAGCTTTTCCGCAGGGGCGGACGCACCGAACCTGTCGATGCCGAAGCGCAGCCCCCTCCGGCCGGTGTAACGTTCCCAGCCGAACGTCGATCCGGCCTCGATCGAAACCTTCAGGACATTTTCCGGAAGCAGATCGGCAATATAGCTCTTGTCCTGCTGGTCGAACAATTCCCAGCATGGCATCGAAACCACGTCAGCGCCAACGCCATCGGCCTCAAGCCTGTCTGCAACCTCGAGCGCGAGCGACACTTCCGACCCGGTGGCAAGCAGAACGACGCGGCGATCAGCCGATGCGGCACGCAGGCGATAGGCACCCCGCGCGCTCTGGTTGACCGCGCCATCATTGCGCAGCTGCGGCAGGTTCTGACGGCTGAGCGCCAACAGCGAAGGCGTGTTCGCCGTCTTCAGCGCCACATCCCAGCATTCGGCCGTTTCAACCGCATCGGCAGGCCGCATGACGAACAGATTGGGCATGGCCCTGAGGCTCATCAGATGCTCGATCGGCTGGTGCGTCGGGCCGTCTTCGCCAAGGCCGATGGAATCATGCGTCATCACATAGATGGAACGTACGCCCTGCAATGCCGACAGGCGAATGGCCGGGCGGCAATAATCGGAAAAGACAAGGAAGGTGCCGCCATAGGGAATGACGCCGCCATGAAGCGCCATGCCGTTCATCGCCGCCGCCATGCCGAATTCGCGGATGCCATAATAGATGTAGCGGCCCGAATAATCCTGCGCGCTGAGCGGCCCCTGCCCCTTGGTCCTGGTGTTGTTCGAGCCGGTGAGATCGGCTGATCCGCCAAGCGTTTCAGGGACGGCGGCATTGATCGCCTCAAGCACCATTTCCGATGCCTTGCGTGTCGCCACCTTCTGCGGATTGGCGATCAGTGCATCGATATGGGCCTGCACGCCGGTGTCCGTCGGCAGGTCACCCCGCATCCGCCGTTCGAACTCGGCACGGTTGTCGCTCTGGGCAAGCCGCGCGTCCCATGCGGCGACCACTTCGGCCGAACGACGGCCGGCTTCCAGCCAGGCGTCGCGAATATCGTCGGGAATTTCGAACGGTGCTGCGCTCCAGCCCAGCTGGGTGCGGGCGGCGGCGACTTCATCGGTGCCAAGCGCGGAACCATGGGTGGCGGACGTGCCCTGTTTATTGGGCGCGCCATAGCCGATGATCGTGCGGCAGGCGATCAGCGACGGGCGCGGATCTGCAATCGCCTCGTCCATCGCGCGGGCAATATCGTCGGCATTATGGCCGTCGCAGGCGACGACATGCCAGCCCGACGCACGATAGCGGGCGGGGATGTCCTCGCTCGTCGAAAGCGACGTCGCCCCGTCGATGGTGATGCGATTGTCGTCCCACAGCACATTCAGCCGACCAAGGCCAAGATGCCCGGCAAGGCCGATCGCCTCATGGTTGATGCCTTCCATCAGGCAGCCGTCGCCGGCGATCACCCAGGTCCGGTGATCGACCAGATCATCACCGAAGGTGGCGTTCAAATGCCTTTCGGCGATCGCCATGCCGACAGCGGTGGCAAGGCCCTGCCCCAGCGGGCCGGTGGTGGTTTCGATGCCGGGCAGTTCGAAATTTTCCGGATGCCCGGCGCACGGGCTGTGCAGCTGGCGGAAATTACGGATGTCGTCCATCGTCGGACGTGCATAACCGGTAAGGTTCAGCAACGCATAGATGAGCATCGAGCCATGACCGGCCGAAAGCACGAAACGATCGCGGTCAGCCCAGTCCGGCCGGGCCGGATCATGTTTCAGATGGCGGGTGAACAGTACCGTCGCCACATCTGCCATGCCCATCGGCATGCCGGGATGACCGGAATTTGCGGCTTGAACGGCATCCATGGCAAGCGCGCGGATCGCGTTCGCCAGGGCTTGATGTGCGACGGGCATCGACGTTTCTCAGTTAAGGACCGGGATACGCCGACTCGGCGGCCGACGCGGGCGCACATTGTCCAGACACCTTCATGACGTCAACCATGACGGGCCTCATTCTGCGCGCTTTGCCCGACGTTGACGCAACAGGCCATGCTTCCTATCGTCTTTCCATTCTTGCGAGCAGGTAGGAAGAAAATGGGCCAAGTCTCTCGGGAATCGGCATTAAAGCGTATTGATGAACTTCTGAACCGGCTATCGCTGGCCGCCTCGCGGTTGCCACGGCCGGACGTTGAACCCGCTTCCGGCACCGTCAGCCGTGAAACCGTGGACAATCTGCTTGCCGCCCATCGGCTGCTTCGCGATCAGGCTGCCGCGACTGTCGCCCGGCTGGACGATATGCTGGAGGCGCAAAGACCATGAGCGAAGTCGGCATCACCATCGGCGGCCGCCGTTATTCCGTGCATTGCCGCGACGGGGAGGAAGATCATCTTCGTGCCCTTGGCGCAATGGTAGACCAGAAATGCAGCGATGCGAACGAAGCGCTCGGCACATTGTCCGAATCGCGCCAGCTGCTGATGGCGGCGCTGCTCATCGCGGATGAACTGAGCGAGTCCAGGGTTGCGCTGGAACGGCGTGAATTGCGGGACAGCGCGACCAGTATTGGCGCCGATACGCTGGATGCGATCGCAGATCGTCTGGAAGAACTGTGCATTACCCTTGAGCAACAGGGCGCCAGCGCCTAGATAGGACGCGACGGGTACTGCCCGGTACGAGCTTAGCGAGCATCCCTGAGGCGATAAAGACATCCTAGGGAGCTGTCCCTACGCGGGCCCTGGCCTGCGATACACGGCGCCCACCTGACGTTCTGGCGTCAGAGGATATTCCGGCAAACGGCCATGGCGGTCCCGTCACCATGACAGATTTCCTTTCTCCTTCCGCAAAAAACGATCTTCGCGCACTCCTGCGCGCAAGGCGCAACAGCTTTGTCGCCAGCCTGTCGCCGCAGGAGCGGCTGGATGCCGAACAGCGGGTAGCGCAGCGCCTTCAGACATTGCGACCGCAGGGACAATGGGCAAGCTATGTGCCGATGGGGTCGGAGTTCGACCCGCATCTGCTGGTGCCGCAGGACGGCACCGCTATCGCCTATCCCTGGTTTGCGGATCGTGCCGCGCCAATGCGTTTTCGGCTGGCCTGCGGGCCATTGCTGCCCGGCCCCTTTCGCATCCGGCAGCCTGAAGATCATTGTCCGGAGGTGGAGCCGGACACGATACTGACGCCGATGATGGGTTTCGACGCCGCCGGCAACCGGATTGGCCAGGGCGCCGGCCATTATGATCGGGCGCTGGAGGCAATGCGCGCCCGCCGCAACATCTGCGTCATCGGCATTGCCTGGGACGTGCAGCAGCTGCCGGCCCTTCCCGCCGATCCATGGGACCAGCCGCTAGACGCGATCATCACGCCCGATCAGCTGATTCGCCCACTGCGCTGACACAGCAGCGGATCGAAGTGCCTGAATCAGCTCACTGATATTTTTATCATCTGTAGAAATGGAGATGTGCCGATGAACCCCACGCTGCGCAAACCGGCAGGCGTGCTTGCAATCATATTGGGCATTGCACTCTACGCGCTTGCCGTTGCGTCAATGGCTGATTGGCTGGGTCAGCTTCCGGTGCTTGTTCAGCTTCCGGCCTATGTAATTCTGGGGATCATATGGATCCTGCCCCTGAAGCCACTGCTGCGGTGGATGGAAACAGGAAAATGGCGCGAGTGACGGGACTTGAACCCGCGACCTCCGGCGTGACAGGCCGGCGCTCTAACCAACTGAGCTACACCCGCGTTTGGTGTGGGCGGGTCACTACGGGGATGGCCGGCTGGTGTCAAGCGGCGTTTCATGATTTTCGTGATGATCCGCTAAAATACCTTCTTCAAACAGAAATCCGGCGATGTCCGGCTTGCCGGCGCTTTCCAATATGACCCGCGCCATGATCAGCAGCGGCACTGAAAGCAATGCTCCCACCGTCCCCCACACCCATCCCCAGAAGCTGAGCGCAAGCAGGATGAGCAGCGGATTGATGGTGAGCTTGCGCCCCACCAGCATAGGTGTGACGACATTGGCCTCTGTCGCATGGATCAGCAGGAATGCGCCTGCCGGAAGCAGCGCCTGGAACAGCTCGTCGAACGCAAGCAGGCCACCGAACGCAAGCAGCGCCGTGGTGGCCGTAGGACCGACATAGGGGACATAATTGAACAGGGCGGCGACCCCGCCCCACATCAATGGCGACGGCATGCCGAGCAGCCACACCACAAGCGCGACGATGCCGCCGATCGACAGGTTGATGATGGTGATGGTGCCGATATAGGCAGCGGTCGAATTGACCATGTCGCGAATCGTATGCGCCATGCGGATCGATCCGGCATAGCTGTGGCGACCCAGAATTGTGTGCGTGCGCATCCGCGTCCATGTGGACAGGAAGAAATAGATCAGCAGCAGGCCGAACAGCATCTGCAATATCGCACCGGGTGCGGATGTGGCGACCAGGTCGACCAACGAATTGGGCGTGGTGATCATCACCCGCGGCGGCGCATTGGGAATATTGGATTGCTGGCTTAATATTCCCATCAGCTGATCGGCGAAACGCTGCAGGCTCGCATAGGCGTCCAGCGCCGGCGCCAGCGTTTCACGCAGCTTGCCTATCCGATGCGGCAACAGGGTAAGCCAGGTCATTGCCGGAAAGATGATTGCAGCGATTGCCGCATTGACGATCAGCACCACCGTCGTCACGCACATGAACGCCGCCAATGGTGAAGGCACGCCGCGCCGTTCCAGCCATTCGAGCAGCGGCACCAGAGTCACTGCAACGGTGAAGGCGACGGTAACCGGCAGGAAAAAGGCAGCGCCACCCTTCAGCGCAAAGGGAATGGTGAAGAACAGGCCTGTGGCCAGCAGCAGGTTGAGCGAGGACAACAGCCGGTCACGGCGCCATGCCTCGGGCCTGTCGTCGGCATGGGCCGGCTCCTGCGCGGGCTGAACCGGCCTTTCCGGCTGCGTTATAGCATCGCCCTTCTGTCTATCATCATCTGAAACGGAATGGGTCGACGCCACCTTGTCCTCCGCTTCGGCAAGGTGGAAGGGACGATCCTCTTCCGGTCACATGCCCATGGCCTCAAGGCAAGGCCATATATGCCCGATATATGTGTCCAAAATGCAGGCATCCAACGCATGAATAGGGCAAAAGTTTTGATGATCCCATAAATGCAGACAAATGGCGGTGCCTGCAAAGAAGCAGTTACGCGTCGACCAGCATTTCCTGAACGGCCACCGCTACCCGGTTACGTCCCGCTCGCTTGGCGCGGTAGAGAGCCGTATCGGCAGCTTTGATGAAGGTGGCACCGTCACGCTCCATATGGTCTTCCCAGCATGCGATGCCGAAGGACATGGTAACCGGCCCAAGCGTCCGTCCGCCCTGGCTGATGTTCAGTTCGCTGATCGCCTGTCTGACGGTTTCGGCACGATCGGCGAGAACCGCGGCTGAAGTGTCCGGCGCGATGATGGTGAACTCCTCTCCCCCAAAACGACAGACCACATCGCCCTCCCGGAAACGATTGCGCATTTCGGCAGCGACCGACTGAAGCACGATATCGCCGGCGGCATGGCCGAACTCATCGTTGAATCGCTTGAAATGATCGACGTCGCACATGATCAGACCAAGGGGACTGTCGGTGCGCGAGGCGCGGGCAATTTCCAGCGCCAGCGTTTCCTCCATATAGCGGCGATTGAACAATGCGGTCAGCGGATCGCGTATCGTCTGCTCACGCAATCCGCGCTGCAGGCGGTGATTGACCAGCGCCGATGCGATGTTTTCGGTCAGCACCGTCAGGCGAAAGCGCTTTTCTTGTCCAACAACGCCCCTCAGGTAGAGCACGCCGATTACTTCGCCGCCGGCAAGCAATGGCTCACAATGATAATGGTGGGCCTTTTCAACCACATGGCCACAAACGATATCGGAATCCGGCTCGACCACAAAATGGCTCTGGCCACGGCGCAACGCCCAGCATTGGTCGGGGGCGAAACCGGCCGGGTCAACCGTCAGACCGGACCAGGCGGCAAGCGGGACAAGCAGGTTGCGCGAATTATTATGGGCATATAGCGCGCCGGGAATATCAGGCAGAACCCGCGGAACGAACACACGGATGATTGAGGACAGCTCTTCGTCGGTCCGGGCCGCTTGCATGCGATGCGCCATTCCGCCGAGCAGTTCGATAACCTCTCCGCGTTCCTTCAGAATTTCGGCATTATGGCTGAGTTCCTGATTGGCGACTTTCAGCCGCTCCTCGCTCACCACCTGATCGCTGACAGCAGCCTCAAGCTCGTCAGCCATGACATTATAGCCATTGGCCAGCCTTTCAAATTCGCTGGACGCCATATCCGCGTCTATACGCGCACTGCGGTTGCCGGCGCCAAGCGACTCCATCACCGCCATCATTGCATCCATCGGACAGCGGATCTGCCGGATCAAAGCAAATCCCATGGCCATGATGATGAGCAGCGTTAGCGGCATGCCGACCAGGATCAGCCAATGAATATAATCAAGGCGGCGATTCACCGCCGCCATGCGTTGGGTGGAAAGGGCACGCTCCTCCCCTATGAAATCGCGTATCCGCGCTTCCACCAGGAGCATGACATAACGCCCACGCCCGCTGGCCGTGATTTCCTGCGCAGCGGTGAAATCACCCGCGCGGCCCAGCGCCACTGCTTTTTCCACAATTGCAGCACGTTCCTCCACCAGCGCCTTGATCTGCCGTGCGCGCATGTTCTGCATCGGGTTATCCCCGGTACGGCGCACCAGCTCGGCCGCTTCATGTTGAGACGCCGTAATCTCTGCTTTGATGTTGCTCGCGAAATCAGCGTTTCGGGCAAGAATAAAGCCGCGCTGCGATGATTCGGCATTTTGCAGGTGATTGAGCGACCACCCTGCCGCCCTGATCACTTGCGAGGAATGATTGACCCATTCCAGGCTGTTGCGCATCTGGGAAGAACCGAAGAGCAGCAGCCCGGCCAGAAGGGCAAGAACGGCGCACAACAGGCCGCACAGAATCAGGATGCGGTTCGCCAATGATCCGACCAATCCTCATCCTCCCAGATTCGTTCATCTCACAGTGGGGATCAAAACATCCGGCGCCGCCGTGCTGGACCATGGGATGATCGCGCCGATTTATTCCGATGAAGCAATGAAATCGGTAAATATATGGCAGCGCGGTTCTTACGGCCCACTGCTCGGTCATCTGTCTGTCCTGCCCCAAAAAGCAGGCAAGACAGCGTCTGATGGTGCCCCTGGCCCGACTCGAACGGGCACTCCTTTCGGAACTCGATTTTGAGTCGAGCGCGTCTACCAATTCCGCCACAGGGGCAATCCGTAGCTGGTGTTCGGACCGACTAGCGGGTTGCGCGCCGCTTGCCAAGCGCCTGTCGCTTCGCCAATGCGAATAGGATGAGCAAACCGCCCAGCAGAATCATCCGCTCGCTTCACGCGGAACCGCAGCGAATCGCAAAATTGCTTGCCCGCGCCGGTGTCGCCTCGCGCCGGGAAATCGAGAGAATGATCACCGATGGTCGCGTGGCGATAGATGGCAAGCTGGTGGACACGCCCGCCACTCTGCTCAAGACGCTGAAAGGCGTGACGGTCGATGGCAAGGAAATCGCGCCCGCCGCCCCTGCCCGGCTGTTCCGCTTCTACAAGCCCGTCGGGCTGTTGACCACGGCGCATGATCCAAAGGGCCGCCCCACCATCTACAGCCGCCTGCCCGCCGGCCTCCCCCGGCTGATGCCTGTCGGCCGGCTCGATCTCAATACCGAAGGGTTGCTGCTGATGACCACCGACGGTGGGCTGAAGCGCGCGCTGGAACTGCCATCCAGCAATGTGGAGCGCATCTATCGTGCCCGCGCATTCGGGCTGGTCAGCCAGGCACAGCTTGAGGATCTGATCGACGGTGTCGAAATCGACGGCGTGCGCTATGGCTCGATCGATGCCAATCTGGAACGGCGCACCGGGCGCAATTGCTGGATCGAGATGAAACTCGCGGAAGGCAAGAACCGCGAGGTACGCCGCGTCCTGGAATATCTGGGATTGCAGGTTTCACGCCTTATTCGAATCGCCTATGGGCCGTTCCTGCTGGGCGACATGGCACCGGGATCGATCAACGAAGTGCCGCGTGACGAGGTTGCGCGGTTGCGCACGGCCTTGCGGGTCTGAGCCGACACTCTTCAGGACGGACCATCAGACGATGAGAATCATATCCGGCGCATGGCGCGGCCGCCCGCTGCTCTCTCCCTTGGGAGACAAGACACGCCCGACATCGGACCGTGCGCGTGAGGCCCTGTTTTCGATGCTGACGAGCCGGTTGGGCAGCTTTGAAGAACTGCAGGTGGCCGATATTTTTGCCGGCACCGGCGCATTGGGACTGGAGGCGCTTTCGCGCGGCGCGGCCCATTGCGTGTTCGTCGAAACCGATGCCGGGGCCATTGCCGCGATAAAGGCGAACATCGACCGATTGGGTGCAAGGGGGCGTGCCACGGTGATGACGCAACCAGCCGAATCCCGTCGCCACAGCGCCGTGCGCCCCTGCCACCTGCTGATGCTTGACCCGCCCTATGACAGCGGCCTTGGCCAAAAGGCGCTCCCTCGCCTTGCCGAACAGGGATGGATCACCCCGGGCGGCTGGGTTTCGCTGGAAACCGCGCGGCACGAAAGCGTCGATGTTCCGGGTTTCGAGGTTGATGCGACGCGTGACCACGGCAAGGCGCGTCTGCACATACTGCGCTTCACCGGCCTTGCTACCGAAGGCGCCGTTCCCTAACTGTTCACCGGTGACCCAATTCCCGATAGAGAATAATGCGCCGGAACCCGGCTATCTGACCGGCCTGAACGAGCCTCAGCGCGAAGCCGTGCTGACCACCGACGGCCCCGTTCTGGTGCTTGCCGGTGCCGGCACGGGCAAGACGGCGGCACTGACCGCACGGCTTGCGCATCTGATTGCCACCCGCCGCGCATGGCCATCGGAAATCCTGGCCGTTACCTTCACCAACAAGGCGGCGCGGGAGATGCGCCACCGCGTCGGCCAGATGATCGGCGATGCAGTGGAAGGGATGCCATGGCTGGGCACCTTCCATTCGGTCGCCGCCCGGATGCTGCGTCGACATGCCGAGCTTGTGGGGCTGCGTCCCAATTTCACCATCCTCGATACGGATGACCAGCTTCGCCTGCTCAAGCAGATGATCATCGCCGCCAATGTCGATGAAAAACGCTGGCCGGCGCGTCAGCTCGCCGGGCTGATCGACAGGTGGAAGAACCGCGGCTGGACCCCGGACGATGTTTCCGAGGAAGATTCCTTTGCCTTTGCCGATGGTCAGGGAAAGCCGCTTTACGCTGAATATCAGCAGCGGCTGAAGGCACTCAACGCAGCCGATTTCGGTGATCTTCTGCTGCACATGCTGGTGATTTTCCGCACCCATCACGAAGTGCTGCAAAGCTATCAGCAGCGTTTCAAATATATGATGGTGGACGAATATCAGGATACCAATACCAGCCAATATCTTTGGCTCAGGCTGTTGGCGCAGGCACGCAAGAACATCTGCGTGGTTGGTGACGACGATCAGTCCATCTATTCATGGCGCGGTGCGGAAGTCGCCAATATCCTGCGGTTCGAACAGGATTTTCCCGGTGCCGTGGTCATCCGGCTGGAACAGAATTACCGTTCCACCCCGCACATCCTTGGTGCCGCCAGCGGTGTCATCGCGCATAATGGCGGCCGTCTGGGCAAGAGCCTGTGGACCGAATGCGATCGCGGCGAAAAGCTGTGCGTGATCGGCGTCTGGGACGGGCCCGAGGAAGCGCGCGTCGTCGGCGAGAAGATCGAGGAACATATGCGCGCCGGCGGCAAGGCGGAGGACTGCGCCATATTGGTTCGCGCCCAGTTCCAGACCCGTGAGTTTGAAGACCGCTTCATCGCCATCGGCCTGCCCTATCGCATCATTGGCGGCTTCCGCTTTTACGAGCGGGCCGAAATTCGCGATGCGCTTGCCTATCTGCGGGTGATCGCCCAGCCTGATGACGATCTTGCGCTTGAACGGATCATCAATACGCCGAAACGCGGCCTTGGCGACAAGGCACTGCAACGCGTCCACACCCTCGCCCGGGCGGACGGCATCAGCCTTGCCACCGCTGCCGCCAGGATCATCGACACCGATGAGCTGACCCCGCAGGCGCGCCGTTCATTGACCGGTCTTGTCAATGATTTCACCCGCTGGCGGACACAGGCGGCGGACCTGCCCCATGCCGAGCTGGCACGGCTGATCCTGGAGGAATGCGGCTATGTCGCCATGTTGCAGGCGGATCGCTCGGCCGAGGCCGCCGGCCGGCTGGAAAATCTGAACGAACTGACCCGCGCGATGGAAGAGTTCGAAACGCTGGGCGCCTTTCTCGAACATGTCGCACTGGTGATGGACAATGATGCCGACGACAGCGCATCCAAGGCGACGATCATGACGATCCATGCCGCCAAGGGGCTGGAGTTCGACACCGTTTTTCTCGTCGGCTGGGAAGAAGGCGTCTTTCCCTCGCAGCGCGCCATCGATGAAGGCGGCGTCGCCAGTCTGGAGGAGGAACGGCGGCTGGCCTATGTGGCAATCACCCGCGCACGGCGTCGCGCATGGATACTCCACGCCGCCAATCGCCGAATCTATGGGCAATGGACGTCATCCATCCCGTCCCGCTTCATCGGTGAACTTCCACCCGAACATGTGGACAGCGAGACCACCATGTCGGGTGGCGCATCACTGTGGCGCGCACATTTTTCAGAGCGGGCCGATCCGTTCGCCGATGTCGGCCGGGGCACCGGGCGCGGGCCGGGGTGGCAGCGCGCCGCCGCCGTGGGGCGCACCCCTGGCACCACCGCCGGAGCGCCAAGGACGATCGAAGCACGCGCGAGCGCGGTCAGCATAGGGGCGAAACCGCGTGCGGATATCAGCATCGGCCAGCGCGTCTTCCACAGCAAATTCGGCTATGGCCATGTCTTTTCGATCGACGGTAACAAGCTGGAGATCGATTTCGATCACAGTGGCCGGAAGCGGTTGATGGACAGCTTCGTCGAACCGGCCTGAACGGTTGACGGTCAATTACGGCCATCTGGTGGATCAGATCCACCGGAACGACGGACGGGCAGGCTCGTTTCCCATCGGCAACCACTGCCGGAGGCGATCATGCCCTATATCGAAGCCAAGGATGGAACGCGCCTCTATGTGAAGGACTGGGGCAGCGGCCGTCCCATCGTCCTCATCCATGGCTGGCCGCTCAACGCCGACATGTGGGAATATCAGGCGGTGCGGCTGGCCGAGGCCGGCTATCGCGTCATCGCCTATGACCGTCGTGGTTTCGGCCGGTCGGAACAGCCCTTTGGCGGTTATGACTATGATAGCATGGCCGATGATCTTGCCGCCGTGCTCGATGCGGCGGATGTCCGCGACGCGGTGCTGGCCGGCTTTTCCATGGGCGGCGGCGAGGTGGCGCGCTATCTCTCCCGCCATGGCGCCGGCCGGATCGCAAAGGCAGCACTCATTTCCGCAGTGACGCCGTTCATGAAGAAAACGGCCGACAATCCCGATGGCGTCGACACATCGGTCGAACAGCAGATGATCGACGGGCTTCGCACCGACCGCCCGGATTTTCTCGCCGGTTTCGGCCAGACCTTCTTCGGGGTTGGCTGGATCACCAGCCCGGTCAGCCAGGAACTTCTGAAATGGGCGCAGTTCCTCGCCCTGCAGGCAAGCCCGCTCGCCACGATCAAATGCGTGTCCGCCTTTTTCGAAACCGATTTCCGCCCGGACATGGCCGCCTTCACCATGCCGACACTCATCATCCATGGCGACAGGGACCAGACGGTGCCGATAGATGTATCGGGCCGCGCCGCCGCGCGCATGGTGCCTCATGCCGAATTGCTGGAATATGATGGCGCGCCGCATGGCCTGTTCGCCACCCATGCGGACCGGCTTTATGAAGATCTGCTGCGCTTTTCAGCCGGCTGAAGGCAGAAGGCGGGGCATCACGCCACGCCTGCACCGCCTTGCAAAATGACAAAGTCAAATATAACGGGGCTGGCGTGAATACACCCAGCCCCGACGACACGGCCGCCGACGGCCTGCCACTGCCCAGAAGATATGCAGCGATACTGGCGGTGTCTGCCGGCAGCGCGCTGGCTGTAATTGACGGCGGCATCGTCAATGTCGCACTGCCCACAATCGCAAAGGACCTGAACGCATCACCGACCGATGTGGTGCTGATCATCACCGTCTATCAGCTTGTCCTCGTGATGACGCTGCTGCCTTTTTCCGCGCTGGGCGACCGGCTGGGCCATCGGCGTATCTACCAGGGCGGGCAGCTGATGTTCACCCTGGCGACCGTGCTGTGCTTTTTTGCCAACAGCCTGCCCATGCTGGTGTTCGCGCGCGCGATACAGTCGATCGGCGCAGCGGCGGCACTCAGCGTCTCGTCCGCGCTGGTTCGCAATATCTATCCGTCCAGCCAGCTCGGCAGGGGCATGGGCGTCAACAGTGTCGTCGTTGCCAGTTCGGCAGCCCTTGCCCCCACGCTTGGCGGCGCCGTGCTTGCCGTGGCGTCCTGGCAATGGGTTTTTGCCGCAACCATCCCCTTTGCGATCATATCGCTGCTGATCGGCCGTGCAGCCCTGCCCGGCCCTACCAGGCTTTCCGGGCATTTCGACGTCAAGGGATCGCTGTTGAGCGCGGCGACCTTCGGGCTGATCATCACCGGGCTGGAAGGGATTTCGCACGGCCAGCATCTGGCGATCTCACTGGCCGAAATCGGGCTGGGCATCATGGCAGCGGTGGTTTTCGTCCGCCAGCAGGCGGTTTCGCCGCGCCCGATCATGCCGCTGGACCTGTTGCGCAACCGCGTGTTCGCCCTGTCGATCATTGGTGCATTGCTCGGTTTCGTCGCCCAGATGACGCTGCTCGTCTCGCTGCCGTTCCGTCTTCAGGCGCAAGGCTTCAGCGCCGCCGAAGTGGGCAGCGTGCTTGCACCGGCACCGCTGGTGATGATGATCGTCGCGCCCGTTGCAGGCACCTTGTCCGACAGGATACCGGCTGGTCTGCTCGGCGGCATCGGCATGGCGATCTCGGCCGTGGCGCTCGGCCTCATGGGATTTCTGCCCGACCAGCCGACCATCATGGACGTGGCATGGCGCATGGCGTTGATGGGCCTTGGTTTCGGCCTGTTCTTTTCACCCAATGCCCGGCTGATCATCGGCTCGGCACCGCGTGATCGCGCGGCATCGGCGGGCGGCATGGTGGCGACGACACGAATGACAGGGCAGACGCTGGGCGCTTCGGCAACCGCCGGGCTGCTTGCCATGGGGCTTGGCAATGGCGCGGTCCCTGCCCTTGTTTCGGCGGGGCTCGCAGCCGTGGTGTGCGTGATCAGCCTGATGCGGCTTCATGCCAAGACACATCGCCCCTCTGACGAGGAGATGATGGCCATTCCGGAAGGATAGGCCGCATTTTGCCTTTCCCGATATATTTTCATAATGTTTCCGATTGATGGAAGGTGCTGCGTCTGACATGGACGTTTCCATGTCCCGCCCCGCTTCTCCCTTCACCTTTCGTGACTATCGCTTTTTCTGGGCCGCCCGGCTGATGGCGACGCTGGGCCAGATGGCGATGGTGATCGTCATCGGCTGGCAGGTTTACGACATCGCCCGCCGCACCATGACCCAACGTGAAGCCGCGCTTCAGCTCGGTTATATCGGCGTGGTGCAGTTCGTGCCGCTGCTGCTGTTGACGCTTGTCGTCGGCTGGACGGCGGACCGGGTGGACAGGCGCTGGATCGCCCGCGCATCGGTGCTGCTGGAAATGAGCTGCGCCATCTCGCTCGCGCTGCTCACATGGACGCACAGCATCACCCTGCCATCGCTGTTCGTCATCGCGGCGCTGCTGGGGGTCGCCCGTGCCTTCGCATCGCCTGCCCTTCAGGCGCTTGCCCCCAATCTTGTGCCGGCCGCAGTGCTGCCCGGCGCAATCGCGATGAGTTCGCTTGCCTGGCAATCCGGTGCGATCTTCGGCCCGGCAATCGGCGGTTATCTTTATGCGCTGGCGCCGCACGCGCCCTATGCGTTCAGCGCGCTGCTGTTTCTGTCATCCTTCGGCTGCCTGCTTGCCATCCGGCCGATCAAGCGCACGCAGATCACCGGATCGACAAACCCCTGGGCGCAGATGATCGACGGGTTGCGCTATGTCCGCCGCAACCGGCTGGTGCTGGGGGCGATCTCGCTCGACCTGTTCGCCGTGCTGCTTGGCGGGGCAACCGCCATGCTGCCCGTATTCGCGCGCGACGTGCTGAAGGTGGGCGCAATGGGCCTTGGCGATCTTCGCGCAGCACCTGCGGTCGGCGCATCGCTGACCGCGCTGTTCCTTGCCTGGCGCCCGCTGAGGACCAATGTCGGCGTGAAGATGCTGTGCGGCGTCGCCGTATTCGGTATCGCAACCATCGTGTTCGGCCTCTCACGGTGGATGCCGCTGTCGCTGTTCTGCCTCGCCATTCTCGGCTCCGCAGACATGATGTCCGTCTATGTCCGCCAGTCGCTCATCCAGCTTTATACGCCTGACGCGATGCGCGGCCGTGTCGGCTCGGTATCCACGCTGTTCGTCTCCGCCTCCAATGAATTGGGAGAAGCGGAATCGGGACTGCTGGGCGCCGCCATCGGTCCGGTCGCGGCGGTGATTGCCGGCGGGGTCGGTGCCATCGCCGTCACTTTGCTGTGGAGCCGGTGGTTTCCGGAATTGCGGGCGGCCCGCACGTTCGAACCGCCCCGTTCACTCGAATAGTCCTCAGCCAAAAGCCGCGGCGGGCAAGGCCATGATCGCTTCCGCGCCGCCTTCGATCTTGCGGCGAAGGGCGCCGACATCGGGCAACTGCCGTTCACCGAAGAAGCGCGCGGTGATCAGTTTCGCCTCGTAGAAGGCCTTGTCGCCGGCGCCTTCGTCCAGCGCCGTGCGCGCCGCAACCGCCATGCGCAACCACATCAGCCCCATGGCGACAATCCCCAGCGCATGCATATAGGCATAGGCGGCAGCCCCGGCATTGTCCGGACTGGCGACGCCATTTTGCATCAGCCACAATGATGCCTGCTGTAACTCCCCATTGGCCTTTTGCAGACGGCTGGCCAGCGTAGAGACGACGGCATCATCGCTCTTGCCGGCGGCTTCACATTCCTCCCCGATGATTTCGAAGAAATGTCTGATCGCCGCGCCGCCATCCTTGGGCAGCTTGCGGCCGACAAGATCCATCGCCTGTATGCCATTGGCCCCTTCATAAAGCATTGGGATGCGGGCATCGCGGACGAATTGTTCCATCCCCCATTCAGCGACATAGCCATGGCCGCCGAATATCTGCTGGGCGCTGACGGTGGTTTCAAATCCCTTGTCGGTCAGATAGCCCTTGATCACCGGCGTCAGCAGCGAAACGAGCGCATCCGCCTGTTCCCGCTCCTCCGCCGTGGCCGCGTGATGGGACAGATCGACCAGCAACGCCCCCCACAGGCACAGTGCCCGCCCGCCTTCGGTGAAGGCCTTTGCCTCCATCAGCATGCGCCGGACATCGGGATGGACGATGATCGGGTCCGCCCGCGCATCCGGATCGGCACGGCCGGTCAGCGCGCGCCCCTGACGGCGATCGCGGGCATAGGCCGCCGCATTCTGATAGGCGACCTCCGCCAGCGCCACGCCCTGCAACCCCACGCCCAGCCGGGCCATGTTCATCATGATGAACATTGCAGCCAGGCCCTGGTTTTCCTCACCGACGATCCAGCCTCTGGCGCCATCATAATTCATCACGCAGGTGGCATTGCCGTGAATGCCCATCTTCTCCTCGATCGACCCGCATTGCACCGCATTGCGTTCGCCAGGTTGCCCTGCCTCATCCAGAAGAAACTTCGGCACGATGAACAGCGACAGGCCCTTGGCCGTTTCCGGCGAACCCGGCGTTCTGGCGAGGACCAGATGCACGATATTTTCAGCCAGATCATGCTCACCGGCTGAAATGAACATCTTGTTGCCGGTAATCAGATAGCTGCCATCCGCCTGTATTTCTGCGCGGGTACGGATGAGGCCGAGATCGGTGCCACATTGCGGCTCGGTCAGGTTCATCGTACCGGTCCATTGACCGGACACCAGCCTTGGCACCCACATCGCCTGCTGCTCGGCATTGCCCTTCGCCATCAGCGCGGCAATCGCACCGGATGTCAGCCCCTGATACATGGCAAAAGCGTGGTTGGCGGAAACCAGATATTCCTCGAACGCGGTGCCAAGCACATGCGGCAGCCCCTGCCCGCCATGTTCGACAGGGCCGGTCAGCGTGATCCACCCGCCCTCGACAAGCTGGTCATAGGCCTGTTTGAAACCGGGCGGAGTTGTGACCGATCCATCGGCATGGCGGGTGCAGCCATGATGGTCGCCGGGCTGATTGGTCGGCTGGATCACCTCGGAACAGAAACGGCCGCCTTCGTTCAATATCGCTTCGACCATGTCGGCGTCTATCGCCGAAAAGCCTTCCAGATCGGCATGGCGATCAAGGTGCAGTACATGGTCAAGGATGAACAGCGTGTCCCTGACAGGTGCATTGTAAACAGGCATATCGTCTCCGCTCAGGCGCCTGGTGGCGCGCTGTCAATGATCCTTGCAGCCGCCGGTGGCCGTCAGTTTTCCATGTTCGAAATCATAATGGCGATAAAAGCAGCTGCGCGCGCCGGTGTGGCAGGCCGGGCCTGCCGGTTCCACCTGAAGCCAGATGGCATCCTGATCGCAATCCACGCTGAGCGAGACGACCTTCTGGACATTGCCGGAAGTGCCGCCCTTGTGCCAGACTTCCTGCCGGGAACGGGACCAGTAATGTGCCTCGCGCGTGGCGATGGTCCGTTCCAGCGCCTCTGCATTGATATAGGCGACCATCAGCAATTCGCCGCTGCGGGCATCGGTGGCGATTGCCTGCGCCAGCCCGCGGTCATCCCAACGGATGTTCAGTTCATCCGTCCTTTCACGCCATTTCTTGTCCATATCGCTGCTCATTGTGCCGCATTATCCAAGTTTTATCAAATAGGGGGCGACAACCGCGCCGTCACTTCCTATATGCGCGCCAGCTTCCCGATGCGACCGGCGAGACAATATACATGGGCGCGATGCTGACCACCCATCCCTTTGACGATGACAAGCTGCGCGAGGAGTGCGGCGTATTTGGTGTTTGGGGCGCCGAGACCGCTGCCGCGGTTGCAGCCCTTGGACTTCACGCGCTGCAACATCGCGGGCAGGAGGCGGCCGGCATCACCAGCTGGGACGGCCGCAATTTCCATTCACACCGCGCCATGGGCCATGTTGCCGGCAATTTCGACCGCGACGACGTGATCCGATCCCTCCCCGGCCATGTCGCCTGCGGCCATGTCCGCTATTCGACGACGGGCGAAACGGCGCTGCGCAACGTCCAGCCGCTGTTCGCGGAACTGTCTTCCGGCGGATTTGCGGTTGCGCATAACGGCAACATCTCCAACGCGATGAAGCTTCGCCGCGATCTGGTGCGGCGCGGATCGATCTTCCAATCCACTTCGGATACGGAAACGATCATCCATCTGGTCGCCACATCCACCTATCGCACGCTGCTCGATCGCTTCATCGATGCGCTGAAACAGGTGGAAGGCGCCTATAGCCTGATCTGCATGACGCCCGAGGGGATGATCGCCTGCCGCGATCCGCTCGGCATTCGCCCGCTGGTGATGGGCCGGCTGAACGACAGCTATATCTTCGCGTCGGAAACCGTGGCCCTCGACGTTGTCGGTGCCACCTTCCTGCGCTCGGTAGAGCCGGGTGAACTGGTGATCGTTTCCGAACGCGGTATCCGCTCGGTCCATCCCTTCGCCCCCACGCGGCCGCGGCCGTGCATCTTCGAACATGTCTATTTCTCCCGTCCGGATTCGATCATGGACGGTTCCTCCGTCTATTCGGTGCGCAAGCGCATCGGCGAGCAGCTCGCGCTCGAAAATCCGGTGGAGGCGGATATCGTCGTGCCGGTGCCCGATTCCGGCACGCCGGCGGCCATCGGCTTTGCCCAGCAGAGCGGCATACCGTTCGAGCTTGGCATCATCCGTTCGCATTATGTCGGCCGCACCTTCATCCAGCCCGGCGATCATGTGCGCCATCTGGGTGTCAAGCTGAAGCATAATGCCAACCGCGCCCTGATCGACGGCAAACGACTGGTGCTGATCGACGATTCGATCGTGCGCGGCACTACCAGCCTGAAGATCGTGCAGATGCTGCGCGAGGCGGGCGCATCCGAAGTGCATATGCGCATCGCCAGCCCGCCAACGCGGCACAGCTGCTTTTACGGCGTCGACACGCCGGAGCGCGCCAAGCTGCTTGCCGCGCAGATGAGCGTCGAGGAAATGGCCGATTACATCAAGGTGGACAGCCTGGCCTTTCTGTCGATCAACGGCCTTTACAAGGCGCTTTACGAAGACATGCGCGACGACAGCCGGCCGCAATATTGCGATGCCTGCTTCACCGGCGATTATCCGACGCATCTGACCGATCAGGAAGATGTGGCGCCCGCCGATCAGCTTTCCCTGCTGGCAGAGCGCGTGATCTGATGACCAATGAACTTGCCGGCCGTCTGGCCGTGGTCACCGGCGCAAGCCGCGGCATTGGCGCCGCCACTGCAGTCGCCCTTGCCGCGCGTGGTGCCCATGTCATCCTCACCGCGCGCACCGCGGGCGGACTTGAGGAGGTGGAGGAGAAAATCCACCGATCCGGCGGCAGCGCCACCATCGCCCCGCTCGACCTGCTTGATGAAGACAGCATCGCCCGTCTTGCGCAGGCGGTGGCATCGCGCTGGCAAAGGCTGGACATCCTTGTCCTCAATGCCGCCATGCTTGGCACGCTGACCCCGGTGCCGCATATCGACGGCAAGGAGTTCGACCGGCTGATCGCGCTGAACGTCATTGCCAATCAGCGGCTGATCGCGGCTTTTGATCCGCTGCTGCGTCAGGGTGTTTCCCCCAGGCTGATCGCGCTGACATCCAGTGTCGCGGCAAAGCCCCGCGCCTATTGGGGCGCCTATGGCGCATCCAAGGCCGCGCTTGAAACGCTGGTCCTCAGCTATGCCGATGAGCTGCGCAACATCTCCGAGTTGCGGGCGGCGATTGTCGATCCGGGTGCGACGGCCACGCAGATGCGCGCCCGCGCCTTTCCGGGCGAAGATCCGGCAACGCTGAAAACCGCCGATGTGGTTGGGCAGGCCATTGCGGTACTGGCCGGGCAGGCGTTCGAAACCGGACATCGGCTGCGCGTCGAAGCACAGGCCTGACACCATGTGCACCACCGCTCGTCGATGCGGGCGGTGATGTCCACAAGCTTGCCGTCAATAGCCGCTGTGCAGGCGGATCAGGCGGCCTGGCCCATTTTGCGCATCTTGCTGAGCTTCTTCAGCAGCATGTCACGCTTCAGCTTCGACAGATGATCGATGAACAATATACCGTTCAGATGATCCATTTCATGCTGCAGGCAGGTGGCCAGCAAGCCGTCGATTTCCTCGTCATGCGCATTGCCGTGATAATCGAGCCAGCGCGCCCGGATCGACGCGGGGCGCTCGACATCGGCATAGATTTCAGGCACCGACAGACAGCCTTCGTTATAGACCGAAAGATCGTCTCCCTCCCCGACGATTTCGGGATTGACGAAGAATTGCGGGTTGCGAACGCGCTGGCCGTCCTCATCCTCTTCCTGCAGATCGATGACGAGCACGCGCTTGGGCACGCCCACCTGTATCGCTGCAAGTCCGATCCCCGGGGCGGCATACATGGTTTCCAGCATGTCATCCATCAGGGTGCGCAACGCATCATCCACCGCCTCGACAGACTTGGAGATTTCGCGCAGGCGCGGATCGGGAGTTTCGATGATTTCCATTATGGCCATGCGCTCCAGCTAGGATCGCACCGGCCTGTGGTCAAGATGGTGATTCGCCGAAAATCTCAGGAAACGGGCCGCCGCGCCCTCAGCGCCTGTGCCAATGTGCCTTCATCCAGATAGTCCAGTTCGCCGCCCACGGGCAGGCCATGCGCCAGCTGCGTCAGCCGTATCGGAAATTGCTCAAGCCGCTCCGCGACATAATGGGCGGTGGTCTGCCCCTCCAGCGTGGCGTTCATCGCCAGCACCACTTCATCGAAGCCGCCGTGCGCCACCCGACCGATCAACGCCTCCACCGAAAGATCTTCCGGCCGAACGCCATCCAGCGCCGAAAGCCTGCCGCCAAGCACATGGAAGCGGCCGGGAAACAGCCTGGACCGATCCAGCGCCCAAAGATCGGCAACCTCCTCCACCACGCACAACAGCCGGGCGTCACGACGGTGATCGCTGCATATGGTGCAGGGATCGACAGTGTCGATATTGCCGCAGGTCGAACAGGTGGCCAGTGCCTTGTCCACCCGCTCCAGTGCATGCAGCAACGGGGTCAGCGTCGTCTCCCGCCGCTTGAGCATATGCAGCACCGCGCGGCGTGCCGAACGCGGGCCAAAACCGGGCAGCCTCGACAGGGCCTGGGTCAGCGCATCGATTTCAGTTGAAGCCATGATCCCTTCGATATGGGCTTGCACCATCCTTTGCCAAGCGTTTACGCGATGAACATGCGAATAGCCTTTATGGGAACCCCCGATTTCGCGGTGCCGGCGCTCGATGCGCTGGCAGCGGCGGGGCATGATATCGTCGCCGTCTACAGCCAGCCGCCACGCCCGGCCGGTCGCGGCAAGGCCCCCCGCCGCGGCGCGGTGCATCGGCGTGCCGATGCGCTGGGCCTGCCGGTGAAAACACCATTGAGCCTGAAGGGCAGTTCCGAACAGGCTGATTTCGCTTCGCTTTGCATCGACGTGGCGGTGGTCGCCGCCTATGGCCTTATCCTGCCGCAGCCGGTGCTCGATGCGCCGCGCCATGGCTGTATCAACATCCATGCCTCGCTTCTTCCCCGCTGGCGCGGCGCCGCGCCGGTGCAGCGCGCCATGCTGGCCGGTGATGCGCGCACGGGCATCACCATCATGCAGATGGACAGCGGCCTTGATACCGGCGCCATGCTCGCCGTGGAAGAAATTGAAATCGACCATAAAAATGCCGGGCAATTGACTGAAGAACTGGCGTTTCTTGGTGGAAGAATGATTGTCGACGTACTCGCCGCGGTTGATCGACTGACACCCGTGCCACAGCCCGGCGACGGTGTCACCTATGCCGCAAAGATCGCAAAAGCCGAGGCGCGTCTCGATTTCAGCCAGAGTGCCGAACAGGTCGAACGGGCCATACGCGCCTTCAATCCCATGCCCGGTGGCTATTGCGAGATTGCAGGCGAACGACTGAAGATCCTTGCCGCGGATATCGTCGAAGGCGCAGGCATACCGGGCATGATCATCGATGATCGGCTGACCATTGCCTGCGGGGCCGGTGCGCTTCGGCCATTGGTCGTGCAACGGCCGGGCAAGGCGGCAATGGCGCGTGAATCGTTGCTCCGCGGCTGGCCAGTCCCGGCCGGAACCAAGGCCGAATGACGCGCTTTCGCTTCACCATCGAATATGACGGCAGGCCGTTCATGGGCTGGCAGCGGCAATCTCATGGCCCGTCGGTGCAGGAGGCGCTGGAGCAGGCAATAGCAGCGATCACCGGCGAAGCAGTGGCGGTTCATGCATCAGGCCGGACCGATGCCGGCGTCCATGCGCGCGGGCAGGTCGGTCATGTCGATCTCGACTATCCCATCACCCCATTCCGGTTGATGGAAGCGATCAACGCGCGCGTCCGCCCTGCCCCCATCGCCATTCTGGAATGCGCCGAAGTGAACGGCGACTGGCACGCCCGGTTCGACTGTATCGGCAGGGCCTATGAATATCGGATCATCAACCGCCGGGCGCCGCTGACTTTTGAAAGCGGGCTGGCCTGGCGGGTGCCAATGATGCTGGATGCACAGGCAATGCACGCTGCGGCACAGCGGCTTGTCGGGCTGCATGATTTCACCACCTTCCGTTCTGTCCATTGTCAGGCGAAAAGCCCGATCAAGACGCTCGACCGGCTCGATGTGGCACGCAACGGCGATATGATCGTGATCAGGACGCAGGCACGTTCCTTCCTTCACCATCAGGTCCGCTCGATGGTAGGCTGCCTTGCAATGGTGGGGCGCGGCCAATGGGATACCGATGATCTCTCCCGCGCTCTTGAGGCGCGGGACCGATCCGCCCTTGGGCTGAATGCGCCGCCCGACGGGCTTTATTTCATGGAAGCGCGCTATCCGTCCTGATCGCCTACCAGTATTTCAAGCGCCGGACCCTGCCCCAGAAATGCCGAAGGGCTGGCCGTGGCTCCATAGGCGCCAGCCAGAAACACGGCAATCAGATCACCCGGTTGCGATATGGGCAGTGCGATCTGGTCACCCAGCCTGTCCAGCGGGGTGCAGAGGCAACCCACCACATTGGCTGTCTCACCTGCCAATTGGGTAAAACGGCTGGCGTTTGCGATGGGGTAATTACGCCGCACCACCTGGCCGAAATTGCCGCTGGCTGCCAGCTGGTGATGCATACCGCCATCGCAGATCAGGAAGGTTTGGCCGCCGCTGGTCTTCCGGTCTACGATACGGGTGAGATAGACGCCGGCTTCCCCCACCAGCCAGCGGCCGAGTTCCAATGCAAAGCGGCTGTCCGCCAATATGCTGTCGCGCGATGCAAGCGCCTGCCCCAGTGCCTCACCGATGGGCCGGATGTCCAGCACCTTGTCATTGGCGAAATAGGCGATACCGAAGCCGCCGCCCAGATTGACCAGCGGCGGCGCCATGCCCCCCGCTTCGCCAAGACGCGCGGCAAGCGCCAGCGATTTTGCCTGTGCTTCGATCAATGCCTCCGCATCGAGGTTCTGCGACCCGGCAAAAATGTGAAAGCCCTGGAAAAGCGCACCCGCACCGGCGATGTCGTGCATCAACGGCGGCACCTGATCCACATCGACACCAAAGGGCTTGGCACCGCCCCCCATCCGCATTCCCGATGCCTTGAGTTCGAAGTCCGGATTGATGCGAATGGCAACGCGCGGCGTGCGGCCGGTGCTGTCGGCAATGGCACGGATGCGGGCAAATTCCCCGACGGATTCGACGTTCAGCGTGATGCCGGCATCCAGTGCTGCGCGCAATTCCTCATCCCGTTTGCCCGGCCCGGCGAAGGAGATGATCGCCGGACGCACGCCCGCGGCAAGTGCGGCTTCCAATTCCCCGCCCGATGCCACGTCCATGCCATCGACATGACGAGCCATGACGCGGACCAATGGGCCATAGGGGTTGGCCTTGATCGCATAATGCAGACCGACATCCAACGGCATTGCCGCGCGGAATTGCCCGATGCGGCGACGCACCTGCCCCAGATCATAAACGAACAGCGGCGTATCCCCGGCCTCACCGACAAGGTCGCTCACCGTTCGCCCGCCGATCGCCAGTTCGCCATGGATTGCGCCAAAGCCCGACGGGATCGGCCCCATGGGCTTGCTGTCCAATGCCATGGTCATTTCACCAGTTCCGCCTTCATTGCCGCGCGGTCAAGCTTGCCATTGGGGTTTCGCGGCAATGCGCTACGCCAGAGGATGATCCTGGGCTGCATGAAATTGGGCAGTTCGCTACGCAGATAGCGCTGCAAAAGCCCCTCCGCATCTTCGGCCGAAGTGGTGGGCGATTTGGTTGCAACCAGTGCAATCGCCTGCCCAAGCGCATCATCGGCTATGGCAAATGCGGCACATTCGCCCACTGCGCCGCTTGCCAGTGCCGCCTCCTCAATCTCCGAAGGGCTGACGCGATAGCCGGCAGTCTTGATCATTTCATCCGCCCGGCCGACGAAAGACAGCAGCCCATCGCCATCACGCACGACAATATCGCCCGACCACACCGCCGTGCCGCCACGGCTGGACCAGGACGGCGCAGGACGGAAGCGGGCTGCCGTGCGCTCTGCATCCCGCCAATAACCATGGGCGACCAGTGGGCCGCAATGGACCAGCTCGCCCGGCTCTCCATCGGCAGCGGCCGTGCCATCGCCACGCACCACCAGCACTTCGGCATGGGGAATGGCGCGGCCAACCGATTCCGGCCTTTGCGCCGCCAGACGCGGGTCGAGGCTGGTCGAACGGAACGCCTCGGTCAAACCGTACATCAGATGAAGATCGGCATTGGGAAACAGCGCCCGCAGCCGCCCGTTGAGCGCCACCGGCATTGCACCGCCGGAATTGGTGACGACCCTCATCCGCTGCCGCGCCTCATCCGGCCATGCAGCGTCGGCAAGCTGATTCCACAAGGGAGGAACACCGGCCAGAACATTGATTTCATGTTCTACTGCTGCACGGAGCACGCCCTTTGCCAGCAGATAATCATGCAATATCACCGTGCCACCTGCGTAAAACATCGACAGCATCTGATTCAGCCCATAGTCGAAACTGAACGGCAGCACCGCCAGCACATGATCATCGACTCTCAGCCCAAGGTAGGAAGCAACAGCCTGCGCGCCCAGCCATAGATTGCGGTGACTGACCATTACCCCCTTGGGCCGTCCCGTCGAACCCGAGGTATAGAGCAACGCTGCCAGATCATCGGCAGCCACTGAAACCGGCACCAGAGACGCATCGACCTTGAACAGACTTTCCCAGTCTTTCTCAATGGCTAGGAGGCGAACATCAATTCTTCCCTGAATTGAGGAAATCCGGCTGTCTGGCATCAGCAGCAACGCAGCGCCGCTGTCTGCGACGATATGGGCGACCTGCGCGGGTTTGAGCAGCGGATTGACCGGCACGTGGATCAACCCTGCCCTTGCGCAGGCGAAGGGCAGAATGGCACTGATCAGCGTCTTGCCCATCCAGCTTGCAACACGGTTTCCGGGCACCAGTCCGATGGCATGGAACTGGGCAGCCAGCGCAGTGGCCATGGCATCGAGATCGCCATAGCTGAAGCAACCTTCCACCCCGACCAGCGCAATAGCCTCAGCCGGCGGACGTGTCAGCAGTCGGTCGATGGGCAATGCACAGGCTGAGGCCATAGTCATGATAGCGCCGTCTCAAGCTGCATCGCAGCATAAGCCGGCTTGCCCCCAGGCGCCTCCTCAGCTAATCGCGCCGCCAAAGAACAGTGGGAGTGTGACGTGCAGCGCAATGAAACAACCGAGGCGACATTGCGCGCCGTTCTGGTGGATGTGCTGGGGTTGCCGGCCATGCAGGTCGCGGAGATGACACCGGAAACACCGCTGTTCGGTGCCCTGCCTGAAATGGATTCCATGGCTGTCGCCACATTGCTGACCGCTTTTGAGGACCGGCTGGGCATTGTGATCGACGACGACGATATTGAAATCGAAACGTTCGAGCATTTTGGAACATTGCTCCAGCTGCTCGAACAAAAGGTCATCGGGTGATCGATCGCCAAGCCAAGGCTCAGGCCGCGGCTTCCTCGATCTGTCCCTCGAACTCCTGCGCTTCAAGGAAGCGCTGCGCATCGAGGGCAGCCATGCAGCCAGTGCCGGCAGCCGTCACCGCCTGGCGATAGATTTTATCCTGAACGTCACCACAGGCGAAGACGCCTGGAATATTGGTGCGGGTGGAGCCGGTCTCGACCTTCAGATAGCCTTCATCATCAAGGCCCAGCTTGCCTTTGAACAGCGCGGTTGCCGGTGAATGGCCGATGGCGACAAAGGCGCCGTCGCAGGCGAAATCTGAAACCTCGCCAGTACGGGTGTTGCGCAGCTTCAGTCCGGTCAAACCCGCCGGATCGCCTTCGCCCACAAATTCCTCAACCACATTGTCCCAGATCACGCTGATCTTGGGATTCGCAAACAGGCGTTCCTGAAGGATCCGTTCGGCCCGCAGGCTGTCGCGGCGATGAATCAGCGTCACATCATGGCTGTGGTTGGTGAGATAGATCGCCTCTTCGACAGCGGTATTGCCGCCGCCGATCACTGCCACCTTCTTGCCGCGGAAGAAGAAACCATCGCAGGTGGCGCAGGCGGAAACACCCGCACCGCGCAGCTTCTGCTCGCTTTCCAGCCCCAGCCAACGCGCCGAGGCGCCGGTGGCGATCACCAGCGTGTCACAGACATAGACGGTGCCGCCATCACCGGTCAGGCGGAACGGACGCTGCGACAGGTCAACGTCGACGATGACGTCGTACATCATCTGCGCGCCGACATGTTCGGCCTGCTTCTGCATCTGCTCCATCAGCCAGGGACCCTGGATGACGTCGGCAAAACCCGGATAATTCTCCACATCGGTGGTGATCATCAGCTGCCCGCCCGGCTCCATCCCCTGCACCACGATCGGAGAGAGCCCTGCCCGCGCGCCATAAATGGCGGCGCTGAGGCCGGCAGGCCCGGAACCGAGGATCAACATGCGGGTGGAATGGGTGGCAGTCATCTGAAAATACTCCGGCTTGCCCTCCAAAATAGGTGAGCAGGCGATGTTTTGCCAGATGGGGCGCGGCCATCATGAACCATGATGCCTGCCGCCCCATCAATGCACAAATGCGTCAGGCAGCCGCCTTGCCGACTTCCGCCACGATCTTGCGCGCGGCATCGCCCAGATCATTTGCAGCGACGATGGGCAGGTCACTGCCGGCAAGGATTTCCTTGCCTTCCGCGACATTGGTGCCTTCAAGCCGCACCACCAGCGGCACCGACAGGCTGACTTCCTTTGCCGCGGCAATAATACCCTCGGCAATGATGTCGCAGCGCATGATCCCACCGAAGATGTTGACGAGAATGCCCTTAACCGCCGGATCGCTGAGGATGATCTTGAATGCCGCGGTCACCTTCTCCTTCGATGCGCCGCCGCCGACGTCGAGGAAATTGGCAGGGAAAGCGCCATTCAGCTTGATGATGTCCATCGTCGCCATGGCAAGGCCGGCACCATTGACCATGCAGCCGATATTGCCGTCGAGCTTGATATAGGCGAGGTCATATTTCGATGCCTCGATCTCCATCGGGTCCTCCTCGGTCTCGTCGCGCAGCGCGACGACATCCGGGTGGCGATAGAGCGCGTTGGAATCGAAGCTGACCTTGGCGTCGAGAACCAGCAGCTTGCCATCGGTGGTTTCGATCAGCGGGTTGATTTCCAGCATCGACATGTCAAGCGTCACAAAGGCCTGATACAGCTTGGCCGCCACATCCTGTGCCTGCTTGTTGAGATCGCCCGTCAGCTTCAGCGCAAAGGCCACCGCACGGCCATGATGCGCCTGGAAACCCTCTGCCGGATCGATGGTGATCGTCTGAATCTTTTCAGGCGTGGAATGCGCCACTTCCTCGATGTCCATGCCGCCTTCGGTGGAAACGACCATGGCGATACGGCCGGTTGCCCGGTCCACCAGCATCGACAGATAATATTCGCGGGCGATGTCGGCGCCATCGGTGATGTAGAGGCGGTTGACCTGCTTGCCGGCGGGGCCGGTCTGCACTGTCACCAGCGTTTCGCCAAGCATTTCGGTCGCGTTCTTGCGAACCTCTTCGATCGACTTGGAAAGCCGCACACCGCCCTTTGCCTCGGGCGAGGCGCCAATGAACTTGCCCTTGCCGCGGCCGCCGGCATGGATCTGCGCCTTCACGACATATAGCGGCCCGGGCAGTTTGCCGGCGGCGTCGGCAGCTTCATCCGCCGAAAAGGCGGCATAGCCTGCGGGCACCGGAACACCGAACTTGGCCAACAGCTCCTTGGCCTGATACTCGTGAATGTTCATGCGCTCAATCTCCTGGACGACAGCCATGAGGCGGAACCGGATGCCCGCCAGACATGGGGATGCGATTGCCATCCCGCGCCGCCGCTGAAAAGCCTCCTTTTCACCTTTTTTGCAAAAGGCGGTTGGCGCATCATCCCTTGGGCGGCCTGATAAGCGCGACCAGCAGCACCGCCGCCGCGCCCATTGCGATACCGCCCAGCGCCGGTCGGCCGCTGTTTCCCAGATAGTGACCGATGATGCAGGCGGCGCCAGCCAGAATATAGACATAGGTCGGCTCCTGGTGCCGATCCCCCCGCTTCTTTTCAAGAAAGAGTGCAATGAGCCCGCCGGCGATGACGACCGCCATCCAGTCATAGATTGTATTCACTCTCCCTCCCCAGGGCTGATCGTCATCGATGACGGGCCATGGCGGAAATATGGACCGCGGATCAAGAGGGTTGCAATCCGCTGCGCAGATCAGCCATTTTCGCGACCGCCCCAAGCCGATATGTAGCCTGCCTGCAGGAGCCTGCAAGCCACCTGCAGCTATGTCTAAACCGATCACCGTATCCGACAGGACTGCCCACTATGTTGTTTCGTGTGATGATCGTCGACGACAGCGCCACCAACCGGCTTCTGCTCGACGCGATGGTCAAACGCCTCGATCAGGTGGAAACCTATTTGTTCGCCTCTGCCAGTGAAGCGATGGACTGGGCAGTGGTCAATGAGCCGGATCTGGTGTTCGTCGACTTCCTGATGCCGGGCATGGATGGCGTGGAGTTCATCCACCGGCTGCGCCAGATGCCGCATTGCGAGGCAGTTCCGATCGTCATGGTCACTGGCTTTGAGGACAAGCGCACGCTTTATCGGGCACTGGAAGCTGGCGCGACGGACTTTCTCAACAAGCCGCCGGACGAGGTGGAGTTTCTCGCCCGCACGCGCAACATGCTGAAAATACGGGGCAGCAGGCGTGAACTGATCCGGCTGGCGACGATCGATGATCTGACAGGCCTGTTCAACCGCCGCTATTTCATGCGCCGGCTGGCAGAGGAAATCAGCCATGCCCATGCTGATTATCAGCTGCTGTCGCTGGTTGCGCTGGATGTCGATCATTTCAAGCGGATCAACGATCGCCAAGGCCATGCCACGGGCGACAGGGCGCTTGAACGTCTGGGCGAGATATGCCGCTTCACCATGCGCAGCAGCGACATCATCGGTCGCATCGGTGGGGAAGAGCTGGCCGTCATCATGCCCCTTGCCAGCAGGGTCGAGGCGGCAATCTGCTGCGAACGACTGCGCACCACCATAGAAGAATGCGTCATCACAAATGATGATGGCGAACGCGTACCGATGACGGTGAGCGTGGGCCTGACCGAAATCTGGACAGGCGATGATGCGCGCAAGCTTCTGTCGCGGGCCGATCAGGCGCTTTATGCAGCCAAGCGTGCCGGTCGCAACAGGGTGATGGTCTTCAGGGAAAATGGCACGATAGAAGCACTGGCTGACAACCAGCACTGGCTGTCCTACCGGCGGCAGCTGAAACAGGCGCTTGGCTGATAGTGGCGACCGACGCCGGTGACATGATTCATCGGCTCTGCGTCAAAGCCGATAATGCTCCTAAAAAGCATCAATCACCAAGTTTGAAGCGCAGCCTGCATATTTGGACTGTCGATCATCGTGTTTGCGCGAAATATGTTCGGCTGAGCAAAATATGTTCGGCTAAACTGGCGCTGTTGAATCAACGCGTCATCACATGAATCTTGTCGTCAAAGGCGACAGTCGGATCATCAATCCCAAAGCAACGAATATATATCTGGGATATGGAAAGCGTGGTGGGCGCGGCAAGGATTGAACTTGCGACCCCTGCGGTGTGAACACAGTGCTCTACCACTGAGCTACGCGCCCACGCTTTATACCGGCTGACCGGCGAGAAGCCCTGTAGGCGCTGCTCGCCGGCCTGTCCAGTGATTCTGTTGCCGATTATGCGAATTGCAAATTCGGCAGGAAAATCAATTAACAGCGTCTTTCAGGCCCTTACCGGCCTTGAACTTCGGCTGCACGCTTTCCTTGATCGTCATCGGCTCGCCGGTGCGCGGGTTGCGACCGGTGGAAGCCGCACGCTTGGCGACCGCAAAGGTGCCAAAGCCAACGAGACGAACTTCGTCTCCCTTCTTCAATGCACCGGTGATGGTGTCGAAGACAGCTTCGACGGCCTTGCCGGCGTCGTTACGGTTCAGACCCGTCGCTTCGGCGACAGAGCCGATCAACTCCTGCTTGTTCATGCCCTTTGGAACCCCCAAGCTAAAACATCCTCGCGAATCCCGGAAGAGGACCGCCGGGGCGCATCTAAGAACGAGGCTTGGCCGCGTGTCAAAAGGAAAGCGGCCAAAACCCCCGTTTTTGGTGATGTCAGGATCAGTGACGCAGCCCTGCATCGCCTCCGATCGCCTGCGCGGGGCTTGGCTGGGTGGCCAATTCATCCGCTTCGGTCCATTCGATCGGCTGCAACGGCCCGGCAAGCGCACGCTCCAGCACTTCATCGACATGGCTGACCGGAACGATTTCCAGCCCTTCCAGCACATTGGCCGGAATATCGGCCAGATCCTTCTGGTTTTCGGCAGGAATGAGGACGGTCCTGATACCGCCGCGCAATGCGGCAAGCAGCTTTTCCTTCAGCCCGCCAATCGCCAGAACCCGACCACGAAGCGTAACCTCGCCGGTCATCGCCACATCCTTGCGCACGGCATTACCGGTCAATGTGGAGATGATTGATGTCACCATGGCAACACCGGCGGACGGCCCATCCTTGGGCGTCGCACCTTCCGGCAAATGGATATGCACGTCCTTGCGGGCGAACAAACTGGGCTTCACGCCATAGGCCGGTGCCCGTGCCTTGACGAAACTGAAGGCGGCCTGGATCGATTCCTGCATCACATCGCCCAGCTTGCCGGTGGCCCTGATCTGCCCCTTGCCAGGCACCGTCACGGCTTCGACGGTCAGCAATTCGCCGCCCACCTCGGTCCATGCGAGGCCAGTGGTGGCGCCGATCTGGTCTTCCGCCTCGCTCACGCCAAAGCTGAACTTGCGCACCCCGGCATAATCGGAAAGATTTTCCGGCGTCACTTCCACCTTTGTCGCCTTGCCTTCGACGATCGAGCGCAGCGCCTTGCGCGCCAGCCGTGCGATTTCGCGCTCCAGCGTGCGCACGCCCGCCTCACGCGTGTAATAGCGGATGAGGTCGCGCAGGCCGGCTTCGGTCAGCACGAATTCGCCGTCCTTCAGGCCGTGCGCCTCGATCTGCTTCTGGATCAGATGGTGCTTGGCGATCTCCACCTTCTCATCCTCGGTGTAGCCGGAGAGGCGGATGATCTCCATCCGGTCCAGCAACGGCTGAGGCATGTTGAGCGAATTGGCGGTGGTGACGAACATCACGTCCGACAGGTCGTAATCGACCTCCAGATAATGATCGTTGAACCGTGCATTCTGTTCCGGGTCCAGCACTTCCAGAAGCGCCGATGACGGATCACCCCGGAAATCCTGACCCAGCTTGTCGATTTCGTCGAGCAGGAACAACGGGTTGGAAGTGCCTGCCTTGCGCAGATTCTGCACGACCTTGCCCGGCATTGATCCGATATAGGTGCGCCTGTGACCCCGGATCTCGGCTTCGTCGCGCACGCCGCCAAGCGAATGGCGGATGAATTCGCGCCCCGTCGCCCGTGCGATCGAGCGGCCAAGCGAGGTCTTGCCGACGCCCGGCGGCCCGACGAGGCAAAGGATCGGCCCCTTCAGCTTGTTGGTGCGCGCCTGCACCGCCAGATATTCGACGATCCGGTCCTTCACCTTCTCCAGCCCGTAATGATCCTCGTCGAGGATGGACTGAGCGGCGATGATGTCCTTCTTCACCTTGGACTTGCGGCCCCATGGCAGGCCAAGCAGCACGTCAAGATAATTGCGGCTCACCGTCGCTTCGGCCGACATCGGCGCCATTGCCTTGAGCTTGCGGATCTCGGCCTGCGCCTTTTCGCGCGCTTCCTTGGAAAGCTTGGTCTTGCGGACTTTTTCTTCCAGTTCGGCGATTTCGTCGCGGCCATCCTCGCCTTCGCCAAGCTCCTTCTGAATGGCCTTCATCTGCTCATTCAGATAATATTCGCGCTGCGTCTTCTCCATCTGACGCTTTACGCGGCTGCGGATCTTGCGCTCCACCTGGAGCACGCCCATCTCGCCCTCCATGAAGGCGAAGGCCATCTCCAGCCGCTGAAGCGGATCGGTGGTGGACAGCAGCGTCTGCTTGTCGGCGACCTTGAGGTTCAGATTGGCGGCAACCGCATCGGCAAGCCGGCTCGGCTCCTCGATCTGGCTCACCTGCGTCAATATATCAGGCGCGATCTTCTTGTTCAGCCGGACATATTGTTCGAACTGTTCATTGATGGAGCGCATCAGCGCCTGCGCTTCGGTGCCGGCGGTCTGCGGCTCGTCGATGCGCACAATATCGGCTTTCAGATAGCCGCCGGCGGCATCGAGCGATTCGATCTGTGCGCGCTCGCGCCCTTCGACCAGCACCTTCACCGTACCGTCAGGCAGTTTCAGCAGCTGCAGCACGGTGGCAATGGTGCCGATGTCGTAAAGATCCTCGCGGCCGGGATCTTCATTCGCCGGATCCAGCTGGGCGACAAGGAAAATGGCCTTGTCTGCCGCCATCGCCGCTTCAAGCGCCGCCACGGATTTTTCGCGCCCCACGAACAGCGGTACGATCATCTGCGGGAAGACGACGATATCCCGCAGGGGCAGAAGAACATGCGTTTCGGTCATTCCAACTCCGCTCGGCCGGAAAAGCCACTACCGGATGCAGTGGCGGATTCCGGATCACTCCCACGCTATATGGGATTGCCGTCCTGATCCATCAATCATCGAGGAAGAAAAGAGGGCGCAATGCAGAAGAAACCGCCCTGCCTCCGACCGTACAGCCCTGTCCCCGATCGTACGGCCCGGCCCGAACCGGCATCAGGCGCCGACCGCACGGTGCCGCTGGCGCGCCATCAGCGCATGGACCAGCCCCAGCAACACCATCGCGATTGCCGGTATCCACAACAGGCGCCCGCCAATGGCTATATATCCCCTTGCGCCAAGCGTCGCACCGACGACCAGCGACAGCCAGAGCGCCGCATAGGGAAGAACGGCGGAACGGCTGCCACCATGGGCGGAGGCGGCGATATGCTCGCCGATCTTCACCAATGCCCCGGTCATGTAGGTGACGCCGAAACGTACGCCGGCACCGCCTTTGAAAATGGTGTTGGCCATGCCCATCGCCAGAACCATCGGCACCGTCGCCCCTGCGGCAAGGCCATATTGGTGGCAGGCGGCGGCAAGGCCCAGCAATATGCCATCCAGCACCAGCAACGCCTGCCTGCGATGGCGCGGCAGATGAACGCCGACCAGATTGCCGAAGGTCACGCCGCCGACGAAGGTGGCGACCAGCCCCAGGGCAAGCCCTGCCTCCCGCCACATCGCACTGCCCAGCCCCAGACCGAGGCGTGTGGAGTTGCCGCTCATGAAGGATACGAAAAAGCCGCCCAGTTGCAGAAAACCTGTTGCATCCACGCAGCCAGCGATCAGTGCAATCATGAGGACGGAGGCGAAATCCTGACGATCAAGCTGGTTCATGCCCCCGTCATAGGCAAAGCCGGGCGCATGATGAAGCCCGAATGCGACAAATGCCGTTTTCCCCGCCTTCGGGCAGGATGCCGCAACCTGGAATGCCGCACGACGATGCCATCGCGGCTTTTCTATTGAATTGAAGCGGCTATGCTCCCGGTGATGGAACAACAGGCTCTTGTCATTGCATTGATCGGCGTGCTGGGCATCGGTGCCCAATGGATCGCCTGGCGCACAGGCTGGCCGGCAATTGCGCTGATGCTGGTTGCCGGCGTGCTTGCCGGGCCGGTGTTGGGGCTGATCGATCCCGAACATATATTCGGCGATCTGCTGGAGCCGATGATCTCCATCGCCGTCGCCCTCATCCTGTTCGAAGGCGGGCTCAGCCTCAATTTTCGGGAATTGCGACAGACCGAAGGGGCTGTCACCCGGCTTGTCCTGCTCGGCGTGCCGATTGCATGGGTGCTTGGCGCCATTGCCTGCTATTATGTTGCCGGGCTGGTATGGCCGGTAGCGATATTGTTCTCCGGCATATTGGTGGTGACCGGCCCAACGGTGGTGATACCGCTGCTGCGCCAGAGCAATGTCGCCGCCCGTCCGCGCGCGATTCTGAAATGGGAAGCGATCGTCAACGATCCCTATGGCGCACTGTGTGCAGTCATCACCTATGAATATCTACGTCGATCGCAGGAAGGCGGCACGCTGCTGGCGGTGGCCGTGTCGCTGGTCGCCGCCGCGATCGTCGCCGGGCTGATCGGCTATGCGGTGGCAAGGGCAATCGCCTGGGCCTTCCCCCGCGGCCATGTGCCTGAATATCTGAAGGCGCCCATATTGCTGGTGGCGGTGATCGGCACCTTTGTGCTGTCCAACCTCATCCAGCAGGAAACCGGGCTGCTTGCCGTCACCATCATGGGCATTGCGCTGGCCAACATGCGGCTGGACAGCCTGAGAGACATTCATCCGTTCAAGGAGAATATCGCGGTTCTGCTGATTTCGGGCGTGTTCGTCCTGCTTTCCGCCTCGCTCAACCTCGATGTGCTCAAGCAATTCGAATGGCGCTTCCTTGCGTTTCTGCTGGTGCTGCTGTTCCTCGTCCGGCCGGCAACGGTGTTGCTTGGCCTCGCCTTCAGTCGTGTGCCGTGGAACGAACGGCTGTTGATCGCATGGATCGCGCCTCGCGGCATTGTCGCTGTCGCCATTTCCGGTCTGTTCGCCCTGCGGCTCAGCCATCTTGGTTATGGCGACGGCGGAATATTGGTGACTTTGTCCTTTGCCGTGGTTGTCGCCACTATTCTTGCCCATGGCTTCACCATCAGGCTGGCGGCCCGTTGGCTGGACGTCACCGGCGCCAGCGAACAGGGACTGTTGATCGTCGGCAGCACGAGCTGGAGCCTGTCGCTTGCCGAGCAGCTTCATCAGCTGGGAATACCTGTGGTGGTGAGCGACACCAGCTGGCAGCGGCTGGCCCCTGCCCGCCATGCCGGCATTCCCACCTATCATGGCGAGATATTGGCCGAATCCACCGATGAGCGGCTGGATTTCAGCCAGTTTCAGGTGCTTGCCGCCACATCGGACAATGAAGCCTATAATGCGCTGGTGTGCAGCGAGTTCGCGCCGGATCTGGGCCGCGACTCCGTCTATCAGCTTGGCGATGCAAGCGACGATCATCGCAGCCTGCCAACGGCATTGCGCGGGCGTGCGCTGTTCACATCCGGCCTTGGCGTGGAGGAGATACTGGAGCGGGAACGCGCCGGCTGGACGTTCCGCAAGACACGGATAAGCGAGCATTTCGGTTTCGAAACTGCAAAGGCATCGCTGCCGGGTGAGGCCGACATGCTGTTGCTGGTGCGCAAGGACGGCGTTTTGCGCTTCTTCACCCATGCGTCTCGTCCGACGCCGCAGCCGGGCGACACCATTATTTCCTATTGCCCCGGCACCACCAACGAACAAATGGACGCCTCTCAGTCACGCAAGCGAAAGGCTGCCGTCAAAGGAGAGACAGAATGACAGCAAGGGCGATTACACCGGCAATCGTCATCGCGTTGCTTGGCAGCCTGTGTGGCGCTTGCGAAAGGCAGGGCGACGAACAGGCGGATAATCATCTGGCGGCGCAGGACAATGCCGTGATCGCCAGCAATGAAGCCGATGCGGCATCAAATGAAGATATTCCTGCGCAAAAGTCGATCATCCGGCCTGCGGTCACTGCCGCACTTGAGGAGGAGCAGGCACCGCCCCCGCTGGAGCCGATCAATGCCGAAGTGCGATTTGCCGATCGCACCATGAAGCTGGACGAGGAAGCGAAGGCAGCCCTCGACAAGCTGATCGCCACGCCCGCCATGCAGGCCGGTGGCCCCGTCATCCTGCGCGGGCACAGCGATTCACGGGGATCGGATAGCGATAATCTGGTGGCGTCCCGTCATCGGGCCGAAACCGTCCGCCGTTATCTGAAGGACAAGGGCATAAAAGCCGAACGGATGATCGTCATCGCGCTTGGTGAAACCCGGCCGGTCGCGCCAAATGCCAGGCTGGACGGCAGCGACGACCCGGAAGGGCGCGCCCGCAATCGCCGTGTCGAAATAGAGATCGACATTCCTGTCAACACGCAGGAGCCGCAGCAGGAACAGCACTGACGCGGCCGGCAACAATCAGTCGTGCATAAAGGAAAGGCGCGGCCATCCCGGGACGGCCACGCCAGTAAGGGCAGGCACATGCCCGCCCTTCCATGGAATAATATCAGATCTTTGCCTTCAGCGTGATGCCATAGGTGCGCGGGGCACGAATATTGGCATAGAACAGCGTCGGGTCACCGCCGGCAGCCACCCCACGCGAGAAGGGATAGCGGCCGCCGCCAGTATAAATGGCTTCCTTGGTCAGGTTCTTGCCCCAGATGGAGAAGGACCAGCCGGCTTCCGTTTCCAAGGTGACATCGGCATTGAGCGTGAAATAACCATCGTCACGCCCGGATTCGATGAAGTCGGGCGACAGATACTGGCTTGACGAGAATTGCCCGTCGACACCAGCCACCACCCGGGAACCGTTGCCGAACTCGAAGCTGTGCTGATAACCGACCGAACCCGTCCATTTCGGTGCGCGCACCAGTGTCTTACCGGAACAATCGACGGTCTGTGTCGAGTCATAGGCAAGCGCCGGCACGAAATCATTCGCCGTATAGGGAACAACCGGGCCCAGTTTGCAGCTTGTCGCCTCAGTCGGATAGCTGTTCAGCGTGGGCGGGACGGAGGCATTGTAGACATTATAAGTAAAAGTATCATAGCGCGAATGCAGATATTCGGCCGAGAAGCGCAAGGTGTCCGCCCGCGTCGGCTTGAAGAGGACATCGATATTCGCGCCATAAAGCGTCGCCTTGCCGGCATTCGCGGTCAGCAGGCCGGTCGTGCCTGAAGGTGTCGCGCCCAGATAGCGTTCCTGCTTGTTATCATATTTCCAGTAAAAACCTTCCACATTGATCTGGAGGGTCCGATCCAGAAACTGATTGCGCGAACCGACAGTGAATGCAGTCAGCTTTTCAGGCTCGAAGCTGTTGGCGGGATAGGGCACGCTGGGGAAAAAGCCGCCGGCCTTGTAGCCGGTCGCCACCGTTCCATAGAGCATGGACCGGGGGCCGACATCCGCCTCCACGCCCGCGCGCCAGCTGACATTGTCGAAGTTACGGCGGCCATAATTGTCGGTCGTGCCCGGCGCCGGCAGCGTCGCGACGGATAGGCCGGACTGTCGCTTTTCGTCCTTGGAATAACGGATGCCGCCCAGCACGCGGAAACTGTCCGTCAGGCTTAGTGTCGCATCGCCGAACACGGCATAGGCGCGGGTGGAAAGATCGGTATCCACCGTCCCCTGCTGAATGGGAAGGGCGCGCAGCGAGTAGAATTGCGTCTGCTGTTCATCGAAATAGAAGCCGCCGACCAGCCATTTCAGCCGTTCGGTTTCATTCCCGATACGCAGTTCATAGCTCTGCTGATCCGAAGTTTCGTCCGTCTTGAAATAAAAGCCGGGCGTATAGGTCAGATAGGATGCACGCGTGCTGCGATAGGCGGGAATGAAGGTGACCTGCGCGCCGCCCAGATCGACGTTGAGTTCGGCACTTGCCGCCCATACATGGGTGTTGTTGAAGCCGTCATCGGCAATGGGCGTGCCGCCGGGGATGAAAGCGGTTGGCGGCTGCTGCAACATGCCGTCCGAAGGCCCGGTCCATGGGTTCGACGGCACGTCCGTCAGGCTGGACCGCTTGACCACCGCTTCACCCTGGCTCTGGATCCGCAGATATTCGCCGGTCAGCAACAGCGAAACATTGTCCGCCGGGTTCCACAAGGCGGTCAGACGGTTGGCGATGCTGTCCTGATCATTATAGCCATCGGTGAGATAGCCGTCGTGGCGGGCATATTGAAAGGCGCCGCGCACGGCCAGCACATCGGTGCCGCCGCCGATTGCGCCGGTGATCTTGCGCGAATCATAATTGCCGATATCGACGCTCATCTCGCCCGAAAGGCCGGGCGTGGGCCGATGCGTGATCAGGTTGATCGCGCCGCCGGTGGCATTGCGGCCATAAAGCGTGCCCTGCGGGCCCTTCAGCACTTCGACACGATCGAGATCGAAGAAGATCGGCCCGATGCCGTTCGGGCGCGAGATATAAACACCGTTGATGCTGTAGGCGATGGCGCTTTCGGCCGCCGCGTCGGTGGCAAAGCTGCCGACACCGCGCAAATAGGTCTGCACCGTGCCGCCGCCAAGGCTGATCGTCAGACCCGGCACCACGGCGGAAAGATCAGCCGCTTCCGTCACGCCCTTTTGCGCAAGCTGTTCGCCACCGACCACGGCGATGGACAGCGATGAATCCTGCACCGATTCCGCATGGCGCGCGGCAGTGACGACAATGTCACCGATCTGGCGGCCATTGTCGTCACCCACTCCTACCCCAGCGGCCGGAGCGGATGCATCCTGCGCATGTGCGGCGGATGCGAAGGCAAGTGCTGCCGCACTTGCCGCCCAAAGCAAACGTCCCATTGAACCCCTCCCAGAAATTATGAGTGATGCGGTCTCACGCCGCCTGAAGCTTGTACGGATACTGGCCGGTCTTCAGCGTTGCTTCCGGCACCCAGGTGCCATGGAAGGTGGAACGCACCCGAACCGGCAGCTTGATGGTGGCGACAGGGCCGGCAGCAAGATTCTGCGCGTCCAGCACCACAAGGTCGCTGCGCCCCTTGGACACACGGGCGACGGGAACCAGCAGCCAGCCATCGCCTTCCGCGCTATCGGGCGTGCGCGGCACGAACTGGCATTCCTGCACCGTATCGCCGGAACCGGGTGACCAGACATCCAGTTCGCCGGTTTCGAAATCGATGCGCCCGGTGGAGCTTGATCCATCGGCGGAACGATAGGCGATCATATAGCCATGGCGATAAGGCCGGCCCTGATAACGATCGTCGGTGCGCGGCATTTCGCAGCTGACATTCAGCAGGCGGTTCTTTTCAAAGCCTTCGTCATTGCGTTCCAGGTTCATCGTCAGCCGCGTCAGGAACGGCGGCACCATTGGCGTCGTCTCGCCCTCCGGCGTGGTGAAGAAGGGGAAGCAATTGCCTTCGTACAGGCAGACGTCGAGGTGGATCTTCGATCCTTCGCGGAAGGCGTTCATCATATGGCCCGCACTGGTGGTGGGACCACGGAACCAGCGGATGTCGTCGGCGGTGCCATAACGCGGCACCAGCGCGATATGCGTCTGCTGATCGGGGTGCCACTGGTAGAAGGAGCCGCCCTGCTTCACCACGTCCATGTCGGTGATCAGCGGGAAGAAGGGGAAAACCACCCATTCATCGGTGATGGCGAAATCGTGGACGCAGGCCGCATAGGGCATTTCGAACCAGATTTCGTTGATCTTCTTGCCCGTGCTGTCGAACACATAGAAGGCGATGTCCTTCGATCCGTCGCCACGGGCCTGATAGGAAAAGGCCAGCAGTTCATTGGTGATCGGGTCGACCTTCGGGTGTGCGGTAAAGCTGGTGGAAGTGATCTGGCCGTTCATGTCGGTGCGGCCGATCGTCTCCAGCGTTTCGGGGTTCAGCTCATAGGGATGATCATCCTCCTTGAGCGCATAGAGATGGCCGGCGTGGAACATCGCCGTGGTGTTGGCGGTGCCCATATGGGTTTCGCCCGCTTCCGGATCGTTGGTATAGCGGTTGCGATAGCGGCCGAACAGGTTGCGGCGCGCCTTTTCCTGCACTTTATAGCGTTCGGTGCGTACCCAGCGGCTGCGATAATCCACCTGGCCATCATGGAAATGGAACATGTGGAACATGCCTTCGCCGTCGATGAAAATATCATCGGGGCGCTTGGACGGATATTGCCAGTCGGCGCCGTTGCGATAGAGCGCACCTTCAAGGCCTTTGGGGATTTCCCCCTGAATGATCTCAAGCCCGTTGATGGTGGACTCGGTGCGCATCGGCTCGCCCCAGCCCTTGAACAGGTCGTTTTCCGGAAAGCGAATGGGTTCCATGAGCTCTCTCCTAAAAAGTCGTTGCAGCTATGAAGCTGAGGATTTGCGGGCCAAGCGCGTCGGCAGGCGTACCGATGGCAAGAACCGGCGATAGATGGTTGTGGCCGTGCAGCCAGAGCATGTGCGGATAGGCGCCCTTGACCTCGCCCCATGCGCCGACCAGCACCGCTGCCTGCTTCTGGAAATCGGCAATGTCGAATTCGGACACCGACATCAGCAGCGGTATGTCGCTGGCGATCAGCCCGTCCTGCGTGGAAGCGGCGGGATAGGCCGTTTCGTCCTCGCCATAATAGGCGCGGTGGAAGGGATTGGCATCCGCCGCCGCGACATCATAGATGCACGAGATCATCAATGCACCGGCGATGCCACCGCCTTCCGCCGCGTGGAACTGACGATGCGCGACATAGCTTGCGACATGCACCGCACCCGCCGATTGCCCCATGATATAAATGCGGTTCGGATTGCCGCCATATCGGGCGATGTGCGACCGCAGCCAGCCGACTGCCTTGCCCAGATCTTCCGGCCCGGCAGGCCAGCCATTTGCGGGCGCCAGACGATAGTTCATCGTCACGCCGATCATGCCGGCCGCGGCGGCAAAGCTGCCGATATTGTCGTAGAACGGCTGCCCGGGGGCGCGCTTGTCGCCCATTACGAAGCCGCCGCCATGGACGAAAACCAGCACCGGCGCATCGGCCGTATCGTCCTTGCGGAAGATATCGAGCCTATGGCGCTCGTCGTCGCCATAGGCAATGTCCCGCTCGATCCGGACTGACGGATCGGGCGCCGTCATCGCCTCAGCGAAAATCGCCTGGGTGCTGCGCATCATGTCAGGCGTCAGATCAGGGCCAAGCGCCTGCAATTGCCTGCGAATATCCGGGGTCATGCGACACCTCGCTCATTCGGCTCATGACCGTCCATCAGCAGCACCGGCTTGATCGCGCGGCCATGATGAACATCGTCGAAAGCCTGGCTGATCGCTTCGAACGGATAGAAGCTGAGCAGCCGGTCAAAGGGGAATCGGCCCTGCCGCCAATGGTCGAGCAGCATCGGGATGAACAGGCGCGGCGCGGCGTCTCCGCCCAAAACGCCTCGCAGCATCCGCCCGCCGGCCAGCATTGGGAACATGGCCGGCACCCATTCGCCGCGCGGGGCGGTGACGAAGGCAGCGGTGCCGCGCATCGTCAGGCAATCCATCGCCACCGAAAACACCGACGGCACGGTGGTGGTGTTGAACGTATAGTCCATGCCCCTGCCCGTCACCGCCCGGATCTTGCCGGCCAGATCATCCTCATCGGCCAGGATGGTGTCCGTGGCGCCCAGTTCGCGCGCCAGTTCCAGACGTTCCCTATTCAGATCGACAGCGACGATCCGCCGCGCACCGACCAGCCGGGCCGCCATCACGGCGCTAAGGCCGACACCACCCACGCCGAAGATCGCCACGCTGTCATCGACACCGACTTTCAGCGCTTCGATGATCGACCCAGCGCCGGTAATGACACCGCAGCCAAGCGGACCGAGCTTTTCCAGCGGCAGGTCCTTGTCCACCCTCACCGCCGTGCGTTCGGGAACGATGGCATGGGTGGCGAAGGAGGATTGGCCGAAGAAATGCGAATGGAGTGCGCCGTGACCACAGCTGAGCGCGGTGGACCCATCCATTCTGCTGCCGCCAAAGCTGCGCGGCATGGCCTGATCGCAATAGCTCGGCAGGTTGCGGGTGCAACTGGGGCAGACGCCGCAGCTGCCGCCCGACAGAACGACATGATCACCGATTGAAAAGCCGCTGACGCCTTCGCCTACGGCCTCCACCACCCCGGCGCCTTCATGGCCAAGCACGATGGGCAGCGGTGAAAGCCGCCCCTCATGGGCATGGAGGTCGGTATGGCAGATACCGGTAGCGACGATGCGGACGCGCAATTCATCCCGGCGCGGCTCCTCCATCTCCACCGGCTCGATCACCGGGGCGGCAGTGCCCGGACGGCTGACCGCTGCATGAATATGCATGTCAGTCCTTCGCCGGCGGAACCACCGGCTTCCCCTTCATGATGATTTCACCCTTCCAGGGCACCTGGTCCATGGCGGTCCAGGCATTGACCTTCAGCGATTCGAACAGCCAGCGCCCTTCCTTCTTGGAGCAATGGTCGATCCGCGTGCCGATACCGAAGACGAAGTTGGTGCCATAGTCGACGTTGAATTGCAGGATCTGGAAGAAGCAGCGGACATCCGCCTCCCCTTCTTCCTCGCGTGGCTCCATGATGAAATGGTTCATCAGATGCTGGCGGCCATACCACCATTGCTGGCGGTCATACCAAAGCGATTCAAGGTTCTTGCGGATCGCGTCATGGCCCTGCACCCGGCCCTGCCAAAGATGGTCGAACCATGCATCCTGGGTGAAGGTGGACATCGCCATATCGAGATCGGCAAGATCGATCCCCCAGGCATAGCGCGAATAAAGTTCCTGGATTTCAAGCCGGTCGAGTGCGCTGAGCTGCCAGTTCGCCATTGTCATTCCCCTCCCTGCGGATTGCCCAGATGATGGTCGTCCTGAATGTCCGCGACCTTGCCGTGTTGCGTCATCAGCGCCTTGCGCCGGATGAAGCGCAGGATCGAATCCGGACCGGTGCGCGAACCGCCAAGCCCGGAAAATCCGAAGCTGTGCGTGCCAATGGTGCGCGCCTTGCCGAAGGTGAGGAAAGTATCCTGGATGAACACCGCACCGGCGTTGATGCGTTCCGCGATCGGCGTCGCTTCTTCCTCGTCCCGCGCGATCACCGAAGCGGTGAGGCCGAATACCGTATCATTGGCCAGATCCACTGCTTCGTCGATGGTGCGATAGCGCATCACCGGCATCATCGGGCCAAAGGTCTCGTCGCGCATGATGATCATGTCATGGTTGACGTCGGTCAGAACCGTCGGGCGCATGTAAAGCCCGCCGCCGATATTCTCGGTCTTGCCGCCGGTCAGGATCTTCGCACCCTTTTCCACCGCGTCCGCCAGATGGCGCTCGACGATTTCGGCCTGCGGGGCAAAGGTATAGGGTCCGATATGGCCGGCCTTGGGGTTGTCGCTGTTGAGGCGGACCTTCTCGGCCTTTTCGACCAGCATCTTCACAAAGGCATCGTGGATGCTTTCATGCACATAGATGCGCTCCACCGAATAGCAGACCTGCCCGGTGGCGTAGACCGCGCCGCGCAGCACCGACGTCGTCGCCCGGTCCAGATCGGCATTCCGGGTGATGATCGCCGGATCCTTGCCGCCAAGTTCGAGGAAGCAGGGAATGAGCCGTTCGGCACAGGAAATGGCCACCTTGCGCCCGGTCGGCACACTGCCGGTGAAGCACACAAGATCGACCTGCTGGGTCACGTCATGTCCGGTCTTGCCGTCGCCCATCACATAATCGAACACGGCAGCCAGTTCGGGAACGGCGGCAACGCTTTCGAACAGCGGCTTGATGAAGCGGGGCGTGATTTCAGACGGCTTCAGCAGCACTGCCGATCCGGCGAAAAGTGCCGGCACCGCATCCAGCAGCGCCAGCATCATCGGCGCGTTCCAGGGGCTGATCACGCCGACTAGCGCATAGGGGACGAGCTGGGAGCGCACCTCCACATCGGGCATCGCTTTCGACGGCCCGCTGACCAGCGCCCGCTCCAGCACGGCTTCGGCGTCTTCCACCCAGCCGCCGATATTGCCCATGGTGATATAGCCCTGGATGTAGGACGTATGGCAACCGCCGGTGTCCACCCCATCGGCTTCACCAAGCGCCTGGGCGCGCTTGGCCACTTCGCCCAGCCAGCGGCGCATCACGCCGACACGGTCGGCAATGGAAAGGGCGGCCCAGGCTTTCTGGTTTTCGCGCAGTCGCCTTGCCTTGGCGGCGACCTCTTCGGGTGAATCCACCCTCAGATTGAACTCGATCTCCCCGGTGCGCGGATCGCGCACGCCAAGGGTGCGCGCTTCGATATCGGCCATCCTCTCGCTCCAAAAAATGAGGGAGGGTTCACCCCCTCCACAATTCGTCCGACGTAGTTGTATCTCGCCGGCAAACGATGTCAAGGCGCTAACATCAGTCATGATCATGACTGATGAGTGAGGTATAAGTAACTGAAATTAATTCGAACTATAGGGAACCGAGTGAACCCGGAAAGCGCAGCCGGTGACGATGGGCACGAACCATCGCCTGCAACTGCTGGATCATCCAACGCAGTTGGGTAGCCGATTCACCAAGGAACATGAGCGGTTGCGACTCGTCGACGACCGGCTTGATTCGCCGAGCCATCTCCCCTCCGGTGGGTGTCAGTGAGTAGACACGCTCACGCCCGTCTTCCGGCGATGGCGCACTGGTGATGAACTTGCGCGATGCAAGACTGCGCATGATCACCGCACAGGTCGATGGATCAAGGCCGAACATGCGGGCAAATGTCGCCTGGGTCAGTTGGGGCCTGAACTGCAGGATGAACAGCAGGGAAAACTGCCGCGCGGTGAGATTGAACGGTCTGGTCGCGGCAATGAACTGCGCCTGGAAATGCTGAAGGGCCCGTCTGCACAGAAAGCCGACCGCGCCTTCCAGCACCTCCGCCCCCGGAACCCACAAGGGCGCGGGACTGGACGGGTTGGACGCCAGCCGGTGCAGTATGTCGTGCAGCCGTTCGCCATCCTCCGCCGACAGGGGTGAGATGAGTTCTTGCTGCAAGGCCTGATAATTGCCGCGGATACGGCCAATCCTGCCTGCACCCTGCGCCGTCAGCGCCACCAGCGAGCGGCGACGGTCGGCGGGATCTGTCGACCTTTCGATCAGGCCGCGCGCCTGCAGATTGTCCAGCACATAGGCGGTTGTCGATTTGTCTACCCCGGCGGCACGCGCAAGCGCGATCTGCGGCGTTGCGCCCATGGTGTCGAGCAGCAGCAGAAACTCCGCCTGTGCCAGCGTTTCCTCGCCCGTGATCGAACCATGAATCGATGTGCATATCTGGTCGGCGCGGGCAAGCAGAAAGCCCGGCTTGTTGAGAAAATGGCTCATGATCGCGTCGCAGGACAGACCATAAGGCACGGCCTCGGGGGCGGATTCAAGCAACAGCGAAGGTTCGGCAGCGAATTTGTGCATCGATGACCATGTATCTCAATTCGATCGGGCTAAATAGCCATTGAACAACTTCCGATTGCAAGCACCGAAAGCGCCAGATCTTTTCGCGCCGGCCGTATTGCACCCGCGCCTTCACATTTTCTTCCAATTATACAGTTATTTAGGCCAGAGAATCTATAAGCCGGGTTCTGTCCGGATGGCAAACCATCCTGTGCGATCATTCCTCTAGCATCCGCATTGCTGCGAACGTCAAGCAACCAACCCGGGCAGTCGAGCCGGAACCTGGCCCTGCGGCACAAGGCCGCGTGCTGCCCCTATTCGGTCTTGCTCCCGGTGGGGTTTACCGTGCCGTCCCCGTTGCCGGGGCCGCGGTGCGCTCTTGCCGCACCCTTTCGCCCTTACCGCGCCGAAGCAACGGCGGTTTGCTTTCTGTGGCACTTTCCCTGGAGTCGCCTCCGCCGGGCGTTACCCGGCACCGTGGTCCGTGGAGCCCGGACTTTCCTCCCGTGCATCGTTACCAATGCACCAGCGATCGCCCAATTCTCTGGCCTGGCGCCTATCTAGCCGCGCTCCGCTCAATCTCCAAGAGCAAAGCGAGCAGCAGCGAACGTGTCTGCGCATCGATCACGCCATCCACCCGTTCCTGGCGAAAACGACGCTGAAAGGCACGAACGGCTGCCGGGCCATCCTGCACGTCATAGCCAAAGCGCGACAGGGCCAGCAGCGTTCCGGCGTCGGTCCAGCCCGGGTCGGCGCCCAGCTTCGGCCTCTTCAGAGCGAGGTGAAGGCTTGCCAGCCTCTCCCAGTCGAACAATTCGCCCGGGTCCTTCTTGCGCGCCGGTGCGACATCCGAATGGCCGACGACATTGTGCGGCGCGATGCCATATTGCCCGACGATCCGCGCCACCAGCGGCAGCACCGCCTGCATCTGCGCCTCGGGAAAGGGGTGATAGCCCAGCTCATGTCCGGGGTTGACGATCTCTATACCGATGCTGGCGGAATTGACATCGGTGATGCCGCGCCATGCAGAACGCCCGGCATGCCACGCCCTTTTATCCTCATCGACCATGCGGACGATCTGCCCGTCTTCCGCCACGAGATAATGGGCGGAAACCTTTGCCTGCGGATCGGCCAGCCGGGCAATGGCCGAAGCGGCATCGGCCATGCCGGTATAATGCAGCACCAATATGCTGACCGGCAGTGTCCGCTCATCGAAATTGGGTGAAGGACAATCGATCATCGCCGCCTCGTCCATTCAGGCGCGCTCCCGTTCAGGCCAGCGTCGGCAAGATCGCGCCAAGCAGCAGCATGGCGTCGTCGGGCGGCGAAATCTGGATCTGGCCGCCGGCCTCGCTGGCCAGCAGATGCGCGAATATCGCCGCGGCGGCACGCGTGGCGGCATCACCGTTCACCTGGTCGCCCTGCAGCGCCTTCCTCACATCTTCATCGATCAGCAGCCGAGGCCCTTCGGCGCGCACGACGATTTCAACGCCAAACCCACTTTTTTCCGCACCGACATAGAGGTCACCGCCCCTCAGCAGGGCATCGCCGCCGATCATCGCGAGGTTGAGCAGCAGCTTCACCGCCGTGCGGGACATCGGCTCCCCGCCGGTCAGCCAGTGAAGGTTGATTCGACTGTGCTTGTCGAAATGGCCCTGCAACGCGCCATGCACTTCTGCCGGATCGATCGTGTCGCCCAACCCACTCGCCGTGCCGAAAGCCAGTCGGTAGAAGCGCAGACGGCTGCTTGTCTTGCGCGCGCTGTCGGTCAGCAGTTCCATGCACTGGGCGCGCATTTCGGGGTCGTTCTCATCGGCCAGCAGCTCAAGCCCGTTATAGAAGGAGCCAACCGGGCTGATCAGGTCATGGCATAGCCGCGAACATAAAAGACTGGCCATATCAACAGCTTGCATTTGCCATTCCTTTCGGCGGCCAAATGTGGCCGCGCCGCTGAACAGCCGTTCCTTGACGCTTGCACGTCATTATTGCAAGTCAGCTCACCGCTTCAGGAAGTCTCTTCACGGCTTGTGCGGCAAGCCGCCCGTCACGGAACTGTGTCAATTCAAATTCCACCCGTTCGCCGGGCGCAAGTCCGTCACGCACATCGTCCACGAGTGCAGAGACATGGACGAACACATCCTTCGGCCCGAAATCGGGGGCGATGAACCCATAGCCGCGTAAGCGGTTGAACCAGTTGACCGTGCCTCTCGCCATCAGCCTGTCTCCATTGCCATGGCCTCGAACCGCCCGGCGATCTCACCCTTGTCGACAGCGCGATAGGCCGCAATGGCGCCCGCCGCAACGATCAGCCACAACAGGCCCGGCTGAAAGGCGCCGGCGGCGTCGTGCGGCGACGGGCGGGCAATGCCATTGGGATGCGAATGATAATGGCCGATCACCGCCCTGCCCTGCGCGCGCGCCATGCGATGCGCCCGCAACAGCACGGTCGGATCGATTTCGAAATGCCGGGTGCGATCATTGGCGATATTGGCCGCGGGCAGCGCTTCCTCTATATGCAGGCCATGGCCGAGGAGCACACCGCACACTTCTTCGGCCATGCTCGCGCCCGCATGTTCGAAAATCTTGTCATATGCCGTTCTTGCAATCGTCACGACCATACCCAAATCGGTAATCGATGGGGGAACAACTGTCGATCAGCGAAATCACTCTGGGGGAAGAGGCGCATAACATGCGGCTCGACCGTGCGCTCGCGCTTGCGGTGCCCACCCTTTCGCGTGAACGGCTGAAGGCGCTGATCTCATCCGGTCAGCTTGCCGATCCTTCCGGAAAGCTGTTTCGCGACCCGGCAAGCAAGGCGCGCGCCGGACAGCAGCTGCGCCTGACGATTCCACCCGCCCGACCGGCGGAAGCCATCGCACAGGATATTCCTCTGGAAATCACGTTCGAGGATGAACATCTGCTGGTGGTGGACAAGCCGGCCGGCCTGGTCGTCCATCCCGCCTGCGGCAATCTGGACGGCACGCTGGTCAATGCCCTGCTGCATCATTGCGCCGGCCGTCTTTCCGGCATCGGCGGCGTGGCAAGGCCGGGCATCGTCCACCGGATCGACAAGGATACATCGGGCCTGCTGGTCGTCGCCAAGACCGATCCGGCGCATGAAGGGCTTGCGGCACAATTCGCGCGCCACAGCATCGAACGGCGCTATATCGCACTGGCGGGCGGCGCCCCGCATGTGATGGCCGGCACGGTCGATGCACCGCTTGCCCGTTCGCCCCATAATCGCAAGAAGATGGCGATCGTCGACGAAGGGCGCGGCAAGCGGGCAGTGACGCATTATCGCGTGCTGGAACCATTGCGCGATGCCGCGATGATCGAATGCCGGCTAGAAACCGGCCGCACCCATCAGGTGCGCGTGCATATGGCGTCGCTTGGCCATCCGTTGATCGGTGATCCGGTTTATGGCCGGCCCCGAACCAGCCATCGCACGATGCTGGCCGAGCTTGATTTCACCCGCCAGGCGCTGCACGCCGCGCGTCTGGGCTTCAACCATCCGATAAGCGGGGCTAAACTCGCGTTCGACAGCCCGGTTCCTGCCGATATGCAGGAACTGTTAAGCCGCCTGCGGGTATGAAAATACGCAGGACAGCATTTCAGGGAGTCCTACACTCATGGCCGCTGCCAACAGCCTTCCGGCGATACCGGCACTGGGACCTGACACGTCACTCAACCGGTATCTGGCCGAGATAAAGAAATTCCCCCTCCTCACTTCCGAGGAGGAATATATGCTCGCCAAACGCTGGCAGGAGCATCAGGACCCGACCGCGGCCGCGCGGCTGGTGACATCGCACCTGCGCCTCGTCGCCAAGATCGCCATGGGCTATCGCGGCTACGGCCTGCCGGTGGCCGAGCTGATCGCGGAAGGCAACATCGGCCTGATGCAGGGCGTGAAGAAGTTCGAGCCGGACAAGGGCTTTCGCCTTGCCACCTATGCGATGTGGTGGATCCGCGCATCGATGCAGGAATTCATCCTGCGGTCGTGGAGCCTTGTCAAAATGGGCACCACCGCCGCACAGAAAAAGCTGTTCTTCAATCTGCGGCGGGAAAAGGCACGGATTTCCGCGTTTGAGGAAGGCGATCTGACCCCCGATCAGGTGACGGAAATCGCAACCCGCCTTGGTGTGAACGAGGACGAGGTCGTTTCCATGAACCGCCGCATGGCGATGGGTGGCGATGCCTCGCTCAATTCGCCGCTGCGCGAGGAAGGCGAAGGGGAATGGCAGGACTGGCTGGCCGACGACACGCCGGGCCAGGAGGAAATCGTCGCCGAGCATGAGGAAAAGCGCCTTCGTCACGAGTTGCTGAACGAAGCACTTGAAGATCTGAACGAGCGCGAACGGCACATCCTTACCGAACGCCGCCTGCGCGATGATCCGCTGACGCTGGAGGAATTGTCACAGCAATATGGCGTATCGCGCGAGCGGGTGCGCCAGATCGAGGTGCGGGCATTCGAAAAACTGCAAAAGGCGATGACCGAGCGCGCCACGCAACGCCGGCTGCTACCGACACCTGCCTGATGCACTGGCCGATTTCCGAATCCCGACGCCGCTGATATTGCGGGCGCGCATCAATAACGGGGCGTGCCAATGGGCAAAGTCAGCGGCTGGTCGGCCAAAAAGGTCATGCGCCTGTGCGCAAAAGCGATCATCTGGTTTATCGGCATTTCGATTGCCTGGGTCGCCCTCTATCGTTTTGTGCCGCCGCCCGTCACCGCGCCGATGATTTCAGCCTGGGCCAGCGGCCGGTCCGTCGATCGCGACTGGATGGCCCTATCGAAAATGGACCCGGACATGGCGCGCGCCGCCATTGGAGCCGAGGATTCGCGCTTCTGCCAGCATTGGGGTTTTGATCTCGAGGCAATGAAAAAGGCGTTCGATCGCAACCGCGAAGGGCACAAATTGCGTGGCGGATCAACCATCAGCCAGCAGACCGCGAAGAACGCCTTTCTGTGGCAGGGCCGTTCCTATCTGCGCAAGGGGCTGGAGGCCTGGTTCACGGCGCTGATAGAACTGCTGTGGGGCAAGCACCGGATCATGGAAGTCTATCTGAACATCGCGGAAACCGGCATCGCCACTTTCGGTGCGAACGCCGGGGCGCAGCGTTATTTTCACCATGACGCATCACGGCTGACCCGTACCGAAGCGGCACGTATCGCCGCCGTCCTGCCATTGCCAAAGAAGCGCGAGGCGATCAGCCCCGGCGGCTTTACCCGCCGTTATGGCAACAGCATTGAAAAGAGGATCGGTCTGGTCCAGCGGCAGGGGCTCGATTCCTGCGTCCGGTAAGCGGATGCCCTCCGTCGGCCGCACCGCCGCTGGCGCTATGCATCAATAGCCGACAGTGAAACGCTGACGTGAATGCTGCGGATTTTCAATCTCATCAGCCATCGCAATGGCGAAATCCTCGAACGAGATGGAGCTTTTGCCATCTTCGGCGACCAGCAATTCATCCTTGCCAAGCCGGAACCTGCCGGTGCGTTCGCCGGGAACGAACATCATCGAAGGTGAAAGGAACGTCCAGTCCAGTTCCTTCTCCTGCTTCAACAGGTCGAGGAAATGCGCACCCGGCGTAGCTTCCACCTTGATGAAATCCGGAAAGTCCGGCGCATCGATCAGGCGCTGCGTGGTGCCGGGCGAATAAAGGCTGGCCGCGCCGCCAACCACCAGATAGCGCGGCACGCCCGATTTCCTGACGGCGCCAATCAGCTTTTCAGCATCGGTATCCTGAAAACGGACGGAGCTGATCACCACGTCATGCCCCTTGATGGCTTCGGCAAGGCCATCGGCATCCGCGACATCGGCACTGCGCGGCGTTACGCCATCGCGCTTTTCGATCCGGTCCGCGTTGCGAGCGATGGCGGTCACCTGATGGCCGCGTGAAACCAGTTCATTGGTCAGCCGCGTGCCGGCATTGCCGCTCGCTCCGATCAGGGCAATTTTCATGTCACTCTCCATGGATAATTGGGTTCGAAACAGGGAACCGACGGCAGACAATCAGCACAGTCCGCAAAGACGAAAATGAATCGGAACCTGACGGATCAGAACGGCAGCTTGAAACCCGGCGGCAGCGGCAGGCCTGCCGTCATCTTCGCCATTTCCGCCTGCGACGCCTGATCGGCCTTGGCGCGCGCATCGTTGAACGCCGCGACGACCAGATCTTCCACCATCTGCTTGTCTTCGGGCTTGAACAGCGATGCATCGATATCCAGCGCGATGATCCGCCCCTTGGCGGATGCACGCACCGTCACCAGCCCGCCGCCGGACGTGCCCTGCACCTCTATCTGGTCCAGCCCGGCCTGCGCCTTCTGCAGTTCCTCCTGCACATTCTGCGCAGCCTTCATGATGTCTTCGATGTTACGCATATCTCTTCTCAAGACTTTCCATGCTGGGCGATCTTATACTCGACAAGCTCGGCTTCGGGGAAGTTCTGCAACGCGGCCGTTACCATCGGATGAGCCAGAATCCGCTCCCGCTCCGCCGCAAGCCGTGCCTGTTCCTGCTGGCGAAGCGTCGGCTGCGCATCCCCGTTGCCAAAGGACACGAGCCAGCTGCTGTCCGTCCATTTTCGCAGATGCTGAGCCAGATCGCGCGGGAAATCGGCAGGCAGTGCGCCTTGGGGCTTCAACACCAGTTCGGGCGGTTCGAAGCGGATGACGCCGACATCGTCGTGCAGGCGGGTGGCCAGCAGATGTTCGCCATTTTCTTCCGCCAGAGCGACGAGCGCCGTCATGTCGGACGGCAGCACCGGCTGCGACACCTCCGGTTCCTGCTCCGGCTCCAACTCCGGAGCAACGCCCGGATGATGTTCCGGCATTTCTCTGGTGACGGAGGCAGCAGCAGAAGATGCTGGCTCGGCCGCTGGCGATGATGCGGAACCGGCCGGTTCATCTTCCCACGCTGCCGACCTCGGTGTGGCTGCCGATGATGCGGGCGCAGCAGCTCGAAGCGCGGTTGCCTGCACGGTAGCCGGCGGGGCCGCGGCAGGAAGAGCAGCAGCAGTCAGTCCTTCCCCTTCCGACAGCCGCTTCAGCAATTCGCCCGGATCAGGCATTGTCGCTGCATGGATGACGCGCAGCAGCGCCATTTCCGCCGCATCAATGGGGATCGGGGCGGATTGCACCTCCTCCAGTCCCTTGAGCAGCAATTGCCAGAGCCGGTGGAGCGAGGCAAAGCCCATGCGGCTTGCCCAATCCGCCAGTACAGCCTGTTCCTCCGTTCCCGCGCTGGCCGAATGGCTGCCCGCCACCTTGGTGCGGGTGATGCCATGCACCAGCTCCAGCAGCGATCGCATCAGCGCTGCCGGTTCGACGCCCAGGTCATATTGGCTGCGCAATGCCGTCAGACTGGCCTGCGCCTCTCCGCCCAGCACCAGCTGGAACAGGTCGCGCACTGCCGCGCGATCCGCCAGCCCCAGCATGTCGCGCACCTGCACGGCGGTGATCATGCCCTGGCCATGGGCGATCGCCTGATCGAGGATGGAAAGGCCGTCGCGTGACGATCCTTCGGCGGCGCGTGCGATCAGCGCCAATGCTTCCGGCTCCGCCTCCACCCCTTCGGCGGCAAGAATGTCGGTGAACTGCTGCACCAGCTTTTCAGCGGGGATTCGCTTCAGGTCGAACCGCTGGCAGCGGGAAAGCACCGTTACCGGCACTTTCTGTATTTCGGTGGTGGCGAACAGGAACTTCACATGCGCCGGCGGCTCTTCCAGCGTCTTCAGCAGCGCATTGAACGCGCTCTTCGACAGCATGTGGACTTCGTCGATGATGTATATCTTGAAGCGGGCGGAAACCGCAGCATAGCGCACCGCCTCGATGATTTCGCGCACATCGTCGACGCCGGTATGCGATGCGGCGTCCATTTCCACCACATCGATGTGCCGCCCCTCGCCAATGGCGCGGCATGGCTCGCACACGCCGCAGGGCGCGATCGTCGGCCCGCCATTACCATCCGGCCCGACACAGTTGAGCGCCTTGGCGATCAGCCGCGCGGTAGAGGTCTTGCCCACGCCGCGCACGCCGGTGAGGATGAAGGCATGGGCAAGCCTCTCACGCGCAATGGCGTTGGCCAGCGTCTGCACCATCGCATCCTGCCCGATCAGCTGAGAAAAGCTGCTGGGCCGGTATTTGCGTGCCAGCACGCGATAGGGCTGGGTGGATATGTCGCTCATCCTTCCTGCTTAGCGCCTGATGCCTGCCCAAGTCGAGCGCGGCGGCATGGAAAGAGTGATGGCGAAGTGGTGGAAAGTGAAAGGGTGGGAGCCGGAACGACCCGAAGCGAAACTCGTTGCGGCTGCTTCCTTCCGGACCTGACCGGGTTGGCGAGGGCTACGCCCGCCCGACTCCCGTGGCGCATATGGTCGATATAGGATAAAAGCGCAAGTCTTCAGCCTGTTCAGCGGCCCTGCATGTTCCTTACCTGCCCGGGCATCCGCACCGTCAGGCTTTCCAGGCCCTCCTCCAGCCATATCTGGCAGGCAAGACGCGAGGTGCGGGATACATCGGCAGCGAAGTCCAGCATGTCCTCCTCCGGCATTGATGGCGGCGGCAGCCGGTCATAATCCGCCGGATCGACGATGACATGGCAGGTGGAACAGGCCATGGCCCCTTCGCAGGTGCCTTCCAGCGGCTGGTCATGCAGCTGGGCAAGATCGAGCAGGCGCATACCTGTCCGGCCTTCCGCCTCGGTCACGCGGCTGCCGTCGGATGAGATGAAACGAACCTTTGTCATGATGCGGCCATCCTCTGCGCCCCGATCGCGGCATTGATAAGGCCGATTGCCGCCTGCACATCGGCCTTGGAGGTATAGCGGCCAAAGCCGATGCGAATGGACGAACGCGCGCGCCGCTCATCCAGTCCAAGTGCACTCAACACATGGCTGGGGCGACCCGACCCGCTGGCACAGGCCGATGCCGCTGAAAAGGCCACGCCACGAACCTCCGAAATCAGCCGCGCAGCGTCAACGCCAGGCAATTCCATGTTGAGATTGCCGTGATAGCGCCGGTCGACCGATCCATTGATCCGATATTCGCCTTCCATCGCCTCAAGCGCCATGTCCCACAGCGCGCGGATGTGAAGCGCATCCGTCGCCATGGCCTGTTTCGCAACCAGCGCGGCCGCACCGAAGCCGGCGCAAAGCGCGGGGGCAAGCGTACCGGATCGCACGCCCTGCCCCTCCTGCCCGCCGCCATGAAGCAATGGCTGCACCTTCACTCCCCGGGCGATACGCAGTGCGCCAATGCCCTTCGGCCCGTAAATCTTGTGCGCCGAAATCGACATCAGATCATGGTCGGCCGGATCGAGCGCTGTCTTGCCAAAAGCCTGTGCGGCATCGACATGGACGAGCGCCCCGGCATCCCGCGCCATATGCGCCAGTTCGGTGAGGGGCTGGACGACGCCGATCTCATTATTGACCGCACAGACGGAAATCATCGCCGCGCCGACAGACAGCGCCTGTCGCGCGGCATCCAGATCGACGATGCCGCGGGAATCGACGGGTAATATCACCACATCCGTGCCAAGGCCGCGCAGCCATTCGGCACTTTCCAGAACACAGGCATGTTCAGTGGCAAGCGTGATGAGGCGCGGCGGTGCGCCCGATGCAACAGCGGCCGCAATCCCGCCCTTGATGGCGAGGTTGACCGCCTCCGTCGCGCCGCTGGTGAAGATCACCTCCTGCGGGGGAACATCGATGACCGATGCCACCCTGTCGCGGGCAAGCTCCACCGCCGCCGCTGCTTCCCGGCCATAGAGATGCGGCGAATGGGGGTTGCCGAACCGCTCCTCCAGATAGGGCCGCATCGCTTCGCGCGCTTCGGGCGCCATTGGAGTGGTCGCCTGATAATCGAGGTAGATCGGCCGCTTCATGGCTGAACCGCCCCGCCCGCGCGGGCGAACAGCGCACGCCATGCGGCAATGAAGCGGTCGATATCGTCAGCGCTGCTGCCGGGACCGAAGGAAATGCGGATCACTTCACCTGCCTGTCGCGCATCCATGCCCATGGCCCGCAGCACATGGCTCGCCTTCATCGATCCGGAAGAACAGGCCGCGCCGGCTGAAACGGCAATGCCGTGCATATCGAAATGCATCAGCTGCGTCGCCGCCGGAACGCCGGGCATGGCGATTGCGACGATCCAGTCCACCCGTGGTGCTTCGGCCGCGACGATCCGCCCGCCGCTATCGATGAGCGCCTGCTCCAGCCGGTCACGCAGGACAGCGGCATCGGCCATCACGCCGCCGACGGTTTCCGCCGCCGCAGCGAAGGACAATATCGCTGGCAGATTTTCCGTGCCGCCGCGAAGGCCGCGTTCCTGCCCGCCGGTGGCGCGGATCAGCCTGTCGTCACGCAGGATCAGGGCGCCTGTGCCCGGTGCGCCGCCCAGCTTATGGGCGGAAACGACCAGCATGTCCGCCATCGGCAGCGGCATTTTCCCGGCGGATTGTGCTGCATCGACCATCAGCAGCGCGCCATGGGCGGCACAAAGCGCGGCAATGTCTTCAACTGGCTGGATGACGCCTGTTTCATTGTTCACATGCTGGACGGCGACCAGCGTTGATGGCCCGGTCGTTGCCAGCAGATCGGCCAACGACGCCCTGTCGACAATGCCCGATGGCTGAACCGGGATGCGCGGCGCATCCGGCGCCTGCCGAAGCACCGCATCATGTTCGGTCGCGCCGACAAGAAGATGATCGCACTGGCTGCGCTGCATGGCGATGGCAATCGCCTCGCTCGCGCCGCTGGTGAACACCAGCCGTGCATCCGCCTGCCCCAGGGCAAAAAGCAGCTGTCGCCGCGCCTGCTCCAGCCGGCTGTGCGCTGCGCGCCCCTCACTATGGACGGAGGATGGATTTGCCCAGTTTTCCAACGCTTGCACCATGACGGCGCGGGCCTGGGGCAGCATCGCCATAGTGGCGGCATGATCGAGATAAATCCGCGAATCGACACGCGGCTGATTGCAATCGTTGCGGCTTTCCATCACAGCCCTATATAGGCGCTCATTCTCATTTAATCGAAGCAGGTTCGACACACACGATGCCTGAAGTCATTTTTGCAGGCCCCGAGGGCCGTCTGGAAGGGCGTTTCAGCCCTCCGCCGCGTCCCCGTGCTCCTGTTGCGCTGATCCTGCATCCGCATCCCCAGGGCGGTGGCACGATGAACAACCGAATCGTGCAGGCGCTTTACCAGACGTTCGTGAAACGCGGCTTTGCGACGCTGCGCTTCAACTTCCGTGGCGTCGGGCGCAGCCAGGGCACGTTCGACAATGGCATTGGCGAACTTTCGGACGCCGCCTCCGCGCTGGACTGGGTGCAGCAGATCCACCCCGAGGCAACGACGACATGGGTGGCCGGTTTCTCTTTTGGTGCATGGATCGGAATGCAGCTTCTGATGCGCCGGCCGGAGATCAAGGGTTTCATCTCCATCGCGCCGCCAGCGAACATGTATGACTTCACCTTCCTCGCGCCCTGCCCGTCATCGGGCATCATCATTCAGGGCACGGGCGATGAAGTGGTGACGCCGTCATCGGTGCAAAAACTGGTCGACAAGCTCAAGACCCAGCGTCACATCACCATCGATCATGTCGAAATACCCGGCGCCAACCATTTCTTCGAAAAGGAAATGGACCCGATGATGGGCGCGGTCGACGGCTATCTGGATAAGCGGCTGGCAACCGATCGCTGATCAGGCCAACGGGCGGCCATCCGGATGCCGCCCCTGTCCAGCACCTGCACGGGGTCTGTTCGAGCGGCGCCTTACTGCTTTTTCGTAACCGCGCTGCCACCTGAATTGCGCGAAAGCCAGGGCGATGCGTCCTGCACCTCGGCCGTTTTCATCCGGCGGTCATAGAGACACAGCGCCATGCCCTGCGCACCCTTCATATGCGGCTGTGGATAGGTGCCGACGACAAGACGCGCATCCACGTTCAGCCGATCGCTGAACCGCAGCGGCAGCGGGGCGAGGCGCGCGTCACGAAAGCCACTGGCCCTGAGGCAGGCGAGTGAGGATGCCCTGTCAAGCATGGCATAGGCTTTATCCGTCGAAGCGGCGGCAGGCACTGCGGCCATCGCCGTCGCCATCAGAATTGCAGTCTTTATCAGAATCCCTGTCCTTATTTTCATTATCGTGCGGCCTTGCGCCTTTTTTCGCTGTCGGGCATCGATAATCGCCCCCCGGATAACGGGGCAGCAACCCCGGTCGTTCCCGGATAGCTTGCAGGCAAACCGCACAGGAAGCGAACGGCAAGATAGGCAAATGCCTCCGCTTCGGTTGCATCTCCATTCCAGCCGAGCCTGTCGATCCCTTCCACCGGTACGCCCAGCCGCTGGCGCAGCGCCTGCATCAGCGATTGATTGTAACGCCCGCCACCCGCGACATGAACGGCGGTCGGCGTGGACGGACAATGGCCGATCGCACGTGCCACAGCGGCTGCGGTAAAGGCGCAAAGCGTCGCCGCGCCATCTGCCAGCGACAGGCAGCGCACCGGCGCGATGGAAAAATCGGCGCGATCCAGCGATTTCGGCGGTGGCTGATCGAACCAGCGATTGTCAAGCAACGCCGCCAGCACCTTTTCATCCACTTGCCCGGTGGCGGCGGTCATCCCCCCATCGTCATGGGAAAGGCCGGCCGTTTCACGCATCCAGTCATCGATCAGCGCATTGCCCGGCCCGGTATCGAACGCCAGCAGCGCACCGTCGGCCGCAATATGGGTGATATTGGCAATGCCACCGATGTTGAGCATCACCGCAGGCGCTGCCGCACCCGCCATCGCCCGGTGATAGGCAGGCACCAGCGGCGCCCCCTGTCCACCCGCCGCGACGTCGGCGGAACGGAAATCATCAACCACCGGCACGCCAAAGACGTTGGCCAGCGCGGCCCCGTCTCCGATCTGCCAGGTCCAGCCGCGATCCGGGCGATGCGCCACCGTCTGTCCATGATAGCCGATGACATGAACGTCCGCCGCAGACACATGGTAATTGTCCAGCAATGCGGCCACCGCCTCGATATGGCGGCGGTCAATCAGCGCGGATGCAGCGGCGATCACCGGGTCCGCCACCGGCTGCACCAGCGCCAGCGCCCGGTCCATCGCGGCGCGAATCGTCTGCCGGTCCCCCTCTCCATAGGGAATGGTGATGAAGCCATGCGGGCGGACCAGCATGTCGCCGTCGGTTTCGACCAGCGCCGCATCCACCCCATCCATCGACGTTCCCGACATCAAGCCGATTGCAAGCACGCTGTTCATCCTCCAAGCCTCATGCTAACCGCATCGCCGCTATGACCGAATACAGATCCCAACTTCTGAACCTTCTGTCATCCAGAGGTTACATCCACCAGATCACCGACGCGAGCGGATTGGACGCGCTGGCAGCGCGCACCATCGTGCCCGGCTATATCGGCTTTGACGCGACCGCGCCTTCGCTTCATGTCGGCAATCTCGTTTCGGTCATGCTTTTGCGCCGCCTGCAGCAGGCCGGGCACAAGCCGATCGTCGTCGTCGGCGGCGGCACCACCAAGGTGGGCGACCCTTCCGGCAAGGACGAAGTGCGCAAGCTGCTGGACGAGAACGGCATTGCCGCCAATATCGCTTCCATCCGCCGCATTTTCGAACGCTTCCTGACCTTTGGCGATGGGCCGACCGATGCTGTCGTCGTCAACAATGCCGATTGGCTCGACAAGCTGGAATATATCCCCTTCCTGCGCGACATCGGCCGGCATTTTTCGATCAACCGAATGCTGACGTTCGATTCGGTGCGGCTGCGGCTGGACCGGGAACAGCCGCTCACCTTCCTCGAATTCAATTACATGATCCTGCAAGCCTATGATTTCATGGAGCTGTCACGCCGCTTCGGCTGCCGGCTGCAAATGGGCGGGTCGGACCAATGGGGCAATATCATCAACGGTGTGGAACTGACCCGGCGGGTCGATTCCACCGAATTATTCGGTGTTACCACGCCGCTGATCACCAAGGCCGACGGCTCTAAAATGGGCAAATCGGTCAATGGCGCGGTCTGGCTGCATGAAGACCAGTTGCCCGGCTATGACTATTGGCAATTCTGGCGCAACACCCATGATGCCGATGTCGGCCGGTTCATGCGCCTGTTCACCGACCTGCCGCTTGACGAGATCGCCCGCCTCGAATCGCTGGGCGGGTCGGAAATCAACGAGGCCAAGAAAATCCTGGCGGATGAAGCGACGGCGCTCTGCCGTGGCCGCGACGCTGCCGAAGCCGCGGCGGAAACCGCCCGAAAGACCTTTGAACAGGGTGCGGCGGGCGACGATCTGCCGACGCTGTCGGTTGGTGGCGAAGGCATCACCCTGGTCGATGCACTTGTCGGCCTGGGTCATGCCAGGTCAAAGGGCGAGGCACGCCGCCTGATCGCGCAGGGCGGTGCCCGTGTCGACGGAGTGCAGGCAAATGACGAAGCCCTTGTGCTGATACCGGGCGAGGAAGGGATAAAATTGTCGGCCGGCCGCAAGCGTCACGGCGTCATTTCCCGCGCTGGCTGAACCTGTCGATAGCGGCGGTGCCTGCCCGACGGCAGCACCGCCCTAGCGAACGCGGCTGTCGAAACGCTGGACGAAACGCCCTTCGCACCACAATTCCATCTGGCCGTCGGCAAGATGCGTGCTGGCCGCGGCAATTGCTTCATCATCCGATCGGGACTGAAGCGTGATGGAACGAACCACCTTCAATGGATATTTCTGCACGAAATAGAGTCTGTACGCCATGATAACCCCGCTTTGTCAGCGGCGCGCATCATTGCGGATGCCTCACGCCAATTGCAAAAGACAAGTCTGGCACAAATATCGCCCGCTGCCAATTCTGGCTGCAAACGGCCATATTCCTTGCTTCGACAATACAGCAACTGCCGCCTGACGGCCGACTCATTTCGTTATCGTATCGGGTGCCAGATTTTCCGGTGTCGCAGACCAGCCGCCGCCAAGCGACTGGACAAGCGCAACAGCCGTGGTCTGCCGGGCAACTTCCGTCTGCAACAGCTGCCTGCGGGCATTGAGGGCCGTGACCTGTGCGGTCACCACCTCGGTATAATTCACCTGCCCAGCCCGATATTGGTTGAGGATCGACTGTTCAGCCTGATCGGCCGCGGCAGATGCCTGTTGCAGCAGCGCCTGCTGTTCTTCCAGAACACGGGTGGCCGTCAGTTGATTTTCCACATCCTCAAATGCCGAAAGCACCGTCTGGCGATAATTGGCGACAGCCTGATCGAAGGATGCACGTGCCTGTGCGACACGGGCGCTGCGCGCGCCTGCATCGAAGATCGTTTCCAGCACCGAGGCACCAAGCGACCATAATGTCGCCGACGAACTGAACAGATCGCCAAGCGCGGAGGCGGATTGGCCCACCGATCCGCTGAGTGAAAGCGAGGGGAAGAAGGCCGCCTGCTCGACTCCGATCTGCGCGTTGGCGGCCGCCACTGTCCGTTCGGCCGACGCGATATCAGGCCTGCGTTGCAATATGGTGGATGGCACGCTGATCGGAATCTGCGGAACGATAGACGTCCATTGCGCGGGGGCGATACTGAAGCTGCTTGCCGGTTCCCCGACCAGAACGGCAATGGCATTTTCATAGGTGGCGCGGTCGCGCGTCAGCCCGGCAAGTTCCGACCGGGCACTGGCAAGCTGGCTTTGCGCCTGAAACACATCGGTGCGCGCGGCAATGCCCGCCTTGTAGCGGTTCTGGGCGATGGTCAGCGTGCGGTCATAAGCCTCCACCGTCTGACGGACGATAGCAATCTCGGTGTCCTTTTCGCGCAGGTTCAGATAATTGGCGGCCAATTCGCCCTGTGCGGAAAGCCGGGCGGCGGCGAGATCGGCGGCGCTGGCCTGTGCCGAGGCCGCGGCACTTTCAACCGATCGCCTGATCCGCCCCCATAGATCGACTTCCCAGCTCGCCCCGATCGCCACCTGATAGCTGGATCGATCGGTGATGTTGCCACCGCCATGGGATTTATTGCCGCTGCCGCTGAGATCCACGCTCGGGAACAGGCTGGACCTGTTCTCCCGCGTCAATGCCCTTGCCTGGCGATAGGCTGCTTCCGCCGCCGCCAGCGTCTGGTTGGAAATATTCACCCGCTGCGCCAGATCGTTCAGCACCGGATCGTTGAACAGCGTCCACCAGTCACCCCGTTCCAGCGCATCGGACGGCTGGGCCATCACCCATCCCTGGGCAGCCTTGTATTGCGCTGGCGCCGTCGCCACGGTGGGGCGCACATAATCCGGCCCGGCAGAACAGCCGGCGAGCAGGAACGCACCAAGCACAAGGCCTGCGCCATAACGGCTATGCGAAAGGCTTTTCATCGTCATTCTCACGCAGGTTGGAGCGGGCGGTCATCCCCGCCAGCCATCGGTTCGGCCTGTTTGCCACCTTTGCGGCGCAGCCGGTCGAGATAGACATAAACCACCGGCGTGGTGATCAGCGTCATCAACTGGCTGGCGATCAGCCCGCCGACGATGGTAATGCCGAGCGGCTGGCGCAATTCGGCGCCTTCGCCAAAGCCGATGGCAAGCGGCAATGCGCCAAGTGCGGCGGCAAGCGTGGTCATCAGAATTGGGCGGAAACGCAGCAGGCTTGCCTCGCGCGCGGCCTGTTCGGCGGTCAGCCCGCGGTTTCGTTGTCCATCCAGCGCGAAATCGATGATCAGGATGGCATTCTTCTTCACGATGCCGAGCAGAAGGAAAACGCCGATCAGCGCGATGATGGAAAATTCCATCTTGAACAGCAGCAACGCAAGCACCGCGCCAACGCCGGCGGCAGGCAGGGTGGACAGCACCGTGATCGGGTGGACAAGGCTTTCATACAATATGCCGAGCACGATGTAGATCGCGATGATCGCGGCGGCGATCAACAGCGGCTGCTGGCCCAATTGTTCCTTGTAGGTCTTGGCCGTTCCCTGGAAACTGCCGCGCACATTGGTCGGCATGCCTATGGACGCCTCGGTGTCCTTCACCACCTGTTCGGCATCGCTGAGCGAAACGCCATCGGCGAGATTGAACGAAATCGTCGTCGCCAATTCGCCATTCTGGTGATTGACCGAGGCTGCGGTCGACGCCTGCGCAGTGGAGGATATGGCGGCAAGCGGCGTCATCACGCTCTTGCTGTTGCTCAACACCGAGCCCGTCGATGCATCGCGCAAGGCCGGGTTGGCGCTTGTGGTGCTGCCACTCGCCTGACTTGTCGTCGCGGTGGAACTGCTGCCCGATGATGTCGCGGCAGCGGATGTGGCCGTGCCCGATCCGCTGCCGGCGATATAGACATCCTTCAGCGCTTCAGGTCCCTGGGTGAAGCGGGGCATCCATTCCATGATGACATTATATTGGTTGATGTCCTCATAGATGGTGGCGACCTGCCGCTGCCCAAAGGCGTCGTAAAGCGCATTGTCCACCGCCTTTGAAGTTATGCCCAGCCGGGTGGCGCTGTCACGATCCACGGTGACGAAGGTTTCGACGCCATTCTGTTCCTGATCGCTATCGACATCGGTCAGCTCCCGGCGGGCCTTCAACGCCGTCGTCAGCTTCAGCGCCCATTTATCCAGATCGGCGGTGTTGTCGGATACCAGCGTATATTGATAGGTGGAGTTGGACTGGCGTCCACCCATGCGCAGATCCTGCCGGGGGTTTAGGAAGACGGACAGGCCGGCAATGTTCGACAGGCGCGGGCGAAGCCGGTTGATCACTTCATGCGCGCTTTCCTCCCGCTCTCCCTGCGGTTTCAGGTTCACGGCCATGAAGGCACCGCCGGCACGCGACCCGCCGGTAAAGCCGACGACGGTGTCCACCGCCTTGTCCTTGCTGAGCAGATCGACCACCGTATGCAGCTTCTCCCGCATGGTGGTGAATGACACGCTTTCATCGGCGCGGACGCCGGCCATCAGTTCCGGACTCTCCTGTTCGGGGAAGAAGCCCTTGGGCACGGCAATATAAAGATACGCCGTCAGCGCGATCACCAGCAGCAGCACGATGACGACCAAGGGCTTCATCGCCAGTGCCCAGTCGAGACAGGCGGCATAGATCGACTGCACCCGATCAAAACCCCGTTCGAGGAAGCGCGAAAGCCGGCCCGGCTGCTTGCGCTCGCTGGAAGGATTGAGAAGATAGGCGCACATCATCGGCGTGGCGGTGAGCGACAGCACCAGCGAGATCATCACCGCCGCTGAAAGCGTGACAGCGAATTCCTGGAACAGCCGGCCGACCTGCCCACCCATGAACAGCAATGGTATGAACACGGCGATCAGCGAAATGCTGATCGAAAGGACGGTGAAGCCGACTTCGCGCGCGCCGCGCAGCGCCGCTTCGAACCTGCCCATCCCTTCCTCGAGATGGCGCGAGGTGTTTTCCACAACGACGATGGCATCATCGACGACAAAGCCGGTGCCGACGGTAATCGCCATCAGCGACAGATTGTTGAGCGAAAAGCCCAGCAGATACATCACCCCGAAGGTGCCGAGCAGCGACACCACAGTGGCTGTGGCGGGAATGAAGGTGGCCCGTGCGCTGCGCAGAAATGCGCCCACCACCAGCACGACGAGGATGAGCGAGATCACCACGGTGATTTCAATCTCGCGCAGGGAATCGCGGATCGACCGCGTCCTGTCGGATACGACATCGACCTTGATGTCTGACGGAAGCTGCGCCTGCACTTCAGGCAACAGCGCCTTCACGCCATCCACCACCTTGATGACATTGGCACCAGGCTGCTGCGTCACCAGCACGATGATAGCCGGCTTGCCGTTGAACAGGCCGAGCGTGCGCGTGTCGGCAACACTGTCGACGACATCGGCAACATCGGTCAGGCGGATCGGCGCGCCATTGCGCCAGCCGACGATGATGCTGCGATATTGGGATGCGGCTCGTCCCGTCTGATCGGTATAGATCTGGAAACGCCGCCCCTTGCTTTCGACCGTGCCTTTGGGACGATTGGCATTGGCGGACTGGATGGCGGCGCGCACATCCTCCATGCTCACGCCATAGTTGTTGAGCGCAAAGGGGTTCACCTCCACGCGCACGGCGGGAAGCGAGCCGCCGCCGATTTCCACCTCGCCCACGCCGTCCACCTGCGCCAGCCGCTGTGAGACGATGTTGGACACCGCATCATAGATCTGGCCGGGTGTCTTGCTGTTGGAGGTGAGCGCAAGCATGATCACCGGCGCATTTGACGGATTGACCTTGCGATAGGTCGGGTTCTGCTTGAGCGTCGCCGGAAGATCGGCGCGCGCCGCGTTGATGGCTGCCTGAACCTCGCGTGCGGCGCCGTCGATCGACCGGTCGAGATCGAATTGCAACGTGATCCGTGTCGAGCCGAGCGCACTGCGCGACGTCATTTCATTAACGCCGGAAATGACGCCCAGCCGCCGTTCCAATGGTGTCGCAACGCTGGTCGCCATGGTTTCCGGGCTGGCGCCGGCCAGCGAGGCCTGCACCGAAATCGTCGGGAAATCCACCTGAGGCAATGGCGCGATCGGCAGGCTGAAAAAGGCCATGACACCGGCCAGGGCCAGTCCGATGGTCAGCAGAACCGTGCCGATCGGCCGCCGGATAAAGGGCTCCGACAGGTTCATCCAGCGCCCTCTGCATCAGCGACGGGGCGATCGCCAACCGGGCCATGGGTGCGGCTGCTGGGTGCGAAACGATCGAAGAACAGATAGATGACCGGCGTGGTGAAGATGGTCAGCAACTGGCTGAGCATCAGCCCGCCGAAGATCGCCATACCGAGCGGACGGCGCAGTTCCGCCCCCTCGCCCAGCCCGATCATCAGTGGAACCGCGGCGAACAGCGCCGCGAAAGTGGTCATCATGATCGGGCGGAAACGCAGCACCGCAGCTTCGAATATCGCGTCGCGCGGTGCCTTTCCTTCATTGCGCTCCGCATCGATCGCAAAGTCGATCATCATGATCGCGTTCTTCTTCACGATGCCGATCAACAGGATGATGCCTATGATGCCGATGACGCCCAGATCATTGCCGGTGATCCACAGCGCCAGCAACGCGCCGACCCCTGCGGACGGCAGCGTCGACAGGATGGTGAGCGGATGGATATAGCTTTCGTACAGCACGCCCAGTACGATGTAGACGCAGACCACCGCCGCCAGGATCAGCCATAGCTGATTGGTAAGCGAGGATTCATAGGCGCTTGCCGCCCCCAGGAAGGTGGTGGTGACGCTGATCGGAACCTTGATCTCCTCCAGCTTGTCGCGGATCGCGTTGACCGCGGCCCCAAGCGATACGCCGGGCGCGGTATCGAAGCCGATGGTCGCCGCCGGAAACTGGGCGACGTGCATCACCTGCAACGGCGCCTGCGCCTCCCGGATGCTGGCGATTGCCGAAAGCGGCGTCGGCTGTCCCCCGCCCGATTGCAGATGGAGCAGGCCGAGCGATGACGGATCGGTGAGCAGGCCGGGCTTGGCCTCCAGGATCACGCGGTACTGATTGGTTTCGGTGAAAATGGTGGAGACGATGCGCTGGCCAAAGGCGCTGTAAAGCGCATCGTCAACCTGCGCGGCGGTGATCGACAGTCGCGACGCGGTATCGCGATCGATATCGATATAGGCGGCCGCACCCGTCGCATCCGCATCGGTATAGGCGTTACGCACCTGCGGCACATCGGCCATCGCCTTGACGATGCGTTCGGCCTGCGCCTTCACATCGGCGGTGTTCGCGCCTTCCAGCGAGAAGCGATATTGCGTCGGCCCGGTTTCGGAATCGATCGTCAGGTCCTGCGTCGGCTGGATATACGCCCTGATTCCGGCCACTCTTCCTACCCGCTGGCGCAGGCGTTCGATCAGATCCTCCTGCGATCCGCTGGTGCGGTCGCTCTTGAGGTTGATGAGCATCTGCCCGGTGTTGAGCGCACCATTGGTCGTGCCGTCGACGCCGATGAACGAGCTGAGGCTTTCGACATCGGGATCGGCAAGAATCGCCTTTGCCGCCGCCTGCTGCAGTTGCGCCATGCGATCATAGGACACAGAGGCTTCAGCCTCTGTCCGCAACTGGAGCTGACCGGTATCCTGCACCGGGAACAGGCCCTTGGGGATGATCAGATAGAGCAGCACGGTCAGCACCAGCGTGCCCAATGCGACGAACAAGGTCGCCCGCTGCCGATCCAGCACCCAGCGCAGCGCCCGTTCATAATGATGCTCGGTCCAGGTGAAGAGCTGCTGCGTCTTGCCGCCCAACCCCTCTGTCGGCTGTTCAGGATGGCTTTTCAGCCAGCGCGCGGTCAGCATCGGCGTCAGCGTCAACGACACCACCGCGGAAATCAGGATGGTGATGGCAAGCGTCACCGCAAATTCGCGGAACAGTCTTCCGACAATGTCGCCCATGAACAGCAGCGGGATCAGGACCGCCACCAGCGAAATGGTGAGCGAGATGATGGTAAAGCCGATTTCGCTTGCGCCCTTCAGCGCGGCGGCCATCGGCTTTTCGCCCTTTTCCAGGTGGCGGGAAATATTTTCGATCATCACGATCGCATCGTCGACGACAAAGCCGGTCGCGATCGTCAGCGCCATCAGCGAAAGATTGTTGAGGCTGTAGCCCAGCAGATACATCACGCCACAGGAACCGATCAGCGAGATCGGCACCGCCAGCGCCGCGACCATCGTCGCCCTGAAGCTGTGCAGGAAGAAGAAGATGACCACCACCACCATGGCGACGGCAAGCAACAGCTCCATCTCGACATGGTGGACCGACGCCCGGATGCCGGTGGTGCGATCGGCAAGCACATCGACCTTCAGCGACGCGGGTAGCCCCGCCTCAAGATCGGGCAGCGCCGTCTTGATCGAAGAGACCGTCTTGATCACATTGGCGCCCGGCTGACGCTGCACGCTCAGGATGATGGCGGGCTTGCTGTTGGCCCATGCGCCAAGCTTCACATTTTCGGCGCTGTCGACGACCTGCGCGACATCCTTCAACCGTACCGGCGCGCCATTGCGCCACGCCACGATCAGCCCGGTATAATCCTGCGCGGCCAGCAGCTGGTCATTGGCATTGATCTGATAGGAACGGGTCGGCCCGTCGAAACTGCCCTTGGCGCTGTTGGCATTGGCATTGTCGATCGCCGTGCGCAGCGTCTCCAGCGTGATGCCATAGCTGGACAGCGCCTGCGTATCGGCCTGGATGCGTACCGCCGGCCGCTGCCCGCCGCTGAGCGAGACGAGGCCGACGCCCGACACCTGCGAAATCTTCTGTGCAAGCTGGGTGTTGACCAGGTTCTGCACCTGCGTCAGCGGCATGGTGTCCGATGTGATGGCAAGGGTGAGCACCGGCGCATCGGCCGGGTTCACCTTGGCATAGGTGGGCGGTGCAGGCAGGTCGGCCGGCAACAGCGCGCTTGCCGCATTGATCGCCGCCTGCACTTCCTGTTCGGAAACGTCCAGGCTTTCGCCCAGGTCGAACTGAAGGGTGATGACCGATGCACCGGCGGCGCTGCGCGACGTCATGCGCTGCAATCCGGCCATCTGGCCGAATTGCCGTTCCAGCGGTGCTGTCACCGTCTGGCTCATCACCTCCGGGCTGGCGCCGGGATAGAGCGTCTGCACCTGAATGGTCGGATAATCGACCTGCGGCAGCGCGGACAATGGCAGCAGGCGAAAACCGACCAGGCCCGCCAGCACGATCGCCGCCATCAGCAGCGATGTGGCGACAGGACGCAGGATGAACGGACGCGACGGACTCACCGGAAAATGCTCCGCATCAGCCAGCGTTACGCGACATTTGGCGCTTGCCCTGCCCCGCGGTTCCACCCGCCTTGTCCTGATCACCCGGCAGGCGCACATGCGCGCCGGACGTCAGCCTGTCGCCGCCTTCGGTGATGACCGTTTCGCCGGCCTTGAGGCCGGAGGTGATCGTCACCTGGTCGTTCGCCGTCTCTCCTGCCGCGACATCGCGCTTGGCAACGGTCTTGTCCCTGGCCAGCACCCAGACATAGGGCGATGCCGAACCCTGCCGCAAAGCGGTGGACGGCACCGTCACCACATTCTTCAGCACATTGACCTCAAGCCGCACATTGACGAACTGATTGGGGTAGAGCGTGTTGCCCCGGTTGGGGAAACGCGCCTTGGCGCGCACCGTGCCGGTTTCGGTATCCACCTGATTGTCCAGCGTGGAGAACAGCCCGCGATCAAGCGTTTTCGAACGCGACCGATCAAGCGCAACCGCGGTCAGCTTCGCACCCTGGCGCACCCGCTCCTCTATCGTCGGCGCCTGATCCTGAGGGATGCTGAACTCCACATCAATGGGCGAAACGGTGGTCAGCACGACAAGGCCATTGGCATCGCCGGCGGAAATATAATTGCCGATGTCGACGACGCGCAGACCGACGCGCCCATCCACCGGGGCGACGACGTTGCTGAACTCCAGATTCAGCTTTGCCGTGCCGACGGCCGCCTTGTCGGTCATCACCGTGCCTTCAAGCTGCCGGACCAGCGCCGCCTGGGTATCGACTTCCTGGCGGGCAATCGAATCCTGCTTCAGCAATGTCTGATAACGCGTAAGGGTGAGCCGCGCATTCTGCAGTTCGGCCTGATCGCGCGACAGCGTGCCCTGCGCCTGCATCAGCACCATCTGGAAGGGGCGCGGATCGATAACCGCCAGCGTCTGCCCCTTGCGCACCATCTGGCCTTCACGGAACAGCACCTTGGTGATCACGCCGGATACCTGCGGTCTCACCGTCACCGTTGCAGTGGGCGTGGCGGTGCCAAGCGCCTCGATCTCCACCGGCATGTCGGTCAGCGTCGCCTTTGCGGTGCCGACGGTGGTGGTCATGCCGCCGCGCCTGTTGCCACCAAAGCCAAGTCCCTTGCTGCCTGACAACAGCCGCGTCACCGCAAAGGCCAGCAGGGCAAGCGCCACCAGAATGACGATTGCGCCGATGATTTTCTGCCTGCGGCTGAAATGCCTGACCGGAGGATAGGCCGAATGTGAATCCGTCTTTGTCATCGCACCTACGCGTACAGCTTTGATCATGCGGCACCGGGCCGACAGCCTGTTTGTATAGGCAGCCGGGCCTGTCGCCCATGTTCTTATGCCCCTTGTGAGGCGGAAAACCATGTCAGAACGTGTCAGAACCAGAATTGACAGACAATGAAGCCAAAAAAATCGACGCGTTGCGCCTGGCACGTCATGATAGGAGGATGGAGAACGCATCGCAGCATCTGCTCGTCGTGGATGACGACAGGGAGATTCGCATCCTGCTTGCCGAACAGCTGGCGGCTGCCGGCTATCGCATATCGGTTGCTGCCGATGGTGCGGAGATGCGCCGGAAACTGGCGCAGCACGCCATTGATTTGATTATCCTGGACCTGAACCTGCCGCGCGAGGACGGGCTGACGCTGTGCCGTAACCTGCGCACCCAGTCCAACACGCCGATCATCATGCTGACCGCGCGTGGCCAGCCGATAGACCGCATCATCGGGCTGGAGATGGGCGCGGACGATTATATCGCCAAACCGTTCGAGCCGCGCGAGCTTGTCGCCCGGATCAGAAGCGTGTTGCGCCGCGCCCGGTCGCTTCCGGCCAATCTCGATCCGCTGGATGCACGCCGCGCGCTGTTCGCCGGCTGGACCTTCGATCTGGAATTTCGCCAGCTGGTCGATCCGCAAGGGCGGGTGGTGATGCTGTCGGGCACGGAATTCCGCCTGCTGCGCCTGTTCGTCGAATATCCCAATCGCGTGCTGTCGCGCGAACAGCTGTTGACCATGGGCGCGGTCCGCCAGGCCGATGCACAGGATCGGGCGGTCGATCTTCAGGTCAGCCGGCTGCGTCAGAAGCTGGGCGCAGCTGGTGCGGAACTGATCCGCACGGTTCGCGCCGAAGGCTATGTGCTTGCCGCGTCGGTAACGCTGGAATGACAGCATGATCACGCGGCTGCGCGGCTTCTTCAATTCGATGAGCGGCAGGATGTTCCTGATCCTGCTGTTCGGCAGCGGCATTTCCGCTTCGGTCGCGCTGCTGCTGGCCGAAACCAGCCGGCGCAGCGAATTGCGCGAATTCCATCTGGAACGATCGGCCGATCGCATACAGGATTTCGTGACGCTGCTGAACAAGGCGGATGAAGATCTGCGCCGCCAGCTTTCCGTCGATGGCGCGCGCGGCATTCGCGTCGCCCGATCCAGCGCGGTGGCCGGTGCGCCCGATCCGGCCTTCACCGCACGCCTGCAACGCCGCCTTCACCTGCAGAACCCCCATGCGCAGGATGCCGCAAGCGATGTCTGCCGCCCGCCGGACCATGACCATGGCGGCGACAGCACGATCAGCAGCAAGGCGTCCAACGTCATCCTGCAGCCGCCCGATTGCTGGCTGGTGAGCGTTTCGCTTGCCGATGGATCGCGCGTCAGGCTGGCCGCCGGATCGCCGCCGTTGATCATCGGCCGCGCCCATGTGTTCGACCCTCTTTATCTGGTGGCGCTGGCGCTCGGCGCCGCAGCCATTGCCTTTCCTGTGGCGCGCATGGCGGCCGCCCCCCTCGCCCGGCTGTCAAAGGCGGCGACGGACCTTGGCCGCAACCTGGACAGCGAACCGCTGCCCGAAACCGGGCCGGATGAGGTCCGCAATGCCTCGCGCGCGTTCAACGCAATGCAGCAAAGGCTGCGCCGGACGATCAGCGAACGCACCCATATGCTTGCCGCCATCACACACGATCTGCAAACCCCGCTCACCCGCCTGCGGCTGAAGCTGGAAAACATCGACGACGCCGATTTGAAGGGGCGGCTGATGAGCGATTGGGCGGCCATGCAGGCGCTGATCCGCGAAGGGCTGGACCTTGCCCGCAGCGAAGATACGAACGAGCTGTTTGCGCTGCTCGATCTTGATTCACTGATCGAAAGCATCGTCAGCGACGAAAATGACCTGGGGCGCAACGCCATGGTCAGCGCCACCTGCGGCAGGGACGTGCGCGTGCGGCCACAGGCGTTGCGCCGGTGCATAGCCAATCTTGTCGACAATGCGCTTGCCTATGCCGGATCGGTTGAAATCGGCGCGGCAGCCGATGGACCACATACGGTCATCACCGTGCGCGACCATGGACCCGGCATTCCCGAAGACAGCCTTGAAGCAGTGTTCGAACCGCTGGTGAGGTTGGAGACATCCCGTTCCCGCGAAACCGGCGGGATCGGCCTTGGCCTTACCATCGCCCGCGCACTGGCTGCGAAAAACGGCGCCGCGCTTCACCTTGCCAATCATCCCGGCGGCGGGCTGATCGCCACCCTCACCCTCGACAGCGGCGCGAGGCCCGTTTGAAAATCATGGCATTTACAGCCATGGGGTTGAAAATGGCGCAAAATCGGGCAATGCGAGCCATAGGGCCGATATTCATCAACAATTTGATGGAACCCTTTTGCGGGCAGACGCTTTGCTATCTGGGAACACAGCTGCGGGCAGACACCGTTACAGGTGCGCCACCAGGGGGAATGGGTGCGGGGCGGATTGTTGATACAGCGACGTGGAACCTTGGCGTTGCTCGCCACCTTCAGCCTCACCGCGCTGGCTCATCATCAATGCGTCGCCCAGCCGGCACAGCCCGCCCCGACAACAGCCGATACCGCAGGTGCCCCGTTTGAAGACCCTTCCTTCGACCAGGCCCTGCCCTCGCTGGACCAGCCTGCAACACAGGCCACGGTTCCGGCGGTGGCGCCTGTCGATGCGTCCTCCACGCCACAAATCAGCACCGCCCCCGCTGCGGACGAGGACGACGCGATGCGGAACGATGCTGAACTGGCCGCACCGCTCACTCCGCTGCAATCCTTCGAACAGGCAGAACCGCTTACTGTTGACGTGCCGACGGGGGAAAAACCCCGGACGATCCGTTACCGGCTGACGGTGGAAGGGCTGAAGGCCATCGACCTCGACGATCGCTTCAAGGATCTTTCAGCGCTGGCAGAAGGCAATGGCAAGGCGGATAATGCCGTCCAACTTTCCGCGCGCGCCGATGAAGATGTGAAGCTTGCCGAACGGCTGCTGCGCTCCGAAGGCTATTATGACGGCCATGTCGATGTTACCGTCACCCCCGCCGCAAGGCCGGACGATCCGACACAGGTCGCGCTCACCGCAACACCGGGCGTGCGCTATACGCTGAACGAAATCCGGGTCACCGGTCCGGACACCCAGCCGCCCGGCCTTGCGGTGGAAGCGCTGGGCCTTACCCGTGGCGAACCCATTGAGGCGGTACTGATCGAAGCGGCGGAAGCCGATGTCCAGCTTCGCCTGCCCCGCTATGGCTATCCGTTCGCCAAGATCGGCGCGCGCGACATATTGCTGGACGAGGCCACGCACGAAGGGGATTACACGCTTCCGGTGGAGCCCGGCCCGCGGTCCAGCTTCGGCGGCTTCAGGACCAGCGGCAGCAAGGTGTTCGATACCGATCATCTTGAGGTTCTGTCGCGCTTCGACCGTGGCGAGCTTTACGACAGCCGCAAAACAGACGATCTGAAACAGGCGCTGATCGCCACCAATTTGTTTTCAGCGGTTTCTGTGGAGCCGGTGGATACTGGAGAAAAGGCCGCCGACGGCACAGAGATCGTCGACATGCTGGTCCGGCAGGGCAAGGGCCGCCAGCGCAGCATCGCCGTTACGGGCGGCTATGGCACGGGCGAAGGGTTCAAGCTGGAAGGCTCCTGGACCCATCGCAATCTTTTTCCGCCTGAAGGCGCGCTGATCGTCTCGGCCGTCGCCGGCACCCAGCAGCAGAGCTTCGGCACCACCTTCCGCCGTTCCAACGCCGGCAAACGCGACCGTACATTCCAGTTCGGCGCACAGGTGTCCCATGAAGACCGCGATGCGTTCAGCGCCCGATCGTTCAGCCTCAGCGGATCGCTTTCGCGCGACAGTACGCCCATCTGGCAGAAGCACTGGACCTATTCGATCGGGACCGAATTGATCGCGACGGACGAAAGCCGCTTCAACGAGGATCGGGCGGAACGCACCCGCAGCACCTATTTCATCGCCGCGCTGCCATTGCAGCTGGGCTATGACGGATCGGACAGCCTGCTCGACCCGACACGGGGCTTCCGCGTCACCGGCCGCATCAGTCCGGAAGCGTCGCTGAAAAGCGGTGTCCACAGCTATGTCCGCACATTGCTGGAAACCAGCGGCTATCTGCCGCTGGCCGATGGGCTGGTGCTTGCCGGCCGCACCCGTTTGGGTTCGATCCAGGGAATAGGGCGGGACAGCATCGCACCATCACGCAGGCTCTATGCCGGCGGTGGCGGATCGGTGCGTGGCTATGGCTATCAGGAGCTGGGGCCAAAGGATGCCAATGGTGATCCGCTGGGCGGACGGTCGTTGACCGAATTTGCCGTGGAAGCACGTTATCGCTTCGGCAATTACGGCATCGTGCCCTTCCTCGACGCCGGCCAGCTTTATCAAAGCACGCTGCCCAAGTTCAGCGGTCTGCGTTACGGCGCCGGCATCGGCGCACGCTATTACACCAATTTCGGGCCACTGCGGCTGGATGTGGCAACACCGATAAACCGCCGGCCGGGTGAATCGAAAATCACCCTCTACATCTCCATCGGTCAGGCCTTTTGATGACGGACGATGCGCGCATGGATGATACCGTCCCCAACCCGTCTTCACGGGGCCGGAGCATCGCCATCCGTATCGCCAAATGGCTGGCGATCGTGGTTGCGGTGCTCGCCCTCCTCGTCGCCGGAGCGGTCATCGCCATCGATACGCGGCCGGGGCATGCGTTGCTCGTCCGGCAACTTGCCGGCATCGACACGGCATCCGGGCTCAACGTTCGCATCGGCAAAATCCGCGGTTCGCTCTATGGCAAGGCGGAAATCACCAATGTTACCGTGCGTGACGCGGATGGCGTTTTCCTTACCATTCCCAGCCTCACACTGGATTGGCGCCCCTTTGCCTATATCCAGAACCGCATCGATATTCGCGAACTGAGCGCTCACCAGGTCTTTCTTGCCCGTCTACCGCGGTTGAAGCCGACACCGTCCGATCCCAACGCGCCCCTGCTGCCTGACATAGACATCAACCTCAACCGGCTGGCGGTGGACGAATTCGTCATCGAAAAAGGCGTGACCGGGCAAAAGCATGTCGTCACCGTGCGTGGCGCGCTGGATATCGCCGATGCGCGCGCCCGTGCCGCTTTCGGTGCGGTGGCGCTCAGCGGCGGCGGCCTTGCCGGCGGCGACAGGCTGCGGCTGCGGTTCGACGCGGTGCCGAAACGCAACCGGCTTGTCGTGGACATGCGCCTTTCCGCCCCCACCGGCGGCCTTGTCGACAGCTATGCCGGGCTTGGCAAGCCTATCGACCTGCGCATCGGCGGGCAAGGCGACTGGGAAAACTGGCACGGCTTTGCACGCGCAAGGCTGGACAGCGAAGCGCTTGCCGATCTTGGCATTGCCGCGAAAAACGGCACCTTCGGCGTTGTCGGGCGTGTGCGCCCTGCCCTTGTCCTGACCGGGCCAGCCGCCCGCCTTGCTTCGCCGGCCATCAACGTCAATCTCACCGCACGACTGGGAGAGCGGCGGGTCGATACACGCATCAATCTGCAATCCTCCGCAATGCGCGTCGATGCGGGCGGGATGATCGACCTCGGCCAGAACCGCTTTGGCCAGTTTCACGCCGCTGCCGTGCTGCTCACACCTGGCGCCATTGCCGAAAACCTGCGCGGCCGCGATGTCCGCCTGGGCCTGGGCATCGATGGCCCGTTTGCCACGCCGACGGTGGATTACCACCTGACCGCCGCCGCCATCGGCTTTGGCGATATGCTGCTGCAGGGGCTGGATGCAGCCGGCCATGCAGTGGTCGATGCCAATCACATCACCGTGCCCGTCGCCGCCAGCGCCACCCGCGTTACTGGACTGAATGCGGCGCTGGGCGGGCTCGTGCATAATCTGCGCGTCGATGGCACCATCGCCTACAGCAATGGCCAGTTCCTTTCCGATGACCTGAAGCTCAGTTCGAGCCGGATCAATGCGACGGCGATCATCCTCGTCGATCCGGCGAAGGGCCGTTATACCGGTGCGCTCAAGGGACGGATCAATGGCTATGACGTCAATGGCCTTGGCAAGGTCAATCTGGTCACCGACGCCCATCTGATCACAGTGCCAAGCGGCGGTTTCGGCATCACCGGCCATGTCAGCGCAACGCTGGCTCATGCAACCAACAGCACCGTTCGCAACATGCTCGGCGGGCGCGCCATTCTCAACGCCGATGTCGGCTATGATCCGGCTGGGCTGGTGACGATCCGCAACGTGCATCTGCGTGCGCCGCGTTTCCGCGTGGTTCGCGGCCAGGGCAGCTACAGGATCAGCGACGGGCGCATTGCCCTGCGCGCGGCGGCCGCCTCGGCCGATTATGGCCCGCTTGCGCTTGTCGTGTCCGGCACCGCAACACGCCCGGTGGCGCATCTGCGGGCGTCGCGCCCCGGCCTTGGCCTTTCACTTGCCGATGTCGACGTCTATCTGCGCGGCACGGCCCAGGGCTATGACGTCAAGGCCAATGGCGGTTCGGCCTATGGTCCGTTCAGCGCCGATCTGCTGGTGCGCAGCGGCAATGGCCCGCTGTCCGTCAATGTGCGTGACGTGCGGCTGGCGGGTGTCGGTGTGCGCGGCGATATCAGCCAGTCCGCTGCCGGGCCGTTCACCGGCATGTTGGCCATCGGCGGCAATGGCTTTACCGGCTCGGCCCGGCTTTCGGCCAATGGCGCAAATCAGCAGGCCGATCTGCTGATCAATGCCGCATCGGCACGCATTCCGTCCAAACCGCCGATCACCATAGGCGGCGGCACTGCCCGCGCGACGGTCGTCCTTTATCCGCAAGGCCCATCGGTCATTGCCGATGCGCGGCTCAACAATGTGCGGCGCGACCAGTTCCTGCTTTCCAATGCGCAGGTGCGCGTGCGCTATGCCAATGGCAGCGGACAGCTTGCGCTTGTCGCCAGCGGCCGCAGCGGCGCAGTGTTCAACGTGGCCGGACAGGCAGCGCTTTCGCCAGACCATATTCGCGCCAATGTAAAGGGCACGATCAACAACACCGCCATCCGCCTTGCAGCACCGGCTGACATCACGCGCACTGGCAATGGCTGGCAACTTGCCCCCACGACGGTGGTGTTGCCACGCGGTCAGATGATCATCGGCGGCACATTCGGCAATGCCACCAATGTCGATGCCCGGCTTGAAAAGGTCGATCTGTCGCTGGCGGATGCCTTTGTTCCCGGCCTCGGCCTTGGCGGCGAGATGAACGGCACCATTCGTTTCAACCAGACCGGCACGGCCTTCCCCGCCGCACAGGCGCGCATCGACATTGCACATTTCACCAGAAGCGGCGTTTCGACCGTGTCCGCACCAACGGATATTGCGATGCTTGCCTCGCTTTCCGATGCGGGCGCCGATGCCAGCGCGGTGATCCGCCTTGGCGATACACCTGTCGGCCGGCTGAAGGCGCATATCACTCCACAGGCCGGCAACAGCTGGAGCGAACGTCTGGCCATGGGCAATCTCAGCGGCGGCATACGCTATAATGGCCCGTCGCAGGTACTTTGGGCGCTTACCGGCATCAGCGGCCAGGAAGTGCGCGGTCCGGCAGTGATTGCCGCGGATTTCGGCGGCCGGCTCAACGAACCGACATTGACCGGCATCGTGCGTGCCGATGCGCTGCGCTATGAAAACCAGGCCTATGGCACCGTGCTCAACAATATTGCCGTGCGCGGCCGGTTCAGCCAGTCACGCCTCGACATCTCGTCCCTCACGGCAAAGGCGGGGGATGGCACCGTGTCGGCCAGCGGCTACATCGGCTTCGACGCAGCCAGCGGCTTCCCCATGGCACTCGATGCAAAGCTGGACCATGCCCAGCTTGCCCGGTCCAACGCCTTGGGCGCGCAGGTCAGCGGCACGCTTTCGGTCAGCAACAGCAAGGCCGATGGTGCATTGATCAAGGGCGACCTGAGCATTCCAGAAGCGCGTTACCAGATCATCCGTCAGGGTGCCGCCGAAGTGCCGGAGCTTCAGGGCGTACGCCGCAAGAGCCAGTCCGCTGAAGAGGAAGAGGAGCCCGCTCCCGGATTCCCGCAATTGTGGAAGCTGGACCTGCGGGTGCGTGCCGATAACCGCGTCTATGTCAGCGGCATGGGTCTCGAATCCGAATGGCAGACGGATTTGCGCGTGCGCGGTACTGCCGCACAGCCGGCCATCCTCGGTACCTTGCAGGTGGTGCGCGGCACCTATTCCTTCGCGGGCCGGCGCTTCGACATCACCAGTGGTCAGGTCCAGTTCGAAGGCGGCGCAACCTTCGATCCGCAAATCAACATCACCGCCGAAACCTCGGTGGAGGATATCACCGCCACGATCAACATCACCGGCAGCGCGCTCAACCCACAGGTCAGCTTCACCTCCAATCCGACGCTGCCGCAGGATGAAGTGCTCTCCCGCCTGTTGTTCGGCACATCGGTCACATCGCTGTCGCCGACCCAGGCGATCCAGCTTGCCGCCGCGCTCAATTCGCTGCGGGGCAGCGGCGGTGGCCTCAACCCGCTGGGCAAGTTGCGCTCCGCCACCGGCATCGACCGGCTGCGCGTGCTGGGCGAGGACAAGACGACCGGGCGCGGCACTGCCCTGGCCGCCGGGCAATATATCAGCAACGATATCTATCTTGAGGTCATCACCGATGCGCGCGGCTTCACCGCCACACAGATCCAGGTCGCATTGTCGAAGAGCCTGAGCATCCTTTCAGAGACAAGCTCCTTCGGCGGATCAAGCGTCAACCTGCGCTACAAGAAGGATTACTGACCCGGAATGATGGCGCCCCACCGCTGGGGCGCCGCTGCCTCAGCCAGATATGCTGTCGCGCACGCGGCCATATTCGCTGCCCCAGTCATCGGTCATCGCACAACGCACATCCCAAAGCTGCGGGAAGAAGCGGTGCTTCGCGCCCGCCTGCAACAGATCGACCGACCTGCCCTTGAGCGAGGCCGAGCCCATGCCGATCGACCGGTGGATCAGGAAAATATGGTGCCAGCGGAATTTCTGGAAAAGCTCGTCGAACTCGATCAGCGCCTCAGCCACCATATAGGCTTCGTCATGGCGGTAGTCATTGTCATAGATGGAGCGGATGGTGCGCCCGGCACCGGTGACATAGCGTTCATCAAAGCTTTTCCACAATAGCGGCGGCATACGCAGCAGAATACGGAAGCCCGGCGATTCCTGCCCGCTGCCATTGCCCAGTTGCCGGCGAATTTCCTGATAATCGCGTGGAGACATGGTCTCGAGCAGGTCAAGCTGCGCCGTCATCAGCCGCTGGATGCGATGGACACGTTCAAACAGGGTCAGCACGCGCTGGCTATGGCCCTGCTGAATATAATCATCGATGTCCATCAGGCTGTGGGCCATCAGCTTCATCCATAGTTCCTCGACCTGATGGACGATCTGGAACTGAAGCTCATCAGCGTTGATCAGCTGGTCGAAAGGTTTCTGGCATTGCAGCAATTTGCTGGTGGACAGATAGACTTCATAATCCAGCTCTTCAGGGGCCGACATGAGTTGGTGAAATTGTGCGCGGTCCATCGATCCGTTCCTGCCTTGGCGAAAACGTGGTGATGATAGCGACAATGATGCAAAACATTGGTCGCATGTCTGTCGTATAGCCGGTATAGGCAGAACAGTGTTCTACCCTTTATCAAAAATGAAGAACTATGGACCGGACGGATAAAGCCATATTGAAAGCGTTGGAAGGCGATGCAAGGCTGTCCTTCGCCGACCTTGGCGAGCGTGTAGGCCTTTCAAAATCACCATGCTGGAACCGGGTGCAGACGCTGGAGGCATCGGGTGCGATCACCGGCTATCACGCAGCACTTTCGGCAAAGGCATTGGGCATTGAAACCTTCGCCTTCGTGCAGCTGTCGATCGCGTTCGACCGCCATGACGCATTTGAGACGGCGGTGCGTGCGCATCCATCCATCATCGCCTGCCATGCCACGGTCGGCGAAAGCGATTATCTGCTGCAGGTGGCTACACGCTCCATGGCCGATCTCGATGATTTTCTGCGTGATGAACTTTGGCGACTGCCGGGGGTGAAGCGGTTCACCACCACTATCGCCATGCGCGCCGTCAAGACGGACGGTTCATTGCTTGCCGCGGCCGACGCGCCCTGAACGGCTTGGATGGTGACCAGCAATTATTGCGGCGTTCCATTCTTGCCCGGCCGCGTTTCCGTTCCGGTTCGTTCAGCCATGGCGATGGAAATCTTCAGCGTGCCGAGCAGGTCGTAAAGCATCGTGCGTTGCGCATCGTTCAATCCCGCCAGCATCGCTTCAACCCATGATCGATGAGCGGCGCACAGGGTTTCGAAATGGTCCCGGCCCATGTCGGTCAGCATGACGATCGACAATCGGCGATCATCCGGCACGGCCACCACGTCCAGCAGCGCTTCCCTGCGCAACTGCTGCACCACCGATGTCAGATTACCGCCCGACACCAGCAGAGACTGGGACAGTGCGCCCATGCTCATGCCTTCGGGATGCCTGCTCAGTGCCGCCAGCACATCATAACGCGGCAAGGTGGTATCGAAACTGGCCGCAAGCCGGCGACGCAGCCGCTTTTCGACAATGGTCGTGCAGCTCAACAGGCGCAACCACAGCCTTACGCTTTCGGATTGTTCGGGACTGTCGCCGTCATGTTTTTCACGAATGACAGGTACATCTTCGCTCACGATCCCCTCCCCCGGCGACAAGGGTGCCGCCGCCTGCCATGCCGATCGCGCTGCCGGGCCATTGGCCCGTAACGAGAGCCGATGGCAGACGGATGGCCATCCTCATCACGGGGATGGCCATCACAGGGCCGGTCAGTTCGTGCCTTGCCAGGGCTTCACCACCTCGCCGCCCTTCATCACGAATTTCACCCGCTCCAGTTCCGTAATGTCGGACAGCGGATCACCGGAAACGGCAACGAGATCGGCATAACGGCCGGCCTGCACTGATCCGATGTCGCCGGTCGCGCCAATCAGATCCGCCGCGCTGGTGGTGGCGGCGCGAATGGCGTCCATCGGCGTCATGCCCGCACGGACCATCAATGCGAATTCCCCGGCGTTCTTGCCATGGGGCGACACGCCCTGATCGGTACCAAAGGCGATCTTCACACCCGCCTTATAAGCACTGCCGAGATTGCGGATGGTGATCGGCGCCACTTCCAGCGCCTTTTGCGCGGATGACGGATTGAGCGTTTCGGGATGCGCCTTGGCGACCTTCATCACCGTATCCGCGACCAACAAGGTTGGAACCAGATAGGTTCCATGCGCCTTCATGATCTTATAGGATTCAGCATCCGCGAAAGAACCATGTTCAATCGAATCCACGCCCAGTGCGGCGGCATGGTCTATCGCCTCCTTGCCATGAGCATGGGCCGCCACCTTCATGCCAAGGCCATGCGCTGTCTCGACGATCGCCTTGATCTCGGCATCGGTCATCAGCATGTGATTGGGATCATCCCCGATGCTCAACACCCCACCGCTAGGCATGATCTTGATCAGATCAGTGCCTTCGCGACGGAACAGACGCACCGTCCTTGCCGCCTCCTCCGGCCCATCGACCACGGTGTTGTCCCATTCATGCGAATGGATTTCGGGGTCGATGCCATTCTGCGGATCGCCATGGCCACCGGTGGGACCAAGCGGATAGCCCGCAACCCACATGCGCGGCCCTTCGATCTCGCCGGCGGCGATTGCCTTTTTCAACCCGACGACGACCTGCGTGTCCCCGCCGACATCACGGATGGAGGTAAAACCCGCCTCCAGCGTATTGCGGGCATAGCCCACCGCCTTCAGCGCCGTATCCACCGTACCGGTGGTGAATTTTTCCGCAATCGGGTTACGGCCGGTATATTGCATCGTGATGTGGACATGGGTGTCGATCAGCCCCGGCAGCACGGTTGCACGCGACAGATCCACCACTTCCGCACCAGCCGGGGTGACGAAACCGTTCTGGATGCCGGTGATCCGATCATCATGCACCAGAATGGAAACCTGCGAACGCGGCTGACCCGACACGCCGTCGATCAACCTGCCGGCATGGATCACCAGATCCCTGGCAACGGCCGGCGTGGCCAGCGCCGCGGCAAGCGACGCCGCCGCCAGCAAACGCCCGAAATGACGCTTGTTCATCCTCTTCTCCCAAAACCCTGTCCGAACGAGGCTGCTGAAAGACTGCCCTGCACGGAAAATGCATGCATAAGGAAAAGGCCGGAACCCGAAGGTCCCGGCCTGTCCCGGATCAGAAGCTCGTCCGGAAATTGACGCCATAGGTACGCGGCGCTGCACTTGTCACCAACGTCCGCCCGGCGGCGATCGCACTGGATGTCGCCCGCGTGATCGCCGTGTCGTTCAGCAGATTGGTGACGAACAAATAGGCGCCCCACTGCTTGTCGGGGCCTTCGATGCCCGCACGCACATTGACCAGCTGATAGGAATCGATCTTGCGCGCATAGACATAGGTCGGGCGGAACTCCGACCAGGACGAACCGACATGGTTCGCGTCCAGACGCGCCATGCCGCCCACGAGGTCGTTGATTGCCCAGTCATATTCCGCGCCGACACCTGCCGTGAACTTCGGCACATAGGGGATGCGGTCGCCCTTGAAGCCCGCCGCCGGGTTGACGGTGCCGGCATTCGGCTGGTCTTCGGTCAGCTTCGCATCGATGTAGGACGCGTTTGCCTGGATGTTCACGCCGTCCATGGGTCGCAACGTGCCTTCGGCTTCAACGCCACGGATGCGCGCCTTGCCTGCATTGGTGATGTAGGAAAAGGCACCGTTGGGCGTACGCGCCGTCACCTGCATGTCGCTCCAGTTGATCTGGAACACATCGACGTTCAGGAACAGGCGGCGATCGAAGCTGGTTGTCTTCAGGCCCGCTTCATAGTTCCACAGCCGGTCCGAGCCATAAGGCGTGAATGCTGCGTCAAGCCCAAGCACCTGGTTCGCGCCGCCGGGGCGGAAGCCCTGCGCCGCTTCGGCATAGAACATCACATTGTCGGTGATCTTGTACGAGCCGTTGAACTTGAACACCCAGCCATCCTCGTCGGATTCGACATGGGTGAGCGGCGTGACACGCGCGCCGACCAGGATCGACGGGACCGTGGTCTCGCCATAAATGTCCTTGGTGTATTTGAAATAGCGCCCACCCGCGGTGAGATTGAAGCGGCTGGTAATATCCCAGGACACCTCACCAAAGCCGGCAACCTGCTTCAGCTTGTCGTCGATGAAGCGGATGGTCGCCGTCTGGAGCGGATAGATGACCTCGCCAGTGGTAGGATCGGCATTGACCTGCGGATTGGCGACATCGGTCTTACGACTTGAGAAGAAGCCCCCGGCCGTCCAGTTCAATGGGCCACTGCCGCTGGAACTGAGGCGCAGTTCAGCGGTCCAGACATCCATCTTCTGCTGCGGGAACAGCACGCTGGTCGACTGGCTGTCGACCAGGCCATAGAAATCGGACAGCTGATCCGTGCTGCAGGCAGCGCCGCCGGCCACCAGTGTGGAGCAACGCGCGGGCGTGCGGTTGTTGCGGATGAAACGCGACACATCCGACTGGGAAGAAAGATCGCGCTTCATATAGGAGACGACGCCCGTTGCCGTCACGCCGCCAAGATCCCAGTTCGCCGTCAGGCTGTAGAGATCGAGATCGTCGCGGATCGGCAGGCGGGTATAATTGTCCGAATTATATTTGCCGTCCTCAAGCGTCCAGTTGGGCGTGTCGGTGCGCGTGCGGTTGAAATAGGCCGCGGCGTCAAGCGTCAGCGTCTCCGTCGGCTTCAGGCGCAACATCACGCGACCGCCATAGGATTTGTCGTCGTTGATGTTCTTGATGCCAAGCGCGGTGTTGTCGATATAGCCATCGCGCTTGCGATAGAAGCCGACGGCACGAACGGCGATCTTGTCCTGCACGATCGGCGCGTTGATCACGCCATTGACTTCATAGTTGAAGCCGCCGCCTTCGGTGCCGGACAGGGTGACATCGGCCGCACCTTCATCTTCGAAGCTGGGCTTCTTGTAGATGATGCGCAGCGTTCCGCCCATCGAACCGGAGCCATAAAGCGTGCCCTGCGGACCGCGCAGCACTTCGACGCGCTCCACATCGAAAAGCCGCAGTTCCGGGGTGGACCCGCCGGCGTCGTTGCTGGCGCCGATCGATCCGGTAACCGGCGTTTCGTCATAATAGACGCCAACCGTCGGCTCGCCCGACGCCTGGATGCCACGGATGACGACGCGACGCGATGACGGACCGCCATCGACGAAGTTGAGGCTGGGCACCGATGCGCCGAGATCGGCCATGCTCTGCACGCCGGAATTGGCGATTGTCTGGCTGCTCACTGCTGAAATCGAAATCGGCGTGTCCTGAAGGCGGGTGTCGCGCTTCAGTGCGGTGACGACGATTTCACCATTGTCGCCCGCATTGGCGGCGGCACTGGCGCTGACGCCGGGGGCGACCGGTGCGCCCGGATCCTGCTGGGCATAGGCCTGCCCCGAAAAGCCGGCAAATGCGGTTGCTACCAGCAACGCGCCCTTTCGTCCCGCCACAAGGCGGCCGTAAAAATCCCTTTTCATCCCTTTGACCCTCCGTTTGCCCCTTGCCGGGGTTTGTGGATGCCGCCCATTCAATCCTGAAAAGGCAAAATTGTGACGAACCGGGGATAAGGCCGCAAAATCTGGTCGGCATCAGCAGTCGCGCGACACGAATCCGCCCCTTCCCCCAAAGGATCGTCGCCCGGCACACCCCCCATCGACCGCTCGGCAAATCTGGTCATGGCTGCCGTTAAAGTGACAGAACGTTGTCGCCAGATCCGCTTTACTGCCGTCAAAGTGTATAGAACATCATCATGCCGTCAATCCATTTCAGGCCTGAAGCACCTGCCCTGCAGCCAGCGGGACAGATGATAAACGGCATTACGGCCGCCTTGCCGGAACAAATGAAAAATCCTGGTTACCATGCGATATAAATTGATTTTCGGTACCATCGAAACGGCCGGGCGTGGCTGACAAAAGGCTGGACGACATAAAATACTTTTGGTCTAAAAGATCATTGCGGTGCGGGCATGAGATGTTCGTCGTCCGGCGGAGAAGGCGCGCAGATCGCACGTCGCACGGATGACAAAAGTCCCAGATCAGGCCACGCACGGCCATCGAGCGACAAAGGGGCGTCCGAATATGATTTCCAGAATTTTATTAGTCGCGGGCACGGCCATGCTGCTGTCCGCCCCCGCGCTGGCGCAGAATGCGCCGCAGCAGATGGACCCGGATTTTGCCAGTTCGGTGAAGCAATGGACGACACTGCCCGAATTCATGAGCCCGCTGGTGGATCATCTGCCGGTATCGTCCACAATTCCGTCACCCAAGCAGGTGCTTGGCGATCATATCGGCGTCCCGAACAAGCTGCATTATTACGAACAGATCGTTTCCTATTTCAAGGCGCTGGCTGCCGCCACACCGCGCGTGAAGATCATCAATATCGGCAAGACCGAGGAAGGCCGCGACAATGTCGTCGTCATGCTTTCCTCCGAAGAGAATATGGCCAGGCTGGAAAGCTATCGCCAGAATCTCGGTCTGCTGGCCGATCCGCGCAAGATCACGCCCGAACAGGCCAGGCAGATCATCAGCGCAACCAAGCCGATCTATCACCTTACCGCCGGGCTTCACAGCGCGGAAACCGGCCCGCCTGAAATGGTGATGGAACTTGCCTACCGCCTGCTTACCGAAGACAGCCCGCTGGTCCGCAAGATCATGGACAACGTAGTGGTGGCGATTTCGCCTTCGCTGGAGGCAGATGGCCGCGACCGTTATGTCGACTGGTATTACAGCCATCTGATCAACGAGACGAACGATCGCGAAAAGCCCGGCGGCCCACCCTATTGGGGCAAGTATATCTATCACGACAATAATCGTGACATCAATTTCGCCGATGCCAGCGCAAAGGCGCTGATGAAATATTATCTGCAATGGCATCCGCCGATCATGCATGAACTGCATGAATCCGTGCCGTTCCTTTACACCTACAGCGGCCAGAATCCGCAGAACCCCGATCTGGACCCGATCCTGTTCGGTGAACTGCCCTGGTTCTCCAATTTCGAAATGTCGCAGCTGACGAAATATGGAATGCCGGGCGTGTGGACGCATGGCTTCGTCGATGCCTGGACGCCGGGCTATCTCGCCTTCATGTCATCGAACCACAATGGCATGTTGCGCATGTACGAAACCTTCGGCAACGCCGGCGCAACCACGATGATGCGCCACATCGCGCCCGAGGTTCAGAACAACGCGCGCGGCGGCGACTGGACGAAGCGCGACTGGTTCCGCCCCTCACCTCCCTATAAGGAAGTGATGTGGTCGATGCGCAACAACACCAACTATATGGAAACGGCGGTGTTGAGCGCGCTTCAGCTTGCCTCGAGCTTTCCGCAGGTGATCCTCGAAAACTTCTACAAGAAGAGCGTGGATTCGATCGAGGCGGGCACGAAGCAGGCGCCCTATGCCTATATCATCCCCACCGATCAGGCCGATCCAACGCGAATTTCCTTCGTCACCGATATTCTGCAGCTGCAGGGCATCGAAATCGGCCGCACCAAGGCGCCGCTGAAGACGAAGGACGCCACCTATCCGGCCAATTCGCTGCTCATCAAGCTGAACCAGCCCTATGGCCGGCTTGCGCATATCCTGCTGCGCAAGCAGGACAATTATCCTGATGAATCACTGAAGAGCTATGACGATATCGCCTGGACCATGGGCCTGATGACCCATAGCAGGATCGACCAGCTTGACGACAAATCGGTACTCGACACCGACGTTACCCCGCTCACCCAGCCATTCCGGCCGCAGGGCGCGGTCAATGGATCGGGCAATGCCCGCTTCTATGCAGTGCCCGATCATGGATCGGTCAATATGGCGACGCTGCGCTATCAGCTGAAGGATGTGCCTGTGCGCATTGCGGAGGCATCGTTCAGCGCAGGCGACAAGACCATGCCCGCGGGCACCTTCATCGTCGACGGCAGCGGCTATGCGACGCTGAAGCAGTCGGTCGAAGGACTGGGGCTGCAGGCGGTTGCGCTGTCCGGCGAACCCAGGGTGAAGATGCATGAAGCGGCACTGCCCCGCATGGCGGTATTCAGCACCTGGGGTTCCACCGAAAAGGTCGGTTGGGTGCGTTACGCGCTTGACCATTACAAGACCCCTTACGACCTGATCTTCAAGGAACAGGTGCGACAGGGCAATCTGCGCGCGCGCTATGACGTCATCGTCATTCCGATGCAGGGCAAGTCTTCGAAGGACATCGTCTATGACGTGCCGATGAAGGGCAAGCCGCTCGCCTATGAAAAGACCGACCAGTTCCGTTATCTGGGCGACTATGGCTCCTCCCCCGATATTCGCGGCGGCATGGGTCTGGAAGGGCTCACCGAACTGCGCAAGTTCGTCGAACAGGGCGGTACGCTGATCACCCTTGGCAGTGCCAGCGCGGTGCCGGTCGATTTCGGCCTCGTTCCCGATGTGACGGACAGCAAACCGGCCAAGGGCTTCTATGCCGCCGGCCCGGTGGTGCAGACAAAGGTGCTGCAGCCACAGAACCCGATCTTCTATGGCTATGACAGCACGCAGATTCCGGTGCGCTGGGCAGCCGACACGCTCTATTCCGTGCCCAATATATACAAGAGCCGGGTGCTGATGGAGTTTCCCGGCGGCAAGGAAGGCGTGTTGAGCGGCTTCATCAAGGGTGCCGAGGATGTGAAGAACAGCCCGGCCATCATCGACACGCCGGTCGGCCAGGGCCAGGTTCTGATGTTCGCCACCAACCCGATGTGGCGGTGGCAGAATCTGGGCGAGTTCCGGATGCTCTACAATGCGATTTTCAATTATCGCAATCTGGGCGCCACACCGGCTTCCACCACCACCGCTGCCACGACGACACCCGCAGCGGACGATTGATGCGGCAGATGCGGCGTCGCGACTGGCGGCGCTGCATCCCCAGTGCGTAAACGTCAACGAACATGGGGGCCCGGCCCATTCGCCCGCCCCCATGATGTTGCACCAGTTCAGACACCGGCCATTCACCTTTGGAAATGGGCACGCACATGGATCATGCAGACAGGACGATGATCAGCCGGCGCGGTTTCGCGCTTGGCATGGGCGGGCTGGCGATTGCCGGCACCGCCATAAGCAGAACCGCAACGGCAGCAGCCCCGGCAACCGCGGCGGACGTACCGCCGGCTATCGCCGATCTCTATCGCAAATCCATCGTCATCGATGCACTGGCATCACCCAACAGCTGGAACGTGCCGATGCCGCCGCCCGGTCCACTCAATGCCGGGCAGCTTGAAAATGTCCGCAAATCGGGCATCACCGCGATCAACCTTACCGTCGGCAAGCCCGGCGGCTTTGAAGACACGGTTCGGGAGATCGCATTCTGGCTGAACCAGATCGAGCTGCATCCCGATTATTTCCGTCTGGTAAAGCGTCATTCCGACATCGCCGCCGCCAAGGCCGAAGGCAAGATGGGCATCATCTTCGGCTTTCAGGGCATGGGCATGATCGGCACCGACCTTTCGCTGATCGATACATTCGAACAGCTTTGGGTCAAGATCATGCAATTGACCTATAATGACAGAAATGCGCTGGGTGCCGGCAGTTCGCTACCCGACAGCGAAGGCCTGACCGAACTTGGCCGGCAGGCCGTGGCCCGGCTGAACGAACGCAATATCCTCGTCGATCTTGGCCATTCCAATGCCCGCACGGCAATGGATGCGGTAAAGGCCTCTACCCGGCCCATCACCATTTCGCACACCGGATGCCGCGCCATCTACAACAGCCAGCGCAACCAGCCCGATGAAGTGCTGCGCGCGGTAGCGCAACGGGGCGGCGTGGTCGGCATTTACCTGATGCCCTTCCTTGGCCATGATCCGGTGGCGGCTTCCCGCCGGCTGCTGATGCGCCACATCGAACATGCGCTGCAGATTTGCGGCGAGGACCATGTCGGGATCGGAAGCGATCAGAGCATAACGCCGGTGGAAATCACGCCAGCCTATATGGCGGTGGTGCGCAAGACCGCCGAAGAACGCCAGAAGGCCGGCATTGGCGCGCCGGGCGAAGCCGATACGCCAGTGACAGTGCCCGATGTGAACACACCGCTGCGGCTGGAAATCATCGCGAACGATCTGGCGAAGGCAGGCCATCCAACGCGCGTCATCGAAAAGGTGATAGGCGGCAATTTCAATCGGTTGTTCAAGGAAATCTGGAAAGCCTGACGCGGTTGTCGGGGGGAGATAAAGGCATGAGCGCGACAGATCCGGTCATTGGGGAAATGGCCGATCAGCCACCCTATCCCCCCGTTGCCCAGGGTTATTACGCTACGGGCATATTGCTGCTGGCCTATACATTATCATTCGTGGACCGGCAGATATTGAGCCTGATGGTGGAGCCGGTGAAGCGCGACCTCGGCCTCAGCGATACCGCGATCAGCCTTTTGCACGGTTTTGCCTTCGCGATATTCTACACGCTCGTCGGTCTGTTCCTCGGCCGCATCGCGGACCAGCGCAACAGGCGGCTGCTGATCGTCGGCGGCATTGCCATATGGTGTATCGCCACCGCCTCCTGCGGCTTTGCCGGCAGCTTCATCACCCTGTTCCTTGCCCGCATGGCCGTGGGTTTTGGCGAGGCGAGCCTGTCGCCCGCCGCCTATTCCATGCTTGCCGATTATTTCCCCAGGGAACGGCGTGGCCGGGCGATGGGGCTTTATTCGCTTGGCGTCTATCTGGGATCAGGCCTTGCCTTCATCGTCGGCGGGGTGGTGATCAGCAAAACGGCGCAGGCCGGCGATGTGGTTCTGCCGGTACTCGGCAGTTTCCATCCCTGGCAGCTTGCCTTTCTCATCGTCGCGCTGCCCGGCCTGCTGGTGGTGCCGATGATGCTTTCGGTGCGCGAACCACCCCGGCGCGAAACCGGCGGCGGTGCTGCAAATCTCGCGCATTTCACTGCCCGCAGCAGCTTTTACGCACCAGCGATCATTGGCTATGCGATGCTGGCGATCGTCACCTTTGCCTATACATCCTGGCTTCCCACCAGCTTCATCCGCACCTGGGGATGGAGCGCGCGGGACATCGGCCTTGCCTATGGCAGCGTGATGCTGGTCTTCGGATCGGCAGGCATGATCTCCAGCGGCTTTGCGGCGGACTGGCTGGCGCAAAGGGGCATGAAAGACGCGCACATGCGCCTGTCGATCGGCGGTACCATTGCCGCCATTCCCTTTGCCGTCGCGCTGGCCATCATCAACCAGCCAATCCCGGCGCTTGCCGTGGTGGCACTTGCCAGCTTCTGCGCCAGCATGTCGATCGCGCTGGCCCCTGCCGTGCTTCAGCTCGTCACGCCCAACCGGCTGCGCGGGCAGCTGACGGCGCTTTACCTGCTGCTCATCAACCTGATCGGCATGGGATGCGGCCCAACGATGGTGGCGCTGCTCACCGATTATGGCTTTGGCGATGAAGCGGCGGTGAAAACCTCACTCGCGCTGGTCACCAGCGGTGCCATCATCGCCAGCGCCATTTTGCTGTGCCTGTCGCTTCGGCCCTACCGGCGACTGCTGGCAGGCGATTTATCTGTCGCGCACTGATAGGCGAAGGCGGCGCTTGCCAGATCCTGCACCGGATGGCCAACCGATTTATAGAAGGTGATGTCGCTGGCTGAAACCCTGCCCGGCGCCGTCCCCAGCAGTATTTCACCGATTTCGGCCCGGATATGATCGTCGCCGATCACCCCCGCTTCTTTTGCATCCAGAAACTCGGCCGCTTCCAGCAATGCCGAAGCCCTGCTGTCGGCGATGTAACGGCTGGCGAGGACCAGCGGCTGGTCCACCTCCACCTTGCCCGGCCTGCTTGAGCCGACGGCATTGACATGAGCGCCCGGACGCACCCATTCGCCCAGCAGCACGGGTTCGGCCGATGTCGTCACCGTACAGATGATGTCGGCTCCGGCGGCAAACCGTGGATCGGCCACCGCCCTTACATCGAGCCCGGTACGCGCCGCCGACGCGGCTGCAAAAGCCTGCGCGCGTTCATGGTTGCGTCCCCAGACCAGCACCTCGTCAAGCGGCCGGATACGCGCAATGGCATCGATATGCGCTGCCGCCTGATGGCCGCAGCCGAATATGCCCAGGCTATGTGCATCCGGCCGGGCAAGGATATCGGTCGCCACCGCACTGGCCGCAGCGGTGCGGACAAGGGTGATTTCCTCCGCATCGGCAATGCAGACGGGATGGCCGCCCTGCCCCTCGAACAGGATCACAACGCCACGGTGCGCCTGCCGGCCGGGCTGTTCCGGATCGTCAAACACGCTGATCAACTTGGCCCCGAAATAGCCGGTTGGGCCAAGCGCACCGGGCATCAGCCCGAAAATCCGCCCATCGCCCAATGGCATCACTTCGCGCGGTTTCTGGATGGTCTGCCCCGATGACAGTGCCTTCATCGCATCGGCAACGACCTGGCGGCACGCATCCGGCGTCAGCAACTGGCGGATTGTCGAAGCGTCGAGGTAAAGCGGCTGCTGCGGGTTCAAGACAAATGCTCCGTCTGCCGATGGATGGCGGTCAGCCGCGCTCCGACGGCGGCAATGGGCGGGAAACGACATAGGCTGCGCAGGCGAGCATCAGCGCTGCCACCAGCAGGGCCAGCGGCCAGTGCGGGTGAACGATGATCCAGAAAGACAGGAAGCCGAACGTCATGCCCGCACAAGCGAACATCTTTGCCCGTTTCGGCACCGCGCCATATTGCCGCCACGCCCTGAGGCTGGCGCCGAAGCGTGGATGGTGAAGCAGATAATGTTCCAGCCTTGGCGATGAACGCGCGAAACACGCAACCGCACCTATCAGAAAGACCGTGGTCGGCATCACCGGCAGGAATGCGCCGATAATTCCCAAGGCCGTCAGCAGCAGGCCAAGGATGAAAAAGAACGGACGCGACATTGGCAGGTTTGCCCCGGTTGCAGGCGGTGGAAGTGGAACGCACCGGCACCAATCTAGCCGAAACGCCGCCATGCACAATGACATTGCCGCCCGCATCAAGCCATCGGCTTGCGCCGGATCGATGGCTGCGGGCTATGCCGCGACGGGCGCATCGCCCTGTCGCTCCGGCCGGGCACAGCGAAACGCCGGCAGATCGGCAAGCGTCGCCTCCACCGCCAGCAGGCGTGGAAAGGCCGAAAGATCGGCATCCACCCGCCGCGCATTATAGAGCTGCGGCACAAGGCAGATATCGGCCAGCGTCACATCGTCGCCAAACAGGAAACGCCCCGAGGTCGGGCCTGCCATCCGTTCCAGCGCGCGAAGGCCATCTTCGATCCAGTGGCAGGACCATTGCCGCACCGCTTCTTCGGATTGGCCAAGCGGTTCGCGCAGATAGTTGAGCACGCGCAGATTGTTGAGCGGATGAATATCGCACGCAATCAATTGTGCCACCGCCCGCACCTGCGCCCGGCGGGGGGCATCACCCGGCAGCAAAGGCGGTTCGGGCCATTGCTCCTCCAGATATTCGATGATGGCCAGGCTCTGGCTCAGCGCCATGTCGCCATCGGTGAAGATCGGTACCAGCCCTTGCGGGTTGAGGCCAAGGAAGGCGGCATCGCCCTGCTGCCCCAACCGCAGGTTTATCGCCTCGTCGGTATAATCCAGCCCCTTCCAGGCCAGTGCGATCCGCACCCTGTAACTGGCGGAAGACCTCCAATAGCCAAAAAGCGTGCGCGACATTTCCATCACCCCAATGCGGAAATGGCTTTGGCCATGGCAATGTCACGCATGGAAAGTCCGCCGGCATCATGGGTGGTCAGCAATATCTCCACCCGGTTATAGACATTGGACCATTCGGGGTGATGGTCCGCTTTTTCGGCAAGCAGCGCCACCCTGGTCATGAAGCCGAATGCCTGCACGAAATCCGCAAAGCTGAAGCTGCGCCGCAGGCCGTCGCGGCCTTCATCAAGGCTCCATCCCTGCAACTGGGGAAGCAATGCTTGCCGTTCCTCCTCGCTCAACCTTGCAATCATTGTCATTTCCCCTGTTCAGGCGGTTTGCACAAAACCATCGCGCACCTCCACCGGCCAGCGGGTGAGCTGCTGGCCCATGCACGGGCCGCCAACGCATTGGCCGTCATCGATCGTAAAAAGCGCGCCATGCCAGCCGCACATGATCAACGTGCCATCATCGGTCAGATATTGGTCAAGCGTGCGCGCCAAAGGCACTCCGGCATGAGGGCAGCGATCGACATAGCCGGATACCTCATCACCGCGCCGGACGACAAAGCCATGGAAGCGGCCGGCACGCATCTCGAGGACGAAATTGCGTGCGCCGCCATCTGCAATCTCCCCCAGCCCGCACAGCCTCACCCCCGCCGGCGTGGCGGTGGCGCGGGGCATTGCTGGAGCATTCAGGCTCACCGCGATGTCACCACCTGCTGCTCGATGGCGCCGAAGATCGAATGACCATGATCGTCCTTCATCTCGATACGCACCTTGTCGCCGTCGCGAAGAAAGGGTGTCCGGGGTTCGCCATGCAGCAGCGTTTCCACCGTGCGCACCTCTGCAATGCAGGAATAGCCGTGCCCGCCTTCCGCCACCGGCCGGCCGGGGCCGCCATCGGCATCGCGGTTGGACACGGTGCCCGACCCGATGATCGAACCGGCGCAAAGGCTGCGTGTTCGTGCCGCATGGGCCACCAATGTTCCGAAATCGAACGTCATGTCGACTTCGGCATTGGCGCGACCCAGCGGCGCCTCGTTGAGATCGACCGACAGCACACCATGCAGCCTGCCATCTTGCCAGCGGGCCTCCAGCGCATCGGGCGTCACGAAAACCGGTGACAGCGCCGATGCCGGCTTTGACTGGAAAAAGCCGAAACCCTTGGCCAGTTCACCGGGAATGAGGTTGCGCAACGACACGTCATTGACCAGCCCGATAAGGCGAATGGCGGCCAACGCCTGTTCCCGCGACGCGCCTTGCGGCACATCGCCGGTGACGACGACAACCTCTGCCTCAAGGTCGCAGCCCCAATTCTCATCGACCAGGAAGATCGGGTCACGCGGCCCGAGGAAACCGTCGGACCCGCCCTGGTACATCAGCGGATCGGACCAGAAGCTTTCCGGCAGCACGGCGCCACGCGCACGGCGAACCAGTTCGACATGGTTCACATAGGCCGATCCGTCTGCCCATTGATAGGCGCGCGGCAGCGGCGCGGCGGCGGCGCGTTCATGAAAGCGATGGCGGGGGATGGCTTCATGGGCCAGGTCGATCGCCAGATTTTGCAGATGCGGGGCAAATTGCTCCCAATCATCAAGTGCGGCCTGCAATGTCGGCACCAGATGCCCTGCGTCGGCATACCATGCCAGATCGTCGGAAACGACGACCAGCCGCCCATCCCTTCCCGCCTTCAACGATGCAAGCTTCATCCTCTTCCCTTTTCTTCCTGCGGCAACCGCGCCTTTTCGAATCCAGTCCAGCACATGTCGTAATCGGCCTGGAGCAGCGGCGTTTCAGCGGCGAAGCGTGTCGGGCGGATCACCCAGCGGCTTTCGAACATGAACGCCATTGTGTTCTCTATCCGCTGCGGAACCAGCGTCGCATCCACGGCACGGCGATAGCTGGCAGCGTCGGGGCCATGGCCGCTCATGCAATTATGCAGGCTTGCTCCGCCGGGCAGGAAACCACCGGCCTTTGCATCATATTCGCCGTGGATCAGCCCCATGAACTCGCTCATCACGTTGCGATGGAACCATGGCGGGCGGAACGTGTCTTCCGCCACCATCCAGCGCGGCGGGAAGATGACGAAGTCGCAATTGGCGGTGCCGGGCTGATCGCCGGGCGACGTCAGCACGGTGAAGATCGATGGATCGGGATGATCGAAGCTGACGGTGTTGATGGTGTTGAACCGCGCCAGATCATATTTGCACGGCGCCAGATTGCCATGCCACGCCACCACGTCGAGCGGCGAATGATCGAGCATCACCGTCCACAGCCCGCCCTGGAATTTCTGCACCAGCTCGACCGGTTCGTCGATGTCTTCGAACCATGCGGAAGGCGTCAGGAAATCGCGTGGACTGGCAAGCCCGTTCGCCCCGATCGGCCCCAATTCCGGCAGGCGGAACAGCGCACCATAATTTTCACAGACATAGCCCCGCGCCGCGCCTTCGGGCAGTTCGACACGGAAACGCACGCCACGCGGCACAATGGCGATTTCCCCCGGCCCTGTATGCACCAGCCCCATTTCTGTGACGAGCAGCAATTGCCCCTGCTGCGGCACGAACAGCATTTCGCCGTCATTGTTCTGGAACACCCGCGCCTGCATGGAGGTGCTGGCCGCATAAAGATGGACGGCAATGCCCGCGCCGGTGCCGACATCGCCATTGCCGCCATAGGTAACAAGGCCATCGATGAAATCCACCGCTCCGTCAGGCAATGGCAGCGGGTTCCACCGCAGCCGGTTCGGCTGGGGCGCAACCTCGTTGAACGGCGCGGTGCGGATCAGCGACGGGCGGGCACAGGGTTGCAACCGGCCATGGCAGGCGGTGGGGCGCAGCCGGTAAAGCCATGACCTGCGGTTTTCATGACGGGGTGCGGTAAAGGCCGTGCCGGAGAGCTGTTCGGCATAAAGACCAAAAGGCAGTTTCTGCGGCGAATTTCGACCAACCGGCAGCGCACCTGCCACTGCTTCCATGGCGAAGTGATTGGCAAAGCCGCAGAGATAGCCATCATCCACCGGCATCTCCCCTTTTGTCATGCGTCGACCGTGATGACGCCACGACGGATCTGATCGAGTTCGATCGATTCGAACAAGGCCTGGAAATTACCGTTGCCGAAACCCTCATTGCCCTTGCGCTGAATGATTTCGAAGAAGATCGGGCCGAACAGATTTTCGGTGAAGATCTGCAACAGCAGCCCTTCCTCTTCGCTGCCGTCGATCAGGATGCGGTTGCGGCGCATCCGTTCCAGGTCCTCGCCATGGCCGGGCACGCGCCTGTCGACCAGCTCATAATAGGTTTCGATCGTGTCCTGCAGTTCGACACCGCGGGCGCGCAGCTTTTCCACCGTTTCATAGATGTTGCCGGTGGTCAGCGCGAGATGCTGGATACCTTCGCCATTATACTGGCGGATGAACTCCTCGATCTGGCTGTGCTCATCCTGGCTTTCGTTCAGCGGAATGCGAATGGCGCCATCGGGGGCGATCATCGCCTGGCTGAACAGGCCGGTCGCCTGTCCCTTGATGTCGAAATATTTCTGCTCGGTGAAATTGAATACCCGGCTGTAGAAACCGGACCAGGTCCGCATTTCACCACGGCGGACATTATGGGTCAGGTGATCCAGCGTCTCCAACCCGACACTGTTCTGCACAGCCGCTTCCGCAGCGCCTTCTATCGGTGTCCAGCCGTCATAGACGGTACCGGCCACGCCATGACGATCAACCAGATAGAGCAGCGATCCGCCAATGCCCTGAAGCACATGGGCATCAGCACCAAGCGCGCTGGCGGATGCATCGGCCGGTCTGGCGCCATTGGCGATCGCCAGTTCAAAGGCGGCCCGTGCGTCGGCGACGCGAAACGCCATGCCATTGGCGGAAGGGCCATGGGCCGCACGAAAATCCGCCGCCTGCCCCGTCTTCTCGCGATTGACCAGCAGGTTGATGTCGCCCTGCCGGTAAAGAACGATGTCCTTCTCGGGATGTGTCGCCCATGCGGTAAAGCCAAGCCGTTCGATCAGCCCGATCATCCGGGCCGGATCAGGACCGGTGAACTCCACGAACTCAAAACCGTTGAGGCCCATTGGATTTGCCTTGGGGTCGGTCATGCCGCATCCCTCCCGTATCGTTCATGTAGAAGTGAAGCGCCGCACACTGCCGGGGCGCTGCTGCCCGCCATCGCCACCGCCGCGTTCATTGGCCGGCTCTTGAGCGCGCATGGTCCTGGGTGCCGCGCGTATAGACCGTGTCCTGGGGAAGGATCGTATCGATCTCGATGTCCGGCTGGGTAGCCATTTCATCGTAAAGCGGCGCGAAATCCGTCTCCAGCGTCTGGCGAAGCAGATCGTCGAAACTGTCGATCACGAAATAATTCTGCTGATAATCGTCGATACGATAGCGTGTCCGCATCACCCGGCGCAGATCGAAACCAATCCTGTTGGGCGATGGATCATCCAGCGCGAAAATCGATTCCGCATAGCTGGAGACGATGCCGGCACCATAAAGCTTCAGCCCGCCATTGTCGCGGATCAGCCCGAACTCGACCGTGTACCAGTAAAGCCGCGCCAGCCGATCGATCGCCCCATGGCGCATCGCCCGCAGCCCGCCTTCGCCATAGGCCTGCATATAATCGGCGAACACCGGATGGGCGAGCAGCGGCACATGACCGAACACATCATGAAAGACATCCGGCTCCTGCAGATAATCGATCTGTTCGGGCTTGCGGATGAACCGCCCGGCAACGAAGCGGCGGTTGGCCAGATGTTCGAAAAACACCTCTTCGGGCACAAGGCCGGGCACCGCGACGACAGACCAGCCCGTCGCCTTGTTCAATCGTTCGGAAAGCTCGTTGAAATCGGGAATACCGGGGCGCGACATGCGCAGCACGTCCAGTCCCTCGATGAACGCAGGCACCACCCGGCCGGGCAGCATCTCCGCCTGCCGCGCGAACAGCCTGTCCCACATGTCATGTTCCTGCGCGGTGTAGGACCGCCAGTCCTGCGGGATTGTCCAGTCTGGTGCCGCGCCTGGTGGCGGATCGGCCATTTCGCAAACAGCATCATCCATGAACGAATTTTATCATTAATTCTTGATTGTTGCTTTTCAACCTTCCATCATTCTGTCTGATATTCGATTATCTGTACCGCATATGCCGAAAACCATGAAACAGATTGATCAAATCGATTCAATAGATCGGAAGCTGCTGCAGCTTTTGCAGCAGAATGCGACTCTCAGCCATTCGGCGCTTGCCGAACAGGTCGGCTCCTCCACGGCGTCGGTGTGGCGGCGGATCAAGGCGTTGGAAAACGCCGGTGTGCTTGGCCCCATGGTGCGGCTGGTCGACCCACAGGCGATTGGCCGCGGCGTCAACGTTCTCTGCCAGGTGCGGATGCGATCGCACATGACCGCCAACCGGCAGCAGTTCGAGGATTTCATCGCCAGCCGCAGCGAAGTGATGGAATGCTATTCCATGTCTGGTGAATGGGATTATCTGCTGCGCGTGGTGGTGGCGGATGTCGCTGGTTATGAGCATTTTCTGATGCGCGAGTTGCTCGGCCATCCCAGCGTGGCGACCTGTTCGTCACATTTCGCGCTCAGCCAGGTGAAATATACCACGGCGATGCCGGTATGACGGGAAACCAGAAGCAATGACGATGATCATCAGAGCCGCGACACAGGCCGATGCCGATGGAGTGTGGGCGATCATCGAACCGATGATCCGGGCAGGCGAAACCTATGCGCTGGACCGGGACATGAGCCGTGAGCAGGCGCTGGCCTATTGGTTTTCCCCCGGCCACGCGGTGTTCGTCGCCGAAGAAGACGGCCGACTGCTCGGCACTTATTACATGCGCGCCAATCAGCGCGGCGGCGGCGCCCATGTTGCCAATTGCGGCTATGTCGTCGCGCCGGATGCGGGTGGGCGCGGCATAGCACGCGCCCTTGCCGAACATTCGCTGGAAGAAGCACCAAGGCGCGGTTTCCGGGCGATGCAGTATAATTTCGTCATCAGCAGCAATGAACGCGCAGTCGGGCTGTGGCACCGCCTCGGTTTCGAGACTCTGTGCCGTCTTCCGCAGGCCTTCGATCATCCCCGCCTGGGGCTGGTGGATGCGCTCCTGATGTTCAGGACGCTTTAGCCCCGGCGCTCTTGCCGGGGCCAGGCCGATCAGCCGCGCGTGGCCGATGTCCGTTCATAGCGGGCGCGCATCCGTTCCAGTGTGACGCGCTTGACTGGCTGGCCCTTGCTCAGCCTGCGCCAGGTCGTTTCGCTGATGCCGTAGACGGCCATGATATGTTCGGATGTAACGGCCGGCAATTTGCGGCGCAGCTCAAGGATTTCATCACGCGCCAGTGAAACCATTTCCAAACGCATCGTTCATCTCGCTTCCGTTGATGGAGTTGGTTGTGAAATCGCCTGACTTTCCAGGCTGAGCAGGCTGGCATTGCCACCAGCCGAAGTCGTATCGATGGAGATCGCCCGCTCCACCGCAAAGCGCAGAAGATAGTGCGGGCCGCCGGCCTTGGGGCCAGTGCCGGAGAGCCCTTCCCCTCCGAAAGGCTGCACGCCGACAACCGCGCCGATCATTGAGCGGTTGACATAAAGATTGCCCACCTTGGCGCGTCCCCTCACCGCCTCCAGCGAGGAATCGAGCCGGCTGTGCAGCCCCATGGTCAGTCCATAGCCACGCGCATTGATGCGATCGACGAGGTCACCAAGTGCTTCGCCACGCCAGGTTACGACATGCAGCACGGGGCCGAACACCTCCCGCTCCAGTTCTTCCGGACTGTCGAGCCTGATGATGCAGGGGCCGATGAAATGCCCATCCAGCCCCTCTGGCACGGGCATCTGGTGGATCACCTTGTCGCGGTTGGCGTCAATATAGGACTGGATGCGCCGATGCGCTTCGGCATCGATCAGCGGGCCGACATCAGTTTCGATTTCGCCCGGATCACCAATGCTGAGTTCCGCCATCGCGCCCTTCAGCATGTGCAGAACATTATCCGCCACCTCTTCTTGCAGGCAAAGCAGGCGCAGCGCCGAACATCGCTGGCCCGCGCTGCGAAAGGCAGAGGTGATGACATCGCGCACCACCTGTTCGGGCAGCGCCGTTGAATCGACGATCATTGCATTGAGACCGCCCGTTTCGGCGATCAGCGGCACGATCGGCCGGCTTTCATCGTCCAGCAGGCTGCGCGCGATCTGCCGGGCAGCGCCGGTGGAACCGGTAAAGGCGACGCCCGCAACCCGTGGATCGGCCACAAGCGCCTGCCCGACCGCCGGGCCGCCGGGAACCAGCGCCAGCACATCGGCCGGGACGCCGGCTTCGTGGAACAGCTTCACCGCCGCATGGGCGATCAGCGGCGTCTGCGGTGCGGGCTTGGCAACCACCGTATTGCCGCTGACAAGGGCAGCCGCCACCTGGCCGAGGAAGATGGCCAGCGGGAAGTTCCATGGGCTGATGCAGGCAAAGACGCCACGCCCGCCAAGGGTGAGTTCATTATGCTCCCCCGTCGGCCCGGGCAGTGTTTCCGACGTGAACAGACGCCGCCCTTCAATTGCATAATAGCGGCAGAAGTCGACCGCCTCGCGCACTTCGGCAAGGGCATCATCCATCGTCTTGCCGGCCTCACGCACCGCAAGCGCCATCAGCATGGAACGATCGCGTTCCAGCAGGTCAGCCATGCGTTCAAGGCAGGTCGCACGCTCCTCCACCGGGCGGCGGGACCATTGGTCGAATGCCGCCGCGCATGTGTCGATGGCGCGGCGCGCGTCAGCCGGCGTCGCTTCGATCACCTTGCCGACCGGAACCTGAAGATGGGCCGGGTCCTGAACCGCCGCCGGCGTTCCGCCTGCATCCTTGCCCGCGATCAGGGCCGCCGCCTTGTGTTCGCTGTTCCACACCGGCTTCATCGCATCCAGCAGCGACGCAAGGGTTTCACGATCGGACAAGTCCATTCCTTCCGAATTTCTGCGTTGCGGGCCATAAATGGCGGCCGGCCGTGGGATGAGTGGATGCGGAGTAAAGCCATGGGCGCGCATCTGGTCGACCGGATGAACGGCAATATCTTCCACGCTGAGGCTGGCGTCGCCCGATTGGTGGACGAAGCTGCTGTTGGCGCCGTTTTCCAGCAGGCGCCGCACCAGATAGGCCAGAAGGTCACGATAGCCGCCCACCGGCGCATAGACGCGCACCCGGTGGGACCGCGCCTTCATCGCCTGACGGTAAAGCCCTTCGCCCATGCCGTGCAGCCGCTGAAACTCAATGTCCTGCCGGTCGCCGATCCAGTGGAGCAATATCGCCAGCGTAACGGCATTATGCGTGGCAAAAGCCGGCTGGATGTTGGGCGCGGCCAGCATCCGTTTGGCACAGGCCAGATAGGAAACATCGGTCGCTTCCTTGCGGGTATAGACCGGATAATCCGATAGCCCCTGCTCCTGCGCGAATTTGATTTCCGTGTCCCAATAGGCACCCTTGACCAGGCGCACCGCAATGCGCCGTCCCGTTTCCCGGCCAAGCGCATCGGCCCATTCGATCACCGGCAAGGCGCGCTTCTGATAGGCCTGTATGGCCATGCCCAGCCCTTCCCAACCGGCAAGCAGGGGCGAACGGGCCACGGCCTCGATAATGTCCAGTGACATTTCCAGCCGATCGGCCTCCTCGGCATCGATCGTCAGACCGATGCCCTGTTCGGCCGCCGCAGCCGACAGCGCAATCACCCGTTCGGCCAGTTGCGGCACTGCATCCCGGCTGTGCGCCTCTTCATAACGCGGATGCAGGGCCGACAGCTTTACCGAGATCGAATGCCGCTCCATCAACGGCAGCTCTTCCCCCTGCCTCCCGGCAACGCGGATCGCCTCTGCATAGGCATTGAAATAGCGGGCAGCATCTTCGGCGGTGCGCGCCGCCTCGCCCAGCATGTCAAAGGAACAAAGCACGCCTTCGCGGGCGGCACGGACGATGGCTTCATCAATATCGCGGCCAAGCACGAACTGGCCGCCCATCATCTGCATGCCGGCGCCAACGGCACCGCGAATAAACGGCTCTCCCATGCGGGCAAGGACACGGCGAAGCGCGCCGCCTTCCGGCCGGTTCAGCGCCTTGGTGAAGATCAGCCCGAAAGTGGCGGCGTTGACAAGTGTCGAGGAAGAACCGCCGCGATGAGCCGTCCAGTCCGCAATGGAGGTCTTGTCGCGGATCAGCGTTGCCGCCGTATAATGGTCCGGCACCCGCAGATAGGCTTCGGCAAGCGACAGCAGGGCAATGCCTTCGTCGCTGCCCAGCTGATATTCCTGCATGAACCGTTCCACCAGCCCGGCACTGCTGTCCTCGCGCAATTGGGCGACAAGCGCGCGCATCGCCGCCTCTATCGCCGGGCGCTCGGTGGCATCCGGCTCGGCCAGCTTCACCAACGGTGCAAGCGCGGCTTCTTCCGGCAGGCGATAGCTGGCTCGAATCGGATAGCGCAGCCCATTTGTGTCTTTTAGTCCCATGACCAGAATTATATTCTGGTAATTTGGAGTTTGCACAAAAATGATCTTGGTTTTTTTTGGTGTTTCTGCGAATTTTATCGGAGAATTATTTTATTAAGAGAAGGACCTTCGATATGCTTGACGAGACGGACCGTCGCATTCTCCGCACCATTCAGGGCGAAGGACGGATCACCAATCAGGAGCTGGCGAATCGGTGCGGCCTATCTCCCTCCGCCTGCTTCGACAGGCTGAAGCGCCTGCGTGAGCAGGGCTACATCACCAATTTCGTTGCAGTGCTTGATCCGGTGAAGCTGGACCGATCGCTGCTGATCTTCATCGAGGTGCTGCTGGACCGAACCACGCCCGACATTTTTACGGAATTCGCTGCCGTCGTGCAGCACATGCACGATATTCTGGAATGTCACATGGTTGCCGGCGGTTTCGATTATCTGCTGAAAGTGCGGGTGCGCGACATGACTGCCTATCGCGCTTTCCTGGCCAATACGCTGATGCAGATGCCCGGCGTGCGCGAGACGCGAACCTATGCCGTGCTGGAGGAGGTCAAGACCAGCCACGAACTGCCGATCTGACCGCGCCGGCACAGGCTTCGGCCGGCGGTTACGCACCGGCCAGCCTGCTGGAAAAGCGGCCGTACGCCAGATAGACGACAAGGCCGATCGCGTTCCACACGAAGAAGCGGATCTGGGTGACGGACGGCAGGCTGATGAACAGATAGACGCAGCCGATGATCGCGACGCTGCCGACCAGCGGCGCCAGCGGGGCGCGGAACACGCGCGGCATGTCCGGGCTGCGGCGGCGCAGGATCAGCAGGCAGGCGCCAACCGCGATGAAGGCGGCCAGCGTGCCGGCATTGGCCAGCTCCGCGATTTCGGACAGCGGGAAAAAGCCCGCAATGGCAGAAACGACGACAGCGGTGCCGATGGTGACGGCCACGGGCGTACCACGGCTGTTCACCCGCCCAAGGCGCTGGGGCAGCAGGCCATCGCGCGCCATGACGAAGAAAATCCTGCTTTGCCCGTACATGAAGGCCAGGATCACCGTCGGCAGCGCGACCACTGCCGCTGCGGCGATCATCGCCGCCATCGCCGGATGGCCCAATGTGCGCAGAATATAGGCCAGAGGCTCGCTCGATTTCGCGAAATCACCAAATGGCAGCGCGCCAACAGCGGCGGCGGCAACGACCATATAGATGATGGTGCAGGCCACCATCGATCCGATGATGCCGATCGTCAGATCGCGTGCGGGGTTCTTTGCCTCCTCTGCCGCTGTTGAAACCGCATCGAAGCCGTAAAAGGCGAAGAAGATGATTGCAGCGGCGGCCATCACGCCTTTCACTTCGCCGCCTGGTGTCAGGTGCGACGTAAAGCCATAGGGCATGAAAGGCTGGAAATTGCCGGAATTGAATGCCGGCAGCACAAGCGCGACGAAGGCCGCAAGCGCAAGGATCTTCACCACCACAAGCGCTGCATTGACGGTGGCGCTTTCCCGTGTGCCGACCAGCAACATGCCGGCAACGGCGGCAGTGATGACGATCGCCGGCAAATTGACGATGCCGCCCGCTTCAGGCCCGGCCAGCAGCGCTGGCGGCAGCGGTATTCCGGCCGAAAGCAGAAAGCCGGCCGCATAGCCGGACCAGCCGACAGCCACCGCCGAACAGACCACAGAATATTCGAGGATCAGGCTCCACCCCACCACCCAGGCGATGCCTTCTCCAATGACGCTGTAGCTATAGGTATAGGCACTGCCCGATGCCGGTATCATCGTTGCGAGCTCCGCATAGGCAAGCGCGGCGCAAACACAGACCAGCCCCGCCACCAGGAACGCGAGGATCACGGCAGGTCCGGCGCGATCGGCACCGACCCCGATCAGCGTATATATGCCAGTACCGACGATGGCGCCGACGCCAAGGCCGATCAGGTGCGGCCATCCCAATGTGCGGTGCAACCGCTGATGTTCGGGATGACTGGTTGCGCTGACGATCGCCTTGCGCCGGGTATAAAAAGACATCTGGCAGTTCCTGATGAAAACGGGAGGTCGCACAGGGCACCGGCCGACAGATGATGGCAGGCGCGGCTGATACCGCACCCGCCATTCTTCATGCCATTTGCCGCCTGCCCGGCATTTCGCCTTACTGGCCGGGATTGGCGGACGGTGCGCCGGCTTCGCCCAGCCGCACCTTTTCGCTTGCCACCATATCGGCCACTTCGGCGAGCAGCTTCTTGGCATCGTAAACAATGCCATCCTTGATGGTATAGCTGACGCCGCCAACCAGTTCCTGCTTGTTCGTCTGCGGGTTCAGCCGCAGATGGCCGGTGCCGTAAAGCGTCTTCAGATTGGCGAGCGGGTTTTCCTTCACGATCACCATATCGGCCAGCATTCCGGGCCGAACCACGCCGACCGGCGGTGCGACGCCCTTTGGACGCCAGCCTTCATCCGCGCCCCACATGGTGGCCGAACGGATGATCTCCAGCGGCGTGAAGCCAGCCTCGCGGAACAGTTCCAGTTCCTCGATATAGGCAAAGCCATAGACCTTGAAGATAAAGCCGGAGTCGGTCCCAACCGTCACACGGCCGCCGATCTTCTTGTAATCGTTAATCAGCTTGAAGAAATTGTCGTAGAAACGCTTCCACGCAAATTCATTCTCGGTCGTCCAGTCGTAGAAATAGGAACCGTGGTTATCGCGGGTCGACTGGAAATATTTCCACAGCTGCGGGGTAGTATATTTATTCTGCCAATCGGCATTGCGGGCGCGCATCAGATCGCGCGACGCGGCATAGATGTTGAACGTCGGGTTGAAATCGACGTGGTTTTCCTTCTGGTGATAAAGATATTCCATCCACTGCGGCGATTCCGGAGCATAGGTTTCGTCCCAGATTTCCGCGATATCACCAAAGCGGTTCTGCTCGTTATTATAGTTATAATCGAGCGGGAACTGCTGAATGGTTGCATCCTTCAGCAGAGATTCGAAATGCCCATAATAATGGGTCACCGTGTCCAGATGCGCATCGCCAGCGTCGCGTGCATTGAAATTGGCCACGCCGGTTTGCGACAGATGCGCGACCGTGCCCATCTTGTTCTTGTGCGCTTCGTCAATGGCAGCAGTGATGATGTCGGGCGTTTCTTCGGGTCGATTGAAGAACTTGATGCCGTCGATATTGTTCTTGGCTGCCCATTGCACCCACATCCGCGCCTTTTCCGGTGAATCGATCTTGCCGCCGGACCAGCCTGCGCCAAGCGTCTGGTAATTCAGGATGCGCGGCGCTGCGATTTCATTGGCGGCGGAACGGTTCTTCTCCGAACTGGCGGTGGCGGCATCGGCCAACGGCACGCCACGCACGGTGGTGACACCATGTGCCAGCCACAGCTTATAGGCATAGCTCATGTCCGGCGCCTTGTCGCTTGCCGGCGTATGCACATGCATGTCGACGAAGCCCGGCATCACATACATGCCGGTGGCGTCGATTTCATAATCGGCGTCATGCGGTTCGCGGTTTTGCGCCATCGGCAGGCCCGGCCAGCCTGATTGGGTGACGGAGACGATCTTGTTCCCCTCCACCACAATGTCCACCGGCCCACGCGGCGGCGCGCCCGTGCCGTCGATCAATGTAGCGCCACGGATAACCAGCTTGCGGAACGGGCCGACATTGTCAGCCGAATTGCGCGGCGGCGCTGGCTTGAACATCGGGCTCTTGCCGGCAACCGCGCCGGTCGCCCCGCCGATCATATATTCTTCGAAATCATGGGCGTTGGATGCACTGGCAAGGCTGGTGCCCGCCAGTGCCAGCGCACACAGACGCAGGATGATGCTGTTTTTCACTATAAAGCCCCCTGTTTGGCTGACCTGCCTCAGAATTTGATGAAGGACCATTCCTTGGAATAGGGAACATGGCTCATCCGATAGCCCGTTCCTTCCCCGGTGACGATCGCATCGCTCCAGTTGAAGCCCATTTTGCTTGCCGGATCGTAAAGGCCGGGCTCCTGCGAAAAGACGGAGTTCTTCACCAGCACGGTTTCATCACCGAGCGCCAGATAGGGCGGATAATGCCCTTCGGAGGCTTCGCCATGGGCAGGGCGATGGAAGATGTATTTCTGCATCCCCTGATCGACCTGATATTTGTGAATGGCATAGGCGATGTCGTTGCAGCGGGTGCCGACTGCCTGCATGTCGCGCTGGATATCGCAGCAATGCTGGCTGACCTCCCACAATCTGGTGCCATGGGCATCGAACTTGCCCTGCGCATCGGCGGAAAGGAACATGCGGTAGTTTTCGCCGCCGCAGCCGCCGATATTGACGACGATCACAACCTGGATCGGCATATTGCGGCCGACACGCGCATAATAGGGCTGATTGGGGTGAGGATAGGCGTTCACCCGCCCTGCCCGCACCTTGACGATGCCACGGGTGGCGACACCATGGTTGGGAAGGCCGTCGGCCAGATCGAGGCTGGAATAAAGCTCGTCCAGCATCCACAGCTGGGTTGCGGTTTCCAGCTCAAGGTCGGAAATGTCGGTGCCATAGGTCAGCATGTAATCGCGCGCAAAGGCATGGGCGCGGTCGTTCATCGCATAGGCCCGGCTATAGAGCGCCAGTTCCTCCGGCGTCTTGACCATGCGGATGGCGCGGGCCGCATCGGCGATGTTCACAACCTCCACATTGGGCAGAACCTTTTTCAGCTTGGCCATTTCCGATGGATAAAGCTCCCCGTCGATACCCAGCTTGCCGCCCTGAATACCTTTGTCGCGGATGCCTTCGAGCATGAAGGAGAACAGGTCGACGGCCGGTCCCTTCTTGACGATCCCTTCATTGGGAAAGCCGCCGGCGGCATGGGGGAAATCGAAATAGATCTTGTCGCCGCCGAACCAGCCGGAGCGGACGAGTTCATTGTCGATCACCGGATGAAAGAACCAGGGCGCACCATCGTCCTTGTTCATGAACGCGGCCTGCGGCCTTTCCGTGTTGGTGAACCAATAGCCGGTGAAATAGGAGCAGTTCTGGGCGCTGCGCAGAAGCACGGCCTGAACGCCGCGCGGGGCGATGGCGTTCATCAGGGTCGCCATGCGGCCCTTGTTCCATTCCATCGGCAGACGATCATAGGTCGCCGGCTGGGGCGGCTGGTTCCTGCCGCCATAGGATGCAGGCAGCAGCAGCTTTTGACTGGGGCCCTGGCCCGTAGGCTTCAGCCGCCCGGTGATCGAACGGGGCGAGGCCTGCATGGCCGCCACCTTTTCCGTTCGTGCGAAAATGCCGGCGCCGATCAGGCCCAGCGCCGTGAATTTCATTGCGTTGCGACGTGCCGTGTCGAGCTTGTTGTCCATGATGAGCTTCTCCCGAACCGAATGAGGCAATCGACAAGAAAAAGGGCGGCCGCATTGGCCGCCCACAGGCATCAGGGATGCGGCAGCCCTTCTTCGGGCATACCCATCCGGCGTTTTTCGGCCTTCACCATTTCAGCCACTTCGGCGAGGAGCTTCTTGGCATCATAGACGATGCCGTCCTTGACCGTGTAGCTGACACCGCCGACGCGTTCGAGCTTCTGTGTCCGTTCGTTCAGACGAAGCGCGCCGGTACCATAGAGCGTCTTGAAATTCTGGAGCGGATTTTCCTTCACGATCACCAGATCGGCGAGCTTGCCGACCCTGACCGAACCCATGGGCGGCACTTCACCCTTGGGATCGTAAAGCGTCAGCGCGCCATTGAGTGTGGCAGACTGCACCACCTGCAGCGGATTGAAGCCGGCTTCCTGCAGCAGTTCGAACTCCTGGATATAGCCGAAGCCATAGGGTTCGAAGATGAAGCCGGAATCGGAACCCGTGGTCACGCGCCCGCCGATGTTCTTATAGTCGTTAATCAGATGCATGAACTTATGGTAGAAATTACGCCAGCGGACCTCGCGCTCCGTCGTCCAGTCATAGAAATAAGAGCCGTGGTTCTCGCGCGAGGACTGATAAAATCCCCAGAGCTGCGGCATGGTATATTTGTCATGCCAGTCGGCGTTGCGTGCGTGCATCAGGTCACGCGAAGCCGCATAGATCGTCATCGTCGGATCGAAGGTGACGTGATTGGCCTTCTGATGTTCCAGATAGGCCCACCATTCCGGGCTGTCCGGCTCCACGCTCTGCGCAGCAAGATCGGCGACATCACCGAAGCGATCCTGTTCGTTGGCGTAATTATATTCCGGCCGCCAGTTCTGGACCGTGCCATTTTTCATCATCGATTCAAAATGGCCGTAGAAATGGGTGACGGTGCCCAGACCCGCATCACCGGCCTGCACCGCATTCATTCGCCCAACGCCGATCTGCGACAGGTGCGATACGGTGCCGATGTGCAGCTTCTTTGCTTCATCGGTGATTGCGGCGAACACTTCGGGCGCCTGATCTTCATTGTCGAGGATCTTGACACCGTCGATGCCCTGCTTGGCTGCCCATTGCACCCATGCGCGTGCCTTTTCAGGCGTGTTGACGCGCCCGCCAGTCCAGCCATTGCCCTGACCGGGACGCTGATAGGCAAAGATGCGGGGCGCCACGATCTCGTTGCGCGCCGAACGGGCCTTTTCGCTCAACGACACTTCGAATGGCGCCAGATCGACACCGCGCACGGTGGTGACGCCATGGGCAAGCCACAGCTTATATGAATAGCTGAGGTCCGGTGCCTTGTCGGCGGTCGAGCCATGGACATGCATGTCGATGAAGCCGGGCAGCACATACATGCCGCTGGCGTCCAGTTCATAATCGACATCGCGTGGCTCGCGGCCGCTCTTCATCGCGAGGCCGGGGGTTCCGGCGGGCAGAATGTCAGCGATCTTGTTGCCTTCGATGACGATGTCGACCGGCCCACGCGGCGGCGCGCCGGTACCATCGATCAACGTCACTCCGCGGATCACCATCTTGCGATAGGGGCCGGCACCTTCGCCCGGCTGCCTTGCCGGTGCGGGATTGGCGCCTGCACGCGGCTTCACCGCCTCCACCCTGGCTGGCGCCTGCTGGGCATCCACCCCCGCCGCTACCAAAGCCAGCCCTGCTGCACCGGCCAGCATCGCCCATCGCATGACCCTGTTGATCTTCGTCATTCCAATCCCCCTGTTCCTGTCCTTTGCGCGTCAGGCGCTGCGACGATGAGGCACCGCCCGGCCCCTGACCGGACGATGCCCCTGCCCCGTCAGTCGAAGCGCTTGACGAGATTGACGCCGACCGTACGCGGCGGCGCGCTGTAGGTCAGGGTCTTGCCGCCCGAATTGGAGCTGGCGGATTTGCTGTTGATGGCAACATCGTTGAACACGTTGTTGACATAGACATAGAAACCCCATTCGCCGTCGGGCGACTGGATGCCCGCGCGGGCGTTCACCAGTTCATAGGGGTCGATCTTGCGCCGATAGCTGTCGGTGCTGTTGAACGCGCTATAGGAATTGCCGGTGTGCGATGCGTCGAGCCGCAGCAGACCATCCATGGTATCGCTCAGCGTCCATGTATATTCCGCCGTGCCGCTGACGCTCCACTTCGGCACATAATTCAGCCGATCGCCCTTGCGCCCGGTGGCGGTAGCGATGGCGCTCACCTGGTCTTCCGACAATTTGGCGTCGGTATAGCCGAGGTTGGCCGACAGCGAGACACCGGTATAGGGCGTCGCCGACAGTTCGGCCTCAATGCCCTTGATGCGCGCCGCACCGGCATTGGTGATCAGGCCGAAGACCGACCCGGTGCCGGAGGTGCGCGCAGAGACCTGCAGGTCGTCCCAGTCGATGCGATAGGCGGCAAGGTTGAAATACACGCCGGGCATCAGCTTTGTCTTGGTGCCGACTTCATAGTTCCACAGGCTGTCGGAGCTATAGGCCGCCAATGCCGCCGGGAGGCCGATCACCTGGTTCACACCACCCGGACGGAAACCCTGCGCTGCCTGTGCATAGACGAGGAAATCGGGCGTCGCCTGATAGGAGACGTTGAACTTGTAGATGAAGCCGTCTTCCTTGGACTTGCTTTCCTGATAAGGCGTGACGACCGAAGAATAATGGATCTGACCCATGTCGATGCGGCCGCCCACCGTCTTCTTATATTCATAATAGCGCGTACCGGCGGTCAGCGTCAGCTTGTCGAACAATTTGTAGGAGACTTCGGCAAAGGCCGCTTTCTGCTTCAGATGATCGTTGATCGTCCGGTCATAACCAAGATTGGCCGGATCGCGATAATCATAGAGCTCGCCGGTAGCAGGATCGGCCAGCAGCAATGTGCTGCGCACCACCGTTTTCCGATCTTCCGAGAAGAGGCCGACCGTCCAGTTAAACGGACCATCGCCGGTGGAGCTGAGCCGCAGTTCGTTGGTCCAGTTCTTCACCGTCTGCGGCTGATAGAGGCTGGAAGAGTAGAGCGCTCGCGTATCCGTCAGATAATCGGCAAGCACATCAGGCGTGCAGACGGCGGCAGTATCCCTCAGCAGATAGCGCGCGCAGCCCGCCGCCGTGTCGCGGCCGGTGAAGGTGTCGCTGACATCGCTGACCGCGATGCGCGAACGATCAAAATAAGTGGTGACGCCGGTCAATGCGACCGGGCCGAAATCATAATTGACCGTGCCGCTGTAGATACGATTCTTGTCGTAATTGCCCGACTCAGCGGCTCCGTCAGTCTTGTATTTCTGGCCGACTTCGTAAATCCAGCGACTGCTGTCGGTCGCCACATTCTCATAATAGGCGGCAAGATCGACCGTCAGCTCCTCGGTCGGAGTCAGGCGCAGCAGCACACGCCCGCCATAGCTGTGGCCGTCGTTCACGTCCTTCAGGCCAAGGCGGATATTGTCCACATAGCCGGCGAACTGGTTATAGCTGCCCACGGCGCGAAGGGCGATCTTGTCCTCGACCAGCGGCAGGTTGATCATCGCATCGACGGAACCGCCCATGCCGCCGCTCTTGACCGAGGTGATATTGCCGCTGAACGCAGCCTCCACCCTATCGGCCTTGGGCTTTTCATAGATGATGCGCAGCGTGCCGCCCATCGATCCGGAGCCATAAAGCGTGCCCTGCGGCCCGCGCAGCACTTCTGCCCGCTGCACGTCGAACAGGCGCAGGTCAGGCGTGCTGGATGCGGCATCGCTGGTGGTGCCGACAGAACCGCTGACCGGCGCTTCGTCATAATAGACGCCAACAGTGGGTTCGCCCGCCGCCGTGACACCACGCAGGATGACGCGCCGGTTGCCCGGGCCGCTGTCGACGATGCGCAGGCTGGGCGTATTGGCGGTGAGGTCGGTGAAGCTGGTGGTACCGCCACGCTGCAACGACGCGCCGTTGACGGCGGAAATCGCCAGCGGTGTATCCTGAAGGCGGGTGTCGCGCTTCAATGCGGTGACAACGATTTCACCGCCCTCGACAGGCCCGCTTGCCACTGAACTGCCTTCGGCCGAAGCACCGCCTGTCGCCTGCGCGAATACCGGGCCGCTGATCATCATCGCGCCGGCCATCAACGCTGTCTTCACCAGCGCCAGCCGGGCGGATTCCCGATAGCAAGATTGAAAATGCTGAACCATTTCGCCCCCTTATGTCTGAGACCTTTCCCGGCCCCTCCGTCGATCCGGCGTGCCGTTGAAGACGCGCGCTTTCGTTGATCAACAGAATGGAACGGTAACATCACATCAGGCGAAGGTGCTTGGTTTATTCACATCAATCTCAAAATGATTTTCTGTTTCAGAGTATAATTCCGATATATATTCGGATTATCCCCCTAGTTTTTCGAAAATTACACCTTTACTGGAAAATCCGATTCCGTAGTGACATTATCAATCGTTCAAATATGTAAAAACATGAAAAAAGGCCGGGGAAATATCCTCGACCCTGTCAGTAAAATTGCTGCCTTATAGGCAATCTATTGGGATGATGACAGATCAGCTGCCGTCGCGCCTGCCGGCAATATGGCAGAAGAGCCCGTCACGCATCCTGTAGGTGACGGTCAACGGAACGCGCAGCATTTCGCCCTTCACCATCGGTTTGACAGGAAAGCCATCCCAATCCCGCAGACAGTAAAAGTCTGACCAGATGCGGGCAACGATCCGGTCTTCGCCAATGTCGACATGACGCACGCGAATGGTTTCATGCACCAAGGGCGCCATATGTTCGTAAAAGGCCTTTACTTCCGCCTTGCCGTTCAATGTGATGGCGGAGAGCAGCACCTGAACATCATCGGTGTACCAATCGTCATATTTCTGGCTGCTGAAATAATCGATATAGCGCAGATAATCGTTGATGTTCACGTCACTCTCCTGCCTGCACGCGCATTTTCGCCGATTTCGTCCGCCACCCGGCAGCTGTCGCATCGCTGATGCCGCTGCCCCGCATGTTGTGGTGGAAACGTGCGAAAATCATGCTAATTGCCGCTTCTTGAGGAATCAACGAACTTGCGCCCGGCGCAGCTGAAGAGAGAGGCCCATGAACGCTCCCTATACCCCCGAGACGCTTTCGTCCGTTCGCGGATGGCTCCAGTCCGCGCCGACCAAGCTGCTGATCGACGGCAAATGGGTCGATGCGGTGTCTGGCGAAACCTTCGAGGTCCGCGATCCGGCGACCGGTGAAGTGATCGCCCATGTCGCCAGTGGCGATGCTGCCGACATTGACCGTGCGGTTGCCGCCGCGCGCGATGCCTTCGACAATCGCGGCTGGCCGCAGACCGCCCCCGCCGAACGCGCCCGGCTGATGCTGAAGCTGGCGGACCTGATCGAGAAGCACGGCGAGGAACTGGCGATCCTCGAAACGATGGACGTTGGCCGTTCCATCGGCATCACCCGCATGGTCGATGTCGGCGGTGCGGTTGAACAGCTGCGCTATAACGCCGGCTGGGCAACCAAGCTGACGGGCGAGACAGTCAATATCTCCTCCCCCGGCGAATGGCTGTCCTATACGCTTCGCGAGCCGGTGGGCGTGGTCGGCCAGATTGTGCCGTGGAACTTCCCGCTGGTGATGGCCGTCGGCAAGATCGCACCGGCGCTGGCAGCAGGCTGCACCGTGGTGCTGAAGCCGGCGGAACAGACGCCTTTGTCCACCGTCAAGCTGGGCGAACTGATCCGTGAAGCCGGCATTCCCGACGGCGTGATCAACATCGTCACCGGCTTTGGCCGCACGGCAGGCGCAGCGCTTGCCGCGCACAAGGATGTCGACAAGATCGCCTTCACCGGATCGACGGTGACCGGCCGTGCGATCATCGAAGCGGCCAAGGGCAATTTCAAGCGCGTCGGCCTGGAACTGGGTGGCAAATCGCCCAATTTCATCTTTGCCGATGCCGACCTTGAAAAGGCGATCCCGGCTGCGGCAATGGGCATTTTCTTCAATGCCGGCCAGGTCTGCGCGGCAAGCTCGCGCCTGTTCGTGCATGAGAAGGTGGCCGATCAGGTGCTGGCCGGCGTTTCCGCAATGGCGCAAAAGCTGACTGTCGGCCATGGCTTCGATCTTGCCAACCAGATCGGTCCGATCGTCAGCGATGTTCAGCTCGACCGCGTGCTCGGCTATATCGAAACCGGCCGCAAGGAAGGCGCGACCGTGCTGACCGGCGGCGACCGGATCGGCGACAAGGGTTATTTCGTGCAGCCGACCGTGCTGGTCGACACCAGGCCGGACATGCGCGTGGTGCGCGAGGAAATCTTCGGCCCCGTGCTGTGCGTGCAGCGCTTCAACGATGACGACAGCATCGACGAGCTGGCTCGTCGCGGCAATGATACCGATTATGGCCTTGCCGCATCGGTGTGGACACGCGACATCTCCAAGGCCCATCGTCTTGTACGCCGGCTGCGCGCCGGTACGCTGCGCGTCAATGGCTCGGGCGGGGTCGATCCGGCAATGCCGCTGGGCGGCTATGGCCAGTCCGGCTGGGGTCGCGAAAACGGCCGCGCCGGCGTTGAAGCCTATACCGAGATCAAGGCTATTTCGGTCGCGCTTTGATTGAGACAGGCGGGCAGTTCTTCACCGGCTGCCCGCCCTCCGTTTTCCCAAAGACAATCTTTAAGCCGGGCTGGCGCGCTCGCTGTCCAGTGCGTGCATCTGATGCGCATCATAGCGCGTTCCCATCACCGCCTGTGCGGGCATGGCTGCTTCGATTGCGGCCAGGTCCTGCGGTGAAAGCACCATGTCCAGCGCGGCGACGGCCTCCAACAGCCGCTCCGGCCGGGTCGTGCCGATCAACGGCACAATATCCTCCCCGCGTGAGGCCACCCATGCGATTGCAAGCTGGCTGGCGTTGACGCCCTTTTCATCGGCAATGGCGGCAAGCGCATCGACAAGCGCGCGGTTACGGGCAAAATTCTCCCCCTGGAAGCGGGGCAGGCGCGCGCGCATGCCGCTGTCGGCGCTTGGCGCTTCATTGGCGATCAGCCCGCGCGACAACACGCCATAGGCAGTCATGCCGATGCCGAGTTCGCGCAGAACGGGTAATATCCCGGCCTCCACGCCGCGGCTCATCAGCGAATATTCAATCTGCAGGTCAACCACCGGCTGCACCTTATGGGCACGGCGAATGGTTTCGGCGGAAACTTCCGAAAGGCCCAGATGGCGCACATAACCCTGCTGAATCAGATCGGCGATGGCGCCGACGGTTTCCTCTATCGGCACCTGCGGGTCGAGCCGCGCCGGGCGATAAATGTCGATATAGTCGGTACCAAGACGCTTCAGGCTATAAGTAATGAAATTGCGGATCGCTTCCGGTCGCGTATCGATGCCGCCATAATTGCCGGAGGGATCGCGGAGCGCACCGAATTTGACGCTGATCACCAGCCGGTCTCGCGCCACATCCTTCAATGCCCGGCCGATCAGCATTTCATTATGGCCCATGCCATAGAAATCGCCGGTGTCGATCAGGTTGATGCCGGCGTCGACAGCAGCCTGGATCGTATGGAGCGACCGCGTCTCATCCGCCGCTCCGTAAACGTCGGACATGCCCATGCAGCCAAGCCCGATGGCGGAAACCATGGGGCCTGCGGCACCCAGTCGATGCATTTTCATCATTGCTGCTCCCTGGGCGGAATGACGGGTACAAGCAGGTTGCTGTCATAATCGCCGCCCGTCCATATGGTGTGGCGGCCGCGATTGCGAAGGTCTTCATGTCTGGCAAAGGGCAGATTGGGCAGCGCATCGGTATAGATGTCGCGGCCCTGGACAAGCAGGCGCAACCGCTCCCCCGGCTGGAACAGGGTGGACGAGGGCCAAAGCTCTATCTCCACCGGCACCGGCTCACCGGGTGTCAGCCTGTCCTCGTGGTCATGCGGATGCACCGGCTGCCAGGGCGTGGAGCGTTCCTCGTCAAGCGCACGATGGCTCGCCCTCAGCCAGCCAAGCGCCACCGGCCCGTTTTCGTAAAAGGCGTAGAAGGTCTGGCCGACCTGCTGGCCATGTTCATCCAGCTTCTGCAAGGCGACGAAAATATCCATGTCATCGGCATCTTCGGCTGCCACCCACAGCTTCAGCCGGGCATGGCCGGTGATTTCCACCGCATCGCCAAATATAATGTCGAAATGCGCCTGCCCATCGGCAGAGTCATAGCTGATCGGCCGCGCCTCTTCAGGTGACGAAAGGCCAAGCACCTGTTCACCCGCATCCAGCCACAAGGGCACATAGCTGGTGCGCGCCAGCGGCCATTCCTGTTCGGCTCGCTCCTCCCCCTTGCCGGCCCTGTCGCGCACCTCGATCCGCACCGGCGGCCAGGCCGGCACCACCGTTCCGCGCGCCTTCAGGAAATGATCGAAGAAATCGCGCTGCCGCTTACGGCTTTCAGGCTTGTAATAATGCGCCCATTTCTTCTGGCCATGCACGTCCAGCCACTTTTCGCGGCTGGACATACGCTTGAATGCCTCCAGGGTGCCGCGCGTGTGCAGCCCCTGATCGGACCAGCTGGCAACGACATAGGCCGGCACTTCTATGCCTTCCAGATCCAGTGCCTTGGACTCCCAGTAATCGTCCCACAGCGGATGCGCCTGCACATTGGCCCAGCTGTCTTCGGTGCGGTTCAGCGAATATTGGATATTGTCCGATGCCCGCGGCATGAACCCGGTTTCGGGAATACCGCCATGATAGGCGAATTCGCGATACCAGTCGGAAAAGCCTTCCCATGGATTGATCGCGGCAAGCGCCGGCGGCTTCAGCGGCGCCACCAGATATTGGATGGCGGCAAGATAGGACACGCCCGTCATTCCCACCTTGCCGTTGGACCATGGCTGGTCGGCAAGCCACTGAATCGTGTCGTGGCAATCCTGCCCTTCAATCAGCCCATTGTGATAAAAATCGCCGCCGGACTGCCAGGCACCGCGCGGATCGGCAAAGGCAACCGCATAGCCCGCCTTTGCCCAGAATACCGGATCGGGCGCTTCGAAGGCGGTCAGCGTCGACAGCCATTCGGGGTTGACGCCCGATGCCGGCCAGAACACCTGATTGGTCAGCGAATGCTTGCCATAGGGGCTCCAGCCGAGCAGCAGCGGCAGGTCATGTTCCCCCGCCGCGCCTTCGGGCCGGTAAAGATCGACATAGATGATCGTGCCGTCACGCAACGGCACTGCCAGATTGCGCTCGATCACCAGTCCCTGCTCGGTGCGCCGATCATAATCGGCTGGAGGCAATGGCGGCTTGTGCAGCGCGCTGGCCGGGTCAACCCCCGGCCTCATGATCAAGCCGGGGAAGACCGCCATATCAGCGCACCACGAAATAATGGATGCGGTTGGACCCCGGCGTCTTTTCGGCCACGCCGACGAAGATGTGCTTGCTCATCCATTCATATTTACCGGCCGGCGCATCGAACTTCGGGCTGACACGCATATAATATTCATCGGGAGTCACCGGCTCGTTGCGCGACATCTTGGCCATCGCTTCCTCGGTACCCCAGCGGAAACCGCGGTTCTGCAGATAGATGATCTCGCCGTCATCCGATTCCAGCAGATAGCGGGCATCGAAATCGATCACGCCATTGGGGCGCACCAGCGGGAAATCACCGCCCGACATCGGCACGACGCGGCCATTGAGCAGCGGACCTTCGATTACCCCCGATCCGGCGTAAACGGCGGCGCGCATATCGCCCAATGCCGTGGGCTTCACCCAGTAAAGGCCCTTCAGCTCGATCGAGATGGTGAAGGCATGTTCGCATACGGGATGAAAAGGATGAGGCGCCGACATTCAAGACTCTCCACGGATTCGGTTGAATGGCCATGGCGGAAAGCCGGCCATTGATGATGTTGATAACTCAACATATCATGGCTGACAAGCAGCAGCCCGCCGATGGCAGAGGGAAATGGCATGAATTCTGACGATCTGCCGGAAGGCGATGATGATCGCGCGCAGCAGGCCCTGGACAGCGATCCATGGCCTGCCTTCGGGGTGGAGGAAATCCCCTATCGGCTGTTGCTGCTGACCAAGATGATCGAGCGGCAATCCGCCGGGTTGCTGCGTAGCGAGGCGGGTATGACCCTGGCCGAATGGCGGATCATGGCCCATCTCGGTTATTTCGGCACAATGACGGTCAGCGAAGTATCACGCAGCGCCTACGCCGATCGGGCGGAGGTGAGCCGGGCGGCGGCACTTCTGGAAAAACGCGGCACGCTGGCCCGCGCGCCCGATCCACGCAATCGCCGCAGCCAGTTGCTGTCGCTCACCGCCGAAGGCCAGTTGCTGTTCCGCGAGATCCGCGAATTGCGAAAGGCCTATTTCCACCGGCTGACATCGGACCTGGACGATGGGATGAAAGCCACGATGCACAAGGCGTTGCGCCTGATCGCTGCACGGCTGGTGTGAAAACCATGGCGGCGGCCCCAGCCATTGCCAAAAAGCGCGGCCGCCCTGCCGGAACAATGGCTTAGCGGCGCGTCGCCTTCACCTTCACATCCAGATCGATCGTCTTTGACACCCATGCGGCCTTGGCATCCGATTTCATGCCAAGGTCAAGCGCGGTTCGATCAAGCGTCGCCTTACCGCTCATCATGGCATTGGCACCCTCGATTGCCAGGCTGAACGGCAGCTTCACCGGCACCGCCTTGCCCTTGATGGTCAGCACGCCATCGGCTTCATAACGCCCGGCACCGGCAGCGCGGATCGTGCGTGTCACAAAGGTTGCGGTGGGCTGCTTGGCGCTGTCGAACCATTCGGGTTCGCGCAACGTGGTGTCGCGGAACTTGTCGCCGGTGGTTGCAGACGCAAGATCGATCGCCACCACCACCTGCGAATGGGCCAGATCCGCCGGATCGAAGCGGATATTGGCCTTCCACCGCTTGAACTGGCCAGTAAAGGCATTGCCGGCATGGGTGCCTGAAAAGCCGATGCCGCTCGATACCTGATCCACTGCCCATGCTGCTGGCGCGGCGATCGCGGGCTGCACCAGCGCGATCGGCGCCAGCGCCAATGACGCAGCCATGGCCGAAAAGGAAAACGCCGCAGAACCGGCAAATGATCTGAACAGGGAAAACATCATTCCACCTCGAAATCGAACCTGAATTGCCTCACTCGCACGCCTGCACCATGGGCGTTCAATCTCGCCTGAAACGCGGCAACATGCGATTCAGCACATCATCGTGATTGACCAGATGGTGCTTCAGCGCCGCCGCGACATGAAGGACGATCAGCGCCGTCGCGCCCCAGCCAAGCCATTCATGCGCCTCCAGGCTGAGCCTGGCGGTGGTGGAGCGCGTTGCATCGCCGGCACCGGCAATCATCGAGATATGCGGCCATTCAAAATAGCCGAACCAGATGGTCGGTATCGCAAATGGGCTGTCCGTCGATGCGCTCCATCCCGCCGAGACATAAATCCAGCCGGTCAGCGGCAACGCGATGATCAATATGTAAAAGCCGATGTGGGTGAGATGAGCGGCAAGCTTTTCCCACCCCTTCATTTCCGGCGGCAGCGGCGGGACCGGATGCGTCAGCCGCCACAACAGCCGCAGCACGCTCAGCACCAGCACTGTCAGGCCGATGGATTTGTGGATCTGATAAGCCTTGAACGCGGCCCCCATGTTCGCCGGATCGTTTATCGCCGAGGTCATCCACCAGCCCAGCGGCAGCATCGCCAGTATCGCCAGCGCGATCGTCCAGTGGAACACTATGGCCACGGTTCCATATCGTGCCGAAGAAACACGCACCGCTTCTGTTCTCCCTTCCCCCCGCGGGCCCGCGCCTGCCGTCTTTTATGCATCGGCCGGGTCTCCGCCCTTGCCATATCAGCCCGCATCGGAGCGAAAGTTCAAGCCTCCATCCCCGTTGCCGCCAACGCCGGGCATGAAGCCATGCTTTGTTGAACAATGCATTCGATGGTTATCCGCTGCTTTGGATTCAGTCAACTTTGCAGTAGCCATGAACAATTATAAAGGGGGTCATTGTCATATTTAACCGGCCATTGGGACCGGTGCATCGGCAGGAATACAAACCCTTCGCACCGAACGCCGGCAGTTTGCAACGCACAGCCAAACTTCACCCCGCATGTGAATAAATAACAGCAAAAACCTATATCATAACGGTAAACTGACGGCATCGCCCGTTGCCGCACTTCAGGCGCGGGAAAATCGTACTGCACATCTTCCCTTTCGCGCAGCCGACAATTCGCCAAGGCATATATTTTAAGGTGGACATAATCAACTTATCAATGGCAGATATGTTGATTGAAACAAGAATTGTGGTGATAACGGCATTTGCCGGCATAATCAAACGGGAGAGGATCAAGTGAACGACTGGCTGAACAGCCTGATCGCCTGGCTGGAAGGGACTGCACTGACCCAGTCCATAAGGGATACGTCCTGGGCCGTGCCGCTGATACAGACGATCCACATCCTGTCCATCGGCATCGTCTTTTCATCCTCCCTCATCCTGATGCTCGCGACGTTCGGCCTGCTGGGCAATGACTGGTCGCCCGCGCGCTGGAACCTGCGCCTGCACCGGTGGAGCTGGGGCGGCCTTGTCGTTCTGCTGGTCAGCGGCACGCTGCTTGTGGTCGGGGAGCCGGAACGATCCCTCACCAATTTCATCTTCCAGATGAAAATGCTGATGGTGATCATCGCGGCACTGCTCACCTGGGTGCTGTCACAACGCCTGCAGACGGCGCACGGCCGTTCGGAGGAAGCGGGCCATGCCACCGCCGCCACGAGGCTGCTGGCACTGGGCACGCTGGCTGTGTGGCTGGCGATCATCTCCGCCGGCCGGTGGATCGCCTATTACGCGGGCTGACAATCCCCTTTCGACAAAACAATTCCCTGTCCGGGTGGGAAGAGGATCTGATGATAACCGAAATGCTTGAAAGGCTTGGCCAGACCGGGCTTGCAACCACAATCAGTGAAAATGCGCTGATCTTTCCCTGGCTGGAAGTCTGCCACGTAATCGCCATCACCACCGTGCTTGGCACCATATTCATCGTCGATCTTCGGCTTCTGGGCCTTGCGTCGACCAGCCTCAGGGTATCGCGGCTTACCCGCGTGGTGCTGCCGGTGACATGGATCGCCTTCTGCTTTGCGGCCCTTACCGGCGGATTGATGTTCCTGTCGCAGCCGGTGAACTATTTCAATAATTTCGCCTTCCGCATGAAAATGGTGATGCTGATCGCCGCAGGCATGAACATGGCGATGTTTCATCTGTTCACCTCGCGCAGCGTCCATCTGTGGGATGAAGGGGGCACGCCCACCCCTGCCGCCGCACGAGTGGCGGGGCTGGTGTCGATATTGATCTGGATCACGATAACCGGCGCCGGCCGCTGGATCGGCTTTTCGCTCAGCAATTTCTAGGATGGCGGCGGGGGATGGCGGTTCCCCATCCCTTTTCTGCAAAGTGTGATTACCTATGTACATGGACATCGGAACTTCAGCAGACCGACAGCCATCGCAGGAGATGGCGCAGGGATTGAGCGACGAGGATGCGCTCAGGCTGCAGGCGCATCGCATCCGCGAAAGCAGGGTGCTGGGGCGTCCTGGCCTGTTGCGTAAGTTGTTCGATCACATGGTCGATGCGTCGGTGGAAGGACGTGTGCCGCGCGAGGTCGATCTGGCGATTGATGTCTTTTCGCGCGGGGCGGACTTCAACCTTGCGCAGGATTCCACGGTTCGTGTCTATATCCACAAGCTGCGCCAGCGGCTTGCCGAATATTATGCCGGTGAAGGGCATGACCAACCATGGCGGCTGCATGTTCCCAAGGGGGAATATCGCCTCGTCGTCGAAAGCGTGACATCGCAGGACGAAGGACAGGAAACGCTTCGGTGGACCGAACGGCTTGCCCGGCCTCGGACACTGGCAGTGCTGCTGGGCATCAGCCTTGTCCTGCTGGCGGCGGCAGTCGCCGCATTGCTGCTGCGCCCGACGTCCTATGACCGCTATGCCATTGCGCGTGCCGACCCGATCTGGTCGTGGAGCATCGCGCCAAAACTGCCCACGGTGGTCGTCGTCGCCGATTATTACATGTTCGGGGAAGCCAATGATCACTTTGAGGTGACACGGCTGATCCGCGATTTCTCGATCAATTCATTGGCCGATCTGGAACAGCGCCAGCAGACGGGCGATAAGGAATCCGGCCAGTATATCGACCTCGATCTACGCTATCTGCCCACGTCGGTTGCCAGCGCGCTGTCGAATGTGCTGCCGATCATCGACAATCGCGGCCCGGTATCGCGCAAGCCCAATATCGTGCTGGCATCGGACCTGACGCCGGAAATGATCCGCAACTATAATATCATCTACATCGGCCCATTGAGCGGCATGGGCATATTGCGCGATTCCGTGTTCGGAGGATCGAGATTCTCGATGGGCGAGAGCTATGACGACATCATCGACAGCCGCACCCACAAACATTACATCAGCCAGGCCGCAATGCCTCGTGACGACGGGGAAATGTATCAGGACTATGGCTATTTCTCGTCCTTCAACGGCCCACGGCAAAACCATATCGTCATTATTGCAGGCGCGCGCGACGCAGCGGTGATGCAGACGGCGGAAGCCGTGACGCACGAGGCATCGCTTGCCCAGTTGAAATCCTATAGCGACAAGCCGGCATTCGAGGCGCTCTATGAAGTGACGGGCATGAACCGCATCAACATCAATGCTTCACTGATCGCTGCATCGACGATGGACACACACAAGCTGTGGAACAAATAGCCATATTCGAAGCCAGGGCCATGCTTTGTGGCTTGCAGCGATGCGCCAAAAGCCGCTATCGCCCTTCCCCACGGTGGGGCCTGTAGCTCAAGGGTAGAGCTGGCCGCTCATAACGGCTTGGTTGGGGGTTCGAATCCCTCCGGGCCCACCATTTTCATAGGTATTTCCTTTCTTGCCTTCCTGCACCGCGGCCATCGGCAGTGACAGGACGAAGCGCCGCCCTTCTATGGCGAAATCACCGGGCAGGGCGGATGCCAGCCTTTGCGTCATGCGCAGCGCGAAGCCGAGGCCGAGCACCGCCGGATCCAGCGCCACGGCAACGCCGGTTGCCGCCGGATCGCATAATGCCCGGGCGCTGCGGCCGATAACGGTGGATGGCCGGGCGATATAAAGCCGCATCTTGCCGTTTTCCGCCGGAAGCACACCATAGCCCAGCTTTTCGCCCGGCCTGGCGAGTGGCGCCACTCCCGCCAGAAGCCGCTCCGCAAGCCGCTGGAACAATTCAGCGCTGATCGCGACCCTGGCGGCGGTTGCCTCATCCTGCCGGACAAGGATTGCTTCACCCGCCAGCAGGCGGTTCTGCCGTTCCGCCACGCCATCCAGCAAGGAGATGGCATCGACAGTCTCCACAGGCGCCGCATCCTCTGCCACGGGCATGAACCATTGCGCGACGTGTGACGCGGCAGAGGTGCCATCCCCCGCCCCTGCATGTGCGGCCATCAAGGGCACTTCGGGTGCAACCAGCCCCCTGATGTTGATGAGCGCGGTCTGCGCATCCATGGTGCCCGGTGGATCGCTATTGCCGGACATGCCCGCCATATCTTCGGTGGCTGCAGTGGGACCGTCCACCATCGGTGACGGGCGGCGCGCAATGCCGCGAAAGCCGCCGAACCGCCCTTCGCGCGGGTCGAAAAACGGCACGCCAGACAACAGCCATGGCCCGGCGGCAGGCATGCGCCCCCGCACCATCATATCGCCGTTACGAAATGGCGCACGGCGTGAAAAGGCGGTGGTCAGCGCCCCCTCACTCGCCACCAGCGAGCGGCCGACCAACCCTTCACGGACAAAGCCTTCGACCAGTACGATCACCCCTTCGGCATTGCTTTCCCAGCGGAACGTCTCCTCCGGGGACCAATCTGCCGATACATCCGCCTCGGTCTCCTGCTCCTCCTCTTCATCATCCGATGCATCGATACCGGTGTCGATGCTGGTCGCAGCACCTTCGCCTGCCCGCCGGGCCTCGATACGGCGAAGCAGCAGGCTGACCTGGCTTTGCGGCCCGGCTACTTCGGCCTGCGGCGGCATGGGTTGGTCATCGGGTTCGTCGTCATCGCAGGCGTCGTCATCCGCCGTCATGGCAGCCGTTGCCGTGTTACCGGCCACCGCATCATCGGCAATCACTGGCGCTGCAAGCACAAGATCGCTGTGCCCATAGGCCTCCAGCGCGACGCGGACCCGCTCATCCACATCACGGCGCGACCGCAGGATGTTGCGTGCAGCGGGCGGCAGTACGGGCAGAATGGCGATCCACTCCTCCACCGTCAGCCTTGCGCTCGCGATCAGCGGGGCGGAAGCACCCAGATTCTCGCGTGCGAAATGCACCAGAAGATCAGGCGCGATCCTGCGGCCTGTCACTGCGGAAATGCAGCCCCGGCGCACCTCCGGCGGCACTTTGGCGGACAAGTCGCCCAGCCGTTCATAGGCGCGGACAGCAAGCGCATTGTCCCGGCCGGCGCGGCCCTGTGCGAGCAGATCGACCAGCTGCCGATACGCCGTGATCGCTGCACCGCCGCCGACATGCGGCTGGGCAAGCACGGTTTCGATCATGTCGTCAAAGCGCATCACGCTGGCGCGGTCCCCCAATAGATCAGTCGCACCCGCTTCCCCTTCGGGATGTCCATTCTACAGCCGATTGCCTGTTCGCAAAGTCAAAATGCAATTGCACCGGTGAGTAATATAATTATAAAGCATCGCACGTTCTGGCAATGAATCTTATCAGCCAAGGTGTATCGAAATGGCAGGTCCGACCTCCCTTGATAATGTCGATCGCGCCATTCTCGATGCGTTGCAGGACAACGGCCGGCTGACCAATGTGGCGCTTGCCGAAGCTGTGGGGCTTACCGCACCGCCTTGTCTGCGTCGGGTGCGCGCGCTGGAAGAGGAAGGCTTCATCCGTGGTTATCATGCCGAACTGGATGCGGAGCGGCTTGGCTATGGCATCACCGTCTTTGCCCTGGTCAGCCTGAAGAGCCAGGCGGAAGAGGATCTGCGCGCCTTTGAAGAGCATGTGAACGCGCTGCCGCAGGTGCGCGAATGCCATATGCTGAATGGGGAGATCGATTTCATCCTGAAGGTGGTTGGCCATGACCTGCAGGAATTTCAGCGTTTCCTGACACGCGAGCTGACCAGCGCGCCCAATGTAGCCAGCGTCAAGACATCGCTGACGATCCGTGCGTCGAAAAATCTGCCGGGCGTGCCTGTCGACCGCTGAATGACGTTGCGGCGGGAACGAACCGCGCCCCTCCCCGTCTCCTGACTATATCCCCAGCAGGAGAGAGATGATGACAATCCGCGCCATCGCGCTGAACGCGACCCTGAAGGCCGACAGCAGCGAACAATCCTCCACCGATGCGATGATCGACGTGCTGAAGGCGGCGTTCGCCCGCCATGATGTCGATCTGGTCGAAACCATTCGTCTGGCTTCGCTGGACATCAAACCGGGCGTCACATCCGATGAAGGGGATGGCGACGACTGGCCTTCCGTACGCAAGCGCATCCTCGATGCCGATATACTGATCTTCGGCACGCCGGTCTGGCTTGGGCAGATGTCAAGCGTCGCGAAACGTGTGCTGGAGCGGATGGACGCCTTTCTTTCCGAAACCGACGATCAGGGCCGGATGCCCTCCTTTTCGAAATTGGCGGTCGCCGCCATTGTCGGCAATGAGGACGGGGCCCATCACATCAGTTCACAGCTTTTTCAGGCGCTCAACGATGTCGGTTTCACCATTCCGTCGGCCGCCGCCTGCTATTGGGTTGGCGAGGCGATGGGCAGCACCGATTTCAAGGATCTGCCGAAAACCCCCGATGCCGTCAGCAAAACCGCGGCGATGGTGGCGGCGAATGCAGCGCATCTCGCCCGGCTTCTGAAGGAGGCGCCCTATCCCGGCAGCGGGGGCTGAAGGCGCTTGCCGGACAGTTCGCTTTGCATCCCGAGGCGCTTCACCTTGGGTATGGCCGGTGGTGCAGACGCTGCTATGAACAAGCCACTTCACCACGGGGAGCGAAAATTGAAAACGACCCTCTATCATTGGGAGCCGAATGCGAATTCCGGCAAGCCCATGCTTACCCTGGTCGAAAAAGGCGTGGATTTCGAGAGCCACTATCTCGATCTGCTGAACTTCGACCAGCACAAGCCCGAATATCTTGCCATCAATCCCATGGGCACCATTCCGGCGATGACCCATGGCGATCTGGTGCTCACCGAATCCTCGGCGATCATGGAATATGTGGACGAGGCATTCCCCGGCCCCAAGTTGATGCCCGACGATCCCGTGGATCGCTGGAAGGTCCGCTGGTGGATGAAGTTCATGGACCAGTGGCTGGCACCGTCCTTCAGCATGATCGGCTGGAGCGTGTTCGTCGGCCCGTCGGTCCGTCAGCGCGATCCCAAGGAGCTTGAGGCCGCGATCGACCGCATCCCGCTTCCCGAACGGCGCGTGGCATGGCGCAAGGCCATCTACAACACCTTCAGCGAAGAAGAGATGAAGGAATCGGTGCGCCGCGTCACTCTGGGCATCCAGAAGCTCGAGGAAACGCTGTCGAAGCACACCTATCTGGTGGGTGACAGCTATACGCTGGCGGATATCAACGCGTTCAACCTTGCCTATGCGCTGCCGCTGTCCCAGCCCGATCTGTCGAACGACGAAAAGACGCCGCATATCATGGAATGGCTGCGCAAGGTGTATGAGCGCCCCGCGACCAAAAAGACCTGGCAGATGGGCAAGACCGACATGGCTGCCCGCGTGAAGATTCTTGAGCGGGGGAACGGCTGATGGCGCTCACTCTCTATCATGGCGAGCCCAATGGCCCGTCGCTGACCGCATTGACCGTGCTGTTCGAAAAAGGTGTCGATGCCGATCTGAGGCGGATCGACCTTGCCGCCGGCGAACGCCACGACCTGCCTTTCGCGCGTGACATGGAAGTGGCGATGAGCATCGAGGGCGAAGGCCCGGTGCTGGTGGCAGACGGCACGCCGATGACCGACGCCAGCTACATCGCCATTTTCCTGGACGAGCTGAAGCCTGAGCCGAAGCTGCGCCCGGATTCGGCGATCGGCCATTGGGAAGTGCTGCGCTGGGCGCGCGCCATTGCAGAGGTGCTGGCACCGGCGGCAAGCACGCTCGGCCTGCGCGCCTATCTGGCGCCCAAGCTTTCAGGCCGCCCCCAGTCTGAAATCGATGCGATCATCGCAAAGGTGGACAGCGTCGATCTGGCGGATCGCTGGCGCGCCGTAGCCCGCAACGACTATCCCGAAGCGATGGTCGCGGATTCGCACCGCAAGCTGGCATTGTTCGTCGAACGCATCGAAAAGGCGCTGGACGGCAAGGACTATCTGTTCGGTGATTTTTCCACCACCGACATCGAAGCGTATAGCTGGCTGGCCGGCATGCCGCTGCTGTCTCCGGCTGCCTTTGGCGACCGGCCGCGCACCAACGCCTGGATGGAACGCGTGAAGGCACGTCCATCGGTGCAGAAAGCACTGGCGCTGGCCACGGTCGACGATCCGGCGCAGAGCTGGGCCCCGGGGCCGGAACACAGCCGCTGGGGCTGATCGGTCATGCGGCCGGTGGATTTCCTCGATCGGGCGGTTGACGTTCATGCAGATCGCCTTGCCCTGATACAGGGCGATGTGCGGATGACGTTCCGCACGCTTCAGGAGGAAAGCCACCGGTTCGCGGCGGCACTGACGCGGGACAAGGCACCGCGTCAGTCCACCGTTGCCATTTTCTCCCCAAATCACTGGTCGGTGATGGTGGTGTTGCAGGGGCTGTGGCGCGCCGGCTGCAAATGGATTCCGGTCAACGCGCGCAACGCAATTGACGCCAATGCCGAATATCTGGCCTACACCGGTTGCGAACGGCTGTTCTATCATTCGTCCATGGACAGCGAAGTTGCGGTGATCCGCGCGCGTAACCCGCAGCTGAAGTCCATCATCTGCCTTGATCGACGCTGCGGCGGTGATCCTTCGCTTGCCGATTACATGCAGGGCCTTTCCGCATCGGATCATGTCGAGCAAAGCGATTGCTTCGGCAATCTCGATGAAATTGTCGGCATCTTCGCCACCGGCGGTACAACCGGCGCATCAAAGGGCGCGCAGGTCACCAATCTGGGCTGGGGCACGATGCTGGCCACCGCGACCAATGCGCTGGACAGTGGCGAAGGCGACAAGGTCTGCCTCGTCACCGCTCCCCTCACCCATGCTGCCGGGCCGGTATCGACGGTGATGTTGTCGCTGGGGGCCACCAATGTGGTGATGCCAGGCTTTGATGCAGGCCAGGTGATTGAAAACATTGCCCGCCATCATGTCACCCATATCTATCTGCCGCCCACGGCGCTGTACGGCATTCTCGATCATCCGGCGGTGCACACCACCGATCTTTCCTCGCTCAAACGGGTGCTGCTTGCCGGCTCACCGGTTTCTCCGGACCGGCTGAAACAGGCGGTGGAGGTGATGGGGCCATGTCTGTGCCAGAGCTATGGCCAGGTCGAAGCGCCGATGATTCTCAGCTGGCTTGCCCCCGATGTGGTGACACGGGCAGCGCGTGGCGATCATCCGCAGCGGCTGGCAAGCTGTGGCAGGCCAACGGCGCATGTTCGCCTGGGTATCATGGATGAGGATGGTCGCCTGCTCGGCAATAATGAGCATGGCGAAATTGTCGCGCGCGGCCCGCTGGTGACACGGGAATATTTCAACCTGCCGGAAGCGACTGCGGCTGCCCATGCCGGGGGCTGGCACCGCACCGGCGATGTCGGTTATCGCGATGACGACGGCTATTATTACATCGTCGATCGCAAGAAGGACATGATTGTCACTGGTGGATTCAACGTGTTTTCAGCCGAAGTCGAAGCCGCGATCATGGAATTGTCAGAGATATTGGAAGCAGCGGTGATCGGCGTGCCCGACCCGAAATGGGGGGAGGCAATCAAGGCCTGCGTTGTGCCCGCGGCCGGCGGATCCGTCGATCCCGCCGCCGTCATAGCCCATGTCCGCGCCCGGCTTGGTGGGGTAAAGACACCGAAATCGATCGATGTGATGGACAGCCTGCCCAAGACCGCTGCCAACAAGCTGGACAAGAAAATGATCCGCGCCCGCTATTGGGGTAATCGCGCGCGCAACGTGAACTGAACCGCATTTCGCGGCGGATCGCCATTGATCCTTATGGCGCACGCCATAGTGCGAACAATTGCGCGCCTGACGGCAGCTGCATCAACGCCCGCCCGTTTTCTTTTTTGAAACGAGTTTTTTCCGGTGAGTGCTGCCGGACCTTAGCTGCTGAGCCCGGCGGCGCGATATTCACGCGGCGAAAGGCCATAACGCTCGCGGAAGACACGGGCGAAATGGGTGGCATTGTTGAAACCCCAGCCAAAGGCGATTTCGGTGATCGTCCGCTTGGCCCAAAGCTGGTCGCGCAGCTGCTTGGCGCATTCTTCCAGCCGTCGCCGCAGGATGAGGTTGGAAACCGTCTCGTCCCCGCTCGAAAAGATGATGTGCAGATAGCGCGGACTGATGCCGAACGCCGCCGCGACCGTGCGGGCGGAAAGATCGGGGTTGCGCAGATGCGCCTCGACATAGCGGCGGATCTGGATGCGGCGGGAGATCGATACGGCCGATTCCGCCACCTTCACCTGTTCGGTTGCCAGCCATGATGCGGCGAACATGTCCAATATGCTTTCGGCAAGCGTGTCGCCCATATTCTCGGGCAGGCCGGCACGGGCCTGGTTCCACACACCGCGCAGCATTGCCCCGGTGGTTTCGGCAAGGCCGCATTTACCGGCAAGCTTCACACCCAGCAGGTCTTCAGGGGAAGGCAGGCGATTGGCGAGATCGGCAGCGGTGAGGATCATCACCAATGTGCTGCACCGCGATTCATAATTCAGCGTATAGGGCATGGCGCTGTCGCACAGCACCAGATCACCGGGATCGAGATTGGCTTCCCGCCCGTCCTGAAAAACGGAAAGTCGCCCTTCCATCTGCATATGCATGAAATAGCGGCGGTCGCGCGTCTTCACCACATGGCCGGGCAGGCGCGTCACGCTGGCTGGCGTGGAACGCGGATTGGCAAGCCAGAATCGGCCTACGGACGTGGCTTCAACCTCCGCCTCGAACGTTTCACGATCGATCGGCTTTGTTTCCATCGGTGAAAAGACATCGCTGATGATGTCGTTCCAATAGCCGACCTTCGACGTTGCCGGCTGTTCACGCGTCGAATAGCTGAGCATGAAGCCTCTCCCACCGCTGATGCTATTCTTCTTCTCGTTCTTCTAGCACCCTAATGACCAAATGCGACTCATTTTGTTGAGCGCAAAAACATCTCCCGGCCTCTGTATTATTGCCTGCCCGACGCTGCCATTCAACGTTCTTTTTCGCCGGGCAGGCGTGGGCCTCACGCCTGCGTGCGGGTGATCACTACCTTGCCGAACAGCGCTGGCGATGCCTGATAGCGATAGGCATCCGCCGCCTGTTCAAAGCCGAAACTGCGGCCGATCACCGGCTTTACCTGATGTTGATCGATGAACGCGCAAAGATCGGCCATCATCGCGCCGCTGCCGACGAAGATGCCACGCAGGCTGGCGCCCTTCATCATCAGCCCATGGGGGTTGGGCGGATCGCCCTGGGTGAGCACGCCGATCAGCGCGATCTCACCGCCAAAGGCCACCGCCTGCATCGACTGGCCAAGCGTCCCGACACCGCCTACCTCGATCACCTTGTCGGCGCCATGGCCGCCAGTGAGTTCAAGCACCTTCTGCGCCCATTCGGGATGCTGGCGGTAATTGACGGTGACGGATGCGCCAAGCGCCCGTGCGCGCTCCAACTTTTCATCGCTGCTCGACGTGACGACCAGTTTCGCGCCAGCCGCTTTTGCAATCTGCATCGCCAGCAGCGAAACGCCGCCGGTGCCGATTACCAGCACGGTTTCCCCCGCGACGATCGGCCGTGCGCCGAACAGCGCATTCCATGCCGTTGCCCCGGCGCAGGGCAGAGTTGCCGCTTCCTCGAAACTGAGCGAGGACGGAATGGACGTGACACCGATTTCCGGCAGCGCGACCTGTTCGGCAAGCATTCCTTTGGCGGGCGGCGCACCAAGCGCCGGGCCGGAATCGGCGCGCGGAGGACCGCCTGCCCAATTCTGGAAGAACAGTCCCGCCACCCTGTCGCCGGGGGAAAAGCGGGTCACCCCCTCCCCCACCGCGACGACGATACCAGCGCCATCGGACAGCGGCACCTGATCCGCGCTTACCTGACCGCCGAAGTAATTGCCCTGCACAATCGCCTGATCGCGATAGTTGAGCGACCATGCATGCGGCTCGATCAACACTTCCCCGGCCTGCACGACCGGGGCGGGCGCATCGATAAGCATCAGGTCATCGATGCTCGATGCGCCTTTTCTGATGATCCACTGCCGCATTTTCTCTCTCCTATGTTGTCAGTTCGCTCGCCTCGGTCATGCGGTCGCGCAATGTCTGCTTCAGCACCTTGCCCGCGGCGTTTCGCGGAATATCGGTGGTGATGATGACCGATTTTGGAATCTTGTAGCGTGCCAGCCGCTGATTGCAGAATTCGAGGACATCGATGTCGCTCAATGTCCGGCCGGTGACGGGCACCACAAAGGCACAGCCCACCTCGCCCCAGCGTTCATCGGCAACGCCGATCACCGCCACTTCGCCAACCGATTCCATTTCGGTGATCGCGGCTTCTATTTCGGCGGGATAGACATTTTCGCCGCCGGAAATGAACATGTCCTTGATCCGGTCGACCAGCGTGTAGAAGCCATCCTCGTCAACATAGGCGGCATCGCCGGTGCGGAACCAGCCATCGATGAAGGATTTGGCGTTCTGCTCCGGCCGGTTCCAATAGCCGGGCGTCACATTCGCGCCCCTGATCCAGATTTCACCGACAGTGCCGGCAGGCACGTCATTGCCCTGTTCGTCCACCAGCCGGATTTCGCAGCTTAGCAGCGCAAGACCGACCGATCCCGCCTTTTTACGAAGCAGATCCATGTCGCCCGGCGGTGCATTGAGCGCGGAACAGGTTTCGCTCATCCCCCAGCCGTTCAGCATTTCCACGCCGTCGTCCAGCCAGCGATGGATATGCGCCGCCGGATTGGGTGCGCCGCCGGTGATATAGGCGGTCAGATGCGCAAGCCGGCGCCCGTCGAAACCGGGCAGCTGGCGCATCATCATGCCCATTTGCGGAACCGAAAAATAATGGGTGACGCCCAGTTCGGGGTCGCTGAGCCGCTGATAGGTTTCAACGGCATCGAATTTCTGGCTGATCAGCACCGTGCCGCCCATGAACAAAGGCACGCGGGCGGCCGCCATCAATCCGGCGGTATGGAACAGCGGCATGTCGCACAGAAAGACGCTGTCATGCGTCACCCGGTTGGACAGGGTAAGGTTCAGACCGCCGGCAAAGGCGTTGATCTGGGTGACGACCACGCCCTTCGGCCTGCCCGTGGTGCCCGAACTGTAAAGCAGCGTGATCGGCGTTTCCGGATCGACGGCAACACCCTGTCCGGGATTGGCGGGCCTGGGTGCTGCGGCCATCGCTTCGGCCAGGGCATTGCATTCCGGCGAAATGCACATGCGCGCGCGATCATACCATTCGGGCACCAGCTGTTCGAACAGGCTTTCGAAGATCAGCAACCGCGGGGCGCAATCCTCGATCAGGAAAGCGACTTCAGGTGCTGCAAGGCGCCAGTTCAACGGCACGAAAATGGCGCCGATTCGCACGCAGGCGAAATGCGCGATCAGCATGTCGACGCTGTTGCGGCTGAGCATCGCAACGCGATCCCCCGCGCCGACATCCATGTCTTTCAGGACATGGGCGGCCCTGTCGATCGCATCGTCGAACTGCGCATAGGTCCAGCGGCGCGACGTGGCGAGATCGACGGTGGCCAGCTTGTTCGGCTGCACCCGCGCATGACCGGCGATATAGTCCAGAACGATGGGCTTCATGCCTCTCCCCTCAAACAGCATGGGGACAGTTATGAACCATCATCATTTCCGTCAATCGCGATTCCCGCGCGGGCACGGCCAATTACCCGTTATTGCGCCCGGGCAGCACGGCGGGCGGCGGTATATTGCTCCCTGCGGCCCTGTTCGAAGGCAAGCCGGCGCGGATCCTCATTTTCCCTTGCTTCGGGGAAGGCGTCGAGCACTTCATCAAACACCTCCGCCAGCTCATCCTTGAACTCGGGATGCGGGAAAACATAGAGATCGTTGTTCAAAATGCCCCTCAGCACCTTGTCGCCAACCTCGTCCGGCTCCATCCCGACCTGATGCAGTTGGGCCAGGCGTTCGACGAATTCGGCGTCGGTCCGCGTCGCTTCGCCCGACAATTCCTGTGGCCGGATCTGGTCGCTTTCATAAATCGTCGACTTGACGAGACCGGGGCAGAGGCAGGACACGCCAATGCCATGCTGTGCCAGGCTCCAACGAAGTGATTCGGTGAGCCCGCGCACCGCGAATTTGGAGGTGGTGTAAATGCCCGCGCCCGGCCCGGCGAGGAAACCGGCCATGGATGCGGTGTTGACGATATGGCCGCCATTGCCCCGCGCCTTGATGCGCGGAACAAAGGTCTGGCAGCCATTGATCACGCCGCCCAGATTGACGCCGAGCACCCAGTCCCAGTCCTGATAGCTGCATTCGTCCATCGGCGCGAACAGGTTGATGCCGGCGTTGTTGCAGACGATGGACACCGGACCCAGCCGCGCCTCGACCTCGTCGGCGGCGCGGGCCATGGCGTCACGATCCGTCACATTCAGTTGCACGCCCATTACGTCGCGATTGTCGAAACCGGCAAGCGCGCGGTCCAGATGATCCTGCCTGATGTCGACCATCGCCACTTTCGCGCCGGCGTTCAGCAGTGCGCGGGTGATGCCAAGGCCGATGCCATTGGCGCCACCGGTGACAAAGGCGGTCCGTCCTGCAACATCCTTCATGCCGCACCCCTCAGCTTGCGCTGGCGATCCCGCTCCTCGACGTGAATGGGGTTCCACATCAACATGCCGAAACGTTCCTTCAGTTCCTCGCTCTGTTCATAATCGGGGACGGAGGCCATGATCGCCTCGGTCCTTGCCTGCAGTCCGTCGCGGAACTCGCTGTGGGTCAGGATATAAAGCTCGTTGTTCTTCACGCCCTGGATCACGCGTTCGCCTGCCCAGTCGGCATCCTTGAACAGATGCTGCACGGTCTGGTTGCCCTGACGGCGCTTGTCACTTTCGGCATAGCCGGTTTCAGCGAACGCGGCAGGGCGGATCTCGCCGCTTTTCGACAGATTGGACTGAACCGGACCCGGACAGAAAGCGGAAACGCCGATACCGTTCGGCGCCAGTTCGGAACGCAGCGATTCGCACATGCCGATGACGGCGGCCTTGGCCGTGGTGTACATCACCGTGCCCGGATGCGGCAGCATGCCCGACATGGAAGCGGTGGAGACGATATAGCCGCTCTTGCGCTCCAGCAGGCGCGGCACGAAGATCTTGCAGCCGTTGATCACGCCGCCAAGGTTGACGTCCATCATCCAGTCCCAATCCGCCCAGGTGGCGAGATGGGCAGGCCCGGCGACGCCGATGCCGGCATTGTTCACCAGCAGCCATACGGGGCCCAGTTCGGCCTCCACCTGATCCGCCAGCGCTTCATATTGGTCACGCCGGGTAACGTCGAGAACATAGCCCTTCACCACCGCGTCCGCCGGGAAGGTTTCAAGCGCCTTGTCAATGCTTTCCTGGCGGATGTCGGCAATGGCGACCTTCATGCCGGCCTTTGCGGCGGCATGGGCTATGCCAAGGCCGATGCCGGAGGCACCGCCGGTGATAAAGGCAAGTTTGCCGGTCAGATCAGTCATGGAACTCCCTTGATTTACCGTTGACGGGCAGCAGCTACCGCCCGTGCATAGGGTTTGAGGCCAAGCGCAAGCGAAATCACCGCCAGCGGCGAGAGGATCGCCGATGCCGTGAAGATGGCAAGGCCCAGCTGTGCCTCGTTATGGAACAGATGGTCGGTGAACAGCGCAATCACCACTGGGCCAAGGCCAACACCGATGATGTTGAACGCGAACAGCATGACGGCGGTGATCTGGCCGCGCATACGATTGGGCGTCACCACCTGTATCGCGGCATTTTCCGGGCCAAGGACAAGCGCCGTGGCGAAAAGGCCGGTTGCGTTCATCAATGCCGCCAGCCAGCCGGTCGGCATCAGCGGGAACAGCACGAAAAAGGGCATTGCGATCAAAAGGCCATAGATGGTGACGCGCAGATTGGCGTCGTCGCGCCCTGCACGCGCCATCCGCTCTGCCCAGCCGCTGCCGATCATCGCGCCGATCGGGGCGAGCACCAGCCAGCTCAATCCCTGAACCAGCCCGACCTGGCCCGGCGTCCAGCCGAAGGTGCGGATGTAGAAGGTCGGCCCCCAGGCGCCAACGCCAAAGGCAAGGATGGTGCCAAGGCCGATGCCGCCGATCAGCGGACCATAGACATTGCCATTGCCGATCAGGAAGCGTCCCACTTCCCGGATAGACGGCATTTGCGCATCCGCATGGCGGCGTTTCGGCTCGGGCACCGTCATCATCAGCAGCGACACCAGCAGGCCGGGCAGCCCGACGACAAGGAACGCCGCCTGCCACACCCGTAGCGAGCCGAACAGCGGCACATGAATATCAGGGCTGTTGGCCAACAGATCGATCACCGTGCCGCCGATGATCAGCGCCAGCCCATTGCCTGCGGTATAACCGAAATTGAGCACGGCAATGGCACGCGGCAGTTTTTCGGGCGGAAAGAGATCGGCCAGCATCGAAAAGGTTGCCGGACCGGTGCAGGCCTCACCCACGCCCACGCCGATGCGGAACATGAACAGCCCTGCAAAGCCCCGCGCGGCGGCGCACAGCGCGGTCATCCCGCTCCACAGCAGCAGGCCGAATGAAATGATGTTGCGCCGGTTGCCGCGATCGACATGGCGGGCGATCGGCAGGCCCAGAAACAGATAGAAGGTGACAAAGGCAAAGCCGATGATCATCCCCACCTGCGTATCGCTGAGCCCCAGATCGGCCTTGATCGCCGGTACCAGCAGGGTGAGGATGCCCCGATCCAGAAAATTGATCAGCAGCGACAGCGAAAGAACAAAGACCGCATACCATGCGGCGCGGGGGTTCGGCCAGTCACCCGCCATTTGCGGTGTGACCGATGGCGCGGCCGTCGCGATTGTTCCTGCCGACATGCAATCCTCTTGCCTGTTATTTTCAGCATGGTGGCGTAAAGCCGCCGGCTGCTCTCCACTTGGGGAGAAGCAGAAGCACGCCGGTGATGGTGCGCGCCATAACCCTGCGGGCCTGTTTCCCCGGCATGTCCCGCCGTTTCAGTCTATGCTGTGAACGTCGATCAGCACGCGCGACGGCTCCCGCCTGCCGACACCGACATGCATCTTGCGGGTCAGCGCGCGATGCTGCGGCGCCGATGATATCAGCCGGATGGCGGTACGGAAATAGACCTGCGATGCATCCACCGGCTCTCCCGCCAGAAGTGCCGCCATCACTTCGGGCGGGCCGCTGCGGATACCGGCCGAATGCACCTCCACCAGCGCGCCGTCGCCGGTTTCTATTGCATAATGCGCCTCGATCTCGGTCGAGCCATCGTCAAAGATGCGCTGCCAGTCAGTGCCGCCCGGCAATATGCCCGGTGATCATGCCGGACACGGTGCCCCCGAGGATCGGCACGCAGCGCCGCTCGAACCCCATGGAGCGGCCGAACTTCTGCGGCGGCGCAACTTCGGCCGCTATGGTGATGACAGGATTGCGCGACAGCGACGGAGCTTGCATGTCCTCAATGCCCCAATGACTTCACGATCTGTTCGACCATCTTCTTGGCATCGGACAACAGCATCATCGTGTTGTCGCGATAGAAAAGCTCATTGTCCACACCGGCATAGCCCGCCCCGCCCATCGACCGTTTGACGAACAGCACCGTGCGCGCCTTTTCAACGTCGAGCACCGGCATCCCGTATATGGGGGAGGATTTATCGGTCCGTGCCGCCGGGTTGGTGACGTCATTCGCGCCGATGACAAAGGCGACATCGGTCTGGCCGAATTCGGAATTGATGTCCTCCAGTTCGAACACCTCGTCATAGGGTACATTGGCCTCGGCAAGCAGCACGTTCATATGGCCCGGCATACGGCCCGCGACCGGATGGATGGCATATTTGACACGCACCCCTTCCGCCTTCAGCAGATCGGCCATTTCGCGCAGCACATGCTGGGCCTGCGCCACCGCCATGCCATAGCCGGGCACGATGATGACCTGTTCGGCATTCTTCATAATGAAGGCGGCGTCTTCGGCCGATCCGCGCTTGTAAGGCCGGTCGGCCACGGCACCGCCTGCCCTTGCTTCCGTCGCATCGGCACCGAAACCGCCGGCAATCACCGACAGGAAGCTGCGGTTCATCGCCCGGCACATGATATAGCTCAATATCGCACCGGAGGAGCCGACAAGCGCGCCGGTGACGATCATCGCCGTATTCTGAAGCGTAAAGCCCATGGCCGCCGCCGCCCAGCCCGAATAGCTGTTCAGCATGGAAACGACGACCGGCATGTCCGCCCCGCCGATCGGGATGATAAGCAGGAAGCCGATGATGAAGGACAATATGGCAATCGCCCAGAACAGCGCGGGCGCCGCTGTGCCGATGGTGAACAGGATGACCAGCGCGACAATCGCCGCCAACCCGCCAAGGTTTAGGATATGGCGTCCCGGCAGCAATATCGGTGCGCCGGCCATGTTTCCGTTCAGCTTGGCAAAGGCGATGACCGAACCTGAAAAGGTGACCGCGCCAATCGCAAGGCCAAGGGTCATCTCCACCCGGCTGATCTGATGGATGATGCCGGTCAGTGGATCGGCAATGCCGAAGGCGATGGGATTGAACCATGCCGCCACCGCCACCAGCACGGCCGCCAGCCCGACAAGGCTGTGGAAGGCGGCGACCAGCTGGGGCATGGCCGTCATCGCGATACGCCGGGCGATCAGCAGGCCGATCATGCCGCCAAGCGCAATCGCCACGATGATTTCACCAAGGCTGGCAATGGAATGGATGACCAGCGTCGTCGCAATGGCGATGACCATGCCGGCCATGCCCAGCCGGTTGCCCCTGCGGCTGCTTTCCGGGCTGGACAGGCCGCGCAGCGCAAGGATGAAGCATATGCCGGCCACCAGATAGGCCAGCGCCGCCCAGGCCGGGGTGGCCGCTGCTGCGTCATGCATTGATCTTCCCCCCTGTCGCCTCGATCATGGCGGCACAGCCCGGCAATACCACGGCGGTCATCCGCGCCGGTCCTTCTTCCTGTACATCGCCAGCATCCGTTCGGTGACGGCGAAGCCGCCGAAGATGTTGATGCTGGCAAGCACCACCGCGATCAGCCCCAGCCACTTGGCGGTGGCGGAACCCGTGGCGGCGGATGCGATCAGCGCGCCGACGATGATGACACTGGAAATCGCATTGGTGACGGCCATCAGCGGCGTGTGCAGCGCCGGCGTCACTGCCCAGACGACATAATAGCCGACGAAACAGGCAAGCACGAAGATGGAGAGGATCGATATGAATGTCATGGATCGCCTTTCTTCTTCCCCTCTTTTACCGGCGTGCGCTTTGCGCTTATTGGCCGGCCAGTTTCGGATGGGTGATTACCCCACCCCGCGTCACCCTTACCGCTGCGATGATCTCGTCCTCATCCGGCAGCACAGGACGACCTTGATCCTTGTCCCAGAAGGCGGACAGGAAATTATGGATATTGCGTGAAAACAGCGCGGAAGCATCGGCCGCCAGCCGCGACGGCACGTTGCTATGGCCGATGATCGACACGCCGTGCCGCTCGACGATTTCACCCGCCACCGCGCCTTCGACATTGCCGCCCTGTTCCACAGCGAGATCGACGATCACCGACCCCGGCCGCATCGTCGCCACCTGTGCGTCGCTGATCAGCCGCGGCGCGGGTCGACCGGGAATGAGCGCGGTGGTGATGACAATATCCTGCCGCGCAATGTGGCTGGAGACCAGCGCCGCCTGCGCGCGTTGATAATCGTCCGACATCTCACCGGCATAGCCGCCGCTCCCTTCGCCTTCGATGCCCTTCACATCTTCGACGAACACAGGCTTTGCGCCCAGCGATTCAATCTGCTCCTTCGTCGCCGTGCGCACATCGGTGGCGGAAACGAGCGCGCCAAGCCGGCGAGCGGTGGCAATGGCCTGAAGCCCGGCGACACCAACACCCATGACGAATACCCGGGCAGCCGGAATCGTGCCGGCCGCCGTCATCATCATCGGCAAGATGCGGCCATAGACGGCGCAGGCGTCCAGCACCGCCTTGTAACCGGCAAGGTTGGACTGGGATGACAATATGTCCATCGATTGCGCGCGCGTGATGCGCGGCATGAAATCCATGGCAATCGCCTCCACACCCATGGCGGCATAGACGGCAATATGATCGCGATGATTGAACGGGTTGAGCGCGGCAATGAGCAGCGCCCCGGCATTGATGCCGGTCAGCGACTGCGGGTCAGGTCCCTGCACCGCCAGCACGGCGTCGGCACCGGCAAGAACGGACGCACGATCACCGATCTGCGCGCCCGCTTCTGCATAATCTTCATCGCGGATGGACGCGGCAATGCCCGCCCCCGCCTCCACCGCCATGGTCGCGCCAAGTGCGATGAACTTCTTCACCGTTTCCGGCGTGGCGGCAACGCGGCGTTCGCCTTGCGCCATTTCCCTGACGATCGTGATTTTCATGCATCCCCGCCTGTTCAGAACATGGCGGCGCAACCATGATCAACGACCGCGATTTTCGCGTCGCGACCTGATTCCGGATCGCGAACGGGCCGCCGTCAGGAGACGAGCAGCGCCACGACGATCGCGGCAGCGATGAGGGACAGGATGGTTCCCACCTTGAACAATTGCACAAAGCCTGAATAGGTGCGGCTATGTGCTTCGAAATCCTGCTCAGTCACGCTGTTGTCGGCCATTTGCGCCTCAAATCCATCTTGTTTCTTCAATCCCTCACCTGATCGCGGCAATACCGCCAACAGGCAAGAGGCCTGTATCGGCTTTAACCCCAAAGGATTTGCCGCTGCAACGCTGATTGCGCATTCGTTAATGCCGGACACCACTGGATGGCCGTTCAGCCTGTCCAGCCCTGTTCCGGTGACTTGTCATGACGTGCCTCAGAACAGGATAGCCGGCGTCAGCGCCGCATCGCGCAGTCCACGCCAGACGCGCATCGCCTGCACGCTTTCGGCAACATCATGCACACGCACGATCTGCACGCCCTGCGCCAGACCGGCCAGCACCAGCGCGATCGAGCCGCCCAGCCGCTGGTTCACCGGCGCTTCGCCAGACAGGGCGCCGATCATCCGCTTGCGACTGGCGCCAAGCAATATCGCACAGCCCAGCCCATGAAACAGCGACAGGCCGTTCAGCAGATCCAGATTGTGACGCAGCTTCTTGCCAAATCCGATGCCCGGATCGACGATGATCTTCTCGCGCGGGATACCGGCAGCGACGGCCGCTTCGATCCGCGCTTCCAGCCAGTCGTAAACCTCGATCAGCACATCGTTATAATGCGGATCGCGCTGCATCGTCTGCGGATCGCCCTTGTGATGCATCAGCACCACCGGGCAGCCGGCGCGGGCAACCAACGGCATTGCCGCTTCATCATAGGTCAATGCCGATACATCGTTGACGATATGGGCGCCGCCATCCAGCGCGGCACGCATCACCGCCGCCTTGCGCGTATCCATGGACATGATCACGTCGCTGCCGCGCAGCCCGTGGATGATAGGCATCACCCGCGCGATTTCATCCCCCTCCCACACCGTGTCGGCACCCGGCCGCGTCGATTCCCCGCCGATGTCGATGATCGATGCGCCATTCTCCATCATTGCCAGCGCGGCATCGGCGGCCGTTGCAGCATCGGCATTGCGGCCACCATCGGAAAAACTGTCGGGCGTGATGTTCAATATGCCCATGACATGCGGCTGATCGAAGCGCAGCATCCGCTCCCCCAGATGCAGCGGCGCGCGCTGGCCAGTGATATGGCCGAGCACCGCCTCCGCCCTTGTGCAAAGCGATGCTGGCAGCGTCTGCAATATCGTCTGAAGCTGTTCCACCGGCACCAGCTGCTGGCGGATGCGCTGTCTGCCATCCACCACAATCAGTTCAACGGCGCTGAACCATAGCAATCCGCCGGCCAGCCGCAGTGCCTGACCGTCGTGACCATGCGGCGCATCGATAAATGCAGTGGGGCGAAGATAGAGCCTTGCCGTTTCCGGCACATCAGCCAGCACCGCTTCAGCCATCCAGCTGCGCGCGATAGCGTTCACGAAGCGAATCCAGGCAGATGAGCGTCTTGCCATTGTCGACATGCCAGAAGGTCCAGCCATTGCACGACGGCGCGCCCTGCGCCGCAGCGCCAATCTGGTGGATAGAGCCTTCGCGCCCATCCATCTGAACGCTGCCATCGGCACGTACGCGGGCATGATAACGCCGGCCAAGATCGGTGAGCATCGCCCCCGGCTCGATCAGGCCGGTTTCGATCAATGCGCCAAATGGTACGCGCGGCGCGGCCTTCTTCGACTGCATCGTCATCATTGCCGATTCATCCAGCGGCAGCACCATGTCGATACGCTCGCGCGCGACACGGCAATAGCGCTCCTCGCGATCGATACCGATGTAATGGCGGCCAAGGCGGCGGGCGACCGCGCCGGTGGTGCCGGTGCCGAAGAACGGATCGACCACGACGTCGCCCGGTTCGGTCGATGACAGCAGCACGCGATAGAGCAGCGATTCCGGCTTCTGGGTGGGATGGGCCTTGATGCCTTCCACCTTCACCCGCTCCCCACCCGAACAAATGGGCAGCACCCAGTCCGACCGCATCTGAAGCTCTTCGTTCATTGCCTTCATCGCCTTGTAATTGAAGCGATAACGGGCGTTTTCGCCCTTTGAGGCCCAGATCAGCGTTTCATGCGCGTTGGTGAAGCGCGTGCCCTTGAAATTGGGCATGGGATTAGCCTTGCGCCAGATGATGTCGTTCAGGATCCAGAAGCCTTCATCCTGAAGATTGGCGCCGACGCGGAAGATATTGTGATAGCTGCCGATCACCCACAAGGTGCCGTCATCCTTCAGGATTCGGCGGGCGGCACGCAGCCAGGCGCGGGTGAAATCGTCATAGCTCTTGAAATCGTCGAACTTGTCCCAATCGTCCGTGACAGCATCGACGCGGCTGCCTTCCGGGCGATAGAGGTCACCGCCAAGCTGCAGATTATAGGGCGGATCGGCGAATACCAGATCGACGGACTTTTCCGGCATTGCACTCATTGCAGCAATGCAATCACCAGTGATGACGCTGTCGACCGGCAGCCTGTTCATGTAGAATTTTCCCTGTTCACCAACGCGATGGCCGTTCAGTGAATCATGGAGGAATCCCAGGTCAACTGCCGAGTCGCAAAGCAGGATGCGATGGCACGACTCGCAAGCATGACGAAACGAATCGCCTACAAGCTGTTGAGTCCCGGTCCTCGAGACGGACTCAACCCCTTGTGGTGTTGCCGTAAAGACTCACAGATGAAGAAATCTTTGCGCAACCGGCGCGAAGGACCTGCGGTGGTGCGCGGTCGGGCCGAAACGACGCAGCGCATCCAGATGTTGCGGGGTGCCATAACCCTTGTTGCTTGCCCAGCCATAATCGGGGTGATCGTCATGCGCGGCAATCATCATCCGGTCGCGCGTAACCTTGGCGATGATCGATGCGGCCGCGATCGACAGGCTCAGCCCGTCGCCACCCACAACCGTGCGACAGGGATGGCGCCAGCGCGGCTTCTGGTTACCGTCGACCAGCACCATCACCGGGGCGACGGCAAGCGCATCCATTGCCCGTTCCATCGCCAGAAAGCTGGCCTGAAGAATGTTGATGCGGTCGATTTCCTCCACCGACGCGACGCCGATGCCGATTTTGGCACAGCCGATCAATTCGTCATGCAGGCGCGCACGGGCGATGGCGCTCAGTTTCTTGCTGTCGTCTATGCCGTCGGGAATGCAGTCACGGTCCAGCAGTACGGCAGCGGCAACCACGGGCCCGGCAAGCGGACCGCGCCCCACCTCGTCCACGCCGATGACATGGCCCTGATAATCGCCTTCGATGGAGAGGTCCGGCCCGCTCATCCCCGGCGCACCATGTCGAAAGGTGCAATGCCCAGCGCATGCCCCGGGGGCCCATGGCCCTGGCCAAGGCCGGGCGCCTGCGCCATTGCCGCGCGGACATAGGCGATCCCGCGCGAGATCGCCTGTTCCGCCGTCAGGCCTTGCGCCAGCCCCGTTGCAATCGCGCTTGCCAATGTGCAGCCGGTGCCATGAGTGTGGCGGGTATCGATCCGTTCATTGGACCAATGAACCGGCGCATGGCCGCGGACGATAAGCTGGTCCACCACTTCCCCGCCGGGAAGATGGCCACCCTTGGCAAGCACGGCGATGCCCAGCCTGTCCGCCAGCGCATCGGCCGCATCCGCAGCCTCATCGGCCGTGGCGATGTTGCGCCCGGTGAGCACTTCCAGTTCGGGTATATTGGGCGTCACCAATGTCGCCAATGGCAGCAGCAGCCCGGACAGCGCTGCCACGGCATCGCGATGGAGCAGCGACGCCCCGCCCTTGGCGATCATCACCGGATCGACAACCACGAACGGCCGCACGGCAAGCTGGCCAATCACATCCGCGACCGCTTCGACCACCGGCGCATCGCCCAACATCCCGGTCTTGATCGCATCGACGCCAATATCTTCGATCACGGCGCGCATCTGCGCCGCGACCACAGCCGGAGGAATGGGCAGGACATCGCTGACGCCAAGGGTGTTCTGCACGGTGATTGCCGTTATCGCCGTCATCGTATGGCCGCCGAGCATGGTGGCGGTCTTTATGTCGGCCTGAATGCCGGCGCCGCCGCCGGAATCGGAGCCGGCGACAATCAGCAGTCGCGCAATCGTCATGCCACGCGCCGCACCGCATCGCAGATGCTGTCGACCACTTCACCCACCAGCACTTCGTCCTCGCCTTCCGCCATGACGCGGATCAGCGGTTCTGTCCCCGATTTGCGGATCAGCAGCCGACCGCTGCCGTTCAACCGCCGCTCCCCGTCGCTGATCGCCTCCTTCACGCTGCCGTCATCCAGCGGTTGTCCACCGGAAAAGCGCACATTCTTCAGCAACTGCGGCAATGGCGTGAACAGCGCCAGCGCCTGGCTCGCCGGCCTGCCGCCACGTACCAGCTCCGCCAATATCTGCAGCGCGGCGACAAGCCCGTCGCCAGTCGTGCCATAATCCGTCAGGATCAGATGGCCCGATTGTTCGCCGCCGACATTGCAGCCAAGCTGGCGCATCATTTCCAGCACATAACGGTCACCCACCTGCGAGCGGTGCAGCACCAGATCCTGTGCGGCAAGAAACCGCTCCAGCCCCAGGTTGGACATCTGCGTCGCCACGATGCCGCCGCCCTTCAGCTTGCCAGCGCGGGCCCAGCATTGGGCCAGCAGCGCCATCAGCTGGTCGCCGTCGACCACCCTGCCCTTTTCATCGACGACGATCAGCCGGTCCGCGTCGCCGTCCAGCGCGATGCCAAGGTCGGCGCGCACCTCCACCACCTTGGCCTGAAGGGCCTGCGGCTGGGTGGATCCGCATTTGTCGTTGATGTTGGTGCCATTGGGGTTGACGCCAAGCGCGATCACTTCTGCGCCCAGTTCCCACAGGGCTTCCGGCGCCACCTTATAGGCCGCGCCATGGGCGCAATCGATGACGACGCGCAACCCATCGAGCCGAAGATGGTCGGGAAAGCTGGATTTGGCGAAATGGATATAGCGTCCGCGCGCATCGTCGATCCGCGCCGCTCGCCCGATATGTTCGGCATCCGCAAGCTGGGTTCCGCCGTCGATCATCGCCTCGATCGCGGCTTCGTCATCGTCGGACAGCTTATAGCCATCCGGACCGAAGAGCTTGATGCCATTGTCGGCAAAGGCGTTGTGGCTGGCCGAAATCATCACGCCCAGGTCGGCGCGCATCGACTGGGTCAGCATCGCCACAGCCGGTGTCGGCATGGGGCCGAGCAGCGTCACATCCATGCCGACCGAGGTGAAGCCCGCTGTCAAAGCCGATTCCACCATATAGCTGGAAAGGCGCGTATCCTTGCCGATCACGACACGGTGGCGATGGGTGCCGCGCAGGAAATGCTTGCCGGCGGCCTGTCCGACCCGCATCGCCACTTCCGGTGTCATGTTGCGGCCATTGGCGCGGCCTCGGATACCGTCCGTACCGAAATATTTACGCGTCATCGCCTTTCGCTTTCCCACCATCGAATCCCCTCGCCAGCGGCAGGACCATAGTCCCAAAGCCGGCCGGGGGCGACATCATTGAATGATTTCCATGGCATGAGTGAGCACCCGATGGACGCCGTCATTCCGCGCCATGCATCCATCGCTTCAGCAGCGGCGACATGGCCAGCAGCACGACGCCGATGCCGATGGACCACAGGCCGATGGTCTGGAACACCTGCGCATAGGTATCGAGCGAGAGCTTCAGATTCGTCACTTCGCCGCCAACCGTCTCCACGCTGGCGAACTGGGCGACGATACCCGCGACATATTGGGCAACGGCGGTGGACAGGAACCAGACGCCCATCATCAGCCCGACGACCCGCGCCATCGACAATTTGGTGATCATCGACAGGCCGACCGGCGACAGGCACAGCTCGGCTATCGAATGGATCAGATAGGCCAGCGCGATCCAGATCAGCGGTGTCTTGTAATCAGCGCCGGCAAATTGGGTGCCGAACACAAGCACCAGAAAACCCGCGCCGACGCCCATCAGGCCCAGCGAGAACTTGACCGGCAGGGACGGTTCCCAGCCGCGTCGGGCAAGCCAGCCCCATAATATGCTCATCAACGGCGCGCAGCCGACGATGAACAGCGCGTTGAACATCTGCACCTGACCGGCGGGCATCACATACCAGCCAAGGTCACGATCGGTGTTGCGATCGGCAAAGAAGGTAAGCGAGGAGCCGGCCTGTTCGAACAATGTCCAGAACACCACCGAAAATACGCATAGAAGCACCGCCACCAGCATCATGTGCCATTCTTCGCGCGTGCCGGTACGCCAGGCCCACAGCGGTATGGCGATCACCGCCAGCGCCCATGTGCCGAACAGCACCTGGCCCAGCAATGGAAGCGAGGCGAGATAGCCGATGATGCCGCTGCCGGCCCGGGCGGCAAGAGCCGCCGCCTCCGCATTGGCGAGCATGTTCGCAAAAAGGAACCAGACCAGCGGAACGCAGGCGAGTGCCCCGACATAGACCCATGCCATCGCCTGCGAAGACACACCGGCCGGCGTTTCACCATAGCCATGCAGCCGGCCGCCATCGAACTGGATCAGCGACCAGGAAAAGACCATGCCGATCGCGGCGAGCAGAAAGCCCGCCCACCAGCCGACGTGGACGGCAAGCAACGGGCACAGGAACTGGGACAGCAGCGAACCCAGGTTTATGCCCATGTAGAAGATGGTGAAGCCTGCATCCCGCCGACGATCCCCCGGCGCATAAAGCGTGCCGACGATGGTGGAGATATTGGGTTTGAAAAAGCCGTTGCCGACGGTGATGATCGAAAGCGCGAGCAGCATCAGCGCGACATGCAGCTGCGACCGGTCACCATCGAAACGGAACTGGCCCGCCGCAATGTGACGCGGCAGTTGCGATGCCCCGGTTTCGCCCGACAGGATGATGCTGCCGTCATCATTGCCACTGACACGCAGCCGACTGCCCTGATCGACGACATATTGTCCGCGTGCTTCGCCATGACTGATGGTTTCAACGGCATAATCCTTGCCGCCATAGTTGAAATGGGGCGTTGCCGTCGGCCCGCCGAAGCACAGCATGAAATAGCCCAGCGCCATCATGATCGCGCCGAACTTCACCGATTTCTTTGATCCGAACAGCCGGTCGGCGATGAGCCCGCCGAAGAGGGGGGTGAGGTACACCAGCGACGTGAACGCACCGTAAAGGCCGTTGGTGACGTCGTCGCGGAACAGGAAATGATCGGCCAGATAGAGGGTGAGCAGCGCCCTCATGCCGTAAAAGCCGAAACGCTCCCACATTTCGGTGGTGAACAGGCGCGCGAGTTGCCGGGGGTGGCCAAACCACAGGTCGCCGTCGCTTCGGCTCATGCCGGGATGCCGGCCCTCCGTCGTCGGGTCGGCAGTGGGTTGAACCATGAAGATCGCTCCTGGATGGTGATGACCGGCCTTTGGCCGCCTTACCCGCTTTTTGCCGGTGGAGACCAGCCGAAACGCGCACTGCAAGCAAGGAACGGCACGGCTTGGCGTTCGGCCCATGCCATGCTAGCCCCAATGGCATGAGCTTCAACGATCGATCCACCGCCTATTCGCTTCTGGCCACGCGCCGCTCCGCCAAGCCGCGCGACATTGTGGCGCCCGGCCCCGACGACGACCAGCTTCACCAGATTCTGTCGGCCGCCATACGCACGCCGGATCATGGCAAGCTGGCGCCGTGGCGCTTTGTCATCGTGCGGGAAGATCAGCGTGACATGCTCTCGCGCCTGCTTGTCGACAGCTACAAGGCGGAGCGGCCGGAAGCCGGGCGGCTTGAACTGGAAGCGATGGATCAGTTCGCGCGCCAGGCGCCGACGCTTGTCGTCGCGCTTTCATCGCCGCGCCAGCCAAGCAAGATTCCGTTGTGGGAGCAGGAGCTTTCGGCGGGAGCCGCCTGCCAGAACCTGCTTGTCGCCACCCATGCGCTTGGCTTTGTCGGCGGGTGGCTGAGCGGATGGCCAGCCTATTCGGAGAAGGTCCGCGATGCCTTCGGCTATCCGCATGAACGGATTGCCGGCTTCATCTTCATCGGTTCGCCTTCCCGTCCGCTGGAGGAACGGCCGCGCCCCGATTATACCGATGTCGTGACGGACTGGATGCCACCGGCCGAACTGGCAGGTTGAACAGGGGCATGGCTGGCTCATCGGCCACCGCCGCCCCTGCCCCGATCAGGGTTTGAAATCGTAGAGCACTGCTGCGCTTGCCGTTGCCGCGGCAAACAGCCCTTCGGCCTGCGGCACGATCTGGTCCAGATAGAAGCGCGTCGTCACCAGCTTGGCGTTGAGGAAGGACGGATCGCCCTCCCCCGCCGCCAGCAGCCGCTTTGCCCCTGCCTGTTCCATCGCCATGATCCAGCCGCAGACCGCAACCGCCAGCATCTGCGCATAGGGCACGGACGCCGCCAGCCGGTCGTCAAGCGATACCGCGGGGTCCAGCAGGTGTCGCGTCGCCGTCTCCACCCTGTTCACCAGCGAAAGCAGCGTCTTTTCCCCCGCACCATCGCGACCGATTTCGGCCAGAAGATCGGCAATAACCGCGCCATCGTCCATGCCGATCTTGCGGCCGACGAGATCGGCAGCCTGGATGCCGTTCGTCCCCTCGTAAATCGGGGTGATCCGTGCATCGCGATAATATTGGGCAGCGCCGGTTTCCTCGACATAGCCCATGCCGCCATGCACCTGCACGCCGATGGAAGCGACCTCGCACCCCGTGTCCGTGCCATGGATCTTGGCGATTGGCGTCAGCAGGTCCAGCCGCTTCTGTGCGCCCGCATCGCCCAGATGCGCCCGATCGACCAGCCCGGCCGCATAATAGATGAGGCCGCGCGCCGCATCGGTCTTCGCGCGCATCGTCAGCAGCATCCGCCGCACATCGGGATGTTCGACAATGGCCACCGGGGTGCGCGCCGCCGCACCGGCGCGGGCGGACTGCACCCGTTCCCTTGCATAGGCCAGCGCCTTTTGCGTCGCGCGTTCGGCGATGGCGACGCCCTGCAGCCCCACGTTCAGCCGGGCGTTGTTCATCATCGTGAACATCGCCTTCATGCCGGTGTTTTCCGCACCGACAATCTCACCGATGCAATCGTCATTGTCGCCAAAAGACATGACGCATGTGGGGGAGGCATGGATGCCCAGCTTGTGTTCGATCGACACGCAGCGCACGTCGTTCGACACCGGCCGGCCGTCTTCGCCATCGCGATATTTGGGAACGATGAACAGCGACACACCCTTGGTGCCCGGCGGCGCATCGGTGGTGCGGGCAAGCACCAGATGGACGATATTGTCCGTCAGGTCATGATCGCCAAAGGTGATGAAGATCTTGCCGCCCTTGATGCGATAACGACCGTCCGGCAACTTTTCGGCGCGGGTCTTGAGTGCGCCGACATCGGAACCGGCCTGAGGTTCGGTCAGGTTCATCGTGCCGTTCCATTCGCCGCTCACCAGCCGCGGCAGCCAGCGTTCCTGCTGATCGGCAGAGCCATGGGCGACCAGCGCCTCCACGGCACCGGGCGTCAGCATCATGATCAGCGAAAAGGCCAGATTGGCCGCGCCCAGATCATCCAGAACGGCAGTGGCAAGGCTGAACGGCAGCCCCTGGCCGCCAAAGGCCTCCGGGCAGGACAATGTGCCCCAGCCGCCTTCGACATAGGCGGCATAGGCCTGTTTGAAACCATCAGGCATCACCACGCCTTCAGGCGTCCATTGCGCCCCTTCGCGATCGCCCGATTCGTTCAGCGGCGCGAACACGCCGTCGGCGAACTGGGCGGCACCTTCCAGGATCGCACCGACCATGTCCGGCGTGGCGGCGGCAAAACCGTCATGTTCGGCAAGCGCACCGATGCCCGTCACCAGATTCAACAGGAAACGCTGTTCCTCCACCGGGGCGCTGTAGCTCATGTCCATTCCGACTTTCCGTTTGATCCTGTCGCCCGCTATAGCGAGCGATGATGAACGGTCAAAACCTCCCTTGCCAAACGCGGCTGATCGCTGCGGATGAAGCGGGCATTTCCGCCGCAGCCGCGTTGATCCTCGACGGGCAGCCGGTGGCCATGCCGACGGAGACGGTTTACGGCCTTGCCGCCGATGCCACCAACGCAGGGGCGGTGGCCGCAATCTATGCCGCAAAGGGGCGACCCAGCTTCAACCCGCTGATCGTCCACGTCTCCGGCCTGTCGATGGCACGCCGCTTCGTGACGGTGAATGAACGCGCACTCGATCTCGCCGCGCGCTTCTGGCCCGGCCCGCTTACCCTTGTCCTGCCCGCGCGTGCCGAATCGCCGATAGCGTCGCTTGTCGCGGCCGGCTTGCCCAGCCTTGCGGTCCGCTGTCCTGATCATCCGGTCGCACAGGCGCTGATCGCCGCCACCGGCCGGCCGCTTGCCGCACCTTCCGCCAATGTTTCGGGCAGCATAAGCCCCACAAGGGCTGACCATGTACTGCAAAGCCTCAATGGCCGAATCCCGCTGGTGCTGGACGGCGGCGCGACACGTGCGGGGCTTGAATCCACAATCGTCGCGGTCGATGGCGACGCCCTCCACCTGTTGCGCGAGGGGGCGATAACCGCCGAACAGCTCGGCCTTGAAGAAGTGGTGCTGCCCTCCAGCCCCGATCGACCGACCGCCCCCGGCCAGCTGCTCAGCCATTATGCGCCGCGCCAGCCGCTTCGGCTGAACGTCACCGCAAAGGCGGCAGGCGAATATCTGATCGGCTTCGGCCCGGTGAAGGGGGACTATAACCTGTCCCCCACCGGCGATCTGGCGGAAGCGGCATCACGGCTTTTCGATGCACTGCATATTGCGCAGGAAAGCGGCCGTGCATCGATTGCAGCAGCCCCTGTTCCGGAAACCGGGCTTGGCCGGGCGATCAACGACCGGCTGCGCCGCGCCGCCGCGCCGCGCGATCAGGATGCAGCATCAGCCTTCAACCGCTCTGCATAATTTTTGCGGAACTTGGCCAGCTTCGGCGCCGCCACGGCCACGCAATAAGGGTTGCGCTCACCTTCGCGGTCAAAATATCCCTGGTGATAATCTTCCGCCGGCCACCATTTTGAAAATGGTTCGATGGTGGTGACGATCCTGCCGTTCCATTCTGCCTGGTTGCGATCGATCGCAGCCTGCGCCGCCGCCTGCTGTTCAGGCGATACGGGGAAGATGGCCGAACGATATTGGGTGCCGACATCGGCCCCCTGCCGGTTGAGCTGCGTCGGATCATGGATATGGAAGAATATATCCAGCAGATCGTCATAGGAAATGACATCGGGATCGAACACCAGCTTCACCGCTTCGGCATGGCCGGTATCGCCATTGCATATCTGCCGATAGCCGGGATTGTCGACGGTGCCGCCGGTATAGCCGCTTTCCACCAGCGACACGCCGCGCAGATCCTTGAAGATCGGCTCAACGCACCAGAAGCAGCCGCCAGCCAGAATCGCCTGTTCGCTTGCCATCATCTCTCTCCGCCAATGCCCGCCGCCACCTGATGAACTGGTGACGGCAAGGCGATGTGGCAAGGCGTTATTTGGTGGCGTTATAGGCCAGCTGCGCCTGATTGAGCTGGAAACCGACCAGCACTTCGAAGCTGGCGTCATGCACGGCGCTGCGGATCTTGGGGTCGGACATCGGATCGATCGCGGCATCCTCGTCCCCCGGCTTGCGCTTGCGCGTCAGTCGCTGTTCGATCGCGGGCGGAAGCGAGGTTGCCGAGCGCGCAACCACCGTCTGCGCCGTTGCCGAAGCCTGTGCGCGGTCCTGCCCGGCATTGAAATGCACCGTCACCTGTCCCATCTGCTTGGCGGCAAGGTGGTCGCCGCCCTGCACCACGGCGGTGAACCACGGCAGCGTCACGTCGCGGGCGGCGCTGCTGTCATTGCGCCGGGCGAGCACATCGAAGTGCACGCTGGTGGTCAGGTTGGCGCCATCATCCACACAGGTGCCGCGCACATCGGTGACGGCGGCAACCATGTCGATCGCATCGGCATTCATATCGCCGGCGCGGGTAAACAGCGTCACATCGCCTGTGTAAGCGGGGACCGCGACCGCCGGGCAAATCTGCCGGGTGACCTGGAGCGGGTTCTTGTTACAGCCTGCCAAAGCCAGTGCTGCTGTCATCACTATTGCGAGATTGCGGAACGACACCTGGACAAATTCCTTGGACGAGAGAGCGTCAAAAAATCACGCCATCATAGGAAGCGGGTTCACCCGCGACAAGCGATCGCATAAGGCAGGCGCATGACCGATGCCACAGAACAGTCCAGTCGTCCCCGGCTGAACCTGCTGATCGCAGCGCCACGGGGCTTTTGCGCGGGCGTGGACCGTGCGATCCGCATCGTCGAACTGGCGATCGAACGCTATGGCGCGCCGGTCTATGTCCGGCATGAAATCGTCCATAACCGCTATGTCGTCGACGAACTGCGCGGCAAGGGCGCCATCTTCGTCGAAGAGCTGGACGATGTGCCCGATGGCTTTCCGGTGATTTTTTCGGCCCATGGCGTGCCGAAGATCATACCTGAAAAAGCCCGTTCTCGCGGGCTTGACTATCTGGATGCCACCTGTCCGCTTGTCTCCAAGGTGCATCGCCAGGCGGAACGGCTGGTCGCTCAGGGCCGGCACATCGTGTTCATCGGCCATCGCGGCCACCCCGAAGTGATCGGCACCTTCGGCCAGGTGCCGGAAGGCGCGATCACGCTGGTGGAAACGCTTGGCGATGTCGAACGGCTGGAAGTGGCCGATCCGTCCAACCTTGCCTTTCTGACACAGACCACGCTTTCGGTGGATGATACGGCCGATATCGTGAAGGCGCTGCAGACGCGTTTTCCCGAAATATTGATGCCGCGCGGCGAAGACATTTGCTACGCCACCTCGAATCGGCAGGCGGCGGTGAAGGCCATTGCCGAACAATGCAGTGCCATGCTGGTGATCGGCGCGCCCAATTCCTCCAATTCGCTCCGCCTTGTCGAAGTGGCGCAGCGCATGGGCTGCTGGGCGCAGCTCGTCCAGCGGGGTGAGGACATAGATCTGAACTGGTTTGATGGCATTGGCGCAGTCGGCATCACTGCCGGTGCGTCGGCGCCTGAAACGCTGGTTCGCGAAGTGATCGACCGGCTGGCGCAACGGTTCGACCTTGAGGAGCGCGAAATCGTGATCGCCAATGAAGACATTGCCTTCAAACTGCCGCCGGCGCTGCAGTAATGGCTGTCTATACCCATCTTTCGGGCGAAGAACTCGCCAGCTTCTTCGATCTTTACGATCAGGGCACGCTGCTTTCGGCCAAGGGCATTGCCGAAGGCGTGGAAAACTCCAACTATCTGATCGACACCAGCAGCGCGCGCTTCATTCTCACCCTTTATGAAAAGCGGGTGGACGCGGGCGATTTACCCTTTTTCCTCGCGCTGATCGAGCATCTGGCCGACAAGGGCCTGCCCGTGCCGCGCCCGATCCATGATCGCGCAGGCAATGTATTGCAAATGCTTGGCGGGCGCCCCGCCTGCCTGATCGAATTCCTCAAGGGCGTGTCGATGGACGAGCCGACACCGGCCGACTGCCACGCCATCGGCCGGGTATTGGCGCAGCTTCATCTTGCCGTCGCCGATTTTAAGGGCACGCGGCCGAATACGCTGAGCCTCGACGGATGGCAGACATTGGCCGAACAATGCGCCGGACGTGCCGATGAGATCGCCAGCGGCCTGTCCGGCGACATTGCGGTCGAGATTGCCGCGCTTGCCGATCTATGGCCGGCGGACCTGCCAAGCGGCGTGATCCATGCCGATCTCTTTCCCGACAATGCGCTGTTCCTCGACCATCGGATCAGCGGCGTGATCGACTTTTATTTCGCCTGCACCGACGCCTTTGCCTATGATCTGGCGATCACCCATGCGGCATGGTGTTTTTCCCCTGACGGGCGCGATTATCATGCCGAAAATGCCCGCGCATTGCTGACCGGCTATTGCGAGGAACGGCCGCTTTCCAGCGCGGAACGTCAGGCCTTTCCGCTGCTCTGCCGGGGGGCAGCACTGCGCTTTACCCTCACCCGCGCCTATGACTGGCTGAACACGCCGGCGGATGCGATGGTCAACCGCAAGGATCCGCTCGCCTTTCACCGGCGGTTGCAATTCTATCGCGGCGCCGGACAGGATCTGCTGCCGCAATGACCCTGGCCGAACTGCCGCATGTCGAGATTTTCACCGATGGCGCCTGCCGCGGCAACCCCGGCCCTGGCGGCTGGGGCACGCTGCTGCGGCAGGGAGAGCGCGAGCTGGAGCTTTCCGGTGGAGAGGCGCTGACCACCAACAACCGCATGGAGCTGATGGCCGCGATAGAAGGACTGCGGGCGCTGAAAAGGCCATGCAGCGTCACCCTTTCCACCGACAGCACCTATGTGCGCGACGGCATCACCAAATGGATACATGGCTGGAAACGCAATGGCTGGCGCACGGCCGATCGCAAGCCGGTGAAAAACGCCGAACTGTGGCAGGCACTGCTGGAGGCCGCCCGCCCGCACAAGGTGGACTGGCAATGGGTGCGCGGCCATTCCGGCCATCCTGAAAATGAGCGGGTGGACCAGCTCGCCTGCGCCGCCGCCGATCTTCAGAAAACCACGGGCAAGGGTGCCGCCTTGCGCTGATCGACCTTCTCATCCGCCTTCCTTCCTGCAGGAAGCGTGGGAATTGCCTGTTCGTCGCCCTTTGCATAAGGACGCTCGCACCTCCACAATCATTGGACAGGAAGCGTTGCGTCTCTTCACCCCCATTCTCGCCGGTGCGACCAGCCGGGACAGGATATTGAGCTGTATCGGCGCCGTGATCGGCATCGGTATCACCGCATTTGTCTGCCATCGTCTGTCAGCCGCAGGTGTCTTCACGCCCTTTCTGGTGGCGCCCATGGGGGCATCCGCCGTGTTGCTGTTCGCAGTGCCGGCAAGCCCGCTCGCCCAGCCATGGGCGATCATCGGCGGCAACAGCCTGTCCGCACTGACCGGCATCATCGTCTTTCGCCTGGTGCCCGATCCGGTGATTGCCGGCGCGCTTGCCGTCGGCCTGGCCATTGGCGTCATGTCACTTTGTCGCTGCCTTCATCCGCCCGGTGGTGCTGCGGCGCTCACGGCGGTTCTGGGTGGCCCGGCCGTCGCCGCATCGGGTATTGCCTTTGCCTTTGCACCGGTTGCGCTCAATTCCATATTGCTGGTCCTGGCGGGATTGCTGTTCCATCGCTTTTCCGGCCATTCCTATCCGCATGTCGCTGCCCCGGTCGGCGGCCAGAAGGTGCCGGCACCTTTGCCTGTTCAACCATCGGCCTTCACTCGCGCGGATATCGACATGGCCCTGGCGGATTATGGCGAGGCACTGGACGTCAGCCGTGACGATCTCGACCTGTTGCTGCATTATGCCGAAGCCCATGCAATGGAGCGCCACGCGCCAGCGATTGGTCCGGATCAGGTGAAATAATTCCCCTGACCTGTGGTAAATCCCATCTTGTCATGATGCCCGGCTAGATTTGGTTAACCATTGCCGGGCTATGTGTGGATTGTGCCCACCGTTACGCTGGAACGGCTTGGCAGGACCTTTGATACAGGATGGGCTTGTGCGTACCGAAATCAGGGTTTTCAGTCCGCCGTGCTGGGCCGTCACAAAATGGCTTCTGTATGCCGGGCGCGATGTGCCTGAATATATCCAGGCCGCGCTGCTGCGCACGCTTTACGGCACCATGCCCATCTTCTTTGGCGGTGTCGTCAACACCATTGCCGTATCGGCGCTGATCGCAGCCCGCCATTTCCATGGCCTGTTCATCGCCTGGCTGGTGATGGAAGTGGCGCTGTGCTTCATACGCATGATCCTGCTGTTCAACGGCCTGCGCGCGGCGGAAAGCGGCAGGCGGACGCAAACCGACATCTTCATATTGCTGGGCGTGCTATGGGCGTTCAGCGTCGGCTATGGCTCATTCATCAGCCTGATGAGCGGGGACTGGGTTGCCGCTACCCTCGCCTGTCTTTCCGCCGCCGGCATGGTGGGCGGCATGTGTTTTCGCAACTTCGGTGCGCCGCGCATGGTGGCGGTAATGATCGTGCTCAGCCTCGGCCCGTGTGCCATCGGCGGCATGATGTCGGGCCAGCCATTGCTGCTGATCGTATTGCTGCAGATTCCGGCCTATGCCGCCAGCATGACCGCCGCCGCCTTTCATCTGAACAAGATGATGGTGACGACCATGCTGGCAGAGCGGGAGAATGATTATCGTGCACGCCATGACGTGCTGACCGGCCTGTCCAACCGGGCCGGACTGATGCAGGAGCTGGAACGCAGCGCCGCCGCCATCCATGACGGGGAGCGCCACACGCTGTTCTACCTCGACCTCGATGGCTTCAAGGCGGTGAATGACGGCTATGGCCATGCTGCCGGCGACAGGCTGCTGTGGCTGGTCGCCGAACGGCTGCGCAAGATGACGCGATCCAATGATGTCGTCGCCCGCATCGGCGGCGATGAATTCGTCATCATCTCCAGAGAAGTGGAACGTTCCTCTGCATTGAAATTCGGTGAAAGGATCGTCGCCATCGTCGCGGGGGATAGCTATGACATCGGCGATGCCGTGGTTGCCATCGGCATCAGCGTCGGCATTGCGCTGCTGCCTGAACATGGTGAAGATTTCGAAAGCCTGATGGCCGCAGCCGACAGCGCGCTCTACATCGCCAAATCAAAGGGCGGTATGCGCTGCGCCATCGCGTCGACATTGCGCAGCGTACCGCAGGATGGCAAATCGGCATCCGACGTCACCATGACCGCGCCAGCATCACAGACAAACGAAGCCGTGGGCAACGCCTGAATGGATTCAGATTGTCAGGGGGATTTGGGCAGGGCGCCTCCCGCTTGGGAGAGGAGGCTGCCCTGCCCGCGTTTCCGCACCGGGGCCGGGCACGGAAAGGCATCAAGGCGAATGACGAGCTGAAGCCACGTCAGCGCCGATCAAAATCATCAGCCGTTCGAAGGTATTCAGACCTTTCGTTTGACCACGCGAACAGGTCGCGTGACGGCTGGAATGCGCCTGGTTCTGCATATCTCCCACGCGCTAGCGCGAAGGAAAATCTGGCACGGTCCATACGTTGGCGGGTGGTCCAGTTCCGCACCAGCGCAGGCTCTCACACCATGCCGGCCAGACAAGGGCCTGCAAAAACCAAGCCTTGCATGTTGCGATCTATCTGCCGGTCTCGCAGTGCTCAACCTGCTGAACATACCGTCTTGACGAATACAAATACCGCCTTTTCACGCCACCCGTCTTGCATCGTCTGAAGCCTGCCCCTGCCCTGCCCGGCTTCATGAATCGTCACTTTGGAGTTGCAGCTGGCGGCAGAGATGTGCATCGGGCGATTGGGGGGTGAGCAGACGGGCTATGGGCGGGAAGCCATGGTTGGCACAGAGCATATTGCATGGCGCGGCATAATGGGCCCTCGCACATTGGACGGATTACCGCCTGCCGGGCGGCCGATCCGCATCTGCTTTTTCTTCAACGCGCAAATGCACCAGTTGCTTCACGGCATTTCCACAGCCGTATGCCTGTCGCGATTGCCGGGCGTGGAGGTGGATGTGCGGTCACCCAGCGTGCGGCACATACACTATGCCCGAAAGCTGATCGAACGGCTGGGGGGTGGCCCCATCCGCTGTTCCAGCTATATTCCCCCGCTGCTTGCCAGGACACGCACGGTTTTTGGGGGATCGGTGCCGCCAAAGCTGCTAACGCTGATGGCACTGGCACGCGAGCTGAACCATTTCGATGCGATTGCGCTGCCAGAGCGCACATCCATGGTCTTGCGCCGTTTCGGCGTGAACAAGCCGCTGTTCATCCACCTGGATCACGGCGCGGGGGACCGGGCAGCCGGTTTCGATCCGCGAATCCGCCTGTTCGATTTCGTGTTGATGGCCGGGGAAAAACACCGCGTGCGCCTGATGCGCGACGGAATGATTCGCGAGGGAACCCATGCGGTTGTCGGTTATCCAAAATTCGATGCCGCCGACGCGATAAGGCAGGACGGCTGGCGGCCTTTCGCCAATAACCGGCTGACAGTGCTCTACAATCCGCACTTCGCCGACATTGGCTCATGGGAAAAATGTGGCGCCGAGGTGATGCGCCAGTTCGCCGAGCAGCAGCAATATAATCTGATCGTCGCACCGCATGTCCGCCTGCTCGACAATCACAAGAGCCGTGCGCGATGGCAGTCGCTGCTCAACGGATTTTCAGGGCTCAATCATATATTGGTCGATCCCGGCAGTCACAAATCGATGGACATGAGCTATACCATGGCCGCCGACATCTATCTGGGCGATGTCAGCAGCCAGATCTATGAATTCCTTCGTTGCCCACGCCCCTGCCTCTTTCTCAACCCGCACCGGGTGGCGTGGGAGAATGATGAAAACTATGCCCATTGGCGGTTCGGGCCGGTTCTTTCATCGACGTCGGGGCTGATCGAGGCGGTGGACGCAGCCTACGCCAGCCATCCATCATATGAAGCCGTGCAGAAACAGGCCTTTGCCGAAACCTTTTCCATAAGCGGCACGACCGCTTCGGAAAGGGCCGCGCAGGCAATTGCCGGTTATCTGCATGGCCAGGGTGTCGGAACGACAGGCCGGAACGGACAGGAAGAAAAATCCCCCTCCCCCGTTCATTGCTGGCGTCCGCGGCTTTCACCGCCGATCTGGCGGGTCCGCCAGCTTGCAGCCGTTGTTCTGCTTTTAGCAGTCGGCTGGTTTGCCCACGACTGCATAGCCGCCCAGGCTGATACACCGATGACGATCGCCGATGAAGCGGTGCAGGCGCGTGACTCGATACCGATCGGATATGGCGAAAAGCAACAGAGCTGGTTCACCGATGCCGCCGGTTAACCGTGCCTGCTGCCATATTCCCTGGGGATGTCGCCTTCATCGGCATTGATCCGATAGATGCGGTTTCGGCCCGCCGCCTTGGCAGCATAGAGCGCACGATCGGCATGGGCATAAAGCGCATCGAAATCCCGCCCGCTGCCGATGGCCGCACCAACCGAAACCGTCACGATTACGCTGACGCCATAGGCGACGACCGGCACGGTCGCAATCTGCTGGCAGACATCGCGCACGGATGCCAGAACATGTTCCGCATCGCCCTTGCCCGACAATATAGCGAATTCCTCACCCCCCAGCCTGCCGACGATGCCGACATCCTTCAGCCGGGTTTCCATCCGCTGCGCCACCGAACACAGCACGACGTCACCGATACGATGACCATGGGTATCATTGACCGATTTGAACCGATCGATATCGACGATGACGAGGATCAACGTCGAATCACCTGCCTTTTCGGCCATGTTGAAGATCGCACGACGATTTGGCAGCCCGGTAAGCGGATCGGTGAGGCTGAGCCTTTCGACATCCGCCTTGGCCTGATGCAGCGAAAGATGCGCCTTGCCGATGCTGTACAGGATGGGCACGGCGACAATGATCGCCACCGCAATGGTGACCAGCCATGAACGGATGCTCACTTCCCAGCTGACGAAGAACACCAGCTGGTTGATCACATCCAGCACCAGCGCCATCAGCACGGCCAATGCCGTCGCCTTGACGAGATAGGCGCGCAGTTCCGCCTTGCTCCGCAAAACAGGTTGAAGGATCGCTTTCAGGGAAGTGCGCATCCACCGCCTCTTGAAAAAATCACCAGCATCATCAGCCTGCCATCAACATTGAGTGGCATGATCAAGGCTTTCTGGCAGACAAAACTGCATCACCGCCGCAAACTTGCCGCAAGGACGAAAGCAGGATGCGTGCCTGAAAGGGACATCGCAATCATTTTCAGGGGAAGAAATGGTGGACGCGGCAAGGATTGAACTTGCGACCCCTGCGATGTCAACACAGTGCTCTACCACTGAGCTACGCGTCCACGGGCGCGCTCTTAACCAAGGCTGGCACCCCGCGCAAGCCCTTAAATTTCATGCCGCATTCTCTTGGAATATACGGTCGACCTGAACGACGAGATCGCGCAGGTGAAATGGTTTGGAAAGCACCGTCGCATCCACCGGCGGCACCCCACCCATGCGGTTGAGCGCGACGGCGGCAAAGCCGGTGATGAACATCACCCTTATCGACGGGCAAAGCGCCACGGCACGCTGCGCCAGTTCTATCCCATCCATTTCGGGCATCATGATGTCGGTCAGCAGCAGATCATATCCACCAGGCACGATCAATGGCAGCGCCACCGCGCCGCGATCGGCCATGGTCACGTCATACCCCGCCCGTTCCAGCGCCCCGCCGATGAAGAGACGCATCGAATCATCATCATCGACAAGCAAGATCTTTGCCATGCACTTCATCCGCCCTGACGCCATTCAGCCTCTTGTGCATCGATACCGCACAACCCAACGGCCGTGCTTGCCGTTATGCCAGAATCGCTTAAAAAGTTGTTAGTGGAAAAGCAGTGAGATCGGCTTGACCAATACTTCCAGTTCATCGTCCATCAATCACGCCCGTGGGAACATGCCACTCATGCCAGACGCATATGAGGAAACGGGTGGCTGGGATGATGCGCCGCTGCTGCTGGCCTCCCCGCATAGCGGGCGCTTCTATCCGCAGGCGCTTGTCGACAGCGCCCAGCTTCCGGTGGATGATCTTCGCCGGCTGGAAGACCCCTTTGTCGATCTGCTGCTCGACGCGGCAGTGGGGGAGCGGCTGCCCACCATCCGCAGCGTCTATGCGCGCGGCTGGATAGACCTGAACCGACGCGAGACCGAAATAGACCCGCGCCAGGTGGAACCGACGCCCACATCGCATATCGACCATCAATCACCGCGTGTTGCCGCCGGGCTGGGGCTGGTGCCCGCCAGCACCGGCCCGGGCAGGCCCATCTACGCCCGCCAGTTGCCGCTGGCCGATGTGCAAGCGCGTATTGCCGCGGTCCACCGCCCCTATCACCAGCGCATCACCGAAAGGCTGGGCGCGATGCACCGACGCCATGGCATTGCGCTGTTCCTCGACATTCATTCCATGCCGCCGCTCCCGGCAAGCCAGATGGCTGATCTTGTCATTGGTGATCGCCATGGGCGCAGTGCGGCCGCCTGGCTGGTCGATCATGTGATCGACTGGCTCGGCGCACGTGGTTATCGCGTCGCGCGCAATGTCCCCTATGCCGGCGGCCATGGTATCGAGCGTCATGGCAACCCGGCCGCAGGGATTCATGCCATTCAGATCGAAATCGACCGCAGCCTCTATCTGGAGCGGGACTGGCGGCGGCTTTCCAGCCGCGCTGCCGAAATATCGGCAATGCTCGGCGGTCTTGCCGCAAGCCTGCAACCACTGCTGACAATGGATGATGATGGCGGCGACCAACTGGCTGCCGAATAGCCTTTCCTACCATTCCTGCCCGACACCCCCATTTGCCGATGCCTTGCCGCCACGGCGACATACCCATGGCTGCGCCGTATGAAATGCCTGGCTGGCGCATAATAAAAGACCACCCTGCGTAATCGCAGGGTGGCCAAGGTTCAGGGAGGAAACGCACCTCTCGGCGCGTTACGCGGATGCGAAAGGGGAACGCAGTTCCGCGCTTCCAAGAGATAGGTCTTCGGGAAAGCTATTTCAAGCGCTGGTTCAACAGTTGATCATCAAAATTTTCAAACGGATCGACGGCTCCGAAACAAAGGGCGCGATCCACCGGATCACGCCCTCGTCATTGCCAATTCCCATGGCCTTGTCGGCGCCGGAATGGCTGTCGATCAGCCCTCGCCAGCCCCGGTCGCAGCGGTCTCATCACCGGCGTTGGCGCCGGCATCGGCATTGCCGCCATTGGTCAGCGCCACCTGCCGCGCGAACAGGTCACGGATCAGCGACAGCGAGAAAAGATGGGCATAAACCAGCGCCATCGCACCGGACTGGATCATCTTGCGCGCCACATCGCCGCGCAGGTTGCGCAGTTTTTCCTCGGAAATCATACGAAAGCCACGATAGATGAAGGGCTGCTCCGCGCCTTCCGGCTGGATCGACACTTCACCGTCGATCAGCAGGTCATTCTTTTCCAGCTCGTCTACAAAGGCGCCAGTACGCGCGCCCGATTGCTCGAACTGTTCGCAGAACGACAGGATTGCCTTGGTCGTGTCGCTCGGCTGGTCGGCGTCGAACAGCGCATCGCCGGTTTCCCCTTCGGCAACGATGCCGGCCGAAGGATCGAAGCACAGCGAAAGCTCTTCACTGTTCGGCTGTAGCCGGGCCAGCATGAACGGATAGCGGCGCAGATAGGCCGGCACATAATTGTCGTTGTTTCTGAAGCGCCCTTCTTCATCGACGAACAGATTGACGCCTTCGTTCAGGCCCATCAGCGCCAGCGGCACCGCGCTGGGGCCAGTGGTGAAGACAATCGGATAATCGCGCTGCGCCACCACGAATTCATCGACGGTCAGCGGAACCGCATGAAGCGATGCAACGCTTTTCAGCGCTTCCTGCGGGGTGAGCCGGTGATTGGCATGGGCTGAGGACGATAGCGGCTGCAGATCATTGTACAGCACTGGCAGTGGGTTGGGCGCGGCCGAAGCCATGAACTCTCTCCTGGTCAGAAACCGACGGCACTGGCCGCCTCTTTTCACTTCACTATGGGTTGCGTCGCCCCTCCGCAAGGCGGCAGTAGCTTGCCGGGGTTCATTATTCCGGCAGGGTCCAGCGCGGATTTCACCGCACGCATCCATTCCAGCCGCCCCGGCTCCGCCAGTCGGGCGAATTCATCACGCTTCAGCACGCCAATGCCATGTTCGGCGGAAAGCGTGCCGCCCATCGCCGCCACGGCATCATGCACAAAGGCGTTGACGGCATCCATGTTGCGATCCAGCCATTGCGGCCCGTCGGCGCCCGATGGCGGCCGCACATTGAAATGGACATTGCCATCGCCCAGATGGCCGAACGCCAGCACACGGCTGCCGGCAAAAGCCTGCTCCACCTTCGGAATGGTGTTCAGGATGAAATCGGGCATGTCCGAAACTGCAACGGCAATATCATGTTTGGCAGCGCCGCCTTCGCGCCGCTCCGCCTCGGGCAGGGATTCACGGATCAGCCACAGCGCATCGGCCTGCGCCTCGTTCATCGCGATCACCGCATCGGCCACCCGCCCCGCCTCCATCGCATCGGCCAGCGCTGCCTCGACAATATCGGCAAGCGGATCGTCGGGACGGGAGGATTCGATATCGACCAGCACATGCCAGTCGTGCCGGCCGGCAAGCGGCGGGCGCATGTCGGGGAGATGAGCGGTGACAAGGTCGATGCCCGTTTGCGGCACGATTTCAAAGCTGCTCACCTGCCCGCCGGTCAGCGCCTCCAGCCGCCGAAGCAGCGGCAGCGAATCACTTAGCGCCCGCAGCCCCAGCCATGCCGTCACCCGTGCCACCGGCTTTGGCGCAAGCACCAGCGTGGCGGCGGTGACGATGCCCAGCGTGCCTTCCGCACCGATCAGCAGCTGTTTCAGATCATAGCCGCGATTGTCCTTGCGCAGCGGCTTCAACCCATTGTGGATGCTGCCGTCGGCAAGTACCGCCTCCACCCCCAGGGTCAGCGCACGCATGGTGCCATAGCGCAACACCTGCACGCCGCCGGCATTGGTGGACACCAGCCCGCCGATGGTGGCCGACCCCTTCGCGCCCAGCGACAACGGAAAGATCCGTCCCTGTGCCAGCGCCGCTTCATGAACATCGGCCAATATGGCCCCGGCCTCTGCGATCAGCACATTTTCATCGGGGAGAACCGCACGAATCCGCCGCATCCGGCGCAGGGACAGCAGCACTGCACCGCCGTCGGGCGATGGTGTCGCCCCGGCAACCATCGATGTATTGCCCCCCTGCGGCACGATGCCGATGCCGGCCGATGCGGCAAGGCGCACCAGTCCAGCCACCTCCTCCACATTGGCGGGGCTGACCAGTGCCAGAGCGCGCCCGGTGATGCGGCCGCGCCAGTCGGTCAGCCAGGGCGCCATGTCCTCCTGCGCATCGGTAAACCCCGCCGGCCCGAGCAGCGTGCGCATCCTGTCCAGAACAGCGGCAACACTCATGCTTTCCTCCAGACTGGCAGTTGATCGCGAAAGGCGTTGACCGAACAATGGCCAGATGGTCAAGGTTCAGCAATTATTCAAACCTTGCGGCGCATGGTCCCCTTTGGGCAGTTCGGTTTCGGAATTATCGTGGCGATTGTTACTCTGGTTGCGTTCAGTCTTGCGTCTCCGGCGGTGCAGCCTCCAGCACCTGCCGTTCACGCACCTGTGCGCACGGAATTCGCCCAACTATCCATTCGCCAGAGCATCATCCTGCGTGTGCCGGTGCGCCCGCGCGTGCCATATAGCCAGCCGCGCGCCCATTGGGTGGAAAAGGGCAGCCGCAAATGCGTGAATGTGGATGACATTGCCGCCGCCAATGTAATCTCCCCATCGGAAATGGACCTTGTCATGCGCGGGGGGGAGCGGCTGCGCCTGAAGTTCGGGCAGGATTGCCCCGCCCTGTCCTTCTATCATGGTTTTTACCTGCGGCCCGGCGAAGACCGGCAGATCTGCGCCAGACGCGATGTGGTGCATCCCAGATCGGGCGGCGAATGCGAAATAGAGACGTTCAAGCGCCTGAAACTCAAGACCGACGACTGATATTTACCGGCCTTTCTTGACAAAAGCGCTGATTCTGCGAGAAGCCGCAAATGCGCGCGGATGGTCGCGCGGACAACATCCGGACAGTCGATGAGCTTTGCCGATCTCGGCCTTTCAGAAGAACTTCTGCGCGCTGTCACCGACAGTGGCTATAATGAGCCGACGCCGATCCAGCGCCAGGCGATTCCTTCGGTTCTGATGAACCGCGACCTTATCGGTATTGCGCAGACGGGTACCGGCAAGACCGCGTCCTTCGTCCTGCCGATGATCGATATCCTTGCCCAGGGTCGCGGACGGGCGCGCATGCCCCGCTCCCTCATTCTTGAGCCGACCCGCGAGCTTGCCGCGCAGGTCGCCGAGAATTTCGAGAAATACGGCAAATATCACAAGCTGAACATGGCCCTGCTGATCGGCGGTGTATCCTTCGGCGATCAGGACCGCGCACTGGAAAAGGGCGTCGATGTGCTGATCGCGACGCCGGGCCGGCTGATGGACCAGTTCGCGCGCGGCAAGATATTGATGTCGGGCGTCGACATTCTGGTGATCGACGAGGCGGATCGCATGCTCGACATGGGTTTCATACCCGATATCGAATCGATCTGCTCAAAATTGCCTGCACGGCGGCAGACGCTGCTGTTTTCGGCAACCATGCCGCCGCCGATCAAGAAGCTGGCCGATCGTTTCCTCTCCAGTCCGAAGACGATTGAGGTGAGCCGTCCGGCCACCGCCAACACTTCCATCACCCAGTCGCTGGTTGAAACCACGCCGCGCGGCAAGCGTGAAACGCTGCGCCGCCTGCTGCGCGCGGAAGATGTGACGACGGCGATCATCTTCGCCAATCGCAAATCCACCGTGCGCGATCTGGCCACCAGCCTGAAGCGTCACGGCTTCAGCGCCACCCAGATTCATGGCGACATGGACCAGTCGGAACGGCTGCGCGAGATGGAGCGGTTCAAGAACGACGAGGTCAATGTGCTGGTCGCATCCGATGTCGCCGCGCGCGGCATCGATGTGAAGGGCGTCAGCCATGTCTTCAACTTCGATATTCCCTGGCAGCCCGACGACTATATTCATCGCATCGGCCGCACCGGTCGCGGCGGCGCGACCGGCAAGGCATTGAGCCTGATCACGCCCGATGACGCGGAGGCGGTTGCCGCTATTGAGAAGCTGATCGGCCGCAAGATCGACCGTATCGGTACGCCCGGTGCGAAACCGGCAGCGACGGAGGAAAAGGTCGACGCCAGGCCGGAAGGCAAGCGTGGTAAATCAGCAGCCGGCAAAACCACGACCTCCAAGGCGAAGGCCGCAAAAACTGCCGACAAGACCGATGCCGATGTCGCAGCCGCAAAGCCTCAACCCACCGAAATGACGGAAAAGCCGGCATCGCGGCGCAGGGCCGCCAGCCGCAAGGGCGCAACCCCGGCCGATCAGGCCGATAGCAGCAGCCGGCCTGCATCGAAAAAATCCACGGCCGCTACCCCGCCTTCCGCGCCAAATGCCGCGGCCGAAACGCAGGCTGCCCGGCACGGCGGTGAAGATGTTGTGGTGCGAAAGCTGCGTCAGTCGGATAATTATGAAGACAATGGCTGGTATGGGCCGATCCCGGCATTTCTTGCCTTCAAGGCCACAAGCGAAGATCAATAACTGACGACAGGCTTGGATGCGTCGACACCACAGGCCGCGGATACCCGATACACAAAGGCGGGAAGCTCAGACGCTTGCACCCCGGGCGCGATAGCGGATCATGAAGCTGCTGGCGAAACCGGCCAGGCTATGCGCGGCAATCGCACTGCGCAGATCGGCCATCAATCGCTGATAGAACCAGATATTATGTTCGGTCATCAGCATCGCGCCCAGAATCTCGCCTGATCTGACAAGATGATGCAGATAGGCCCTGTCCCAATGAGTGCAGGCGGGGCAGCCGCAATCCTGCTCGATCGGCTGCTGGTCCTCGGCAAAACGGGCATTGCGGATGTTGATCGGTCCATCACGGGTAAATGCCTGGCCGGTGCGGCCAGACCGCGTCGGCAGCACGCAGTCGAACATGTCGATGCCACAGCATACGGCGGCGACAATATCGTCCGGCTTGCCCACGCCCATCAGATAGCGCGGCTTGTCGGCGGGTAGCATGGAAACGGCAAAACCAAGCGTTTCCACCATTTTTTCGTGCCCCTCGCCTACCGCAAGGCCGCCGACGGCGTAACCATCAAAGCCGATGTCGATCAGCCTGTCGGTGGAGGTGCGGCGCAGGTCCTCGAACATCGAGCCTTGCTGAATACCGAACAGCGCCGCGCGCGACGCATGCTCCTCCCCACTGTCAAAGCCCTTGCGAGACCGCATCGCCCAACGCATCGATCGTTCCATCGATCGCCCGGCCTGTTCATGCGTTGCCGGAAATGGCGTGCATTCATCGAAGGCCATGACGATATCGGAGCCAAGAAGCCGCTGGATTTCCATCGACCGTTCAGGCGAAAGCAGATGGCGGCTGCCGTCCAGATGCGAACGAAAGGTCACGCCTTCTTCCGTGGTGCTGGTCAATTCGGACAGGCTCATCACCTGATAGCCACCCGAATCGGTCAGGATCGGCCGGTCCCAGCCCATGAAGCGGTGCAGGCCACCCAGCCGTGCCATGCGCTCGGCACCCGGCCGCAACATCAGATGATAGGTGTTGCCCAAAATAATGTCCGCGCCGGCAGCGCGTACTTCACCCGGGCGCATGGCCTTCACCGTCGCCGCGGTGCCGACGGGCATGAATGCAGGGGTGCGGATGTCGCCGCGCTGCATTTCAATGTTGCCCGTCCGGGCGCGATCGTCGGTGGCGGCGATGGTGAAGCGAAACCGTGATTGTGTCATGATGCCTTGTTTCCGCCGCTTCAGCGCGGCTTGTTCGCTGGCGGCTGAACGCCCGCCTCGGCCGTGCAACCGGCCATTGGCGGTGCCACCAATATTTCGGCGCGCGTCACCATGCCGTCATGGTCGGGATCCAGTGCCGTGAACCGGCGCAAAAGCTCTGCACTGAACTCTGCCTTTGAAACCTTGTCGTCCTGATCGCGATCGAAATCGAAACGTCCCGGCAAGCCATCGGGGCTGCCAAGCCATTGCGTTGACCATCGGGCAAGCTCGATCAACGAAACCATGCCATCGCCATTGCCATCGGCAAGCGTGAACATGCGTTCGCTTCCCGCCCTCAATTCGGCGCGGTCGACCCGCGCGTCGCCGTTGCCGTCGAACCCGGCGATCAGCACCGCAACCGGCGTGGCCGCACGCCGCGCCGCCTGCGCGACCGGATCACAGACCGGCTGCGGCTGGCGGCGTCGGGCTTCGGCATGAAAGGCCGGCATGGCTGCGGCCAGCACGGCCAGGGCAGAAAAGATGATAGCCCTGCCCGTCTTACCCAAGGGCTGCATCATCATCGTCCTTCCGGCAGCAACAGGCTGGAATCGCCATAGGAATAGAAGCGATAGCCCGATGAAATGGCATGGGTATAAACTTGGTGCATCCGTTCCCGCCCCATCAGCGCCGACACCAGCATGAACAATGTGGATCGCGGCAGATGGAAATTGGTCATCAGCCCATCAATGGCACGAAAACGATAGCCGGGCGTGATGAAGATCGCGGTATCGCCGTCAAAATGGCGGATGACGCCATCTTCACCGGCAGCACTTTCCAGCAGCCTCAGGCTGGTCGTGCCCACCGCGATCACCCTGTTGCCGGCCGCACGGGCGGCGTTCAGCCGGTCTGCCACTCCGGAATCGATCCTGCCCCATTCGGCATGCATCCGATGATCGGCCGTATCATCCGCCTTTACCGGCAGGAATGTGCCTGCGCCGACGTGCAACGTCAGCATTTCATGGCCGACACCCGCGGCTGCCAGCTGCGCCATCAGCCCGGGCGTGAAATGCAGAGCCGCCGTCGGCGCGGCGACGGCACCGGCTTCATTGGCGAACATCGTCTGGTAATCGCTGCGGTCGGCGGTGTCGGTGCCGCGCTTGCTTGCGATATAGGGAGGCAATGGCATGGTGCCTGCCCGTTCCAGCAGGATTTCGACCGGCTCTTCCCCTTCGAACGCCAGCAATAGGGCACCGGCTTCATCCCGACGTTCGGCAATGGCGGTGACACCGGCGCCAAAATCGATCCGGTCGCCATCGCGCACCCGTTTTGCGTTGCGGATGAACGCCCACCAGCGCCGCAGATCCTCACGCTTGTGCAGCGTCGCGCCGACCTTCGCCTCACCGCGTCGCCCTTCCAACTGGGCGGGGATGACGCGGGTATCGTTGAACACCAATATGTCGCCTGCCTTCAGCAACGACGGCAGATCACTGACATGACGATCCGCCATTCCGGCATCGTCTGCCACCAGCATCCGCGCGGAATCACGCGGGCTGGCGGGGCGCAGGGCGATCAGTTCCTGCGGGAGATCGAAATCGAAAAGATCGACAAGCAAGGGCGCATCATTTCCCGCTGGCGGAAGGCGCTGCAGCCGGTTTCTTCACCGGCTTTTTCCCCTTCGCCGGCGTGGCGGAAGCAGCCGCCTTGGGCGGGGACTGGCCGGGGGGCAGGATCAGCGCATCAGCCGGGGGCGCGGCTTTTTGCGTGGCGGCGGGCTTTTGCGCGGCTTCCAGCTCCGCCGGCGTGGGCGGCGGCACATGATCCGCTTCGATCGAGGCGCGGATGATCTTCGATGGATCGGCAGGCGGTTCGCCACGATGAATGGCGTCGACATATTGCATCCCGGCGATGACCCGGCCGAACACGGTATATTTGCCGTCCAGCCTCAGGATCGGCTGCAACATGATGAAGAACTGGCTGTTGGCCGAATCCGGACTTTCGGCGCGGGCCATCGCCACCGCGCCCCGCACATGCGGCAGATCGTTGAACTCCGCCTTCAGGTCGGGCAGCGTCGATCCGCCTTCGCCCGTGCCCTTGGGGTCGCCTGTCTGCGCCATGAACCCTTCGATCACGCGATGGAACAGCAGCCCGTCATAGAAATGCTGACGCGTCAACGTCTTGATCCGCTCCACCGCATTGGGTGCCTTGTCGGGCCGAAGCTGGATGGTGACGCGGCCGCCGGTGGACAGGTCAAGGTTGAGCAGATTTTCCGGCGTGGGCGCGGGCGTGACTGCCGGCGCGGCATCTGCCGCCGGTTTCGCATCTTCGGCATGGGCGGCGGTCGCCATGAACAGACCCGCCAGAACGCAAAGAAACTTCCGCATCATCTTCCTCATTTTCCGGCAAATGGTGCTGTCATGCCAGCCTCATTCCGCCTGTGAATGGCGCTGCTTCTTCATGGCGCCAACCACGGACCTGACTTCTTCGGCAATTCGCGGCGGCACAAAGCGCGTGATATCGCCCCCATAGATGGCAATTTCCTTCACCAGCCGCGACGCGATCGGCTGAAGCGCCACATCGGCCATCAGGAACACCGTTTCCACCCGGTCGTTCAGCTGCTGGTTCATGCCCGCCATCTGGAACTCATATTCGAAATCGGCAACGGCGCGCAGCCCCCGCACGATGATGGAGGCGCCCTGCTCCTCCGCAAAGTCCATCAACAGGGAATCAAAGGACACGACGTCGATGTCCGCATCCAGATCGGCAACCTCGCGACGTACCTGCGCCAGCCGTTCCTCCAGCGAGAACATCGGCGACTTCGACGGATTGGTGGTCACGCCGATCACCAGCCTGTCCACCAGCTTGGCGCCACGGCGGATGATGTCCAGATGGCCCAGCGTAACCGGATCGAACGTGCCTGGATAAACGCCTGTCCGCATGGTCATTGATCCCGTTCGATCGCGAAACGGGCAATGGCCCGCAGCAAATCCCCCTCCGGCCCGAAATCGTGCAGATGGCCGATTGCCTGGTCGATCAGCAGTCGTGCCTGATTGCGGGCGCGATCGATGCCAAGCAGCGACACGAAAGTTGCCTTGCCGGCCTCTGCGTCCTTGCGCAGGGCCTTGCCGGTGCGGGCGCTGTCCCCCTCCACATCCAGAAGATCATCGGCAATCTGGAAGGCAAGGCCAAGATCGCGGGCATAGCCACGCAACGGCGTGCGCGCTTCGGCAGGCACCCTCCCCATGATGCCGCCCGCCTCAAGGCAGAAGCCGATCAGCGCTCCGGTCTTCAACTGCTGCAATCGCGTTGTCGTCGGCAGGTCGAACACCTGATTTTCGGCCATCAGGTCCATCATCTGCCCGCCGACCATACCGGCAGGGCCACTTGCCCGCGCCAGTTCGCTCACCAATTCGGTGCGCACGAACGGATCTTCATGCGTTGCCGGATCGGCCAGAACCTCGAACGCCAGGGTAAGCAGCGAATCGCCGGCCAGCACCGCCGTCGCTTCATCGAACGCCTTGTGCACCGTCGGCCTGCCGCGCCGGACATCGTCATCGTCCATGCAGGGCAGATCGTCGTGGATCAGGCTGTAGCAATGCACGCATTCGATCGCCACGGCAACGCGCAGCGATCGTTCGCGATCGACATGGAACAGGTCGCACGCCGCAACCACCAGCAGCGGGCGCATACGCTTGCCGCCGCCGATCACGCCATGGCGCATCGCCTCGTAAAGGCGGTGGCGCGGATCACCGGGAACGGCCAGCAACCGCTCGAACCGCTGATCCATCGCCTGGCCAACGGCATCCAGCGCGGGCTTCAGACTAACCGATGCATGAACCATCAGCGCTCAGCCGGCATCGAAGGATTGCAGCCCGGCGGGCTGACCATCCGCACCAAGCTGGATCTTTTCGATCCGCGCCTGTGCGGACTGCAGCTTTGCCTCGCAATGCTTTCTCAGCGCGTCGCCCTGCGCATATAGATCGATCGAATCCTCAAGGCTTGCCTCACCTGTCTCCAGGCGATGCACAATCGCCTCAAGACGTTTGAGCGCCTGTTCAAAGCTCAGGCTCGCGATAGCGTCTTCAACCCCATCCATGCTGATGCTTCTGACCGCAGCGCACGCCCGGGTCAAGCCGCGCCAGCGATCAAACGGCCGGCAACGCGCCGATTTGCGGTGGCGGCAGGCGCGTTACCGCCCCGCCCTGGCCCGTTCTTCCGCCACCAGTTCCTTGCGCGACAGCTTGCCAACCAGCGTGCGGGGCAGGAAATCACGGATTTCCACCGCCGCCACCCGCTCATGCTTGCCCAGTTGCGGGTTCAGCCATTGCTGCAACGCCTCCTCCGTCACCTGCGCGCCGCCGTTCAGCGTGACAAAGGCCTTGGGCCTTTCCCCCAGATAATCATCGGGAATACCGATGACGAGCGCCTCCTTCACCGCCGGGTGACGATAAAGCACCGCCTCCACCTGGCTTGGAAACACCTTGAACCCGCCAACCGCGATCATGTCCTTCAGCCGGTCGACAATGGTCAGATAGCCCTTGTCGTCGATCACGCCGATATCGCCGGTGCGCAGGCGCCCGTTGATGAAGACCTTCGCATCTTCTTCCGGGCGGTTCCAATAGCCGCGCATCATCTGCGGACCGCTGAAGGTGACTTCGCCCGGCTCCCCATCGGGCGCGAGGCTGGCCGGATCGTCCCGGTCGACCAGCACGATATGGGTGGCCGGCAGTGGCTGCCCGACGGTGACGGGGCGATTGTCGCCTTCATAAGGGTTGACCGAAACCACGCCGGAGGATTCGGTCAGGCCATAGCCCTGAGCGATGGTGGCGCCGGTCGCCGCTTCGAACCGTGTCTTGAGTTCCTGCGGCATTGGCGCGCCGCCGGTGATGCACACCCGAAGCGATGAAAAATCAGTGCGTCCCAGCCGGGGATGCTCCAGCAGCGCCTGATACATGGTGGGCACGCCGGGCATCGCCGTCGGCTGCTTGCGGTGCACGGCGGCAAGCACCTGCCCGGCATCGAAGCGCGGCAGCATGATGATTTCGCCGCCAAGAAACACGGTGCGGTTGAGCACGCAGCTGTTGGCGAACACATGGAACAGCGGCAGCACGCCCATGATACGGTCGTCGCCGTCATGGCTGTGCGGATCGACCGACGCGATCTGCCGCGCATTGGCGGTGAGGTTCTGATGGGTGAGGATCGCCCCCTTGGGCACGCCGGTGGTGCCGCCGGTATATTGGATAAGCGCGATGTCCTCTTCCGGGCGGATCGCCGGCATCTGCCCGTCGCCGTCATTGTCCAGCATCGCCGCGAAATGCACGATTGCCGGATCATCGGGGATGTGAACCACATCGCTGCGCCGGAACAGGCGGTAAAGCACCGATTTCGCCGTCGGCAGCACACCGGCGATGGTGCCGACGATCAACCTTTCAAGTGCCGTCTGCCGCAGCACCTCCAGCGCATTGGGCAGCAACGCCCGCGCATCGAGCGTGACAAGCGCGCGCACCCCGCTGTCATCCACCTGATGGTTCAGTTCCTCCACCGAATAGAGCGGGGAAAAATTGACGACGATGCCGCCCATTTTGAGGATGCCGAAATAGGCGATCACATATTGCGGCACATTTGGCAGGAACAGGCCGATCCTATCGCCCTTTTTCATGCCCATGGATTGCAGCCCGGTGGCAAAGCGGCTGATCGCTTCGGCCATGGTGCCATAGGAATAATGGCGGCCATAGAAATCGATCAGTGACGCCTTTGGCACACGCCCGGCGGTGCGATCGAACATTTCGATCAGGGACAATGGTTCGAAAACCTGGTCCCAGGCGGTGGGGTGCTGATATCCGCTACCCCGCAAAACATCCTCTCTCATGAAGGAAGGCTAGCAGCACCGGGCGATGTCGCCAAGCCGCACCCCCGCCCCTGCCGGAGGAGCATCGAAGCCGCTGGTCAGATGCTGGTGAAGCGCAGCACGCCATCCTGTCTTTCACGGCGCATCCTTCCTGCCATCTCCAGGCGGCGCAGATGCGCCAGCGCCTCACCCGTCGCCATGCCGATCAGCGTTTCATCGATCGGACGACGGAACAGCACCGGAAAACAATCGATCACTTGTCTGGGGGTGGCACAGAAATCGTGCAGCGCCTCAAGCTGTTGATGATGGCCTTGGGCAAGCTGGTCCAGCCGGGCATGAAGCCCATGGAACGGCAGCCCGTGCGACGGCAACACCAGCGGCGTGTCGGGAAGGCGGCGCAGTCTTTCGATACTTGCCAGCCAATCCCCCAGCGGGTCGCCCAGCGGCTCCATCATCGGCACCGACACATTGGGCGTGATCCGGGGCAGCACCTGATCGCCAGAGATCATCAGGCTCCCGTCGTCACTGACCAGACAGGCATGCTCGGGGCTGTGACCGCTGCCAACGACCACCTGCCAGCAGCGATCGCCGATCATGATCTTCTGCCCGTCCGTCATGCGGTGGTATCGCGCCGGCAATGGCGATGCGGCGCTTGCATAATGCCGCCAGCCGCGGCGCTGAAGGCGGTCGATCGCTTCCGTGCTCCAGCCCGCTTCCACCGCGAATTCCACGGCTTCCGGCGGCGGTGTATCCCGCGCGTCGAGCTGGACCATCCGCGCCATCAGATATTCACCGCGCGTCATCCACAATGAAGCGCCGGTGCGCCGGCTCAACCAGCCGGCCAGGCCGACATGATCGGGGTGGAAATGAGTGCCGATGATGCGTGTCACCCGCAGGCCGGGCAGCAATCCTTCCCATATCGCGGTACAGGCGGGCGCACAGATGCCGGTGTCGACAATCGTCGTGCCCGGCCCCTGCGCGTCATGGTCATCGAGCAGCCAGAGGTTGATATGATCGAGAACGAACGGCAGGCCCATGCGCAGCCAGCGCACACCGGGCGCGATCTCATGGGGCTCGCCCGGCGGCGGCGTCCATTTTCCCAACGGATAGTCCAGCCCGCCATGGCTCTGCAGGGCAGGCCCGGTCAGCGATTCATCGCTCATCGGGCGCCCTGAACCACTGCCGGCAATGGGCAGACGGCAGCGTCAGTCCTGATCGTCATGCTCTTGCGCGGCGAGGTTGAACGCATCCTCGACCGATTTGGCATGGGCTTCACGTTCTGCCCGCAATTCTTCAAGAAGCGCCTCGCGGTCGCCTTCCAGCCTGTTGTCTTCCGGCGGTGTCGCCCCGGTCTTGCGGGCCGCGGCCGCAACCAGGGCATCGAGTTCCCGCTGCGAACAAAGGCCAAGCGTCACCGGATCCTTGGGTGTGATATTGGCAATGTTCCAGTGCGAACGGTCGCGGATGGCGGCAATGGTCGTCTTGGTGGTGCCGATCAGCCGCGAAATCTGTGCATCGGTGATTTCGGGATGGTTGCGGATGATCCAGGCGATGCCGTCGGGCTTTTCCTGCCGCTTGGACACCGGCGTATAGCGCGGCCCCTTGGTACGGCGCATCTGCTCCGGCCCCTTGGCCATGCGCAGACGATAATCGCTGTCGGCCTGACCCTTTTCGATCTCAGCCTGGGTCAGCTCGCCCGCGCGCACGGGGTCACGCCCGGTCAGCTTGGTGGCGGCCGTGTCATCGGCAATCGCCTGCACTTCCAGAACGTGCAGCCCGCAGAAGGCGGCAATCTGCTCGAAAGTGAGCGAGCTGTTGTCCACCAGCCAGGACGCCGTCGCGTGCGGCATGAGCGGTTGCGACATATGATCCTCCAGACAAAGAAAGGGCCGCCCTTTCAGGGGCGGCCGGCCATTGCCTCAAGGATGTAGTCTCGGCCGCGCCCCTTATCAAGCAGTTAAGCATGATGGCATCGACAGGGCCGCGCAACTCATTGATTCACCCGCAGGACGATCTTGCCGACATGGTCACCCGCCTCCATCCGCCGATGGGCGGCGGCCGCCTCTTCCAGCGGATAGATGCGGTCCATTACCGGTTTCAGCCGCCCCTCTTCGATCAGCGGCCATACCGTGCGTGCCAGCTCGTCGGCGACCATCGACTTGAACTCCACCGGCCGTGGTCGCAGCGCCGATCCGGTAAGGGTCAAACGCCGCCGCAGCACTGCGCCCATGTCCAGCTCCCCCTTCACACCGCCCTGCACGGCGATGACGGAGATGCGCCCGTCATCGGCAAGGCAATCGATGTTGCGGGGCAGATAATCGCCACCCACCATGTCGAGGATGATGTCCACGCCACGCCCGCCGGTGAACGCCCTGGCCTGTACGGCGAAATCCTCCGTCCGGTAATTGATCGCATGATGCGCGCCGATGCAAAGTGCGGCGGTGCACTTCTCGTCCGATCCGCAGGTGACGATGGACATCAGGCCAAAGGCATCGGCCAGCTGCACGGCAATGGTGCCGATGCCGCTCGTCCCGCCATGGATCAATATCGTCTCGCCCGGCTGGGCATAGGCACGTTCGAACACATTCACCCATACGGTGAACACCGTTTCCGGCAGGGCGGCGGCTTCCTCCATCGACAGCACGGCAGGGCGCGGCAGGCACTGGCCGATAGGCGCCACTGCATATTGGGCATAGCCGCCGCCTGCCAGCAACGCGCACACTTCGGTGTTGAGATGGACGTCGTCCACCCCTTGCCCCAGCGCGACGATGGTTCCGGCCACCTCAAGCCCCGGGACGGAAGGCGCGCCCGCCGGCGGCGGATAGAAGCCACGCCGCTGAAGCACGTCGGGCCGGTTCACCCCTGCGGCTGCCACGCGAATCAGCACTTCCCCCGCGCCCGGGGTGGGAACCGGCCGGTCGACCAGTTCCAGAACCTCCGGTCCACCGGCCGTCGCAGGGTCAATCGCCTTCATCCCCGCCGGAATATCCATCGTCATCATCATGCTCGTCGCAAAGAAACATGACCAGTTATTGACATCAGGCCACGCCCGGTCAACGCTGTGCTCATGGACCCGGAAGAGCTGTTCACCAATCGCAAGCGCGATCTTCTCGCCGAACTGGCGCGAGAGAGCCTCGACAGCTATTCCATCGCCGAACTTCGGGATCGGATCGTCGTTCTGGAGGCGGAACTGGTCCGCGTCCGCGCGCATATCGACGGCGCCATCGATCATCGCGCCAGCGCCGAAGCCCTGTTCAGGAAAAGCTGATCATGGGCTGGCCGCCTGCTTTTCACCGGCAGGACGGCCCGATGGCGTTTGGAATGGGGACGCCGTCGCAGGGCGCGCAGTCCCCTGCTGCCCTCCTCCCCCCGCCATCCTTGATACAGCGGGTCAGCGTTCCGATATTGCATGGAACGGACCCGGTTTTCCCGCGGTTCGCCGGAGTATAGTGAATGCCTTCTTTCGCCAGAGACCTTGAACAGACTCTCCACAACGCACTCGCCGAGGCCAGCCGGCGTCGCCATGAATATGCGACGCTGGAGCATCTGTTGCTGGCCTTGATCGGCGATGCCCATGCCGCGCCCGTAATGAAGGCCTGCGGCGTCGACCTCGACGATCTCACCAGGACGGTGGGCACCTATCTTGACGAGGAACTGACCGCACTGAAACGCGATGGAGAGACGGACCCGTCACCCACCGCCGGTTTCCAGCGCGTCGTGCAGCGCGCCATCCTTCATGTCCAGTCTTCCGGCCGCGAGGAAGTGACCGGCGCCAATGTGCTGGTCGCCATGTTCTCCGAACGGGAAAGCTATGCCGTCTATTTCCTGCAGCAGCAGGACATGACCCGGCTGGATGCGGTTTCCTATATCAGCCACGGCGTGTCCAAGGCCGGAACGCCCGCTGAGCAGCGCGAGGTGAAGGGCGTGGAGGAAGAAAAGACGCAGAAGGCCGAACCCAGGCAGAAGGGTGAAAGCGCACTGAAGCAGTTCTGCGTCGACCTCAACGAAAAGGCCAGCACCGGCAAGGTGGACCCGTTGATCGGCCGTCGGGCGGAAGTGGAACGCACGGTGCAGATCCTCTGCCGCCGTTCCAAGAACAATCCGCTTTATGTGGGCGACCCCGGCGTCGGCAAGACCGCCATCGCCGAGGGGCTGGCGCGCAAGATCGTCGAAGGCGATGTACCCGAAGTGCTGAAAGGCGCCACCATCTATGCGCTGGACATGGGTGCGCTGCTTGCCGGCACCCGTTATCGCGGCGATTTCGAGGAGCGGTTGAAGGCCGTCGTTTCCGAACTGGAAAAGCAGCCCGAAGCCGTGCTGTTCATCGACGAGATCCACACGGTGATCGGCGCCGGTGCCACCAGCGGCGGCGCGATGGACGCATCGAACCTGCTCAAGCCCGCGCTCTCCTCCGGCGCGATCCGCTGCATCGGATCGACGACCTACAAGGAGTTCCGCAACCATTTCGAAAAGGACCGCGCGCTGCTGCGTCGTTTCCAGAAGATCGACGTCAACGAACCGACGATCGAGGATACGATCAAGATCATGCAGGGCCTGAAGCCCTATTTCGAAGAGCATCACAACGTCCGCTACACGCCCGATGCGATCAAATCGGCGGTGGAGCTTTCGGCCCGTTACATCAACGACCGCAAGCTGCCCGACAAGGCGATCGACGTGATCGACGAGGTGGGCGCTTCGCAGATGCTCGTCCCGCCTTCGCGGCGCAAGAAGACGATCACCGCGAAGGAAGTGGAGGCCGTGGTCGCGACCATCGCCCGCATCCCGCCGAAATCGGTATCGACCGACGACAAGAAGGTGCTGGAGACGCTGGATGCCGATCTCAGGCGCGTCGTCTTCGGGCAGGACAAGGCGATCGGCGTGCTTTCCTCAGCCATCAAGCTGAGCCGCGCCGGGCTGCGTGAACCGAACAAGCCGATCGGCAATTATCTGTTTTCCGGCCCCACCGGCGTCGGCAAGACGGAAGTCGCCCGCCAGCTTGCGTCGGTGCTGGGCATTCCGCTCACCCGCTTCGACATGTCGGAATATATGGAACGCCATTCGGTCAGCCGGCTGATCGGTGCGCCTCCGGGCTATGTCGGCTTCGATCAGGGCGGGTTGCTGACCGATGCGGTCGACCAGCATCCGCATTGCGTGCTGCTGCTGGATGAAATCGAAAAGGCGCATCCCGATCTGTTCAACATCCTTCTGCAGGTGATGGACAATGGCAAGCTGACCGATCACCACGGCAAGACGGTGGATTTCAGGAACGTCATCCTGATCATGACCACCAATGCCGGCGCGTCCGACATGGCGCGCGAAGGTGTCGGCTTTGGCGCGACCGCGCGCGTCGGCGAGGATGAGGAAGCGATCAGGCGGATGTTCACGCCGGAATTCCGCAACCGGCTGGATGCGATCGTACCCTTTGGCTATCTGCCGACCGAGGTCGTCTCCCGCGTGGTCGACAAGTTCATCCTGGAGCTGGAACTGCAGCTTGCCGATCGCGAGGTGCACATCCAGCTGACGGACGAGGCACGCAAATGGCTGACCGCCCGCGGCTATGACAAGCTCTATGGCGCCCGTCCGATGAGCCGCCTGATCCAGACGCGGATCAAGCAGCCACTGGCCGAGGAATTGCTGTTCGGCAAGCTGGTGCATGGCGGTGAAGTGCGTGTCCATCTGAAGGATGACGAGTTGAGCTTCGAAATCACGGCGGCGGCGCCAAAGCCGCCGAAGAAGAAGGGCAAGGCACGCAAGGCGCCCGCCAAGGCTTGACGACCGCAAAGGCGCAGGGACATCCTCAGGCCCGTGGCATGAAATGTGCCGCGGGCCTTTTCCTTGAGGAGAGCGCAATGCCCAATCCGCCCCGGATCACGCCGGAAATGATCCGGCTTTATGATGATTTCACCCATCGTACATTCGACAGGCGCGCGTTGATGACGGGCCTCACCCGGCTGGCCGGCAGCAGCGCGGCGGCCGTTGCGGCGCTTTCGCTGATCGAGGCTGATCCCGCCGCCGCCGCACAGGTGGAGGCAGACGATCCGCGCCTTTCGACCAGCCACGTGCAATGGCCGGTTGCCGACGGGCGGATCATGAAAGGCTATCTGGCGCTGCCCAAGCCAATGCCGCAGCGGCTGCCGTCCATCGTCATCGTTCATGAAAACCGTGGGCTGAACGGCTATATCGAAGATGTCGCGCGCCGTGCCGCATTGGCAGGGTTCGTCGCGCTTGCGCCGGATTTCCTGACCCCCTTTGGTGGCACGCCCGCCGATGAGGATCAGGCGCGCGAGATGATCGGCAAGCTCAATGCCGCGCATACCATCGTCGATGCAGTGGCGACACTGGACTGGCTGCGGCACAATCCGCGCGTCTCAGGCAAGGTCGGAACGGTCGGCTTCTGCTGGGGCGGCGGGCTGGTCAACCGCATTGCGGTGGCGGCCGGTGAAAGGCTGGATGCCGGCGTCGCCTTTTATGGCCCCACGCCGCCGCCGGCCGATGCCACGCGGGTGAAGGCGGCAATGATGCTGCACTATGCCGGGCTGGACCAATGGGTGAACAAGAATGCGCCGGCATGGGTGGCGGCGTTGCAGGCCGCCGGTGTCGATGTGCAATCCTTCACCTATCCCGATGTCGAGCACGCCTTTCACAATGATACATCGGCCGCCCGCTACAATGCCGAGGCAGCCAATCTGGCCTGGGACCGGACGATCGCCTTCTTCCACGAAAAGCTGGAATCGCCGGCGCCGGCGCCGGTGCCGGGTGATGTGCCGCCCGCCCAATAACGGGCCGCCTCACCCCCGGCGATGCCCATGAAAAAAGCCCCGGCGGATCGGCTCCGCCGGGGCTTTCATTCATTCGCCTGGCAAGGGGATCAGCGGCGATCGCCCATGAACCGCAGCAGGAAGAGGAAGAGGTTGATGAAATCGAGGTAGAGCGTCAGCGCGCCCATCACCACCGACTTGCCGGCAAGGCTGCTGCCGCCGACCACGAAATACATGCTCTTGATCTTCTGCGTGTCATAAGCGGTCAGGCCCGCGAACAGCAGCACGCCGATGATGCTGATCACCAGATCAAGCCCGCTGGAATGCATGAACATGTTGATCACGCTGGCCACGATCAGGCCGACCAGGCCCATGATCAGGAAGGTGCCGAAACCCGACAGATCCTTCTTCGTGGTATAGCCCCACAGGCTGAGCCCGCCGAAAGCGGCAGCCGATGCAAAGAAGGTCTGCGCCACCGACGCGCCGGTATAGACCAGCAGGATGGTGGACAGGGACAGGCCCATCAATACCGCATAGCCCCAGTAAATGGCCTTTGCCGTGCCTTCGGAAATACGGTTGATGCCGAAGCTGAGCCACATGACCAGTCCCAGCGGCGCAAGCATCACCACCCAGGCAAGGATGCCGCCATTCAGGAACACCTGCGCGGCCATGCCGGATTGTGCGAACAGCAGGGCGACGATGCCGGTAAGCAGCACGCCGGATGCCATATAATTGTAGACCGACAGCATATAGGACCGGAGGCCCGCGTCATACGCGACGTCGCGCGCGCCGGTGCGGGCAGCGGAAGCGCCGAGTGTGGTTCGAGGGTCAGACCAGTTCGCCATTTCGAAAAACTCTCCAATCAGCCGGTCACGGCAGGCAACCGGCACAGCCCCAATATCGGCCCTTGGGGATTGCGTTTCAAGTAAAAGCGGCAAGCTGCTGACAGCGTCTTCACAACACGCTAGCCTTGCCCGTCCCTGTGGGAGTGTATGCCATGCATCGGCTCTTTGTCGCGTTGAGACCGCCGGCGGAAATCAGGCGCCAGTTGCTTGATTCAATGGGTGGAATCGCCAATGCGCGCTGGCAGAACGATGCGCAGTTGCACATCACCATCCGCTTCGTGGGGGAAGTGGACCGTCATGCCGCCGAAGATATCGCCGCAGCACTCGGCCATATCCATCATCCCCGCTTCGCCATTGCGCTGGATGGCGTCGGCCAGTTCGACAAGCGCGGCCGGGTCGATAATCTATGGGTTGGCGTCACCCCTCATGCGCCGCTCAAGACCCTGCACAACAAGGTCGACCAGGCATTGCGGCAGGTGGGTATAGCGCCTGAAAAGCGCGTATTCCTGCCCCATATCACCATTGCGCGTTTCGGCCGCCTGCCGGGGCCAATGGCCGGCTTCATGGCGGAAGCGGGCGGTTTGCGATCTGCTCCCTTCACCATCCACGCCTTTTCGCTGTTCGAAAGCCATTTGACGCAGGATGGTTCAGTCTATGAACTGATTGCCGATTATCCGCTGGATTGACGGGCAGCGGCCGCAAGTTGCGCGCAATGACCCTTTGCCCGGCGCCGATACTGTGCTGATAGGCACGGCTCAGCCATCGGCCGGGAAAGCGGAATGACCAGGGCAGTTGCAGATTCGCGCCGTTCGCGGGGCTACAGCCTTTATGTGCTGGGCCTGTTCATGGTCATCTATGCGGTGAACTTCATCGACCGGCAGATCGTGTCGATCCTGGCACCCGATCTGAAAGCCGATCTTGGCCTTACCGATGCGCAGATCGGCCTGTTGTTCGGCACTGCGTTCGCCCTGTTCTATGCGCTGTTCGGCTTGCCCATGGCGCGACTGGCGGACAGCTGGCATCGCGTGCGCACCATGGCGCTGGGCCTGACCCTGTGGTCGGGGATGACAGCGCTATCGGGCCTTTCCGGTAATTTCGCGCATCTCGGCCTTGCCCGCATGGGCGTCGGCATCGGCGAGGCCGCGGCATCGCCTGCGGCCTTTTCCATCCTGCAGGATTATTTTCCACGGCGGCAGCGGGCAACGGTGCTGTCCGTCTATTCCAGCGGCATTTATTTCGGTTCGGGCCTTTCGCTGGTGCTTGGCGGGTGGATCATCGCCACATGGCAGGGGCTTTACCCCCTTTCCCCACCATTCGGATTCAAAGGCTGGCAGATCGCTTTCCTTGCCGTCGGCATCCCCGGCCTGCTGCTGGCGGCAGTCACGCTGCTGACGGTGCGCGAGCCGGTGCGCGGCGCCATCGATGGCCAGCCGCAGCCGCGTGAGCCAAGGCCGTTTCGTACCGCTTTCATGGAAATGGCAGCGCTGTTCCCGCCGTTCAGCCTCGTCGTGTTACATGCGCTTGGCGGCGATGGCCGAGCCGTGCGGCGCAACATGATCGCACTTGCCGCCTGCATCCTTCTGGCGCTTGCTGCCACCATCGCGACCAATGCCTTGCTCGATCCTGCCCGGCTGGCAGTGGTCGGCCATTTCGCCGGCATGGCCATCACCACCAATTTCGTGCAATGGGCCGGCTTTTTCGCCGCCAGCTATGCCGTGTTCTGCTGGGTGCAGGCGACAAGGTTGCGTGACCCGGCAGCCTTTGCGCTTATGATTGCAACCCCTGCCTTTGCGCTGCTGCCGGTGGTATCGGGCCTCATTTCCTTCATCGGCTACAGCCTCAACGGCTTTCTGTTCGTCTATGCGCGCCGCTACCTGGATCTTGGCCCGCAGGCGGGGCTGACCATCGGCATCATCACTGCGATCACCGGAACGCTGGGCACCATCGGTGGCGGCTTTGTCGCCGATTGGGCAAAGCGCCGCCATGGCAATGGCCGGCTATGGGTGGCGGCGGCCAGCAGCTCTGCAGTCGCCATTGCCACGGCCGTTCAATATAGCACCACCAGCACCACCATTTTCTATATCGCCTATGGCTGTGCATCGACGTTCGCGACGATCTGGATCGGGCCGATTGCCGCCACCTGTCAGGATCTCGTCCTGCCCCGCATGCGCGGTGCGGCAACGGCGGTGATGTTCCTGGGCGCCAATCTCATCGGCATGGGGCTTGGCCCCTATTGCGTGGGGTTGGTGAGCGACATCACCGGTAATCTGCGTTTTGCCATTCTCAGCGTGTTCGTGATGCTCCCCGTCATCCTGCTCTGCCTGTGGCTTGCCGGCACCCGGCTTGCCGCGGCCGAGGAGAGCGTAACCGCGCGCGCCCTCACCGCCGGCGAGCCTATCTGAACCAGGCACCTGCCTCTCCACCATGGGAACAGCATCTGGCGCCGATCATTCTGGCATCAGGGGTTGGCGGCAAAGGAGATGCGCAATGCCTGGCTTCACGGTCAATCAATGGGTGATATTGTTTCTCGTTCTGGTGCTTGGCTGGCTGCTGGGGCTGTTGTCCCGCACCGGCAGCAACTGGCGCCGCTTGTATGAAGAAGAGCTTGCTCTGCGTGAGGCGGCCGAAGCGCGCGCCGCTTCCTCGGCCAACAGGGTGGTGGAGCTTGAACGGCAATTGGCTGAACCGCGGACGGTGGCCACTACAGCTGCGCCGGCAAGCCAGCCGGTTGGCGGGTCGGATGACCTTTCGCTGATCCACGGCATTGGCGAAGATGGCGAACGGCGCCTCAACGCGCTCGGCTATTATCGTTTCCGCCAGATCGCCGATCTTGATGCGCGCGAAGAAGCGGAACTGGAAGCGAAAATGGGCATTGCGCCAGGCACGATCACGCAGGAGGAATGGCGGGCCCAGGCACAGATGCTGGCAGGCGGTGACCTTGCCGGCCACCGCACACGCTATATCCTCTGATCCAGCGACGGGCAGCGGGGCCACGGCCCCGCCCCCGACATGCCTGTTCTATTTGCCGGCAAGCGCAGCCTGCGCTGCCGCCAGCCGCGCGATCGGCACGCGATAGGGCGAGCAGGACACATAATCGAGCCCGGTCTTCTCGCAGAATGCGATGGAGGCCGGGTCGCCGCCATGTTCCCCGCAAATGCCCAGCTTGACGTCCGGGCGTGTCTTGCGCCCGCGTTCCGCTGCGATCTGCACCAGTTCGCCAACGCCCTCCACGTCCAGGCTGACGAACGGGTCACGCGCGTAAATGCCCTTTTCGACATAGGTGGAAAGGAAACGCCCCGCATCGTCACGTGACACGCCAAGCGCGGTCTGCGTCAGGTCATTTGTGCCAAAGCTGAAGAATTCGCCGATCTCGGCAATTTCACCGGCCTTCAGCGCGGCGCGCGGCAACTCGATCATCGTGCCGACCATATAATTGAGGGTGAGCCCCTTTTCGGCGAACACCTCTGCCGCGACGCGATCGATGACCGCCTTCATCAATTCCAGCTCGCGACGGGTGGCGACCAGCGGCACCATCACTTCGGGAATAGGTGCATCGCCGGTACGCTGGGCGACGTCCACCGCCGCCTCAAAGATCGCGCGTGCCTGCATTTCATAGATTTCAGGATAGGTCACACCCAGCCTGCAACCGCGATGGCCGAGCATCGGGTTGAACTCGTGCAGTTCGGCAGCGCGCTGTTTCAGTGTTTCGACAGCGACACCAGCGGCGGCGGCGACTTCGCTGAATTCGGCCTCCTCATGCGGCAGAAACTCGTGCAGCGGCGGGTCGAGCAGGCGGATCGTTACCGGCAATCCGGACATGATTTCAAAGAGTTCGACAAAGTCCTTGCGCTGTTCCGGCAACAGCTTTGCAAGCGCGGCGCGCCGGCCGGCCTCATCATTGGCAAGGATCATCTGCCGCACGGCGGTAATGCGCCCGGCGTCGAAGAACATATGTTCGGTGCGGCACAGGCCAATGCCTTCCGCGCCGAAATCACGGGCAGTGCGCGCATCCAGCGGCGTTTCGGCATTGGCGCGCACCTTGAGGCGACGCACCTTGTCGGCCCATTCCATGAGCGTGCCGAAATCGCCGGCAAGTTCCGGCTGCACGGTCGGCACGCGACCGATCATCACCTCGCCCGTTGCGCCGTCGATGGTGATGATGTCCCCTTCGGCGATTTCACATCCGGCAATCTTCATGCGCCGCGCCCGCGCATCGATGGACAGGGTGCCCGCACCCGAGACACAGGGGCGTCCCATGCCGCGCGCCACAACCGCCGCATGGCTGGTCATGCCGCCACGCGCGGTAAGGATGCCGCGCGCTGCGTGCATCCCGTGAATATCCTCCGGGCTGGTTTCCACACGGACGAGGATGACATCCTCCCCCTTGCCCGCTTTCTGTTCGGCGGTATCGGCATCGAACACGACTGCGCCGGACGCAGCGCCCGGCGATGCCGGCAGGCCGCGTGCCACCACGTCGCGCGGGGCATCGGGATCCAGCGTCGGGTGCAGCAACTGGTCCAGCGCTGCCGCATCGACACGGGCCACCGCTTCCTCGCGGGTGATCAGCCCTTCATCGGCCATGTCTACCGCGATTTTGAGCGCCGCCTTGGCAGTGCGCTTGCCCGACCGGGTCTGCAGCATCCACAGCTTGCCGCGCTCCACGGTGAACTCAATGTCCTGCATGTCACGATAATGGCGTTCCAGCAGGTCGAAAACCCCGGCCAGTTCACCATAGGTTTCGGGCATCGCCTCTTCCATGGATGCCGGCTTTGCGCCAGCCGCCTCCCGCGCGGCTTTGGTCAGATATTGGGGCGTGCGAATACCGGCAACGACATCCTCGCCCTGCGCGTTGATCAGGAATTCGCCATAATAGGCGCGGTCGCCCTTCGACGGATCGCGCGTGAAGGCAACGCCCGTGGCCGAAGTGTCGCCCATATTGCCGAACACCATCGCCTGCACATTGACGGCGGTGCCCCAGCTTTCGGGAATATCGTTCAGCCGGCGATAGACCTTGGCGCGCTCGGACCGCCAGGAACCGAACACCGCGCCGATAGCACCCCACAGCTGATCCTGCACATCCTGCGGGAAAGGCCGGCCCAGATCGCGCGCGACAATATCCTTATAGCTGTTGACAAGCGCCTGCCAATCTTCAGCCATCATTTCAGTATCGAGGCCGTAGCCCTTGTCTTCCTTGGTAATTTCCAGCGCTTCTTCAAAGGCACCATGATCGAGGCCAAGCACCACGTCCGAATACATCTGGATGAAACGGCGATAGCTGTCCCAGGCGAAACGATCGTCGCCCGATGCACCGGCAAGGCCCCTTACCGTTTCATCGTTCAGGCCAAGATTCAGCACCGTGTCCATCATGCCCGGCATGGACACCCGGGCGCCGGACCGGACGGAGACGAGCAGCGGATCGGCGGCATTGCCAAAGCGCTTGCCGGTGACCTGTTCGATATGGGCAATGCCTGTGGCAACCTGGCTTCGCACGTCCTGGGGGAAATTTTCCCCCTCGTCATAATAGCGCGCACACATTTCGGTGGAGATGGTGAAACCCGGCGGCACAGGCAGGCCGATGGAGGCCATTTCCGCCAGATTGGCTCCCTTGCCGCCCAGCAGGTTGCGGTCCCCCGCGCTGCCTTCGGATACGCCGCCACCGAAACGATAGACATATTGCGCCATCGCCAATTTTCCCCTTTGCATCCGGCACGTCCGGATGTCGCGCTGAACAATACGGGTCATTGCCCGCCGGCAATGACCCGTGACCGTTAACCTTCGATCTGCGAGAAATCCGCGACCTTATGCACTGCGGCACGAATACGGTCCAGCAGGCGCAGACGTTCCGCCCGCACCTCGGGCCGGCTGTCGTTCACCGTCACCTTATCGAAAAATGCGTCGATCGGCTGGCGCAGTGTCGCAAGTGCCGCCATCGCCTCTTCGAACCGTTCTGCCGCCACCGCAGACACGGCCTTGGCAGTCGCCGGATCAAGGGCTGCGATCAGCGCCGTTTCGGCCGGCTCCCGCGTATAGTCGCCCTGCGCGTCCAATCCGCCCTTCTTTTCCTCTATGCGAAGGATATTGGCGGCACGCTTGTATCCTGCCAGCAGATTGGCGCCGTCCTCAGTCGACACAAAGGCCTGAAGCGCCTTCACCCGCGCCAGCAGGCGGACCAGATCATCCTCCCCGCCAAGCACGAACACGGCATCGATCAGGTCATGCCGCACGCCTGCCTCGCGCTGCTGCACCTTCAATCGATCGGCAAAGAAATCGGTCAGCGCCCGCGCCGTTTCATCCGTCAGTTGCAGAAAGGCGCAAAGCCGGTCCAGCTTCAGCCGCAGGTCATTGTTGATCAGCAGCGCGATCACCGCCAGCGCGGCGCGACGCAGCGCAAACGGGTCTTTCGATCCAGTCGGCATTTCACCAATGGCAAAGAAGGATGTCAGCGTATCGAGCTTGTCGGCCAGCGAGACCGCTACCGTGACCGGCGCCGTCGGCACTTCATCGCCCTGTCCGACCGGCTTGTAATGATCGCGGATGGCATGGGCGACGTCGTCAGGCAAACCTTCGGCCTGCGCATAATAGCCGCCCATGACACCCTGGAGTTCAGGGAATTCGCCGACCATGCCGGTCAAAAGATCGGCCTTTGCAAGTCGCGCCGCCTGTTCGACGAAGATCGGATCGGCGCCGGGCACAATGCCTTCCTCCGCCAGCCAGCGGGCAAGCCTTGCCACGCGGTCCACCTTGTCGGCAATCGCCCCCAGCTTCTCGTGGAAGACGATCTGACCGAGCCGGGCGGCAAAATCCGCCAGCCTTGTCTTCTTGTCCTGCTCCCAGAAGAAGCGGGCGTCGGACAGGCGTGCCGCCAGAACCTTCTCATTGCCGGCAGTAATCGCCCTGCCCTCATCCCTTGCCGCGATATTGGCGACACAGATGAAATTGGGTGCGAGATTTCCGGTAGAAGCCTCTGTCAAAGCAAAATATTTCTGGTTCGTCCGCATGGTGAGCTGTATCACCTCGCGCGGCACGACCAGAAAGGCCGGGTCGAAACTGCCCAACAGCGGCACCGGCCATTCGGTCAGCCCGGCGTTTTCGGCAAGCAGCCCCTCGTCAGGCACTACCGCAAGGCCGGCGGCACCGGCCAGTTCGGCCGCGCGCCCGGCAATGATCTGCTGCCGCTCCTTCGGATCGAGGATGACATGGGCGTCGCGCAACTGCGCTGCATAACCGCCGGCATTGGCGATGGTTATGGTGTCCGGATGGTGAAAGCGATGGCCGCGCGTCTGTGCGCCGGCCATAATGGCTTCCACTTCGAAAGGCACCACTTCGCCGTCCAGCAACGCGACGATCGCCTTCAGCGGTCGCACCCAGCGCATCGACGCCGTGGACTGCGACGCTTCACCCCAGCGCATCGATTTGGGCCATGGAAAAGACCGGATCAGCGCGGGCAGCGCCTCTGCCAGCACATCGGCGGTGCGCCGGCCCGGCCGTTCGATGACGGCATAGAGGAAGCGCCCCTTGGGATCGTCGCGCTCCACCAGCTGCTCGCGGGTGAGGCCGGTGGATTTGAGGAAACCGGCAAGCGCCTGTTCCGGCGCATCGGTCCGCGGGCCACGCCGTTCCTCGCTTGTCGCCGCCGTTTCCAGCGGAAGACCCTGCGCGATCAGCGAAAGGCGGCGCGGTGTCGCCTGGGTCTGCACCGCTTCGGCACGAAGCCCGGCGGCGGCCAGCGCGTCGATGAACAGCCGCTCAAGGTCCGCACAGGCCTTTGCCTGCATCCGCGCGGGAATTTCCTCGGAAAAAAGCTCAAGCAGGAAATCAGCCATTGGCCGTCTCCAGCCAGCCGTTCTTTTCCATCCAGCCGGCGCAGCAGCCTTTCGCCAGTTCCCGTACCCGGCCGATATAGGCCTGGCGTTCCGCCACGGAAATCACGCCGCGCGCGTTCAGCAGGTTGAACAAATGGCTGGCCTTGATCGCATAATCATAGGCCGGCAGCGGCAGTTTCGCATCCAGCAGCGCACGACATTGCTCCTGCGCCTGACGGAACTGGCCGAACAGCATTTCGGTATCGGCGTGCTCGAAATTGAATGCGGAAAATTCCCGTTCATTTTCAAGGAACACATCGCCATAGCTGACGCCGTCATTGTTATAGCGCAGGTCATAGACGCTATCGACGCCCTGGATATACATTGCCAGCCGTTCCAGCCCATAGGTGATTTCGCCGGCCACCGGCTTGCAATCAAAGCCGCCGACCTGCTGGAAATAGGTGAACTGCGTCACTTCCATGCCATCGCACCACACTTCCCAGCCAAGTCCCCACGCACCCAGCGTCGGGCTTTCCCAGTCATCCTCTACAAAGCGGATGTCATGGTTGGCGGTGTCGATGCCGATGGCCTTCAGCGAGCCGAGATACTGGTCCAGAATATCGGGCGGGCTGGGCTTCAATATCACCTGGAACTGGTAATAATGCTGCAGGCGATTGGGGTTTTCACCATAACGCCCATCGCTCGGCCGGCGCGAAGGCTGGGCATAGGCCGCGCGCCATGCTTTCGGGCCAAGCGCCCGCAACGTCGTGGCCGGATGGAAGGTGCCTGCCCCCATCTCCACATCATAAGGCTGCAGGATAACGCAGCCACGTTCGCTCCAATAGCGTTGGAGGGTCAGGATCATGTCCTGAAAGCTGAGCGGCTGTTCGCTCAATTTCGGTTCCTTCGCGGGTGGAGGAATGGATGCGGCGGCGTTAGCGGCTGGCAGGCGGCAAGGTCAAGCATTCCATCCGCCGCCATGGCCATAACGGCCTTGCCTGTCACCGCCGGACCACTAGGAAGGTGAAGGAATGAGCCTTCGCTTTCTTCTTGCCCCGCTGGCGCTGCTGCTGATCGGTGCCACTGCCCCTTCGCCTGAACCGGCGCGTCCGCCCTTGTGGAAATTGTCGGATGCCGACACCACAATTTACCTGTTCGGCACCGTTCACGCGCTTCCCCGCGGCCTGCAATGGAAAACGGGACACGTTGCCAGCGCCTTCGCCGCATCGGACACGCTGGTCGTCGAGGTGGTGGAACCCGACGACATGGCCAGCATGGCCGGTGCGATGATGGCGATGGGCAAGGCAGCGCCCGGCAGCCTGCCGCCACTGATGGAGCGCGTGCCGGCCGACAAGCGTGCGGCACTGAAGGCGCTGCTCGACAAATCGCCATTGCCGCCGCAACTGCTCGACGGGTGCAAGACATGGTTCGCCGCCCTGGTCCTTGCCGCCCCATCGATCGCCCAGGCCGGGCTGGACCCGGAAAGCGGTGCTGACCGCAGGCTGATGAGCGACGCCCGCCAGCGCCACATGCGCATGATCGGGCTGGAGACGATCGATGAACAGCTTGGCTATTTCAATGGCCTTGCCGAGGATGACCAGCGTGCGCTGCTTGTCTCCATGGTCGATGACACGGCGGATTCAGGCGTTGAATTCGCCGCGCTGATCCACGCGTGGTCCAGCGGCGACATTCGGGGCATAGAAAAGCTGGCGGATGACGAACTGAAGGCCAGTCCGCACATCCGCGACCTGCTCCTTAAATCCCGCAACCGCCATTGGGCTGACTGGCTCGCCAGGCGCATGAAGGCGCCCGGCACGCTGTTCATGGCGGTGGGCGCGGGCCATCTCAGCGGTGCGGATTCGGTTCAGGCGATGTTGCGCGCGCAAGGCTATCGCATCGATCGGGTACAGTAACGCGCCGCGGCCGGTGCAATCTTGCCTTTTTCCGGCCATCCACCTATAGGCCGCGCTTCCCTGTCCATCCGCATCCCTGGAGGCATGGATGAAGGGAAGAGACGAAATCTTGATCTTTGGAGACATCCGATGAGCGATACGCTGACGCTGTCGGCCGAGACGCGCGAACGGGCTGGCAAGGGAGCCTCTCGTTCCTTCCGTCGCGAAGGCCGCGTACCCGCCGTGATTTATGGCGACAAGCAGGAACCGGTTATGGTTCACCTGGAAGAAAAGGCGCTGGTCAAGGCGCTGCAAACCGGCCATTTCATGAACTCGGTGGTGATGGTCGACGTTGGCGGCAAGGCCACGCGCACCCTGCCCAAGGATGTGCAGTTTCACCCGGTGACCGATCGCCCGCTGCACGTCGATTTCCTGCGCATCAGCGAACACGCCAAGGTGCATGTGAACGTGCCGGTGCGCTTCGTCGATGAAGAGCTTTCGCCCGGCATCAAGCGCGGCGGCGTGCTCAACATCGTCCGCCACGAGCTGGACCTGGTGTGCGACGCGGCCCAGATCCCCGACGAAGTGGTGATCTCGCTGAAGGGTACCGAAGTCGGCGATTCGATCCACATCTCGTCGATCGATCTGCCCCGCGGCTCGGAAAGCGGTATCACCGACCGCGACTTCACTGTCGCCACGCTGGTGGCGCCGTCGGCTCTGCGCTCCAGCGAGGGCGAAGAAGCCGCTGAAGAAGTTGCCGAAGGCGGCGAAGAAGCCTGATGGTTCGGCCCCGGCGCATTCCGTGCCGGGGCCCTTCCTCGCAATCTCATGCAAATCTGGGTCGGTCTCGGCAATCCTGGCGCGCAATATGCGATGAACCGGCACAATGTCGGCTTCATGGCCGTCGATGCGATCGCCGCGACCCACGGCTTTGATCCCTGGCGGAACCGCTTTCAGGGACTGGCCAGCGAAGGACGCATTGGCAGCGCCAGGGTCCTGCTTCTCAAGCCCGCAACCTTCATGAACGAAAGCGGCCGTGCCATTGGCGAGGCAGCGCGCTTCTTCAAGCTTCCGCCCGAGGATGTCACCGTCTTCCATGACGAGCTTGATCTCGCCCCCTTTCGCATCAAGGTGAAAATGGGCGGTGGCACCGCCGGCCATAACGGCTTGCGCTCCACCGAAGCGCATATCGGCAATAATTTTCGTCGCGTGAGGATCGGCATTGGCCATCCGGGCCATCGCGATCGGGTTTCTCCCTATGTTCTCGGCAATTATGCCAAGGCTGAAATCGACACGCTGGCCGACTGTCTTGGTGCCATTGCCGCCGAGGCACCGCTGCTGGCAAGCGGTGACGACGCCCGCTTCATGAATGAAGTGGCGCGCCGGCTGGCTGTGGACTAGAGCAGCGGACCAGAGCAGCCTTCGCTTTCACATCTGCGCACAACATGGTCCCCAGGCTGGCGGGACGAACGGAGTTTTGGATCAATGGGTTTTCGCTGCGGTATCGTTGGCCTGCCGAACGTCGGCAAATCGACCCTGTTCAACGCGCTGACCGAAACGGCGGCGGCTCAGGCGGCGAATTACCCCTTCTGCACGATCGAACCCAATGTCGGCCAGGTGGCGGTGCCCGATCCGCGTCTTTACGGGCTGGCGGAAATCGCCGGTTCGGCCAAGGTGATCGAAACGCAGCTCGGCTTTGTGGACATTGCCGGGCTGGTACGCGGTGCATCCAAGGGTGAAGGGCTTGGCAACCAGTTCCTTGCCAACATCCGCGAGGTGGATGCCATCGTCCATGTGCTGCGCTGTTTCGAGGATGGCGACATCACCCATGTCGAGGGGCGGATCGATCCGATTGCGGATGCCGAGACGGTGGAAACCGAATTGATGCTGGCCGATCTCGAAAGCCTTGAAAAGCGCGTTCCCAATTATGTGAAAAAAGGCCAGCAGGGCGACAAGGAGGCGAAAATCGCCGCGTCGGTGCTTGGCCAGGCGCTCGATCTGCTTCGCGACGGCAAGCCGGCCCGGTTGACCCAGCCAAAAGACGAGGAAGAGGCACGCCTGCTGTCACAGGCCCAGCTGCTGACCAGCAAGCCGGTGCTCTATGTCTGCAATGTCGAGGAAGGCAGCGCCGCCGAAGGCAATGCGCACAGTGCCCGCGTCTTTGAAAAGGCGAAGGCCGAAGGCGCAAGCGCGGTGGTGATCTCTGCCGCGATCGAAGCGGAAATCGTCCAGATGGCTCCTGAAGACAGGCCTGAATTTCTGGCTGAGCTTGGTCTTTCTGAAACCGGCCTCACCCGTATCATCCGTGCAGGCTATGACCTGCTTGGCCTGCTGACCTTCTTCACCGTCGGCCCCAAGGAAGCGCGGGCATGGACGGTTGATCGCGGCGCGCGCGCGCCACAGGCGGCCGGTGCGATCCACAGCGATTTCGAACGCGGCTTCATTCGTGCCGAAACCATCGCCTATGACGATTATGTTGCCTACAAGGGCGAAGCGGGGGCGCGCGATGCCGGCCGCCTGCGTTCGGAAGGCAAGGATTATGTCGTCCAGGACGGCGATGTGATGCTGTTTCGCTTCAACGTCTGACCGCGTTACACCGACACCATGGGCTGCCGGTCAAATCTGCCGGTGGCCCCCTTTGCGCCAGCGCCGGATTTCATCACTCAGTCGCCTTCAAAGGCCATCAGGGCTTCAACCACGACGCCCTCCGCCTGCAATCTGTCACGGCCGCCCAGATCGGGCAGATCGATCACAAAGGCCGCTGTCGCCACTTCACCGCCGGCCATTCTGATAAGATTTGCAGTCGCAACGGCGGTGCCGCCGGTGGCGATCAGGTCGTCGATGATTGCAACCCGTTCGCCACGGGCAAGTGCGCCATCGTGCATCTCCAGCCGATCCAGCCCATATTCCAGCGCATAATCGATACCGATGACGGCGCCCGGCAGCTTTCTTGACTTGCGTACCGGAACAAAGCCGAGCCCCAGCCGATGGGCAACGGCCGCGCCAAAGATGAACCCTCTCGCCTCGATACCGGCGATCAGGCTCGGGCGATGCATGGCAACATGGGCGGCAAGTCGTTCGATCGCCAGTGAAAAGCCGGTCGCATCGCTGATCAGCGTGGTAATATCGCGGAACTGCACGCCCGGCTGCGGAAAATCGGGAATGGTGCGGATCATCGCCTTCAGATCGTCGCTGCCGCCATTCATGCCCTTGTCCCGTTGAAAATATCCGGCGCGATCACCGCCAGCCGCGCGGCAACATCCGAAGGCCACACAGCGGGATCGGTCATCACCGCACCCTGAAGTGCAGACCGGCAGCCATGGCTGCACGAATCCGGCCTTGCCGCCAGCCGGCCGGCAATCTCCATCACCAACATCCGGGCGGCATCGACATTGGCGCGCACGACTTCAAGGATGCGGGTGACATCCACCATCTGTTCCGTGTCATGCCAGGCATCGAAATCGGTCACCATGGCGACCGTCTGGTAGCAAAGCCCGGCTTCACGGGCCAGCACGGCTTCCGGCATGGCCGTCATGCCGATGACATCCGCACCGGACTGCTTGAAAGCGATCGATTCGGCACGCGTGGAAAAACGCGGCCCTTCGATGACGACATAGGTGCCGCCATGCTGAAAAGCCAGGCCAAGCGCGCCAAGAGCATCAGCGGCAAGGTCACGCAAACGCGCGCAAGCCGGTTCGCCAAAAGCGATATGGGCGACAATCCCGTCGCCAAAGAAGCTGTCCGCCCTGTGCCTTGTGCGATCGATATATTGGTCGGGAAGCACGAAGGTGCCGGGCGGCAGATCGGCCCTGAAGGAACCACAGGCCGAGATGGAGAGCACATCGGTGCACCCGGCCTGTTTCAGCGCCGCGATATTGGCACGGTAATTGATGTCGCCCGGCGATAGGCGATGCCCCTGCCCATGGCGGGGAAGAAACGCCACGGGCATGCCGCAGATGGTGCCCAACAGCAATTTGTCCGACGGCGCACCCCATGGTGTGTCGACAATAAAAAACTCGGGATCTTCGACGGCAGCCATCCTGTAGAGACCGCTGCCGCCGATGATCCCGAGCCTCATTCGCCCGCTGCTTTCAGATCAATGCTTCTTGTCTGCCCAGATGTTCCGATAGGACATATAGGCCAGCGCACTTGCAATGATCAGGAAGATCACGACCGCAATGCCGGTACGGTGACGGTTTTCCAGCTTCGGTTCCGCCGTCCAGACCAGGAAGGCCGAAACGTCGCGCGACATCTGGTCTACCGTGGCCTTGGTGCCATCGGCATAGGTCACCTGGCCATCCGTCGTCAGCGGCGGCGGCATGGCGATGTTCAGATTGGCGAAATAGGGGTTGTAATGCAGCCCTTCCGGTGGACGCTTGTCTTCCGGCAGATTGGCCGGCGGATTCTGGAAGCCGGTCAACAGCGAGTGGATATAGGCAGCACCACCTTCACGGGCCTTCACTATCAGCGACAGGTCAGGCGGAAGCGCATTGTTGTTCGCAGCACGCGCGGCCGTCTCGTTCGGATAGGGCGACGGGAAGTGATCCGACGGCACCCCCGGACGGGTGGACGGCTCACCGGTCTTCGGATCGATCGAAGGCACGGTGAAGGTCTTTGCCAACGCCTTCACTTCGGGACCGGAGAAGCCGATGTCCTCAAGGCTGCGGATCGCGACATGATCCAGGCTGTGGCAGGCCGAACAGACCTCCTTGTAAACCTGGAAGCCACGCTGCAGCTGCTGGCGATCAAAGCGGCCGAACGGGCCGTCGCTCGCCAGATGCAGCGGCTCCGGCTCCTTGTGGAACAGATGGGTGGTATCGGGCGGCGTGGAGTCGCGCGGCATGAGTGCCGCGACGAGCAGGGCCACCACGAAGACGATGCCGGCCAAAGCGCCGATCAAGCGGACCATTGTTTTTAACCCCCTTATGCGGACGGCTGCACGGACGGCGATGCCGTGCCGATCGGCGCTGCTTCTTCTGCCTCGCCATGCAGCACCGATTCGGAAATCGAATTCGGCAACGGCAGCGGCTTCTCAAGCTTCGAAACCAGCGGAAGAATGATGAGGAAATGCGCGAAATAATAGGCAGCGGCAAACTGGCTGATCCGCACATAGGGTTCTGCCGCCGGCGCGCCACCGCACCAGCCAAGCACGAGCACGTCCACCACCAGCAGCCAGAAGAACTGCTTGAACACCGGACGGTAGCTGCCCGAACGCACCGGCGAACGGTCGAGCCACGGCAGGAAGAACAGCAGCAGGATCGCCGCGAACATCGCCATCACGCCCCAGAGCTTCGCCGGGATCCACAGGAAGTTGATCGTGAAGGCGCGCAGAATGGCGTAGAATGGCCAGAAATACCATTCAGGCACGATGTGCGCCGGCGTCGAAAGCGCGTTCGCCTTTATGTAATTGTCGGCGTGGCCGAGATAATTGGGCGCAAAGAACACGACCAGCGCAAAGCACACCAGGAACACGCCAAGGCCGAAGCCGTCCTTCGCCGTGTAATAGGGATGGAACGGCAGCGTGTCCTGCGGCCCCTTCACTTCCACGCCCGTCGGGTTGGACGACCCCGGGATGTGCAGCGACCAGATGTGCAGGATCACCACGCCCGCGATCACGAACGGCAACAGGAAGTGGAGCGAGAAAAAGCGGTTGAGCGCCGCATTGTCCACCGAGAAGCCACCCAGCAGCCAGTGCACGATCGTGTCGCCGACCACCGGAATGGCCGAGAACAGGTTGGTGATGACGGTTGCGCCCCAGAAGCTCATCTGCCCCCAGGGAAGCACATAGCCCATGAATGCAGTCGCCATCATCAGCAGGAAGATGACGAGGCCGAGCATCCACACCACTTCGCGCGGCGGCTTGTACGATCCGTAGAACAGGCCGCGGAAGATATGCAGATAAACGACGATGAAGAAGAAGCTGGCGCCATTGGCGTGCGCATAGCGCAGCAGCCAGCCCGAATTCACGTCGCGCATGATATGCTCGACCGAATTGAACGCCACGCCGGTGTTGGCAGCATAATGCATCGCCAGGATAACGCCGGTGACGATCTGGAGAACCAGCGCAAAGCCGGCCAGGACACCGAAGTTCCAGAAATAGTTGAGATTGCGCGGCACGGGATAACCGGCGCCGACAGCATTATAGACCAGACGCGGCAGCGGCAGGCGCTGGTCAACCCAGCGCATCACCGGATGCTTCGGTTCGTAATGCTCTGCCCAGGGGAAGCTCATGATTTCTACCTCAGCCGATCTGGACGACTTTGTCGGATTTGAAGCTGTATTCCGGCACTTCGAGATTCTTCGGTGCCGGACCTTTGCGGATGCGTGCGGCCGTATCATAGGCAGAGCCATGGCACGGGCAGAAATAGCCGTTGTACGGCCCGCGATTTTCGCCCTCGCCCGCGCCCAGCGGCACGCAGCCCAGATGGGTGCACACGCCAAGGGTGATCAGCCAGTTGGTATGGCCTTCCTTGGTGCGTTCAGCCAGCGTCTGCGGATCGCGAAGCTCGGAAAGCGGAACGGCGTTTGCCTCCGCGATCTCCTTGGGCGTCAGATTGCGGATGAACACGGGCTTGCCGCGCCAGCTCGCCTTGATCGCCTGCCCCGGCATGATCTGCGAGACATCCACCTCGATCGACGCGAGTGCAAGCACATCGGCCGATGGGTTCATCTGGTTGATGAGAGGGATCGCGGCTGACACCGCACCCACGCCAGCGAAAGAAACCGCGGCGATGTTGATGAAATCGCGACGACGGACACCGGTTTCGGTGTGCGTGTCGATATTCGGCTGATCGGTCGTGGCCATTCCCATTCCCTGCGTGACCGGCGCTGCGGCATGACCCGTGTGCGCCCGCATCTTTTTTCCGGCGTACCTCCGGTATCGCGCCGCCTGATAGCCGGGGGAAGGCCCAATTGCCAACAGCATATTTACAACGCTTGTTGCGGCGCATCCGACATTTTATGCGCATTCGCCATGCGGATCGCCCTTATCGAACCTGATATGGCCGGCAATGTCGGCACGATTCTGCGGCTTTGCGCCTGCCTTGGCGTTGCCGTGGACATTGTCGAACCATGTGGTTTTCCTTTTTCGAACAGGAAATTACACAGGGCCGGCATGGATTATGCCAAACAGGCCGACATTACCCGCCATGCTGACCTGCCGTCTTTCCTGGGCGCCCTGCCCGGCCGTCCGGTGCTGCTGACGACGCAAGGCGCACAACTTTATCATCAGGTTGATTATCGCCCCGATGACGTGCTGATGCTGGGAAGCGAGGGAAGCGGCGCGCCGCCACAGGCGCATGAAGCGGCCGCGCTTCGCGTCCGGATTCCCCTTGAACCGGGATTCAGATCGCTGAATGTGGCGGTTGCCGCCGGAATCGTGCTTTGCGAAGCACTCAGGCAAGTTGGAGAATTGCCATCGTGATCGAATTGGACCCACAGCAGGAACAGGCCCGGATCTGGTTCGAGTCGCTGCGCGACCGAATCTGCGGCGCCTTTGAAGCGATAGAAGATGAATTCGCCGCGCAAACGGATGCAGCAGGCGCGCCGGGCCGATTCGAATTCACGCCGTGGGACCGCACGGACGAGGGCGGCGCACCCGGCGGCGGCGGCGTGCGCGGACTGATGAAGGGCAATGTCTTCGAAAAGGTGGGCGTCAACGTCTCCACCGTCGCCGGCACGTTCAGCCCGGAGTTCGCGAGGACGATTCACGGTGCGGGCGAGAACCCGCAATTTTTCGCCACGGGCATCAGCCTGGTCGCGCATATGAGTAATCCGCATGTGCCTGCCGTGCACATGAACACGCGGATGCTGACCACCACCAAACGCTGGTTCGGCGGCGGCGCGGACCTCAACCCGCCCATTCCCTATGAAGAGGACACCGCAGATTTTCATGCGGCACTGAAGGCGGCGTGCGATCCGTACGATCCGGCCTATTATCCGCGCTTCAAGACATGGTGCGACGATTATTTCTATATCCCGCACCGCCAGATCCATCGCGGCGTAGGCGGCATATTCTATGATCATCTGGAGGGTGATTTCGATGCCGGCTTCGCCTTCACCAAGGCGGTTGGCGAGGCTTTCCTCGACATCTATCCAAAGCTGGTGCGGCGGCGGATGTTCACCCCGTCCAGCGCGGAGGACCGCGCCACCCAATTGCGCTATCGCGGCCGCTATGCCGAATTCAACCTGGTCTATGATCGCGGGACACTTTTCGGCCTGAAGACCGGCGGCAACATCGACGCGATATTGATGAGCCTGCCGCCGGTGGCGACCTGGGAATAGGACGATGGCGCTGATCCCCGTCCGCAAGGGGGAGATCGCCGCGGTCGTCACCTATCTTGAGATGACGAAGGCGCCGCCGCCGGCAACGGCGCCCGAGCGCTCCGCCCTCAAGCTCGTCCACTGGGCCAGGCCGGACATCGACGAATATCGCGCCCTGTTCCGCGCCGTGGGCACCCCATGGCTGTGGTTTTCGCGCCTCGTCATGCCCGATGCGGCGTTAAGCGCGCTGCTTGACCATCCGCTGATAGAAGTGCGCATGGTCACCAACCGGGCTGGCGCGCCCCTTGGCCTGCTGGAGCTGGACTTTCGCAGGTCAGGAGAGTGCGAGATCGCCTATTTCGGGCTGGTGCCGGCAATGACCGGCAAGGGCCATGGCCACTGGCTGATGCGGCGCGCACTGGACCTTGGCTGGCGCGAGGGCATCGACCGCCTGTGGCTGCACAGCTGCACGCTGGATCATCCTGCGGCGCTGGATTTCTATCAGCGCCATGGTTTCGTGCCCTATGCCCGGGCCGTGGAATGTTTTGCCGATCCGCGCCTGTTGGGTCTTGTCGATCGCGATGCGGCCCCTCACCTGCCCCTGATCGATTGAGCGGCCAGATCGCGATAGATCAGCGCCGTCCCGACAGTGATGATGAGGTTGGTCGCCGCCGCAATGGCTGACAACATCAGCGTGACCAATAATCCGCCAATGCCCGCAAGGCCGATCAGCCGTTCAAGCAGGAGGAACACGCCGCCGATCGACATGCCAAGCACCAGCTGAACCAGCAGATAAAGCGACATGGCGACCAGCAGCAGCCCGGCTATCTGCCAGCCATGGCCGGCGGATAGCGTGAAGGCGCGCCTGATGGCATGGGGCAGCGAAAGATTTTCCCCCGCCAGCACGGGCAGCGCCATGGCGGCCCGGCCGATCAGATAGGCCAGAAACGGACTGGCGATGACAAGCGACAAAGCCATCATCGTCGTGGCATTGCGTCCTCCGCCGATGGTCATCACCAGCAATTGCGCGACAATCAGAACGGCAACGACCAGCGCGCCAAAGAAGAACATCACACCAAGCGCGGCCGGCAGCCGGCTTCCCGCCCGGACCAGGGATTCGCCCACGGTCGGCCGGCCGCCGCCGATCATAAGGGTGAGAATCGCAAGCTGGCCGACCAGCTGGCACAGCAGAATGGCGACCAGCGCCAGAATGGCCGGTGCGTGCGAAAACTCTGCCGGAGATTGCGGCAGGAAGGACGACAGCAGCACCGAAGGCAGGAAAAAAAATGCCGCCGCCACCGGCACCAGCAGCGTATTGTTCCGGCGCATATAGGCCAGACCATGATCCCAGAGATCGGCCAGACGAATCCGGTTTGTCATCGGCAACCCTGCATCCTGTGCCCGGCGACGCGGGTAATGCGCCACCCCATGATTATCATGCAAAACGCGCGTGAAAACAGCATGTCGCGCCAGCCGCCAGTCACGCGCCCATGAAGTGCGAAGTGGCGTTCACAAGCGAAAACCGATTACCAAAGCGCCGGATTTCCACGCTGTTTCTGGAACATGCGCGAGTGCCGTTGGCTTCCGGCCAACCACATCAGCTGCACCCATGCCGGTTCAGCCTTCGCGGGCGACGCCTTTTTCGGCCAGCAGCGTTTCCAGTTCCCCGGCCTCATACATTTCCATCATGATGTCGGAGCCGCCGACGAACTCCCCCTTCACATAGAGCTGGGGAATGGTCGGCCAATCGGAAAACTGTTTGATGCCCTGGCGGATCGCTGCATCCTGAAGCACGTCCACCGTCTGGTAATTCACACCGAGCCGGTCGAGAATCGCCACCGCCCGGCTGGAAAAACCGCATTGCGGGAACAGCGGCGTGCCCTTCATGAACAGCAGCACATCAGTGCTTTCCACTGCATTGCGGATTCTGTCCTGCGCTTCATCGGTCATGATCAATTCCTAAAAATTCCAGCCGGCACTATGGCTGATCGGCGATGATGGTGGTGAGTTGCAGTGCGTGGAGCACGCCGCCCATGCGCCCGCCAAGCGCATCATAGACCAGTTGATGCTGCCTTACACGGGGCAGGCCGCGAAAACGCGCGCTCGTCACCCGTGCAGCATAATGATCGCCGTCACCGGCAAGATCGGTGATTTCGACCACCGCATCGGGAATGCCTTCCCGGATCAGGCGGCTGATGTCTTCCGCGGCCATTGCCATTGGCGCTGCCCCTATTTCGCTTCCATCAACTGGCGGCGTGCCTCGACGGTCTTTTCCTCAAGCGCGCGATGCAGCGCATGGTCGGAAATGTCGACGCCGGCCGCCGTCAGATCGCCTTGCAGCTTGCGCACCACATCCTCGTCGCCCGCTTCCTCGAAATCCGCCTGGACGACGGATTTCGCATAGGCGTCGGTTTCTTCCGGCGTCAGCCCCATCTGGGCCGCGGCCCATTCGCCGATCAGCCGGTTGCGCCGCGCCGCGATGCGGAACGCCAGTTCCTCGTCATGCGCAAACTTGTTTTCAAACGCCTTTTCACGATCATCGAAGGTCGTCATTATTTCCCGCCTCTTCATGCCTTGAGCGTGGAGATAGGCGGCTCGCGCCCTTCGCGCAACGGGTCAGACGCTTTTGCCCCGCATTGCATGAAAGGCGCGGCTCCTGTATAGCAGCGGCATTCGCCTCGGTTGCGCGTTGGAACGACGCTGCGTCCGGGGCGCGCTTTTTTTGGTTCACTACGCGGGTCAGGAGCTGAGCCCATGTCGCGCCGTCGTCAAGTTTATGAAGGCAAGGCCAAGATCCTTTACGAAGGACCCGAGCCGGGCACCCTCATCCAATATTTCAAGGATGACGCGACGGCATTCAATGCCCAGAAAAAGGGCACGATTTCGGGCAAGGGCGTCCTCAACAACCGTATTTCCGAACACATCTTCACGCTGCTGGCCGGCATTGGTGTGCCCACCCATTTCATCCGCCGGCTGAACATGCGCGAGCAGCTTGTCCGCCAGGTGGAGATCGTCCCGATCGAGGTCGTGGTCCGCAACGTCGCCGCCGGGTCGCTGTGCAAGCGGTTCGGGATAGAGGAAGGCACGGCCCTGCCCCGCACCATCCTTGAATATTATTACAAGGACGATGCGCTCGGCGATCCGCTGATCACCGAAGAGCATATCGCCTGCTTCGGCTGGGCCTCGCAGGAGGAAATGCACGACATTTCCGATCTTGCCATTCGCGTGAACGATTTCCTTGCCGGGCTTTTCGCCGGCATCGGCATCCGCCTCGTCGATTTCAAGCTGGAGTTCGGCCGCATCTGGGACGGCGAGTTCAGCCGCGTGATCCTGGCCGACGAGATCAGCCCCGATGGCTGCCGCCTGTGGGACATCAAGTCCAACGAGAAGCTGGACAAGGATCGCTTCCGTCAGGACCTGGGCGGCGAAGTCGAGGCTTATCAGGAGGTTGCGCGCCGTCTTGGCCTGCTGCCGGAAGGAAGCGTCTCCACCGTGCTTGACCTGGAGAAGCACCGTCGCGAACGCGGCGCCTGACCTCCCGAAACACTCTGCCAGCACGGTTCCGAACAGCTTGCCGGCACCCGCGTCGGCAAGCCCGGCCGCTTGTGCAGGGATGGCATGACACGTCTTGCCCTTGGGCGGGCAAGCGACCATAGAGGCGGCGATTGCCGGACACAGGAAACGGGTAGGACTATCATGAAGGCGCGCGTCACCATCACCTTGAAACCGGGCGTGCTCGATCCTCAGGGCAAGGCGATCGAGCATGCGCTCGGCAGCCTGGGCTTTGACGGTGTCGATGCGGCGCGCGTCGGCAAGATCGTGGAGCTGGATCTTGCCGACGGCACCAGTGATGACGATATCGATGCCATGTGCCGCCGGCTTCTGGCCAATACGGTGATCGAAAATTACCGGATCGAAAGGCTGTAACGATGAAGACGGCCGTCATCGTCTTTCCGGGCTCCAATTGCGATCGCGATATGGCCGTCGCCCTGCGCGATGTGACCGGCCAGGCGCCAGCCATGGTCTGGCACCGCGATACGGCCCTGCCTGAAGGGGTGGATCTGATCGCCGTGCCCGGCGGCTTTTCCTATGGCGATTATCTGCGCTCCGGCGCGATGGCGGCACGCAGCCCGATAATGCGGGCGGTTGTGGAAGCGGCCGGGCGCGGTGCAGCCGTTCTGGGTGTTTGCAATGGCTTCCAGATCCTTACCGAAGCCGGCCTGCTACCCGGTGCGCTGATGCGCAATGCCGGCCTCACCTTCGTGTGCCGCGACGTGACGCTCAAGGTAGAAAACAACCAGACGGCGTTTACCCATCGCTATGACAATGGCGAGCAGATCCGCGTGCCCGTCGCCCATCACGACGGCAATTATTTTGCCGATGACGAGACGCTCGCACGGCTGGAAGGCGAAGGGCGCATTGCCTTCCGCTATGCCGAAAACGTCAATGGATCACGGCACGACATTGCCGGCATCGTCAATGATGGCGGCAATGTGCTGGGCATGATGCCGCATCCCGAGCGACTGATCGAGGCGCCGCAGGGCGGCACCGACGGCCGCCGCATGTTCGAAGGGCTGCTTGCGGCCGTCAACTGACGCCGCTGCCCGTCTTCCGATATTGCCGAGACATGATTCGAGGGAGGGTCTGCGCCCTCCCCGCCACGGTCAGGTGCGCGTGCTGAACGGCGTGAAATCGGTGCTTTCGTCGAACACGTCCAGCCCCTCGCGCTTCTTCAGCCAATTGACCGCCTTGTAGGTGAAGGGCGTCAGCAACACTTCCCAGCCGACCTTCAGCGCATATTGCGTCACCAGCACGATCAGCACCAGCTTCATGTCCCACAGGCCGATGAAGGCGACCGGATAGAAGATCAGGCTGTCGACCGCCTGGCCGATGACGGTGGAGCCGATGGTGCGCGTCCACAAATGACGGCCCTGCGTCAATATCTTCATCTTGGCGAGGACGAAGCTGTTGGCGAACTCGCCTGCCCAGAAGGCGAGGATGGAGGCAAGGACGATGCGTGGCGTCTGCCCGAAAATCGCTTCATAGGCCTGCTGCCCATCCCAGTCCGGCGACGGCGGCAGCGCAACCACCACCCATGACATGAAGGCCATGAAGATCAACGCGCCGAAACCGGCCCATACGCAGCGCCGCGCGCGGGCATAGCCGTAAACCTCGGTCAGCACATCGCCCAGCACATAGGAAATCGGGAAGAACAATATGCCCGCGCCAAAGGGCCAGTCGCCGATCAGCGGCAGTCTGACCTGCGCCACCTTGCCCGCGCCAAGCACGTTGGACAGCAGCAATATGGTGACGAACGCCGCCATTGCGAAATCGAAATAGCGCAGCTGTGCACCGTGCAGCTGCCCCGCATCGACAGCGCGGATCGACCCTTCCCCTAGATTCCCGTCGCTGCCGGGTGCATCGCCATGCACCGCGCCGCCCTCTTTCCGCATAATGCACATTTCCCCGTTCATTCCCTGCAGCGGCAGTGATAGCGCGGGAATGGAACAGAACCAAATCACGGTTCAACGGCATTTACGAACGCTTCGTCGTCGCATTGCGTAGTGTTGGTTGACGCGTCAACCGCCGCCCTCAAAACACCCGGCCATGACCCAGCGTAGCTTTACCATTGTCGCCGTCGCGCTTGGCGCGACTCTCGCTCTTTCCGCCTGCAACACGGCGGATCAGTCGGCTGAAACCGATGCCGCCAACAACATGGCCGCAGCCGAGGTTGCGCCGCCGCCGATGATCGTGAAGACGACGCCCTATCGCTGCCACGACGGCAGCACCATTCGCGTCGACTTCTTCAACGACAACAAGAGCCTGAACATTCGCACCGAAAAGAATGAAACCGGCTTCCGCCTGACCACGGAAACGCCGGGCGACGAAGCGACCTATGAAGGTCAGGGCTATGTCTTCACCCCGCACGGGACCGAAGCCGATCTCACCACGCCGGATGCGCCCAAGCAGGTCTGCAAGAGCTGATTGCAAGCCTCTCCGGTCTGATCTGACCATCATCAAGGCGGTGCTTCCTGTTCTGGAGGCGCCGCCTTTTTCGCATTTGCAGCGATTGTGCGCCCCGATCCTGCATCAACGGCAAAAGCGGCTCTTCCTTTGCGCGAGCAACGCCGCTAAATGCGCGCAATGACCGATACCAGCCGCACCATCACGCCCGAAATCGTCGCCGAACATGGCCTGACGCCGGATGAATATCAGATCATCCTCGACACGCTGGGCCGCACGCCCAACATGACCGAGCTTGGCATTTTTTCGGTGATGTGGTCGGAGCATTGCTCCTACAAATCCTCCCGCCTGCACCTGAAGAATCTGCCGACATCGGCGCCCTGGGTGATCCAGGGTCCGGGCGAAAACGCGGGTGTGATCGACATTGGCGACGGCCAGGCTGCCATCTTCAAGATGGAGAGCCACAACCACCCCAGCTATATCGAGCCTTATCAGGGTGCAGCGACCGGGGTTGGCGGCATATTGCGCGACGTTTTCACCATGGGCGCCCGCCCGGTGGCGAACATGAACGCGCTGCGTTTCGGCCGGCCCGATCATCCGAAGATGCGCCATTTGATCGCCGGCGTCGTCTCCGGCATCGGCGGCTATGGCAATTGCGTTGGCGTGCCGACGGTTGGCGGCGAGGTCAATTTCCACGCCGCCTATGACGGTAACATCCTTGTCAATGCGATGACGGTGGGCATCGCCGATACCGCCAAGATCTTCTATTCGGCGGCATCGGGCGTGGGCAATCCCATCGTCTATGTCGGCTCCAAGACCGGGCGTGACGGCATCCACGGCGCGACCATGGCATCAGCCGAGTTTACCGAGGATTCGGAAGAGAAGCGGCCAACGGTTCAAGTGGGCGACCCCTTCACCGAAAAGCTGCTGATCGAAGCCTGTCTTGAACTGATGGCATCGGATGCGATCGTCGCCATTCAGGACATGGGCGCCGCCGGCCTCACCTCCTCCTCCGTCGAGATGGCGTCGAAGGGCGGCGTCGGCATCGAGTTGGACATGAACGCCGTGCCCTGCCGCGAAACCGGCATGACACCCTATGAAATGATGCTCAGCGAATCGCAGGAGCGGATGCTGATGGTGCTGAAGCCCGGCCGCGAAGCCGAGGCGGAGGTGATCTTCCGCAAATGGGAACTGGATTTCGCCGTCATCGGCCATGTCACCGACACCGGCCATATGGTACTGAAGTGGAATGGCGCCGTCGCCGCCGATATTCCGCTTGCGCCGCTTGCCGACAAGGCGCCGCTCTATGACCGTCCGCATGTGCCGACACCAAAACGCGCGCCGCTGGGCGATGTGCCGGCAAGGGGCGACATTGGTGAAAATCTGGTGACGCTGATGGGATCGGCCGATCTCGCCTCCCGCCGCTGGATATGGGAACAATATGACCATATGGTCGGCGCGGACACCATCCAGCGCCCCGGCGGAGATGCAGCGGTGGTGCGCGTGCACGACAGCCGCAAGGCGCTGGCCATTTCCACCGATGTGACGCCGCGTTACTGCTTTGCCGATCCGGTGGAAGGCGGCCGGCAGGCGATTGCCGAATGCTGGCGCAACATCACCGCCGTTGGCGCGGTGCCGCTGGCCACCACCGATTGCATGAACTTCGGCAATCCGCAGCGCCCCGAAATCATGGGCCAGTTCGTCGGCTGCATCGAAGGCATGGCTGAAGCCTGTAAGGTGCTGGATTTCCCCATCGTGTCGGGCAATGTCAGCCTTTACAATGAAACCAACGGCACCGGCATTCTGCCCACCCCCGCCATTGGCGGCGTCGGCCTGCTGCAGGATTATGCAAATGTGGCCACCATCGCCTTCAAGGCAGCGGATGAAGCCATTATCGTCATTGGCGAAACCACCGGCCATCTGGGTCAGTCGATCTGGTTGCGCGAGATCGCCGGTGCTGAAGATGGTCCGCCACCGCCGATAGATCTTCAGGCCGAACGCCGCCACGGCGATTTCGTCCGCGCCCTCATCACCAATGGTCAGTTGTCGGCAGTGCATGACATTGCCGATGGCGGGCTTCTGGTCGCCATTGCCGAAATGGCACTGGCCGGCGATATCGGCGCCAACATCCGGCCGGCCGAGGGCGTGGACGCCCATGGCTGGGCCTTTGGCGAAGATCAGGCGCGCTATATCGTCACCGCACGCGATGGCAATGCGATCGTTGCGGCAGCGCAGGCAGCGGGTATCCCGGCACAGGTCATCGGCCGCACCGGCGGCGATGCAGTGGCGATGGAAGGCGCTACCCCGGTGGCATTGGCGCGGCTGCGCACCGCGCATGAAGGCTTTTTCCCCGCTTTGATGTCGGCGGCCGAATAAGCACACCCCGCCCCGGGTCTTCACCGGGTGCCGATGAAGACGGCGTGAAAGGCAGGGCCGTCGGCTCTGCCTTTTTGCTGTGCGGCTATCTGTCCTGCCGCGCCACTTCTATCAGCCAATGGAATGCCGCGCCCTGCCGTGGCAATTCTTTCAGCCGCCAGCCATTTTCCGCCGCAAGCTGAGGAATGTCCCTCTCCGCTGCCGGATCATCGGCCAGCAATGTAAAGCGGCGGACATCGCCGTTCTGCCTTATCGTGCGAGCAAGGCGAAGCGCCGGCCAGGGGCATTTCTGCCCCCGGGCGTCGACCTCCATTGCATCGCCCATATCAGCGGTTGCGGTCGTAAGGGTTTGCCTGGCTGCGCAACGTCAGGCGCAGGGGAACGCCGTCAAAGCCCAGATCGGTGCGCAGCGAATTGAGCAGATAGCGACGATAGCTTTCGGGCAGGTCATCCAGCCTGTTGCCGAACACGATGAACGACGGCGGCCGCGTCTTTGCCTGGGTGATGTAGCGCAGCTTGATGCGCTTGCCACCCGGCGCCGGCGGCGGGTTTCGGTCCACCGCCGCTTCGAACCAGCGGTTGAGGCGCGCGGTCGATACGCGGCGGCTCCACGCCTCGCGCATTTCGAACGCAACCTTGATCAGCGTGTCTATGCCCTTGCCGGTCTTGCCGGACACGGTGAGCAGCGGCACGCCCTTGATCTGCGCCAGACCTTCCTCAAGCGCCGCCTTGACGCCCTGGAACAACCGGCTCTGATCGTCCGCCACATCCCATTTGTTCAGGGCGATGACCAGCGCGCGCCCTTCCTCAAGCGCATGATCGGCGATACGCAGATCCTGCCCTTCAAGACCAAGCGTGGCGTCCAGCAGCAGTACCACTACTTCGGCGAAATCGATCGCGCGCCGGGTATCGGCTGCGGAAAGCCGTTCAAGCTTTTCCTTGACCTTGGCCTTGCGCCGCAGCCCGGCGGTGTCGATCAGCCGCACCGCGCGGTCCTGCCATTGCCAGTCGATGGTGATCGAATCGCGGGTGATGCCGGCTTCCGGCCCGGTGATCAGCCGGTCCTCGCCCAGCATCTGGTTGATCAACGTTGATTTGCCGGCATTGGGACGGCCGATGATGGCGAGCTTCAGCGGTCCGGAGGCAAGAGTTTCCTCCTCCTCTTCCGCCTCGCCCTCATCCTCTTCGGCAGCGGCGGCCGCTGCGGCTGCGGCGGCACGCTCCTCCGCAAGAACATCGATCAGCGGGCGAAGCGCGTCGAACAGCTCCACCATGCCTTCGCCATGTTCGGCGGAAATGGGCACCGCCTCTTCCAGCCCAAGCTCATAGGATTCGGCAAGGCCGGCCTGGCTGGTTGCCCGGCCTTCCACCTTGTTCGCCACAAGGATGACCGGCCGCGGCTGCGCACGCAGCCATTGGGCGATGGTGCGATCCAGCGCAGTAATACCGGCCCGCGCATCGATGAGGAACAGCACCACATCGGCACTGCCAAGCGCGGCTTCGGTCTGCAGGCGCATACGCCCGGGCAATGTGTCCGGGTCTGCTTCCTCAAAGCCGGCGGTGTCGACGATCTGGAACTCCAGGTCGAACAGCCGCCCATTGCCTTCGCGCCGATCGCGGGTGACGCCGGGCAGATCGTCGACAAGCGCCAGCTTCTTTCCGACCAGACGGTTGAAAAGCGTGGACTTGCCGACATTCGGCCTGCCGACGATGGCGACGACGGGTTGATGCATCATGTTCCGGCCCTCAACGCCAGGCGCTGAGCTTGCCGTCGTCCGTCAGCACATAGAGCATGTTGTTGGCCACCACCGGCGGCAGGCTCGCCTCACCGCCCAGCTTGGTGTCGGACACGATCTTGCCGTCATAAGGCGATGCGCTGATCATATGTCCGGTGTTGCTGACGAGGAATAATCCTTCGGAGGCCAGAACCGGTCCTGCCCATCTGATCGGCTTGGTCTTTTTCTTCTTGTCGCGCCATGCCGGCAGCTGGCTTGCCCAGCGCACCTTGCCGGTCCCACGCGACAGGCACAGCAGCCGGGAATCGCTGGTCACGACATAAATCCAGTCGCCGGCCACCCAGGGGGTGGACAGGCCGGCTATGTTCACTTCCCACACCCGCTGGCCGGTCGCCAGTTCCACAGCGACCATACGGCCGCCCTCGCCAATGGCGAAGACACGGCCCTGATCGATGACCGGCGATGCATCGATGTCGGACAGCGATGAAACCGACGTCGAAATGCCGGTGGGTGCAAGCGTTTCCTGCCACACCACGCGGCTGTTCTCGATCCGCGCGGCAAGCAGTTCGCCAGACGAGAAACCGGCAACCACCGTGTCCAGCGCGATCGCCGGCGCAGCCGCACCGAACAGTCCGGATGCTTCCACCGTCGCCGCCTGTTGCCACAGGGTGCTGCCGTCGCTGGTCGACAGGGCGATCAGCTGATTGTCCTGGGTGACGAAAACCACGCGATCAGCGGCGATGCTGGGCGCGCTGCGTACCGGCGCGCCGACGCTGACCGACCACAGCCGCTTGCCGTTCGCCGCGTCAAAGGCAGCGACACGTCCCCAGCCGGATGTGGCGTAAATCTTGCCATCGGCATAGCCGACGCCGCCGCCAAAGGCCGCGGTCTTTTCCTCCCCACCGGAACTCAGCTGCGCATCCCACACCGTCTTGCCGCTGCGCGCGTCGACGGCGCGCACATTGGCACTGGTATCGATGGTGAACACCTTGCCATCGGCGACCACCGGTCCCGACTCAAGCCCGGCGCGCGTGCTTGCCCCCTTGCCGATCGACACCGTCCATGCGCGCGACAGATTCTTCGGCAGGGTTACATGGCCAAGGCTCTTGGCCGCATTTCCGCCGGCCTGTGACCAGGAACCATTGGTCTGCGCAACAGGCAGCGCGATGGTGGCGTCGGCCAGTTCCGGATCAGGCTCGGCCGCGGCCTCATAGACGAGCACGGGAAGCCGTTCGCCCAGTACCGGGGTGTGATGCTTCTTCTTGTCACCGGCACAGCCCGCGACGAGTGCCGCCATCGAAACGGCAATCAAAATGCGCTTCATTCATTCGCTCCCGCCACATTTCCGTCTGCATCGGAAACGGCGTCAATTCCAAGCATCGCCGCCATCTGGGAAGCGCGTGCACGAGAGGTTTGCGGCGCGTCGGTATCGCGCGCAATCGCTGCGAAGATCGGCCCGGCAAGATCCGGCTTGCCATCCTTCAGATAGGCGAGCGCGGTCATTTCACCAGCGGAGGCGAACCATGGGTTGCCATCCACTGCCAGCGGCTTCAACCGCGCGACGACATCGGCCGGCTTCATCTGGTCGAACTCCATCGCCGTCTGCCGCACCAGCGCCAGATCGCGATAGGCCTTGGGCGCACCCTTGTCACCGGCAACGGCCGCAAAGGCAGCGGCGGCGGCCTTGGCATCGCCCTTTTTGGAAAGCAGGTCAGCCTGCACCAGCATTGCAGCGGCGCGATAGCCGTCACTGCCCTTCGTCTTCAGCTCCGCCAGCAGCGCATCGCTGCGGGCATTGCCGCCGGTTTCCACCGAATCCACCGCCTGCAGCAGCTTTTCGCCCATCACTCCGGCTTCGCTGGCCCGGTGTTCCCGCCACCACAGCACCGCTGCAAGCGCGATCAGGCCAATGACGACGACGATGAGGAGAAGCTTCCCCCAGCGGTTCCACCAGCTGACCAGCTGGTCGCGCCGCACCTCGTCATCCACCTCCTTGAGGAAGGCTTCATCGATTTCATTGTTCCTGGCCAAAAGGCGATCTCCGTCAGACAAGCGCGCGGACCTTAGGCGGACGCGTGCCCGCGCTCAAGGCTTCGCCGGATAGATATGTTGATCGGCCGGAAAAGACCGGTCGCGTACTTCAGTCGCATATGCCTGAACGGCGGATGAAATGCGCTCCGCCATATTGTCATAGCGCTTCACGAAACGGGGCACACGCTCGAACATGCCAAGCATGTCGTCGATCACCAGCACCTGTCCGTCACAGGCCGACGACCCGCCGATACCGATGGTCGGGCAGGAGACGGCGCCGGTAATGGTGCGGGCAAGCGGCTCCACCACGCCTTCGACGACGATGGCGAAACAGCCCGCGGCGTCCACCGCCCGCGCATCGGCGACGATCTTTGCTGCTTCCTCTTCCCCGCGTCCGCGCGCACCATAGCCACCGAACTGGTTCACCGCCTGCGGCGTCAGGCCGACATGGCCGACTACGGGTATGCCGCGCGCCACCAGAAAGGCGATGGTCGGCGCCATCGCCTCCCCCCCTTCCAGCTTCACGGCGGCAGCGCCGGTTTCCTTCATGATCCGCGCGGCACTGGCAAATGCCTGTTCGGGTGATTGTTCATAGGAGCCGAAGGGCATGTCGATCACCACCACCGAGCGATAGGATCCACGCACCACCGCCGCGCCATGGGCACACATCATCTCCATCGACACGGGCACGGTGGACGGCAGACCATAGATCACCTGCCCAAGGCTGTCGCCCACCAGCAGCAGGTCGCAATGCGGGTCCAGCAGCTGCGCCATGCGCGCGGTATAGGCCGTCAGCACCACGATCGGCTCTCCACCCTTGCGATTGCGCAGGCCAGGCGCGGTCAGGCGCCGCACCGGCGCCGGCGTCGGGTTCGCACGGCTGGTCGCGGTGTCGAGCGTATAGGTGGTGGACATGCCTTCCCTTCCCTTTAGGTCAGCCCCGCTTCAGGGCCGTCACTTCGATTTCAACCTTCATCTCGGGCTTCACCAGTCCGACGATCAGTGCCGAACAGGCTGGGCGAATCCCGCCGAATGCTTCGCCAAGCGCGGGGCCGACTTCGTCCCAATAGCGCGCGTCGGAGAAATAATAGGTCGCGCGCACCACATCTTCCATCGAAAAGCCAGCTTCTGCCAGCGCCCTGGCAATGGTGCCAAGTGCGTTGCGGGCCTGATCGACCGCGCTTTCTGGCATCGACATGGTGGCATAGTCGTAACCCGTGGTACCGGAAACGAAGCACCAGTCGCCCTGCGCCACGGCGCGCGAATAGCCTACGCTCTTTTCCAGCGGCGAGCCTGTTGAAACCAGATGACGCGACATTCTTCCGCTCCACATGTTCAGGCCGGTTGCAAGGCCCGTGAAATCAACCGAAGCGGCAGGCCGCCGATTCGGCCCGCGCTTGTGGAACGGGCAGGCCCGGCCGTCAACGCCGCGCCGCTGAAGGGCATCATCGCCGCACCCCTTAATGAAGTGTCCCCCGGCGGCATTGGCGACGTATAAGCGGCAAACTTTCGGAGAGGATGCCATGAGGCGGAATGATTTTCCCGCTGGGCGGGCTGCTGGCCAGCGGGCGCAGACAAACACGATGGTCGCCGGTCAGGATATGCCGGTCAGGATATATGGATGTCAGTGATCAAGATGGATCTGCTCCGCTTCAAATGCAGCCACCACCGACGGACGCTGCATCAAGCCAAGCGCGAAGGCTGTGAACCTCGGGTATAGCGCCGCCATGTCGACGCCGATCCGGTAGCCCCAACGATAGAAGACGAGCAGGAAGGGATCGACGGCCGTGAAGGCATTGCCAGTGGAATACGGACCGTCGAGCTTTCCTTCGATCATCTCGAAGCTCTCTGTGATCGTTTTTCTGGCTTTCGCTGCGATGCTGTCGAACACCTCCGGGTCATCCGAAAACCGCTGCGGCCGCCAGATGCCCGCAAACCCTTGTCCCTGCACGGTCCCGGACAGCCAGTTCATCCACTCATAGACGCGGACGGTGTCGATCGGTGTTGCTCCCATCAGCTTATGGTGTGGAACCAGATTCGAGATCGCCGTCGCTATCGCCGGCAGTTCGGTGATGATCTCACCGTCCAACCGCAAAACCGGCACACGCTGTTTGGGGTTGATGCGCGTGAACTCGGCAGCGGCAACCGAGCCATCCCATGTCGAGGTGACGACGATATCGAACGGGAAGCCCACCTCATGCAGCAGGATGTGCGGTGCGAGCGAGCACGAGCCGGGAGACAGCCACAAGGTTATCGACATCCTCACGCTTCCTTTGCGGAGTAAGGCGCGCCGTCCTTGTGCGTGAAATCCCAACCCTCAGGTGTTTTCACGGCGACAAGGTCGTCTGTGGGATAGAATACTTCATCGCCTGCACTGCGATCGCCAATCTCCAGGATGATGACGTCCGCGTCCGTTTCGTTGCGGAGGTGATGTGGCGGCCCGGAGGCTGGGAATCCCACGCAATGACCCGGCGACAACCTCTGCACGGCGTCGGCAAGATACAGTGTCGGCTCACCTTCAAGGACATAGACGAACTCGTCCTGCCGGCTGTGACGATGATGAAGCGCCGAAACCGCTCCCGGAGCGAGGCGCGTCAGATTGACCCCGAAGTTCGTCAGGCCGTAGAGGTCGCCCAGCGGTCGCTTGATGCGGCCGTCCATCATGCTGGCAAATGGCTCCGGGTAGTTGGACGGCTTGATACGGGGGGCAGCATCGGCCGCGAGTATAGCCAGCCGCTTTTCACCGGCGTCGGACATCATCAGCCTCCTTGTCATGATCAGCGCCGGTCATTGGCAAACATCGACCCACTCGGCTGCGGTTATCTTCGCCAACCTGCCGGGGTCGATCCGCAGTGCCGCATTCCTCGCGCCAGCAGCTGGAATGACGATCGGATAGGCGCGCAACGTCTCATCGCAGTAGATGGGCAGCGGCGACGCGAGGCCAAACGGACAGACGCCGCCGACCGGATGACCTGTGACGACCTCCACCTCCTCCCGGTCCAGCATCTTCACCTTCCCGCCGAATGCTGCCTTGGCCTTGCTGTTATCGAGACGGGCATCGCCGGAGGTCACCAGAAGCAGAATGCGGTCGCCAACGCGGAACGAGAGCGTCTTTGCGATCTGGCCCGGCTCAACGCCATGAGCAGCGGCTGCCTCCGCGACAGTCGCTGTGCTGGCCTGCGTCTCGATGATGCAAATATCCGGCGCGTGCTCGGCAAGATAAGCCCTGACAGATTCCAGACTCATCAATTCACCTTTCGTCTCGTCCAAAGTATCTCACCTCGAAAGCCTTGAGCTTTCACAAGAGGCATGGGCTTCCGCAAATCGACGATGTCCCCATTCCGATCATCGACGAACACTGAACTTGGGCCTGCACCGCTTTGCGACGGCAAGCCGAAACTGACGCCGAACATACGCTGTGGCCTGTGGTGCCGAATTGCGAGCGGCGGGTCACCTATTCCAGCCGCCGCAGCGGCCTCCATGGCGCGATGGACAGCAGCTTCGAAGGAGATGGGCGGCGTGGCGGAAACGGGCTGCGTTCCTCGCGCTTGCAGTGCGCCCGGACGTACCGTGGTAAAGCTGGTGAGCACCGGCATGAAGATTTCGGACCTGAGATTATAATAAACGCCGGTAACGGCCAGCGTGGCGTAAACCGGCAGGAACCAGAGGCCAGCACTTCTGTGCAGGTCGAGATTGCGGCGATAGGTGGCAGCGTGCCATTTCACCTGCCATGCCGGCTTCCACTTCTTGAGGAAGGGCCGTCCCAGCGGGAAAGTCAGCCACAAGCCGACCAGGCAGTCGACTGCCCAGGCGAATGCGATCCATCCCAGCAGGGTGCGCCAGAACTGGCCGCCCTGAAGCGTATAATGCAGCCGATAAACGAATTGCATGAGATTGCGGCGGTCGCAGCAGCCTTCGAGGCTCCGCGTACCCATGATCCTGCCGGTTGCCGGATCGACGAACGCTGTGTCGAACGGCACGATTGCTGAGCCCTTCGGCGACACGCCGATCTCAAGCGACCGGCCGGGCTGGCGCGCCAACGGAATGCCGGTGACTTCAGCCTGCGGGAATGCCTTTTCCACCCTCGCAACCGCGGCGTCGATACCGATCGAGCGATCGCCGGATTCGACGCGCGTAAGATCCGCGTTCAGCCAGCCATCGATCTCGCCCCGAAACGCGAGCATGGTGCCCGTGATCCCGGAGACGATCAGGAAGGCCGCCGCCATCAGGCCGAACAACCGATGCAGGCGGACGAGGATGGTTCGAGACACGTCGGCGCATCAGAACCGATAATTGATCGTCGCGAAGACCGTCCGACGCGGCCCGTAGAAACAGGTGCGCTCCGATTGGCATCCAGCAACGTACGTCTTGTCAAAGAGGTTGGAGGCATTGACCGTGAGGCTCACCCCGTCCATCGCCGGGGTCAGGAACGCCAGGTCGTATTTGAGGACGGCATCGAATAGCCTCACGTCCGGGACGCGTGATGGCACGATTCCGTAAATCGGCAGGTCGAGCGTGTTGCTCGAAGTCCCGTAGCGTGCGCCGACATAGCGGATGCCGCCACCCAGCGTGATGCCTGACAACGGACCGTTCACAAGTCGATAGTCCGCCCACAATGATGCCTGGAATCTGGGCGTGTCGGTCAGGCGCTTGCCGAGTAGCTCGGGATCATTGTCTTTCACGACCTTGGTCGCGAGGTAGGTAGCCGAGCCCGTCAGATCGAAATTGTCGCCAAGGCTGGCCTTCGCCTCCAGTTCGGCGCCGCGGATACGCACCTCCCCGGTCTGTGTCTCGAAGTCGCCGCAGCGGGGATCATCGAAGGTGCCGCATTGATGGGCGAGGTCGGCGGTGGTCACGTTGCGCTGGCGCAGATCGAACACCGATACCGTGACCAGACTGCGCGAACCTTCCGGCTGATATTTGATGCCGGCCTCGAACTGGCGTCCCTCGGTCGGTTTGAACGGCTGGCCGTCCCAATCCGTTCCGGAGATGGGATCGAACGACTCAGAGTAACTCAAATACGGTGCGAGACCTCCTCCGGCGAGGTAGGTGATCCCCGCCCGCCATGTGAACGCTTCATCCTTCTGGCGAGTAGATGCCAGGCTCAGGCGGTTTCGGGTCTTGCTGATCGACCAGTCCTGCCGTCCTCCAAGTGTCAGAACGAATTGCCCGGCTTTCATCTGATCCTGGATATAGAGGCCGGTACGATATTCCCGCTGCCCTTGGCTGTAGGTGGTCGGCGGCGTGTTGACGCTTGCGCCGTAGCTGGGCTGAAAAATGTCGAGCGGCGGCTGAGATACGGACGAAAGCGCCGTGTTGAGAGTCCGTCGGCTGTAATCCAAACCTGCCAGAAGGACATGTTCGACTGCGCCGGTCGAAAAGTCTGCCTGAAGGTGATTGTCGACGCCGAAGAGCGTGGTGTCCCGATAGCCGGCGCCGCCGAACCGGTTCACCGTCCGCAGATCGGGCTGCAGGCCCAGAGCAAAGAGGTAGCCGTATTCGAAGTCGACGTCGGTATATTTGAGGTTTTGCCTGAACGTTATGTGATCGCCCAGCTTCTGCTCAAAGGCATAGCCGATCGACCAGCTGTCGCGGTTGTAGTGATCAAAACCGGGCTCGCCTACGAAGCGGCTGGTCGGAATGCGGCCGTTGGGATTGTCGTAAAGCGTGCCCACCGCCGGCAGATAGCCAAGGCCTGTCGCCGACCGGTCACGAGTATATTGCGTCAGCAGCGTAAGCATTGTCGCGTCGTTCGGCTTCCAGGTGAAGGCGGGCGCAATGAACAGCCTGTCGTTGTTCACATGGTCGACTTGCGTATCGGCATCGCGGGCCAAGCCGGTCAGACGGTAGAGGAAAGTGCCTTCACCATTGAGTGGACCGCTCAGATCAAAGGCACCCTGAAGGCGCTTGTAGCTGCCGAACTGCAACTGAACCTCGCGCAGCGGGTCTGCCGTAGGCCGCTTGCTCACCAGGTTGATGAGTCCGCCTGGGACATTCTGCCCATAGAGGACCGAGCTTGGCCCCCTCAGCACCTCGATCCGCTCGAGCCCATAGCTTTCCGCGCGACCGTTGGTGAGATTGCCCTCGTACGGGCCACGAATGCCGTCCAGCAGGAATGGAGCCATGAAGCCGCGGATCATCACATAGTCGCGACGTGTGTCGGCACCTTGCTGGTCAGCCGTGACGCCTGGAGTATAGCGCAGCCCCTCTTGTACCGTTTGCGCACCCTGTGCGACGATCTGCTCGCGCGTGACCACCGAAATCGATTGTGGAACTTCGACAAGCGGCGTGTCGGTTTTGGTCGCGGTCACCGTTCTGGCGGCGACGAAATGCCCTACCGGGCTGGTTGCGTCTGGCTCCATCCCTATAGCAGGCCGATCCGCGTCGCCGGCAACCCTGACGGGACCAAGCCGGACCGTATCACCTGCGGCCTGCGGCGCAGGCTCGATCGTAAAGCCGCGCGGCCCTGTCTGGCGGAACGTCAGGCCACTGCCGGCAAGGATGCGCGAGAGAGCTTCCGCGTTGCCAAAGCTTCCGTGCAGGCCAGAACTGGAAAGATCGGAGGTTAAACCCGCCGGGTAGGCAAGCTCAACGCCGGCTTGGCGCGCAAACCGGTTGAGCACGTCCGCAAGTGGCCCGGCAGCAATGTCATAGGCTTTCGTCTCCTGCGCGGCTGCTGGAACTGCAATCGTCGAGGCGGTCAGCACCGAGGTGGCCATCAACACAGCAAACAGAGGCCGGCTTACACCCTTTCGAAGCGCAGAAATGGTCACTGTATTATTCCCCCGATCGTCAAAAATGCAGCTGGCGCCCGCTGCTAATGCGAACGCCTTGCAACTATGACGATCAGGCGGACGAAAATGAGAGGTCGGAGGGCGAAGTTTTTTCTTAGCGGAAGATAAAGATCATTCGGTCGGTAATTTGCGCCGAGCGCAAGCCAAGCGAGCGCTCCAGCTGGGCAAAGGAAGCGACAGGGTCATCGATCCGGAAAACCCCGCTCACGCGCATCGACCGTGCCTCGCCGATCACTTGAACATAGCCGCGATGGTAGCGCCCAATGGCGGCCGCGACCTCGCTCAAGGGGCGATCCTTGAACACCAGCACGCCGTCAGCCCAGGAGGTGACATCGTCGGTATCGATCGCAGAAGCGCTGAGCTGTCTGCTGTGAGGGCCGTAGATCAATCCCTGACCTTCGGAAACGATGGCGGTTGAGGCCTGCTGCGCTTGCGCAGCGGCATAGGCCACGCGGACTTTGTGCTCGGTGACCACCACACGCGTCCTGTCCTCCTCGCGACGGACGAGAAACCGAGTGCCAAGCGCGGTTGTTTCGCCGCCGGCTGCCTCCACGGTGAAGGGTCGCCTCCGGTCAGGCGCGACGCTGAAAATCGCACCGCCTTTCAGCAGCCGAACACCACGCTGCGTGGACGTGTAATCGACCGCGATGGCGCTTTGTGTATCCAGCTGTACCCTTGAACCGTCCGGCAGGTGGACTGATCGACGTTCACCGATCGAGGTCATCTCATCAGCGCGGAATTGCGTTGGCCAGTCTTGCACAGCGCCGATCGTGACCAGCACCACACTGGCTGCGATGGCGGGAACCGCCCAATGGCGCCGCCGGTGCGCCTTATGTCCAGCTTTGTGAACCTCAGCAGGAAGGGGCGTCGCGACACGCACGGCCCCTGCGTTCGGGATCGCGCCCATCTGTGTCCACACGGCCTGCATCTCATCATACGCCTGGGCATGACGCGGATCCGCTGCCAGCCACCGATCAAGCTCGGCCTGTCGATCAACCGCAAGCTTTCCGTCGAAACTCTCCGCCATCCAGCGCGCGGCCTGGTCGGTAATAGCCTTGGGCAATCGATCGGGACTTCGCTCGACCATCAGCAAATCTCCCCAAAGGCGTCGACGTTGCTGCCTGGGCTAGCGTATTTAAGACGTCTGGGGCGAAGAAAGTGAGATGTCTGCTGAGCGGTCAAGATCATGCCGGCTCATCGCTGAGCGCATGGTGGCAGAGTTGCAAGGCGTGCCGTATATGCTTGCGCACCATATCTTCGCTGATGCCGAGCCGCTGCGCCGTCTCCGCCACGCTGAGTTCGTCGAACTTGACCAGCACGAAAACCTGGCGGCAGCGCAACGGCATCCGCTCGATAGCCGCTGCAATCAGCTCCAGCTTCTCCCGATCAAGGAGGCGCGCTTCGACAATCGGCTCAGGACAGCGGATGTCACTGGTGTCAACGCCTGCCTCGAACATCGCGTTGTAGCGGCCTTCCCCGCGGATATGGTCAACCGCCAGGTTTCGAGCGAGCCGGAAGAGGTAGGATCGCTTGTTCGCAATAGGTGGATCGTCGTCGATCCGCTGCACGCGGACGTAAAGGCTCTGCGTAATATCCTCCGCTGCCGTCCAGCCAACCAGGCGCGCTGCAAATCGCAAGAGCGAAGAACGCTCGGCGGTCATGAGCCGCGACAAGGCTGCGGTGTTTGTCGGCACCATATGCTGGTAGGGAAGTTGCGATCAATTCGCAACCTTGCGTGGCACGACCTGCGCAAGAGGCGAGGATCAAGCGAGATGCAAGCGAAGGGTCACGCAAATCCGCGTATCCCTATCTCCATTTCATCTTGAACCGCCCGAACTGCGCATCGCTGCCGTGCTTACCCAGTGATTACTTTGCGGTTGGGCGGCACGACAGCCGCAACCCTATATGCTGTCAGCCATCGGGGCGGCAGTGAGCCGCTTTTCGTCGAACTCGTCAAAGCTCTTCGCTTCCTTTAGGCGCCGCTTCCCTCGCTGCTTCTCGATAGCGGGAAATGGCCCTCTAGGTGATAGACGGCGACAGGAAATTATTTTTTCAGAGAGTTATGTTTCAGGATATCGCAGTTTCGGCGATTTTCGGCGGCGCGGAAATCACTCCCACTCAATCGTCCAAACCAACATTAAGCCGTTGATATCACGTATAATTATGGCCTTGGGGCGCGCAAAAACCGACTACTGGCTAGTCAAAATGTTACGCTTTTGATTTTAAAGGGAAA